>WLWD01006255.1_pt1 | contig 669682 bp, 502 predicted proteins | sample 6712731 | NCBI WGS metagenome assembly WLWD01 (sample SAMN12718690, study PRJNA576275) | sponge metagenome | isolation source: marine sponge | host: Mycale hentscheli | place: New Zealand: South Island, Marlborough, Capsize Point | collected 2014-11-01 | reverse complement strand
CACACTCACTCACTCACTGCAGTAGTTTACAACACTCACTCACTCACTCACTCACTGCAGTAGTTTACAACACACACTCACTCACTCACTGCAGTAGTTTACAACACTCACTCACTCACTCACTCACTGCAGTAGTTTACAACACACACTCACTCACTCACTGCAGTAGTTTACAACACTCACTCACTCACTCACTCACTGCAGTAGTTTACAACACACACTCACTCACTCACTGCAGTAGTTTACAACACTCACTCACTCACTCACTCACTGCAGTAGTTTACAACACACACTCACTCACTCACTGCAGTAGTTTACAACACTCACTCACTCACTCACTCACTGCAGTAGTTTACAACACACACTCACTCACTCACTGCAGTAGTTTACAACACTCACTCACTCACTCACTCACTGCAGTAGTTTACAACACACACTCACTCACTCACTGCAGTAGTTTACAACACTCACTCACTCACTCACTCACTGCAGTAGTTTACAACACACACTCACTCACTCACTGCAGTAGTTTACAACACTCACTCACTCACTCACTCACTGCAGTAGTTTACAACACACACTCACTCACTCACTGCAGTAGTTTACAACACTCACTCACTCACTCACTCACTGCAGTAGTTTACAACACACACTCACTCACTCACTCACTGCAGTAGTTTACAACACACACTCACTCACTCACTGCAGTAGTTTACAACACACACTCACTCACTCACTCACTGCAGTAGTTTACAACACACACTCACTCACTCACTGCAGTAGTTTACAACACACACTCACTCACTCACTGCAGTAGTTTACAACACTCACTCACTCACTCACTGCAGTAGTTTACAACACACACTCACTCACTCACTGCAGTAGTTTACAACACTCACTCACTCACTCACTGCAGTAGTTTACAACACTCACTCACTCACTCACTCACTCACTGCAGTAGTTTACAACACTCACTCACTCACTCACTCACTCACTGCAGTAGTTTACAACACACACTCACTCACTCACTGCAGTAGTTTACAACACTCACTCACTCACTCACTCACTGCAGTAGTTTACAACACACACTCACTCACTCACTGCAGTAGTTTACAACACTCACTCACTCACTCACTCACTGCAGTAGTTTACAACACACACTCACTCACTCACTGCAGTAGTTTACAACACTCACTCACTCACTCACTGCAGTAGTTTACAACACACACACACACACTCACTCACTCACTGCAGTAGTTTACAACACACACTCACTCACTCACTCACTCACTCACTGCAGTAGTTTACAACACACACACACACACTCACTCACTCACTGCAGTAGTTTACAACACACACACACTCACTCACTCACTGCAGTAGTTTACAACACACACACACTCACTCACTCACTCACTCACTGCAGTATTTTACAACACACACACACTCACTCACTCACTCACTGCAGTATTTTACAATACTCACTCACTCATTTCTTCTGCTAGCTAAGATGTACACAGCACAGAATCTTTACAGTTTCTTACCCTGCATTCTCCAGAGCCATCCTGGCAAGTATCTGCTAGCCCATTGCACTGACATAGCTCACAATTGAGAGTCATGGAAGACAGAAAATAACCGGGCAAACATTCCTCACAAGAAACTCCAGTGTAAGGAGATGGGCAGGTGCAGTTTTCTTGAGGATTATTGGGAGATGACTCCAAGGCTAACTGGCAAGTATTTGTTCTATTAGAACAGCTGCATTGCAAGCAGCCATTTTGGGAGAATCCAAAGTATCCCTCAGAACACTCAGTACATTTGTCACCAGTCACTCCGCTCTGTATAAACACATCAAATTGGAATATAAAGCTATGCTATAGTATGTCCAAGTTGAGTTGGCGCGACCACAACTGTGGCAAAAGAGGAATGCACTTGGCTAAACTGGAAACCAATTAAGGTCACATGACAGTAGTAGCTCAAAAGCGCGAAAACGTCTGATGCCCACAGCAAAAACGGGGCGGATCTAAGGTGCACATTATTACCGTAAGTTTACTTGTTGAAATGAAAAAGAAGCTATGGCAGTTTCTTCCACGGCTGTATTCAATATATGCTTGGTTATAACTTATCACTCGTAGTTTATCGTTTATATAGGCTTCTATTTGTGCGCTAAAACTGGCTGAAGGTTGCGGAGGGTGATCTGGAGCTACTAATGGTAGCACAAATCTTCAAGGAAAAGAAGCACAGGACTGCAGCTGAACGCCTCCTCAATTAAGTCTGACTGTTGTGTGCTTAAGCGTGTATTTAAACTCTATTCTTATTTTCTTGGTGTGACGAACTTCTGAAATACTCAACAGTAATGTGAAGAATCCAGTACATCACCTACACCTTTAGCTATGGCCACACACATTCCAGTATTACTTTGGCCTTCACACTGAATCATTCATATCATTTTATTCATGATTTTACTATATTATTTTCTATCTACTTATTAAATTTCAATTTTTTTAATTATACAAAAAAATTGACATTATAATATTAATATAATTTTATGATGACATATACAATATATTATATAATTTTATGATGACATGAAATTGTGGTAGCTACAGGCAGCAGTTGAATTTGGAGGGTGGTAAATAGCATCCCCATAACCATAGAGAACTGTACCTATATAGATATGAGGAGTAATGGACAGCTAAAGCATAAATAGTGGCATATAGAGTCTATGATGAATTATATATCTTATTATCTTGGTCAGCAAATTGGCTGAGTTTCCAAATAATTAGGCCCTATTTAAACTGGTAAGAAAATCTGAGTGGACAAACAACCTGTGTTACAAACGTACCTCACATTGTAGCTTGCTCTTGTTTAAGTAGCCTTGAATAGCAACAAAGTCCTGAGCCTAAAACGAACCAGAATGTCGAGCAGAAGGGTAGAAACGAAGTCACCAAGCTACGACTGCTTTTTGTTTACAATTGTCTCTGAGGTACTGCGCACGTGGTCGGCCCGGTTTGAGTGTGTGACTAAATCCCGCCGCGTGTAGCGCGGGAAACGTGTGGTTTTATTTATTCCCATAGACTTTTCTATTGAGTTTTGAAACTGCACTTTCCTGCCAGCTCAGCAGGGAATTTTCTGGACCGCTTCGGCACGAGCTTTCGAATGGTACAAACCCCGGAAGCGTAGCTACTTCCGTTCAAAAGTTATTAACGGTTTTTACCGCGCCAACTCAACTTGGACATACTATAGTGATGTGCTTGAGCACAAATGGCAAGTGAGCCTGTGCACAAGTAATTAGCTAAAGTTTATGATCACAACGGCTACAAACTAACTTTTAGAAATGGACTGAATCATTCTTTTGTAAATTTAGTTAGAAGTGCTTTACCTCATTGTTGAATTACTTAGAGTTAAGAACTAACTTAACTAAGTTTGTAAGACCTTAGTACGTCCTATGGCATTCAGAGACAACATTTCAAAGAAATAAATTGCAGTGAACTAGCTGTCCCGTGGCTAACAATAACCTAGCTAGCACGTCTATTCTCAATTAAGAACGCAAATAATATTCAAGCCAATAACACGTGAGTACAGAAATGATAAATGACTGGCTAAAATAATATGGGTAAGGATCATCACAAAAGGTCAAAGTTCAGGTTTCACTACAAAACAATTAAATTTCCTTAGATGATACAAGGTTGCTAAACTAAAAGTTTAGTGGAAGTATGGAAAGAGTAGACCACGAAGCAAACACAAAAACATGAGGGTCAAAGTACAAAATGACACATGCATGTCCAAATAGATATTTTAACTAGTTGTGTGCTCGTGCACAAATATCGTGCGAGCCTGCCTAGTTAGGTTACATAAAACTACAATATTTTTAGATGATGTATTTTACCTGAAGGAGGTTCTAGCTATTTCCATACTTTATATGTGGATTTTCTACTGTTAGTGAGTGATAGCATGAGTATCCTGTTCTATTAGCTAGGGACCAATAGTACTCGTAAAGCAAATTTAAATAGCATAGGGCAAAGCCGAGTGCCATTTCAATTGTGTTACTCATGCTATTAATCCCGAATCGCACAGTTACCCATGCTATTACATACAAATATATTGCATCATTAGAGGCTCCAAAAGACAACTAATCACTGTTTTTGAATTATTGTTGACTGAGACAAGTGATGTTCAACCCTGAATAGAGAGTGATAGCACACTCTCTGATATTATATATATATATAGTTTGGTCTAATATGTTTGTGTGTGTGCACGTTTTTTTTTAGCAAGTAAACAAAATGGTAAAGTGAGAAGTTAGCTAATTAGTTAAAATTAAACAGGTAAAGGAGAACTGGATCACTTTAAAGTTGCCTACAGATATATTTTTGGATAGAAAGTTGCTACCAGTGTTCTCTATTACTCTGATTTAGTGACGTACTTGACACGCACAAGCTCCGGAGTCATCACAACTGTCATTAACACTGCCTATTCCACAGTTACATCTTGTACAGCCATCGATGGAGAAGTTGAAGAAGTTGGCACGACACTCGTCACACCTTGATCCACCCACACCATCCTTACATACACATTCCCCTGTGGCGTTGTTACATTGTAGAGTTCCATTGTCATGACAATCACACGGCTACAGATGTAATACCTTGTGATATTTTTATAGAAAGACTAGAATCCACACCTTACCATGCACATGCCATTGATGAGATAGCTATTAGTTATGCATTGTTCACACATCGGACCAAAGGCAAAGCTTGGACATCCATCACACTGCCCACTCAACATATCACAAGTAGGAAAGTCAGAAGGACAGGAACACACTACAAGGAATAAAATAAGCCTTGGTTATCACAAGTATATGAACTGACTCTGGTCAAATATACAGCAATTCCAATAATCAAACAACTAGCTATACTATGTCCTATTCAATATTCCATACAGGATGCATTTCAACTTGCAGCTCTTGATTGGTAGCCTCTGCAACATTATGGTTTGATAAAAGGTTCTTATAGTTATGCTGCAATATAACAGAATATACTACGAAGCGATCACATATTTGCATTATTGCTGTTACAGAGGAGTAGGAATTGAAGTAATGAGTTTGGTTAATAGAAAAGATAATACAGCGGTTTCTTTTTATCAAATGAACCAAATATTTTTAGTTTATGCTCTGCGTATGCAAATTCCATTGTAATCACACCAAACAATTCAGAAGAAGCCATTTTTTATTACATAACTAAGCAAATGATTTTTTATATACACAATCATAGTCCATGTCAAGTAAATACTATGTTAAATTATAATTATAGCTATTATGTAAGAGTGTATATTATTGCATAGCTAATATAGCTACTTGGACATATAAAGAAGACAATAAAATGACAAAAAAATAAGACTAAAAAACTGAATCCACCATAATTTAGCTACCAGGCTGGTTCGGAGTTTCCTAAAAACTTTCCCAAAGGCTTGATATTAGCTATTTAATCCTTGCAGAAGTTATTTCGACTGCTCGATTTTGACCAACCAATTTCAACCGCCCAAGTACAATAATGGCCATCACGAGATCAAGATCAGTAAAAGATTAATTGAAACACCCTCTTTTAAGTATTAGTGTGGCTATGGCTACACGGCCTCACCCGTTCCAACGCCCCTGAACTGTTACTATTATAAATTATCAACTACAATATTTTTAGCACCTGTACATTATTGGTATTACTATAAGTTTTCAACTATAGTAATTTTAGCACCTGTACATTATTGCTGTTACTCATATAAGTATCTACAGTATTTTTAGCACAGATTGTTTCCATGGAGAAAGAGGCTATGTACTAATAAATGAAAATACATGATTGGTGTACATAGAAGCAACATGAGTATAGAAATGCTAATACGCTCACCAGAGCAGCCATTCATCGTGAGAAAGGCAGTTAGAGGACATTGGTTGCACTGACGTCCTGTTGGTACAATGAACCCTTGTGAGGTCAATGAGTGACATGGACATTGTCCTCCAGTCGGTTCACACGTGACATTACTTAAGCCACAGTCACAAGCTATAGTCAAATATAACCAGAGTCACATGCTATATAATCACAGTCACTTACATATAACCACCGTCAAATGCTATAGTCTATAACCACCGTCACAAGCTATAGTCACATATAACCACAATCACATGCTATCGTCACACAAACCATAGTCACATGCAATAGTCACATATAACCACCGTCAAATGCTATAGTCGCATATAACCACCGTTACATGCTATAGTCACATATAACCACAATCACATGCTATAGTCATATATAACCACAGTCACATGATCATATGCTATAGCCTAATTATGCCTCACTTATGATAACTAGTTAAATGTTCTTACGAAAAGTTGATCCATAGTATTCCACTGAAAGTTGTTGTGCTTGAATATTGTCCGTAGTAGTATTACTCCTGTACAAACATTATGAAATGATGGGCATGCAAGTAAATCAGTAGCAATACTTACATTAAAGCCTCTGGGCTGATGGAAGCTTGTATGAGTTCTTCAAACTCAGAGAAAGCATTAGGAACAACTATAATAACATCTAAACGTAAATCCACAAAATTGAAAACTATGTCTACAGTGATCATATCTGATGTGAAGTTGAAGTTGTAAGGCCTGCGATCTTCAGCACCCATAGAAATGGCAGCTAAGCACCTTTCACATGATCCGTTGACATCCATAAACAAGTCTTCTATTAGATGATCATTCTGGTGAACAGCCACATCTAACCGACGAGTTTTGGGGGATTTGTTCACATAAAATATCAATATCTGATATTCTCCTGCTCGAGGGAGTGATGAGACAATCCATTGGCCAATGACTCTCTCATTTTCAGGGATACTGAACACTGCATATCCTCTGCCACTATAGCCAGGAAAATCTACAGTGGACGAATTCTGGAGGACTTGAGAAGGAAGTGTCTGCCCACGCATTATAGTTCCAAGTTCAGCTTCCACTCGAATATCAGACAAGGACCGTGCATAATGCCCTCTGGCAACACTTGTATAAATTTCTGTTTCAACTAGGGTGTGAAAGTTGGCCTAAAATTATAGGTATAAATCATAATTGAACATTTTTGGCTTACTTTTAATTGCCAGGTATAGTCAAATAAGATTCTTTATTGTAGCAATATACAGTGCACACAGATTCATGAACTGAGTAATGTAAATGGACTTAGACTCACGCTCAGTGGTGGCAACTCAGGGGTGTTGGCACAATTATTAAAAGGAGGTGGGGTTACTTAGTGGCCACACCCACTGATTACACCTATTATCTCAAATGCTATTTTAAAACCCTAGCTATCTACACCAGTTTTAGTTTCTCATGCAATATGAGTTTGTTTGTTCAGTTTCGGTAGCTTTTGGTATGGTCTCATTTAGTGAGCAATGTCATGTACTTCATTGACCGTCTTTTTTACTGTTCTTGTGCTACTATAATAAGTCAAAAATCTTGATGTTTCTGCCTCTTTGAAATCATTAGTCTGTCCAAGTTGAGTTGGCACGACCGCAAGCAGTAAATGAGGAATGCATTTAGTTCTTAACTGGAAGCAATTCAGTCATGTGAATATAAGCGCAGTAAATGAGGGGATGCATTTAGTTCTTAACCGGAAGCAATTCAGTCATGTGAATATAAGGCAATTAAGCACGCAAACGTCAACATTACACGTGAAAAAGGAGTGGTTACGCAGGTGCACATTAATTCGGTAACTATTGTAAGAAAGAAATTTAGTGAAGTTTATGGAGTTTTTCGTGCGCTATCTAGCTCATCTCGTCTGTTTCAACTATTCTTATGCACAGATAATGTACAGTAGATGGAAAGCGCAAACTGGTGAGGTGTTCTTCTAAAGAGATAAGATTAAAAGCAGTCGATTTTACCTACTGTGTCCCAAGAAATATTTTGATATTCACAGGATTCAGCAGTACAGCACTGTTAACTTGTAACTAAAGTTATTAGACTTTCTTGTTAAATAAAATTATCAATTGTTTCATTTATTTCTTTTTCTGGCCAACTCAACCTGGACAGACTATAGAATAGCTGCATTCATTTCATGTCATGTCAGTGTGATTTATGACAGTTCTAACAGGTTAGATTGCAACTTGCCGATTAGCTAATTATATTTACATTCCGCTGTGTTCAAATGAAAGGGAAGTCTCAAAATATTTAGTGAAAAGAGAGCACTAGAAAGAGAGCAATTAAATATATACTATAAAAAATTACACTAGTCCCAGCTCTACAATGGGCTATGAATATTATTAATATGAACGCGTGTTTATTGTCTGTTAATGTCAACCCTATGCCCAGGGGCATCGGAACAGGTGCGGCCACACAGCCATGGCCGTACCAATACTTTAACAAAAATGGGGTGTGCCTATTAATTTTTCTACTATTTACCGGATCTCGTGGTCATTGTCAAACTTGGGCGATTGAAATCTAGTGGTTGAAATGATTTATGCTGGGATTCAATAGCCATTATCAAGCCTTTTGGAAGAATTTTAGGAAACTCTGAACCAGCCTGGTCCTTTGCTTACTATTCCAAAGCAATCTTTTGGAAAAATAAATGCAGTTCAGATGTCTTTCCAGCAATGTTGGTTTGCAAAATGGCCATTTTTGCACTACTAGGAGTCTTCCCATTTAGTTATTTGCCACACATACTTAAAATTGTTAGAAGAAAATAAAGCTATGACTGCCACAAAAGGTAGGCATTTGTAAGTTCTACATTATGGTGGATTAAGTTTTTCAAAGTTTTGTCATTGTATAGTTTGTTTTATATGTCCAAGTAGCTATATTAGCTATACAATATGCACTCTACATAATTTAATTATAATTTTAACAAATTATTTATTTGACATGAACATACTGATTGTTTATAAAAAATCATTTGCTTTGTAATAATAGAAATCGCTTGTAATGAATTGTTTGGTGTGATTACAGTGCCATTTGAATTTGTTGGATACTCAGAGCATAGACTAAAAATATTTGGTTCATTTGATACAAAAACTTCTATATTGTCTTTTCTATATCAAACTCATTAATTCAATTAAAGAGTGGGTGTGGTTAAGTGGGTGTGGTTATCATGGCTGCACCAATTCGATCTGGCTTCCTACTCCTCTTATGCCATTATATTATATCTTAGGTACGTTAAACTTACCACTGTAGAAAAGGCCGGATTGTTGAAAGCAGAGATACGAATGCTTTGAATATGCTGTACAAGGTAGAAATTAAATGTAAAATATAATTGGAATTGTCAGTGAAAGTCTGTAGCTAACTATAACTAGTGCTATTATTGCAAAATGAAATGTGTATAACAACAACTAGATGAGTTTAATGTTACTATTTCTGACTATACTAGGAGATTTTGTTAGCTCAATAGTATTAAGTTAAACAGGGATGAGGAATGCAAGAACGACTAGACAAGCAACATGCCCAACTTCATATACAAAAAGGTCTTGAAGGTAATGTAAATATTTAGCTAGCTACTGGCACACACCTCATTGTTAAAGTTGGGATGGACAAGGTCCACTGAATTGCTACTAGCAGTAAACTCAACACACATATTTACATCCTCGAGACAAAGTGAGCCATTGGAGGCAAATACAAACTGTGGACCTTCATTAATCTGGACTGTATAGAGTTCTGGAATGGGACTTCTGATATGGAGACGAATTCCAGTCAGTACCAGAGTTGCATCAATCTACAATACAGCAATAACTTAATATTATCAGTCAAACCACAAAGCATAAACAATCAACAACCCCCCATTGAATTGGTGCTAGCTAGTGTATTCAGCATAAATCATTACTGTACTCTAACCTTTAAAGTAAAGTTGAACATAGCAGGGTCGTCTTCATCTTCAGATTGCCACCATGTGCTTAGATTTCCATCAAAGGCAGCCTGAATAGAATGATCTCCAGGTGGACAGGCGGTAGCATTGATAGGGGGCGTGTCCTCCCCACAGGTTGAACTGGCTGTGGCATTGAAGAAAGATGTTGACAAAAATCCTCCTCCCAAGGAGACCGTAGCTGCATTTGCAAAGCTAAGCAGCGTAAAGAGAAAGAAACTAAGGAGAAAAAGGCGCAGCGACATACTACTTCATTAAAAGTTCAGCCCCACCTCCGAAATCGTGCGCTGTGGGTGGCTCTTTACACGAAGTGGGCGCGGCCGCTGTACGGACTGGAGGAGGTGTGGTTTACGTAGAGGTCAAAGGGCAGTGTGACACCCATGAAACTGGACTGAAGCCGGAGGGGTACAGGAGGGCGAGTGTAAGATATGGCTTGTTGCGGCGTGTGTTGTCGTAAGCCTCGTTATAAGAGGCTAATAGACAGTCTCTTTCCAGAAGATATACAGAGTACCAGGCCCGTGCAGGCCAACATGGATAAAGTTGTGTACTTCGCCAAGTCTACTCCTGAAGCACTGAACAGAATGGGGCTCTATTTGTCAGAGAGGCTTAGAAAGAGTTTGAATAGAGACCGTATAGGGTAAGTTTAGTTACACTATGTGAGGCCTGGTGGAGTTCAGTAGCCCCTGGAGTAGTGTGGGTCTTGTATGCAGGCCAATGGTTGTGTGAGTCTGTGTCTAGTATTGAATAGTATTTTTATTATTGAGGCTGAGGCAACATCATCAGGGATGGCATTCCACTTTCCCACCACGTCTATTGGGAAGAAGTTCCTTAGATGGTTGGTTCGGACGCGGGGGCGGAAGAGTGGCGTAGAGTTTTTGTGCTGCATACCTGGCCTGGGATGTGGCGTGAGCAATGAGTCGGGCACAAGAGAGTCGCCTTGGAGAATGCGCCTGCAGAGGCAGATATTTTGCACTAGTCTCCTGCGGGCCAGAAGTGGCCATCCAAGGCTTGCCTTCAGCTCAGATGGACTTGTAGACCATCCGTTGGTGACCACACGAGCTGCGAGATTTTGGCATCTCTCAAGGGCCTGGATGTGGCACTTCTGAGCAGGGTCCCAGATGGGCGAGGAGTAGTCCAGGACGGGAAGAACTAGTGCCTTGTAGAGGTGGTTCAGGCAGGAAGGGCCAGCAAGCCTGAATGACCTGTAGAGGAAGCCAGTTATCTTCTTTGCCCTGGCGCACACATCCAGGTTCCCACTGCTTCATCCAGGTCCCCACTGCTTCATCCAGGTTCCCACTGCTTCATCCAGGTCCCCACTGTTTCATCCAGGTCCCCACTGCTTCATCCAGGTCCCCACTGCTTCATCCAGGTCCCCACTGCTTCATCCAGGTCCCCACTGTTTCATCCAGGTCCCCACTGCTTCATCCAGGTTCCCACTGCTTCATCCAGGTCCCCACTGTTTCATCCAGGTCCCCACTGCTTCATCCAGGTCCCCACTGTTTCATCCAGGTCCCCACTGCTTCATCCAGGTCCCCACTGTTTTATCCAGGTCCCCACTGTTTCATCCAGGTCCCCACTGTTTTATCCAGGTCCCCACTGCTTCATCCAGGTCCCCACTGCTTCATCCAGGTTCCCACTGCTTCATCCAGGTCCCCACTGCTTCATCCAGGTCCCCACTGCTTCATCCAGGTCCCCACTTTGTAAGGCTTTCATGTGCTACAGTTGAGTATGTAGAATCTCACAACTAAGCTGGCAATGTTCCTAGTATCTAGAAAACATTGCTAGTGTATGCTGGCCCTATTTACAAACAATATTTTAACAGAAACAACTTAAATATTTGATAGCTTCAATTTCTGAGTACAAAAGTAATGTCTCTAGAGCCTGTAACAAATAAATAAAATATTAAATATTTTGTAGCTGTACAGTTTTAATGCCTTTTTTATTATATTTTCATATATACATTTAGGGTCGTGTGTAGGTGTGCATGCTAGTTATGTGTGCATATGTTTGTGTGTTTGCTTGCAGGCACACCTGTGTGGCACTACAGATTATGGAACGTATTCTGTCAGAACTTGAACAGGATCACATAAAACTTATAGTGGACAGTTACCTGACAATGCTGCACGTGCTACTAGACTCCTCCCACAGCAGGATGAGAATAATGGCGGCTAAGTCAGTAAGTAGACATGGACTTGTACATACTTCATGTATATATATATATATATATCTATATAGTGAGATAGTAGCTAGGGATAGTGGTATGTTGTGTGTATATATTAGTGAGAGAGTGGCTAGGGATAGTTGTGTGTTGTGTGTATATTAGTGAGAGAGTAGCTAGGGATAGCGGTGTGTTGTGTGTATATATCTATATAGTTGAGATAGTAGCTAGGGATAGTGGTGTGTTGTGTATATATATCTATATAGTTGAGATAGTAGCTAGGGATAGTGGTGTGTTGTGTGTATATATATAGTGAGAGAGTGGCTAAGGATAGTGGTGTGTTGTGTGTATATATATAGTGAGAGAGTGGCTAAGGATAGTGGTGTGTTGTGTGTATATTAGTGAGAAAGTGGCTAGAGATAGTGGTGTGTTGTGTGTCTATATTAGTGAGAGAGTGGCTAGGGATAGTGGTGTGTTGTGTGTATATATATAGTGAGAGAGTGGCTAGGGATAGTGGTGTGTTGTGTGTATATATATAGTGATAGAGTGGCTAGGGATAGTGGTGTATTGTGTGTATATATATAGTGAGAGAGTGGCTAGGGATAGTGGTGTATTGTGTGTATATATATATAGTGAGAGTGGCTAGGGATAGTGGTGTGTTGTGTGTATATATATAGTGAGAGAGTGGCTAGGGATAGTGGTGTGTTGTGTGTATATATTAGTGAGAGACTGGCTAGGGATAGTGGTGTGTTGTGTGTATATTAGTGAGAGAATGGCTAGGGATAGTGTTGTGTTGTGTGTATATATATAGTGAGAGAGTGGCTAGGGATAGTGGTGTGTTGTGTATATATTAGTGAGAGACTGGCTAGGGATAGTGGTTTGTTGTGTGTATATATTAGTGAGAGACTGGCTAGGGATAGTGGTGTGTTGTGTGTATATTAGTGAGAGACTGGCTAGGGATAGTGGTGTGTTGTGTGTATATTAGTGAGAGAATGGCTAGGGATAGTGTTGTGTTGTGTGTATATATATAGTGAGAGAGTGGCTAGGGATAGTGGTGTGTTGTGTATATATTAGTGAGAGACTGGCTAGGGATAGTGGTTTGTTGTGTGTATATATTAGTGAGAGACTGGCTAGGGATAGTGGTGTGTTGTGTGTATATATTAGTGAGAGACTGGCTAGGGATAGTGGTGTGTTGTGTGTATATTAGTGAGAGAATGGCTAGGGATAGTGGTGTGTTGTGTGTATATTAGTGAGAGAATGGCTAGGGATAGTGGTGTGTTGTGTGTATATTAGTGAGAGAATGGCTAGGGATAGTGGTGTGTTGTATGTATATTTATTGCAGCTTTGATATTTTTACTTGAATATTTCCGCATCACGCGAGCGTTCTGTATTCTCCCATATTGTACGGTTTATATTGTACGCTCCTTGTAGCGCGCGCGTAGCGAGTAAAATCAATGAAAATTGTATTGTAACCGGTTGAGAAAAATTTCAAAGAAGCAATAAATCACTTATCACACTCGTCGTACAATATGGGAATGATATTTTACTCTCACGCCACATTTTCACTCGCCTTTGGCTCGTGAAAATATTTTGCGTGCTCGTAAAATATTTTCCCATATTGTACTCTGACTCGTGCTATAAGTATTATATATAGTGAGAGAGTGGCTAAGGATAGTGGTGTGTTGTGTGTATATATATAGTGAGAGACTGGCTAGGGATAGTGGTGTGTTGTGTATATATTAGTGAGAGACTGGCTGGCTGGTTTGTTGTGTGTATATTAGTGAGAGAATGGCTAGGGATAGTGGTGTGTTGTGTGTATATTAGTGAGAGAATGGCTAGGGATAGTGGTGTGTTGTGTGTATATTAGTGAGAGAATGGCTAGGGATAGTGGTGTGTTGTGTGTATATTAGTGAGAGAATGGCTAGGGATAGTGGTGTGTTGTATGTATATATATAGTGAGAGAGTGGCTAAGGATAGTGGTGTGTTGTGTGTATATATATATAGTGAGAGACTGGCTAGGGATAGTGGTGTGTTGTATGTATATATTAGTGAGAGAGTAGATAAGAGTTTTATGTTATTAATCAGGACAAGTAATATTGAATTGAGCTTATGTTACAATACTTTATTTTTTTTTGTAGTTTGTGACCTTAGCAGACCATGATGAAGACAACACTCCTTACCACAGGCAGTATGACGCATTTATAGACCATTTTGCTTCTCTCAGTCTCTGTAAAGATACTAGTGACCAGGAGCTGTATCATGAGTAAGTGAACACAGTGTGTGTAAAGATACTAGTGACCAGGAGCTGTATCATGAGTAAGTGAACACAGTGTGTAAAGATACTAGTGACCAGGAGCTGTATCATGAGTAAGTGAACACAGTGTGTAAAGATACTAGTGACCAGGAGCTGTATCATGAGTAAGTGAACACAGTGTGTAAAGATACTAGTGACCAGGAGCTGTATCATGAGTAAGTGAACACAGTGTGTGTAAAGATACTAGTGACCAGGAGCTGTATCATGAATAAGTGAACACAGTGTGTTAAGATACTAGTGACCAGGAGCTGTATCATGAGTCAGTGAACACAGTGTGTGTAAAGATACTAGTGACCAGGAGCTGTATCATGAGTAAGTGAACACAGTGTGTGTAAAGATACTAGTGACCAGGAGCTGTATCATGAGTAAGTGAACACAGTGTGTAAAGATACTAGTGACCAGGAGCTGTATCATGAGTAAGTGAACACAGTGTGTGTAAAGATACTAGTGACCAGGAGCTGTATCATGAGTAAGTGAACACAGTGTGTAAAGATACTAGTGACCAGGAGCTGTATCATGAGTAAGTGAACACAGTGTGTAAAGATACTAGTGACCAGGAGCTGTATCATGAGTAAGTGAACACAGTGTGTGTAAAGATACTAGTGACCAGGAGCTGTATCATGAGTAAGTGAACACAGTGTGTAAAGATACTAGTGACAAGGAGCTGTATCATGAGTAAGTGAACACAGTGTGTGTAAAGATACTAACCAGGATATCATGAGTAAGTGACACAGGAGCTGTATAATGAGTAAGTGAACACAGTGTGTGTAAAGATACTAGTGACCAGGAGCTGTATCATGAGTAAGTGAACACAGTGTGTGTAAAGATACTAGTGACCAGGAGCTGTATCATGAGTAAGTGAACACAGTGTGTGTAAAGATACTAGTGACCAGGAGCTGTATCATGAGTAAGTGAACACAGTGTGTGTAAAGATACTAGTGACCAGGAGCTGTATCATGAGTCAGTGAACACAGTGTGTGTTAAGATACTAGTGACCAGGAGCTGTATCATGAGTAAGTGAACACAGTGTGTTAAGATACTAGTGATCAGGAGCTGTATCATGAGTAAGTGAACACAGTGTGTAAAGATACTAGTGACCAGGAGCTGTATCATGAGTAAGTGAACACAGTGTGTGTAAAGATACTAGTGCGTGTGTTAAGAGTTAGTGTGTGTGTAATAGTGTCAGTGTGTGTGTGTTAGTGTCAGTGTGTGTGTTAGAGTCAGTGTGTGTGTTAGTGTCAGTGTGTGTTAGAGTCAGTGTGTGTTAGAGTTAGTGTGTGTGTTAGAGTTAGTGTGTGTGTTAGAGTCAGTGTGTGTTAGAGTCAGTGTGTGTAATAGTGTCAGTGTGTGTGTGTTAGTGTCAGTGTGTGTGTTAGAGTCAGTGTGTGTTAGTGTCAGTGTGTGTGTTAGAGTTAGTGTGTGTGTTAGAGTCAGTGTGTGTTAGAGTTAGTGTGTGTGTTAGAGTTAGTGTGTGTGTTAGAGTCAGTGGGTGTTAGAGTTAGTGTATGTGTTAGAGTTAGTGTGTGTGTTAGAGTCAGTGTGTGTTAGAGTTAGTGTGTGTGTTAGAGTTAGTGTGTGTGTTAGAGTCAGTGTGTGTGTGCTAAAGTTAGTGTGTGTTAGACTTAGTGTGTGTGTTAGAGTCAGTGTGTGTGTTAGAGTCAGTGTGTGTGTTAGAGTCAGTGTGTGTGTTAGAGTCAGTGTGTGTGTTAGAGTCAGTGTGTGTGTTAGAGTTAGTGTGTGTGTTAGAGTCAGTGTGTGTGTCAGAGTCAGTGTGTGTGTCAGAGTCAGTGTGTGTGTGTTAGAGTTAGTGTGTGTTAAGAGTCAGTGTGTGTAATAGTGTCAGTGTGTGTGTGTTAGTGTCAGTGTGTGTGTTAGAGTCAGTGTGTGTTAGTGTCAGTGTGTGTGTTAGAGTTAGTGTGTGTGTTAGAGTCAGTGTGTCATAGTCATTGTGTTAGAGTGTAGCGTTGTAAAGTTTTTAAATTTATGTTAGGATGCGGATGGCTGGACTGCGTGGATTAAGGGGTGTGGTCAAGAAGATTGGCCATCAGGATGGTTTGCAGTTGAATATTTGGGATATTGACCATATCAACAAAATTGTACCTCCTTTTCTGTTCAACATGCAGGACTCAAGGTTTGTATATTGTGTGTGCTTGTGTTCATCACATGAGCATGTTTCATGACATGTTCTATAAAGATAAAGTATTAATATTATGTGACTAGCTATGACAAAAGTGACCATTGTGACAATAATTTAAAATCGAGTAAATGCGCAGTAAAGTTGATATACCTCCATTTTTTCCAAAATTTTTTCATTTTCTGTAACTTTTATTATCAAACTACTGAAGTGTAAAATTTTGGCTGATTTTGGTGGAAGCTTCTTTGGTAAATATCGGGTTTTAATTATGGTGGTCAACCATTCTAATGGCGCCCAGCTACATTTGGAGAATGCAGGACGTCGTTTGTATGGTGATACCCACGGAAATTTAAGAAAAACATGGCCGTAGGTAAACCTTCGGACCTTCTTGTCGACCCACACACTATGGGTAAAGTGCACGATACAGTAGAATGATGTTCCCCACAGAAGACAGTTGTAGCAACTTCAAACGGCATCAAAATTCTAATCAGTTCCTCAGCTAACTTCCACTGCTCATTTGAAAGATTCAAATGCCTATTGCTGCTCTCTGTTATGGATTCATCAGACGATACAGCAACTACTGGCCATCTCTGCTCGACTAGTCGGTCTAACACGCAATAAGTGGAGTTCCACCTAGTTGCAGAAGACTGTATTAATTTCTTTTCATCAACATTCATCTGGTGCTCTCTTGTTTTTAATGCTCCAGAGGCTAGGGCACTATGCCTGAAAGTGTCCGACCAACTTGCTGGCACAATGAATCATTCTATTGATAGTATATTAATAGCCAGGCCAGCTTTGAGGCATGATGGGAGCTTGTGGGCATTGCACGGTGATGGCCTTTGTTCGAGCAGATAGCAAAATTTCGGCCTCATACAACTTTGTAGAAATTGAGATTCTCGTTTATAAACAAGAGGGTGGATTTTGACTAAATGTTTGCGGAGATTAGTCGTACTGCCATGGTAGGCCAATTTTTTCTCACTCTGCTTTTCTTGTTTCTTTCAACTTGACGAAGTATGCTAGAACACGTAGTTAGAGTCACTTTCCCCAGCCATGATGTTGTGCAATTCATTTACTGATAATTTACGGACCACGTGTTGCAAACAAGCGCGAGTGGGTGTGGTTGGTAAATGGGCATACCCAGAAGACTCGAAGACAGCGTTTATCATTCAAATGTGAAAAAACGAGCAAACGTTTGAATAAGCTAATTTTTAACCAAGCCCTGGTAAGTAGTTAGAACTACTAGATTACGCATATAATAGTATGGTGCATAACTTGCCCGTTCAACAATGTACAGTAGGAGACAAAAAAAAGTTTCGAATTCCGTTCCGTAGTACGGCCGTAAAATGGTAGTTTTTAAACCGTAGTTTTTATCGTTGTGTTCCGTACTGTTTTGACATCGTTTACTAAAACGGTAAAAAACGGTGAAGCATTTCCGTCGATTCACAGATATTTTCTAGCTAGAAACTCTTCTATAACTATATCAGCAAGCTAAGGCCTTATATCGACCATTAAACGCTACGGGGATAGTACAAATAACCTTTCACAAAATTTTAACTTGCTTCAATAAAGCTGCAGACCACAGAGCTATAACGAGGTCCGCACTTCGTAGGTCTTCTGTTAGCTACTGATGGACCTCCAGCACTAAAAAATCTAAGCCTGAGAAGGCCCTAACATCGAGAAAACGTCGATACTGTATGGTGGTCGAACTAACAATTCTACGCGAGACAACTTCGAATAGGACGGCTTCAATTTTTTTAACTCGAAAAGCTCCGCCTCAGTAGCCTGTAAACAAAAAATCGGAACGTTTTATTGGATAAACGATTTTTTATATTTCTTTGAGCGAGACATACAGTGAACGAGAAAGATTAAAACGGTAGCAACGGGGTCGAACGAAACAGCCGCTTTTTAACAAACGGCGTACCGTTCCCCCCCCCCCCCCCCCCCCCCGTTTTTTTTAATACATAGTGCGACGGCCGTTCTACGGAACGAAATTCGAAAACTTTTTTTTTGTCTTCTACTGTATGGGAAAAATCACTGTTCAATTGAAATCACACAAGGAAAGTGAAATAGCGCGAAACTAAGTGAAATAGGATAGTAACTAAGTGGAAACTAAGTGAAATACCGAGGTAACTAAGTGAAATCGCACAGGTAAATGTGCATGCGTGCAATGTTAACCTTGGAAACATATAGTTCGAGTAGTTTCTAGTTGGAGACATGTCATTCTTTACCACAGAAGCTCTACCCGTATTAGACGGAATGTTTTCCAACTAATTAGGAGGAGCAGTATGTTGAAAAACGAAGTTCCAGAGGAAGCTAATAAGGAGACAGTGGGTGAACGATACAGTGTAGTTACAATTGCAAAATATTTTTTTTAAAAGCTAGCCTACTATTAGCGAGTGATAGCACGGGTACCCGTGCTATTACTCATACTAATAGATTTTTAAATTGTCACAATAGTCGGTTATATCAACATTGAAATGTACTCGTCATATTTATAATGAAAGTACAAAAATTTAAGTTCCAGTTGATCTATGAAACTAGAATTATGACATGTACATGAATTTAAGATAGTTTATATATATTTGTAAACATATACCTGATTTTCTATTTCACAGCTCTAATAGTGTTTGTTTGCTTATAACTATAGTAGGCGCCAATAAAGTCCCGGGCTCTGTTCAGTAGTACAGCTGTAAAACAGTATGTTTAAAACAATAGATTTGACTGTTGTGTTACGTACCATTTGGACTAAACAGCCAACACCGCTTATGAAAACATTAAAAAAACGGTTAAGCTTTTTCCATCGATTCACTGATATTTTCTAGCTAGAAACTCTTTCATAGCCATATCAGCAAGCTAAGGTCTTGTATCACCTGTTAGACGCTACAGAGATAGTGCAAAAAAGCTCATACAAAAATTTGACTTGCTTCCATAAGGCTGCTGACTGAAGTTCCGACGGCACCAAGCTATAACCAGGTCTGCACTTCGTAGGTCTTCTGTTAGCTACTGATGGACCTCCAGTAGTAAAAAAATCAAAGCCTGAGAAAGCCCTAACATTGAGAAACCATCGATATTGTGCTTTGGTCGAACTATCAATTCTCTACAAAACAACTTCCAATTGATCAGCTTCTATTTTTTTTACCCCAAAAGCTTCACCTCAGGAGCCTGTAAACAAAAAAATAGGAACGTTTTATTGGATAAATGATTTGAGCAAGACATGCGGTGAATGAGAAAGATTAAAACAGTAACACTGTTGAATGGAACAGCCGTTTTTTTTTTAACCAAACGGCGTACCGTTTCCCCCCCCCCCCCCCCCCCCCCCCCTTCCCATTATTTAACCTTGCGACGATCATTCTACGGAATAGAATACGGAACTTTTTTTGGCACCTACTGTATGTATATATGTATTGTCATTACTGTTCATCTGTTTCTTTGTGTGTATATTTTTTCAGTGTGTCATCTGAGCTGTCTGAATATTCTGCAGAAGGTCTGAAGCAGTTAGTAGTTAGTGCTGGACTAGCTCACATTCATAGTGTCCTCATCTCAATGCTTCAGTAAGTTAGTAGTTAGTGCTTGCCCTCATCTCAGTGCTTCAGTAAGTTAGTAGTTCATGCTGGACTAGCTCATATTCATAGTGCCCTCATCTCAGTGCTTCAGTAAGTTAGTAGTTCATGCTGGACTAGCTCATATTCATAGTGCCCTCATCTCAGTGCTTCAGTAAGTTAGTGCTGGACTAGCTCACATTCATAGTGCCCTCATCTCAGTGCTTCAGTAAGTTAGTAGTTCGTGCTGGACTAGCTCATATTCATAGTGCCCTCATCTCAGTGCTTCAGTAAGTTAGTGCTGGACTAGCTCACATTCATAGTGCCCTCATCTCAGTGCTTCAGTAAGTTAGTAGTTCGTGCTGGACTAGCTCATATTCATAGTGCCCTCATCTCAGTGCTTCAGTAAGTTAGTAGTTCGTGCTGGACTAGCTCACATTCATAGTGCCCTCCCCTCATCTTCAGTAAGTTAGTAGTTCGTGCTGGACTAGCTCACATTCATAGTGCCCTCATCTCAGTGCTTCAGTAAGTTAGCATATCTGATAGTGGCACACTCTACACACATTTCTGCTCGATATTTTCAGTAGCAATAGATCTAGTGCTGGGACTTCGAAGACAAGTAATACAATAGTATTAAAGGGAGGGCTGTCCAGAAATGCCGTAAATTGTCCATCCCATCCCACGGTCCCATGGGATCTTGGGATTACATGGGATTGTCCATCCTATCCCACAGCCCCATGGGACTTTCCACGGGATGTCCACCTGTCCCTCTATAGATGCATGTGTCCTACTGTCCATCCCATTCCACGGTCCCATGGGATCGTGGGACATTCCACGGGATGTCTACCTGTCCCTCTACAGATGCATGTGTCCTACTGTCCATCCCATCACACGGTCCCATGGGATCGTGGGACATTCCACGGAATGTCCACCTGTCCCTCTCACTGACACATGAATATCTTACTGTCCATCCCATCCCACGGTCCCATGAGTCTGTGAAATAGATTGCGTGTAACATTTGTACTGATAATGAGTGGTTTTTATTAATATTTATATCATTAATATACTTGTAACCTTGTCAGCAATTACCCTTTCTTGCGTATTAAACCTAGCATGACACCTCCTTCGCTTTGCTCAGTCGGCTTGTCAAAGTGTGTCGTCGCGCCTTTGACGCTCCGCTAATCTAACGCTAATTGCGCCAAGCGCGTGCGCTCTAGCTTGACTCTAAGTGTTCATTGTGACAATACTTTCATGGGATCGTGGAATGGAATGAACAGTGGGAGTATTTGTAAGAGGGACATGTGGACATCCCATGGAATGTACCACTGTCCTATGGGACCATGGGATGGGATGGACAGTGGGACACACACGCATCTGTAGAGGGACAGGTGGACATCCCATGGAATGTTTCACTGTCCCATGGGACTGTGGGATGGGATGGATAATTTACGGCGTTTCTGGACATCTATGATTAAAGGATATTTAAATGGCATGAATAAATGTTTATAGTGTTTATTTTATACATGTAGTTGATAGAGATCTGAGTTGTGTGCTTTATTGTACTTTATAAAATAAATAAGACATTGATTCAGTCAATCTCAGCTGAAATAATTATAGTAATAGCACATTTTCTCGTTTTAAAAGCCAATATTATGTTAATTAAAACTTACCCGACATTTTGACTTCTTGCCAAACTCCTCTTCAGGGGTTAACTGAGATCGAATTCTCCGTGGTGATATAATAAACACAATGTAAACAGCAAGATTGCTGGAGGATACGCTTACTGTTTATTATATCCTGCATGGTGATTTGCTGCATCATAGTCAGAAAGCATCCTGGTGGGTTAGGAACTTGAAGTAAAATAGATCTTAGGAAGTAAGTGATGAGTACAAGAACTGAAATTTTAAGTGAAACACACGAACTATTTAGATGACACAAAAGCAGAATGAACAGGAAAAAAATACGCGCAAACAATTAGCACTACCATAGACACTATTAGAAGTTATTCAAAAGTTAGTCCTGGGCCCTAACTAAACTAAGTCAGTTATTAGTGGGCAGGGCTAGCCTTCTGTGGTAGACAATACTTTCAGGCTTGAAGAGGCCCGAACATCCTCCGGGGGGGGGGGGGGGGGGGGGCAGACGTCTTCTAGGAGTAGATTAAGTCTGTTAGTTGCACGGCGGCAGACCTTTCCTTTCACGAGGACACCAACAACACGAACTTGTAGATCATCACCTGGATATGTCTTTAGGACTTTACCAAGGGGCCAGTTCGAGAGAGTGTGTCATCTTTTAAGAGAACTATGTCCCCAGGTGAATACTGATGAGAAGGTTTGACCCATTTTGCCCTTGCATGTAATGCTTGTAGATACCTTGTTCGTCATTGTCCCCTGAGATCAGCTTTCATTTTCTCCACTAGATTCCATCTCTTTAATTTGTGGATTTCCGCTGTGGAATTGGATAAGTGACCTCTGGTAAGTGACCTCCGGGTAGGTGACCTCCGGGTAAGTGACCTCTGGGTAAGTGACCTCCGACTGGAATCCGGCTCGAAGGACCAGAAAATGAGTGACCAGATAGATATAGGGCCGATCATGAATTAGTTAGCTATTGAAGGACTACCTCTTGTATGAGGGACTTCACTAAGAGAGGGTTAGGAACTTGAAGTAAAGTAAAATAGATCTTTTGATGAGTACAAGAACTGAATTTTTAACTGAAACACACGAACTATATAGGTGACACAAAAGTAGAATGAATGGAGAAAATATACACAAACAATTAGCACTACAATAGACACAATTAGCAGTTATTCAAAAGTTAGTCCTGGGCCCTACCCAGCTAAGTTACAGTTATTGGTGGGCAGGGCTAGCCTTCTGTGGTAGACAATACTTTTGGGCTTGAAGAGGTCCGAACACTGATACTATAACTACTAGTTCCGTATTCATTTGTGTAATCCTTATTAGTGTTATGAAGCTACTTATATTTACACATATCCATTTTATATAGACATTTCGACCTGAATAATTTATGGACTGACAACAAAAAATTTGCCATTGAAACATTTGTATTGATTATAGAAGTAATGCAAGTAAGTTTTATTTTACTAGTCACTAATACCTCTAACTTTATCTGTATCATTATCTACTTACTAGAAACAAGACTGTTATAAAGTCATTCAAGCACTTGTAGAACATTTAGACAACAAATCTATGGAGGCATGCAGAATAAAACAAGGAATACTGGATGCATTATCTCAGTGTGTCTCTGTGGCATCTGATGGGTCACTAGGTAAGGCCATAGAATACTATATTATGTAACTATGGCATCTGATGGGTCACAGGTAAGGCCATAGAATACTATATTATGTAACTATGGCATCTGATCAGTGTTTCATCCAGACATTCTTGCAAGGGGGGGCAAAATAGAGTTTTGAAAATGTAAGGGGGGGCGGGCGGCACTGGTCACCATGGGAGTGAAATAGAATTATTGGAAGGCCTATGTCCTACATTAAAAAAACATAATCTTATCTAATGAGGTCTGCATATGTCAGATCCTGACAAGTTAATTCAGCTACTCATTTTCACCTCCACCGTCTAGCAATTTTCAGTCAACTGTGACATTCACTATTTAGATGCTTTTCACACACTATTCAACTCTGACTCTCACCTCCCCTTAGGTTTATCACACGTTGATTCACACTTACGGTTGCTGGCTGGCTATAAAAAGGCCAGCCCTCAGCTCACCGTAGCAGTTGTTGAGTTTTGATCTATACAGATTCTACAACTTCCAGAACCAGAACTCTAAGCACTCGTAGTCCCTGACAGCTTAAGATAGTCTCAAATGGATATTCGCTCTTTCTTCTGTGGTGCAAGCTCTTCAAAGTCACCTGGCCACTCAAGTAGCAGTGACACAGAAGATAAAATTGACAGCAATCAATCTGATACTGAGTTTTTGGAGCCAAGTCCTGCCAAGAAAAGATTAATTGTCCATGAGAAGCATGCAAAGGAAAGATTAACTACACATGAGAAAAGCAAGAAAATCACTGCAAGCAGTCGAAAATACAACAAAAAATGGGAAGAGAGCTTCAATTGGCTGATGTTTGATAAAAATTTCCAAGGAGCTTTTTGTAAGGTTTGCAGGAAGAGAGGAATTTCTCTTCAAAGAACAGGAGGAACATGGATCTCAAAACCTTTCACGAACTGGAAGAAGGCAATAGAGAAGATGAAAATTCATGCAAAGAGTGATATTCACCTCCTACTGCTACCAGTGGGATAAAACATGTGTACATCACACTCACCACCCTCTGGAAATTTTTCCACTATTCTCCTAAGCGAGCTGAGAGTCTCAAAGCAGTACAGCAGGTGCTTGACTTACCTGAGCTGAAAGTTGTGAAACCATCAGATACTCGCTGGCTGTCCCATGAACGCTGTGTGAAGGCAGTCAAAGCTAGCTACAGTGCAATTGTGACTGCTCTAAACAATATCTATGAGCAGACACATGCACCTGAAGCTCTAGGTATCAGTAAAGCCTTATGTAGGCCCTCAACTTTAGTGGCCATATACCTCCTTGATTATGTTCTGCCACAAGTGGCGAAGTTGAGCAGAGCTCTCCAGACTGAGAGAATAGACTTGACAGCTATCACCCCTCTTGTTGATGCCACTCTCAATACACTTGATGATGTCATGTTACCTGCTGCTAACTGGGTATTAGAACTGATGGATGCAAAGAATGAGATCGAAGAAGTCACTGACATCACGTTAACCACGGAAAGCATTGCTACATTCCAAGGACAAGTGGCTGAACCGTTTATCAGGATGCTGAAGGCAAACATATCCAGCAGATTTATTTCACAAGATATTGTCTCCTCATTTGGCATCTTTGATCCGAAGAAAGTGCCAGCTGCTGACTCTTCTGACTTCCATACATATGGTGAGGACTTAATAGATGTACTATTAGCTCACTATGGTGCAGAGCTGCCTGCTAAGACTGCTGGTGGAGATGAATACACCAAAGAAGCTCTTATTTCCCGCGAAACCCGAGAGGAGTGGAAAACATTTCGAAGCTACTTATCGAAGAAGCCGAAAGGTAACCTGCACTTGCAGTTGAAAGAGCTCACCACAAGTGATATGCTTAGTGAAATTTTTCCAAACATTAGCACCCTGGCAAACATATGTCTATCTATCCCTGTCAGCACTGCTTCAGTGGAAAGGAGCTTCTCCAAAATGAAACTAATTAAAACACGAATTCGAAATCGAATTGGGCAATCACAATTATCCTATTTGATGAAAATAGCCATGGAGACACCCGAGACGCTCTCATCTACACAATTAAATGACATTATTACAGTATGGAACAAAAAACCTAGACGAATTGCTGTGTGAATATTGTTTATTATTAATTTGGTTTACATTTTTCTCTTAATAAATATCGGTTCTTTCAAAAGGGTGGGGGGCACTTAGAATCCAAGGGGGGCATTTAGAACCCAAGGGGGGGCAAATGCCCCCTTTCGCCCCCCCCTAAATGAAACCCTGCTGATGGATCACTAGGTAAGGCCATAGGACACTAGATTATGTAACTATGGCATCTGATGGGTCACTAGGTAAGGTCATAGAATACTATAATTATTATGTAACTATGGCATCTGATGGGTCACTAGGTAAGGCCATAGAATACTATATAATGTAACTATGTCATCTGATGGGTCACTAAGTAAGGCCATAGGACACTAGATTATGTAACTATGGCATCTGATGGGTCACTAGGTAAGGCCATAGAACACTATAATACGTAACTATGGCATCTGATGGGTCACTAGGTAAGGTCTTATGTTACCATGGTATCAGGGTCACTAAGGGAGGTCTTATGTTACCATGGTGTCACGGCGACTAGGTAAGGTCTTATTTTACTATGGTGTCACGGTCACTAGGTAAGGTCTGTGTTACCATGGTGTCACGGTCACTAGGTAAGGTCTATGTTACCATGGTGTCATGGTCACTAGGTAAGGTCTATGTTACCATGGTGTCATGGTCACTAGGTAAGGTCTATGTTACCATGGTGTCACAGTCACTAGGTAAGGCCTTATTTTACTATGGTGTCACAGTCACTAGGTAAGGTCTATGTTACCATGGTGTCATGGTCACTAGGTAAGGTCTATGTTACCATGGTGTCATGGTCACTAGGTAAGGTCTATGTTACCATGGTGTCACGGTCACTAGGTAAGGTCTTATGTTACCAAGGTGTCACGGTCACTAGGTAAGGTCTATGTTACCATGGTGTCACGGTCACTAGGTAAGGTCTATGTTACCATGGTGTCACGGTCACTAGGTAAGGTCTTATGTTACCATGGTGTCACGGTCAGGTAAGGTCTTATGTTACCATGGTGTCACGGTCACTAGGTAAGGTCTATGTTACCATGGTGTCATGGTCACTAGGTAAGGTCTATGTTACCATGGTGTCACGGTCACTAGGTAAGGTCTATGTTACCATGGTGTCATGGTCACTAGGTAAGGTCTATGTTACCATCGTGTCACAGTCACTAGGTAAGGTCTATATTACCATGGTGTGTCGGTCACTAGGTAAGGTCTATGTTACCATGGTGTGTCATGGTCACTAGGTAAGGGTAAGTCTATGGTGTCACGGTGGTGTCTATGGGTGTCACTAGGTAAGGTCTATGTTACCATGGTGTCATGGTCTAGGTAGGTCTATTTTACCATGGTGTCACGGTACCCATGGTGTCATGGTCACTAGGTAAGGTCTACATGGTTACCATGGTGTCACGGTCTATTTACCATGGTGTCAGGGTAAGGTCTATGTTATGGTGTCACGGTCACTAGGTAAGGTCTTATTTTACCATGGTGTCACGGTCACTAGGTAAGGTCTATGTTACCATGGTGTCACGGTCACTAGGTAAGGTCTTATTTTACCATGGTGTCACGGTCACTAGGTAAGGTCTATGTTACCATGGTGTCACGGTCACTAGGTAAGGTCTTATGTTACCATGGTGGTAAGGTCATGTTACCATGGTCACTAGGTAAGGTCTATGTTACCATCACTAGGTAAGGTCACGGTCACTAGGTAAGGTCTATGTTATCATGGTGTCACAGTCACTAGGTAAGGTCTATGTTACCATGGTGTCACGGTCACTAGGTAAGGTCTATGTTACCATGGTGTCATGGTCTCACAGTCACTAGGTAAGGTCTTATTTTACCTATGGGTGTCACGGTCACTAGGTAAGGTCTATGTTACCATGGTGTCACGGTCACTAGGTAAGGTCTTATGTTACCATGGTGTCACGGTCACTAGGTAAGGTCTATGTTACCATGGTGTCACGGTCACTAGGTAAGGTCTATGTTATCATGGTGTCACAGTCACTAGGTAAGGTCTATGTTACCATGGTGTCACGGTCACTAGGTAAGGTCTATGTTACCATGGTGTCATGGTCTCACAGTCACTAGGTAAGGTCTTATTTTACCATGGTGTCACGGTCACTAGGTAAGGTCTATGTTACCATGGTGTCACGGTCACTAGGTAAGGTCTTATGTTACCATGGTGTCACGGTCACTAGGTAAGGTCTATGTTACCATGGTGTCACGGTCACTAGGTAAGGTCTATGTTATCATGGTGTCACAGTCACTAGGTAAGGTCTATGTTACCATGGTGTCACGGTCACTAGGTAAGGTCTATGTTACCATGGTGTCATGGTCTCACAGTCACTAGGTAAGGTCTTATTTTACCATGGTGTCACGGTCACTAGGTAAGGTCTATGTTACCATGGTGTCACGGTCACTAGGTAAGCACGGTCACTAGGTAAGGTCTATGTTACCATGGTGTCACGGTCACTAGGTAAGGTCTTATGTTACCATGGTGTCACGGTCACTAGGTAAGGTCTATGTTACCATGGTGTCATGGTCACTAGGTAAGGTCTATGTTACCATGGTGTCACAGTCACTAGGTAAGGTCTTATTTTACTATGGTGTCACGGTCACTAGGTAAGGTCTATGTTACCATGGTGTCATGGTCACTAGGTAAGGTCTATGTTACCATGGTGTCACGGTCACTAGGTAAGGTCTATGTTACCATGGTGTCATGGTCACTAGGTAAGGTCTATGTTATCATGGTGTCACAGTCACTAGGTAAGGTCTTATTTTACTATGGTGTCACGGTCACTAGGTAAGGTCTTATTTTACTATGGTGTCACGGTCACTAGGTAAGGTCTATGTTACCATGGTGTCACGGTCACTAGGTAAGGTCTTATGTTACCATGGTGTCTGGGTCACTCGGTAGTAAAGAATTAGTAAGCTTATCAAGTCTTTGTGATTATACTTTTACAATTTCTTTTAATTTTTAGGTCCTTCTGTTCTAGATGTATTCCGTACATTGGTGAAACATCTTCGGATATCTATTGAGGGACCCATTGGGTCACCCACAGAGATCCAACAGGAATCATCTTCTGATAAGCAGAAATTTCAAGAGTCTATTACTAAAACTGTAGGAGAATTTGCTGGAGCTTTACCAGATTATCATAAACCTGACATAATGAATCTTATTAATTCTTATATGGTGCACACCACGACTCAAGCAAACCAGAAACATGCTGCCAATACCAGTAGGTAAGTTATAGTCGAGAACACAGGGTCATAGGTAAAATATTTAAAAATTGTTTAGTAAACTCAAAGTTTAGTGAATGTCGGGGCGTAACTCCCTACACAATTACAAATGCACTTAGAAGAGCGGTAGCTTCACAAATGCACTTAGTAGTGTTCGAAGGACCAGATCACTGAAGTGATCAAAAGTAAAGTTAACCTGAACAGGCTGATCAGTTAGTTATAGGTAATTAGAATAGACACAAGGTAACTTGATCTTTACAATAACTGACAAAAACAACAGCTGAAAGAACGAGGATAAATAAACAAAATATAACTTGGAAACGGAGTTCAGAACATCGACGAACATCGACGATTGACGAACATCGACGAAATACGACAGAAATAATAATTCAATAAGTGGTATAATGAAAGAAAATGATACTACAACAGGTGAATGAACAAGTGAATGAATAAGTGAAATAATGATAATAGTTGTTTGATGGCTGCTTCTTGACATCAGGGAGGAAAACTTGAAGAGACTGCTCAGCTGGCCTGAACAGTGAATATGGTTTAAAATACTCAAAAGTACCAGTAGAGTAGATATGGTCTAACACACTCGGAATGCCAGTAGATATGGTCTAGAAACAGTGTCAGTGGATATGGTCTAGAACACTCAGTGTCAGTGGATATGGTCTAGAACACTCGGTGTCAGTGGATATGGTCTAGAACACTCAGTGTCAGTGGATATGGTCTAGAAACAGTGTCAGTGGATATGGTCTAGAACACTCAGTGTCAGTGGATATGGTCTAGAACACTCAGTGTCAGTGGATATGGTCTAGAACACTCAGTGTCAGTAGATATGGTCTAGAAACAGTGTCAGTGGATATGGTCTAGAACACTCAGTGTCAGTGGATATGGTCTAGAACACTCAGTGTCAGTGGATATGGTCTAGAACACTCAGTGTCAGTGGATATGGTCTAGAACACTCAGTGTCAGTGGATATTGTCTAGAACACTCAGTGTCAGTAGATAAAGTAAATAAAGTGAGAATCCTGATCAGATAGCATAGTATTGGGAAATCCTGTTTTATTATCCAAAAGTTTGATAGAGCCACAGTGTTTCCCCAGAAAAATCAACCAGAGAGTTAGTGCAAGACTTAAGGATTTAAATGGGACATAAGTCTAGCTTCATGGTGTGAAGTTAGTGCAACTTAAGGATTTAAATGGGACATGAATCTAGCTTCATGGTGTGAAGTTAGTGCAAGACTTAAGGATTTAAATGGGACATGAATCTAGTTTCATGTAAGTGTTCTCAAGTGCAATTGTTGGTGTGAAGTTAGTGCAAGCCTTAAGGAACCCTGTGCATCTATTGTGTGAATACAGTACTACTATGGTTTGTCCAAAGAATTTGTGTTCAGTTTTATACCATTGATAATTCAGATTGCAATTGTTGGTGTGAAGTTAGTGCAAGCCTTAAGGAACCCTGTGCATCTATTGTGTGAATACGGTACTACTATGGTTTGTCCAAAGAATTTATGTGTTCAGTTTTATACCATTGATAATTCAGATTGTGGGTAAAGTGAGAAAGCTATGCGTTTGTTTCGTATTCTAGTAAGAAAAAATTGGTGCAGTTGTACCTTTACTTTAAATAGATGTAACTTCTCTGTAACTATTTTGTATGTTATTAGATATCAGTTGCAGCATCTGTGGTTGCATGTTTGCATGTTTATTGATGCAAATAGCAGTTGTAATATTCCTTGTTCAGTTTTTCTATGTTTGTTATTTGCAGTTGTAAGGTTTAATGTGATTTTGTTTGTATTTTTATAGATATCAGTTATCTGCATCTCTGGTTCAGTGTTTGAAAGCAGTAGCCAGTACTTATCATCCCACTATTTTGGAGACTACCTTTCCTGATTCCTTGTTTAATTCACTCGTCCAGTTGTTTGGCCTTAAACATCCAGGTAATGAAGCAGCTATTTAATTTCATGTGAAAAGAAACTCTTGATTAGAAGGAATATGTATATTTACATATTAGCAAGTCACAACCAGCTTTGTGTAGTGAAAAATCAGGTATACAGTATAGCATAGTCCAGAAGCTTGGGGATAAAAATTTAACTTCAGTGACAAGAGATCTCTGAAAGTCTCTATTGACTGTAGTGGCTCAAAGAATGTAGCTGTTCCAGGAATGTAGCAGTTCTAGAAATGTAGCTGTTCAAGAAAAGTGGCTGTTCAAGGAATGTAGCTGATCTAGGAATGCAGCTGTTCTAGGAATGCAGCTGTTCTAGGAATGCAGCTGTTCTAGAAATGTAGCAGTTCTAGAAATGTAGCTGTTCAAGGAATGCAGCTGTTCTAGTTGGGTAGCTTAAGGGTGCTAGCACATAGCAACGCCTGGCCCTAGCCCTTCTAATGATGTCATAAAGCTATTAAAAAAATTTGGTGCTTGCCAAGTAAATGAAATCTCACTAATCTACCACACTATTCTAGGAATGCAGCTGTTCCAGGAATGTAGTTGCTCAAGAAATGTAGCTGTTCAAGGAATGTAGCTGTTCAAGGAATGTAGCTGTTAAGGAATGTAGCTGTTAAGGAATGTAGGGGTGTTGGCACCATGTAGGCTTTGGAGAACTTGTAGTAATCCATTAGGTGGTTGCACAGTGCTCATTACTGTTTAGTACCTATAAGTTGAAGAAAGAATCTGAATCTATTACAGCTGGAAGTAGAGTAAACCTGATGATTAATTTTGCCATTAATATTTAATGAATTTTGTTTAATTTATTTGTTGTGTTGTCTCACTTGTTGTTATAAATAACAATAGTTGCTTGCTTATCATTACTGTGTTATCAACTAAACTAGTTACTTGTGAATTTGTAGAGTATAATAGGGAGCATTGAGCTAAGTAAATTTTTAATCTCTAAACTCTGTTCATCGCTTTTTGTAGACATTCAGTTGGATGTTCTTCTTCTTTGGCATCAGCTAATAGATCATCATAATAACATCAACTCAATTCCTTTTCATAGGTGAGTAATCCACACGTCAAGCATACTTATATATAGTAGAAGACAAAATAAAGTTCCAAATTCCGTTTTGTAGAATGGCTATCTGGTAAAAAAATAGACCGCGTTACCATTTTAATCTTTCTCGCTCACGCATGCCTTGCTCAAAGAAATTAAAAAAATCGATTATTCAATGAAATGTTCTGATTTTTTGTTTACAGGCTCTTGAGGTGGAGCTTTTCAAGTTTAAAAAAATTGAAGTCGTCCTATTTGATGTTGTCTCACGGAGAATTGTTAGTTCAACCACCATACAGTATCGATCCGAAGCAAGTTAAATTTTGTACAATCTTTTTTGCACTATCCCCGTAGCATTTAATGGTTGATACAAGGCCTTAGCTTGCTGATATAGCTAGCTATGGAAGAGTTTCTAGCTAGAAAATAACTGTGAATCGATGGAAAAGCTTAAGTTTTTTACCGTTTTAGTAAATGGTGTCGGCCGTTTAGTCAAAACGGTACGGAACACAACGATAAAAACTACGGTAAAAAGACTACCGTTTTACGGCCGTACTACAGAACAGAATCTGGAACTTTATTTTGTCTCCTACTGTACCAGATTTACCATACTGTAACTTCATACAACTATGTATGTACTTACACCAACTCAACTACGAACTAGATCATCTACATATGTACACTATATTCAAATTAACCTTCAAATCCTATCCTTATATTTAAGATCAATAAGCTAAACAAGAAATAATTCAGTATTAACTATAACCCTTACCATAAATTCTTTATTTTTTCTCTTTGAGTTTTCTTGAAGCCCAAGAGGGGTGTTTAGCAGCACCTTGGAAGTGTGTATTGTGCATAATATTAGCTGCATGACTTTTTACTCTTCAGAGTAGAGCAGCTTTCAGGTTTGAATTGAGATGGTATATATCTAAAGTGGCCGTGAACTCCTATTTTATATTTGGTGGACAGTTCCTCAAGTTGGCCTCCTTTCCCTGCTGTAAATAAAATAAGTCTGCCATAAAATACGTCTGCTATGAACAGCCATAACAGTGATGGGTACTTTGTGGTTAAGCACCTTTCCAAGGGTGCCAGCACTCTTAAAAGACGTTACCTATGTTCTTATGGGATTTTTATTTATTTGCTGGGATAGAAATCAACTTATCAACTTAAGAATGTTATTCCCTTGTGTTATTCCCCTCCAATTGCCTGTGGAAAAATACTTTTGTACCACAAAGAAAGTTCAAACTTCCAGACAGTCACCAGATCAATCTTCTTTGTTGTTTGTAGTAATTGGCAGTCTTTGGAATCGGAAGGCCTTGTGCTTGGAAAGGTGTCAGCTTCATTTTTAAAGCAGAATAGTCCGGCACTTTACCAGTCCTTGGCTGAGCTGGCTGAGTACTTGTATTCTGACATTAACAATCTCAAGGCGTACTACAAGTTATTGTTTCTAATGGCATTGGAGTTTTCTCAGACAGGAGTTCTTGAATTTGTTCAATTTTTGAACCAGTTGCAATTGATTGCCGTGAAGCAATCAACTAGCAGCAGAAGTGATATCTGTATGACACTTCATGGTATGGTAGCAGGACTGCTCCATCTTGTATCTAAAATAATATCTGCACCTGGTCTTCAAGACCATATCCAACAAGTTCTCATGCAGCGTAAATCATCCGCACCATTCTTGTTACCAGAGGTAGTGTTTTGTGCAAAGGATGGGGCAGATGGTCATGTGGAGGTACATCATGAACGTGTGCAAGACCAGTTCCTGTTCACTCTAGAGGAAGGACTGCTTACACCACAACAAGATACGGAGCCAAAGAAGACATTTGGTAAGTAGGCTGTGTTTCTGGAATGCATTATATACAGTAGAATTGGGCCAGTCACATGCGAGTGAATTCATGGATTCATTATTGAGAATATTGCTTGACCCTTTCACCGTTATTTATTTTCCAGGAATTTTTGAACAGGAAAAGCAACATAATTTTTTTAACATTAACTCCCTAACAAATATATTACTAGAAAGCTGTGGACCTAATGAACTTAGCTATGTAGATTTGGTTGCCAAGCAGTAGCAGCTAAGTATTAAGGTTTTACGCGTGGTTATTCTTTTGTTGTTTGAATTTTTAAACCAATTTTCTTGATATTCTCTCCTTTTTTCTCATCATATATCAGTGGTTCCCCCAAAGCGTGTTAGCATGCTGCCTTGCTACTCAGGTGGCCCCTACACCTATAGTTTTGGGAAAATAAAATAGCTACAATTGATCAAAAACCAATCTATCCCCTAGAATGTTTCCAGCTGGCCTGATATTGCACAGCTGGCCTAATATTGCTATCTAAAGCCTTGACTGCACGACATATGATGGATTATTCTATTGTTTAAATGGGTGTGATCAGGGAATGTGGTAAAAAAAAAATGCTCTACTTGCTTTTTCAGGGGGTAACACTGTATTTGGAGGTTGGTATTGGGAGCTGCTATGAACTAATAGTTTAGAAGACAGAGCAGGATATCAGGGTAATTATAGAATCATGTTTAATAATCTCACAGACTCAATACCTAGCATTGTGGATGAATATCACCAGATAATTTGATAGTCCTTCAGCTTAAATCCCCATGTAGGCTAGTATTGTCATTTCAATACTGATACTACAGTATATACAAAAAAAAGTTGCAGATCCCATACCATAATAGGAGGGGTAGCAATGCCAATCTTACACTTATTTGATACCATACATTTTTGACTAAACACCACTGTTGGTGTTTTTTAAAAGGGAAAGGGAAAGGCATGTGTATGGCTTGGTTTATGTCATCCTTCCTATGTTTCCTTATTTATTTATTTTTTCAACCTTGAGGGATCAATAGTAAGAATTATACTGTTGGGTGTGTCCAGGTCGGTTTGGACGTGAAGTTACAGGACCCGATTTGAAGTCACATTTTTCTGTTTCTCTGGATTATGGACCTGATATGCCAGTGCCTGAAGAACAAATTAGTTTTAATAGTTTCAAAGAAATGGAGCCGATTATTGGAGGAGATATTAAAGCAGTTCAAGGTGTTTCAGAAGCTAATGAAGTTGGTCAAACATCTAGGACATATCAAGAAGCTGTGGGGATTGCAGCTTCATCAGTGAGTCTTATGAAGTTGTTGATGTTACTTTTATAATTCTTCTATTATGTAGGAATTACCAGATACATTTGATCTTAGTGAAATCTTGAAATCTGCAGTGTAAGTTTTTATGATTAAATTATAAGTGTACAAGTCTATGACACTATTCAAGGTGTAGCTGATATAGTGCTATGATATGGGGTGCAATTAGAGTTTCTGTTTCTAATGAGACTAAATTTTATGGTGGAACTTATATAGTACTAAGATGCTAAGTATAAGAGAGTCTACAATGTGATAAGTGTGAAATTAAATTCAAGGTGTAACAGATTAGCATAGACCACTACTTCAGCAACCATTTATACACTATGTAAATCATATTGCATGTCCAGAGTAATCAGAACATGAACTAATTCTAATCTAATCATTGGACTGGAAGTTTCATCATGAGCGAGCGGTGCCAAATTTCTGTGAAAATCTTTGAGCTACCAAGCAAGCTTAAGGGCATTCCTCTGAACCATGTGCTTCATATTGACTTTAAATACCCATTTTTTTATCAACTGGTATTCAATCTTTTGGTAATTCTGTTTAAAGTCCGTACTTACATTTGACCTCCTTTGCCATAGCTTTCGACCACTATTCTCTATCAGAACTCTCCAATGCTTCCTCCAATGCAATCTGTGTGCTTCCTTGCTCAATCAATTATCACTAAATTTGCTCTTTCTCTATCAATGTTCACTTTTCTATCTTAGAATGTCTCAGACCAGGTTGCACAGTAGCCTTTGAAGTAGCAACATCATTTTCAAATTATCATCAGAAGAGCTTTCATGAGCTCCAACTGCACTAAATGCTTATCTTATTCCATTACAGAACATTTAGTTCAATTTTACTGATTAGTACTTCCTTTTATTTCCTCTCCATAACCTAGCTTACATGAGGATTTTGCGACTGACCATCAGGGCATCATTACCAATGTCTGAGTTGCACTCTTCTCTATGAAAGCTTTCTATGCATTCTGTCCCTCTCCATGGCGGTTCAGCAAAACTTGTTCTCACTAAATGGGAGATGACAGCAAGGCTTAATATGATTTACATCCTCGCAAAGAAAACACTTCAGAGAATTCCTTTTGAATCTACTTGTCATTTCCTTTCCATGATATGATCTAGATCCTCTGTGATCCTTCTATTTCTCTCCTGTAACAAACACTCTGTTACTATGTCCATATCAGTATATTAGTACCTGCCTCTAAAGCAATTACCAAAAGTTGAAAGACTTTGGTGGAAAACTTGTGAAAAGATGTACCACTTGAGCCTCTTCTTTGATTGTATCAACTATGACACAAGGTGCCTCAAATAGTTCTGCCATAGCTTTGTTTATTTCAGGACTAAGTCTCCTTCTGTCAACCTCAACAGCTTTGAAACGTATGCCCACATTTCTTTTTAAAATTGATAAGACAATTAGTTGCAGATTACAATAGGGTCTTCTGGCTGCCCTAATACATATAGCCATGAGGGCTAAACTGACAAAGCAATGGTAAGTATTTTTTTCAGCTTGTGCTTGACCAGGAACACATTCTGTTCCACAGTCAGTTTTGACAATTCCATGCAACACTAAACTTTCTAGGTTGGGAATTTTGAACCATTCCATGGAACCGCAGTGATGGATTTTGATTTTGCCATATTTCACTTCTGCAGCTAGCAGTTCTTAATTTTCCACAAACGAAATTTTTGCCCAAAATGACTGGGCCTAAATCTATTTTGAATAAATGAATATTATGGTACAACAACAACAACAACAAAAAACAAACAAACCATTTATGAACATGCTTCAGTAATTCTCAGCTAAAAGCCAGTAAAGCCTCAATTCTTTGATTATTAGTTTCTCATCAGGAAATTTTCAAAAATGCATGAGGGAGGGAGGCTTATGCGATTATTGCGATTATTACAATTATTTGCTACTTGCATCAAAGAAAGCTATTAATTATGTCCTAAAAACACAGATGTACAATTCAATAGCACTGAGTTAAAGAATCGTTGCACCCCAAATGTCGTTCAGTGTTAATTTCATTTGTAACTTGTTCATTTTAAAATAAATGTCAACAGATACAAGAATGATATACTACAAAAAGAAGTGTTTGGTGTAAAACATTATTTTCTTTTCTTGATAGGTAGTTTAGAAGAGCAATTGTTACACTGTGGATAACTATCTGAGTTAGTAGTCAAGTTTTTGTTATTACAACAATAAACACGCAGAAGCTCATGGTTAAGAGAGTAGTAATGAATTTCCAAGGGCTCATAACAGTGAACAATTCTAATGCAAACTGTGCTTAATCTTCCACACAAATTCAGATCCGCCATAGAAGATCCACATGTGTACGAATAGTTATCCAAAATGATTTGAATAATGTCCAATTCCGAATTGGATAACTTGTATTTGGAGTATACAATGCACCATGTGGGGCAGTTAGAGAAAGGAAGGATGCCATCCAAGCAGATGGCCTAGAGGGGGGGGGGGGGGGGGGGGGGGGCTAGTCTAAAACATCATGCAGTGGTCCTCAGAGGGAGTGGCTGAACAAACTACATACACGCATGCACTCTTCTTGTTTTGTATCATACATGCCTCAGTGTTGTATATATAATGTGTGTCACATTACCTGTGAGTTCTTAGTTCTGACCTTTCATGTCACCTTTGAAACCTGAAACTTGGTGAAGGGTTTGGGGAAACTAGCTAAGGCTGGTGGTGAGACAGAACTCTGGTGGCTGCACTACCTTGGGATTGGGCAGCTGACATCACCCCCCACTCAACTCAACTGAGGCAGAGGGAGGCCAAATCCTCACAACCGCACTCCTCACATTGCACCACAATATTGGTATTTCTTGCATGTTGCACAGTAACAGGAAAAGGCACACTTTTCTCACGATAGAGTCTTTTCTGCAATGACGGTCTGTGACTTTCTGTAGTTTCAGTTCCAATTCCCTGTAGTGCCCATCACTTTCTGGCACTGGATCAGGTATAAAATTGATTTGATCAAACATATCACGAGGCATGCGAACTGGTTTACACAGAGAACGGCTATCTTGACCACACTTTTTGATGCAGAAGGAGTAATGCCGAACTTGACAGCAGTGATCCAAAAACGTTTGAATACCTTGATAATCTTTGGATGCCTTAGTAATGTCTATACTAGCTGTAGAATCCAATAATGTGATAGTTTCGGAAAAGCTGCCGATATCAGATAAGGAAGCTGGTGTAAAACTTCAAAATGCTTTTCAGCCTTTGAAAAACTTCTGACAGTAACACTTTAGCAGACTGGACACTATCTACTGTTTCATCCCTGATAAAACTTCTGACAGTAACACTTTAGCAGACAGGACACTATCTACTGTTTCATCCCTGATAAAACTTCTGACAGTAACACTTTAGCAGACTGGACACTATCTACTGTTTCATCCCTGATAAAACTTCTGACAGTAACACTTTAGCAGACTGGACACTATCTACTGTTTCATCCCTGATAAAACTTCTGACAGTAACACTTTAGCAGACTGGACACTATCTACTGCTTCATCCCTGATAAAACTTCTGACAGTAACACTTTAGCAGACTGGACACTATCTACTGTTTCATCCCTGATAAAACTTCTGACAGTAACACTTTAGCAGACTGGACACTATCTACTGTTTCATCCCTGATAAAACTTCTGACAGTAACACTTTAGCAGACTGGACACTATCTACTGTTTCATCCCTGATAAAACTTCTGACAGTAACACTTTAGCAGACAGGACACTATCTACTGTTTCATCCCTGATAAAACTTCTGACAGTAACACTTTAGCAGACTGGACACTATCTACTGTTTCATCCCTGATAAAACTTCTGACAGTAACACTTTAGCAGACTGGACACTATCTACTGCTTCATCCCTGATAAAACTTCTGACAGTAACACTTTAGCAGACTGGACACTATCTACTGTTTCATCCCTGATAAAACTTCTGACAGTAACACTTTAGCAGACTGGACACTATCTACTGCTTCATCCCTGATAAAACTTCTGACAGTAACACTTTAGCAGACTGGACACTATCTACTGTTTCATCCCTCATAAAACTTCTGACAGTAACACTTTAGCAGACTGGACACTATCTACTGTTTCATCCCTGATAAAACTTCTGACAGTAACACTTTAGCAGACAGGACACTATCTACTGTTTCATCCCTGATAAACTTCTGACATAACACTTTAGCTGGACAGTAACACTTTAGCAGACTGGACACTATCTACTGCTTCATCCCTGATAAAACTTCTGACAGTAACACTTTAGCAGACTGGACACTATCTACTGTTTCATCCCTGATAAAACTTCTGACAGTAACACTTTAGCAGACTGGACACTATCTACTGCTTCATCCCTGATAAAACTTCTGACAGTAACACTTTAGCAGACTGGACACTATCTACTGTTTCATCCCTGATAAAACTTCTGACAGTAACACTTTAGCAGACAGGACACTATCTACTGTTTCATTCCTGATAAAACTTCTGACAGTAACACTTTAGCAGACTGAACACTATCTACTGTTTCATCCCTGATAAAACTTCTGACAGTAACACTTTAGCAGACTGGACACTATCTACTGCTTCATCCCTGATAAAACTTCTGACAGTAACACTTTAGCAGACTGGACACTATCTACTGTTTCATCCCTGATAAAACTTCTGACAGTAACACTTTAGCAGACTGGACACTATCTACTGTTTCATCCCTGATAAAACTTCTGACAGTAACACTTTAGCAGACTGGACACTATCTACTGTTTCATCCCTGATAAAACTTCTGACAGTAACACTTTAGCAGACAGGACACTATCTACTGTTTCATCCCTGATAAAACTTCTGACAGTAACACTTTAGCAGACTGGACACTATCTACTGTTTCATCCCTGATAAAACTTCTGACAGTAACACTTTAGCAGACTGGACACTATCTACTGCTTCATCCCTGATAAAACTTCTGACAGTAACACTTTAGCAGACTGGACACTATCTACTGTTTCATCCCTGATAAAACTTCTGACAGTAACACTTTAGCAGACAGGACACTATCTACTGTTTCATCCCTGATAAAACTTCTGACAGTAACACTTTAGCAGACAGGACACTATCTACTGTTTCATCCCGGATAAAACTTCTGACAGTAACACTTTAGCAGACAGGACACTATCTACTGTTTCATCCCTGATAAAACTTCTGACAGTAACACTTTAGCAGACAGGACACTATCTACTGTTTCATCCCTGATAAAACTTCTGGCAGTAACACTTTAGCAGACAGGACACTATCTACTGTTTCATCCCTGATAAAACTTCTGACAGTAACACTTTAGCAGACTGGACACTATCTACTGCTTCATCCCTGATAAAACTTCTGACAGTAACACTTTAGCAGACTGGACACTATCTACTGTTTCATCCCTGATAAAACTTCTGACAGTAACACTTTAGCAGACTGGACACTATCTACTGTTTCATCCCTGATAAAACTTTTCTTTTCTGCCATGGATCGTACTTGAATCAAAGATTTCAAATTCTTAATGCATGCCTCATATTCTGGACTCATTTCTGTTCTCATTAGTCCAACTGATTGCAGCCCAAGATTTAATATTGACATAATTCTTTCCACTGGATTACGCCAACTATGAAAAGGGGCCGTTCTAGCAGCACATAGAAGTCAAGATCAAGAGCAAGGGAAATGTTGATCAGTGAGAGCTGCACAGACATAAAGGGCTAGGGTTTCAGGACCATCATCTGTATACAGAAACAAAACAAGTTGTATGTTGAGATTTTTGGAAAAACGAATATCATACTACTCTTTGCAATGATGCTGTGGACTAGAAGCTTCAAATGCTGCTTCCTTGAGCCCAACTATAACAGAACTTGTATACCAGGATAATTCAACACTATTCGGAATATCAACAAGAAAACACACGGATGGAATCAGACTGAAAACAGAGAAATCATGATCATAAACTTCAAAAGTAGTTCCATGAGATACAAGTACTCTCCTTCTACGCTTTGCGGCAGCAATAGGAAAATTTGGCTCTCCAACCATAATTCTGTAGTCATCATCAAGACACACAAAATTACTATACTCTTTTAACTGTACTGCCATTTCACACTGATAACGAAAAACTGCTGATGCATAATGAGCATCCACATGGCTCTTGCGGAATTGACGAGCTTGTACCCATAAATTTTATATTTAACCTGCCTGTATAATGTGTTTTTGATTTAGCATGGATTGTCTTCGGCCAAAACTGAAGCTGAACCCAAGATGTGCAAGGAACTTTAGTGCCATTAGGACATTTGGTTCTCACCTGTTCAATCAGATCATGTACTGAAATTGCACATGCAATGTGTGTTACACATGAATGTCGACGATCATCTACAGCAGCTCCTATACGCTCTTGAATGAATTTTTTACATTCTTCCCAAAAAACATCATACTGAGACTTACAACCACAATTCAACTCTCTTAGATCAATAATGATGTCAGGATCTTTCATTTCTAACATCTGATAAACTCTTCGATCAATTTCTTCTTCATGCTCATTGGCTGAAGAAGATTGATCTCCTGACAATTCCTTATAAAAACTTTTCATTACTAACGCTTCATGGAAGGAGCAACACAACCATACTTGGAATAGAGTGTTTTCCTCATGAACCTAGTGTGAAATGTTGGAATTTCTTGTTTGCAAGTTTCAATAACTTGCTGGCTTTGACTAAGAATGTCTTTTTCACTAGCTTTTATAGGAATTTTCCAAATGAAATTTAAATTTCCAATATTGTTGCCATGAGAGTATGTCAGTTTAACAGTGCGAACTGACAATCCACTGCTCAGAAGTTTCAAATACTCATATTTCTTACGAGGGTCAGCCAGCACATATTCAAATACATTTTTATGTGAGAGTGCTATTTCTAGATCATTAAACATTATTGGAGTTGGACTGCATACCGGAATTACTTGGACTGTGATACTTTCTGATATGGACCGTATTGGACTTCTTGAACAGTGAACTAATTTCATCTTCTTGTTTTGATCCCTTAAGTAGCTAGCATAATCATGCAATGATTTAGCTAACCTTTCCACTTCAGGCTTAAATTCTCTCCATACTTCTCTATCCCAATAGCTTAACTGGAGGCAATGAAATATTTTATTGGAGTAATCAGTAAGGATAACTGATGACAAGTTGGCTATGGAACGTTTGCGGTGCTTGTGAATTTGTGGAACATTGTATCCACAAAAAACTTCAAATAGAGTGGAATCTTACAGCTTCTCTCATTAAAGGTATTATGATGGCCATCAATATACCATAGCACATCCACAAACGACTGAACGAACACTTCCCCAACATTAGACACTTCTCTTTCAGGCCACATAAGCTTCCTCTCTTCCATAAAATGAAGAAAATCATTTCGTTTTCTTGTTTTTATTTCTGACGGTAAGGAAGGTTTATTAGGACTCCATAATATTTTAGCCCCTTCCATCAATACTGCAAATGCAGAGGTGCCTGTAAACAATTTTAATGTCAACTTAAATAAATTATTAATCTTAAGACCTACTAGCCGGGTGTCATCTAAGAAGTGAAAGAGAGAAAGTTCCCCCCCCCCCCCCCATATCAATTTTTAGGTATGGAACACTGGCACCCATAAGCTTCCCCTCTCTTTCCCCCAAGACAAAATAGTCACCACTGACAACCATCAACTTCTACTCCCTCCACCCCTTCCTACGACAAAAATCCTGGATGAAACCCTAACTATCTACTACTACTGCTACTTAATATTATTTTACCAGTGTTAATTATCGTCATCATTGCAAGACCAGACTGAATCATTTTGTCTGGGCATGAAGAAAATATAAAATAAATAACAGAATATAACATGAGCAATTGTTAGCTTCATTGAATAAGACAAAGATGAAAATTAATAAGAATATGAATCATTAAGTTACTAAGATGACAAACTTTTTTTTCTTCAAGTTTTTTTTTTTGCTTTCCTAGCCAGTTTGCTGTCTCAGCAAGTGCAACAGAAATGTGACTAGGTCTGGCCTGCTGTTAGATATGTTGCTTGTGGGGCTTAACTACATGACATAAGACATTAGAAGTTGAATGCTTAACCATAAAGAAAAAATATCCCTAATGAATGATGCAACATTAAATCAGGTGACTCACTAACACAAACAATACTATAACTTACCTGAAGTAGAAGGTTTGTTACTCTTTCTGCTCGTCAAGAACTTAGCATATGCTCCAAACAGCACAGTCACATCTGCAATCATTAAATCTGAGTCGACTAGGTCAAGCCTATCCTTGGCTTTCCCAACATATGTCTGGCTCAATTCAAGGTCCGATAACTTCAAATAGAGAAAAAAACCTTTAAACGTCAGATTTGGAGGGTCTAATGCTTTAATACTCCATGGCAAAATTACTTTGCCACTTTCACATACAGTGAAATTGAGGAGAACCATGGCTGCCACTGACTGACTAGGTGAAGAAAATCCCTCCTACAAGCTGACAAATGACCCCATACTGAACTTAGTGAGAAAAGTAGTGGGCATGGCTAATTATTCACAATAATTACAATAATCGAGATTTTGAAAATAAGGTGCGGGCGTGTGATGAGAAACTACAATCAACGAATTAGGGCCTAATAACTAGGCCCTGCCACATTATGCTAGCATTTTTTCTGGAATAATAGATATGTAATAGCATAGTGGAATAATTCTAGGATAATATAAGCATTAAAAGAATAATAATGGGAAAACATTAGAATAATCAGTATAATATAATCATAATTATAAAAGAAAACCAATAGTGGGCCCCCCCCCCCCTTTTTTTTTTATTCTTCTCTTCATTACTGGATTGAAGCAGCTGGGTTTGTGTCGGCCACTTGGTTATTGTACTTCCAAAAATGAAAAAGTTTGAAATACCGGGAGAGCTGTCAGCTCAGGCTCAGGGTCAGCAAGTCATCTGGAGAATTATGCTAAATCATTTTCTTAACAACTTAACCATCATAATGCATCAGAATTGAAAAAAATATATAGATTATTACCAGCCTACCTACTAATTTGAAGGAAAGAGAAGGTGCATCCACTGCTGAGCATATTAAAATTCTTTAATGCCGTAATCCTCATTTCCCCCCAAATAGTACAGTCAAGATATTACAAATAGAGGGTCAACCTCAAACAAATTGCAACAAAAGGTTTCTTGACTGTTTCCTATACAGAAAAATGTGCTCTATAACATACTAAAAGTCCCCCAAAATCTAACCATGGGAAACCACAAAAATTTGATCAAACAACGCTAAAATATTCAAAAAAAATTAGCAAAAATTACAACTTATCAAAAGTGAGACTTTCTCAACAGTTTCCTATACAGAAAAATGTGCTCTATAACATACTAAAAGTCCCCCAAAATCTAACAAGGGGAAAGCACAAAAATTTAGCTAAACATTTTTCTTAAAATCTAAAAATTCAAATAAAATTCGACAACACAACAACTTATCAATCACAACCTTTTTTTAAATGTTTCCTGCAGTGCTCTATAACCTAATAAAGGTTTTTGATGATTTAATGCGAAGAAAAGCACTATTTAATGAAAAAGCATGGCAATCTTAATTCAATTTATCTTCAACGGATGTCTCAGCTGGAGAAACAGCATCCAGATATCTATCAGAAATTTCAAGAAGGCCTTCATGTAGTGAGGAGAAATGATCGTTCATGGGCTGGTCTCTCTACTGATCTTGTAATTGAACAAGTACTCATGAGGAGCATGAAAACTAGCGGAGGTTTAACCAGAGGGCGAGGCATGACTGAGCAGCAACGTCTGATATGGGTGCTGTCCATGCCAGTGTGTGCTGAAGTCAACAAAGCTATGCAGGAGCTATCGGGAGTCAACTATGTCACAAGTGAGCAGAACAAAGACATGACAAAGGCAAGGCAGGCACGAGATTGGAAGGATACAGCCACAATTCTCAGTTACCTTGAAGAGAATACTCCCATCGCTTTGGATAAGAGCTTGAGAAATATCTCTACAGGTGTACATGCACATTCTACAGTCAATGTAGGCAAGGCTGAAGTAGTAGGAAGAGCTATATTGGATGACATGGAGGGGGAAAATGTGGATGAGTACGTGTTCAAGAGAGCCAATCAAGCTGTTACAATGAACTGTAAATGTTCAGTTAAAGTTGATGGTGATATCATTCAGATTGACCCACAACTACTCTTTCAGCGACTCATTCTGGTTGCAAAATCCAGAGATGATCTTGAAGATATTTTCAAGTTCGAATTACCCGCCAGCTCTCTTCAGTGGTCTTCAGTTTCTTCGTGAGGCTAACAAGCCTATTTTAGCTAATGCCATTTGGTCTCTTCTACCTGATCAAGAAATTTCTGGACTGGCTGGCCATGAGGCAGTTCAGTATGTGTTAGACGGTGGGGCTTTGCTTCAGCACATTCCGTGGGCAAAAGGTGCTACGTTCAATGAGATTTGCTCTGTATACACTGAATATGTGACAAGGAAGTATGGAAATGCAATAGTTGTATTTGATGGCTACCAAAGCAAGTCTACAAAGGACATTACCCACCAGAGGCGAACCAAGGGGCAAGCAGGAGCAACTGTAACATTTACAGAAAGCATGCACCTTACTATGAAAAAGGCTCAATTTCTTATAAACAAAGAAAACAAGCAAAGATTCATCAATATGCTTTCTACAAAGCTGGTGGAGAAAAATTGCAAGACCTATCATTCTTCCGGAGATGCCGATCTTTTAATAGTGCAGAAAGCAGTTGAATCAGCTTCAAGAGTCAACACTGTATTGATTGGAGATGATACTGACCTGTTAATATTGCTGATCTATCATGCAAGCTTGGATTCTCACCATTTGTTTTTTAAGCCAGAGCCAAAGAAAAGTGCCAAGAATTCTCGTGTATGGATTATACTTGATGTGAAAAGGCAGCTAGGCCCTGAGATTTGCAAGCACATCTTATTCTTACATGCGTTACTTGGATGTGATACAACATCACAACCTCATGGGATCGGGAAAGGGAAACTCGCTAAAGAGGTTCAGAGAATCAAATTACTTTCGTACCTTAGCTAAAGCCTTTGATTCGCCATTAGCTACTGATGAAGGCATCACAATTGCAGGTGAGCGTATTCTCGTTTGCATGTACAATGGTAAACCCGGAGAGAGCATTAACTCTGTTCGATACAAGCGATTTTGCGAAAGAGTTGCTAAGAATAGATCACACATTCAACCGCAGACTCTACCACCAACATCAAGTGCAGCTAAGTTTCATAGCCTCCGTGTCTATTACCAAGTACAGCAGTGGAAGGGAAAAGGAGACAGCCTTAAGCCAGAAGAATGGGGATGGAGGGAGAGTGAAGGAATTCTTATCCCAGTCACCACTGATGTGTTGCCTGCTCCAGATGATCTTTTACATATCATCCGATGCAATTGTCAGGCCAATTGTAGTTCTATGAGATGTACCTGCAGAAAGCACGGGATAGCATGCACCATAGTGTGTGGCAACTGTAATGGGTCTGGCTGTATGAACTCAGCAAGTATTGAAGGCAACTGTGATGATGATGTTGATGATCCAGATACTGAGGAACAAAACTAAACTAAAAAGTAGTCTCTTGTCTTGTCAAGCAGTTGGCCATGAATTTGATAATTTTTTAATGAATGTACAGGTTTTCTCTGGTTAGATAGTGCATATGGGTTAAAAACTGTTATTATATGTGATATTTTCGCCAAATTTTTGCATTTCTTTCAGATTGATGACCAAATTTCTGCATTTTTATCAATGCAAATTTTAGGAGCTTTTAGTATGTTATAGAGCACACTTTTCTGGGTAGGAAACTGTTGAGAAAGTCTCACTTTTGATAAGTGGTAATTTTTTGCTAATTTTTTTTGAATATTTTAGCGTTGTTTGATCAAATTTTTGTGGTTTCCCATGGTTAGATTTTGGGGGACTTTTAGTATGTTATAGAGCACATTTTTCTGTATAGGAAACAGTCAAGAAACCTTTTGTTGCAATTTGTTTGAGGTCCAACAATAAATTGACTGTACTAAAATGTCTGGTAAGGTTTCTCAAACTGAACTTTGTGCAGCAGACTATGTTTACTCCATTGATTGAACACTTTTACTGGGATGTTCAAGGCTTTCACTGAAAGATTATCTAGCTATAAATTGAATCCTCTATATTGAGTAATTCAGTATAACAGTAAGAGAGACTTACTCATTCATTCCATTACCAACTTTATATATACAGCTACTGTCGAGGCCACAGGATTACGCCCTGAGGTACCTGACACGAGTCTTCCGCGAACTACATAAACAATAACTTAGTAGTTATTTGCATGCAACAAATGTTGTCAACCCTTTTCCTTTGTAGCTATAATGATATTCATTTATGGTTAACCACTCGTTTTATGACATTGTGCTGGTTATTTAATGTCTCGTATTACTTTGTTGTTTTGGCTCTCGATTTCTATTTGAATTTGTATATTTCCCGCTTTTAGCAGGGCCCGTTGCAAGCGCCGTAGGTGCCAGCGATAGGGTCTATTTGCGCTTTGGGAATTGCCACGTAGAGAGCGAGAGGTGAGGTCCTTGAACCATTTATTCCTGCCGAGGAATTTACGACTCCTCGCTAGCTACTGTAATCGTCACTATTTCTCTGCTTTCTAATTGGAATATAATAAGAGAATTATGGAATAATATACCATTTTATTTAGAATTAAAAAGAAAAGAAAGAATAATTCTAAAAATTTCGGGCGTAATCCAGCAGGCCCTAGTAATAACCTGACATTTTCAGTCCTTGCCAAGTCCTCCTCAGTGATCGGGTTAATAAGGTTGAACTCTACATGGTGAATTTATAAACTAAAAGTAAACAGCATTTTTTATTTCTATTTTTATTCACTTGCACATGAATTTTCTAAAGGCAATTTTGGACATGTAGTTATTTCTGTTGAATTTGTTCAATTTTGTGTGTGGCTAAGTTAACTTGGACAAACTACAGTTAAGACTTTTTAAAGTTTATAGATTATGACATAATCCTGTTGAATCTGAAATAATGTTTACCTAAATTCTATCCTTTTTTACTCCTCAGTGGATGCTCTTGTGCATCGTCAATCATATAACTTATACTTCAGTATTCGACAGTAATTGCTTTCCACTTAGCCCACATCAACTCCATTTAAACATACTATATTAATTTCAATAATATATTGGTATCGCTTATTTTAATGTTGCCATGGTATGTTAAATTGCTCTTAATTTTTTGTCTGTTAATATTCCTAATAGTCCATCTGCTTCATCTGGGGAGAAGGAATCATCAGCCTATGACATTGACTTGCCTTCATTGCATTAAATTTGATGTAGTATCTATTTGTGATGTCATTTTCTTAAGCTATTTTTTTAATGTTCATTTTTTTATCTTTATCCTTGTTCTTTATGTGTTATTTTTAATTTTATCAGCTTTTTTATTTTAACCAGGTAGCTAAATTAATTAATGTAAAGAGGTTTGGATAAAATAATACAATTTTGAGTCAGTATGTGAGGAATGATATTAGTAAAAGCTATTTTTAGCTTTGCACTGTAGCCAGCATAACCTTTCCCTCTAAGGAATATGCCACAATTCTATAAACTTCTAGTTTTGTATAAAAAGTATGCCACGTTTTTTTTACAGCTCTCTATCATTATTTGCTATTACCCAATATTTAGAATAGATATTTGTTGGCATTAAGTTACTTGTATTGCTAATTATTAAATATAGTTTAAAATATTTCATACTCAAGGGAATAAGAACAAAGTGACTTAATAACAAGTCCAGAGCTGCCATTCACAGTCAGTGTGTCCACAACAAGTCTAGAACTGTAATTCACAGTCAGTGTGTCCACAACAAGTCTAGAACTGTAATTCACACAGTGTGTCCATAACAAGTCTAGAACTGTAATTCACAGTGTGTCCATAACAAGTCTAGAACTGTAATTCACAGTGTGTCCATAACAAGTCTAGAACTGTAATTCACAGTCAGTGTGTCCACAACAAGACTAGAACTGTAATTCACAGTGTGTCCATAACAAGTCTAGAACTGTAATTCACAGTGTGTCCATAACAAGTCTAGAACTGTAATTCACAGTGTGTCCACAACAAGTCTAGAACTGTAATTCACAGTGTGTCCACAACAAGTCTAGAACTGTAATTCACACAGTGTGTCCACAACAAGTCTAGAACTGTAATTCACACAGTGTGTCCACAACAAGTCTAGAACTGTAATTCACAGTGTGTCCACAACAAGTCTAGAACTGTAATTCACACAGTGTGTCCACAACAAGTCTAGAACTGTAATTCACACAGTGTGTCCACAACAAGTCTAGAACTGTAATTCACAGTGTGTCCACAACAAGTCTAGAACTGTAATTCACACAGTGTGTCCACAACAAGTCTAGAACTGTAATTCACAGTGTGTCCACAACAAGTCTAGAACTGTAATTCACACAGTGTGTCCACAACAAGTCTAGAACTGTAATTCACAGTGTGTCCACAACAAGTCTAGAACTGTAATTCACACAGTGTGTCCACAACAAGTCTAGAACTGTAATTCACAGTGTGTCCACAACAAGTCTAGAACTGTAATTCACACAGTGTGTCCACAACAAGTCTAGAACTGTAATTCACAGTGTGTCCATAACAAGTCTAGAACTGTAATTCACAGTGTGTCCATAACAAGTCTAGAACTGTAATTCACAGTGTGTCCATAAGTCTAGAACTGTAATTCACACAGTGTGTCCATAACAAGTCTAGAACTATAATTAACAGTGTGTTCATAACAAGTCAGAACTATTATTCTACTAAGGTTGAAAATTCACACATTGTGTTCACAAATTCATACAGTCTGTCCAAATATTCACACAGAGTGTTCATAAGTCAGAATTGTAAGTTACATGCTAGGATACAAATTCTTCTGGGATGCTATTGAACAATACTAATTACAAGACCACGCAAATATTTGTCTACCTAAGTCTTTGATCAGATGCATTATTAAGAAAATATATTTATGACCATAAAATCAAGAAAATTCACATGAAAATAAAAGTATGGTATAAAATTTTGTAATGATGGAATTTTAGAAGAAGTATCATGTATTGATTTTTTTTTAATTTATAAAATTTCTGTTTCCCTTTCTAAGCAGTAGTCTTCCTTTGGTAAAGCCTTGTATTTGAGTGTTTTCCTCCATTTGTGTTTGACCACAATGTTCAGTATAGCAATGGTAACTAGCACTAACAGTAAAGCAAACACCACTACGCCAGCTACAATTTGAATTGAACTACGACTTAAAGGGACGGTTGCTATTTTAGTCGTGTTATAATACACACAATTGGTGCTGTCTTTCATACAATCACAACAAGCCATCCCTTCCTTACCAGCAGCACAACATTGCTTGCATTTCTGAGATTCCAAGTGAAAGGCCATTCCAGAAGTGCAGCTAGAACAATTTAAAGCAGCACCAGTACATGTTGCACAAGGCAACTCGCAATGTAAACAGGAGCGAATTAGAACTGCAGAATAGTAACCATCTGGGCATTGTTGTACACAAGCACGATTGGGAGCATAATAATAGTATCCTTCCTGACAGGAGGTGCAATCTGAACCAAGACACTGGTTACAATTTGACGGACACTTCTTACACTGATGGGAACTGTTGTCTGCAAAATAAGATGTGGGACAGTGCTGGACACAAGCCTTGATATCAGGATGGAAGAAATGATTATTGGCACAAACTTCACATGAAGTTGATGAGCTACATTGAGTACATTGTTCCATACATTCGACACATTTACCTTCATTGGCAAATGTTCCAGTAGGGCAACTCGTAACACATGATGCATTGTTAAGAAAATGAGCCTGACTACATGACAAGCAATTTGTTTCTAAAGGACCAGAACATGTTTGGCAGGCAGGAGAACACTTTCTGCAAACATTTCCGTAGCTAAAATACTGTGCTGGACACTCCGATAGGCAAAATCCATCCAGCATGTAGAATGGACCCTGAGAACAGTTGTAACATTCTGTGATGTTGGAACAATTTGAGCACAAAGTTTGACATAAACTTTCAACACAAGAAAAACTGCTATTATCTGCTGCAGTGTCATCAGGACAAATCGATACACACTTGCCATTGAAAGTCAGATAATAATCTTTCTGACAAGACAGACAAGTTTTACTATCCAAGCATGACTTGCAAGTCTTAGGACATTGAATACATACACTAGTGTGGCTGTCAAAATACTCATCTGTTCCACAGTTTGTGCACATTCCTTGGTTTAACTGTCTTTTTCCATAGCAACTAGTGCAATGAGTTTCACTTTGAGCAGTACAGGTTGAGCAAGTTTGATGACAGGAACGACACTCATGAGATCTGTGATCAAAATAGGTACCTTCACCACAAGAAGTGGAATCTCGCAGAACACAAGTACTATTTACAAGTACAAACTGAGAATGGCATTGGGTACAGTCAGACTGGAGAGGTCCATTGCAAGACAAACAAGACTGATGACAAGGCATGCAGGTATTCCTGTATGTGGCATAAAAATTAGACGGACAAGAGAGCAAACAAGAGGCATTTTGCAATAAAAAATAAGTAGGCAAGCACTTCTGACAGGAATCAGGATTCTTACATTTAACACAGTTCTCAGAACATGCTGAGCAGACATTTCCATTGATGTAAGTTTCTTGAGGACACTGAGCCACACACTCCAAGGATGAAGCAACTCTGAAATGTTCACAACTATCACAATACTGTGGACCAGCTTTGGCACAACCTCTTGCACATTCCTGATGACAAACTGACGGGATTGACATGACTGACGATGGAATAGAAAGAGAACCATGTAACACCAACTCTAAACTAGATAAATTCACTTGTGTTTGACCTCTTATTTCAATAGTAAATATCCAATTACCATTCGGTTTCTCACCCCATGAATGGACGGTCATAAAAGGCCAATTAGAGAAGCCATTTGTGCTATAATCATATGGTCTAAATGGTAGCAGAATAGAGTTGGTCCCTGCAGGTGAAACTAAATGTATCGAGATGTCCTTCCTTGAGCCTTCCATAACTTGAATGCTTGTGAACACTTGGACATGTTCCAATGACACTAGCTCGCAATTCTCTACTTGGATATTAACTATCAATGATTGGTCTTCTGTAGCTGTTTCACCTCCGTTCAGTTTGGCTGTGGCATTGAAAGTACAGTTATGGCGAGGAGGAACTGTAGACCAGTATCTGGCTCTGTTCACAAGAGCTGCGCTATCAATAATTCCAAATCCGTACCAGTGACTAACTTTTAAACCAGCCCCATTCACTTGCCAGTGGTCATCCTCGGCATAGTCAGAATTAGAAGAATAAATTAATAAATATTGTACATCTCTCCACGTAAGATTACGGCTACAAAAACAAACATAGTAAAAAACAAAACAAAATATATTTAAACTGACAAGGTGATATTATTACTGTATCATGCCATTAACTAGCCCTAGCTCTAAATATCCTATTGCACACCTAGAAACATATATTTACTATAACATGTCTCTAATATAGGCACATCATTTAGTAGTCATCTAGTCACATTGCTTAATAAATAGTAATGCTATAATTTAATGAAGTAACAGGGAAGTAAGAAGCAAACTGGTAAGGTGTTCAAGTTGGTATGGACTTGTAAATACAGTATAGCGCAGTATAATTAGACTGCACTTAGTCAAAATTGGACAAACCAGTAATGTGGCAAGTGTTAATAAGACATATCTGCCAAGCTTGGCGAGAATAGGCTTTAAAAGCAATTGTGAAAAAGATATTGCCAAGCTTTGGGAGACAGTCCTGTGGGGTCAGCCCTCCATGGGGAAGACAGGAAGGAAGTGAAGAGAGGTCAAGGGGAAGAACAAGAGAAGAAGAGAGGACAAGGAGAAGAACAAGAGAAGAAGAGAGGACAAGAGAAAGAACAAGAGAAGAAGAGACAATAGACATTCACGCATGCTAACTGTTTATTGAGTGTTTCTAGAGTTAATTACGTCATTTCTATATACGTGGACACTTTGACGTGGCTGCCTCGAGCATGCCCGTTTTAGCTATATGAATACGTGTACCATCATTTTTGTTCAGTTCTATATAGTCATCTGGTTATTGTGAGGTCTCCAGACCAGCCGTGATTTTTAATTAAACTTAAATAGTTAAGATCACTTAACTGTGGAGCTTCTCACTACGCCTAGAACTCTGGAGGCAGTCTACCTGGTCCAAACCTGGGCGCATAATCTGGTTCGTGCCCTACAAGTCCAGCAGCTAAGAGTAGGCATGGGCCAGTTGACAATCTGGACCTGCCTCCAACAAGAAAGAAGAAGTGAGGAAGAAAAGAGTGTGTATACAGCTAGCTTCACTCCTCCTCCATCCATAAGATGTGATATACTCAGAGGGATAAGCAACTGTGCAGTTATAAGTGTTTGTGGATTGTAAAGCCACAAGCAGGGGTGATAAGAAAAATGAAGGACCAGCCTCAAAGGCAGCAGTGGGCAGCCAAGTAGTTGACTGCTCCCAACAACTAGCTAAGCTTCCCTTTTTGCCTTCTCTTTCATAGACCACACCACCTTTCCTCGTCGATTCCACCGATTAACCGCTTTTGTCTTCTCTTTCACATTTTAACCTTTTTTGAAGCTTACGCCGCCTATCCTCGTCTGTTCCACCCGCTTTTTGTTGCAATTATAGTAATTCCGTACTACCGATCGTGACAACACTTTACCCACTCTCCGGTTTGTCTGCCACTCTCGTCTTCTTCCACTTAATCGTTGTACCAGGTTAGGTAGCAAACGAATTCGCCTACCGGTAGTCTAGCGTAGCCAACCCCTTCACTTCTTTATAACTGCATTCTTGGTTTACTCGGTAATTCAGCGTTTGTTCACGAAAACCACGCTCCTGTTTTTCTGCCACTCCCGCCTACTGTCCATTTATTTTGTGCTGGGTTTGGTTGCTAATCAGTTTTGCGTTGCGCTCTAGCTTTACCCGGTAATTTAGCACGAGTTCACAAGTATTGTGCGTCTCCGCGTTCTAGCTCATTAGCCCATGAATTATTCATGAATACGTAGGTCGTCGTCACGGGTATTATTATATAGATTGTTGTCATTTCATTTGGTAAAGGTGTATCATATTTACTTGCTCAGACTTCCTGTCTGAGCACATGGTTTTTGTTATATATAATGCCTGAGGTGATTCAGATTGATGAGAATTGCTTGTAAAAGTTGAATTGTGAAGTTTGAGCTACGATTAATATTGTACTAAAAAGCGGGTGGAATCGAATCGTTGAGTAATGGCAGCATAAGTTTCAAAAAGAAAGGTGAAAGTAGAAAAGCAGAAGTTAAAAGTTTCACTTAGCCTAAGTCCACAATCATGATAGAAGGACAGAAGGATTCACAAGCAGGAGAGGTAGATAAAGGAGGAGAAAGGACTCCTTAATTCAAGAAGGAAGAGCTTGAAAAAAAGAAGGGGGATTAAAAAATGAGATAGTTCAGGAATAAATAGAGCAGGAGAGTGAAACTGATTGTAACCTTAACCAACTGTAGCCATGAACAAAAGTAACTTATGCTACTGCATTCTTACTGTGCAATATGTCAAGCGCTACTGTGTGGCGGGGTACTTGCTAGTAACTAATAATAATGGAAATAATAATAATAATGTTAATAATGTTAATGGCGTTTGATTGGGTAAACCCAAACAATAAGAAGGTTATAGGTGTATATCAGAAGGCTGAGCAAAAATTAGTGATCACAAAAGCAGAAGTGCTATAGCCTGCACAAGTTGAGTAGGCGCACCTGCAAGCGCGGTAAATGAGAAATGTACTTTGTACAAAACCAGAAGCAACTATGTCATGTGAATCTAATGGCAATGGTGTGCAAGCACGACAACATTGCACCTGAAAAGGAGTGGTACATGAGTGTGCATTACATGAACAGTATACTGCCAGAGATATAGGAATAGAACTAAGAGAACTTTAATGGAAGTTTTGTCAAGTGTAGAATGTTGTGTGATTACCACAGACCTTTGAACCTCCAAATCTAAGGAGAGTTACCTGCCAATGACATGTCATTACATCACTGACCGGCAAAAATTAAAGATTAGCCCTATCTGTTCATGTTTTTATTGAGACCATCTCAACTTGAACCAATCAGAGCGCAGTAAGATTAGCAGCAGAGAACAGGCACGAATAGTACCGATGAGATGTGAATGTAAACAAAAAGAAAACAATAGTAGTTGTTCAGGTCAGCTGAGCAGCCTCTTCAAGTCTTCCTCCCTGATGTCAAGAAACAGCCATCAAACAACTATTATAATTTTTCATTATTTCACTTATTCATTCACCTGTTGTAGTTATCATTTTCTTTCATTATACCACTTATTGAATTATTATTTTCTGTCATATTTCGTCGATGTTTGTCAATCGGCGATGTTCGTCGAACTTTACCGTTTCTAAGTTATATTTCGTTTATTTATCCTCTTTCTTTCAGCTGTTGTTTTTGTCAGTTATTGTAAAGATCAAGTTACCTTGTGTCTATTCTAATTACCTATAACTAACTGATCAGCCTGTTTAGGTTAACTTTACTTTTGATCACTTTAGTGATCTGGTCCTTCGAACATTCCTAAGTGCATTTGTGAAGCTACCGCTCTTCTAAGTGCATTTGTGAATTGTGTAGGGAGTTATGCCCCGACAGTAGTAGTAGTAGTAGTAGTAGTAGTAGTAGTAGTAGTAGTAGTAGTAGTAGTAGTAGTGAGTGTCTCAAATGTCAGAATGAGAGCTAGGAGAGGACATAATGCCAACTGCAAGGAGGCAGGCCTAGGGCATGACTACAAGAATAAAGCCAGGGAACTTGGCAGCACCTGCTAGAACGCAAGAGTAAGAATACACTGTGCAAGGAGTGGCTAGTTCACAGCCAGGCCTAGGGCATGACTACAAGAATAGAAGCTTGGAAGCCAGGGAACTTGGCAGCACCTGCTAGAAGGTAAGAGTAAGAATACACTGTGCAAGGAGTGGCTAGTCACAGCCAGGCCTAGGGCATGACTACAAGAATAGAAGCTTGGAAGCCAGGGAACTTGGCAGCACCTGCTAGAAGGTAAGAGTAAGAATACACTGTGCAAGGAGTGGCTAGTTCACAGCCAGGCCTAGGGCATGACTACCAGAATAGAAGCTTGGAAGCCAGGGAACTTGGCAGCACCTGCTAGAACGCAAGAGTAAGAATACACTGTGCAAGGAGTGGCTAGTTCACAGCCAGGCCTAGGGCATGACTACCAGAATAGAAGCTTGGAAGCCAGGGAACTTGGCAGCACACTGCTAGAAGGCAAAAGTAAGAATACACTGTGCAAGGAGTGGCTAGTTCACAGCCAGGCCTAGGGCATGACTACCAGAATAGAAGCTTGGAAGCCAGGGAACTTGGCAGCAGTTCCTGCTAGAAGGTAAGAGTAAGAATACACTGTGCAAGGAGTGGCTAGTTCACAGCCAGGCCTAGGGCATGACTACAAGAATAGAAGCTTGGAAGCCAGGGAACTTGGCAGCACACTGCTAGAAGGCAAGAGTAAGAATACACTGTGCAAGGAGTGGCTAGTTCACAGCCAGGCCTAGGGCATGACTACCAGAATAGAAGCTTGGAAGCCAGGGAACTTGGCAGCACCTGCTAGAAGGCAAGAGTAAGAATACACTGTGTAAGGAGTGGCTAGTTCACAGCCAGGCCTAGGGCATGACTACCAGAATAGAAGCTTGGAAGCCAGGGAACTTGGCAGCACCTGCTAGAAGGCAAGAGTAAGAATACACTGTGCAAGGAGTGGCTAGTTCACAGCCAGGCCTAGGGCATGACTACCAGAATAGAAGCTTGGAAGCCAGGGAACTTGGCAGCACCTGCTAGAAGGCAAGAGTAAGAATACACTGTGCAAGGAGTGGCTAGTTCACAGCCAGGCCTAGGGCATGACTACAGAATAGAAGCTTGGATAGCTTGGCAGGGAACTTGGCAGCACACTGCTAGAAGGCAAGAGTAAGAATACACTGTGCAAGGAGTGGCTAGTTCACAGCCAGGCCTAGGGCATGACTACCAGAATAGAAGCTTGGAAGCCAGGGAACTTGGCAGCACCTGCTAGAAGGCAAGAGTAAGAATACACTGTGCAAGGAGTGGCTAGTTCACAGCCAGGCCTAGGGCATGACTACCAGAATAGAAGCTTGGAAGCCAGGGAACTTGGCAGCACCTGCTAGAAGGCAAGAGTAAGAATACACTGTGCAAGGAGTGGCTAGTTCACAGCCAGGCCTAGGGCATGACTACCAGAATAGAAGCTTGGAAGCCAGGGAACTTGGCAGCACCTGCTAGAAGGCAAGAGTAAGAATACACTGTGCAAGGAGTGGCTAGTCACAGCCAGGCCTAGGGCATGACTACCAGAATAGAAGCTTGGAAGCCAGGGAACTTGGCAGCACCTGCTAGAAGGTAAGAGTAAGAATACACTGTGCAAGGAGTGGCTAGTTCACAGCCAGGCCTAGGGCATGACTACAAGAATAGAAGCTTGGAAGCCAGGGAACTTGGCAGCACCTGCTAGAAGGCAAGAGTAAGAATACACTGTGCAAGGAGTGGCTAGTTCACAGCCAGGCCTAGGGCATGACTACCAGAATAGAAGCTTGGAAGCCAGGGAACTTGGCAGCACCTGCTAGAAGGCAAGAGTAAGAATACACTGTGTAAGGAGTGGCTAGTTCACAGCCAGGCCTAGGGCATGACTACCAGAATAGAAGCTTGGATGCCAGGGAACTTGGCAGCACCTGCTAGAAGGCAAGAGTAAGAATACACTGTGAAGGAGTGGCTAGTCACAGCCAGGCCTAGGGCATGACTACCAGAATAGAAGCTTGGAAGCCAGGGAACTTGGCAGCACCTGCTAGAAGGCAAGAGTAAGAATACACTGTGCAGGGAGTGACTAGTTCACAGCCAGGCCTAGGGCATGACTACCAGAATAGAAGCTTGGAAGCCAGGGAACTTGGCAGCACCTGCTAGAAGGTAAGAGTAAGAATACACTGTGCAAGGAGTGGCTAGTTCACAGCCAGGCCTAGGGCATGACTACAAGAATAGAAGCTTGGAAGCCAGGGAACTTGGCAGCACACTGCTAGAAGGCAAGAGTAAGAATACACTGTGCAAGGAGTGGCTAGTTCACAGCCAGGCCTAGGGCATGACTACCAGAATAGAAGCTTGGAAGCCAGGGAACTTGGCAGCACCTGCTAGAAGGCAAGAGTAAGAATACACTGTGCAAGGAGTGGCTAGTTCACAGCCAGGCCTAGGGCATGACTACCAGAATAGAAGCTTGGAAGCCAGGGAACTTGGCAGCACACTGCTAGAAGGCAAGAGTAAGAATACACTGTGCAAGGAGTGGCTAGTTCACAGCCAGGCCTAGGGCATGACTACAAGAATAGAAGCTTGGAAGCCAGGGAACTTGGCAGCACCTGCTAGAAGGTGTGCAAGGAGTGGCTAGCTACAATCAGATATCTAGCATAGAATAAACCACATGTTACACTAGTTGGGAGGAGCGACCTCTGCTGAAGGGAGAGGTCAGGTAACAAGCCTATACCAGGGTTTGTTCCTGCTGAGTCAGCTAATTCCCTTAGCATTTCCAGACCTCTGCTGAGGGCTCCGCCCAACTAATGTTACACTACGAGAGAAGTTAGCCTGAAATAGTTTGCCATATCACACTCTGAGTCATGTAATAAGTATTAATATAGTACATACATGCATTATATGTATACAATACTTGGGTCATAATTCTAGAGCAGTGTTGGCTCAATAGGGTTTCAATTACGCTTAGTACCCTACACACCACCAAGCACTATGGTACCCTACACTACCACCCAGCACTATGGTACCCTACAATACCACCCAGCACTATAATACTCTACACTACCACCCAGCACTATGGAATCCTACACTACCACCCAGCACTATGGTACTCTACACTACCACCCAGCACTATGGTACTCTACACTACCACCCAGTAATATGGTACTCTACACTACCACCCAGCACTATGGTACCCTACACTACCACCCAGCACTATGGTACCCTACAATACCACCCAGCACTATGGTACCCTACACTACCAGCCAGCACTATGGTACCCTACACTACCACCCAGCACTATGGTACCCTACACTACCAGCCAGCACTATGGTACTCTACACTACCACCCAGCACTATGGTACCCTACACTACCACCCAGCACTATGGTACCCTACACTACCACCCAGCACTATGGTACTCTACACTACCACCCAGCACTATGGTACCCTACACTACCACCCAGCACTATGGTACCCTACACTACCACCCAGCACTATGGTACCCTACACTACCACCCAGCACTATGGTACTCTACACTACCACCCAGCACTATGGTACCCTACACTACCACCCAGCACTATGGTACCCTACACTACCACCCAGCACTATGGTACCCTACACTACCACCCAGCACTATGGTACCCTACACTACCACCCAGCACTATGGTACCCTACACTACCAGCCAGCACTATGGTATCCTACACTCAGCACTATGGTACCCTACACCCAGCACTATGGTACCCTACACCCAGCACTATGGTACCCTACACCCAGTACTATGGTACCCTACACTAACACCCAGCACTATGGTACCCTACACTACCACCCAGCACTATGGTACCCTACACTACCAGCCAGCACTATGGTACCCTACACCCAGCACTATGGTACCCTACACTACCACCCAGCACTATGGTACCCTACAATACCACCCAGCACTATGGTACCCTACACTACCACCCAGCACTGTGGTACTCTACACCCCACCTCCCCACCCAGCACGCTGGTACCTACCACAATACCACCAAGCACTCATGGTCCTACACAGCAACACCCAGCACTATGGTACCCTACACGACCACCACCTAGAAGACACAAAAAACATGGTACCTACCACTTACCACCCAGCACTGACATGCGGTAACCCTAAGAGACACACCCCACCCAGCCCCCAGCCTACACTCCCAACTATGGGGTACTCTAAATACTAAAAAACCCAGCACTATGGTACCCTACACTACCACCCAGCACTATGGTACCCTACACTACCACCCAGCACTATGGTACCCTACACTACCAGCCAGCACTATGGTACCCTACACCCAGCACTATGGTACCCTACACTACCACCCAGCACTATGGTACCCTACACTACCACCCAGCACTATGGTACCCTACACTACCACCCAGCACTATGGTATCCTACACTACCACCCCGCACTATGGTACCCTATACTACCACCCAGCACTATGGTACTCTACATTCAGCACTATGGTACCCTACACCCAGCACTATGGTACCCTACACCAAGCACTATGGATTAACTTACTTTGCTTCTAAAGCCAAAGCTAGTATTCCTGCTGCTAATGGAGCTGATGCACTTGTGCCTGTATGGCGATCTGTACAAGAATTGTGAAGATCTGTGGAAATAATTTGCCTCTCCCGGAAGGAGTCACTGCTATATGTAGACACCAGAGTTGATGAACACTGCTCCAAATACCATGGTTTTTCATCCCTTTCCCCAGCTGAACCCACAGATATAGTTAGTGGACTAACCGCATAGCCATCACAATTACAACTGTCCTTGTAACGACCACCATTACCCGATGCCCATACATAAATGGACCCTAGGCCATTTCTACCAAATAGAGTTCCATTGATAAATGCTCGTTGAGCCAATTCACCTGGACCATCTACTGTTTTGCCATCATCGTTGGGCCCCCAACTACTACTATAGATATCAATATATTGTGGCTGTAGAGATAAGGCTGTAGCTTCTACCAAGTCATTCACAACTCCGTCTAACATCCTCACACCTATATTAACACAGTGATTTCACAGAGGTTTCAATATTGACATTATAAAATAACAGTTAGATTAGGATATTGTGACTGCTGCGTTTAGGAACCTGAGGTATAAAGCTGTGGCATCCTTGCCACAGCGGAGGCTACATGGATGTATGTGAGGCTAATGATTCCTAAACATTGCAGATTCACGCACAATACCCGAATCTAACTGCTTCAGAACGTAGCAATGGGTAAACCTGAAGAAACAAACAAATGTTTTAAATATATATATTGTACGGGCCCGTTCGGACACCATGTCGATCACTACCAAACATTGAACTTTTCCCCATACCCAATGCATTATCTCATAGTCATTAATCATACAATAAGATCATTCATTTGCTTATGTTCTGTGCGAAGTTTTATTATTCTGCAACTAGAGCAGTGGCCAGTTTGCGCACGGCGAGTGCTTAGCTGCAGGTAGTCGAGTACCGTCAAAGCCAGTCGTCACCTTAGTGAGTGGGACCTTCACAAGAACCAGCCAGCTCAGCAATTCAAGGCACTCCTCCCGAATCCTGCACTGACGATGGGATTTACGACCCCATAAGCGGCGGACCCTCTTCAAGTCTAGGAGCTCCACCTCAGGCAGGTGGCCGGCTACACCCGCTGATATATATATATATATATATATATAATTTATAGACCAATTACAAACTTGGACCATTTCCAAACCTAGACTGTTTTAAAACAGGCTATTCCATTTAAAAACAGGCCAGACCATTTTAAAACAGGCCAGACCATTTTAGAACAGGGTGGTCAGATTGTTCAGAACATTTCGAAGGGTGTCAGACCATTTTAAAAATAATAAGATCATTAAAATGAGTCATATAGTAAACTTGGCAAAAAACAAAAACAAACTGCTAAATGTAAATAGGGCAGTTGCCAAAGCAGACCCTGTCACTTGTTCATCTTCTTAAAAGAATGCAACTGAAAAGACCTTGCAATAAACTTCTCTTACATAAATACTAATACATGCACTCAGATAAGTGCACACACACATGCCTCTACCAATACATGCACTCAGATAAGTGTGCACACACATACACACCTCTACTAATACATGCACTCAGATAAGTGCACACACACATGCCTCTACCAATACATGCACTCAGATAAGTGTGCACACACATACACACCTCTACTAATACACGCACTCAGATAAGTGCACACACACATACATACCTCTACAAATACATGCACTCAGTAAGTGCACACACACACATGCCTCTACCAATACATCCACTCAGATAAGTGCGCACACACATACACACCTCTACTAATACATGCACTCAGATAAGTGCACACACATACACACCTCTACTAATACATGCACTCAGATAAGTGCACACACACATACATACCTCTACAAATACATGCACTCAGTAAGTGCACACACACATACATACCTCTACAAATACATGCACTCAGATAAGTGCACACACACATACATACCTCTACTAATACATGCACTCAGATAAGTGCACACACATACACACCTCTACTAATACATGGACTCAGGTAAGTGCACACACACATACATACCTCTACAAATACATGCACTCAGTAAGTGCACACACACATATGTACATACCTCTACTAATACATGCACTCAGATAAGTGCACACACACATACATACCTCTACTAATACATGCACTCAGATAAGTGCACACACATACACACCTCTACTAATACATGGACTCAGGTAAGTGCACACACACATACATACCTCTACAAATACATGCACTCAGTAAGTGCACACACACATATGTACATACCTCTACTAATACATGCACTCAGATAAGTGCACACACACATACATACCTCTACTAATACATGCACTCAGATAAGTGCACACACATACACACCTCTACTAATACATGGACTCAGGTAAGTGCACACACACATACATACCTCTACAAATACATGCACTCAGTAAGTGCACACACACATATGTACATACCTCTACTAATACATGCACTCAGATAAGTGCACACACACATACATACCTCTACTAATACATGCACTCAGATAAGTGCACACACATACACACCTCTACTAATACATGCACTCAGATAAGTGCACACACACATACCTCTACTAATACATGCACTCAGATAAGTGCACACACACACATGCCTCTACTAATACATGCACTCAGATAAGTGCACACACATACATACCTCTACTAATACATGTACTCACACACACACACATACCTCCAATTCTGGCATTAAAAGAAGCTCCCACACAGCAACGGCTGCCCCATGCTGCAGCTACTTCTCCAGCACAGCGTGTCCCATGCTTATTCTCATTTGTAGGATCATAGCGAGGGAAAGGGTCGAAATCATCACCATTAATGTCATAGCTCGCTCGAGGATCCTATAGTAATGCAGTGAAAGAATAAGTCCTGTTTATCCCACATTGGTTGACACAGTATAAAACACTACTCAATGTCACAAATGATAGCTGGGAAATGAACCTAGCTAGTGCCAGTCTAAAATAAAATATATAATGTTACCTATAATATCTAAGACATAAACTTAATTCAATTGCTAATTATCCAATGACAGTTCTCTTAATCTGGCTAGCCAGTGACATTATCAAGTCATTATACGTATGTATGTGTGATAGGATAATGTGAAGACATAAGCCTGTGGGCTAATTGAACCTTCATAAACAAAGCTCGTATGGCAGGCATACAAGACACCCTGTATGGGCTATTATGATGTAGGAAATAAATTCTGTAGATTAATCTACATAGTTTTGGAAATACTGTACACTGTTTATTGTCTATAAAGCCAAAGCCAGATTTCTGAATGTAACATACAGTAGATGCTTATGTTAACCGTTTTACTTAACAAACACAAACAACAACAACAAAATGATATGTAAAAATATGATGAGGGATAGAAAGAAATTAAATTACCACAAGTACAATGTTTCAGTCTTGACACTTGTTGTGAGGGTATAAAATTGACCACACCCCACTAAAATATTCTAGTCGAGGTACTTTCATGAGTAATAAATTAATTTCGAGCCAACCCTTATCTTAAATGTGGTCTGTTCCTGAGTTTAATTACCAATTCGTAAACTGTCAAAATAATGATATCACCCAGCATGTGAAAGCTACTAGGAGAGTTTCTGCAGCAAGAATGAGAATGGACTTTTAGTGTGCTGGATATCAAAATTAAAAGATTGTGGTCCTTATCACAGTCAGGATCACCACATTGTTCGTCTCTTAAGTGGTACCAGATTCCAATTAGCATGGTCAAAAACTAAACAACATGAATATTACCAATGAGGAGGCTATTCGAGGACAGGCACACCCAAGTGCTACAATACTATAGATCTGGACTCCAGGTAACGAGGTAATGTGAGACTATAGGTCTAGACTCCAGGTAATGAGGTAATGTGAGACTATAGGTATGGACTCCAGGTAATGAGGTAATGCTGCACTCACGTAGTTCTGATGCAAGTCCTGATGCGTACGTTCCAGTCCGTCATCTAGAATTGTCACCACTATTCCTTTACCAGTAAAATTCTGCTGCCACGCCTCCACGATATTCATGTCATGACCTCCACTTCGATTCTAAAATAAGTACATACATACTTTTATTGGTAATATTATATTATACTAGGTAATTACTAGTAATTATGGGGCTAGTTACTATACCTGAAACTAATGAGTCAGGTGACAAACATTCCATTCCACTTATGTTTTAAAAAGCTCGAGTGCAAGTATTAATGCTTATTTGAAGCAAGTGCTTTAAAGCAAATTCAAGCACTTAAAGTGCTTACTAGCACAAATACTCAAGTGCTTACTTCGTGAGACCTTAATTGGTTTCCAGTTTCGGCAAGTACATTTCATTTTTGCCACTCTTGAGGTCGTGCCAACTCAAACTGGACATACTAAAAAAACTAATCTAAAATTTTAATCTGATGAAAGTTTTTACATAGAGATCATATTATAAGCAAAACAAACAGTAGTTGTCCTGTCTGTCTTTTTAGGCATGAATTTAAGAACAACGATGCATGAGGGTTCACACCTTTGGTGCTTCATTTCAGTTTGTACATTAGAAAATACTAAAATAGAACTACCTCACTGCTGAAGTATCAGAAGACATTGAAGGCTACCAAATGCTTGTCATTTTTATTACTATATCACATGTGCTACTAATAATGCAAATGCACATATGTGTGTGCGCATGTGCTTTATACTTACTTACAAAATGTAATTTCAAAGGAATGATTGAAAACAGTTTCTATAGTGAATGCTCTGGTTTTACTATCAAATGTTCATATTGGGTGATTGGTGAAGTGGGTCTGGATCTAGAAACTCTAATTCACCATAACTTTAAAAGCACTAAATACAACTAGTAATGAGATAACTTTGATCTATTGGTTACTAATCCAACTCTAAATATTATATTACAATAAATCCATAAGCAAAAACTTACCAAGTACCAAATCTGGTTCCAGTTTTGAGAAGGAACTGAAAGAAAGTTATATTCCATTCCACGTTTCACTCTGTTATGTAAAACTTGCTGAGATACATAGCCAACCTAAAACCAATAAATTGGCTGAACATTCTTATTATGTTGACAACCCCTTACCATATTTAATTACCGTGTTCAATAACCCTCCGTTACCATGTTCAATAACCCCCCCTTACCATGTTCAATAACCCTCCCTTTCTATATTGATACATCCCATTACCCAATTCCCATTGATTCATGGATGGCACGACAAATTAAGTGCTCCTACCAATATAGACACAGAAGGTATGATGATCCTTACCTCAACCATTACATAGTCCATAAAATCGGACACGTGTGAAGTAAGTTTATCAGTTATGTGACCACAAACAGAAAAGGCTGGGGTTTCCAGCAGAGGAAGTTCCAACTTTAAAATAAATTCCACATATTAATGGGACATCCCATGGGATTATTCTATGGCCCCAAACCATCAATTCATATGGGATGACATATCTAATGTTATATCATGAGTAAACTATGTCTACCATACCATAGCACACAAGCTTACTGTACACCTGCTGAGTGTGTTATGCCTACTGTACCATAGAACACAAGCTTACTGTACACCTGCTGAGTGTATTATGCCTACTGTATCATAGAACACAAGCTTACTGAACACCTGCTGAGTGTGTTATGCCTACTGTACCATAGCACACAAGCTTACTGTACACCTGCTGAGTGTGTTATGCCTACTGTACCATAGAACACAAGCTTACTGAACACCTGCTGAGTGTATTATGCCTACTGTACCATAGAACACAGGCTTACTGTACACCTGCTGAGTGTGTTATGCTACTGTACCATAGAACACAAGCTTACTGTACACCTGCTGAGTGTATTATGCCTACTGTACCATAGAACACAAGCTTACTGTACACCTGCTGAGTGTGTTATGCCTACTGTACCATAGAACACAGGCTTACTGTACACCTGCTGAGTGTGTTATGCCTACTGTACCATAGAACACAAGCTTACTGTACACCTGCTGAGTGTGTTATGCCTACTGTACCATAGAACACAAGCTTACTGTACACCTGCTGAGTGTGTTATGCCTACTGTACCATAGAACACAAGCTTACTGTACACCTGCTGAGTGTATTATGCCTACTGTACCATAGAACACAGGCTTACTGTACACCTGCTGAGTGTGTTATGCCTACTGTACCATAGAACACAAGCTTACTGAACACCTGCTGAGTGTGTTATGCCTACTGTATCATAGAACACAAGCTTACTGTACACCTGCTGAGTGTGTTATGCCTACTGTACCATAGAACACAAGCTTACTGTACACCTGCTGAGTGTATTATGCCTACTGTACCATAGAACACAAGCTTACTGTACACCTGCTGAGTGTGTTATGCCTACTGTACCATAGAACACAAGCTTACTGTACACCTGCTGAGTGTGTTATGCCTACTGTATCATAGAACACAAGCTTACTGTACACCTGCTGAGTGTGTTATGCCTACTGTACCATAGAACACAAGCTTACTGTACACCTGCTGAGTGCACTTTTTGTGTTAGTTCGGCAGTCTACCCCACCCTAAGCTTCAGTAAACAGAAAACAACTGACCACAAAAACTTAATCAGTGTTTCAGTTTATTTTTTAATTTTTATGTAAATTATGAAGTTACTTAAATAACAGAATTACAACTGGAAAAGATGAAAAAAGAGTTATCATTAGCATAATACATATTTCATAAAACAGTTTGTTCAGGTTGCACAATATGGCAGCATTGGAGTAACACTCGTACTACAAGTGATTGTAATGTTCCTTTTGCCACATCTCAGGTTCCTGAGCTTTATATGATACTTGTGCCTAGTCAACTATAAAGACAGACTTAGTTCTGGTTTACTTTTAGAATCTGAGCTCTAATAATTACTGGAAATGTTGTCTAGCGCTTGTAGAATATCTTCAAAGGTGGCTACATTTTTACAAGTAAGTGTTGCATGTCCAGTAAACCCCTTTATATAACTGTCAAATTCTTCATTATCGCCCTTATTTCTTTGGGTTTCAAAAAGCCCAAAATCATTAAACTCCGTCGTGTCAAACGGAGAAGCCTAACTGCTGCATCAATGTACTGAAAGTTTGACATCACGGCTTCCCTATTTTACAGTACAAGTGAGTGTATAGCAATTAGACCATAGCTGGTGTAGTTTTTGTATCGCGTCAGAGGGACTTTAAATCCCTTAGATTCTTCAGGAAGGGATACTATAGCTTGAGTCCCCACCTTCAGGGCAGAGCTTCTATATGTAGAGTCCCTCCAATGGTGTTGTCAGGAACGATTGCTATGTACAAAATTCGCCAGGCAATGCGATTCTCCAATGGAATTGTCAGGAACAGGTACTACTTTCTAAACTAGTGATGTGCTTCAGCACAAATGGCGAGCGAGCTGGTCTGGCTGAAATTAAAATTTGAACTTTTTGTTAAATATTATTTCGTTTAGTATATTGCTATTCCTTAGCAAAACAGAACACTATTATACATATGTACTTATTCACTGGATAAACCAGCACGACACCTGTGTTGTATTCTCTTGTGACTTGACTATTGGACAAAGGATTTTCAAGGGGTAAGCAATCAAATTTCCAAGGATGACACGGGTAAGGATCATTAAACTAACAGCTTTATTTTAAGCTAGTCGCCTTTCCAAAGTACGTTCCCTTCAAAATGTTCCATTAAACCAGAGGTCTAGTAGATATAGCATATGTTATAATCTCTTAGTGATTTGACTATTGGACTTCGGATTTTCAAGTAAGAACTAATCTGTTACATAAGGCGTATAGCTATGACCAACAACGCATTGACGAAGTAAACGTACTACAGCCGCTAAAAAAACAAATGAACTCGACTAACTTTGGAAGACCTAACTGCGAGCATCTCTCCCATTCTGCCTCCGTAGCTCTTTGCCTTTTTTTTTCCTTCTTTTCCGAGCATTATTTCAAAATCTTTCTCCCGAATTTCTTTTGCCCGTGCTAATGCTTATGTTTTTAAGTAGCCTCAGGGGGGGGGGGGGGGGGAGGGGAGAAGGGTGGACACGCATTGACCTTGTTATATATATAGTTATTATTACATGAGTCAGAGTGTGATAAGGCGAAATATTTCATGAGCAGGCTAATTTATTTTCAAGAGCCAGAGGTGAGAGTGAAAATAAAGTCTGAGAGTGAAAATAAAGCCTGAGAGTGAAATATCTAGCCATATCACTCTGCCAGAGTGTAATAAGTGGTTTATTCTACCCTAGAGATCTTCACTACTGTAGTTTGTACTAGGACCTTCTCACACCCAATGGCTATAAGGGTTCCTCAAACCCCCAGCTGTTACTTTAGTAGCCTCTAACAAGGTTGGTAGCCTATACTAGAGGAAGGTGCAGTAGCTGTAAAGTAGCTGTAAAAACCAGAGAAAAGTGTTGATTTTGACTGGTTACTATAACTACCAGGATAATGAGCTTGGCAATACAGCCATGAGATACATCTATGTGATAATGTGAGCGGGGTCACATACCTAAAGATAACATTGTGAAAATATCTAGGGTGGAATAAGTAACTATATATATACACACCAAAATCTCAACTGAGACTTGTGAGAGACTCAACCAATTAGTTAAGCACTGTGCAGTCGTCGTGAAATACCATTTCAAGGTCTTCAGGCCTTAAGCAGCGCCCTCGCTGTACCCAGGACATCACAACCTAAAACCTTAAAAACTTCTTGGAGGCAGTGCCTAATTATATATATATATGTAGTATATTTTGATAATTGAAGAAGTTGATGGCTTAAGTGTTTCAGTTTTAATACATTTTTTTGTGACTGCAGGTAGCTTGACCACCATATGGCAGATACCTTGCTGTAAAGGTTAAAATAAAATTCTTAGTGTTCTCTCAGATGTGGTCATGTTCATCTTCATAGCAGAGAACAGCCCACTGGCCAACTGAAAGAGTGTAACGGGGAAGTTCAAGAGAATAGATATAATGCTATTACAGTTGGTTGCCAATTTCAGCAATTGGAGTCTAAAGTCTTTATATTTAAACATGTGAGTCACATACACGTAGCTAAGGTATGGAATTTACACTTCTTGTACTAACCTTTTCTTCTGCCTTCAAGTGATAGTGTTTATAATGTAAGTCTTGCGGACTTCTTTTCTCCCTCAATGGAGAAAACACATGAACAAAATGGTACACGTTGGACAAAGTTCCCACCTGTATAGAATTAAATATAATATTTCAATACAAAGAATTAATTGGAAAAACTAACCTGCCCTTTATTTACAAAGCCATGTTTTTTTGCTATTTCAATTGCCACTTCCGGTCCTCCAGCAACTTCTACACCCCACGAATTAGAAAAAAAGACTTGTTCATCTTCTCCGAACACCACAGAGAAGAACACCAATATAAGAAATTGAAAGACGACTTTACTTTCACAAGACATTGTCATTGTCATTGTCTGCAGGCGCTTTGTTTACGTTGAACAGAATCCCCTTACCAATATTTAAGGTAACGCCCATTTCCTTATTCTCTCATGGCCGTGGGACTGGGAGGAGTCTTATAGTTTGTTTAAAGCCTTCAGTCTCGGTTCTCTAACTTGAACTCTTCGACTTCTGCCCGAGTGTGTTGTGGTAGTAAAATGTGCTTGGATTTACTTTGTTGTTGTGTTGGTCCGCGAGCTTGCGGCTTATGTTGTGGAGCTGGAAAAGTTAAAAACTCCTTAACAACGAGGCTACTGTATATTATCTTTCTTGTGTTTGTAATCGTGGTATCTTCTATTATGCTGGCTCCATCGGTTGCAAACGCATTGGAAAGTGCTGTAAGTAGTATTAAATGGGCATTTGTTGCCTAGTATGATTGAGAAGTTGGTCAACATTTTATTTGCCTGTTGTCAATGGTCACTTAGTAGATATGGGTTTGAATAAATATCTCTGGAATAATGTCAGTTGTGTGGGAAGTTTAGTTCTAGGAAGTGAAATTCCTAGTTAAGTTCAAGTCCTAAGAAAAGCTAATTCATATTATATAATTCTGAACTTTGTTGTTGTGTAGTATATTCTTTGTGTGCCCTTTGATGTCACCAACAACTCTGCGTTCACACTGCCACCATATGCATTTTTTGTTCCTACTATTCGAGTTCAATCTGTTCTTGGATGTAGTCAGTTTGTGGGCTACTTGGCAGTGTATCGAGTCTGCATGGCTGTAGCTTCATTCTTCTTCCTTTTGTTCCTGTTGATGATTTGTGTATGGAGCAGTAAAGATCCAAGATCCTACATTCAAAATGGTTTCTGGTGTATCAAATGGTTGCTGGTCATTGGTCTCATTGTAGCATTCTTCTTTATTCCTGATGGTGATAACCTCATTTTTTCAAGAAGTAAGTTTGCTGCTGTTAAAATATAAATTGAATTATTTGCTTGTTTAAGTAATTTGTGAGATAGACAAGCAAGTGACAACAAGCTAATAAAATAAGTATAAATTATGATGTAGTACTTATTTAGGGTTGACTACTGTGGACCAAAAAAGTTGTTAAGTTGTAATGTGGACTCTACCACGCTCCTAACTCCCTCTCTCCCTTGCATCCAGGATTGGGGTCAAATACATGCGAGCTTTTGTATTAGTAGAAAATAAAAGGTCTGGAACATATTTCTACTGGACAGATTCATTCTAGTGTTTAGTTCTGGAAAGTACGGAATCAAGTGTTGTTTGGTCCATGCTAGTGTAATTATATAGTAAAAACTAAATAGCTCCACCTCCTATTGTGAAAAGCTGCAATTAAATTAACTGAATGTATATGAATAAAGGGCAAGTTGCTCAATGTGAATCCAACCCAGCACTGCCAAGAAATAGAAAAAAAAACCCACTGAGCCTCTGAATCATGCAGCACCATAGTGTGGCGGGGTAAAGCGTTGCAACATTTGTGGAAGGCGATCAGTGTTTCAAGCCAGACCCTTTACCTAATTGCTCTGCTTGACAGCGGAGTGATTAGGTAAGGGGTCTGATCTGTGAGAGTAGAAGGTGATAAGGGAACAAAGGTGATTCAAATGTCAGAGATACTGAGGAGCAGGAGAGAAAGACAAAGGAGAAGGGACTCCATGAGCTGAAGAGAGGAATAAGAAAAACTATGATGGCTCGGGAAGAAAGAGAGCAGGAGAGGGAAACTGTGGATGACAATACTTACATATGCTGCTTGGTTCCTAATTTGCAAAAGTTAGTGCACCTAGCGCCACTTGCTAGTATAATTATAGTTCTGTGAGGTTCATAAATCTGTATTTTTAATTTTACAATATGCACGATACTGGATTATAAGATTCAGATCACTAGTCTTGGTATTAGTTATTATTAAATGTTTTGTCTGCTATTTAGCTAGCCACCATCGGTGTAACAAAAATACATTAACTGATGCGGTAATAGTTCCAATAGTTTCTTGTTTCACTGATAATGGCCAGCGGAATACCAGATGAATATAACCAATATATAACTAGTGATCTAAACCTTATTATCAAAAAATATGAATGTCTGTACCTAGTCAAACCAATATTATCCAGGAAGTCAGGCTGCATGTGAAGCAAAATGTTATGGTTTTATAGAACACTATATTGTTCTCTAATCTACATTTTATTTCAAAAAGATATGTAGGATTGCTTCTGTATGGCAGAGCTATACAAACTGCATAATAATGGTGTATATATATATATATATATATTATATGTATACAATGTACCAGTACTACACCAACAAGAAGCCAAAAGGATGAATAAGATCCTCTCATTCACTTACCTTTCAGTTGTGTCCAGGGAAAGAGGGACATACTATTCAAGAAGAGAGGAATACTCTACTATTAAACAGTTAGGCCACCTAGCATTCACATTCATAGTACTTATAACAGCAAACACTCTTTTCTCATTAAGGTTGGGGTGCAGTGTTACATACCTGATGAATATTAATGGATTTTTTTCTCCTCTTATACTGTCATTTAGAGTTATTTCTTGACTAAAGCTAACCTTAGAAAGCAAATAATGCATTAAGAGTCCCCCCAAGTCCCTCAATTACCTTATATTTATTGTTTCAGTATGCTGATATTAGTTTCCAGCCTTCTGTGTCAGGTTTGTCAGTCTAACACTAATCCTCGTATCATGCTTGTGTATTATAATAATCTACACTTACACCTCCATTGCCTGTTGAGTAGCTCAAGCTGGATTTTCCAGGAAATTTTTTAACAAGACCTTCCCCAGACACCAATAAATAAGAAGCTTTAAACCTGCCCATGAACCACCTACACAACCACACTGAACCTGTTGGTTATCAGGAACCACCTACACAACCATGCTGAACCTGTTGGTTTTCTAGCTCACAGGAAGTGATAGACCCACCCTTTCCGATTAGATGGAGTACTGGTGAGCATAAATAGTATAACCAGACACTATAGAAACACCATGGCATGTGAGGCATGCCTTCAGGAAAGGAAGCTGCACATGCTAAGGAAGTGCACACTTCCATATAGCAGTCTGCTAGCAAGGAGGTGTAGGAGGGGCAACATGGTCAAATATGGTGTGTCCTAAAGACAGTGTGGCATTGAGTGGCTCAAGGGTTATTAACATCGACAAACTACAGCAATACACATTTGTGTTAAATCAGTATTCATCTAGTGAATTTACAAGGATGTTTCAAGGGAAAGCAACCTCCAGAAACAGGAAGACTTATTTCAAAGAATTACTTCCAAAACTTACATGTCTGAGATATCATTCATTCTGGGAGAATACCAGAGTCATTAAACCATAGATGTCCAGAAACGCGTAAATTGTCCATACCATCCCACAGTCCCATGGGACAGTGGGACATTCCATGGGATGTCCACCTGTCCCTCTACAGATGCGTCGGTGTCCCACTGTCCATCCCATCGCATGGTCCCATGGGACAGTGGGATTGTCCATTGCATCCCACAGTCCCATGGGACAGTGGGACATTCCATGGGATGTCCACCTGTCCCTTTACAGATGCATGTGTGTCCCACTGTCCATCCCATCCCATGGTCCCATAGGACAGTGGGACATTCCATGGGATGTCCACATGTCCCTCTTACAGATACTCCTACTGTTCATTTCATTCCACGATCCCATGAAAGTATTGTCACAATGAACACTTAAAGTCAAACTAGAGCGCACGCGCGTGGCGCGATTAGCGTTAGATTAGCGGAGCGCCAAAGGCACGACGACACACTTTGACAAGCTGACTGAGCAAAGCGAAGGAGGTGTCATGCTAGGTTTAATACGCAAGAAAGGGTAATTGCTGACAAGGTTACAAAATGTTACACGCAATCTATTTCACAGACCCATGGGACCGTGGGATGGGATGGACAGTAAGATATTCATGTGTCAGTGAGAGGGACAGGTGGACATTCCGTGGAATGTCCCACGATCCCATGGGACCGTGGGATGGGATGGACAGTAGGACACATGCATCTGTAGACGGACAGGTGGACATCCCGTGGAAAGTCCCATGGGGCAGTGGGATAAGATGGACAATCCCATGTAATCCCATGACACCATGGGACCGTGGGATGGGATGGACAATTTACGGCATTTCTGGGCAGCCCTCCATTAAACTGAACTGCAAAACTATATTTATCAAAAAAAAATTAATTCAACAGAGATATCCAATGGACCATTATTCTTCCCCTTCTAAACTATAGAATGCAAGAATTGCGTTACTTGACTGCAAGATACAGTTACTTCAATATGAAACTTAGCAGATGTCCCACCAATGACGCCATATTTTTTTGCAGCTCACGTGCTGTAGAATGGTACTGTGCTGCAATATAATAGTGCTTCATTTTATTCACTAACACTACACAATGATACCAAGGTAAGCGCTAGAGGGTGATAGAATTTGATAGCTTTAGTGTGTACTCGCCACTTTTGTAACATGTTGAGGCTTAGTTATGATGTGCATTAAATAGAAAGCACGTGTCTTGCAGGAAAATGTGAGAATAAGAAACTTGTCTTAATTATCACAACTACGTCTCAGGTGCATCAACCTCATGTGTGAGCTGCTTTCTAGCATCTTAACACTTCGGATTTATAGTACCTATCAATTCTGTGATAATCATGTTATTACTGTTGAACAAAATTTGAAAAACAAACGATATTAATGGTGGACCTCATGCAGTAATTTTACCAAATAGTAATTGAACATGTTTTGGATATAGGGTGGTTTGCTTGACTTGACTAATTGCATAACAACTGACGTCTTTATTTCTCCTTTGAAAATAGTAAGTTTAGCAGGTATATGTATGCAGAAGATTCACACCATCACACTGTATAAAATAGTTGTTGTTGTTTTTTCACTGAAGTGTATTCCTTAATTACATTGACAAGCCGGTTTTAAGTAAATAGAAAATCATTTTTGAGAATAAAATGAACCATACATCATACAACAGACAATTAGCTTAGCCTGAGGAATTGGATCTTCAAATAATAAAGCAGTGGCTTAAATATTCCTTTTTTATCTAGTAAAGTATTGACAATCTATATAGTACATTCTCAAATAGTGTGATTAGTTGATATTGTTTGAGTGAGATTCAAAATTTACAATAGTGATTTCTCTATCTTTTTATAATCACATAAAAACTGGCAGTTAGAAAGTTCTCAAGTCTTTAAAAGTATTTGACTTATTAGTCTTCATTGTAGCAAGAAAGTGTTCATTAGATAAATCTATCCAACCTGCTCTTCTCTTCCTCTTGTCACTTAGTGCTAAAGCTTTCCTCTCACCAGACTTCTTTTATTTCCTCCAGCATACAAAGCTATATTTATTCTTTGATTTTCTAACTCTTGAAACAAACAACATTATTTTATTTAGGGGGTAGCTGCAATATATATATATATATATATATATATAATATATAATATTTATTACATGAGTCAGAGTGTGATATGGTGTAATATTTCACTGAGCAGGCTAATTTATTTTCAAGCCAAAGGCAATAAAGCCTGAGAGTGAAATATCTAGCCACACCACTGCTGGTTTATTCCACACTAGATATCTTCACTGAAGTAGTTTTTTGGTAACTCAGTGTAAAGTTAGTGAAAACTCACTAGAGGGGCTCCCCACAACCCCCCAGCTGATATTATAGCAGCTGCTCTAACCTGGCTGGCCAGCAGGCCGGCGGGTAGGCTCCACTAGAGTAAAGGTAGCTATAAAAGCCCAGAAAACTTGTACCAAGGCCCTGCCAGGCCCAGTTGCTATAACTACTCTGGTAATGAGCTTGCCAGTACAGCCATGAGATACCGCCATTGTAATACTTATGACTTGATTCAGATGAGTGTCTTTAGTAGGAGGCTGGGACAGTTATGCTGATACTGGTGATTGATATGACTTGATTCAGATGAGTGTCTTTTAGTAGAGGCCGGGACAGTTATGCTGATACTGGTGATTGATATGACTTGATTCAGATGAGTGTCTTTTAGTAGGAGGCTGGGGCAGTTATGCTGATACTGGTGATTGATATGACTTGATTCAGATGAGTGTCTTTTAGTAGAGGCCGGGACAGTTATGCTGATACTGGTGATTGATATGACTTGATTCAGATGAGTGTTTTTTAGTAGGAGGCTGGGGCAGTTATGCTGATACTGGTGATTGATATGACTTGATTCAGATGAGTGTCTTTTAGTAGAGGCCGGGACAGTTATGCTGATACTGGTGATTGATATGACTTGATTCAGATGAGTGTCTTTTAGTAGTAGGCTGGGACAGTTATGCTGATACTGGTGATTGATATGACTTGATTCAGATAAGTGTCTTTTAGTAGAGGCCGGGACAGTTATGCTGATACTGGTGATTGATATGACTTGATTCAGATGAGTGTCTTTTAGTAGGAGGCTGGGACAGTTATGCTGATACTGGTGATTGATATGACTTGATTCAGATGAGTGTCTTTTAGTAGAGGCCGGGACAGTTATGCTCATACTGGTGATTGATTATGAGAGTTTCACACCTCTGGCAATTCAGATACTGCAACTGAAAAAGAAGTAATTGGAAATAATTCTCAATTAATTTAGAACGTTCCGGAAATGAGAAAGAAATAATTGAATAAAATTCAGTGTGGTAGAATTTGTTCGCTGCCACCTGAGTTGTCACTCGAGTCCTAGCTAGTACGTGGAGGTTGTCGTGGTTGACGGGCCACCTGTAACCGACGTAGCTAGTCACCCAAGTTTTCTGGTTAAACAGTTTAGCTTGTGAGTTGTAACCAAAAAGACACAGAAAGAGCAGAACAGCCACATATATACAGAACTGTTCTGGACTAAAGGAATGTAAAATATAGTGTAAATAGATGACTGATACATATTTGAGAACTGCAGGTGAACATGGAATAGTGACCAAACAGACAATGAACATGGATATATCCTAAACAAACTGTCTGAAGTTCAAGTGAGTGGATTCCACTATGGCTGATCCACCAAACTTCCCCCCTTGTTCTAAGGGCAGAGTAGCAAGGGAGGGGTCTTAAATTGTTTCACAGTGCACACTATCTTGCTGAGATGGCTGCTGAGGTTCCCAACCTTGCCTGGATAGGGCATCCGGGATGACATTGTCTTTTCCCTTCCTTTAGTGAATTTCCATGTCATAATCTTGAATTTTCAGAGTCCAACGCCAGAGCCGTGAATTTAAACTTGTCGAAGTCAAAAGTGACTTAAGGACACTATGGTCTGTGTAGAGCTTGAAGTGTTTTCCAATAAGATACACCCTGAAGTGATCCAAAGACTCAATAATGGCCAGGCACTCCAGTTCAGTGGCAGAATATTTCTCTTCACGAGGCTTAGTCTGCCTGCTGAAGTAGGCCACAGGCAAGTCTGCACCATCCCTACAAACAAATAACACGCCACCCACCCCCCCTGGAGGAGGCATCACATGCCAAGCACAAACAATCATCAGTGTTAGGCACAATAAGAGATGAGTGATTAGCAATAAGAGAGAGAATGTGATCAAAATCTGATATCATAAGAGATGACCATGAGATATTGTTTGAAGATTTAGAAGTTGCAGCTGATAATGATTTTGTATGAGTAGCGAGAGATGGTAAGAATGCACGATAAAATGAAACCAAACCCAAAAATGATCTACAAGTTGTTTACGAGTTACAGGTCTGTTACAGGTCTTTTATAAGCTGACAATGCCTGTGTGCGTGCATGTGAAATGTTGATACCATTTGCACTAACCACCATGCCAAGAAACTCCACAGAAGGAGCTCCCCAGACACACTTGGTAAGTCCAGCTGATTTGATCAAACTCAAAACTGAATGAACATCAGATAAATGTTGTGACCATGATGATTACATCGTCAATATATGGTGTAGAACAGTGAGACACTGATGATAGGCATTGTGACATCATAGATTGAAAATGAGCTGGGGCATTTTTTTAACTGAAGGGTAAGCGAAGATATCTCGAAATTTTCCAAATGGTGTGATGAAAGTAGTCTTATCCATTGATTCTTTTTCAATTGGAATTTGATGGAAACCTTTAGTGAGATCAATCTTTGAGAAGTATTGTGCACCACCTAATTAGCAATGACTTCCTCTACTGTAGGCATATAGAATGGCAATGAAGGAGTAATGGAATTTAGTCTACGGTAATCCACAACCAACCTTAACCCACCATCTTTATTCCTAACAGGAATTGCTGGAAATGCCCACATAGCGTCACTATGTTCAATGACACCTTGAGCCAAAAGAACATCCAGCTCAGCCTTGAACTGATCTATTAAGCCGTTAGGGACTCGATAAGGAGGTAAATTGATAGGTGTTTCCTGAGTAGTATCAATTCTGAATAAACAAATATTAGTAATACCAGGTACAGAGGAGAAAGTATCTTTGAATTTAGACAAAACAGATTGAAGTTCTTTGGACTGAGAATCAGACAAATAAGACAATAGGTCACCATCAGGCAAGCAACAATCATCAGTAGTGACAACAACACGATTAATGACCATGAGTTCCTTGATATATGGTTTCAAGTGGTTAACATAATCTGTACGCTTGTGAGATTTTCCATCTACAACCATGCTAATAACATAATTCAAGTCCCCAATAACTTTCTCAACTGGGAAAGGGTCCTCCCATGAGGAACCTAACTTATGTATTAGACAATCCAGGGATTCTAAACAAGACTTTCTCACCAACAGAAAAATGTCTCAGATATTTATGATCTTGTTTTTCTCGTGCAGATTGCTTGGCTTCTGAAGTACGCGCAGCCATTTCTGTACGAATAACCTCCAGACGATCTTGGAGATCAGCCATGTATGTACAAGTATCCAAACCCCCTGATAAGTCACCCCGCCAAATACTTGCTAAATAGCTAATAACATGATGAATTCTTCGACCAAATACCAATTCAAAAGGTGTAAAGTTGTGATCTCTGTGAGGCACATTTCTAAGGGCAAAAATAGCTAAATCTAATTGCTTAGCCCAATTAATTCTTAATTTGCAGCTCTTTCTGATAACTGATGCAAGAGTGGCATGGAAACGCTCTAAAATACCATTGGATTGGGGGCAATAACTAGCTGTTTTAAGTTGATGTATTCCAAAATGGCTACACACATGCTTGACAATTTTAGATGAAAATTGGGTGCCACGATCAGTTAAAATTTCTCTCGGAATGCCAGAATCCTTAAACACAGATATCAACCCGTCTGCAACAACTGATGCAGTACTAGTGCGAAGGGGAATAGCCCAACAAAAATGAGATGAAGGACAAATAGCTGTGAGAATGTACATAAAGTTATTGCTTCAAGATTTTGTAAATGGACCCACAATATCAAAACAGAGTCTCTCAAATGGTTCAGTGAATATTTCAGTGGGAGACAGAAGTCCTAGCATTGAATTGACAGGTCTTCCAACTATTAACAAAGGATTTAATATCTTGAGACATGCCTGGCCATGTAAATTCCTTTGAGATACCCAAAGCACTTGTGAATAAAATATTGATTGCTGGCCACACCCACTCAGGACATCTGGGTAGATCTAAAACCCATTCTATTATCTCAAAGGAATTTACATGGCCAGGCATGTCTCACGATATTAAACTTTGTAGCCACCAACATCTAAGTGAGCCTTAGCTGTAGGATACTGAACAGAAGCTTCCCGGTAACCAGCCAAATAGATGAATTCACCGGTATAGCATTCTTATGGGACAAGATAAGACTTCACAATTGACATTTGTGCTCCTGAATCTGACAAAAACTCAGTAACCGAACCACAAACAGTACCAGTAACAAATGGAGAATGTTCATTCACACACCTGTCAGGAGAAATTTTTCTTATTTTTTTCTCCTCTTTGGTTTTATTTTCTTTGGACAATTGGGACTGATATGGCCTTTCTCCCCACAAAAATAACAAGTGGGCACAAATGTATTACTAGAAGACTTTACAGGAGCAGTGTTATTGACATTATCTGAGGCATTAGCTTTATCCTTATCACCATTGTTAAACACTTTATCAGAATCATCAGTTTGGGTATTTGACTTGGTACCACCAAATTCTTTATGTTTATAGTAGGGCATGTCATGATAGGACCGATCAGCAAAATCAAAAGATAGTATATCAGAATAGGGCCTGTGTAATCTTTGCACTTTCTTAAATACATATGGATGCTCTTTAACATAGGAAACAAAAGCATTATACACTTTTCCATGGGAATCATCAGTACCTTATCCATGCCATCATATGGCAAGCCTGCACATGAGACTGACAAAGAGTAGTTATGATAAGATCCATTTGAACTGGATCTATTAATTCCATCTTATTGCTATTATAAATATTCTTGATTTTAAATACCAAGTCCTGCCACCAACTTTCTGTTTCTAAACTAGATGGGGCTAAATACGCAAAATGCTCTAAACAACCATGGAAATCATACCCGGAATTAGCAAGAACACACTCTTTTGCAACAGAATAAGTGAGCTCATTTCCTTTATCAATTGAGAGCAAATGGTCTAGTGGTCTACCCTGTAAGATCAGGGCTACAGGGTAGACCACTAGCATAAGCGCAATCAACTGAAGCACTGGATCTGTCTTGGTTGCCATTTCTGGCTGAGCTCTGGAAGTTGAAATAGATTTTGCTGTAGTTTCTTCTGTGCGCGAGTCTGAGGGGCCACATCGAAGGTGTCCACTAAATGAGATGCACGAAGATCGTATTCAGACACTACCGGACTAGATTCGTCAATAGCGCGACTAACTCCCGTCTCCTCACTGTCCGACATAACTGGATGACTACAAAGGAAAAAATGACAAAAAAAAAGATTACAACGGTAAGAAAAAAAGAGGAGATCGACAACTTAACCAAGTTCTGAAGTTCAAGGTAAATGTGGACAACTCGATGGCGAAAATGAAGAAAGTCTGCACAGCTGCCACCAAGTGTAGTAGAAATTGTTCGCTGCCACCTGAGTTGTCACTCGTACGTGGAGGTTGTCGTGGTTGAGGGCCCGCCTGTAACTGACGTAGCTAGTCATCCAAGTTTTCTGGTTAAACAGTTTAGCTTGTGAGTTGTAACCAAAAAGACACAGAAAGAGCAGAACAGCCACATATATACAGAACTGTTCTGGACTAAAGGAATGTAAAATATAGTGTAAATGGATGACTGATACATATTTGAGAACTGCAGGTGAACATGGAATAGTGACCAAACAGACAATGAACATGGATATATCCTAAACAAACTGTCTGAAGTTCAAGTGAGTGGATTCGGATTCCACTACTGCTGAGAATCCACCACATTCAGCATGTTTGAACACTGCATGAGAATGCTAATATTAGTGTAGTTGAGCTTCTGTGCAATAATAGAATTTAAAAGAGCTTGCCGCCTACAGTAATAGCAAAGTTACTAGAGCTCCTTTAATTAGTGTGTCCAGCTAAATCACTTACCTACGTTTATGTGCAGAAACTTGAAAAAAAAGGAATTTTTTTTGTGAATTTTCTTCTGAGTGCACCACACAATACTATTGCCATATCTGCCGCATAGTGTATTTACCTGGTCTAAACCGCTCATTAATTGTACTTCCACTAACTCTCAAGCAAAAGTACTCCAAAATAAGTTTGGTAAGTTATTCTTTACAGACAGTAATATTCTTTTGACTAAGAAATATTACAGATATCATTGCAGGTCTGAAATCAAGGGGCAATATTTTGGCAGATGTACATATGTGGTGCAGATGTATGAAATGCATTGTGTTGAAGCATGATACTGAGATGGCTAAATCTTCTGTGGTTACTTTATGGCCATTATTTTATAATTAATTACACTATCTCCTACAACACACATGAGTAAAGACAATACCAGCTGTTTGGTTTGGAGAATCCTAACCACCCACGTTTGTTTTCCTCTAACCTCTTTTTTTTTTTCTTTTTTTTTTTGTTGAAGATTTACGAAATAGCTCTATTGTTTTAAGAGTTTCCAATGATACTGAGCACTTACAATATGCTCCAGCATTTGGTTTATTTCACTTAGTTGCAATGACCAGTTCAATGGTGTCAATGGATGCCCAACATGGCTTAATCCTGGAATAAGAACAGAATCTATGTATTATTCACCAGATTATATATATAACCTTCATGCAAATGAGTCCGTCAAAAATGATACCAAAGAAGCTGAAAGAAACAAGTCAGTAGTTTGTGGAATTTAAGGGAAAGTCTCCATTAACGTGACTAGTAAATCTAGTCAGTTACATCTCTATCTATTATAATGTACTTTATCTCAGAGAATTATAAAAAAATTGTTAAATTCTTGTGATCAGGAATCTCCTTTCTACATTTGAATTAACTGTAGCAGGTATTGCAGTTGTTGCGTGTGCTGTGACTCTTGCTTGTGACACGTTGCATGGTAGTTGAAGGATTTATGCTTCAAAGATCACCTCGAGCATAACTTTGCTAGAGTCTATTAGTTATACACTAAACACACTTAGCACACTTGTTAAATTCTTGGATCCATTGTGGAAGTAGTTACTATTTGGGTTTAATAACAAGGACACCTTTGTATTGTGTGGCAAATGTTAGACAAATGATCTTTCACTCTAGGGATATAAAATCATTGTATAGGGCAAGTCACCTTTCTTGTTCCCACGTTTTAGAGCAATTTAGACTTTTCTACATAATTTTCATACTTTCTTGGGCAGCCCTAAATATTCTCTTTTTACATACTTTTTTAATGTTTTTTGTTGTTTTTTTTACTTTGTATATATATATATAATATATAATTATAATAACTGTATTATATTGTATATATTGTATATTCTCCTTTAGCTTCCCTATCCTTAGGGTTGGCTGCCTCTGTCATTTTTATTGTGGTTCAAGTGATCTTGCTGGTGGATTTTGCTCACAGCTGGGCTGAAAACTGGTAAATTAAAATATATATTTTATTCTACCCTAGATATGCACAATGTTATTTTTAGGTGTTATTTCACTCTATATTGCACAGGCTCATTACCCTATAGTAGTTATAGCAACCACCTAGCTTACCACTTTTCCAGGTTTTTACAGCTACCCTGCCTACTCCAACAGGCTAGAGCAGCTTACTAAAATATCAGCTGGGGGGGAAGAGGGGGGGGGGGGGTACCCACTACAGACAACTTACTTGTTGAAGATATTATAGATATGATTTAAAAAGGCAGCTAGAAAATTTATGACTCAAGCTTGCAGGGTTTTTCTAGGTCCACTATGTTTGTTAGCAATTGAATTCAGAGTCTTTGAACTGTACTTGCAGTGCTAATGAAAAATAGCACCATCTATCAGTGACTCTCATTGTCTGCTATGCATTCTTAGGTGGTAAAGTAGTGTCATCATCTATCAGTGTCTGTCATTGTGTGTTATGTAGTGGTAAAGTAGTGTCATCTATCAGTGTCTGTCATTGTCTGCTATGTATTGTTAGGTGGTAAAGTAGTGTCATCTATCAGTGTCTGTCATTGTCTGCTATGTATTGTTAGGTGGTAAAGTAGTGTCATCTATCAGTGTCTGTCATTGTCTGCTATGTATTGTTAAGTGGTAAAGTAGTGTCATCTATCGGTCATTGTCTGCTATGTATTGTTAAGTGGTAAAGTAGTGTCATCTATCGGTGTCTGTCATTGTCTGCTATGTATTGTTAGGTGGTAAAGTAGTGTCATCTATCGGTGTCTGTCATTGTCTGCTATGTATGTAGTGGTAAATAGGTCATCTATCGTGTCTGTCATGTATGATATGTCTGTTAGGTGGTAATCTATCGGTGTCTGTCATTGTCTGCTATGTATGTTAGGTGGTAAAGTAGTGTCATCTAATCAGTTGCTGTCATGTCTAAAAAACTTTGTATTTGTTAGGTGGAAAGTAGTGTCATCTATCGTGTCTGTCATTGTTGCTATGTATTGTTAGGTGGTAAAGTAGTGTCATCTATCAGTGCTGTCATTGTCTGCTATGTATTGTTAGGTGGTAAAGTAGTGTTATCTATCAGTGTCTGTCATTGTCTGCTATGTATTGTTAGGTGGTAAAGTAGTGTCATCTATCAGTGTCTGTCATTGTCTGCTATGTATTGTTAGGTGGTAAAGTAGTGTCATCTATCGGTTACCTTCGGTGAGTCTTTGTGAATACTTGCAGCTTCATAGATTGCTTGTAGTTTGCTTAGCATCAACTGTTAGTCTTACCCATAGCTGGTGTGTGCCGGAGGTTTTCAGTCGCGCGCGCAGCCGTGCTTAACACTTTCTGCACGGTCACGCCTCCGCAGAGGCCTGGTTGGGTTCTACTAGCTCGGCGCGCTCTTTTGTTTGTTCTTTTCCGACTTGTGCTCTACTTTAGGCAATCCTTTACCTTATTGGCTAGCTTTGCGCGCCTTTTCCCGACCCCGTGCTATCTAAACACGCCCATTTTACCCGCCCGCCTGGGGCATGGCACGTTGCTCACTTCCCTTCCGGAACCAAACCCCTCCTACTCATTTATCCGCCGGTAACCTTGGTACGCTCCTCTAGTACCTGCCGTTACTTTCGGTGAGTCTTTGTGAATACTTGCAGCTTCATAGATTGCTTGTAGTTTGCTTAGCATCAACTGTTAGTCTTGCCCATAGCTGGGGTGTGCCTGAGGTTTTCAGTCGCGCGCGCAGCCGTGCTTAACCCTTTCTGCACGGTCACGCCTCCGCAGAGGCCTGGTTGGGTTCTACTAGCTCGGCGCTCGCGTGGAGCTTGTTCCACCGCACGCGCAGTGCACTCGTGCTGCTTCGCAGCTTCGTCCCAAACACCGCCCCAACGCAGGCCACTCGAGTGGTGGCAGCTAGTCCCTGCCGGAACAGATGCTCCGCAGCCTGCTCCACTCCCGCTCTGACCAGCAGCGCTCCTCCTTTGTAAGGAGCTCTATCAGGTCCTTCGGAACGTCCACCGGCTTCGTCTCCGACCCCTGCATGAGAGAACGAGCCATATCAAGCTTATTCCTCGACAAGGCATCAGCCACTACATTCTCCGTTCCCCTTATGTGTTCAAGCCACAATCGTCAAAGGTATCGTCGCTTCAATAAATGCCAAGCACGTCATCAAGTGCATGGCCTTCTTCTCCTTGCAAGAGCCTGACTTTATTGTAGTCACGACAGCCATGTTGTCACACCTGGCCTTCACCACCTTTCTTCGCCAGGACTTGCACCACACTGCTGCTGCCACTACTATTGGTAGCAGCTCCTTGGGCATGATAGACCATTCCCTAGCTGCACTGGCCACGTTCCAGTCCAGCTGAAACCACCTACCATTCCATGTCGCACCGCACCCCCATCCTCCAGATGCATCGGAGAGCATCACCTCCTGGGGGGTAGTCGGCTCCACCAGCGTCCTCATGAATGCCATTCCATTCCATCCGAGGCCGAACTGATACCACCACTCGATATCGGCCCTGGCCTCCAGGTTCAGTCTCACCCTTCTGCCTTCCCTGTCAACGGTTACAAGTAGGTCCTGCAGTCTTCTCTTGAAGGCTCTCCCTGGCCTGACTGCTTTACAGGCGTGATAGAGGGACCCCACAATGGATTCCAAGTCCCTCCTTTCTTCTGAGCAATCCACTCCACGGCGTCTCCCAGCGCCGTGAAGATCAACGGGGCAGACCTCAGCCCAAAGGGCAGCGTGCCATCCACGTAGGCCTCCCCTTTCCACTCCATCCCCAGTAACCACCTGTCCTTTGGGTGGACTGGCACGTTTCTATAAGCAGCCTTTACATCCGCTTTGGCTATGAGAGCCCCCCTACCGAGCTCCATGATCCTTCCTACCACTTCCTCTACCGAAGTGTAGGCTACACTAGCCAACTCCCTGGCTATGCCGTCATTTGTGCTGCCCCCCTCTGGTGCAGACAAGTTCACAAAATTAATCTCCATTTGCCAGGTCTCCCTTTCGACTTCGGAATAACTCCAAAGGGGGAGCACTGTACCTCACTATTCAGTGTGTCGTGGCTCAGCCTCCACACTCTTTTCTCTGACTCCTCCTTCTTGAGGTAGTCATCTATTATTTCTTCGTGCTGAGAGGCCTCGAAAGCCATGCCTCTCTTTCTCGTCATCATCACCCTCGACTGGTCGTGTCCAATCCTGAAGCCATACTTCAGGCCCCTGACCAGATACTCCACCCATTCTCTGTCTGGGTGCTCCTGCAGTTCGCTCCACCATGACAGCCACTTTAATGGTGTCACCACCTCCTCCGCCCCTTGCAGCACCTCGCCTGCCCCTTATTTAGCCCCCCCCCCATTTAGCACTTTCCTGAGCTAACTACGTTGCCTTTCAGCCCACTCATTCCATTTTTTCACTTCACAATCTTTTGCTAATCATAACAATTCAATAGCATAACAGTGATACCATAACAGTACATTTGATATTCACACATCATGGTTGACACCGCTCTACCGAGTTCATCTCGACTCCGTCCTGTTCTTTTCCTTACACTGAACGGCTGGGTGCTCTCCTCCGCAGTCTGCACACCGATGCAGGAATCTGCACTGAGCCCCGTATGTGCAAGCACCACTGCCCTTGTTAAATTTGAAACAGGCGCCTCTCTTCCTCTGGTCGGGTCTTCTCTGACTCGACCCGCCAGTCACCACGGCCTGCCTTATCTCGTGGCAACTCAGGTATTGCCTCACCAGGGAGGCTTCCTCTCTCAGCCAGAAAGTTTTGTCCTTTCCGGCTGCCAGCTTCCTGAAGGCCCGGTCGTATTTAGCCACCTGGCTCCACTGGTAGGACCTGGCCAGCCTCGCCACTATCTCCCTGTACGCTGATAGTGGCCCGAGCATTTCCAGCGTGGCTCCCACCCACGCAGCTTGATACAGGGTGAAGCAGGTGCCCCACCAGCCAGCATCTGGCACCTCCTTTACACCTTTCTTCCTTCCTGAGGAGGACTGTCCAGGCCTCTCCAGGTCCCCCAAACTGCTTCTCCACTCACCTTCACATGGCCCGTCCTCCAACATGGGGAATAGGGCAACTCCACAAAGGACCCTCTGACAATTAGGTCCACCGTTCTCTTGGGCAACGGAGGCAGATTCTCCACTAGGTGCACTACGTCGTGCCCTGGACCATCCTCCTTCTCGCCACTCCGAGAGCCCTTCAGTAGCTTTTTTAACAGCTCTGCCCCCGGGTCCTCCCCTTCCTTCACTGGTGCGGACACTGCACCTCCTTCTCTCGCCTGCTCCGCTAGCAAGGTGATCTCATCTACAGGCACCACATAGACGTGACACGGATCATCTCGCTGACCGTCCACCCCTTGTGCCCTACCAATTACCACACCCAGGTCCTTAACCCTGTGGTGGAACCCCTGGGCGTACTGTGCAGACTGGGCTCAGCCCAGCCTGACAAATACTGTTCACAGCCACGGCCTGGCCTTTGATTGCCCTATTTCCACAGGACCCCATTGGCCTGTCTGCAACCACACTCGGCCTCCCTTCTTTTGGGAAGCCCCCCCTTTTTTTTCTTTTTTTTCTTTCACAGTCTGCACTACTCACAAGTGCTCCCCCTCTTGGCCCTCAGCCGTCTTTTAACCTTTTCTTTTTGGGTTCTCTTACGGCTCCCATTTGTGCCATCAATCTCTGCACTGACGCAGTGCTCCTTTTTAACCCAGTCGTGCCCTGCCTGTTTCCCAGGCCCACATCACGACACCTGTGGAGCTTCCCTCCACACCTTCCTGTCATCCCTCACTTTGGTGACCCTTGGTATTCCCCTTTGGACATTTTCACTGGAGACAGCCTCCCGGCCATTCCTGTCCGGCTGTCTCCCGTGTCCCCAGTACACATTTATCTTGGCCATCCTGGTGCTACTTCCATGAGCAACCCTATGTGGCTCCTTTGGCACACGTACTACTTGCTCTAGTAGACACCCTCTTTTAGGCCCCATTCCACTAACTTTCTATCTTTGGCCCTCCCGGTGCTACGTCTGCGAGCAACCTGTGTGGTTCCTTCAGCTCCACCTGGCCTCAGGTCACACCCTTTTAATGCTCTCGTAGACACCCTCACTGAGGCCCCACCCCTTTCTATGTTCTCTTCTTGGGTCCGCATGCACCTTTCGGCATGCCCCCCCCCCCTTTTTGTGTGTGGTGTACCTTCCTTCCCCCCCCCCCCCCCCTCCCTCTCCATTCCCCCGTGAGGCCAACCATTCCCTGATCTCCTCTCACCCATTGAGCTTTCCTTTCCAGCTCCCTTGAGATCTTTCCGCTCATACTCAGTACTCACACTCGCCCACTGGTCACTTCCACAAAGCCCACTGAGCTCGGGTTGTCACGTCCCCACTGCTGTAGGACGGAGGTGAGCGTCAGGAACGTTTGTCCTAGCTTTCCAGTCTCTTCCACGTCCCTGACATAAAGTCACCCCATCACACTCGATATCCTCATCCCCTTACATACCCTTGCTTGGAGTTCCATCCTCCGCAGATATCTCTTTCGCATCCCGGGCGTCCGCCCTCTCCTTTAAGTCCTTGTATGCCATCACTAGGAAATCTAACTTCTCCTCCATGGTGGCTTTCTGTCGTGAGGGAGCCTCTCCCTCGCTATCCGACCCAGGCCCAAAGGCATCCCCCTCCTTCCTCCTCTTGGTCGGAGGTTGGAGTTTTTCTCGGCTGCTGGATTCCCCAGCGGTCTTGGCCAGGCTCTTTCCTGTCCTCTTTTCCTTTTGCCTGGCGTCCTCCATCTTTGTTCTTTTCCGACTTGTGCTCTACTTTAGGCAATCCTTTACCTTATTGGCTAGCTTTGCGCGCCTTTTCCCGACCCTGTGCTATCTTAACACACCCATTTTACCCGCCCGCCTGGGGCGTGGCACGTTGCTCACTTCCCTTCCGGAACCAAACCCCTCCTACTCATTTATCCGCCGGTAACCTCGGTATGCTCCTCTAGTACCTGCCGTGTCTGTCATTGTCTGCTATGTATTGTTAGGTGGTAAAGTAGTGTCATCTATCAGTGTCTGTCATTGTCTGCTATGTATTGTTAGGTGGTAAAGTAGTGTCATCTATCGGTGTCTGTCATTGTCTGCTATGTATTGTTAGGTGGTAAAGTAGTGTCATCTATCGGTGTCTGTCATTGTCTGCTATGTATTGTTAGGTGGTAAAGTAGTGTCATCTATCAGTGTCTGTCATTGTCTGCTATGTATTGTTAGGTGGTAAAGTAGTGTCATCTATCAGTGTCTGTCATTGTCTGCTATGTATTGTTAGGTGGTAAAGTAGTGTCATCTATCGGTGTCTGTCATTGTCTGCTATGTATTGTTAGGTAAAGTAGTGTCATCTATCAGTGTCTGTCATTGTCTGCTATGTATTGTTAGGTAAAGTAGCGTCATCTATCAGTGGCGTCATCTATCAGTGGCGCTCATTGTCTGCTATGTATTGTTAGGTAAAGTAGCGTCATCTATCAGTGGCGCTCATTGGCTATGCATTGTTAGGTAAAGTAGTGTCATCTATCTGTGGCGCTCATTGTCTGCTATGCATTGTTAGGTAAAGTAGCGTCATCTATCAGTGGCGTCATCTATCAGTGGCACTCATTGTCTGCTATGCATTGTTCGGCTGTTTACTATGTGAAGTGTTTAAATTTGCTTCAGGCTAACTTGATTTCATGGACCAAAAATAATTATTAAAGGGTCAGCCATTTCATTACTCTATTAGATTATTTTTCGAGACACATTGTGTATTGATACAATTAGGCACAGCTGTAATAAGTCCTATGTACAATACATACATATCAATATAGTTAAATCTCAATCATACACCTGAAGGTGTCTCATTTGTCAATTAACAGTAGTTTTAGATGTAAATCAGGGCTTAAAAGGGGTAACTAGGGATCCCCCTAACAATTACCAATGTAATTAGTTCAGATTAACATATCTTGTTTATACACAGGATTGAGCGTGCTGAAGAAAAGGAAAATAAAGTGTGGTATATTCTGATGCTGATTGTGAGTATCACGTTATATGTGTTAGCTCTGGTTGGAATCATCCTTTTGTACGTCTTCTTTACTGAAGTGAGTTTTGTTCATACTTTTTATTATTGGTTAACAAATGCATCTGATTGCACCATCATGGTGAACTAGCTAGTGTTAATCTACACTGATAGCACAGTGAACTAACTAATGTTAATCTACACTGATAGCACAGTGAGCTAGCTAGTGTTAATCTACACTGATAGCACAGTGAGCTAGCTAGTGTTAATCTACATTGATAGCACAGTGAACTAACTAATGTTAATCTACACTGATAGCACAGTGAACTAACTAATGTTAATCTACATTGATAGCACAGTGAACTAACTAATGTTAATCTACACTGATAGCACAGTGAGCTAACTAATGTTAATCTACACTGATAGCACAGTGAGCTAACTAGTGTTAATCTACACTGATAGCACAGTGAACTAGCTAGTGTTAATCTACATTGATAGCACAGTGAACTAATTAATGTTAATCTACACTGATAGCACAGTGAACTAACTAATGTTAATCTACACTGATAGCACAGTGAGCTAACTAATGTTAATCTACACTGATAGCACAGTGAGCTAACTAATGTTAATCTACACTGATAGCACAGTGAACTAACTAATGTTAATCTACACTGATAGCACAGTGAACTAACTAATGTTAATCTACACTGATAGCACAGTGAGCTAACTAATGTTAATCTACACTGATAGCACAGTGAGCTAACTAATGTTAATCTACATTGATAGCACAGTGAGCTAACTAATGTTAATCTACACTGATAGCACAGTGAGCTAGCTAGTGTTAATCTACATTGATAGCACAGTGAACTAACTAATGTTAATCTACACTGATAGCACAGTGAACTAACTAATGTTAATCTACACTGATAGCACAGTGAACTAACTAATGTTAATCTACACTGATAGCACAGTGAGCTAGCTAGTGTTAATATACTATAGCATGAACTAACTAATGTTAATCTACACTGATAGCACAGTGAACTAACTAATGTTAATCTACACTGATAGCACAGTGAACTAACTAATGTTAATCTACACTGATAGCACAGTGAGCTAGCTACTACATGATAGCACAGTAATAACTACACTGATAGCACAGTGAACTAACTAATGTTAATCTAGTGTTAATCTACATTGATAACTAGCACAGTGAACTAATTAATGTTAATCTACACTGATAGCACAGTGAACTAACTAATGTTAATCTACACTGATAGCACAGTGAGCTAACTAATGTTAATCTACACTGATAGCACAGTGAGCTAGCTAGTGTTAATCTACATTGATAGCACAGTGAACTAACTAATGTTAATCTACACTGATAGCACAGTGAACTAACTAATGTTAATCTACACTGATAGCACAGTGAGCTAGCTAATGTTAATCTACACTGATAGCACAGTGAGCTAACTAATGTTAATCTACACTGATAGCACAGTGAACTAACTAATGTTAATCTACACTGATAGCACAGTGAACTAACTAATGTTAATCTACACTGATAGCACAGAGGTGGAGTCTAAGAGGCATAAAAAGTATGAGTGTGACTTGGTATTTTTATAACAAATCTGTATTGCTTTCATTATATTAATCAATTAATATACATCCTGTGGGTTTTGTGGCGTATGCATGAATTGAACTTACCGTACGTATATATGTATGTATGTATCAGGGGAGGGTCCCATTTGAAGAATATTGACCTAGCATGGATCAAATAACAGTAGACGATGTTTAAGCACCCATTTTTTCCCCTCGCTTAAAACTGGTGCTTAGACCCATTTTTTTGTATACCCACTCGCTGATGATGTGCCTAGATGTTTGGATTAAAAACTGAATGCACTAACAAACCATATCTATCGTGAAATACTATACCCAGTTTTATGACTAGTCTCGTGTTCAGTTATTGAAATCATTATGATTCAGAATTATGTGTGTAGTTTAAAACAGTATGCTAGAGTTATGAAGTTTTTGCTTTGTAACTGAAAATTAATTATGAGGAGACAGCTGGAGTGATCTAAATAAATACAATACACTCAAAAAGAAGCAAATAGTACAGGAGGTATTAAAATACAATGTCCGTACATAGACAACAAATAACTATTCTTGTATTATTTCCATTCAGTTTACATGAAGTTATGTTAAGCCATCTTGATTTAGCTGCATGCAAACTTACCTGTCCTTCTACTATCTAAAAAGCCATTACTTCAGCTACTGAAACTAACCATTACTGACCTTGAAAACCTTTTTAGATCAGGCTTATCACTGGGGGTTTCTTTAAGAAGATCATAGATGGTACTTCGTGCCTGGTGAAAAATTAGCAAGTTCATTCCTTAATTTTTTTCTCATTTTATTTTCTGGGGGTAGTTTGACCAAATCCCCCTTGGCTACGCCACTATGTGTATGTATGTATATGTATGTATGTATTTGTTAATACTCAATTTATGTAGTTGTCCAGCTGTCATCTCAATAAGTTTTTCATCAGCTCAACTCTGCTGTTCAGTATTGCTGTGTCAGTTGTGGCCATTTTGCCGTGGGTTCAGAAAGGTCAGTTTGTTATGGTGGCATCTCAGGTTCAGAAACGTCAGGTTATTGCATGGCATCATGAGTTGTAAAAGATCTTGGCACCATGCATGACATCATGGGTTCAGAGAGGTCAGTTAACGCATGACATCATGGGTTCAGAGAGGTCAGTTAATGCATGACATCATGGGTTCAGATAGGTCAGTTAGCGCATGACATCATGGGTTCAGAGAGGTCAGTTAATGCATGACATCATGGGTTCAGATAGGTCAGTTAACGCATGACATCATGGGTTCAGAGAGGTCAGTTAACGCATGACGTCATGGGTTCAGAAAGGTCAGTTAATGCATGACATCATGGGTTTAGAGAGGTCTGCATGACATCATGGGTTCAGAGAGGTCAGTTAATGCATGACATGGGTTTAGAGAGGTCAGTTTATGCATGGTATAATGGGTTTAGAGAGGTCAGTTAATGCATGGTGTCATGGGTCCAGAGAGGTCAGTTAATGCATGGTATCATGGGTCCAGAGAGGTCAGTTAATGCATGACAGAGAGGTTGGTTAATGCATGACATCATGGGTTCAGAGAGGTCAGTTAATGCAAGTTAATGCATGACACCATGGGTTTATATAGGACAGTTAGTGCATGGCTTCTAAAAGGTCAAAGGATATTTTTTAATGCTTAGTACCATATATTTCCACAGTTCAGCCCAAGTCTGGTCTTCTTCAGGCATCGGTGATAGCAGTGTATTGTACGTATGTCACTTGGTCTGCTATATCATCTGAGCCTTATGGAGCAGGTATTTAATTATTACTAGAATTCAATGGTAATAAGAACAATAGGGTGACTTAAATAAGAAATTATTCACATGTCTCTCCTATTTCTTTTTTGCGAATAATAATAATAATAATAATAATAATAATAATTAGTGTTGCTCAATTTGTTAGTACTAGTTATACTGTTAGTGCTAGTAGTTGTTGTTAGGGTTATCGCTTGTTGTAGGCTAGTATTAGTTTGCTAGTGCTTGTTTTAACACTAGTAGTAATAGTACTATTATACAACAGGGGGCGGAGGCAGCTAACACAAGTGACGGGGGAGGGGGCTAGTATTGAATCCATCTCATTGCAAGTCAGCAACTCTTCATCAGTGCCATGTGTTCATACCATAATGAATTTATCTTTAAATAAAAAAGATAGTTTGAAATGTAATTTTGTTGTTAGTGAAGCCTCCTAAAGATCTTTGATGTGTTCTTTAGTTAGTTCGAAGGGAAACTTTTAGTAAAATGAAATAGTTTTCACATTGCAGTTGAAATTTTCATAGTAGAGAGAGAAAATAACACATCTGTACTATGCCAGCAATGCTTGGGTATCAAGTTATCTCTTACTGGAATGATATGAGGTAGTGCTCTAATTCCCCCTTAACCTTATCTACTGTGGCAGCATCTAATTGTGGAATTGCAATCTGGGTAAAGTAGGACTTTGATGAAGCTTCATATCGACTGGCAAGAATTTCCATCATTAATTATCTACTGTGTATATGACATGACTATTCTTATAATTGCTGCAGTAAGCGATTACATTGGTAGCTAATATCGTTCCACCTTTTGCTGCTCTGATCACACTTTAGGGACTTCTAAAATTTACTCTGTCCAACCAGTAAAAGCGCAGGCATTCAGGATTTCTTCCAAAGCTGTTATTACACCTTTGCATTCATAACTTGTTTCTGCTCATGAAAGGAAGCATGATGAGTTATTAGCAAGTTAGAAGTTGTTGTTTTTTTCGTAACTACTTGTCAATGCATGACTGACGAAGGGTTTTGACTTCTAGTGGTTGCCTGATACTCTTTTTCTCTAACCTGAAATATTCCTAAAGTACACTTTTTCCACCTGGCTTATCCAGGATCTGAAATTGAGGGAGGATCTGGTAAGGGCATTGAAAAGATGGTTTACTGCTAGTTGAAGGTCCTGATGTAGCCATAGTTCATGAACTTGTAAAGATCGCTAGAAGTGTTATGTGAATTAACATGGAAATTTAAGTGCTTGTAGGAGGCCTAATCTTCACAATAACTTTAGGGTCCTCCAATTATACTGAACTAGCAAGTACCCCGCCACATAGTGGTGCTGGATGTATTGCAAAGTAAGAATGCAGTAGCACAAGTTATCTTGCTCAGTTATCATTCTCTACCATTGTTAAGATTACATAAGTTTTCCTCTCCTACTCTCTTTTTATGAATTATCTGAGTTTTTCTTCTACCCCACCTCTCCTATCTTCAGCTCTTCTTCTTGAGTCATGGAGTCCCCTTTTACTTTGTCTATCTCTCCTGCTTCTGAATTTCTGTCCTACTTTGAAAAACTTTTGTCTTCTATTTTGTACTTTAACCTTTCTTTTAGAAACTAACCCCCCGCCTTTTCTCGTCAATTTCCACCCACTTTTTAATTGCTTGCCTTTTTGCCTTCTCTTCCCTTTATTTTAAACCTACACCACCTTACCTCGCTGATTCCATCCGCTTTTCAGTTACGATTAATCGCCTTTTACCTTCCTTCCTTTTTGAAACCTACGCTGCCTTCCATCGTCTTTTGCAACTGCTTTTTAGAAGTAAGCAGCACGTTCTACTGAATGTGACGACACTTTATCTACCATAAAGGGACGATGCTTTACCAAACCGTACAAAGCTCATGAGTTATTCATGAATATACATCGTCGGTCGTCGTCGTTACTGACACACAAGCGTATATTATATAGATATTATAGACCTTCTGCTTCCAACACTTAACACTCCTTGTAAAGCGTAGAGCATAGGGAATTGGACGATTTTTAAATTAAATCTATTGACCCCTTTTATAATATTTACACACATTACATTTATGTCTTATTTTGTTGTTGCTTCGTTCTTCTATTTTTTTATTGATAGTTTGTTGTATCACCAGTGATGTGCTTCAGCACAAATGTCAAGTGAAATAGTCGGCACAAGTAATCCAAAAAGTAAAATACTTTAAAATTTAAACCATAAATCTGACAAAACATTTGCCATTACAAGCTCTGTATGCAAAAATGAACTCCTATTCACACCAGTTTAGTAAGGAATCATTCAGTTTATATAAGTTAACCCTTAGCGGATGGTAGTCACAAATTTCGGGCTTGCTCAAGCTCTATCTTTCCACTAACCGTTCGCATAACCTGCATAGAGACTAGAAACAAGATTGTTATGTACTTATCTGCAGACAACAAGTGTTTGAGGAGAGTAGCTATAGTAACAACTAGTGTGATAATACAAATGAAAGTGATCATAGGTTCAAAGTTCACAATTACAGTGAAGCATTTCAACAATTGTGACCGTCTATGGGAAAATCGGGCACAACGCGGCATGCGTAGACATCGCAAAAAGATCGATTTAGTTCTTAAAATTGTATTAAATAAACCTAACGAAGGGAACGGTTAGGTGATATATAGCGGGAATGGCTAAAGCTACGGCGATAAAACTTGGAGAGCTTAATATCTGCTTGCCAAGGAGTGTGTAAGTGCAAAAAAAAATTTTTTTTCGTCGGGGCCGCGTTGTGCCCGATTTTTCTGTAGACGGTCACAATTAGTGACTACAAGTAGAAGTGGAAAAAATCATGTTAGTGTGTGAAGGGAGCATTACAGTTAGTATTGACAGTCCAGGAAGTTGAAAAGAAAACAATAGTATGAACAATACAATTATTAGAGCTTTGACATAGCAAGTACACTATCTATATTGTACAGAATACCAATGAAAGTGCTTACAAAGTGCATCAACTGACAAAATAGCCTTCTTAGAAGGTTTAAGTTAAATTCTCATATGCATCCCGATTTACCTAGCTTCTTTTCAGTAGCTGCGGGGTCCCTCTCAACAGTAGTAGCCTCCCCTCTCTCAGAAGCTCCACAATAGACTACTCCTGGTAGATCCATTTCTGGAGGTTCTACAGTGTCTGCTATGGATGTAGGAGGTTCTTCTGTTGTTTTCATTTAGAAGTGGATTAACCAGGGCCAGGTGGAGTGTATACTGAGCGGATAACGGCTGCTTCTTGGAAGGTATGCACACTCGTAGCCTCTCTAGCTAGCATCAGCACAGATCCTCTTCCTGTTAGTATCCTTGGCATAGCTCGATGAGGGGGCATTAAGTGGTATTAGAGACACTTAACAAAAGTCCAGCTCTGCAGAGAACTTCAGAGAGAACTAATTCTGTAGCATCATTGTTGCAAATTTGTAAATCTCGTGTGCGGCACCTAACAGTGACTGCTTGTCATGCTCACTTAGCACAATAGAATCAGCGTTAAATTTGTGATGCCATGGTATCAAAAAATCCTATACGGACAGAAAAGTTCAATTCCAAAAACTAAAAAAAATTTTTTTTTGCAGTCTCCTGTTATAATTTGTGTATTTCACTCCCCTATGTGAAATTGGTGCATGAACTCACTCATTAACCCTCAGCGTACATGCGCGTGAGTATTACAGTACTTCGTTTGTATGTCAGTCAGTCAGTTATTCTGTCACACAACAAAAAGTGGATATCAAAGATGGCAGCCTCCTCAAGATTGAAACAAGCATTGAAATGTTGCACTGGACATTTTGAAGTCCCTTTTATGTGCCAGAATATTTGGTTTCAACTTATTTTTTCAGAGAAAGCTGCAATTTTATGGCGTGCGATCGTAAGTGATTGTTGGTAATGCCCTCTATTGTCACGCCCATATATGAGTAAATATTTTTTTCATGGAGACAGCATTTACATCTACCATTTAATGAGAGCTACACGTATCAACTTGCATCAACATATCGACATGTTGATATTATACCAAATAAATTATTCTTTGAGTCTTTATAGTAGCTAGTTAGCTACTTTTCAGTAATGCTGAGGGTTTACACCTTTGGTGTTTCATTCAATTAGTTAAAAATTGAGCTTTTTTAAATATATAATAAGTGGCATTTACGATTGATGACCCTCAGTAAGAACATGGACAAAAAAGGATGATATTTTAAAAGAGATGGAAGAAAATGTAAGGTGGAGTAGAGTAGACAAACAGTTATGAAGTAACTCAGGAATTCTTCCATGTCCCCAAACTTCAGGTACAATTTCCACAGACATATAAGAAATTATTACACTAATTTTTTTTTTTTTAAATAAATAGATAGAAATAGTACTTTTTAGGCATATTCCTACCTGTCAGTTTAGTGTTTGTTGTTAATTTCAGTTCCAGGTACTAATAATACTGAGTTTTATGATTGCCGACTCAACTACAGCTCATTTGCGGTGTATAGCACGAACACTCCAAGTACTCTTGCAGCATCTATAATTGGGATCATAGTCTTGCTGCTAACAGTAGTGTATATTTGGTAAGTGTAAGTAAGGAATTTTGTTTTTAAAATATGAGTTTAAGAGTTGTATTTGGCATGTGTTAATTTGATTGGTAATTTGGTTAGTGAATGGGTGGGTGGGTTAAAATTTGCACATTTTGTAATGTGTAGGTTAACATCTGTATGTTTTGCATGCATAAGTGAGTTTGGTTTGTGTATTTTGTAAGTGTTGGTTAAGATGGGTACAATCAGAGTGTGTTAGATTGGTATATTGGTAAATATGGATTAGATTTGTTTATTAGATATATGTGTTAAGAGTAAGTTTTAGTTTACATGTGCAATTTAAATTTAAATTTTGTAGCTTTAAATTGTCCGGGAATGAGCAGCTTCGCAAATTTCGTGGCAGTAAAAAAGAAGAAAATGAGGTTGGTTTTATATGCAGATATTTAAATAATTGAATATTACATTTCTGGTATGGTAGTAGTACTTTATATTTTGGTCATACTTACTTTGCTTGGTACAGTAGGAGACAAAATAAAGTTCCTAATTCCGTTCCATAGTACGGCTGTAAAACGGTTGTTTTTTACCGTAGTTTTTATCGTTGTGTTCCGTACCATTTTGACAAAACGGCCAACACTGTTTACTAAAACGGTAAAAAAACGGTTAAGCTTTTCCGTCAATTCATAGGATAATTTCTAGCTAGAAACTCTTCCATAGCTATATCAGCAACCTAAGACATTGTATCGACCATTAAACGCTATGGGGATGGTTAAAAAAAGATCGTACAAAATTTTAACTTGCTTTAATAAAGCTGCAGACCGAAGTTCCGATGGGCACCGAGCTAAAACGAGGTCCGCACTTCGTAGGTCTTCTTCTAGCTACTGATGGACATCCAGTAGTAAAAAATCTAAGCCCGAGAAGGCCCTAACATCGAGAAAACATCGATACTGTGCGGCAGTTGAACTAACAATTCTCTGAAACTCCACCCCAGGAACTGTAAACAAAAAATGGAACATTTTATTGGATAAACGATTTTTTATATTGCTTTGAGCAAGACATACAGTGAATGAGAAAGATTAAAACGGTAACGCAGTCAAACGTAACGGCCGTTTTTTATCAAACGGCGTATAGTTTTTCCCTGTTTTTTTATCGGTGTGACGGCCGTTCTGCAGAACGGAATTCGGAACTTTATTTTGTCTTCTACTGTACATACTGACATCTGGGGGAATAAGGAAGTTTCTTTGATAACATTTCAGACCTATATTTCTAAACAACCCTGCCCTACAGGTATTTCAGAGCATACCTTATTACTTACCTAATAGTACGGCGCGTAAGTTGCCCATTCAAAAATGTATGGGAAAAATTGCTGTTCAATTGAAATCACATGGGGAAAGTGAAATAGCGCGTAACTAATTGAAATATCTCAGTAGCTAAGTGAAATAGTACGGGTAAGTGCGCATACGTGCAGTGTTAACCTTGGAAACGTACAGTTCGAGTAGTTTTTTGTTGGAGACAATGTCCTTCTTTACCACAGAACCTCTACCCGTATTAGACGGAATGTTTTACATCAGATTAGGAGGAGCCGCATGTTAAAAAGAAAGTTCCAGCGGAAGCTAATCCTGAAATAAGGAGATAGTGAGTAAATGATATAATATAGCTACAATTGCAAATGCCTTTTTAAAAGCTGGCCTACTATTAGAGAGTGATAGTACGGGTAACCTGTGCTATTAGGGATCAATAGCACTTGTAAAGCAATTGAAATAGCACTCGGCTTCGCCTCGTACAATTTCAATCACGTTACTCGTGCTATTAATCCCGAATAGCACGGTTACCCGTGCTATTACTCATACGAATATGATAATGTAGATTTATGTAATCGTTAAACCATGGATCACGAAATTATCACTGATACCTGTCCGGAGGGAGAGGGCAGTCATCAAGCAATAATCCCTAGAGTGTCATGGTTTAAATATTTTGTACTATAGGTAACTTTTTGAACAGAGTAAAAGACCAAATACAAAGAGCAGATATTGTTGTTTTGAGAGAGAAATTACACCTAGTTCATGCAGCGAGGGTCCTTCCAAAGTACCGACAACAAGATAGTGCATTTCGTTTCCTTTCTACCACCTTCAAACAAAAACTCTGGTAATTAAAAGATATCCAGTGATGTTCACCAGGCAAGACTTTATACTCCAATAAATAATTCTCCGTGTCAGTTATACAGGGATGGAATAACTACTCTCGAAAGAAAGCTTCATACAAGTAAAGAAACAACAATTACATTTCATTCATAGTTTAAAAACATGCTACATCACTTCATATTATATATACATCTCACTCTATTTTGTAGACAAAAAAATTATCCTCTGAGCACTTTAAACTCTCTTTGTGATACAAAAATCTTTTTTCCGCAGGCGATTGGAGGTAAATAACACAGGGTAATTACATTTTTAATCCATGGCGGTTACCACAGCAACTATGGTATAAATTTTGTTAATGATAAGCAGGTATTGCAGATCTAAAAATGCAGGTATTGCAGATCTATCTCTAGTCAATGAAAATGTAGGCATTACAGATCTATATCTAGTCATTGACAATGTGGGGATTCATTTAGGCGGGGCCAGAGGGGGCACTTGCCCACCCCCCTTGAAATTTTCTGGATAAAAATTTGTTAGCAAGAGAAGATATTAAGTTAACCAGTAAAAATGAGGATTGCTAATGTGTAAATCTTAAAGTTTTTTGCTGCAATTTAAAGTATTGTTTTGGTAAATCGTAACTCTCTCGCCACGGAAGCAAATTTTAATATCCGGGTGCGCACGCCGCGGGCGCTGTTTTTGTGTAACACGGGTAACGCCCAAAGCCGCGTGGCAAAGAAATAGCAAGTGGAATCTAGACCAAAGTAAGGCGCAAGGCTTAGGAAAACTGCCGAATAAAAGAAATACAGTAATTACTAGCTCTATAGATCTCGGAGAAACCCAACACTAACAAACTATACGCGAATTGTTAGAAATACAGGTAAGTCTATAATAGTTTATAGCTAGTTATTGTTTCAAAATAGTAACCATTATTTGTTTAGTTTCTAGCGGCTAGTTTTTGTTTATATTTTAGTATTGGTGCTGTAAAACATTTAGTGCAGTATGAAATAGTATGTTGTGGAGACATAAAGAATAAAGAATAAGAATAAAAACTTTGTTGACAATAAAATGAGGACTATATATATCGAGTTGATTTTAGTATGATAAAGTTCAAAACATGGAACTACACAAAGACCTACTCCACATGATTTGCAATAGTATGTACTTGTTTTTCTAGGTCTGCCAGCTTTGGAGCTGCATACATGTTGTCCAGGCTTCCCATTTTGCCTAGATGGAACTTTATCAGGAAAATGTCTCTCAACTAGACGTGCAGAAGGTGAAGTGACAACAACTGGCCCAGATTGTGTGCTGGAAGATTGAGGAATACTACACTCACTTGAAGAATCCATGACCAATTCCCTTGCGAGTTGTGTCCTGAACTGGAGGAAGGACAGCTTGCGATGATCTTGTTTCGACTTAGAATACAAAACAAAGGATTTATATATGGCGATATCAAGCAAACAAAAGAAAGCTTTTCTCCACCACTTGTTCGTCCTATGATTGAAATTGTAGTATGACAAAAACTGATCAAGCCTATCTACTCCGGACATGTACTTGTTGTATTCCTCGATGGCAGTTGGTTTCACAGTTTCTTCATAACCTCCAACTCCAGATTTGTTCCTTCTCTTCTTCACAATGGTGGAAGCGTCATGAATAGAGCTTGAACAACTATCTTCACTGTCTTCACTATCGTCTAAAGTTTCATTTTCTATTTCCATCTCATCATCACTGGCCGTACCACAAATATCCTCTTCCATTTCACATTCATTTTCACTACTATTGTTTTCTATATCAGAATATTCATACCTTTCAGCATACTCCTCTTCATCAACATACCCCTCAAAATCATCCTCAGAATCACTATCAAGCATAGATAAAACGTCTTTAGTTGAGTACGTACGCTGGGCCATCGCGGATAAAAACCAGTAGCAAGCGTTGGTAATTTACCGCTGAATAAATTCCGGTGGCGGTTACCGCGTAATTGACTCTATGTCGTTAGGGATTTGCCTCTTCGGTAAGGGCGTCCTTGAGCATAAATATATGCGCTACGCGGTCTACCCATAGTTCAATTTCGGCATATATATATGCTCGCCGCGGTGAGAGAGTTAAACATAATTTCTGTTTTTTCTGTTCCATACATTAACTATTTCTTCCAAGTTCTATGGCATTCTTGTATTTTCCAGGGATCTCCACTGTGTTGTGACTGCTTTCCAGATGAACCAGATGAAACTGAAACTGAGGAAGACCCTAGTGATGAAGACAAGAAGTTGCAGCTACATCATGTTGATGATGAAAAAGAAAGAGTCACATATAGTTATTCTTTCTTTCATTTTGTGATGATGATATCCGTTTTATACTTTATGATGCAGCTCACTAATTGGGGAAAGTAAGTACCGCCGGTTGAATTCAATTGCCTTGTGTATATAGCTATTGTTGATAAATAGTTTCTCCTTTTGTTCAGTATATTTCATGTTTTCTTTTTGTTCTTCATTGTTTAGTTTTGTTCTCTTTTGCTTGACAGTATATTTCACATTTTTATGAATATCACATTAACCTTGTTTTGTACTATTTCTAGTCCAGGTAGTGCTAATTCTCAACATTTTCAAAGCACATGGGCAGCCACTTGGGTGCAGATGGTTTCTGTGTGGTTATGTTTTGCTGTTTACTTGTGGACACTCCTGGCACCATTGATTCTCGGAAACTTCAGAGACTTTGGTTATGATGACTGAATATATATTGGGACATTAAAGCTTGCTATTTTTGTCATGATTTTTATTCCAGTAGAGAATTTTTTCCTTGTGAAGTTTTGTTCTATACATATTTGTTATATCTTGACTGTTAAGTAAGCTAAAGCAAATTATATGCTCATTGAATTATAAACTCTGCCATTACTGTGCAGCACTGCAGTGGTCTAAAATGGTAATGGAGCTATTTATTGAGATGTGACCATTAGTCGTTATTTTTTTCATTGAGTTATGATGTTATGTTGTGTATTGATTTAACGAATGTATTAATAGCTAGGCTGAGTTGTGGAGTCGGGTCGGACGGTATTTTTTCATATAATATTACAACCTCGCATAACGACCACTTCTCATAGGCTGCCATTTACACTGGTCCACACTGCATTACCATTTATAATTGTTATATATAAACCTTGTTATGTGGGTTTGTGCGCTTCCTGTGGTTTTTGCATTACTGTTTTAAAATAAACTCGCTTGAATCACATCATCAGTTATGTTGAATTTTGTCAGTCATACAGTACATTGTCTCTTTGGGAATACAAAATTGGAATTACAACACTGGCAACGAGGGTTAGTGAATACACGCAACTGTAGTCATTGTAGCGACATATTGACTCTACCAGATTTTACCCAGATGACTCTTACACTGCTAGATCTATATTGTTCAAGGAAAATTCCATACCTGAGGGAAATTGAGGTGCTATTTTTCTCAGTTGCATTGGAGCTAGGTCTACAAGATCTACAATCTACTAGCTAACCTGATTTGCTTGATGCAGCAACAATTGACTCGCTCTTCGTGGCACTCCGTGATCACTCCCAACTAAAACTAAATGCCATAAGCAAGTGTTTTGAGTTCCATCACTGGGAGCAATTATCTACAGCGAGTGTGGGCCTTTCGCTAGTCGAAAGAAGCTATAGGCACGCACGCACAGGGGTTAGCTTAGGGTAGGCTGCCACCAGAGTCAGCTAATTGCCCTCCCCATTGGCTACGAATATCTGTTAGGTTAGCAAAGATTTATTCTGGACATATCCAAACAAAATCACAAGCACGAAGTACAAGACTAACTGACTGACAAACGTGGAACAGCTTAAATACATGTATATGACCACACCTACAATTGACACAAACGCTCTAAAGTTCCTGTACTACAACGTATGCATCACACTTAGCATGCACGAACCTACAATTAATCTAAACATGACACCAATCAACACGCATCTAGCTACATGACTTGCACAAACATCATAATGAACTCATGCTAATAAATAAAATAAACGTAATGACAATGTTCAGTCTGTGGGCATGTTGATGACACGCCCACAACTCCCCCCCCCCCCTTTTCAAGAAGGGCTCGCTGGGGGGTCTTTCGGTTGATCCATCCAACTTCTGCTGAGAACATCGGCTACTTGATTCTCTCTGCCCGGTCTGTATTCTATCGAGAAGAAATATTCTGTCAGCTTGAGTCCCCATCTCAATATACGCTTATTCATTTGGGGTCGGGTCATCAAATCAACGAGTCCTTTGTGATCGGTAATGACAACGAATGGGCGTCCGTACAGACAGAAAGAGAAATTCCGAATTGTGGCAAATAATGCTAGACCTTCTCATTCTTGTGCCGAATACCTGGACTCCGGTCTAGTAGTTCTCCTTGAATAAACCGCTACGGGGAGTAACCTGTCAAGTCTTCTGACGGAAAGGACGCTGCCCACCCCGGATGGTGAGGCGTCTGTCTCAACTATAAACTCGTCCTTCTGACAAGGGAAAAATAAAACATTAGAACACAACAAGGATAAAAACTCACGAAACAGTGAGTCACACTCGCTGGTCCACTCCATAGTATTAGATGCCGACGCAGCAGTGAGAGGGGTGAACTCGGCAGTAATAGGAGCTAAGTTTCTCATATACCGTCAGAAATAAGAGGCCAACCCCAGGAACGATTTTAGACTCTTTCGTGTTGCCGGTCTGGGGTAGTTTCTGAGAGCCTCCACTCTTCTTTCTGGGATTGACATCGTCCCACCTCCAATCTTGTGGCCGAGGTATACTAGTCTAACCTTACCAAACTCGCACTTACTACTTCCTGCCTTTAACCCAGCACTATTAAGCTTCCCAAGGGCTGTACACAAATGGGCTAGGTGCTCTTCCCAACACATTGAGGCTACAAGGATGTTGTGAATGTACACTACAACAAAATTCTCGCAATCTTTCAACACCGTTTCTACTACTCGCTGGAAACAGCCCGAATGGAATACGGGAAAACTCAAATTTCCCAAATGGACTCGGGAATGCCGTCTTCTCACAGTCTCTATCAGAATTTGGATTTGGTAAAAACCCTTAGTCAAGTCAATCTTGCTGAGGCAATGGGAGTTACCAACTTTCTCGATCATCTCCTCAAGCAGAGACATATAGTAGGGATCGGGTGTAGTTACCTCATTCAACCTTCTGTAGTTCACGCAAAGTCTGACATCTCCATTGGGCTTGCGTACTCAGGGCCATAGCAAGCAAAATTTAACCTATACGGCCAAACCACGCCCTCTACCACGCCCTCTACATATATTGCTACCCTACCACAAAACATACTTAAAAATAAATATGTGGCAATATTAATTATTGTTATCATTAGACTGATACAAGGTTTGTGAAAAAAATGTTCAAAATTTTCCAAATGTTTTAATTCTGTGCTCATTTCCTTCTACAAATTCATTTAAAATGATTGGCATTGTCAATTTGTCCAGTTTATCCTTATGCACATGTAAAACCATTAAATTATTTAATCTTTGCTGTGACATAGTTGAACGTAAATAAGTCTTAATTCGCCTCAAGCCTGAGGCAATTCTCTCACTCTCAGCATTACTTGCTGGGCTGACTAGCACTAGCTTCAGCAAAATGCACACTTCTGAGAAAAGTTGTTGTTGTGCTGGTGAAAATGACCGTATATATGCCACAATATCGGAAAATGAAGGTTTTTCTTTACATCCTTCAAAAGCAGTCCGTAAAGTTTGTAGCTGTGTGGTCAATGATGCTTGATTAATATTCTTATAAATCTGAACTACCTACTCAAGCTCAGTTTCAAAACTTTCCTTTCGTGCAGATTTCACGAGATCTTTTAATGCACTAATTGTTTTCATACCAATTTGATCAAATCGATTTGTTATAAAAGATGTAATAAAATCGAATGCTTCATAATACTGCTGACGATAGTATTCTTTTGGAGTACTCGGACAATATGGAGTAGCAGATCCAAGGGATAATTTGGCAGGTGGTCGACGCTTTCTGGGTAGTACTGGGTCACCAACTTCTAACTTTTGTTGCCTTAGAAGTATATTGGACCAAAACAAATAAAAATTTTCTCATCTCTCAAATTTTCTAAGGTTCTTTTTGTAAGATTCGCTACCTTCAAACCTTCAGAAGAGCATAGCTTTGGATTTTGGAGCGTCTTGCTCAAATTGTCGGTGTGCTTCAGAATCAACTCTCCTAGTACAATTCCAAAAAAATATTCAAACTGTGACATAACATGTTGAACCCCAATCAAACGAGCATGAGTTTCAGTATCACGTGCTATAGTAAGAGCTTCATCCCACACTGAAAAAATGATACTATGGTTATTAATGACACTGGCTAAGGAGGAAGCTCTAACAGTCCATCTAGTAGGGCAAAGAGTTCGAAAGCCGGCATAGTTGGGATTAATTTCGTTTCTCAGTTTTTGAAATATAGCTTCTCTTCTTGGTGAAAACTTAGATATTTCATGAGTTGTATCAAGAGCATCCTTTAAGATCTTGTTTTGTTTAACAGTGTCTCCAGCTGAAAGCATGCCCAAAGCAGTGGACAAAATTAGCTCTGGGTTCTTCTGAAGCTATTTGTGTGCTAACACCATTTCTCACTCCACACATATTGCTAGCCCCATCATAACATTGTGCCCTACAGTTTGATAATGAAATATTCATTCTCAACATGCAATCTAATTGTTCTTTATTGGAACTATCTGTAACTTCATCAGCCATTATTGAGAAGTAGCGGTATTCTTGAATAGAACATGCTATCTCACGCAAAATATTCATTGACATTATCTTTATAAGCTCATTTTGAATTTGCGGACTGGTGTATTTATCAGACTTCTGCTCAAGCATTCTTTGAATTACAACATCATCACATGCACGAAGGTGTAATAATTGTAAAAAATTACTATCTATATCCCTCTCAGTGCCAATCCCTGTCTGCACAAATATCTTATAGTTTGTGCTATGTTGAGTAAATATTTACGATTTAAAACTTTTTGTTTTTCGTTTGCAGATGACAGCATCTTGTCCAATTCACATGAAGTTGACGGAATATTTATAACCAGATCAACTGCTGCTTTATGACAGACTGTACCCTCATGCTTACTGAAACTACGTGTAGCATATTTCCAGTTGGTAAAGCCAGTCAGTAAAGATGAATCAGAAAAATTTCCTTGAATTTTATTTTGATAACCTACAACAATATTTTGCCTATTTATTACACAGCTTTTAAACAAAGAAAGCAGTAAGCTTTATCACTATTTTCATCATAATGAAGCCACTTCCACTGATTGTACCAAGAGCTCTGAAAGGAGCGGTATACAATTTTAGTCTTGCCGAAGGAAAATCAATTCCATAGGGCTGGTGTGGTTTTTCACCAATCGTTGGAAAGACCACATCCCGGGAAGTAGCCATCTCTCAGAACCGCGTGCAAATGGTAAGGATCATCCATAATAAATTTGGAAACACTTAAAATTGGCAAGAATCGTCAACTTAAAAAGTGCCACACCCACCTCCCCAAAAAACCTGTACGGCCATGGCCATACAGGTCACTCCGGCTCCTACGCCCCTGGGACTAATGGGCTTGCCCAAGGACTTGTGGACTGTCTAATGATGCCTTGACTTTCCAACTTTTGCAAACTCATTCTTCACCTTTTCTCTGATCATAACAGGCACGCTGTACGAATGTTGGCCTATGGGTGGGGCCTCACCAGTGTTAATTGTCATTTCCGGCCCGCTAGCCAACCCAGGGGTATCAGAGAACACATCTGCCATTTCATGCAACAAGGAGTCTAACTCTACCTGGTCAAACCATTTGCACACACCCTCTAACAAAGGTTCTGATTTCTCATCACTCTCATCCTGCAATACTACATCCAGTCTACTCACATTGAATTCCTCATTCCACTGCTTTAAGGAATTTATATGAACTATTCTCCCGCTCTTCCTCGAGCTCTTTCCCCCAATTTTATAATACACTTCTCCACACTTCTCTAACACTACATATGGGCCATCCCATGCTTCTTGCAGTCATAGCAACCGTTGGTAAGGCTTTGGAAAGTGTTAAGTGCTATCAACCACGAAAATCTACCACCCTCACCTGGCTCCACACGCATCTCGCAAACATAATCACCGCTTGATATATTAGCGCGCATAGCGGGGCCAAAATCTCGAGAGAGTCCCTAACCTCAGTAGCCTACTCGTGGGTTAGCTTTGACCACGTTGTTGTTACAACCAGCTTCAACAGCAAACTATAATCATGCCTTCCAGGAAAAGGAAGAGGGCTATTAGTGCAGCCACAGAAATGAGGAAAATGAAATGTGCTTTGAGAAGAAGTAAGAAATAAGTAAATAAATATAATATTAAATATTATATACATATATATATATAAATAAAATAATCGTGTATAGACATAAGATTGGAGCAAGTCCCAGCAATAGGTGGGGCTTCCACTGATACTCTTGATGATCCTTCCTTTACTGGTCATGATGTCACGCCCTCTCTTCGGCAGGAGTCATCATCAGAAGTTCTCCCTGATTCATCTTCTCAAGATTTAGTGTCCACTCCTACTGCTCCACCATGTGAATCACACCCTCCAGCATTTTTAGTCCATCTCAAGTTCTAAATGATCTCACTACCGAGTCACATGATGACCACACTTATCCTCCTGTCTCTTCTCATCCAATTGTGAGTTCCACTGAAGTTTCCCCAGTTCCGCATGAAGCAGTTCAAGAGTGAGTTGAGAAGCTTTCAGCTATCGCTCAACAGAATGGTTTGGTGTTTGATGTGTCCAGTCTCTCTCAGTTTGTGAAGAATTCAGCCATACACCATGGCCGTAGCAAGCGGTCTGGCTGGTCGGGTTTTGGCCCGACCACTTTTAATAGTGAGACCGCGCCCACATCCTAATTAACATTTGTTACTCCACCCACCTAGTTGACCGTGTGCTTTAGATATGGCTTCAGTTCCTCTGTGTGCTTTAGATATGGCTTCAGTTCCTCCGAGTACGCCGCATCAATCGCATGATTTTGAGTTTCCAAAACTGAGTTTTGGAAAGAATAAGCCTGTATTAAGAAGCTTTCAATCTTCTTGGTTCTCTAAGTGGCCATTCCTCCACTATGATGAGGCTAATGATAGTGTATATTGCCACACGTGCTTCCTTGGCTTCCACCAAAAGAAGATTAGAGCAGCAAATGCTGATCCTTCTTTTGTAAGTTTAGTATATTAATTATAGCTGGCACACTAGCTAGATGGATTTATTTTAATTTGCTAATTACTGTCTCTCAGCTTGAAAATATGTACTAGCTATAGCTGTATGCTGTTATTTCAGCATAATGAGAGGTAGAGTTATCATAAAAAGAGAATTACATTTTTGTAGGTGACAAGGGGGTTTTGAATGCCACCCTCAGTTTTAAGAATCACGAATTGAGTGGCTGTCACAAGGAAGCAGTAGAGGTGATGATAACTATCCCTGCAACTACTCCAAATATTGGGGAAATGTTATCCACTCAGCATGCATTGTCCAAGGGGGAAAATAGAGAGGCCCTTCATCAAATTTTCACTGCAATTAGGTTTCTTTGTAGACAGGGTCTTGCCTTACGAGGTGATGTGAAAAGGATGGCAATTTCACACAGTTACTGGTGATGAAAGCCGAGTTAGATCCAAACCTACAGGAATGGATGAAGAGAAAAGGAAATTCATATACAAGTCCGGATATTCAAAATGAAATAATAAAAATTATGGGTGTTACATTACTAAGAAAAATATCTTTGGAGCTTCAGTCTTCCCCATTTCTCACTATTATGGTAGATGAGACGAGAGATATATCGAATAAGGAGCAAGCTACTGTTGTAATTCGCTGGATAAAAGATTTTGAAGTATATGAGGAGTTTCTTGGTCTTTACAGCCTTCCATCAATTGATTCTAATAGTATTGTTTCCATGACTACAGATGTACTTGTTCGAATGAATTTGAGCATTAATAAGCTTCGTGGGCAGTGTTATGATGGTGCAAGTGCCATGAAAGGTCACAGAACTGGTGTGGCTAAACAAATTAGTCAGATTGAGCCTAGGGCAGTGTTCACACATTGCTATGGTCACTCGCTAAATTTAGCTGCAAGTGACACATTAAAAGAATCCAAACTAATGCGATATGCTTTGGAAACAGTCCATGAGGTAACAAAGCTAATTAAGTATTCTCCAAGACGACAAGGTATATTTCAAGGTATCAAAGAAGATGCACATAGTGCAGGAATTCGAGTGCTATGTCCAACACGATGGACAGTTAGGGCAGAGTCAATTGCAAGTGTTCTTAAGAACTATGAAGTACTTCAGAGCACATGGCTAGAGGCATCTTCAGTCACAAGTGACAGTGAAACAAAGGCTAGAATTGGTGATGTAGCAGCATCCATGAAGACTTTTGACTTCATTTTTGGAGCAATGCTAGGAGAGATGATCTTGAAGCATTCAGATAATCTCAGTAGCACTCTGCAGCACAAGTCCATGTCAGCAGCTGGAGGCCAGGAGATTGCTTGCATGACCATAAAGACGCTGAAAAGTTTTCATGAAGATCAATCTTTTGATCTATTGCACCATGCTAATGAGCCTCATTTGCCAAGGCAAACAAAGAGACCAAGAAGATTTGAAGAGGGAACCTCTCAAGGTTTCTATCATAAAACATCAAAAGACTATACAGACAGTATTATTTTGAAGCCATTGATATACTTGTTAATTGTATTCAGGAGTGATTTGACCAGCCTGGATACAAAGTGTATGTTAGACTTGAATCTTTACTTATTAAAGCATGCAAAAATGAGGACTTTGAAGAAGAATTGAAGTTTGTGTGTGATTTTTATAAAGAAGACTTAAATGAATCTTATTTACGTGCACAACTACCCACTTTTGTTTTACATTTTCAAGAAGTGTTGGGTGTCCTTGATAAGATATCTATTTTTGACCTCAAGAAATATTTCTGTTCAATTTCAGACAGTCAAATTGCTCTTATTGATGAAGTTAAAAAAGTTATGCAAATGATTTTGATTATGCTAGCAACAAACGCTACTTCTGAGCGATCATTCAGTGCTTTAACCCTCTCACCGGCACAAGCGCCTATAGGCGCTCAAGGATGACGTAATGCGGGAACAAATATTTTTTCCCTAAACGATAAACGCTAAAGCTTAGCTGCAGCGTCCAGAGCACTGCTAATGTGTTGTTCTATTGCATGTATTTTTAGAATAGAAATAGCTACTACGTAACTAAGGTAGTCGGGCTAAAAATAAACTTAACGTTAGTTCGAAAAATGGCGATAAATTTGTCTGCAACTGAGGCGGTGGATCTTGTCTGCGACGACGTTTTCGACTGCGAACGTGAGGGGGAAGGGGTACAGGAGCTATATAGCTACCGCAGAGGTACTGCTGTCGAGAATAGAGAGTTGGACTTGCTCGCTAAAGCTGTCATTTCATTACCCGTTGAGGAAACTACTAGTTTTCAACTTGAGAGCTACTAGAGCACTGTAGGTAGCGAACATACCAGCAGCAATGTCAAAGAGGATATGGAACTTGATATTCCAGGTAAGAAAAGCAGCTATTTACGCAGTATTGCAGGAAGAAATAGTTTTCCCGGGAACATGGCGGTAAGTTTTATTATGCCCAAAAGCTTTCACGGGAATATGGCGCTAATTTGGTCACAGCTGTAAACTCTTTTTCTTACAAACTCCCAGCAATGAGTAATGATTTGACTTAGCCACCTTTGCTCTCTGAATTACTTTGGACTTCCTATTCATTCAAAGGATGATGTCTCTACTTCTGCAAGGTCTGAATATTGAGACGATGGTAATACTGATTATGCTGAAAGCATGAAGAAAGGTTGACAAAGTATTGAATGGATGAAAAAGGAAGAGTATGAGTAAGAATGTGGCTAGAGAGAGGAGTGAGTGTGTGCAGAGGACTGGAATTGTTAGTAAAATATTCTTGTATTCTTGATGTTCTTCTGCCCAGCTATTGCCCAGCAAACAGTCACGCCTCCTCTGGTGTCACCAGTGAGCAACAGCATTGCTGGCTGAGATAACTGTCTATTATAACAGTAAAAAATATCTAATCACGCACAAACAATTGCTAATATTGCACTGGAAGCATACAGATCACTTTGTTATGATGATATAGTTACATTGTGGTCCCAAAACCACTTTGTGGTTTGTTGCTAAGCAACCAAATTTGACCAAAAATGTTGAACAATACATGTACTTTCACGTGATATATGGTTGCTAGGTACTTTTTTGAACTCCTGATTTAATATTTATTTTTAAACATTATTCATGTAGAAAAAATAAATAACTGAATTTTATCTGCCGGTGAGAGGGTTATGGTGTGTCAAGACATATTTGAGGTCAACAATGTGCCAGGAAAGGCTAAATTATCTTATGCTCCTTCATGTACACAAAGATCGTACGGATAGTTTGTGCATCAAAACTGCATTAAATGAATTTGTGGATAGTTCTCCAAACAGATTGCAAAATATGGTATAGCCTTAACTCACTTATTTTGTCAAACTTTTCACAATATTAAGTCATTGATAGTTTTCATTGACGTAATACTATAATGCTCACATAGAATGACAGATATCACACCCACTTCCTGTAAAGACCACACCCACTTCTGGACCAGACCACCTCAGTAAGCGTTGCTACGGCCTTGTACACTCCAGACTTCTGGACCAGCGTTGGATTGAGCTATGGAGACTTGGAACTGCTCAAATCTGAATGCAAGGACCGAGAAGAATTTGTACGAATTCTGAAGGATAGAGGAATTAACAGCAAACCCCTCCAGGAGAAAATAAGTCCTTTTTTTCCAACCCGGCTCTTTTCAGAGCCACTACCTCACAGAAGGTTACACCTAAAATGTTCGCACACATAATTAGTGGGCTATTTATTCAAATCCATACACTACTAGCTAATTCGCTTACCGTCTGTAAGGCAGACGTGCTAGTATCGCCTGAACGGGGTACTGTATAAATTCACTGCAGGACCCGCTCTTAGTACCGAAATCTAACAAGCTGGGTGCTTCTTAAAAAGCACCATAGGTGATTCTTCAACAGTATCGTAGCCGTAGGTGATTCTTCTCACTAAAAAGCAGCTGAAGCGGAGCGCACCTTTGGTGGGCGGGGCACAAAATGAAACATCCGGGCCAAGGGGGGGGGGGCGTTATAGTTTCACGTGCACTTCGTTTTGACCCAGCCGCAGTTCGCAGCCGCCTGCAAAGAGGGTGAATTTGCGACAAGTATTTTTAAGCTATAAGGGGTCATGGAATGCAGTCTAAACTTGGAACAGTAATTCGGAGACGTAAGGTGAACAGGCCTACGTTTAGATTTTCTTGATAGCGTGCCGAAAGCAAAAGTTGACCTTAGTGGTCGGATATTTAGAAAAGTAAAGTTGCTATAGCTAAAAACTAAACGTAGGAAGCGGGAACATAATGGGAGGAAGCCGTAGAGTCTTGAATCGGCAGAAAAGCTTGGACGGTTGCGGAGAAACAACACGAAATGTCCGCAGAAGTAAATCGCTCCTAACTCAGCTTACAAAGATGCCAATGGTCTGAATTTTGGTGTACAGAGAAACCTTATCACCCTAAATAATTTCAGCATGTTAAAGAATTGCCACCATTGCTTGAAGTTTTTTTTCAGCATCAATTTTTAAGAAAAATGCGTGGGCCGGATGGGTCTCCACCCTTAAGCCCAGGGGTTCTGTCCCTATCAAAAATTCTTTTCAAGATCTTGCCAAGAATCTGATAAGATTTATGCAAGATGCATGTACAAGAATCTTGTAAGATTCATACCCAAAAATGGGACAAGAGTCTTGCAAGGTTTACTGTTAAAATTCATGCAATAATCTTGCATGTTTTATTTGTAAGATTTTTGCAAGAATCTTACATGATATAATAAGAATTTATTTGAACTAGACAAGATCTAGTAAGATTCATGCATGGATCTTGCAAGATCTAATAAGAACCATTCAAGAACCTTACAAGATCTAATAAGACCCATGTACAAGGTTTAATAAGATCCATGCAAGATTCTTACGAGATCTAATAAGATTCATGCAAGACCTTACAAGATCTGATAAGAACCATGCAAGAACCTTACAAGATCTAATAAGATTCATGCAAGAACCTTACAAGATCTAATAAGATTCATGCAAGAACCTTACAAAATCTGATAAGACCAATGCAAGAACTTTACAAGATCTAATAAGATTCATGCAAGAACCTTACAAGATCTAATAAGAACCATGCAAGAACCTTACAAGGTCTAATAACCTCCACTTATAAGATCTAATAAGACCCATGTAAGAACCTTACAAGATCTAATAAGATTCATGCAAGAACCTTACAAGATCTAATAATATCCATGCAATGCAAGAACCTTACAAGATCTAATAAGATTCATGCAAGAACCTTACAAGATCTAATAAAACCCATGCCAGAACCTTACAAGGTCTAATAAGACCCATGCAAGAACCTTACAAGATCTAATAAGACCCATGCAATGCAAGAACCTTACAAGATCTAATAAGACCCACGCAAGAACCTTACAAGATCTAATAAGACCCATGCATACAAGAACAATTCTGGCAATCTGAAATTTAATTTGCTGTAATTCTAATGAGAATTTTTTTTTGACATAAATAAATTAGAAAGTTTTTAGAGAAAAAATCAAGTAAACAAAAATTAAAAAAATAGATAAATAACTTGAAATACAATTTTTTTTAAAGTTTAGTTTACTCTTTTATCACGGTAACGGAAGTATTTTCTTCAACTGAAGTCACTTCTGCTGAAGATTTCTCTCTCTCTATGGAATCTCTACATTTTTGATTAGCTTTAGACGTCAATATCTTTATCTATGCCAAATTTTGTATCTACTGCTTGTAGTAGCACCTCAACTCGTTTCAGGTCCAATGGGGTTTATTACTTCTTGGTGACTTTGACTTAAACAACAAGGAGGCAGCCATTTCTTGTTTCATGAATAAGATATCCATCCCTTGTAAAACAAATTGATAGGGATCTTTTGCTGCTAATCACTGCAATTGTAATTCATTGTCGCTCCTTTCGGATTTAATAGTAGACATAGATGGACCATCTTTAACCCTTTAACTGTTGCGGCCGCGGTAGTCGACGATTTAAAAAAATCATAAAAAATACAATATTTAAGCTTAGCGCGATATATAGTAATCAAATGAAGTCAAAAGGACAGCTCTTTACGGTGAACAAGTTAAAAATAGCAATAAACTCAGGTTGCTAAGGACCCTTTACCGATTTGTCAGACCATTGAATTATGGCTACTCGGTATACAACCTCTGAGGTTATCGGGCTATTGGAAGACGATGATTTTCGGTCTTTCCGGAGAAGAAGAAAGCGAGTTTGAAGGAGAAGAGATAGCGAGCTACCTTTCAAGTTGTGTGCAGCAATTGTCAGTTAAGGATAGTGCAGTAGAAAGTGATGATGAAGCCATGGATGTGCAGCAATTGGAAGATTTGGATGTTTTGGTAAATCACAAAGAGGATACTGAAGAGAGGAGCACAGATGAAGAGACAGGTAATATTTAAGATATATTTTAGCTAAATAATGATCTAGTGTTCACTAAAAAAATAGTTACTGACCTTAGATGCAGGCCAGTTTGACATACTTCAATTTACCAGTAGCTCCACCCTCATGAAGCCTGAAGAATCAAGCAGTATGAGTACTGATACTTTGCCCTCTAGTGACTCAGACACAGAGGAGTTTGAATCAAGGATTTGTAACTAAATTTATACTATATGAGGAAAATAAGGGGAGGTTTTGGTTTAAAAATTCAAATAACAACAGTATAGCCACGTGTCAAAGTTTGGCACTTAGTTGCTTGGCAACCAAAACCACGTACACATGCTCATTAGGTCTGTGGCTTTCTATAAATATATGGTTGCTAGGGAGTTTATGAAAATATTTGAAAGTTATATAACAAATTGTAACGTGGGTTTACTTGGTCATAATACCTGTAAAAATAAAAAAACGGTGAAAGGGTTAACCAACATATTCATACACCATCATTTCGCTTAGTGTGGAATCAAAAGTACGAAATTGTTATTTTAATCCCTGAATTTCTTGAATTAAGTTAACAATCAGGTCCTGCAAAGTACATAAAATATGACAAGTTATAATGCAATCAATGGATCATGTCTAAAAACATAAAATTGTTTCATACTTATAAACACCATTAAATAAGTCAGTTTGTTTCATACTTATAAACACCATTAAATAAGTCAGTTTGTTTCATACTTATAAACACCATTAAAAGTCAGTTTGTTTCATACTTATAAACACCATTAAATAAGTCAGTTTGTTTCATACTTATAAACACCATTAAATAAGTCAGTTTGTTTCATACTTATAAACACCCTAGCCCTAGCCCTAGCCCTAGCCTAGCCCTAGCCCATTAAATAAGTCTATAAACACCATTAAATAAATCAGTTTGTTTTATACTTATAAACACCATTAAATAAGTCAGTTTGTTTCATACTTATAAACACCATTAACCCTTTCGTTCCCAATCCCGCTTTAAAGCGGGTGAAGACCGGTTGGCTTCTCCGAATTTTTAAAAAGTTACTTTATAGTGAACCTTCAGATTGCATACACAGGTGCCCAATGCATTGGAGAAGCATCTAAAATAGCTTTCAGCCAGTGCTTCGACAGTACCTCACAGCAGTTGGGTTTATTTCTTCCTCGGCAAAAAAAAACAACAACATCGGTTCTCCGTCGAATTTAAAAAAAAGTTACCTTCTTCACAGCAGCTTCATGTATGGATCCAGTCATCTCCAGAGCTTTGTAGAAGCAGCGAAAAATTGCTTGAGCCCAGTAGCCTTCCATAACACATTGAAACAACCGCTTCTTTGCCGACCAAGACTTTGCGGTTTGACTTACAGTCTTCTTTTTTTTTATAAAATCGCCAGTTCAACTGGGGGCCTCCCCATTACGTACTGTCTTAGGTAATGTTTATTACATCATAAGAAAAAAGTGAGCGTGTCGTGTGATCCAGGTAACTATGCAAAAAAAATTTTTTTTTCAAAGTCAGTTTGGAAAGATGGCGTCTACCACTTACAGTGCTGTGGAAGTTTTAGACTTGCTTGATACTGACTCTAGCGACTCAGGATCAAGCGGAGAGGAGGGAGACGACATCTAGGGCTATAGGAGGCCCTGTATCAGGGTTGGTGGACCAGACGAGGCAACAGGAGCAGAGTCTTCCAGTGATGAAGGAGAAGATGCCGGACCTGGTGAAGTACACTCGGAGCCCCACCCCCCACCCCCCAAACAAAAATCCTGTATGAAACCGCATACAATACATCATAAAGTTGCAATTATATAGGATCATGAATAATTTGTTGTTTGTATTACAAATATCTTTGTTGTTTGTGTTTTTGTGTATATGAAATTGTTTTGTAGTGGAGCTCCACGTCCAATGGCATATGTTCCTTGTGGACACTCATAGAGGTCTCCTACGTGATCACAATCAGCACCAAACACAACAAACAACATATTTTATTGTTGAACTAATATAATATTGGTATACAATACATCAAAAGATATTATTTCTATTTTTTATTTTATTTTTTGATGGGAAAAGTGGAATTTTTTGGGAAATTTTTTTTTTTTTAAAGTATTAGTAGAGGGCCTAAATATTATTCAATTTTCTCTTTCAAAAAATGAGGGAAATCCCAAACTCTTGGTCTATTTAGTGATATATGGTTGCTATGGGGTTTTCCCAGCCAGCATCGTGTTAAAAAAATAAAACGGTAATGCTCTATTCCGAGCGCGTCCAAACAATTCGGGAGCGAGAGGGTTAATGAGTAATATGGTGTTGAAGATCATTGGTAAAAAAAGACCACTTTTAGTGCTTTTTATAATGGTAGGAAGAGGGTTAAGAAGGGTAGTAGGGGACGTATAACACCAATTGGGTTGTGGTCCAAGATGGTGCTGCTCATGTGGAAGGGATAGTCAATGGTCTACAGTGCCAGATTGTCCCTGACACGGGAGCTGAAATTACCATAGTACCAGGCTGTCTGGTGTATTAGAACCAACTGCTGGATGAGTTTGTGAGTGTTAGAGGGTGGAATGGAGAGCCTAAAACACTCCAAACTTCCCGTGTAGACTTTGAGTTTGGTGGTAAGACATGACCTCTGTAACAAGGTATCGTTCTCGGTCCCCATCGACGGGAACATGGCGTCTAAGCTTTTTTTTGAAGCTGCCTCAAATGCTCCTCCCAGGGCAGGCGAGGCAGAGCACCCTGGTGATACTCCAGGCATCCAAACACCGGCTGACGCTGGTGCTGACTCTGTTGCTATCCCGCAGGAGGCATGTAAGACCTCAGGGCGCTGGCAATACCCAGAGAAGTGTGACAGTCAGTGTGGTGACAAGATCAACAAGTAAGAGAGTAATGAAAAGAGTATAGATGTGTATGAAGCTAAGCCTGTGAGCTCTAAGTGTTGTAACTATGTCGACGATGTCGTGGTATTTAGTGAGAGTTGGGTGCAACATTTGAATGATTTGAAGAGTGTGATAGAGTGCTTGGGAGATGCAGGATTTAAAATTAAGATGAAGAAGTGTACGTTTGGAAGGAAATATTTAACTTACTTGGGACATAGAATTGGGGGTGGAGGTGTGTCAATCCCTGAATGTAGAGTGCAAGCCTTGAGTGCATTTGTGAAGCCTCGTACTAAGAGAGATATGCGTGCATTTTTGGGTTCCATGTCTTATTATCGAAGATTTATTAAGGGATTTGGTAGTTTGTCCTCTCACCTCACACCAGCTGTCTCTCTCCGAGCTCCCCGCCAGGTGGAATGGACGCGGAGGATGGAGTCAGCATATGGTGAGCTGAAACAATCGTTGTGTGACCATGTCATGTTATGCATCCCTAGTTCGAGTGATGACCTGAGATTGTATACTGACGCTTCCGGCGACGGAATTGGAGCTTGCCTTCATGTCGTCAGGGATGGAGAGGAGTTTCCTGTGGCTTTCTTCAGCCGGCAGTTGAGGCCGGCTGAAAAGAACTATTCCATTACGGAATTTGAAAGCCTGGCCATTGTGGCGGCGATCCGCCACTTTGAACAATTAGTCTATGCAAGACCTCTGGAAGTCGTGACTGACCATCGCGCATGCCTAGCGTTGCTTGATGGAAAAGGGCTGAACAGAAGATTATTGAGATTCGCACTGACCCTACAGGACAGAGCAGTTCATATTGTCCATCGCCCTGGTCTACTGCATCAAAATGCTGATGGTTTCTCCAGACAGTCCTGGAGTAGAGACGATGGCTCAGACCTGAGTTTGTCAGCTTGTCCCACAGGTCCAAGCTTGGTGGGGGGAGATGTGGGTCTGAGATTGGAGAGGAATGGGAAGAAGGACGAGAAGGAAGAGAAAAACAAGAAGGAAGAGAAAGACAAGAGAGAATAGAAAGAGAAGAGAGAAAATGCGATGGGTGTGACCCATGTCATGAACAGTTCACATGCATGTTTATTTATTAGTTAGTGTACGAAGCAGAGTCATGTAATTTTTGTAGAAGTTATAATTAGTGTTGATTGACTATGCACCGATCACGTGCGTGTTTGTGCCTGCCTGCAGTGCAAACTAAACGCTGCAGGGCAGGAAGTATGGAGCTTATGTGCATCATCGTGTGTCATATTTAGGTGGAGTTTTGTGTTGCTATTTAAACTGAGTTGTACGATTGTGTGTTAGTTCTCCTTTGCCTTATAATTTATAAAGACCTAACCTGTGTCAATAGGGAAGGGGGGAACTCTGGTGGCGGCGGTTACCGAGATAACCCTTACAAACCCGACACTTGGCCAGTGACTTTTTTGAGATACAAACGTAAGTTCAAGCAATATTAAATACCTATTTTGAAATGGATGTTATGATTAATAGAAAAAGCTAGTGCTAAAGACAGTAAACAATGCAGATCTATTGATTCGGAACACTAGCAATGCAGATCAATTCTCTGTCCAGGACTACCTGGACAACAAGAACAGTTGAACTTGCATATCCATATAAGGACTTGCTCTCTTCAACACTTACCGCCCCCTCCCCCTTTTTTTTGTCTCTCTTAATGATATTCATTCCAAACCATCATACTCATTCAAATTACTTTCCCATATAAACCGAGCCTTTTTCAATTATACTAACTCTACACTATACTCGCTCTGTGACCTGCATGATTTCTCCGCTTCACCTTTTGAGAGCAGAGCGCAGCGCCATTACTCCAGTCACTCTGACTCGGCAGGCACACGCGTACACACTACTCCCAGAGAGACATACAAATCTCTGTCATGGTCCTTCGAGCCTCCCAGACGATCTGCGAAGTTTGAAGAAGTTCAATACAAGTCCTAGTCGTGTAGCCTAGTCTATTTCTAACTTTGTTTGATTCGTTTCCTAAGTTGGGAATACTACGTACTCTACTTTGGGATTTCTCCTACGTGCATAAGTGCATTTGTTGGGAATACACTACGATGACCGAAGACTCTCTATCAGTCCTGTCCACGGACCCGACTTACACAATGCGTGCTCTTCACGAGGATGATGCAGCGCCAGAGCTCAAGAGACTTAAGGCTCAGCGTGGCCAAAAGCGAGGGTACGCCACTCGCCTAGGCAAGAAGCTTCACACCCTACAGCTGAAGCATCCTTCTGCTGTATCCGAAGCTACCATCTCCTCTCTGTCTGCTGAACTCAAAGACTGTGTCAGCAAGCACGACCTGCTACAACAATCCATCGACGAATGTGCAGCTGATCCAGAAGCCTATACACCAGCGGCAGAGAGGGAGAAACATGACACTATCCATGATGAACTCCTGGCAGACCTAGATAACCTGGCTATCCAATCCAAGGCCCACAGGGATGCCAAACTGCTCGACTTGGAGCTTAGACGACTTCTGGCTCTGGACACTGCGATCTCCTCTCAAAAAGAGGAGTACGCAGCTGTATCCAAGTCTCGTGCGAGCTTCACCACTGCTTGCCTGACACTGCCAGAGGACGCTGAGCTGCAGAATACTGCAACAGAGCTCGACACTCTGTTCTCAGACCTCACCAGATTATTTGCCACAGTCACTTCATCCACTGCGACTACCCCTCCTACTCCATGTTCCACAGATTCCACTCCGAGACCAAAAATGGCACCACTGAATTTGGACATTCCCAAATTCAACGGGGACCCACTTCAGTGGCAAGCATTCGAAGTCTCACTGGTCTCTCTGCTCAGACACAGGGCAGAAGGTTTCACTCGGGAGGATAAGTTTGCCATTGTGAGGCAGGCAATCACTCCGCTTTCCGGCAAAACACTCATAGCCGAAATGCATCAGTCTGGATCCACTGTCGATGACTTACTAAAAGGTCTTCGTCAGCTCTTTGGTAGACTTCAGTTAGTAGTACCTCTGCTAGTCAACAAAGTCACCAACGTTCCTTACGTTGACAGGACAACAGCTTCCATCAGGAAGTTTAAGGAAGCTGTAATGGGGCCATACAAAGCCCTGCAAACACAGCTCGATGACAAGATGTCTCTGTTCTTTCCACACTACTTCAGACCCTTCCTCACCGGAAAAATGAAGGAGGATTGGGACAAGCTTCTCATGGAATCCCTCACCAAGCCGTCAATGGAAGATTTCACCAAATTCCTTGAAAAACGGCTGTTGTGGGCTGACAATTCTGCTGCTTCGGGCACGCCCTCGGCATTTGAACCGACACAAACTGCTCCTATGCCAATGTCGAAACCGACCTCATCACGTCCACCTACCAACAACCCACCACCTGCTAAGAAGAATTTCCAACCAGCCAAGTGCCCTTCATGTGGTGAAGGACACTGGCTGGGGAGGTGCGCCACATTTGCTGCTCTCCCAGTGGATGAGCGCAACAAACTGGTCAGGGAGAAGAGGCTCTGCCTCAACTGCTTCTCGGCTTCACACGCAGTTCGTAATTGCTCAAACAAGCATTCTTGCCGGCACTGCCATCAAAGGCACCATTCTCTCTTGCACATAGATAAAGGACCAGCCACGCCCTCCTCCACACCTCCAGCAACCACGCCTCTGTCGGTGGATATGGTTGCGCTATCTCCTTCCTCAACAGAAGGAAGGTCAGTCGGCAACTTCATATGTTCCGTGACTGCCATGATAACGTCTGGTGACAAATCAACAAAAGCCCGTGTACTGATCGACCACGGCAGCGGAGCCAGCTTCATGAGCACGGAACTCGCTGACACTCTCAAGCTAAAGAGGATACCCTATGACCGTACCTGCACTGGGGCGGGCTTAGGAACAATCACCACGAAGTTCAAAGTCAGAGCATCACTACGCTCTACGATCTCAGACTTCGAGACTGCTCCTCTGGAATTCCTGATATTTCCAAAGAGAATGAGCTCCTCCCCTCCCCAAGATAGGGAAAGTGTAACCCGCCTGGCCACACAGCATGGCCTGGTGCTCAGCGACCCACCTATGGGCGGTGTGGTTGATATTCTTCTCGGGGAAGAACATCCCTGGGATCTCTGCGGGGGAGTCACTGCCATAGACCGACACAGGTTTATCAGCACCAAGTTTGGTTATGGAGTCATCGGACCATTAGCCACTCGTCCTCACGTGTACACTATTTTGCCTCAAGACACTGACTTACACAAGGACCTCGCCAAGCTCTGGTCTCTGGAGAAGGTACCAGAGAGCTCTCCTTTGACAAAGGATGAGCAGAAAACACTACAACACTTTCATGACAACGTGACTCACTCTGAGCAACGAATTCAGGTCAAGTTACCTTTCAAAGACTCTCCTCCAGCTCTGGGTGACAGCCGTAAGCAAGCTCTCTCCAGGTTATTCTCGATTGAGAAGTCACTCAAGGCTAAGCAGAAGCTGGAAATCTTCAACGAAGCCCTCAGAGAATACATTCATTTGGGTCACGCCCACATTATACCGGAAGAAGAAGTAAACAAATCTGATCATGTGTTTTATCTACCAGTTCACGGCATATTCAAAGCTACGTCGTCCACCACTAAGGTGCGGCCAGTTTTCGATGCCTCGGCTAAGAGTTCGACAGGCATATCTCTGAATGATCAACTGCACATTGGGCCCAACCTTTACCCACATCTATCAGACGTCATCATCAAGTTTCGTACCTATTCGGTTGGCCTATCAGCTGATATAGGCAAAATGTTTCGAGAAATTCTCTTACATCCCGACCATCAAGATTACCATAGGTTTCTGGTTCGCCTACCTTCAGGAATCATTAGTGACTGCCGTATGTCTCGAGTGACATTCGGCGTGGCGTCCAGTCCCTTTCTCGCAACTCAGTCAATCCGTTACTTGGAAGAGAAGTACAAGTCCACACATCCCAACGCTGCCAACGCTGTTCTAAATCAATTCTATGTGGATGACTTTGTTGCCGGTGCGCACTCAGCTCAAGAAGCTATCAGTCTGCGCAACGAACTATGTGACCTGCTGAGCAAAGCGGGCATGAACCTTCGAAAATGGAGGTCCAATTCCATCAACTTCTTACATGACACTCCATCTGATCTACGTGAAGAAGATGTCAATGAACGCTTACATCTATCTCAGTCCCCAAAAGCACTTGGCATGCACTGGGACACGACGACTGATCAGCTGTTGGTTGCTATCCCAGATGTTAACTCATCCACCACAGTGACCAAGAGATTCGTGGCTGCCATATCTGCGGGAGTCTATGATATCTTGGGTATATTTTCTCCTTTCACGATCCAAGCCAAGTTGATTCTACAGGAAGCCTGGAAGAGAAGGCTGCCTTGGGACGTCTCACTCCCTGACGACCTAATGTCAACCTGGTCGTCGTGGGTTGAAGGGCTGGCTACTGTCAGAGATCACGCCATTGCTAGGCCATATTTCGAGTGTCCTTCAGTTTTCCTTTCACTACATGGATTTGCGGACGCCTCTGACAGAGCCTACGGAGCTGTACTTTACCTGCGAGCGGTGCAGGCAGACGGCAGCATCCACACCTCTCTGGTTACATCCAAGGCCAGAGTGTTGCCAGTGAAACACGTTACCGTGCCTCGAGCGGAGTTACTTGGAGCTGTGCTGTTGGCAAGACTGCTCTCATCCACTGCCAAGACACTGGGCGTGGACCATGCCAATACTCACGCATGGTCAGACAGCACAATCACACTCTTTTGGATCTCCAAATCTCCTGCTCAACTGAAGGACAAGTTTGTGGCCAATAGGGTTCAGATTATCCAAGACGAGTTACCGGCCACAACTTGGAGACACGTCTCCACAGACAAGAACCCAGCGGACATTGCCAGCAGGGGCATGACTGCTGTGGAACTCACCAATTCGGAGATATGGTGGAATGGCCCGCCTTGGCTCTCCCAACCGCCGACCTGCTGGCCAGAGACCCACATAGCACGGCCACAGGAAGATATCAATGTTCTCGCCATTACTCCAGACATGTCGGAGTCCTCAACTCAATCTCAGTTCCTAGACATACTATGGTCCAAGTACTCATCGTTACACAAGCTCACAAGAGTCGTGTCATGGCTCTATCGTTTCGTGACCAATGCGAGGAACAAACAAAACAGAAATTTACAACCTCAACTGTCCTCGGCCGAACTGTTAACAACTCATCAGACGTTGATTGCCCTCGCGCAACAACAATCATATCCTCAAGTCTATGCGGCACTCAGTGAAGGAAAGTCAGTCAGTAAAGGTCACCACTTGTACAAATTCACCACGACCATCGAGGTTGGACGTCTCATGTGCCATAGCCGCATTCGAGATCCAGAAAACAGAACTCAACCCCTTAGACTACTCCCACTTGACGTAAAATCGAAGTTCACCATTCTACTGTGTACCACCCAACATGTATCTAAACGTCACCCTGGAGTCTCAGCACTTCAGGCCACAATTGCGTCGACATACATCATACCAGGATTACGAAACCTGCTGAAGAAGATCAGCAGGGCGTGTGCTCTTTGTCAACGAGCATATGCTCGCCCAGTGTCACACCTTATGGGCATGCTTCCAGCCGTGAGGTCCACTCCCACTCCTACCTTCTACGTTACAGGTGTTGACTTTGCGGGGCCTATGTTTGTGAGACAAGGTCACGTTCGCAAACCGGTGCCAGTGAAGACATACACAGCCGTCTTCATCTGTATGGCATCTAAGGCAGTGCACTTAGAGCTATGTGCATCCCTCAGCTCGGTCGACTTCCGGGCGGCCCTCCAAAGATTTATAGCAAGACGAGGCACACCAGGTCACATCTATTGTGACAATGGTTCGAACTTCTTGGGCGCCCGGGAGGAGACTCGAGATCTGAGGGACAGACTCGAGTCAAGGAAGACCACAATCACATTTTGCCAGACCAACAACATAGTTTGGCATCATTCGCCACCCAGGGCTCCACACTTTGGTGGGCTCTGGGAGGCCGCTGTTAGGCAAATGAAGCTGATTCTCAAGAAAAACCTCACTCCCCATCTGCTCAAGTATGACGAGCTGGAAACACTCTTGATCGAAGCGGAAGCAATTCTAAACTCAAGACCCATCACACCAATGACCCAGGAAGATGAGCATACGGGAAACATACTGACCGCCGGACATTTAATCGGCAGACCTCTGCTAGCTACTCCCATGCTAGAAACACCAGAAAAGTTCACGCCCTCCCTACGAAGATGGAGGCTGGTTGCCAAAATTCAGGAGGATATCTGGCAACAATGGCTCGCTAAGTATCTCAATACACTTCATGAAAGATGTAAATGGAACAAATCACAAACACCACTACAGGTCAACCAGTTAGTTTATCTCAAGGACGAGACACTCAGCCACAGGCAATGGCCACTGGCCAAAGTTCAGGAAATCTTCGCCGGTGATGACGGCCAAGTGAGAGCCGCAAAAGTACTCTGTCACGGCAAGAACTATGTCAGATCTACCACCATGCTGATTCCGTGTCTGCCCGAAGAACATCCTCTATCTGAAAAGAAAGATTAAGATTACTCAACTCTATGTTTACTGCTATTCTCTCACTCACCGAGATGTTGATCATCAAACCATTTAACACTTCACGCCTTCCTCGTTTACGAGAACCTACACGTCACAACAATGAACATACAGTCAACTCACTCACCTGCTATCAACCCTTACTTCTTTCTCAGGAGCCCGGGAGTCTGTCCAGGACTACCTGGACAACAAGAACATTTGAACTTGCATATCCATATAAGGACTTGCTCTCTTCAACACTTACCGCCCCCTCCCCCTTTTTTTTGTCTCTCTTAATGATATTCATTCCAAACCATCATACTCATTCAAATTACTTTCCCATATAAACCGAGCCTTTTTCAATTATACTAACTCTACACTATACTCGCTCTGTGACCTGCATGATTTCTCCGCTTCACCTTTTGAGAGCAGAGCGCAGCGCCATTACTCCAGTCACTCTGACTCGGCAGGCACACGCGTACACACTACTCCCAGAGAGACATACACATCTCTGTCAGCCCTGGATCTGAGCAGACTGGCCAACGCCTTCGTTGAGAGAGGATACCCGAGACGCATGATCGTAAGATGGCTATCTACGGTTTATTACCGCGACAGAGACGAACTTCTCCAAGGAAAGTCCAGGTCGTTCCCATGGAGTACGGACCTAGCCCCGTTAACTCTAATTTACTGCCCAGGACTGCCACGCCCCCTCATCAGCAAAGCATTACGTTTCCAGGACTATCCCATAACTCCAAGGATCACCTTCAAACCCCCCCCGCCCAGCCTACAAAGAACTCTCACCACTAACTTTGATTCATTCACATAGACTTTATCATTATAATGATATTCATAGATCTTATCTCATCCCACCACAAACCACAGTCATTCAGCTAGAGTCATTCACTACTTAAGTAGCTCTCAGATTTGGTATTTTCACTCCTGACGAAGGGCCAAAAACCCGAAACGTCGAGTCCTCTGCTCATCTTGTTTAATAAAGTTCACAACTTTTAAGATTTTATCAAGAATATCAGAAGAATAGAAAAGATGAAAGATTTCCATAGGACTGGTAGGTATGGAAATAGTAGGACCAGGCTGTACCTTAGGTGAAAATTCATGAATTTTTTCCCCCTCCAGTTTGGTAGACCAGGCAGTAGGACAAGTATGTTTATTGAATAGGTGGTGATTTGAAGGAAGGGTTATAGACATTAACGGTTTAGAGGTACTATCTGAAGCTGAAGTGATTTGATAGGCGGGGGGGGGAATAGCAATGGCTGTGGTTTCTATGCCTATATACATTTTAAAGAACAATAAATGTCACGTATAACTGCATGTTGTGTTTACCCTCATCAAGACCAATTGTAGCAGCTTCCATACCTGTGAATGACAAAATAATTCTCAGATACCATAAATATTATTTTATATTATATTTACCATCAAGAGCAATGCTAGTAGCTTCTACACCTGTGCATATATAAAATACAAATAAATCTAAATAAAATGAAGATATTGTGTTTACCATCACCAAGAACTTTTTCGTTATGCAGGTTTTCAAGTTCTTCAAACTGGAAAAACTCTTCATCACGACCTTCTGCCATCATCAGAATCATCACACTCCTCATCACTGTCAAGGAGAGTCAATACTTCAGCAGCATTTAGTCTTTTTTTAGCCATTTCTGTTTTGATTTAATTATTATGAGGTATCAATATATTCTATTTCATAAAATCATTACTAACTGGTATTATTTTAATGTCTATATATGTTGTCTAACTATCACAGCATATTTCTCAATTTTTTCTTACGGCAGCTACTACAAATTATTATCTATTATCAATCTTACTTGGTTGTAGTTTAACCACAAAGACTCCAGGCGAGGCTACCTCAGTCCAAACAGTTGTAATAAAACCAAACAGAAGCTGCTTTTCTCTGGCCGCGTTTATGCGCCTATCGGAACTACCGGGTTTTAGTCTGCAGTCGCGTATACGCGCTATCGGAACTAATCCGAGCGCCGCGTTTAAACACAGTCACCTTTTACTCTCTATTTTGACCTTCTGTGCGTGCACGGAAATCCAACCCGTGAGTAATTGAAAATCGTGGGCGAATTCAATTTGTTGCCTAGCAACAAATTACCCCTACCTCGGTTAATCGTGGATAAATATTCTTATAAATTTTTGTTATAGCATTGCAGCAACAGAATAGAAATAATAAATGTGAATGATCAAGCTATATAGGTTGATGTTGCTATTTATGGAGTCTTGTAGCTGGAGTCAGCAGACCTGGAGACTCCTGGGACTATTTTTGTGAAGACAATAGAAGAATCTGCAAGTCTCTGACTGGATAAAGGTTTCAGTGATGATGAGGTCTGTCACACTGCAACAAGAGAAGGCAACACATTTTGAAAGTCCATCATTTTTGTTCATCGACTTAAAGAGATTCCTATTGTTCATTTGTTCCAAAACAGGCAACAAGCTGGTTGCAAGACAAATATAATCCTAAACTTAGCTAGCCAGTGAACTAACAAACCAAGTTAGTTGATCATTTCTAAAAGAGTGACTGTATGATAGTTACAATGACTTACTGTAACTATCAAACTGTTGGAAACAGAAAAAAAAGAAGCACAAAACGGCCTGCAAAATTATGTCTATACGCATCTAGTGCTATTTAACCCTTTGCAGACGAACGCGGGCGAGCAATTATGTAATTAAATACGCGCACGCCATGAAACCAATTAGTTGCCTGAGACGGCGTTTTACCAGTGGAGTTCGACACGTGGAAAAAAAAACGGGCGAGTGTTTCTTTTGTGTTAGGCCTCAAGTAATCTGCATCTAGCGTTGTAGCTATGGTAATTCGTTAGTTTATAGTTTATAGAGTTGTTTTGAATACAAACTTAGTTGGAATTATCGAGGAGGCCATAGTTTGTTAGCTATTTTTTTAGCTTATATTTATGAAAGGAGAAATCACACCCAAGTGTAAGTTCTAGTTATAGTTTGCTTATTTCTAGCTACTTCAGGCCTTTACTTCTTAGTAGATGTTCTATTTGAAAATAGCTAGACACAAAAGTGTAGAAAAATTTTTTAAAAATTTAGTTGGTGCACTTGATATAAGTTATACTTATTTTATGACTTATTTTGGAGAATAGAGATTGCAAAATGTATAACCTTTTATTGTGCAACATACTAGGAGTAAATATATGAGAGAAATAGAAATAAAGGGTACTGATATGTGACCGGTTTTGGGAAAATCGGCCTAAACGCGGCATCTAAAGTTTTCTAATTTATTCTACCAGTAGGCTGCACGGGGCCTTGGGATGCCGTCTTCCTAATTTGGAAGAAGCCGTCTTCGCCCTACACACTACAACACGTCAGTATTTTTGCTAAGCTTATTATTGCTGATTTCGAAAAAATGCCGGGTCAAGGCGTTGTTAAGGTCAGGGGGCGTGCCTTGTGTCCGTATACTATTACTGCGTGTCTCCGGGACACTATGGAATAAACCAGTTACAGGCGGATTGAAAGAAGTCTAAAAGGCTTAATGCAGGGCTCCTTAAGAAACTATGATGGCGAGAATTGCGTGAGTACGTGAATTATGTATAATAGTAAGTGAATTAGATAGCTACAGTTTTTCCCCGCTGTTAGTTAAAAGCCCGCCAATAATTTCTTAGCAACTCTCCGTACACGAGTCCAACCGACTAGTGTTTCTAGCCTCCTAGTGTGAGTTCTAGAGCACGCCAGAGCTTACAACAGCGTCATAAGCTAGAGCTAACTAGTGTCTATCCATTTCTGCCATAATTTTTTTTTCGAAAAAAATCGACCCATAAGGCTTTACCCGGTGATACTGAAAAAAAGTGTTGGCCACGTTTAGGCCGATTTTCCCAAAACCGGTCACATATAGTGTTTTAGTTGTAGATGCTGAGTGTGCAGAGGCGGCTCTGGCACATTTTAGGTGGTCAGGCCAGGAAGTGGGTGTGGCTTGAGGTTAAAATATTTTAATGAATTGCTATAGAGACCTCTGGAGGTGGTTGGCCGGAACTTACTTCACTTTATGTAGATGCTGGAAAATCAACTGAGGCAGTAGTCAGGTGAAGTGAATTCCACCAGTCATCTTTTCCAGAGGCTCTCTGTATATCGCAGTGCAACAGGGAAATGCAGTAGCAACTCTGGGCTGCACCACCAGCAAGCTACTCTATCTGCACATTTTCATTTTTTTTTCTCACTTTTACAGTACTTACACTAAATTGAACTATTGATATCATTCTTTTTCATTTCTTACTTGTATTCTGGTATCAAGTTACACTACAAAAAAAGTGGAGTTTCCTCATTCATGATAGATGCTTGAAAGGCAAAGGAAATTCCATCCAGCTTGCTCGTGTAGAAGTGCATGAAATCCCGGAATTTCCAGTACATTTCCTGCTACATGGTGGTATATGATAGAGCACAATTTCAGGTACCTAACAGGACCGATTTCAAGTACCTGAAATTTCATCTACCAAATTTCAAATGCATTCATGTCACAAGCAATAAAAACCACGTGTCATCTTCATTTCATGTACCAAATGTCAAATTTCCTGTATTCATGTCAGAGACAGAAATACCATGTGTAATCCTCATTTCATGAAGTGAACGTCAAATTTCCTACATACATGACAAAGTCAGGAAATTGCACATGTTATCTTACTTTCATATACTCAAAATATCTGATTTCAGACTCCTTACATGTTGGGAAAAAAATTTAGTATAAAAAAATAACCACAAAATATACATAGAGCTCTATGAACATGAATTGTCATTTTGTGACAATTGTAGCAAGGAACAGTCCAGGAGAGTTTGTTTCCATTTATTTACTGAGCACAAGTTGATCCATTGTCAGGGATGGAGAGTCTGTTTGATCTTGTAGCCCTGGTGATTTCGTCAGAGGTGCACTCTTTGCAATTCTATTTGTACAAATAAAGTGAATAATCATAACATTTTTTTAATTTTAACAAAGTTACATCCCATACAACATTCCAAAACACTTCTACAGAAGACTATTAGCTTTACTATTTGCTGACAGTACTTACTTTCATGCATAATTCAGTCTATGATTACTTTATTCATATTATTATCTTGCAAACTTTACCAAAAATCACACAGACTCCTCATAGGCACTCTAAACAACCCACTCACAGAAACTATACTGAACTTATAGAAACCCTTTACCAATAGTTGGTAGGGTTGTTTTTTTTTACCTGTCCCAGAAACCATATAAAAATAAATTCAACATAACAAGTCTTATTATAATAGCTATAAAACTTCCCAAAAAATCCCTATAGAAAATCCTTTATCACTCTTATCTGGGACCAAGTCATGTCCAAGAATTAGAATATAAGTCACTTTGAAAGGCTTACTTAAGATATTGATGTCTCTTTATCAAATATTGCATGCCATGAATATATTTAAACATAAAATGTTAATAGCAGATATAGGGTTGCTAGAAAAAGTACGAAAAATAGAACGTCACAGTTAGCATAAGCAATCAATCAGCCAGTGACTGATTCTACATATTTCAATCACTGCTATTAAGACCGTTAATTAACATTAAATGTTTTTGTTTACTAGTTACCAAGCTTTTTATGAGTATGAATGTAGTTTTCCATGACAAACTGCCCTTTCACTTGTAACCTAGAACAATCACAAGTTGCACTACTTGGGATATTGATTTTGACTATTCTTTATCAAACCCTCTCAATTCAACAGGTAAAGATTGATCAATAACACGATGCATTTATCCAGTTCAGGTAAAAATATTAATGCTTACTATTTTCCTGGGCACAGTCCTGAGCTTCACCATTTAAAACTGTTCATGGAACCTTCACCATAATTGCAGAGACCATTTACCAAACAATCACAAATTACTGAACGGTCACAAAAATCTTTACATACATTCATAGGATTCATGTGTACTTGTATTGCAGAAAACCTTCAGCTACAGCGACAGATTCCATTCACCTAAATTCACAAGACCCCTTTGCCAATACTCACAAGTACTCTTTATCAACATAGAAACACCTACTCATTATTCATTAGGATGGATACTCAATGCCAGTATGGAGTAGTCCGGCATAGCCAGACCCTTTACCAAACCCTTTACCGAACCGCTATGCTGGGAATGGGTCTGGGGACATGACCATACCTAATTTGTTCTGCCTCACATATATTGTGGCAGTCAATTACCGTTAGCAAATTACCGGGAATAGCCCTCCTCAACCACAAATAGAAATTCCTGTGCATGTCAGCCACCCTTTCCAACGCTAGGTTTAGCAATCATAGCTAATGCGGTAGAAATTCAGGTATAAAGGAGGTGGGGCACTCACCACTTCCACATTCCTCCAGAACAAATTTGGTACAGCCATGTCTCCAGACCCTCCACGCGCTTTGCGTGCTACATGGGTCTGGCTATGCCAGACTAGGTATGGAGGTGGTTGGGTACTTCATTTAATGAGGCAGGCTAAATACAAAATGGTATACATTCTGTACTCTCTGGATACTTCAAATTGAACACATACAATTTTCTGTTAGAGTGTAATCCTTGAAAACATGCACCAAATCTGGCCTTGAGGACGGCTTCATATAGTACCTCAAAACTGGCCTGGATATACATTCTTCTGCTAAACAACTCACTACGTCAACACTGCGATCTCTGGCACAAGAACTTATTACCCTGAGTATAAAAAAACTTATGCTAAAGCCCCCCCCCCCCCATATTTTATTTTGTTTTCAATGGCTTTTAGTATAGCAATTGCACAATGTAAACCACATAATGCAGAGAATGCCCTTAATTAGACTGCTCTCAATTAGGTCACACACAATTTGAACACTCAAGAGCTCATTACCAACCCTCTCACTCCCCTATTCAATACCTTTACTGGTTGTCTTTACCAATACTCTTATTGGTTACCCTTTACCAACATTTTTACTGGTTGCCCTTACCAACACTCTTACTGGTTGCCCTTACCAACACTCTTACTGGTTACCCTTTACCAAGCCTCACTGGTTGCCCTTTACCAACACTCCTACTGGTTGCCCTTTACCAAAAGGTTTGTTCAGCTATTGCTGATAATATATTATAGGTCATCAAAGCAAGTCAAAGAAAGGCATGTATAGATGAAAGCCTCCTTGAAGCTATCTCTTTCATTCATAGCATCACATGTAGCGATATATTAATTAACCACAGAGCGACTGCTCAGTCTGTGGGTGTGGAAGATAGCAGAATAACAAAAGTGAGATAGGTTGAGTAAGGCTTCAGGAATTGAATAAAGCCTAGGGAGGAGGGGACTATACTCCCCTTAAAGTAAAATGGGGATGCTGCTCCTACTAATACAAACTGGGTGGAGGGGGCTGTACTCCCCCAAATAAAAAAGTTGGGAAACAATCGCCCCCTCTGTCCCCCTCCCCCAGTTTCTCTGCCACTGACAAGCAAAACATGCACAAAAAAAAGCCTCCCTCCCCTGGGCAAGGAACAACAATAAGGTAAGGAACAGCAATAAGGTAAGGAACAGATAAGGTAAGGAACAGCAATAAGGTAAGGAACAGCAATAAGATAAGGTAAGGAACAGATAAGCATCATGATATTAAAAAGAAAATGACTTCTGTATTGGCTTCTCTATTCTAGCTAACCTTTTTTTTTTTTACCTAAACAAAACTGCAACAATTGTAGTGTATGGCTAATAATACAACGTGCAGACGCTTCAATAGGTGCAACTTCCCGAAAGCTAAACTTTCAGTTATGAACTATAGCTGGCTAGACCCCACTAGGACCTTAGTCTCTGTAGAAATTTGAATAGAGGGAGTCTGGCCACTAAATCAAGCTCCGCTACTCTCTATACTAGTTTTTAATAAACCTACCCTTAGTCTAAGGCCCGTCCTTTTGCTGGCGAGAGATCCTGGTGCTCTATCTCCAACTCAACAACAACCATCTTGAACATTACAAAAAAAAAACAAACCCCTGCGTGTCTTTCCCATTTCACGTGCAATGAAAATGCGCGTGCGCTATATCTAAAAGAAAAGTTAATTAAAGAGAGGAGAGAAGTAGTGTCCTCCTCCCCTGCTACTCTAGGTTTGCCAGGCCAGACCCTTTACCATAGCTTCTTTTTTTTTAACTTTGTATTCTATTTGTGGCAGGGTGGTGTAGCATATGGAACTTGCAGTTTTCAGACTCGTGATGATCTCAAATCATGTTGTAAATAATAATGTCAAACAATGTGGTATAGATATGAGAATTAATTTCATTTGGTGTCCTTGATGGCCCATTTGGGCATGTCAGCTGGTGGCTCCCGCCTTGAAACAGTAGATATTTTCTGCTTTTCAGCTGCCGGATAGCTTGTGGTGATCTTGAACTTAAAATAAAATTGTCTATTTTATCAAATGTGTGGTTCACACGATGAGATCGCCACTGCAGTGGTCTTACTACAATGGTGTCGTCTGGGCCACTTTCTTCAGAAGACATCATGTCATTCCTCATTTTGGAGAGCCACTGTTGCTTCTTGCTGCAGGGACCCATTCTTTTTTACAGCCAAAGCACGCTCTTTTCACTTCTATTATATAAAACATACTACTAGCAGTAAATTATTATATATACATATTAAAATCTATATCTACTATTTTAATACTATATTTAGTAATACTCATAGACACCCTTTACAACAATACTTCTAAGCAAGACATGCTTTACCTACTGACACTGATATATATTATTTACTGTTTTCAAAGCTACCTTAGCATGCTAATACTGATATACTCTTAACCATTTTACATACGAATTCCTTACCACTAAGATTAAAATAATACTCATCACACGATATATATAAAATTTTTCACACTCAGCTTTAAATAACCTGTATCATGTCTTATTCCTACATACCATGTACAGTTACGCAACATTACTGTAACAATGTCAATTCCTATACTTTCAATCAAAAAGACCCTAATTTCAAGAATTTTTGTGTTATCATAGGATAGATATGATGACTGCATTAAATTATACTTGTGGTGATACTATTACGACTTACTCGGACTATTCTCTCATGTCTCCTTTATTTTATTTTGAGTTCATCAGCCTTTCCTCGTCGTTGACTTGACTTATCTTGGCATTTGCTTTTATAAAAGCAGTAAGCAGCTTCTATAAAAAATAAAAAAATTCTTTGGTATACAATAGAATGCCAGAGTTAGTATCCACTTAAAAACCAGAGGTGTTCGTTATTTTGTAATGTTTCTTAACTCTTAACACAGCAGCAATGTAAATTTGCAAGCTGACCTTATTTTCCTTTTTGTTGCTTATCTACATAATATGGTACCACTCTCCTGTATTTACCAGCCATGCCACAAGTGAAGCTTTAGTAAGAGTAAAAAACTAATGCACAAAAACTACCATTTGCCAATTTATCTCCAATCTTTGCCCCTCAGTTAAATGGTCTTTTCGTAGTTTTTGGGTGCGTAACTCTGACATTCTAACCATATAATATAGTAAACTTTAGGGGGCACTCCCAATACCAGACACCTACGCAATAAAGTATATTGATGGTCCATAATACTCACCACGAATGTCTGCAGCGTCAAAGGAACTATTTAGTCCCTTCACCTCCATTACTAACTTGTCCATTATCGTAGTATTATGTGGTGACTTGATTGATTTTCTTTATTTAAAAAAAAAAAGCAGACAAATAAATACAACTAAAATTAAATGTAATAACTAAACAAGATTAAAAATATGATGAAACTTACCCTGGACAAATCTCCCATCCCATAAAGTCTTCTGCATTTTCCATGAGCTTCCAATAAACTTTACGAACTTCTTGCTAACAACAAAACAATAACAACATAAGACCAAAATAATAAAAAGCAATCATGATAATAGAAATTATAATGAAAGCAGCAATTACAATACTACTACTACTGATAATAATAATAACAACAACAACAATAATGATAATATAATAAATAATAGTAATAATAATAGTATTAATAATAATAATAATAATAATAATAATAATAGCATGAAAAATGATCATATAGCAAAAACATGAGGTTTTATTCACCCCTGCTTTACTCTTGAGGAGGGGCAGATGTGGCACACACACACATGTAAATTGCTTCAAGACACACCCACACATAAGAGCTAATTATAGAGATGTACCACTACTGTTACATAAAAAAGAGCTAATTATAAAAATGTACCACTAAGTAGAGTTGATTATAGGGATGTACCACAACTGATACATAGAGTACAGTTGGTTATAGAAATGTACCACTACTGTTACATAGAGTAGAGCTAATTATAGGGATGTAAAACTACTGTTACATAAAGTAGAGCTAATTATAGGGATGTAAGACTACTGTTACATAGAGTAGAGCTAGTTACAGAAATGTTCCACTACTGTTACATAGAGTAGATCTAATATAGGGATGTACCATTAATGGTACATAGAATACAGCTAGTTATAGGGATGTACCACTACTGTTACATAAAGTATGGCTAGTTATAAAAATGTACCACTATTGTTACATAGAGTAGAGCTGTTAATAGGGATGTACCACTACTGTTACATAGTACAAGTTGAAGTTGTTTTGTTTTAAGTACTACACGGTATAACTTAATTTGTGTGCCGTATATCATACTGTACCACTTGTACCACTTGTTGTATGATACTAGAAAAGCACGGATAAACTGTTGCTGTTTGTGGGTTGTAAATCCACAAACAGGTTTGGTTTATTTCAATTGTGAAGGACCACCCTGATAGCAGGGCTATACATAAGACTATGCACAGTTATTGAAAGTATGCAGGTCTCTCAACTGCCGTGCAAGTAAAAGAGCAGGAGGGACACTCAGTACACACACAGATTAGATAGCCTAGTCAGCTAGCCAAGCAGATTCACATAGATTCAATTTCAAAAGCAACTATTCAAAACTATACATACATGTGACAGAATGGAATGAATTCTAAAAAACGCACACTAGTGTGCATGTATTAGAAATTAATGTTTGTTATGGTAATGAATAAGTAATGATAAGTTGTATAGCATAACAATCAATGCGTTTGTTTGGTGAACCCAAACATACTGGGGCCGCCAGGGGCAACTATGTCAATATTGTTTGTAAATGAAAGTGTTAATTATTCTCACTTGACTTTTCCTCTTCATTCTTTGCTTGTTCTTCATCCAAATGAAGTGGGATGAGTAGGTGAATCGCTCTTTTATAGCTCTTTCGTTTGTAAAGTAGGTCAACAGTTCTCACTAACCCATCTCGACCAGGATAGACTTTAGTTATTCTTCCAAGGGGCCATCTTGCTCCATTAGACAAAGTGATATCTTTGATAAACACGATATCATTTACTTTCACATTGTTTCTTTTCCGAGTCCATTTGCTCCTTGCTTGAAGGGATTGTAGGTAGTTGCCTTTCCATGCGGTTTCCAACTCCTGCACTAGCCTTTGTGTCAACTGCCATCTTCTGAGATATGCTAATTTTGCTGTTGAAGCTACTGGAGTGGGTGGAGCTTTGAGTGGCCTGAACACCAGGAAGTGCCCAGGTGTGAGGACTAACCCTTCTTCTACTTCAACTGAGTCCAATGGTGCCAAGGGCCTAGAATTCAATATTGCTTCGACTTCACTAACCACATTCAGGATTTCATCTAGTCTTAGTGGGTGTGGTTGCACAATCTTCTTTATCTGCCTCTTCATGCTTTTTACCCCAGCCTCCCAAAGCCCGCCAAAGTGTGGAGCTCTGGGAGGACTGAAGTGCCATTTCAGCCCAGTTTCAGATGATACCAAGGATAACTTGTGCTGTGACTTATTCAGCATAGATTGTATCTTGTCTAGTTCAGCCTTTGCCCCGATAAAGTTGCTGCCATTGTCACTGTAGATTGATGCTGGCATCCCTCTTTTGTTAGCAAATCTCCTAAGGGCAGCTATGAAGTCTTCTGTTGAGAGATTTTTACAGACCTCAATGTGAATTGCCCGGGTGCTCATGCAAACAAAAAGACAAAGATAACTCTTGATCAGGACAGGCTTTCTCACTGCTCCCTCCCTAAGAGTGATAGGGCCTGCAAAGTCAATGCCACAGGTTTGAAAGGGTGGAGCTAGCACTGTTCTTGCTGCCGGTAAGTAGCCCAACTGCTGTTGTAATGGAACAGCATTAGTTCTCAGACAGCTAGCACACTGCCTGCTAATCAGCTTCAGTTGTTTCTTAATACCCACAATATAGAACTTGTAACCGATAATGCTGATTAATGCTGACACCCCAGCATGTGAGTGCAGCTTGTGTTGCGTTAGCAACATGAGTCTGGTTAACTTGTTTTTACCAGAAAGGGGAATCAGCTCTCTTTCATTTACTCTTCCCTTCGCAACTAGGGTGTTACTTGAGTGTGAGTCAACTTTTAACTTAGCGTTGGTAGGCTTTAGACTAACCACTAGGCCACCAAGGGAATGACCTTTGGGTAGTAACTTGTTGTTTTCTAATGCCTGGAACACTTCAGGAAAGCTGACCTGCTGCTGCACAGTAATAAGTGCCGCTTCGGCTGCTTTAATGTCATCAGCAGTGAGCACTAATTGGGGTGGCAATACATTTTTCTTCCTGCAACATCTACCAAATCTTAATGCCCATGCAATAACTCTGCACAACTTGATGTAGCTAGAAAATTTGTGCCACACCTCCCAATCCATGTCAAATGGACTTGTTGCTATGGCTACCATGACTGTAGCTTTCATGCCTCGTAAAACCGAGTCAGAATCATGATCAATGTTACCAGGTTGTTTAGGCCACGCTCCACTACTCAACCACTTAGGGCCATGCCACCAGATATGGGACTCGACAAGAGAGTTAGCAGATACTCCTCTGCTGGGCAAATCAGCCGGATTGTCACTTGAATTAACATGTCTCCACTGCACCTCAGGTAGCTTTTCTCTTATTTGAGCTACCCTATTTGAGACAAAAACTTTAAGCTTGAACAAAGGCTTTTCCAACCAACTCAAGACTATCATAGAATCAGTCCATGCATTCACATCTTTTAATGGAATTTTAAGTACCATGGCAACATGAGCAAGTAAATCAGCTGCCATTTTGGCTGCAACCAGTTCCATCTCTGGAAGTGACCTTGTTTTTAGAGGGGACACTCTCGCTTTTGAGCATAGCAGTGAGGTGGCTACAGTTTTATCTTCATGTACAACCCTTATGTAAATTGCTGCCCCGTAAGCCTTAGTGCTGCTGTCAGCAAAGCCATGCAGGGAAACCTCCTTTACAGGTTTGGTATTCAGGCCAATGTACCTATCAATGGAATGTTCCTTAATAGTGATTAATTGTTTGACCCAATCATGCCACGCTTGAGCTAAGTCTAAGGGAATGTCATTGTCCCATGAAACATTTCTCAACCATAGCTCTTGAAGGAGCAACTTTCCCAGAATTACAAATGGTGAAACCAGACCCAGCACATCATACACCTTGGCTACACCCCTGGCCACACCCCTTTTAGTTACTACACCTTCATTCAGTGAGGGAGTGGCTACAAAGAATGAGTCCATCTTGGTGTCCCAGTGCACACCAAGGGTTTTCAGGGCATCACTTTTCATCAGCTCTTTTCTGTCTTCTTTTTCCAGCAGATCTGGTGGAATCTTTTCCAGGACATTATCAGAAGAGGCTCTCCATTTTCTGAGCGTCATTCCACACAGGTTGAGCAGCTGACACAAGGATTCCCTGAGTTTGTCTGCTTCTTCTACTGTGTCCACACTGGCCAGGTAGTCATCCACATAGAAGTTTGCCAGAATAGCTTCACTTGCTTCAGGATACTGTGTTGCATTCAGTTTGGCATGGTGTCGTATGACGCTGGTAGCCACAAATGGAGATGGTCTCACCCCAAATGTCAACCTCTTCATCCTAGCCTGAAGAAGTTCACCATTTTTGGCTCTAATGAACAGCCTGTGGTAGTCTTTGTCCTCATCTTGGAGCCACACCTCCCTATACATCTTGGATATATCAGCCGCTATTGCTACAGGTTTAACTCTAAATTTCAACAGAATATCCAAAATAAGAGGGTATAGATTAGGACCAACCAAGTATATGTCATTGAGTGCCTTGCCATTGCTACTTTTGGCCGAGGCATCAAATACCGGCCTTACTTTAGTAGAGGTAGAACTAGTTTTTACCACTCCTTTGACTGGAAGGTAGTATTTGGCATTCTTCTCTTTATTGTCAGAAACCACCTCAGCATGACCCATCTCCAGATAACCTGCCATCTCAGCATTGAAAGACTCCAGCTGTCCCATTCTCAGCATTCTCCTCTCATTGGAAAGAAACCTTGATTTGGCCATCTTCTCAGAGGAACCTAACTGGGGAGGATCAGAAACTTTAGGCAATTGACATGAGTACCTACCATCTGACTCCTGTCTGATTGTGTCTTCAAATTGTGCGACTGCTGACTTCTCTTCATCCGTCATTGATGATGCTGTTGGCACCTGCTCTAGCTCGTACATTGCATTGAAAAGCTTGATGTCTTCACTGATCTCGACTTTCATTGTTGTGACTTCACCACTTTGCTGTTTTGATGGTCCTGACACAGTCCAGCCAAAGATAGTATTCACCGCTGTCATCCTTGCTTCGGCAGAGAACCTTCTGTCACCATCCACCCACACCAGAGGCAGGTCGTTCGTCCCGATGATGAGATCGATTTGCCCACCAAACTCAGGATCTGCTAATGGAAGTCCTTCGAGTAGTTCATGTTTGGCAACTTGTCCTGGATTCTCTGGAGGAGAAGCAGCAGGTAGAGTAGGTGCAATTGCCACACCTATTGGAATGTCCACTTCTGAAGGTTGAACGGTAGAAAGAGTCACAGTGGTCCAATGTTTGAGTTTGCTCTCAGACACTGTACCTCTCATTATCAAGTCAATGGGCTGTCTTTGAGGCTGTAGGAAGCTCGTCACCTTTTCTGACATGATGGAATGGGTAGCACAGCTGTCCATTGCTGCCCTTGCTGTTAGCTTCCTACCCTGGTGACGAACTGTCACTAAGGCAGTGTGAATGAAGCCACATCCCAAAGTTGGCTCAGCTGCCTTTTCTTCTGGAGGCTTGTTGCTGGTATCTGATTTGCCTGCTGAAACCAAATCTGTTGCTGAGGGCTTCTTGTCTTCATCCTTGTGAAGTAGGATGTTGTGTTTCTCTCCACAGACTCTACACAAGTATCTTGAGGTGCAATCAGCGACTTGATGGGAAGGGTGGAGGCAGTTGCTGCACATCTTATATTTACTAACAACACTCCACTTTTGCGCAGTGGTGCTTTCCTTGAACTTCTTACACCGGTGGAGAGGATGTACTGTCTCCTTGCAGACTACGCACATCTTCTTGATGAGTTTCTCTTCCTTCTTGGGAGAGTCAGGTTGTTTCTTTGCTCCTTGGGCAGCTGGTTGTAAGGCAGCTGCTTGTGGAGTTGGTACGGTGCTGAACTTCTGGTATGACTTGTAATTGCCAGTACTTCTTGTTTTCCTTGGCAAGTTGTGAGCCAAAGGAGTGACGAAGTCAACCAGTTTCTTGAGAGAAGGAAGCTCGTCTTCTGATCCTAGATGTTTGGACCACTCTGTTTGCAGTTCAGTGTCGAAATCCTTCACTACCAGAGCTACTGCAAGAAGATCAATGTTTCTACCTCCCATCTTGTCCATGTCTGTCAGCACACGTTTTGCCCTGTCCAGTATCATCCTCATAGATTCCCTGGAGCAGTCATATCTCTCCTTTTTTACCAGTTCTTCTACCAGGTAAGGATAGATAATGGTCTTCCTCCCATATGTGAGCTTCAGTTGCTCAAGAGCTTCATCATAGCCTCCACAACAGGCATTAAGAACCAGTTTCTTCGACTCCGCATCTTCCATCGCATCCGCTAGAATGCTGATCTTGTCAGCTTCAGGGTAGAAGTCCTTGTGGAGCTCCATAATCGCCTCAAAGCGCTCACAGAAATGGTGAAATTCCTTCGGATTTCCGTTGAAGGTAGGCGGCTTGATTTGGTAAGGTGGAGGCATAGACCTAGGTGCTGTTGGCTTTGGTACTGGTGCTGCTTCCTTGGATGGTGCTGGTGTAGCAAACAACTTCACACTCAGCTGCTCCAACATTGTCTGTGCTTTCTTCAGCTGCCCTCCAATGTATGGGTGGGCTGCATATGGGGAGAGATCTTTGACCAGTGTTCTGAGCTCTTGTTTCAGCCTATTGCCATCAGTAACAAAGGTTGGAGACTCAATGGCACTCTCTCTTAGCCATGATGCAGCATCCCTTTGCACGTCAAGGTCTGCCAGATAGAGGTTGCTAAGCACTAGACCTTCCTCCAGCTTTTCCAGCTCTCCATCGTAGGTTGCTTCCACTGCTTCTTGTCCGTCTTCTTCTCCATGGATCTCATCTTCTGATTTCCTTTCCGTTCTCATTTGATCGATCAGAGCTTGGTGGGCTAGCTGATGTGCTTCCATGTCAGCTTTGACCACTTCAATCTTAGCCCCAAGTTCACGTGGCTTGATTGCTGCCAAGTTGTCACTACAGAACTTTAAGGCATTCTTTATTGCCTTTGTTGTTTTCGTCCGGCAGATTGACCTTTTATTCTTGAGCTTTGCAATTTCCGCCATCTTGTCTTCTTTACTTCCTTTGTTTGTTGTCCAAGAGTTAGAGAGTTTTGGATTGACAGAGATCCCTCACGAAAGGAGCTCTCCTTCTTGAGGAAGTTTGTTTCTTCTTTCGCCTTCGATAATTCAAACTTAAACACTGATTCACTTCTCACCTTCCAGTTACCTAATCCGGCTCGAAGGACCAATGTTTGTGGGTTGTAAATCCACAAACAGGTTTGGTTTATTTCAATTGTGAAGGACCACCCTGATAGCAGGGCTATACATAAGACTATGCACAGTTATTGAAAGTATGCAGGTCTCTCAACTGCCGTGCAAGTAAAAGAGCAGGAGGGACACTCAGTACACACACAGATTAGATAGCCTAGTCAGCTAGCCAAGCAGATTCACATAGATTCAATTTCAAAAGCAACTATTCAAAACTATACATACATGTGACAGAATGGAATGAATTCTAAAAAACGCACACTAGTGTGCATGTATTAGAAATTAATGTTTGTTATGGTAATGAATAAGTAATGATAAGTTGTATAGCATAACAATCAATGCGTTTGTTTGGTGAACCCAAACAGTTGCTATGTACACTGTTTCATTTAACTTATAAAAACAATATGGTACATGCAGTACATTTCAAAACGTGCAATCAGGTAATGAAAAACTAGTGTTACATGTGATGCAAGTTTAACAGTTGATGGAATATTGCTTTTTCAAAACAGGCAATTTTGTTCTGTGGCATACCATTTCGTGGTACGTGATGTAACACATCTGATACACGCTTAATCAGTGATTATGCATTAACCCTTTCGTTCCGGATCCCGCTTTAAAGCGGGGTGAGACCGGTTGGTTTCTCCGAATTTTTAAAAATAGTTACTTTATAGCTAGAACGTTCAGATTGCATACACAGGTGCCCAATGCATTGGAGAAGCACCTAAAATAGCTTTCAGCCAGGACTGCTTCGACAGTACCTCACAGCAGTTGCGTTTATTTCTTCCTCGGCAAAAAACAACAACATCGGTTCTCCGTCGAATTTAAAAAAAAGTTACCTTCTTCACAGCAGCTTCATTTATGGATCCAGTCATCTCCAGAGCTTTGTAGAAGCAGCGAAAAATTGCTTGAGCTCAGTAGCCTTCCATAACATTGAAACAACCGCTTCTTTGCCGACCAAGACTTTGCGGTTTGACTTACTGTCTTCTCCATTTTTTATAAAATCGCCAGTTCAACTGGGGACCTCCCTATTACGTACAGTCTTAGGTAATGCTTATTACATCATAGGAAAAAAGTGAGCGTGTCGTGTGACCCCGGTAACTATGCAAAAAAAAATTTTTTTCAAAGTCATTTTTTGGAAGATGGCGTCTAGAAGTTACAATGCGGTGCAAGTTTTAGACTTGCTTGATGCTGACTCTAGCGACTCAGGATCAAGCGGAGAGAAGGGAGACGACATCTAGGGCTATAGGAGGCCCTGTATCAGGGTTGGTGGACCAGACCCCGTCAACTCTGATACTGAAAATGGGAGTCAAGAAGATGATCGAGGTAAGCTTGTCTTTCTCTTGTCTTTCTCTTGAAAAATAGCAAGCTTCTGTTGTGGAAAGGACTTATTTATAGCTATATTGAGATAGAGTAAGCTGTTTAGCTATAATATATATATATTTCATTGAGTTTTGAGATTTGAAAGTGGCTTGTGGTTTTTTGAACAAATTCAAATTTTCAAAAAAATTTAAAATTTTTTTTTACCACATATACTACTAGGACCAGATGTGAATGCAGTCACCGACCCCGATTACGCAGATGAGGGGACAGGAGCAGAGTCTTCCAGTGATGAAGGAGAGGATACCGGACCTGAGTCTTCCAATGATGAAACACGAATAGGCAGCAGGTTCCAGTGATGAAGAAGAGGAAGTGGCTCCTCCTGCTCCGAGTTCTGGACGTCCTCGCAGTCGGAGAAGGCGGGAATTGAAGAACAAGAGTCGGGTAGATGAGGTAGGGGGAGAGTGGAAGAAAGATGACAACACACCCATTGATATTCCATAATCTTTTGTGTAAAGGACCACAGACTTTGATATTTGTGGCTGCTCCCCCCCCCCCTCCCCATCCCTGAACATCCCAAAAGTTGTAATATGTATTGTTATTGTCGTTGTCGTTGTCTGTGTTTTTGTGGTGTTGTAGTGGAGCTTCACACTCGATGTATATGTGTGTGCGTGGAGTTGAAATGTTATTCTGGCACTTCCAGATCTAACCGGGGAGGGAACGAACTCGGGGGTGGGGGGGGTGGGGTCTTTTCTAATCGGGGCTACTATGCCCATGTAAGTTGAATTTCATGTATGTGTGTGTGTGTACACCAGTCAATTTATATTATACATTTATTTTTATGATCTGTATTCACCTGTATCTTCTTTTTTCTCGTGTGTGTGTGTGTGTATGTGTGTGTGTGCATTTGTGGAATGAGAGAGAGCATCCGTGGACAAACAGTATGTGGCACTTCCGTATACAACCTGGGAGGGAACTCTGGATCTTTTTGGATCGTGACTACTATGCCCATGTAAGTTGAATTTCATGTGTGTACACCAGTCAATTTATGTATAATAAAATATACATTTATTTTTATGATCTGTATTCACCTGTAGCTTCTTTTTTCTTGTGTGTGTGTGTGTGTGTATGTGTGTGCGTGCATTTGTGGAAAGAGAGAGAGAGCAACCATGAACAAACAGTATGTGACGTTTCCGGATCCAACCTGAGAGAGAACGAACTCGGTGGTCTTTTTCGGTCTGTGACATCATCCACGCTGGGTAAGTTGAATTTCATTTTTTCAACTTACTGTATTTGGGTGTGTCCAGCTAGGGCTGGGGGGGGGGGAGGGGTTATGGTACAAGAATGTCAGTGAAAAGTAATGACGGGGGAGGGGGGGGTTATGGTACAAGAATGTCAGTGAAAAGTAATGACGGGGGAGGGGGGGGTTATGGTACAAGAATGTCAGTGAAAAGTAATGACGGGGGAGGGGGGGGGGGCTCAATTCAGTGAGGCCAGCAGTTATGTTACAAATGTCATTGTAGTCTTGTGTTTTTTTTGTATTGTATGGAGGTTCCGGATCCTATGGGAGGGATCGTTCAGTCTGTGACACCATCCATGCCGGGTAAGTTAAATTCCACGTGTGTGCTTGTACTGCTTTTCATTTTCAAAGTACACTTTCTCAATACATGTTTCTCTCATGTACAGTGTGGAGTATACATAGCAGGTGTTCATACAGTGGGAGGCTAGCGCTGGGTTCCCCCCTAGAATTTTGGGAGTTGAATAGAAATGAACATTTAGGAAGCATTTATTTTTAGTCTGATATTGTATTCCATTATGTTCCTATCATGACTGAGCCATTTAGTGCATAGGACCGAACACTGATTATCAGTGTGAAGTATAGACTCGTATGCAAAGATGTGCATCAAAGTAGTGTAGGTTCCAAAAAATGGGTGTGGCAAAGTACACTCGGAGCCCCACCCCAAACAAAAATCCTGTATGAAACCGCATACAATACATCATAAAGTTGCAATTATATAGGATCATGAATAATTTGTTGTTTGTATTACAAATATCTTTGTTGTTTGTGTTTTTGTGTATATGAAATTGTTTTATAGTGGAGCTCGACGTCCGATGGCATACGTTCCTTGTGGACACTCATAGATGTCTACTACATGATCACAATCAGCACCACACACAACAAACAACATATTTTATTGTTGAACTAATATAATATTGGTATATAATGCATCAAACAATATTATTTCTATTTTATTTTATTTTTTTATTGATGGGAAAAGTGGATTTTTTGGGGAAAAAAATTTTTTTTTTTGAAGTATTAGTAGATGGCTTAAATATTATTCAATTTTCTCAATCAAAAAATGAGGGAAATCCCAAACTCTTGGTCTATTTAGTGATATATGGTTGCTATGGGGTTTTCCCAGCCAGCATCGAGTTAAAAAAATAAAACGGCACTGCTCTATTCCGCGGTAGAAAATTAGATTATTCCACGCGCGTCAAAACAATTCAGGAACGAGAGGGTTAAACACACTGCTTCACATAGGTGGTACATCAAGTACCACATGCGGTACAAACTATGAGTTAGAAGATAATGCAGGATGTACCTAGAGTGGTACACGAGAACTAGCTTGCAACACTTGTAGTATGATTTTCAGAAATGATTTAACTACATCATGCTAAGATAATCATATATAGCTTTGTCTGTTAGCTAAGACAAGATATTAAAGTTGAAATAGTATTAACTGAAATACTTTAATATTAAACATCTTTATCAAAGACATAAAATACATAGTTATAACAATAGTTTTTGTAATTCCTTACATATTACATTCTGAAATATTTCTTATCATGTACGATATAAGACAGTCTACTGTACGAGATGGGATGGGACCATGCTCGCAAGCGACTTTTCGAAAGACTTCAACTTTTTTCTTCTCAAAGTTCATTCTTAATTTGTACAGTTGAAGTGGAACAACGTGATCTAAAGAAAGTCCATATACAGATATAGTCTTTAAGGGTGCTGGCACATAGCAACGCGCGTGCACTGTTAATTGACCCAATTGAGCTGCCAAACCACGGAGTTGTAGCCTGTGGTTGGGCTTAAAGAAACACGCGCACACAATCCCGCCTACAACCTCGAAAATTATAGTTGGCGATCTCGGGGCTTTTATTGCGTTATCAAAGCAGAGGCTCGTGGCCTGTATCTAATTGTGGTTGGTATGGCTAACAGAACAGGCACAAAGAAGAAGCAACAGCTTTCTGCAGCAAGACAGAAGAAAATATGCTACTCCAGTAGAGGTACCTATAGCAAAACATGATAACAATGATATTTTGAACATCATAGTTACAGAATACATTCTGTCAACAGTCATGTTTTGAATCATTCTAAATATATATACTTAATAAATATATTCCATGTAGTGTATGGCACACAAAAAAGAATGGTGCATGGCTGTATATCATAATAAATATTTTTGTTTTTAGTCTAAAATTTATTCATTTTTTTTCGCAGCAAAAAATTACATGTTTTTTTGTTGATAAATCTGATGTACAGTCTCATCTATTATTGTACAGGTCCCGAGTTGGTTAGTCATGATGGAGGTGACAGAAATCTGTCTGTGCCCTCCAGCGCAGGTCCGTCTGTGCCCCCCAGCGCAGGTCTGTCTGTGCCCCCCAGCGCAGGTCTGTCTGTGCCCCCCAGCGCAGGTCCGTCTGTGCCCCCCAATGCAGGTCCGTCTGTCTGTGCCCCTCAGCGCAGGTCAGGTCCGTCTGTGCCCCTCAGCGTAGGTCCGTCTGTGGCCCCCAGTGCAGGTCCAACAGTGCCCCTCAGCGCAGGTCCATCTATACTTTCTAGCTCATGTCCATTTGTACCAGCTCACGCAGTTTCCTCTAGAGAATCCAGCACTGATATTCCTGGGCTGACTGATAGTGAGTATGGCACCACCATCTGCAAGTTTCATGTTCCTGAGGCAAAGCCGGCTAATTTTTCTGGATCAGCTGTAGCAGATGTGCCTAGAATTGTGTTGAACACGTATATAAAATATATTAAAATTTGAATCTCTACTGTGTGTGTATATATGCATCAGGGCTTCACACAGAAGGGAAGTAGCCCTGGAATTTTAATCCCTTAATTATAATCATAGATCTATTCTTATAAATCAATTAATCAATCAATAAATATAATCGTAAAAATAAGTTAATAAAAATAATTTTTAAATTAATTTTTTACTATCACTTACAGTGTCCAACTCTGATAACAGCGAGTTTCATGGAGGATGATGATGGCTTACTTGCAGAGGAGTTTGATAGCACCCTCAAAGATGACTTGATAGACCGCTTGTCCCTGCTCTGTGATGACGACATCAAGTTTCCTCACGAAGATGACATGATTTCAACATGCACATCTACTGGCACAGTCAGTTTTTGTCATTCCATGAGCCTTCAGATTCACCATTCTAGCTGTTCATAGAAACAGTACTATCCAGTCTTATCGTTTTTGATCAGTGGTCATTTGTACGCTGATTACGCTCGCCTGAGTAGTCTGCTAGGTCTGCCAAGTTGCTCGAGCACTCATAGCCAAGGTGATCCAACCTCCTGGTTCCATCCCAATATAACTTTTTCCTCTCTGGTTCGGACCAGTCGAAACATTTCTGCTGCTGGAATTATATAAATACATTATAAATAATTAGAGTTGTAATATTAGTTCTAAGGTAACAGGTATCACCTCCAATCTTTTAAAGAGTAAACGGCCACTGTCTGTTGTGTTGCCAAAATTTTTAGAGTGGATTGCAAGTAACACCACTCTAGTCAGTGAAAAAATAGGGATTCCTCACTATTCGGGTATGCAAAAGTATTACCCCCTCTTTTTATTCATTTTTAATCTATTGAAGTTGACATTGAAAGTATAAGCTATATAATAAGATTATTTATTATTGTTCAGGTCAGAAGACTGAACAGGGGTACACACACTCTTCAGCCTGCCTGCGGGTCAATCAACATCAATTAACATTAATTAACACCATTCTCACAAACAAGCATATCATGTAGCTAACTTACCTTACCTATTCATCTGAACATAATATTATTCATAGCTTCCTTAAAACCATTTACTCTTGTATCAGGCCGTTCACTTATAAGTCTGTACAATTATATGTTTTTTTTCGTTGATAAGTTTAAAGCCCTTACTCGCAAAGACATCTGTGGGAGTACTAGCTTTTGGGGTCAGATTAGCAAGGCTGCAATTGCCATAGGTGACAGCGGCTGCGCGTTTGACATACTCATTAGTCAAAGGGATCTTATCACCTGGTCCTTCGCCCCTGTGGTATTACTTGTGCCACACCCACCATAGAGCTCGGGAAGTTACGCCCTCGAACAATTATTATTATTATTATCATTATATTACCATTATTATCATTATTATTATTACTATACTACTACCTACTACTACTATTACTACAACAACTATTAATAATATTAATATTATTATTATTATTGTACCACTACTGTTATTGTTATTGCTGTTACTGTTGTTATTACCTTACTCTTCCCGATGTACTGGCACTTGAGAGAGTTTTGCTGCATCCATCACTGAGTGGCTGTTTGAAGGAACTCTCCTTTCTGACTTCTCAGATGCAACTGAAGAAGTGGCTTTCCCAAAAGACTCTGTTTATCAAAGCAGCAGCACTCACCAGGTCCTTAGGAAAACCCAGTGTCACACCAACACAAGCCAAGAAGCTGGTTACAGAGGGCTTCGACCAGAGCCTATCGCTTCTCCACCGAACCAGCCTTACTGAGGACGACAGCCTGAAGAAGAGGGGAGTCAGGAGCAAGCCGCTCGTTCAAGGCGCTCAGTTCCCGTTAGAAGTCTGCTGTTCGCCGCCTTCTCCATTCGTTGTTCCCGTGTTTTGTTTATTTTTTTCCAAACCGGCTCTTCTGGGAGCCACTCAACGAAAGATTTCGTTGACAACAAAATGCGCGTATTCCTTAACCGCCCGAAAGGGCGGGGCTGTTATGGAATAAAGTATGCGGACCAATACTTTTAGCTTCTGTAAGCTATTTCTTGCCAAAACTACAGAATGACGTATCAGAGCCGTTCTAAATTTGGAATAGAGTTACACAAGACTACTACAAATAAAGTTACAGAGAGAAATTACGTAATAAAGGTACACAACGGAAGTAAAGCGTCAAAGTTTGTCATGAAAGAACTGCTGCTGTGCATAATTAGAAAAGTAAATTGTGAATCGGAAAAAGCTTCTGTAAATTTGTCGGGCTTGAGCTCCAAGGTCCGTAGAATGCTTAAACGGGCGCTGTAGCCTTGAACTGCCAACTGTAGCTCCCTCTGTAGGGTGTGAAATTGGAGGGCTCATGCCTTCCGTGTTTCTTGCCGTAGGAGTCCAATTTCAGGTAAGCATGCTTCTGGAAGGGTTCACTTCACAGTCCGCTGTATAGAGTAGGCAGCAAAGAATAGAAAGTATATAAACTTGGGCCATAGCAACATAATTGGTTTAGCTAATGAGTTTGCGTGGGCGGATACGTATCCGGTGTGCCAGCACCCTTAAGCTATGTAGGTGGACATCACAGTTTTGACACATTCGTTCTACTGACATTGACAATGTAACCATCATGTCAGCCAAGATCTGCTGTTTTAAAGACTCAGCATTATGTGTATTCTCAATATCGAAGGCAAATTTATAGTCATCTTCTTCCAGACTTGGAAAATTTGGTCTATATTCATGGTATTGTTGAATTAAAAACGCTTCCGAAGTGACCTTGAACGTGATTCTCGGGGCCAGTTGTGGGCGTGTATGCTTGAGAGTCACGTGCAAATGGCCTTCTCACACTGTGGAAGGACCAGGTAGCTCACTTGTCAAGCGCAACCTAGAAATCACTCGCAACCGCTGGCCTCGCAGCTTGCAGTCTTGAATGACCAGGCAAAAGCGCGCACAACTCTAAGAATTTGTATGTCCTAAAGTAGACAGAGGTGAACAACAGTTTCATAGAACTCGGCATGCGGCTTATAATACATAGTGGATGAGCGAGGTGACTGTGGGTTAGTATGAATATAATTAAGACTTAGATAGTATGAATATAATTAAGACTTAGAGGGAGAAGTGAGAGGTTCTATGTCTGGGAGTTCCCAGACAGACTTCCGGGCCAGCCTGGAGATGCATCGTCTGGAACAAACAGGATGCACATTTGTGCGGCTCTGTGGTAGTCCTTGCCCTTGCAGCGTATCTTGACTGCTCGCACTTGTCCGTCGTCTCCTGGGTACGTTTCAACCACTCTAGCTAGTGGCCATGCTCTTGTCTTCAAGACCTCGTCTTTGAGAAATACGAGATCTCCAGTTTGTAACGGTTGGTGAGGCTTGATCCATCGACTTCTTTCTTGTTGTGTACGTAGGTATTGCTGAATCCATGACTGCCATAGCTCGCTCTTGAGTTTGCTTACTAGGCGCCAGCGTCTGAGGTCGGTAGTCTTGGCTGTAGAAGGAGTTGAAGTGGGCAGGGCTCTCATAGGTCTCCCGATGAGGAAATGCCCCGCTGTGAGATAACTTCCTTGCTGAGTTTCTTCTTCTGTCAGTGTGGTGATGGGCCTGGAGTTGAGTACACTCTCGGCTTCGGTGAGTAATGTGTATAACTCGTCGTAACGTAGTGGGTGAGGTTGTAAATTCTTTCGAAGTAGTAGTTTCATCGTACGTACGGCAGCCTCCCAGAGGCCTCCAAAATGCGGCGCTCTGGGGGGAATGTTGTGCCACTTGATACCTTTCTCCTGGGTGAATGTAGATGTCATCTTCTTGCCTTCAGTAGAGCCGAGGAGTGCTTCCAACTCCCGGATCTCCTCCCGGGCACCTATAAAGTTGCTGCCATTGTCACTGTAGACATCTGTAGGGCAGCCCCTTCGTGCGACGAACCTGTGTAAGGCCGCCCGGAAGTCCTCCGTGGAGAGGGAAGCACACACATCGAGGTGCACGGCCTTGGTACACATGCACACAAATACAGCTGCATAACACTTGTCAAACGTCGGTTTCCTTGTATATCCTCTTCTAATGGTAAACGGTCCCGCAAAGTCAATCCCTGTCTTCTCAAAAGGTGGAGAGGGCTTCGTCCTGACTGCTGGTAAAAGTCCGAGTTGGTGTGACACAGGCTTGGCGTAAGCACGTTGACATCTCATGCAAGACCTGCTGACATGTTTCAACAAGTTCCTGAGTCCTGGGATGTAATGAGTGGCAGAGATGATGGACTGTAGAGCGGAGACTCCGGGGTGAAGATGAGTCTGATGAAGAGAGTAGATCCATAGTCGTGTGAGCTTGGATTTGGGATGGAGTGGTAGAAGAAGTTTCGGTAGAGAAGGAGTGAAGGTGTTGCGAACCCTGCTCTTCAGATACAGAAGTCCGTCTTGAGTTGTAGGTAACATCTTGTGTAGAGAGTGACTTTTCGGGAGGACTCTGTCTTCCTTGACTGCTGCAAAGACCTCCGGGAAGTCGCATTGTTGAGAGAGTAAAAATATCTTCTTGGCAGCTTGATGAATTTCCTGAGATGATAGGTGTGTAGTACCTTGTTTCTTCTTGAACTTTGTCCGGTTGAAAAATCTGAGAATCCATGCGAAGACTCGCGTCAGGGCGAAGAATGATGAAAACTTGTACCACAGGGAGTTCAGAAATCTCACTTGCGAGGAATCCATGTTGAGTGATACTGAGATGGTTAGTATTTGTACTGCTTCTTTGGGTCTATTGATGGTTGTCACCGGCCAAGCATCCAGAGGCCTGGAAAGCCACGGTGGACCCGACCACCACAATGTGGAGGCTATCAGATCAAATGCCGCAACTCCCCGGCTTGCTAGGTCGGCTGGGTTTTGATCCGTGGGAACGTGTCGCCAGGTGGTGAATGGTAGTAGATCCTGTACACTCTGCACTCTGTTAGCCACGAATCGATCCTTGTGTTGTGTTGCTTCCTTGGAAAGCCAATGTAGCACAATTTGGCTATCTGTCCATGCGTGTAGGTTGTCCTTAGAGATGTCCTGAATGGTCCCTGTGTGAGCCAGTAGCTTGGCCAGTAGATGGGCTCCGAGTAACTCAGCTTTCGGGATTGTCATGTGTTTCACTGGTAACACGCGAGCTTTCGCGGTCACCAGTGACGTGTGAACTGAGCCGTCTGTCTGAACTGATCTCAGGTATACTGCGGCGCCATAAGCTTTAGTAGAGGCGTCCGCAAAGCCTTGTAGGGAACTGAAGTTGGATTGTCCAGTTGGAGATGTGATCCTTCTTGGAATGGGATGATCTAGGACCTTGGGCAAGTCTTTGACCCAGGCGTCCCACATGTCTTGCAGATCTTGAGGAACTTCGTCGTCCCAAGGTAAGTTCAATTTCCATGTTTCCTGGAGGATGGATCTTGCAACGATGGTGACGGGCGCGAAGAGTCCCAGAATGTCGAAGACTCCCGCGGATATAGATGCAATTGAACGTTTAGTGATCTTCTTGTCGTTGATGATGTCTGGAACAGCGATGTGTAGGACGTCGTTCTGAGTGTCCCAATGTATGCCTAGCGCTTTGGGTGACTCTGCGAGGCGAAGAGTCGTGCTATCCTCATCGCGTAGACTAGCAGGTGCGAGGTCAAGAAAGTCCAAAGAGTTAGATCTCCATTTCCTTAGCACCATGCCTGCCCTCGCAAGAAGACTGCACAACTCGATTCTGATTTGTGTAGATGTCTCAATAGAATCCGCGCCAGAGACGAAGTCATCAACGTAGAATTCTGTGGAGATCGCTGCTGAAGCTCGTGGGTAGATGTCTTGAAATTGATCTGCCAAGTAGCGAAGTGTCTGCGTAGCCAGGAAGGGTGACGAGGCCACGCCGAAAGTCACCCGTTCCATTCTGCAGTCCACAATGTGTCCTGTCGGTTGGCGCAGAAGGAAACGGTGTAAGTCTTGATGATCCTTGTGAAGTAGGATCTCCCGGAACATCTTGCTGATGTCCGCGGAGATCCCTACTGCGTGTTTGCGAAATTTGACAAGTACGTCTGCCAAGGGTGGGTACAGGTTGGGACCCACACGTAGTGTGTCATTCAGCGAATGTCCGTTGGTGGTCTTGGCAGAGGCGTCAAATACTGGTCTCGTCTTGGTGGTACTGGAGGATTCTTTGAAAACTCCATGTACTGGCATGTAGTAGCAGTCCTCGTTGAGTTTAAGTTCTTGTTCTGGTATGATGTGCGCGTGCCCCAGGTCAATGTATTCCCGAAGCGCCGCGTTGAAGGGTTCCAGCTTGTGTTTGGTGGAGAGTGACTTCTCGTTGGAGAAGAGCCTTGACATTGCCTGTTTACGTGAGTTCCCGATTGGTGGAGGGTTGTCCTTGCGTGGCAGAGCTACTGTGACTCTGCCGTCCTGTAGCTGGACGTTGGCATGGAAGTGGTCCACTGCCGCTTGGTCGTCCGCGCTGAGTGGTGAGGCCTCTGGGACCTTGTCCATGGCCCAGAGCCTCCCCAAATCTTCATCAAGTTGAGTAGCAGGTGTGATTATGGAGAGGACGCGTGTACTCCCCGACAGAGGTCCGATGACTCCGTAGCCGAAGTGTGTCGAAATGAAGCGGTGTCTGTCCGTTTTCGTGACCTCCCCGCATAGGTCCCATGGGTGTTCCTGACCTAGCAGGATGTCCACACAGCCTCCCATCTGCGGGTCGGATAGGCCCAGACCATTTTGTGCGGCCAAGTCCAGGACCACGTCACGGTCAGCTGGTGGTGTAGACTTCAGAGCATGTGGGATCACTGAGAACTCGATGGTGGACGAAGAGAAACTTGAGACTGTAGAATGTAGTTTTGTGTAGACCTTGTGCTTTGATCGTATGGTTCCTTGTCCGAATCCCTCGAAGACTCTGTCCTGGGGAATCCGTTTGAGCTTGAGTGAGGATGCCAGTTCTTCTGACATGAAGGTGCCCCCGCTTCCGTGGTCGAGTAGCAATCGGGCCTTGACGATGTTGCCTTCGTGCTGAAGCTTAGCGGTGACAGTACATATGAAGTTCCCAGAACTAGAGTCTTGTGGAGAAGCTGGGATCTCTGTAGGTTGGTTGACCACAGCCATAGAGGCAGGCGTAGTTGTCGTGGTTGTAGTAGAGGAACTGCCGTTTGTTCGCTGCTCCTTGTGTAGCAGTGAGTGATGCCTCAAGTTGCAATGCCGACATGAGTGGCGGTTTGTGCAACTCCGAACGGCGTGGGCTGGGGAGAGACAGTTCAGACAGAGCCGTTTCTCCCTGACCAGCCTGTTGCGTTCCTCCGTGCTCAAGGCCGCGAAGACCGAGCACCTGCCCAGCCAGTGCGCTTCACCGCATGAAGCGCACTTGGCAGGCATCGTAGGAGGTTTCTTCCGTGGAGACGTAGGTGTATACGTAGGTTTGAACGATGTAGACGAAGATAAAGTAGCAGACGTAGTAGATGGAGTAGATAGAGATTGGGTGTCAGCCCAGAGGAGACGTTGCTCAATGAACTCAGTGAAGTCCGTCATGGTAGGCGAAGGATACTTCTCGAAGAGAAGTCTTTCCCAGTCCTCCCTGAGCTTCCCATCTAGGCATGAAGAGACTGAGGTCTCCCTTGACATGATTGTTGAGTGCTCTGTAATTGTCCAAGACTGATACTTTAAACTTGCGAAGGGATGATACAGACTGATCTGCCCGTGGTGGTTCTGTGACCTTCTGGACTAAGATCGGTATCACTAATTGTGGTCTCCCGAACATGCGTCTGAGGTCATCCAGCAACTTGTCGATGGATGCTCCCTGATTTAACAAGTCTGCGATCAGCGACTTGCCCTGCGATGGTACAATGGCTTGCCTCACAATTGCAAACTTGTCGGCCTCACTGAAACCCTCAGCACGATGTTTGAGGAGAGACAGGAGGCCAAGCTCAAAGGCTTCCCATTGGAGCGGGTCACCCGAGAACTTAGGGATGTCAAGGTTGAGGGGAGCCATCCTTGGACGGTCCTTGTGAGTATCCCCGGTGGAGGTCGTCGAAGGAGAAGATGAAGTTGAAGTGGCCGCGGCGGCGGCGGCGATCTCGGTGAAGTCATTGATGGCTTTACGTAGAGTTTGGATTCTTTCCTTAATAGCTGGGTGAGAGTGTAGAGACGGTGCAGAGTTGACGAGAGGTCTGCAGTTGGTCGAGAAGACGTCGAGTTTGGAGCTGAAGCGAGACGTGGTCTTGTCAGCTGTGGCTGCAAGGCGTTCCATGTCGTCCACGAGACTGTGGCTGTCGTTCCACAGTGTTTGCTGTAGTTTAATACGTTGAAGGTTGAGGCGAAGGCCGGTATGAAGATCGTTGTGTTTGTCTGACTGGGCTTGTTCGAGATCATACGCAGTGGCGTCGTCGAAAAGGAGTTCATCGATCTGCGATTGAAGACGCTCATGTGCAGAGACTGCTGAAGAAAGTTCATCTGTAAGGTCGCGATTGTGATGGGGTCCCAGTCATCTAGATGGCTGTCGACCAGTGACTTGAACTTGCTCTGTACTTTAGTTACCAGTCCACGCTTGTATGTGCGTTGGCGTCTTAGATGTGCGATGTTCGCACGAAGTGAGTCGTCCTCCGGAGGTGTAGTCATGATGAGTCGAGGTGACGTGAAGAGATATCAACTAATCGACAAGAACAGCCTAGCTAGTACGACAAGGACTGAACTCGAAACAGCGAACGATCAATCGAGGTGAGTACAGAGGTCAGGCCGTAGTGCCAGTTCGTCACAGGCTCGAAGGACCAAATGAACGTGATTCTCGGGGCCAGTTGTGGGCGTGTATGCTTGAGAGTCACGTGCAAATGGCCTTCTCACACTGTGGAAGGACCAGGTAGCTCACTTGTCAAGCGCAACCTAGAAATCACTCGCAACCGCTGGCCTCGCAGCTTGCAGTCTTGAATGACCAGGCAAAAGCGTGCATAACTCTAAGAATTTGTATGTCCTAAAGTAGACAGAGGTGAACAACAATTTCATAGAACTCGGCATGCGGCTTATAATACGTAGTGGATGAGCGAGGTGACTGTGGGTTAGTATGAATATAATTAAGATAGTATGAATATAATTAAGACTTACCCAAGAAAAAATTCTTGCAAGATCTTACAAAAATTTTTTTAGTGATCTTACAAGATCCCACTTGCAAGATCACTAATGATTTTGGAACCATATCAGGTGTGATCACACATGGATTACTTTGTAAGATCTTGGGTGATGAATGATTCAAGATCTTACATGTAAGATATTGCATGGTTTTTCATGCAAGATCTCACTTGCAAGATCTCACATGATTTTGGAACTATATCAGGTGCGATCACACATAGATTACTTTACAAGATCATGTGTGGTGATTCAAGATCTTATGAATGATCATTTTCTTGCAAGATCACACAATAATTTGAAATCAAGGTCATTAAGTCATGATCACTCAATGGCAAATAAAATGTTGAGTTCGAAATGTTATTCTGAACCTGCAGTCACCAACTCCATTCCATCTGCTGCGAGTCTTCCTGCATCGCGGCACTTTTGGCTTAACGTTGCCATTAACTTACGATGGTCATGGTCTGGGTATCTCTTTTGTACACAATCTAAAAGAACAAAATTTGCCATTAGACAAACATGCTAGAATTACATATACGGTATATTGAAAAAACTTACCAAACAATAATTGAACTCGTTGTGGAGAGAGCGGTGGCTTGTTTGACTTCACTGACTCGATAACAACGGAACGACTTTGTTCTTCCTTAGAGAACAAAACATCCAACAGACTTCGGCCATAAGCGCATGGACTTCTTGCTGGGATGTGTAGGAGATTCACACCATTATGCTAACATCAAAGTATAATGGAAAAAATTATGTTGCATTACAGCTAAAAAAAATTAACTTCATGCTAAATTCCCTTTGCAGTTTTTAATACAAGGTGGCCAAAATAGTGTGCCCATGACTGCAATACGTTTTCAAAATATTTCAGTCCTAGTATTATCATACTTTTATCCCTGCATTCCTACAATGCTGTTACTGTAGCTTAAATTCAGTTAGGTTGTTGTTGTTGTTGTGGTATTCATAAAAGTATTTCTCTGGATAATAATAATAGATTATCCGATATATGACCATTTTCAGGAATGTAAGGCTAAATATGGTGTGCTTCATTCAGAGGCAATCCAAATGAGTCAAAGTACTTTCAGTGGGGGTGGGGTATATAATGAGATTTGCTCTACATCATCACTGAAAGTATTCACACTCACTGCACCCGACATCAATAAATATGTACTGTGTTTAGCCAAAACCACACACAATTATTTTTTAATGTTCCTAGTAAATAAATAAGATAAAAATTAGGGACACCATAGGGTACATGCCAGATTCTTATTTCTTTAACATAATTGTAACTATCAGTTGAACGTGGCCTAACCATACAGACCACCATACCACATAACCCAGGTTTACTGGAGTGATTAATCAAAAAAAATTAAAATGGTAAATTCTTTTAAGTTTCTTACCATAAAACTTTGATCGTTGGCTGTATTTTTCTTGTCTGTAGTCATAGTTTTCAGCACTTGAAGTATTTGTTTCATTACATTCAATAACTCTGTTTGTTGGTTCAATGCTCGAACTGGTCGAAGGAGGACTAGTAGATATCTCCACATTTTGTTCGACAACAGGTACTTCATCAAACTACAAGAATAGACATCAAATTAGATACATGTCTGTATATAGCATTGTCTTTTTTGTAAGTTAACTAAGTTAGCCATCAGTGGATCAAGCAAAACAGCAGCAACACCAACAATGTTTAAAAGTATTAGCTGCACATGTGCAACTTGTGTTGATAGGTAATTACAAAACAATGTTGCTGCCAATAAGTTTGCACAATTTGCACAATTTGTAACATTTTTTGTTTTGTAACCATACTTACTGTTCGTTTGGCTTGAATAATGGAATTATCCAGTTCTGTTGGTGACGTCTTCCGTTTTTTAGAGTCTAAAATAGTAAGAATAATAATCAAACAAGCCCAAATATGAAATTTCATACCATTTAATTCTCTCATCACAGATACCACAGTAACTGCCCAAGATTTCTTTTTATAGTCCATAAGTAGTTGACAGCCTTCATTCAAGTCATCTACAGTTAATGGTTCACCATCGTCTTTAGAAAGTGCAGTCATATCCACCTTAAATTTCTTATTGGTTTGGTTGCACTTAACTGAAATCTTTTCTACAAACAGGTATACAACTTAATATTATAAACAAGATGTATCAGAAATAATTTTTCAGCCAAATTAACAAAAAATAAAATAGGAAATTAGAAATCCAATAATCAACTATTGGTGTAAAGTTAAAAGCACACTCATACAGTGTTTAACTTACTGTTTCTCATTGCAGCAAAAAAATGTTCTGTAGATAAATCGATCCTTCCTGCCTTCCTCTTCCTTTTCCCTCCACTAAGAGCTGGAGGTTCTCTCTCACAGTCACTGCCTGATTCATACTCCTCAATTACAGACATTATCAACAACTTTTTTGGAGTGGAAAAAACCTTTCTTTTTTTTGTCCTTTGACAAAAGCTACAACATGGCTTAAAGGGCAGCTGCAATCTCTGCATGTGCTTTTTTGTAAAATATTACTACAAAGTGTAAGCTGTGTATGTGTACGTAGTATTAAAATTTGTTTAAATAGATTATATACAACTTAAAGTTTTTTAACAATGGAAAAATAATCAAGAGGATCATATAGGCAGTACATAAGGAGTGATGGAGCTTCTATTCCTAAAACCACTTGGTGGAGATTAAAAAAAGGGTAAGGCTTTTCATTCAAGTACTACAGTACTATCAAAGACTCTACACTTACAATTATGCAGAAAGAAAGTGTTTAAATCTGTTCGTAAAGATTTGGAGAGGAGAGAGGAAGAACAGCAATTGGAGAGGAGAGAGCAAGAAGAGCAATTGGAGAGTGAGCAAGAAGATCATATAGAGGACAAGCAAAAGGAGAATGAGAGCATCAGCTATACTGACAGAGGTGATACGGAAAGTGTACATAGTGCCTATATGAGTTCAGATACAGAGATTGGCCAAGAAGAATTAATTGAAGAAAATTTGGAGGAAATTTTGGAAGATAGTATGTTTGAACCCTTATATGAAAATGCTAACATTACCATAAGTGGAGCATATTGTGCAATAATGGAGTTTAAAAGAGCTTGCCGCCTACCATTCACTACAATATCCAAATTGTTAGAGCTTCCTCAATTAGTTTGCCCACCCAATAATCACTTACCCACATCTGTGCACAAGTTTAAAAATTTCTTCGGCAAATTCTCATCAGAATATACTTCACAATACTACTGTAATGTCTGCCATACTGAGTATTCACCTGGTCAAAAAGTATGCCCCAACTGTGCTAATGCCAAACCAGACACTCTCATAGTTACTAACCCGAAAAAAGCAATCACAAGAGTTCTCAAGAATAAGTTTTAAACAGCATTCCTTTTTTATATTAATATTTGTACCAACATTTTGTGCAGGAAATTTTAAAGATCTTCTTCCCAGTCATAAGTCAAGCAGTGGTATTTTGCGTGACGTGCATGATGGAGAAGGATGGAAAGATTCATTTGGCCACGGTATAATATTTAACACAGATGGCATTTCTCCGTTTAAATCTTCAAAGGTTACTGTATGGCCAGTATTAATAGCATTGTCTATTTTACCCCCAACAATGCGTATGAATAAAGACAACATAATAACATTAGCAATTTGGTCAGGAGAATCAAAGCCTCCCATGTCTGTTTTGCTAAGACCTCTTGTTTTGTTATTAAACGATCTTCAAAAGAATGGTATTGATTTGGAAACTACCCATGGTACAAGATTTGTGCATTTTACCCCAGCTTTTGGTTTATTTGATTTGGTTGCAAAGGCACCAGTATTGAAAATGAACCAGTTTAATGGTGTCAATGGGTGTCCTACATGCCTCAATCCAGGAATAAGAACAGTGTCTCAGTATTATCCTCCAGATAGTAGCTGTGGTCTTCGTACAAATGAGTCAGTCATGAAAGATGCTGAAGATGCTGAAAGAAGTAAGAGTGTAGTTCAGGGAATAAAAGGAAAATCTCCATTGACTGGAGTTGTAAATCTAGTCAATGACATACCTGTCGATTACATGCATTGTGTACTAGAAGGTGTAACAAAGTGGCTCTTAGAGAAGTGGTTGAATTCCTGTAATCATACATCTCCATTCTATATTGGAAATCAGGTGAAGCAGATTGACAAAGATTTAGTGCAACAAAGACCACCACATGACTTTGCAAGGGCACCAAGAAGCCTTGAAAGACACAGAAAACACTGGAAGGCTTACGAATTAAGAAACTGGCTTTTGTATTATTCACTTCCATTACTTGAAAACAGACTAACACCACTGTACTCACACCATTATTCTTTGATGGTATGTGCTATTCATATCCTTCTTCGATCACACCTTACTGAGATTCAAATACAAGCTGCTGAAACTATGCTATTTGATTTTTATATCATGCTACCGGAGCTGTATGGAATTAACAGTTGTACCCTAAATGCTCACTGTCTAACTCACTTAGCATATTACGTTCGAATCTGGGGTCCATTGTGGACACACTCACTGTTCGGATTTGAAAGCATGAACGGCCATTTAGTTAGTATGCTACACTCCAAAAGAAAGTTAGCAGAGCAATTAATCTTTTCCATAGATGTATCACATTCAATTGGAATGCTTTCAGACCAATTAGCTGGAAAAGAAAATGTTGACACAATGGAGTTCTTAAAGCCTATGTCATCTCTTTTACAAAAACGAAACAATATGACAATGATCAGTACAGGGGTATATTCTATTGGTCCACTAAGTAAGCTCAACATTAATGAGGAAGAACAAAGTGCAATTACTGGAGTGACACGCTATAATTTAGCAGAAATGACCATGTTCAAGAAACTGTACTATCACAACACTATTATTCAAGCATTCAGTGATAGAGGGAAAAGGGATAGTTCTATTTGCTGTTTTATTTCTTGTGGCAGTAAAGAGTATGGTAGGGTACTAATGTTTACCCTGACACCTCCTTTAGCTCTTATTAAGGCTTATCAGAAAACTTCATCATCTTTCCTTAAAAGTATCGGCCATTCAGTACGACAGAAGTTACAGGACTATACTAGAGTGGATGTGTTGAGTTCATTCATCATTCAAGTAAAAAATGATTTAAAACCTGCATGTGCAATTCCACTTTCTTGTATTGTAAATAAATGTGTTTTAGTATCCTGCCAAAATTCAAGTTACTCTTACATTATACATGTACCTAACAACTATGAACATCATTAACACCTACACAATTTCATCTCAACAATATATTACATGTTGTGTACTATCTTAGTTATATTTCAAGCTATAATCGTAAAGTTTATTTATATGTACTTACGTATTAAAATCTGCCATAACTTATAGTACTTAAAATCTTGAAAGATCTGCAAATTCTCGTACCTTCAAATTTATGCAACATTTATTTACTCAATGTATTCAAAATATTTGAAAATGTGCCGTTTACAAACTCACCAGGTTGTACAAAAAATAGAACTACATCCACTTTAGTTCTTGCGACTATCAACTTGCAAGACTGAGCAAGAACTGCAGTAACTTAACAGTGGTGGCGGAAGCATTTTTTCATTGGTCAGGCAAATTCACACCTTCTATTTTCATAGCTCATTTTGTATTAAAGGAACAATGTTATTAAAATTTGAATTTGAAATAATAAAAGAAAATTAATGATTAGTGTGGTACCAGGCAGGCGTCACGACGAGAATGGGAAAGAGAAGAAGAAAGAAAGAGAAGAGAGCAGGAAGAAGAGAAAGAACAAAGAACATTAATTAGCTAGTTACGTGTAGAACTTTGTGTGTGCGTCATTGTGTATTTTAGTATTATAAGCAGTGCGGTGTGCGTGTGCTAGAGTATTAGTGTCGTGTGCATATGTAATTTGTAAGTTTCCTGTTTCATTTGTGAGCATGCGTATGAGAGGGTTTTCATCTCATAAAAACCCTCTCCACTTCCTGTCAAACTGAGTTGTCCTATTCATAATCTTGTTTGTAGTTTTAATAATCTACTCTTGAGTTTGTGGCCACGGGAGGGTTTAGTCCTAATACGCTATCCCCCTTCTCAGTGCGCAGGAGTCTCCTGGTGGCAGCGACCTTTCACAGTTCCCCAGCACCACAATTGGCGGCAGCGGTGCTCCACTTCGGTCTAACCTCTGAAGTTTCGAGTCACAAGTTCTTTCCCCACGTGGTCGAGGTGTACCTACCTTGTGTGTCTTCTTGGTGTCTCCTTTGGACCTACTACTTCGATCGGCGACCGTGTCTCGACCCGACACGTCAAGAGACTATAAACTTTTATGTGTATCGAGTTTTTGTGGTATTTTCGTGTAATTCGCAATTTGTCTGTGTTATTTCTTTGTGCAAATCTTTATTTTCTTATTATTTTTCTTTCTTCCAGGGCAGCGGACATTTCCACTGTACTGACTGTGTATGTCAGGGCCTGGTCGAGTGAGGAGAGAGAGGCAGTGCAGGAATCGGTCGAAATTCGGTACCTATACAGATTCTGAACAGGAGCATTCGGACTCTGGGGTCTCTTCTGTAGTGCGGAGAGTAGTGAGTGAGAGCGACATATCTTCAACATCACTGCGGACGGTGTTAGAAACAGCAATCGACGACATGAGTGACAAGGAGGACGCGGTGGCCCCGGCATTAATCACCAGGGAACCAAGCAGAGTCAGAAGCAAAGGAGGCGCAGAGGCAGCCCTCCATCGGAGCGAAAGTAGGCCTAGCAGACGGCCAGAGTGCAAAACGAGAGAGAGAGGAGGTAGGGACACTAGTCGTCTCTCCTCAAAGTCAAGACGTGAGAGTGCCCGCAGACCCCCAAGGGAAGAAGCGGAGGAAGAAGAAGAACTGAGCGAAGAGGACGTAGAGTCAGTGGCGTCCTACGCAGATGGTGATGACAGAGAGGACCCAGTAGAAGCGAATGGAGCGAAACTGGACCTCCTGATCAAGGCGATGACCCTGCAACTGGAAAAGAAAAAGACGTCAGCGGACAGTGAGTATGTATCAAAGGAGATACAGTCTATTGCTTCCTATAGGGATACGGATGAAATACACCATTACATCCTTTCCCTGGAAGCCGACCTCAAAGATTTGGAAGTGCCCCTGAAAAGATGGAAGAGGGTGTTGATCAGAAAGCTGACACCTAAGGCTCGAAAGACAATCAGAGACTTCGTTAGCGAGTCCACCTGCACTTACGACGAGTTGAAGAGAGCCCTTATTAAGAAGTTGGGCCCAAGCAGAACAACCATAATGGACAAACTGTTTGGAATATCTGACAGAGACCTCAAAAGGATGGATCCAGCGGCGCGGGTTCAGTACTACAGAGGGTATATGGATAGACTTCTACTTACGAATACGTCAGCGGAAGCTCTGGCCCTCACCATCGTTACTGGCATGTTCAGACAGTCACTGTACCCGTCGGAGAAGTGCCTACTGGAGGCCTGCTCCATCTCTTCCTACGAGGACCTGTTGGACGCGGCGGAAGTTCTAACGTCGGGTGGCAGAAAATCACAGGATAGGTATGAGAGGAGAGAGGGTGGTAGTGACAGAAGTTACAGTGGTAGTGGTAGAGGTGAGAACAGCAGGTCGTTTAACACAGAAGGGATAAGGTGTTTTAAATGTCAAGGGTATGGGCATCGTGCGTATGATTGTAGGAGGAGTGGCAGCTCCTTCACATACACTTGCTTTGTTTGCAACGAGCAGGGACACAAATCTATTGATTGTCCCAATAGAGCAGATAACGTTAGTAAGGAGAGTGGGAAGACTAATGATAAACCTAATGCCAAAAAGCATAATACCAAAAGCCAAGCTGGAGTCACAGACGAACATACACTGTTTGAATTCCAAGGCAAGTGCAACGGTACAGATTGCTATTTCCTGCCCGACACGGGAGCGGTTGTCTCCCTGGTCTCTGAAGACTTGGTGGGTCCGTCCAATTACACGGGCGAATATAGCAATCTGGTGCTGGCAGACGGTCAGGTTATACGTCGACCTATGGTAACGGTAGAGATAGAGTTGATGGGAAAACAGTTCACCCAAACGGCCGCGGTGAATCATGACAAAAAGAGGCAGAGATTTGTGTTCTTTGCTTCTCCTCCTAGTAGTGAGGGTGAGGCACAGGTCACTCTTAGGGCTATGTGCCTGAGAGAGGAGAGGCGTCACACGTTGTCACCTGGTGAACAGACTGCTACACATTCTGTTTCTCCAGTCTCCGCTGTTATGACGCGGGCAGCTAGTAACTTGGCAGCCCAACGAGTAACAGAGCAGGAGACAGCAGAGAACATAGTGACAGTTCCTGAGGGAGCTGAGAGTGAGAGCGAGCCCAGCGAGAATTCCAGTGTGGGTTTGCAAGATGTGGCTACACCTCCTGAGGTTGTGATTGAACCAAAGGAGAGAGTTGAGTGTGAGAAGACAACAGTGAGCAATAGTAGTTTGAGGAATAGTGATGAGGAGTGGGCTGGTAAAGAAAAAGAGAAGGGTATGGTGGAAGATGATGTACTGGTTACTTTGGGATGTCCTGACTTGGTAGAGGAATCAGTGAATAATAATATTAAGGTTGAGGTTAATAATGATGACTCCTTGAAGGCAATTAGAGATTTGGCGGGCAGGAGACAAAATGGGTATTTTTGGAGTAATGGGTTGTTATTCCACAACATCGTCGACACCTTAGGCGACGAACGTTGTCGATTGGTAGTTCCCAGATCTAGGAGACGAAATGTTTTGAGACTTGCTCATGAGAAAGGGCATATAGGTGCTAAAAAGATGCGGGAGATTATTAATCGTAATTTTAGTTGGCCTGGCCTGGGAAAAGATATTATTAACTGGGTTAATCATTGTGAAGTGTGTGCTAGGATTAATAAGAGTGGTGGGAGACAGGCAACTATGGTGGAGAGGCCTATAGTCAGAGTGCCTTTTGACTCAGTGGCCTTTGATTTGGTGGGGCCCCTACCCAAGGCCAAGGGAGGGGTGAAATACATACTGACATATGCGTGCATGGCCACCAGATGGCCAGAAGCTGTGCCACTTAAGAATGTGACAGCGGAAGCGGTCGCGTCCGGGATGACTACCATCATCTTCAGGACCGGCCTGCCTTCCAGAATACTGACGGACAGAGGCACTGTCTTTGTCGGCAAGTTATGCGACAAGCTGTGCGAAGTCATTGGGTGTGACCTAATCCACACATCCCCCTATAGGCCACAATCCAATGGTGTCCTTGAGCGCCTCCACGGCACGCTCAAACCAATGCTTGCGAAGGCAGTGGAAAAGGGCATCGATTGGGCTGACTTTCTGCCAATGGCCCTGTTCACACTAAGACAGGTGACCAACCGCTCAACGGGCTTCTCACCCCACGAGCTGGTCTTTGGTAGACAAATGGTGGGACCCTTAGACTTGCTATACTCTGGGTGGGTGGACAAGGATTATGATGATTTGGATGTTTGTGAGTGGGTGTGTCAACTACAGGACAAGCTAGATCTGATCCATGACATGGCGAGTGCACAGGAGATTGAGACTATCGAGAAACGGGTGGAGAGCTTTGACAAAAACAAGGTGGAACGAGAGTTTGATGTTGGGAGCGAAGTCCTTCTGAGAGTGCCAGGGCTAAAGGCAGCCTTGTCGGCTTCGTGGGAAGGCCCCTATGTGATCTCACAAAAAGTCTCGAGAGTTACGTACAGGATTAAGAAACCTGAGTCGGAACACGAGAGAATTGCCCATATCAACAACCTGAAAAGGTATTGTGCGGGGGAGAAATTGAAATTAGTTGCGGGAATAAGCGTTGTTGCTGAGGAGGATGTAGAAATGGAGAAGTGGGTTGAGAGGAAAATTTTGGGTAGTGCATTGTGTGATGGGTATTGTGAGGAGGAAATTGGTAATTGTTTGGAGAGGCATAGTGAGTGTTTTAGCAATAAACCTGGGTTGTGTGTGAGAGGTGTTTGCAAAATAGTTCTAGAGGAAGGTGCCAATGTAGTGAATATCCCCCCTAGAAACATTCCAGTGAGGATAAAAGAAGATGTAGAGGCGGAAATACGTATATTACTGGATGATGGGATTATTGTACCCAGTGATTCTGAATGGTGCAGCCCTATCGTCCCGGTGAGGAAGAAAGATGGCAGTGTACGATTGTGCGTTGATTTCAGGGAACTCAACAAGGTGACCCCTTTGCGGAGATTTTGGCTTCCCTCTTTGAGAGAAATTTTGGACGAGGTTGGGCCCAGTGCAGTATTGTCGAAATTAGACCTGACATCTGGGTTCCATCAGGTAATAATGGATAAAGATTCGAGTGAACTAACTACTTTTGGGTGTTCACTAGGGAAATTCAAATTCGTAAGGATGCCGTTTGGACTTAAAAATGCGCCCGCGGTATTCCAGGCAGTGGTGGAGGAGGTGTTAAAACCTGTTAAAGAGATTAGCAGAAACTACATAGACGATGTGGTTGTTTTTAGTAAAGATTGGAAGAGGCATTTGGTGGACTTGGGAAAGGTTTTGGATGTGTTGAGAAAGGCAGGGTTGAAGGTGAAAAGGTCGAAATGCGAGTTTGGCAGAAGGACTATGGAGTATTTGGGACACCAGATTGGGGATGGGAAGTTGGGTATTCCGGAGGCAAGGGTGTGTGCGTTGAGGGACTATGACAAGCCGGTGACTAAGAAACAAATGAGGGCGTGTCTAGGGACTTTCAGCTACTACCGGGAATTCATCCCTGGATTTGCCAGCCACTCTGCCCTCCTCACTCCCAGCACGGCTCTGGCAGCACCCCACAAGGTCGTATGGACAGTGGAGATGGAAACTGCCTTTGGTAAGTTAAGAACTTTATTGTCTAACGCTGTTGTTTTATTTGTTCCCTTGAGAGATGATGACCTGGTGATCTACACGGATGCAAGCGGAGGCGGAATTGGCGGATGTCTACACGTTATCAGAGGAGACAAAGAGTTGCCAGCTGCATTTTACAGCCGACAACTTCGAGGCGCGGAATCGAGGTACTCAGTTACGGAGTTGGAATCTCTGGCTATCTTGGTAAGCCTGAGGCACTTCGATCACTACGTTTACGGAGCGAAAGTGAAAATCGTGACGGACCACAGGGCGTGTCTAGCCCTGAACACCAGCAACCACCTAAACAAAAGACTCATGAGGATGGCGCTGAAGATCCAGCAGTATGATGTGGAGATAGAATATCGACCTGGAAAATTAAACGGCAACGCGGATGGCCTGAGTAGGCAAAACTATGTGGAAGAAGAAGACGACGCCTCGCCTGGACCTGGTGGTTTTCAGCTTGTCCCTACGGCCCAAGGCTTGCCGGGGGGGCCTGTGGTACCAGGCAGGCGTCACGACGAGAATGGGAAAGAGAAGAAGAAAGAAAGAGAAGAGAGCAGGAAGAAGAGAAAGAACAAAGAACATTAATTAGCTAGTTACGTGTAGAACTTTGTGTGTGCGTCATTGTGTATTTTAGTATTATAAGCAGTGCGGTGTGCGTGTGCTAGAGTATTAGTGTCGTGTGCATATGTAATTTGTAAGTTTCCTGTTTCATTTGTGAGCATGCGTATGAGAGGGTTTTCATCTCATAAAAACCCTCTCCACTTCCTGTCAAACTGAGTTGTCCTATTCATAATCTTGTTTGTAGTTTTAATAATCTACTCTTGAGTTTGTGGCCACGGGAGGGTTTAGTCCTAATACGCTATCCCCCTTCTCAGTGCGCAGGAGTCTCCTGGTGGCAGCGACCTTTCACAGTTCCCCAGCACCACAATTAGCTCAAGTTAAAATGATCCAAAAATTCTTCCTGCGCTCACTTTAAATTCATGTTTGCAACTTAACTGACTTCTCTGGACAGTACTGCTCCAGTACGCTACCGCTGGAGTCGCCACAGGATGCCATACCAGTTCAGGTCGAATTCAACTGGTAAGTATCGTTATATACAGTTCTCTTCTATAAATATCACTGCGCATGCACATGAAATATAAAGAACAAGAGCCGACGTAGAGCGGTTAAGTAAATAGTCTCGGTTAAGTAAATAGTCTCGCTGGCGAGACTGAAATAGTCACGCAGTTATGAAAAAGCAGTTATGAATAAATTGGTCAGGCACTTATGAAAAATATTGGTCCGGCACTTGCCGGGTCTGCCGGGCCAGTTCCGCCGCCACTGCTTAATTTATGCAAAACCTTGAGAAAGATTCAGCCTTTGAACTTACCAAATTTATTTGCAAGAGTGCAAGAAGTTCCATAGCTTAACTGCCTGGCTAAACCTTATAAGGTTTTATATAAAAAATCATGCAGCTAAACTTACTAAGATCTTGCTAACTCTTGCTAGTTTAATCTTGTAAGAGTGTGCAAGAACTGCCATAGTTTAAATATATGTGAGCGGGTCTGGGAAAAGGGACCTTACGGCGCAAAAATTGAAATTGAGATATAGGCTCCAGAAGTAAGTCATCGGAAAAATTCTTTCTTTCTCCTATTTTTGTTTTTTGCAGAATTAGTCTTAGTGACCCTTACTCTACGTCTATGCCAAATTTCGCATGTCAAAACGACTTAAAAGACCCCAAGCGTGCCGTTAAAAGATAAGCTACTTTTTATTCTCTCTCATTCTCGAAGTACAATAAACGGGGAATGGGCGGAGTTTCTAGTGCTAGCTAAAAAAAAACGGCATAGCTTTGAGACTACTGCATGCACTCTACAGCTTACCTTTGGCTTAAAGTTTACCGCTACAGCGAATAGAGCAGCCAAGGATTCCAACAAGACAGGTCGTGAGACGCTCTGAAAGCTATAAAGAACTCTACGCAAACTTAGTTAGTCGCCGTTAAAAAGCGGCTGTACGATTTAATTGCGTATGCGGAGCACGCCGTTAAGTATACGGAAACGTTAATTATACCGGAAGTGGAAATTCAATTTATGTTTTCTCGATTTCTAGTTCAATTGCTTTGCTGAATAGGGCCCAGTTCAACTGCCAGTTTCTCTGCGTGTCGAAGGTTTTACCCTCCAGTATTTTAGCACTAAGTTGAGATAAATTGTATCTTTTTATTAGCATAAAAAACTCAATATTTTTGATTTGCGCCATAAGGTCCCTTTTCCTAGACCCACTCACATATGCAAGATCTTGAAATATTCTACATGGATAAAAAATACAAGATTTTGCAAGAAAATCAAGCAACTAAGCCTACTAAGATCTTGCTAATTCTTGCTAGTTTAATCTTGTAAGAGTGTGCAAGAACTGCCATAGTTTAAATATATGCAAGATCTTGAAAGATTCTACTTGGATAAAAAATACAAGTTTTTACAAGAAAATAACGCAACTAAACCTCCAAAGATCTTGCTAATTCTCGCAAGTTTAATCTTGTAAGAGTGTGCAAGAACTGCCTAGCTTAAATGTTTGCAAGATCTTGAAAAATTCTACCTTGTTCAAAACTGACAAGATTGTACAAGAAAAATCTCAATAAGTATACTTACTCAGATCACTAATGATCTTGCTAATTTAAACTTGCAAGAGTGTGCATGATTTTCATGGCTTTTATTTATGTGAGATCTTGTATTATCTTTCATTCATAAGAATAATACAAAGATCGTTTTAGTATATACTCTTGTAAGATCTTTATAGATCTTGCTTGCATTAATTGGACTTGTAAACATTTTAAGCAAGATCATTCCAAAGTTTGCAAGATATATCTTACAAATATGACATAAGATACTACAAGATTGAACTTGATTGACATTCTTGCATGATCTGGAATGATCTTGAAAACTTGTGCACCCAAGATAACATGAGACGAATCTTGTCTTGCTCAATCTTACTAAAAGGCTCTTGATCTTGCATGATCTTGTGTGGAATTTTTACTTGGGTAGAGGGAGAAGTGAGAGAAATGCATAAGTGTTAATAGTGTTAATGAAATGAGTGTGACAAGTGTGTTCGTAGGAATGTTCTATGTCTGGGAGTTCCAAGACATAACTCAATTGCCAAGAAGTTTGCAGCCTTGTCAAATTGGTTGCCAAAAAGTTGCATCCTTGTCAAAGAAGTTGCCAAAAAGTTACAGACTTGTCAAAAAGAAGTTGCCAAAAAGTTGCAGCCTTGTCAAAGTAGTTTGCCAAAAAGTTGCAGCCTTGTCAAAGTAGTTTGCCAAAAAGTTGAAGCTTTATCAAAGAAGGTGCGAAGAAGTTACAGACTTGTCACGCAGGTTACCAAAATATTACAGACTTGTCCGCATAGTTAACAGTGAGTTTTCAGATAAGTTTGCGAGGTTTGTTAACTAGCTTGTTAACTAGTGTCTGTTCCAGATGTCAACAAGGGAGTTCCAAAATTTGTTAACCACTCGGTAACTATGCACAAACTACTAGTTAACGAGCTAGTTTGCAATTTGTAAACTTTGCTTTTTGGCGCTGTGTTCCCAATGGATGATAGATAAACGTGTTCCCAATGAACGGTAGATTGATATAAATGGACAGTAGATTCGATTCTGTAAAGGGTTGCTATATTCATAAGCTCAGTTTGATAGGATGGATAGGATAGATTCGATGAGGTAACGTGTCGACAAGATGACAAACACGGTTAGGTACGTTAGATTCGTTCGGTAAGGTATCGTGGTATGATAAACACGATTAGGTGAGTATTTTCACGTGGTAGTGAAGAATCCGATAGATTAATTAGGTAGATAGATAGGTTGTCCCACGGTTATGGACGGTAGATAGATGATAGTTAGGTTGGCATAAATCTACCACAGGGAAGGTCAACTAATAATAAATAATAAAGTTCATAATGTTCTCGAAGGACCAGAATTCTAATTAGTCAGCAAGACGTAGGCTCCCTCCGGCACTTACACTTAATTTGCGCAAGAAGAATTATTGATTGCGAGTTGGTACAGATTATATAGGGGGATATGGTATAGAACTACGATGGGTAGGAAGTAGGTGGGGATTCAGATGGATATGATTATTAGAGGCGCCCGCAAGCAGGCTGGCCAAAGGTAAGGTGTGAGTGTTAAATGATGAGACATAACAGGTTCTGTTCAAAGTTCAGATGGATGGGGTGGTCCCGACATTGTCTTGAGATCGATCACTCTGGGTGGAGCCCAGACACCCGGATTTGTTGAATCTTTGACATTTGTCACATGTCGCAACGTATTCTTGAATGTCGTACAGCAATTTTGGCCAGGTAAAATGCCTGTTGATGAGGGAGCGAGTATGGCCATCATGGTCACTGTACTTTACCCAATTCATGGTCACTGTGTTCATGATCCTTGTACTTTACCCAATTCATAGTCCCTGTACTTTACCCAATTGTGACCGTCTACAGGAAAACCAGGCACAACGCGGCACCCTTCGAAAAAATTTTTTTTGCACTTACAGAGTTGTCGGCGTCCAAATATTGAGCTCTCCAAGTTTTATCGTCGTAGCTTAAGTCGTTCCCACTATAATAGACCTAACCGTTCCCTTCCATCGGCTTGAAACAATACATTTTTAAGAAATCGATCGATCTTTTCTCGATGTTTACGCACGCCGCGTTGTGCCCGGTTTTCCCGTAGACGGTCACAATTCTTGGTCACTGTAATTTACCCACTTCATGGTCACTGTACTCTACCCACTTCATGGTCCCTGTACTTTACTCACTTCATGGTCCCCATACTTTACTCAATTCATGGTCACTGTACTTTACCCACTTCATGGTCACTGTACTCTACCCAATTCGATCCTTGTACTTTACCCAATTCATGGTCCCTATACTTTACCCAAATCTTGGTCACTGTAATTTACCCACTTCATGGTCACTGTACTCTACCCAATTCATAGTCCCTGTACTTTACCCACTTCATGGTCACTGTACTTTACCCAATTCTTGGTCACTGTACTTTACCCAATTCATGGTCACTGTACTTTACACTTCATGGTCACTGTACTCTACCCAATTCATGGTCCCTGTTTTTTCCTCACTGTACTTTACTAATTCATAGTCACTGTACTCTAACCAATTCATGGTCACTGTACTCTACCCAATTCATTATCACTGTACTTTACCCAATTCATGGTCCCTGTACTTTACCCAATTTAACTCCTAACATGAATCTAGCAGCACACATCACAGACTGCATCCAGAATCATGGCCCAGTGTACTATTTTTGGCTATTTGCATTTGACCGAATGAATGGGATTATGGGCTCAATGCCAACAAACAACCATCAAATTCCAGTACAACTGATGAGAAAACTCACTTGCATGCAGGTCACCGATGCTTCACAGTGGCCATCTGAGTTTGAAATGAAGTTTACTTCAGTCCTGAATACATTTCCAAGGGAGTGTGGCTCTTTAGCACCCACTGTGGAACATGTCAGTTCCAAAATCCAACTATTACCTCCAATATCAGAAAGGGTGTTTGATGACCTAGAAAGGGATCACATCAGAAATCTACTAAATAGTACATATCCAAACTTTGAAGTTTTAAGGCTGCACAAAACTAAGCATGCAGTTGCACTCAGCACTATCACAAACTGGCATCAAAAAACTCTCGATATGGCAACTGCTCAAAAATCATTGTCAGACACAAGGTTGTGGAAATATTGAGATTTGTGAAGTGTTACATACTCATAAAGGAACAAGATCATGAAGAAACAACAGAGCTGTGGCTGGTGAAATTCTAACCATACATGGAACACCCATGTAAGACTTACTATGGATATCCAACTCAAGTGTGGGCCTAGAATAACTGACTTCTACAAGATAGATGAAATCGCTGACAGGGTTATTCATGCCCAAAGAAAAGTAAACTTCGGGCCACTTGTTGGGGAGGACAGTGTTCTCATAATTTCACCCATTCCCTTAGCATGATGGAAACAAGCATTGTCACTGTATTGTTTGTTACATGTACTTTTACAGTAGGTATGAAAACAAACAAAAAATTAATTAAAAAATATAATATAATTATGAGTTTATTCAGCACACATACCAGTAGTGGGCTAGAGAACACACATTGAGGATAGTACATGTACTTATAACCACTGAACAAGGTGCACATGTCTAATTCCATACAAACATGTATTTCATGCTTTAAGGGTGCCCGCACATAGCAACGCGCACCGCCAGTTGATGGGGCCCTCTAACAATTACCCGCCCAAACCTGCCATTATTATAATACGCGACCGGAACAATTGCGATGGCGTGTATTTTGCGTAGTTTGCGTGCGGGTAGTGTGGTTATCTGTTTCTCCTATCCCTGTGGGTAATCTAAAGCAATCAGCTGCTATGGGTTCAAAGAGAAACCGTAAACAAGCAGGTGTTGCTAGGAAGCGCAAGAAGCAGCTACTTATGGCAAGATTGAACAGATCCTGCAACCACAACCGTATTTGTAAAATTTATGCAGAGAAATAGATATTTTATGGATCACTACTGTGTAAATATAGATTCTGTGGTTGACCCAGTTCCAGGCTTGCCTGGTGATGGTATTGTACTTCTGGTACCATGGATACCATGAGTGCACAGCCAGAATTTTTACCACAACTGGTTAGTCAATTATAAATAAAAAATAACTTAACTACCACCAATGATGTAAATAAATGTTCAGGAGTCCATCCTTGACAGTCCCAGGATTTCATCACTGCCACCCCTGGCTATCCACACATGGTATGTAAAAAAAATAAATTATAACAGCAGTGATGTAATAAATGTATAGGATTCTGTCCCTGGCAGTCCTGAACACCTTCACTATTTTGTCACTGGTGTACCTGGTGATGTTCAGGATTCTTTCAATCATGGTAGCCCTAGCGATCCACACATGGTATGTAAAAAAGGGAAAAAAAAATTATAACAGCAGTGATGTAACAAATGTATAGGATTCTGCTGGCAGTCCTGAACACCTTCAGGATTTCGTCTCTGGTGGACCTGGTGATTCCCTGAATCATGGCAGCCCTAGTGATCCACACATGGTATGTAAATTAAAAAAATAATAATAAATAAATATTACATTGCTGCTGTTATAATTTTTTTTCTTATTTTTTTTTAAATCTCTTATTTATTTATTTATTTATTTATTTATTTTTTATATTCACCATGTGTGGATCACTAGGGCGGCCATGATTCAGGGAATCACCAGGTCCACCAGAGACGAAATCCTGAAGGTGTTCAGGACTGCCAGGGACAGAATCCTATATATTTGTTACATCACTGCTGTTATCCCTTACAAAAATAGATATGTGCTGCATGTATGCCACATTTATAATGCATTCATTGCAACACATGTGCATATTGCACTTGTGCGTAAAATGTAAGCAAAATGCACTTAACTGCAGCATGTGCCCTGCATGTATGCACAAGGAGAGTAGCATGCACACATGTAGTTTACACATGTGTCACATATATTTGCCTTGCATGTGTGCACGGTTTTATGTGCCACATGCATGTTAGGTGCACATGTGCATGTTGCTACTATGCCACATGCATGTCAAACACACATGTGCGTGTCACTACTATGCCACATGAATGTCAAGTAGATGTGTTCATGTGCTACTCTGCCACATGCATGTCAATTACACATGTGCATGTTGCTACTATGTTGCATGCATGTCAAATACACATGTGCATATTGCTACTATGCCACATGCATATCAAACACTTATGTGCATGTTGCTATTGTGCCATGTGCATGTTAATTTACCCACGATACCATGATATGTTATCGACCCTTACCAAATCTCATTTACATTAATGTTATTCATACCCACTCAAACCCAATGCATGTATCATCGTGCGTCATACATAAGTACTGTACTTGATTCCTTACTTATAACTTTTCATAAAGGCAATAGTATTCGCTTGAGTTGTGTGCGCTCCCACTTCCTCTCTCATTCCAGCTCTACAAGGCAGAGTACCAGACATCTACCAGGCAGAGATGCAGCACATGTACCACATCTACCAGGCAGACATGCAGCACATGTAACACATCTACCAGGCAGACATGCAGCACATGTACCACATCTACCAGGCAGACATGCAGAAATATACCATAGTGCTTGTGTGCCACATACACAAAAATTGAAACGCGCCACAGGCATGCAGCATGCAAGTAGAAGGGTGCACAACTCGTGAGTGGCATGCATGTAGCTGCATGTGAGTAGCACACAAAAACGTACTTGTGTGCCACATACACAAAAATTGAAACGCGCCATAGGCATGCAGCATGCAAGTAGAAGGGTGCACAACTCATGAGTGGCATGCATGTAGCTGCATATGAGTAGCACACAAAAACGTACTTGTGTGCCACATACACAAAAATTGAAACGCGCCACAGGCATGCAGCATGCAAGTAGAAGGATGCACAACTCATGAGTGACATACATGCCACTGCGCATGTATAGCATACAACAAGAGAATGCACACATGTGGCATGCTTTCTTGTGCACACATGCATCCCTCATATGCACATGTGAGGCGCTGTTTCAATTTTTCTGTATGCAGCATACATGCTTGATAGCAGCATTACGCCTGCAGCACATGTGCTGCATATGTACATGATGAGTGCAGTAAGGCAGCACGAATGTGTGCAGCATGCATACAACATTTTTGTTAGGGATAATTATTATTATTTTTTTTACATACCATGTGTGGATCGCTAGGGGAACATCACCAGGTACACCAGTGACAAAATAGTGAAGGTGTTCAGGACTGCCATGGACAGAATCCTATACATTTATTACATTGCTGCTGTTATAATTTTTTCTTTTTTCTTTTTTTTTATCGCTTTTTTATTTAGGATTCTGTCCCTGGCAGTCCTGGTAATCTTCTGGATTACATCACTGGTTCTCTTGGTGATGTTCATGATTCATTCACTAGCAGTTTCGGTGATCCACACATGGTTTGTCAAAACAAAAAAAATAAGTATAAATACTAAAATCAGTCCGAATCGTATCAATAAAAAATGTTTAGGATTCCGTTCCTGGAAGTGCTGGTGATTGTCAGGATCTTGTCACTAGTTCTCCTGATGAAAGTCAGGATTTGTTCTCTGGCAGTCCAATTTCACAAAGGACTTGTGCTGACCCAGATCATTAGCATGTCTATCAAGACAGTCAATATGGCACTAAACCCTACAAGTAGAGTCAGCACATTGGATCCAGTCCGCTGTGACTTCACCATCATCATCCACATCATCAATATAAGCACCCATACACACAATGCACACATCACTTGCAACCTTAGGATCTGTATGATCGTTAGCTTTCATTGCCTTGCGTGTGGGATACTGTTTGGGGACATGTCTGCCTCTCTTTACTCTGTCTTGATCTTCTTTTTTTTTTCTCTTGTTGCTGCCTTAGACTTCCGTTCCTCTTCCTTTCTCAATTTCTCACGTTCTCTCTGCAATTTCTTCTCTTCTCGTTCTTTTTTCATACGCTGCTCCTCTTCGAGTCTCTGCGCTCTTCTATCCTCTCGTTCCTTCTTTTTTTCTCTAAGTTCTTGTTCCTCTTTTTTTTTTGCTCTTTCTGGTTCAATATTTGTAAAGACTCCATGCTAGTTAGTACACGAGCACAAGATTTAATCCCAGTGCCTTTTTTACGGCTTGGAGTAACATTAGGATATTTCAATATTTCAGAGATCGGAGATCGTGTGGTTAGAGTTCGCACCGGTGTGGAAATTGTAGTTTCACGGAACAAAGTGGAAGACAATTGTTCTGCAGCTTGAGGTGTTGAATTCACTACAAAATGAATAAATACATAAATAAATAAATAAATTAATGTGACAGTACTTGGGAAAAGGGACCAATTGCGTTAAAAATTGAAAAATGAGTTATTCATACCACTGTGTAGAGCACTTCTTATGGAGTATTTTGATACCAAGTTTATAGGCAGGCGCTGCTTGATTCACTAAATATACGAGCAGCAATCTGACCAACTTGAGCACAGTTATTTCAAGAAAACTGCAATTAAAACTTCTTATTCAATTGCTCGCAGAGTTAACGTTGAATTCCGTAATCTAACCGGAAGTCCGGGTTACGTAAGACTGTCTTATGCTTGGAAAATGGTGGCGATCAGCTGAAAGGCAGTAAGTTATAGTTGGGGCCGCTTACTTCATTGATGGGGGAGCCTTACTCAGTTTAGACCCTACATTGTGTAAGAGTACTAGACAGGTATGGCTGTAAATAGCACTACATGCGTATAGACATAATTTTACAGGCCGTTTTGTGCTTCTTTTTTTTCTTCTGTTTCCAACAGTTTGATAGTTACAGTAAGTCATGGTAACTATAATACAGTCACTCTTTTAGAACTTGGTTTGTTAGTTCACTGGCTAGCTAAGTTTAGGATTATATTTGTCTTGCAGCCAGCTTATTGCCTGTTTTGGAACAAATGAACAATAGGAATCTCTTTAAATCAATGAACAAAAATGATGGACTTTCAAAATGTATTGCCATCTCTTGTTGCAGTGTGACAGAAGTCCTCATCATCACTGAAACCTTTGTCCAGTCAGAGACTTGCTGATTCTTCTAGTGTGTTCACAAAAATAGTCCCAGGAGTCTCCAGGTCTGCAGACTCCAACTACAAGACTCCATAAAGCAACATCAACCTATATAGCTTGATTATTCACATTTATTATTTCTATTCTGTTGCCGCAATGCTATAACAAAAACTTGTAAGAATTTACCCGCGATTATCCAGGTAGGGATAATTTGTTGCTAGGCAACAAATTGAATTCGCCCACGATTTTCAATTACTCGCGGGTTGCGGGTTGGATTTCCGTGCACGCACGGAAGGTCAAAATAGAGAGTAAAAGGTGACTGTGTTTAAACGGGGCGCTCGGACCTTTAACAACGGTTTCAGCCACTCAAATTTGGTGTCAGTGTAGCTAAAGGGTAGGAGATACCTGTGGGCGAATAAAAAGAAAACAACAACAAAATTTTTTTGTCGGTGTTTGGGCTCTACTGTACATTTTTGATTTTACGTAATTGGTCCCTTTTCCCAAGTACTGTCACAAATAATGAACAATCAATAATTTTAAAAAAACAATAACAAATAAGTTAAAATAAAACCTTATAGTAGGGTAGATCTGTGACATTTTTAAAGGGATGGGGACATGCTGGATAAAAGCACTAAATTTTTACATAATGATTTTGACACCCCAAAGTGTCAATTTTTGCTAGGACCCAGCTAAAAGGGTGTGGTTTACACCCTCTATATATAGAAATAGCAAGCTATGTTTAGGGACCATGCTGTTGCTCTTTTATTGGGATTAACTTGGTGAAACTGGACTGTTGTCTGCTTTAGATTGAAGCAGGAGAGGGTAAGTTGGATCTCCTACACTTACAGCTTCATTCATGGCTACATTTTGTAGGTTGTTGGTTACCAATCAGCCACTGATCTGGCTCAAGTCCTCACAAGATGGATTGGACATTATGTGTGGTATGACAACTAGATTCCACTGAAGCCTTAAAATGCCCCTTGCATGGACCAGGTAGTGGAGATAAATCTGGCCCATATCAATCCTTCCTTTCTCGGGTATGTGCATTCAGAAATTTGGACTTACAACCGTTGAGTCATTTAACGGAGCATATAACTGCAGATGCTATGGTATCTAATGAAGCAAAGTGGCATCAGTCTTGCTATAACAAATTTGGCATGGATAGGCTAGAAAGAGCAAAACGGAAGCGAAAAGATGACTTAAAATCCAAATCTGATAATGAGAGCCGAGCGAAACGTAATTGTCCATGTCGTCAATCACTGGATAAAAATGTGTGCATATTTTGTGCAAATGCTAGTGGTAGGCTTCACCAGTTTAGTACTCTTCAATCAGATGCTAGTGTACAAAGTATGGCCAAAGACCTTCAAGATGCTTCTTTGCTTGCCAAGATTGAAGGTGGAGATCTTATAGCTTTAGAAGCCAAGTACCACCTTAGCTGCTTAGCTGCACTTCGTAATTGTCATAGGTCACACCTTACGGAAATTCACAATGCTTCTGAGGAACCTCTTGAAAACCAAAAGATGGAAGCAAGAGCCTTTGCTGAGCTTGTATCATACATTGAGAGTTCAGTAGAGGAAGGAAATTTCTTTTTTAAGCTTTCTGAATTGCGGCTTCTCTATGGAAGTCATCTGAAAGATTTTGGCATCTCCAAAGAAATCAATATGGTTCGTTTCAAGGAACAGCTTCTTTTGCATTTCTCTGAAGCCCAAACTCAAAGTGATGGAAGAAACATTTTGCTGGTGTTTGAGAAAGGAATGCAGCAACTTCTACTTGATACCAACTACAAGGACGAAGCACTGATTCTTTCTAAAGCTGCTAAATTGTACGAAAGGATATATTCAATTCAAGTGGCTTTCAATTTAATGGTAGTTTTGATGGTAATAGTCAGCAGGAGTATGTGCCAACAAATCTCAAATCTTTAGTTTCCATGCTTCTAAATGGATCCAGCATTAACCCTCTCACCGGCAGATAAAATTCAGTTATTTATTTTTTCTACATGAATAATGTTTAAAAATAAATATAAAATCAGGAGTTCAAAAAAGTACCTAGCAACCATATATCACGTGAAAGTACATGTATTGTTCAACATTTTTGGTCAAATTTGGTTGCTTAGCAACAAACCACAAAGTGGTTTTGGGACCACAATGTAACTATATCATCATAACAAAGTGATCTGTATGCTTCCAGTGCAATATTAGCAATTGTTTGTGCGTGATTAGATATTTTTTACTGTTATAATAGACAGTTATCTCAGCCAGCAATGCTGTTGCTCACTGATGACACCAGAGGAGGCGTGACTGTTTGCTGGGCAATAACTGGGCAGAAGAACATCAAGAATACAAGAATATTTTACTAACAATTCCAGTCCTCTGCACACACTCACTCCTCTCTCTAGCCACATTCTTACTCATACTCTTCCTTTTTCATCCATTCAATACTTTGTCAACCTTACTTCATGCTTTCAGCATAATCAGTATTACCATCATCTCAATATTCAGACCTTGCAGAAGTAGAGACATCATCCTTTGAATGAATAGGAAGTCCAAAGTAGTTCAGAGAGCAAAGGTGGCTAAGTCAAATCATTACTCATTGCTGGGAGTTTGTAAGAAAAGAGTTTACAGTTGTGACCAAATTAGCGCCATATTCCCGGGAAAGCTTTTGGGCATAATACAACTTACCGCCATGTTCCCGGGAAAACTATTTCTTACTTTTTTCCCTCCAATACTGAGTAAATAGCTGCTTTTCTTACCTGGAATATCAAGTTCCATATCCTCTTTGACATTGCTGCTGGTATGTTCGCTACCTACAGTGCTCTAGTAGCTCTCAAGTTGAAAACTAGTAGTTTCCTCAACCGGTAATGAAATGACAGCTTTAGCGAGCAAGTCCAACTCTCTATTCTCGACAGTAGTACCTCTGCGGTAGTTATATAGCTCCTGTACCCCTTCCCTCTCACGTTCGCAGTCGAAAACGTCGTCGCAGACAAGATCCACCGCCTCAGTTGCAGACAAATTTATCGCCATTTTTCGAACTAACGTTAAGTTTATTTTTAGCCCGACTACCTTAGTTACGTAGTAGCTATTTCTATTCTAAAAATACATGCAATAGAACAACACATTAGCCGTGCTCTGGACGCTGCAGCTAAGCTTTAGCGTTTATCGTTTAGGGGGAAAATATTTTTTCCCGCATTACGTCATCCTTGAGCGCCTATAGGCGCTTGTGCCGGTGAAAGGGTTAAAGACCAAAATTCCACTGAATCACAGAGTTGTCTAACAGTTTCTCAGGCTATTTTGTTTAACTGTACAGTGAGGCCATCAAAGCCCACATCTCATCATCACTCTATAAAATTTGAGTCCCCATTACCATTGTATATTGGGCTCAAAGTTCATACACTTTCTCGATCCAAAAAGCTGATTTCAGAGCTTAGTCAGTTGGGTCTATCTGTTTGCTATGATTGGGTCATACAGCTTGAAAAGCAAATAGCTTCTTTTCTTTGTGAACACAGCAATGAGACAGGAGTGGTGTGTCCTAGTCAGCTGCGTCATGATCTATTTACCGTTGGGGCCTTGGATAATATAGACATTAATAACATACCACCAAACAAGACACTTACGAAGCAAGTATTTTATTCCACTAAGAGAAAACACACTTCAAAAGTGCGCTTAGGAAAACCAACAATAAATGAGAAATCAGAAATATCATCTTTACTTAGCAAGACAAAGCTGAAAGATGAACTAAGTGAGTTGCAATATTTGCACAATTTAAGTACAATATTATCAGTAAAATTCTTGTTCAGATATCATCCAAGTACTATGCACAAAGGAAGGTCTCGACTGGGCCAGTAGAGGCAATCAGATTATGATGAAACAAGTTTGCCAATTGAAGTTTTAAACTTAGCAGATGATCATCTACTCAAAGTACAACACCATTTTTGTGATGAAGCATTTGCATATCTACAGAAACAAGGTTAGCTGTGTTACCATCAGTACTGTGAGGATCGAAATGACGCATGGAGTAGGGAAGTTTCTTTGCGTTGTCATGGTGTGCATGATCTAGCTGCAGCTGAGGCACAGTATCACATTCGCTGTTACGATGAATTCCGGAAAATTCCTGTGAAAATTGACCAGACACTTCCAATTGATGATAGGGCCATGAAAATTCTTGTCAATGAGATGTATGATAATCGAAGTCTGTGCACTTGGACATCAATAGAACTACACGAAAAGACTGTGAGTTATGGCAGTCAGTTGACGAGGAAACAAATGTTCACCAAGCTGATAACACATATGGGTGATGAAGTGGTGGTACTTAGCATTGATGGTTGTGCATCAATAGTTGGATTTCAGGAGTTTGTGGGTAAAATCTTCAAGATTGCAAAAGTGGATACTGTGGATGAGGACAAAGAAGATGCTTTGGTGAGAAAGATCACAACTGAAGCATGTCGTATTCCTTTCAGCAAGAACTATGATCTTAGCGAATTCACCTATGCCAAAACAAAGCAAACAACCAGTGCAACTTTGCTCAGGTTCATCTCGAAGCTGATATCACATGGTGAGGTCACAAACGCATCATTGAGTTTATCACAATCTATACAAAGTTGTATTACTGACAAACAGAACCAAACAACACTTGGGTTAACCGATTAACGCCGGAAATTAAATTCGCGATTACGTGCGCGTACTCCGAAATTGTTTACAAGAAATCGTGACCGTCACCTCGAGGCTTGAACCGCCTGAGCTTTTTCTTGTCTAGAGGCAATACGCTTCGAAGTAACCGACGGCGATGTATTAACTGATTGAAGCTAAAGCCATCCTCTACCCGCGGGCTAAGTTTTGTTTAGTTTCTAGACGTTTGAAGAAGTGCGCACTCATTGGAAACTACAAGCTTCAAGGTCAGTATACCATTGTTAGCATCAGTATTGCAAAAGTTTAGGCTAAGACCTCATGTTTCATAGCTATATATTGTTGTTTTAAATGTTCACCAGCCGCTTGCTTTGAAATAATTCAGCAACTATGGATTTTGGCTGTTTATTTTTTTTGTGTGAGCCATATACTAGGATAATATAATATATAACATAACAAGCAATTATATAGACTACTGTGTTTGCAATTCTAAGATTTTTTTCTGATAATACTATGAAGCAGTCCGATTGAACTCCCATGGTGACAAAGCCACACCCCATATTCACCACTGTACCGTACCATGATGTGTCTGTTGTTACTGTTCTTGACATAGATTGCACATCCTTCTCTTCATACCTGAGAAACTTTCTCCTAAGAAATCCATTTTATGGGCACCTTCAAGTAAGGGAGAACTGGGAGGAAGAAAGTCTGTATCCTCATGCAATAACTTGACCTTTTTGTGGTTAGTGTTTGTGGTGGATCCACTCACCACTCTCACACAGTGCAGGACACTGTTATAACTATTGACTTTAATTATTCATATCCATCACCCACTGTAGCTAAGGTATGTTGTTTATGTGTCACAAGTATGTTGTTTATGTGTCACCCTTTTTAATTATTTGCGCTGACTCATGCCTCACACACACACACATCTTGCCTCATGGTTTCATGCTCATGCTCAGTGGTTTAATATACTGTGGCCACTGACCATGAGCTTCTCAGTTGTACATTTGGTGCTTTATCCCATAATCCTTTGACAGACTTTAACTTCTGTGACTTGGGTTGTGGGAAGCCCTTACAAGCTAGGTCCTGTACAACTCTGGTGGCAGTCTACTGTGTCTCCCCCCCAGTTGCCACACCACACCTGGTGATCAGCGGTGGTCCCAGCCAGAATTAGACACTCTGTTTGCTGAGGACCAGTGGAGACGAACTACTACGCCTACTACTACTGCTTCTGTCCTACCATAGTCACTTGCAGTTTCCGAGTCAAGCCCATTGCAAGCATTTCGGCTGCATAAACCAACCCGAGCGTTGAGGGTTTCCGCTTCACTTCACAACTACTACTACTGCTTCTGTCCTACCATAGTCACTTGCAGTTTCCGAGTCAAGCCCATTGCAAGCATTTCGGCTGCATAAACCAACCCGAGCGTTGAGGGTTTCCGCTTCACTTCACTACTACTACTGCTTCTGTCCTACCATAGTCACTTGCAGTTTCCGAGTCAAGCCCATTGCAAGCATTTCGGCTGCATAAACCAACCCGAGCGTTGAGGGTTTCCGCTTCACTTCACTACTACTACTGCTTCTGTCCTACCATAGTCACTTGCAGTTTCCGAGTCAAGCCCATTGCAAGCATTTCGGCTGCATAAACCAACCCGAGCGTTGAGGGTTTCCGCTTCACTTCACTACTACTACTGCTTCTGTTGTGTGTTTGTAGTCACTACTACTACTGCTCTGTAACTGTGTTTGGTAACCTGTGTCAGTGTTTATATGTTACATTTTGTTGTATGAACGACTGTAAGCGTTGTTGTTTTTAGTTACAGCCTGTGTTTCACTGTTTCTTGTATTTCTTTCATTTCACTACTATGGCTTACAACGAGAGGCCACACCTACGGAATACCCGGAACCGCCCACTCAGGATGGAATTTGTGGACATCGACAATTCATTAGCAAAGTTCAGCGTTTCGTCTTCCCCCGCATCTAATTGCAGCTCAGATTATTCCACTATTACAGCTCCCTCGCTTGATTCAGCTTCATCAGACACCACCATTGTGGAGCTAGAACGGCTTGGTCTAGGAGAAGAGAACACTCAACAGGATTCTCAACAGGAAGAAAAGGTACCTTCTTCAGAAAGCACTGGTGCCACACCCAATCCAATTATGCTGTCTCAGATAGAGAATTTGAAGAACCTGACTGAAAGAGCCAGAGCCTGTGATTTGGATCCACATATGCTTTTCCTTGCCGAGATAATGGCCAAAGCAACCACGCCCACAGTCACTCCCACTCAACAGCCACAACACAATCATAGCAGGTATGACATTTTGGCTAAGCAAATAGGAGTAATGCAAGAGGGTGAGGATATTTTTGCTGTGCTTCATAGATTTCAGTATACCCTTAAGCAAATAATGTACCACAGCAGGAATATTTAAAAGCATTACCGGCAGTATTGGTTGGGCAGTATAAGGAAGCATATTTTAACAATGTAGAAGGGTGTCGGTCATATACACAAATGAGAGATACACTTCTAGCTGTTGGTGGTTACACAGCAAATGAATGTTTAAATTCCTTTCCCTTAAAATACAGGCCAGGTGGTAGCAAGTCTATTATGCAGTGGTTCAATATGTGGTCATACAAGTTTGCAGTAATGCTAAATCACATGCCATTCCTAGATCACATGTCAGAGGCAGCCCTAGAGAGTGTTTCAAAGATATTTGCAGCTACTGCAGTGGCAGCTGGTATTCCCAATGATGTTAGGGATATTGTGTGCAAGACGGCTTACCCTTCCATAAATTCTTTTTTGCAAGATTGCACATCACTGTGTCCTAAGCCAGGCGCACAGGCCAGGCATGCCACGCCTCATCCATTCCAGTCTGACAATCACAGACCACAACCCTTTCATTACGGTAACAACCAGGGCAATCAAACACACAGACAAAGGTATGGTAATGACCAATCCCATTTTAGGCAGTCTTATACTAGCCACACCCCTTATGGCAACACGTCATACAGTCAACACAGAACTCCTTTGCTTGCAAATCCACAATCACAACGTGATACATCCACTGTCACTTGCTTCAGGTGTAACAAGGTCGGTCATTATGCTAATAATTGTCCCAATGGCAACACACAAGCACAGCATTATAGTGGCAATCATTCTCAACCTCAGATGCCATCACAGCCTCAGCCACACACTGTCAATCAACATCCACAATCTCAACAGCAAGTTCAACCTGCTAGAAATTCACAACCCAGACCTATCAGGAAAATTGATCATTCTTCACCAACCACTAATGTCACAGACACTGACATTCTCAACACTCACGACAGTGAAGATGAATCCTTCATCACACAAGGAGAAGTCAATGGCATTTTCACAGACATTATCATTGACTCTGGTGCCAGAGTCTCACTAATTTCCAGTGATTTTACTTCACCAGACATGTCACCAGTTGGCACAGTTACACTCTTTGGCATATCCCAAGTTAAAGTCACTGCCCCAATCTATGAAATTGAGGTTGTGTTACCAACCATGAAAGGCAAATGCAGACTTGCTATGGATGATAGGCTCCCACCCCACACGTTTTTGTTAGGTGTGGATTTTGGCAAACAGAAACTACTTGACTTGATGTCACAAGTGAAAGCCACCCCAGTGCCAGTTATGGCAGTCACTAGGGCTATGGCAGCTGACAATGCCTTGGCTGACAAAATTGCCGATACCCTGCATCTGTCTGAAGGTGCCACACCCCTGGCACTTGATGTCATTCCATATGCTCATGATTTGGTCACACCTACTGACACACCTTCTGTCAACCACACGGAGATACCTGATGACACACCTTCCATACCTGATGACACACCCACTGTCACATCACCTGTCACACCCAATATCATGTCACCTGTGCCTCATTCGGCAGCAGCCATTCCACAGGCAGCAGCCCATACTTCACAGTCATTGGTCCCTGTCACATTTCCGCCTGTCACGTTTGACGGTGTCACCAAGGATGAGTTTCTTGACATGCAAAAGGCGGATAAGTCACTGGCCCCTCTCTGGGAAGCTGCAAAAGATCCTGATAATTCTTGTTATGTTGCAAAAGGATTTCTCATGTGCCTCACCACAACATGCAACCAAGTTTCCAGTGCTTTAATAGTGCCACAGCCTCTTAGAAGCAAAGTATTGAGCACTGCACATGACGGTTTGGGCCATGGAGGGTTGAATGCAACTAGGTCACTCATAAATAAGCATTTTTCTTGGCCTAACATGGCAGCAGATGTCAAGGGTTACATCAGCAAATGCAAACTGTGCCTAAAGAAAAATAAAGGTGGTGGGTTGAAAGTGCCTATGTGCCCCCCAGAAATCATTGCTGAAAGATGTGAGAAATTAGCTGTAGACATTGTGGGGCCACTGCCCAAGTCATTATATAACTGCAGATTCATTTTCACATCCATGGAACTTGCTTCTGGGTTCCCATTTGCTGTGCCTCTTAGAAGTTACACAGCTGAAGACACTGCCCATGCACTACTTTCTGTCATTGCCATCACGGGACCTCCTATTGTAGTCCTGTCGGACCAGGGCACCAATTTCATGTCTAAAGTATTGACTGCACTTTACCAGAAACTTGGGATTAACAAAGTCAGGACGGCACCTTACCACCCCCAGTCAAATGGGCGGCTAGAGAGGTTTCACTCCACCTTGAAAACCATGCTCACAAAAGCTATTGATAACAAGCAACAATGGGTTGCAGTACTTGATTTAGTATTATATTTTGTCAGAAACACGCCACACAGTCGTCATGGTTACACCCCACATGAGTTGCTGTTCTTGAAACCATCAGCTTTTGTGCTTTCAACACTCAAATCTTTCTGGCTGGGTGAGCCAGAGACAAATTTAAACTTGCCTCAATTCATCCATGAGCTCAGTGCCCAAGCAGCATGCCACAATTCCATTGTAAAATCACAGCTCAGCTCTAAAGTAGCCAAAACCAGATTGGCAGCTGAGGAAACTGCTCTCTCAAACTTAAAAGTGGGAGACACAGTTTTCAAGAGGGTGCCTGGTTTGAATAAATGCCTGGAATCCTCCTGGGAAGGGCCATACACTATTGTGAAACTGTTGCACCCAGTGAATTGCATCATTCGAAGCACATCTGCCAAGAAAGCCAAGCCCCAAACTGTACATGCTTCACAACTCAAACTGGTTCACAATCCTTCCATTTACAGAGTTGCAACTGTAGTGGATGATGTTTTGGAGGAAATGCCCAGCGGGGAGGAGTCAGTATCTCTGTCACAACAGCAGCAAAAGCAGCTTGATGACACACTAGCATTGTTTCCCTCCGTCTTTTCTGACACACCTGGGCTTACTTCTGTCATTTCGCATTCCATCAAACTCACTAGCACCACACCACAGTGGACACCATCATATACAATTCCATTGGCATACCAAACAGAATTCAGGAAAGAAATAGAGCAATTGCTCTCACTGGGAATCATTGAGCCATCACACTCAGCATGGTCAAGCTCACCATTACCTGTTAGGAAGAAAGATGGTGGAATTAGAATCGTGGTCGACTTCAGGAAATTGAACAAAGTCACCATACCTGAACCATTCACAATGCCATCCATTGATTTTGTTGTGTCTCAGCTTGGTGAAGCAAGGTTTCTGTCCAAACTGGACTTACTGAAAGGATTTCACCAGGTTCCATTGGCTGAAGAAAGCAAACACCTCACTTCATTTTCTTGCCTACTAGGCAAATTCCAATACAGAGTAATGCCCTTCGGGCTCAGAAATGCGCCTGCAACATTTCAGCTTCTGATGCAGTCGGTGTTGTTTGGACTGGAACAATTCAGCACAGCATACATAGACGACGTCATAATTTTCTCTGCCACTTTCAGTGAACATCTCGTACATATCTCCGATGTGCTGGAAAGGCTAGCACAGGCAAATCTTACAGTGAAGAAATCAAAATGCAGCTGGATTTTCTACAGTTTCGACTTCCTTGGTTTCTGTGTGGGAAAAGGAAAACTCTCCATTCCAGCAGCTAGAGTTACTCAATTTGCCAATTTCTCACGACCTACTACCAAATCACAGCTCAGATCATTTTTGGGTTTATGTAATTTTTATGCAAGATTCATTTCCAATTTTGCTCACTTGTCATCTCCTTTAAATCAGTTACTTAGACGTGACTCGCCTGACAACTTACCATGGAACGACGACTTGGACAAAGTTTTTCATACTATTATTAGTTCTATCACCCACCATACCTCACTGGTCATTCCTAATTGTTACGAAGCACGGTGTGTGTTTTCCGATGCCTCCTTGTGTGGCATAGGTGGTGTGTTATGTGTTTCCAGGTCTCAGTGCTGGGTGCCATGCTCTTTCTTCTCAAGGCAGCTGTTGCCTAGGGAACAAAAGTTCGCAGCTACAGAGCTTGAAGCACTGGCATTGCTGGAGACGGTGGAACATTTCAAACTGTACCTTGCCGGAAGAGATTTCGTTGCTTATACAGACCATCAAGCACTGTTAGGCATTCTAGAGGGAGTGCCTTCATCTGCCAAATTGACGAGATGGAAACACAAACTGGCGGACTACTCCATCTCTATTGTCTACATCAAAGGAGAGCAGAATCCAGTGGCAGATGCACTGTCCAGGCAAGGATGGATACAGCCATTGCAGCAGCTACATCAACACATCTCACTGCAGAAGCAGCCTATCCAGAATTATTCTCCTACTCCAGTGTCTTCTGACCAAGCACAGGCTTCAGAGGAGGGGGGAGGTGTGGTGGATCCACTCACCACTCTCACACAGTGCAGGACACTGTTATAACTATTGACTTTAATTATTCATATCCATCACCCACTGTAGCTAAGGTATGTTGTTTATGTGTCACAAGTATGTTGTTTATGTGTCACCCTTTTTAATTATTTGCGCTGACTCATGCCTCACACACACACACATCTTGCCTCATGGTTTCATGCTCATGCTCAGTGGTTTAATATACTGTGGCCACTGACCATGAGCTTCTCAGTTGTACATTTGGTGCTTTATCCCATAATCCTTTGACAGACTTTAACTTCTGTGACTTGGGTTGTGGGAAGCCCTTACAAGCTAGGTCCTGTACAACTCTGGTGGCAGTCTACTGTGTCTCCCCCCCAGTTGCCACACCACAGTGTTGTTCAAAATCTATATAACCCTCTGTGTATGAACAAACGAAGCTAAAATAGCTAGCCTTTTTCAACCTTTATTTCCTCCAGGTCATCAAATTCTTCATTGCTGCCCTCCATGAAGACTTCTTGGCCACGGACCTCTACACCTGAGAAGTCTTCTGCCTTATTCTATCTCTATTTCTTTGAGATCATAAAATTGTTCATCACTGCCCTCTATGTAGACTTCTTGGCAGTCTTTAAATTTTATTGACAACTTTATATCATATTAATAATAATTGATAAATATTTTTGTCTATTAGTTATAGCTATACATATTTTTTTTTGTAACTTTAATTTTCTTTATATACAAACAGTGCTACAATTTCAATCTACAAATAATAAAAAAAATTCTATGGTAAGGGTCATTAAAACCTTGCCTCCCTTACACTTACCTCACAGGAGAATCGCTACGGCGTTGTGGGAGCTCTTGAAACACTTGCGATTGCTGCTGGTAGCTAATTGAAGCGGGTACTATGGCGGTTACGCAAAAATGCGTAACCCGCGCTGTGAAGCACCCTCGTGCTTGACGCGGAAACGCGTAATTCGGCGATAATCAGTTAAGTGTCAAACTTCACCACAAGTTTGGCAGCCATGATCTCATTGATACTCTACATGAGCATGAATACATTGTATCATATGAGGTCATAAGATTCCGCAAGTCAGCAGCAAAGTATGTCAACGACAATGCTGCCACACTGCATCAGATGATGGGCTTTACTCAGAAAGTGGGACTTGTATTCGGCTGGTATGACAACTTTGACTTGTTGGTGTCAACTCCAAATGGTCGACGGGAGACTCATGCCATGGCAACAGAATTTCAGATGCACCCAGCTGGGATAATTGAATCCGGTAGTGCTCAATCGGGTATCAGTACTCTTACAATCCCACGCCTCACATACAAGCTGGCCAAGTCTGTGGGATGCAATAGGGCCATTCCACTTCTGCACTATACTGGCCCTAAGAAGGTGGTGCCTCCTGCAGCATCCATCAGAAGAAACACTGGGATCAGCTACACAGGTATGTGCTCGACAGACTGGTCTGAAAGCTGCCCAAGATAGTGGCTCAACAGCCTGAGCCAGGGTCAAGATGCTATGGAATGAAAAGGGTTTAACAATCAGCTAGCCAGGAGTCAGGGTATACTGAAACCTGCAAGTCTCTACATGTTTGGTCGTTTGATTGATGCTCCACCATCCCATCCTGACACCATCATCACGACACTTGCGTACATGCAGCAGTCACTGATTGACATGGAGATGACTGACATCCGTTCATCTTTCCATTGATATGCAGCTTAATGCAGCGACTAAGCAAGTCTGCTGGCACCATCCAGAACAGTTCCACAATGTGTTTGTCCATCCTGGTGGGATTCATATTATTCAGTCATTTATTGGTTGCATCGCAAAGCTAATGAAAGGTTCTGCATTAGAAGTGTATGTGGCTGCTGCTTACGGGGGATTGACAGGTATGTACTGCTATTACGTAAATGCCATGATACTAACACCCTGTCATTATGTTATAGGTATCTTCAATGGCAAGTCCTGGGTGAAGGCCATGCGATCCTTTCGAAGTGTATCAGTGGCACTCTCTGTCAACTGGACCAAAGACATTTGAGCAGATAGAGCAATATTTAGACCTTGCTCGCCTCCATCCCACCGGGTGGCACTGGGTAGACAACTTCCTCCTTCCAACACTTCTTGTCCACCAGTTTGAACGTGCACAGAGAGAGGGTGACATCCACTTGAAGCAGCTGACCATGGAGCGCATGATGAAGTACTTCTTTCTTGCTGGCCATGCACAATATGCTCGCTATCTCACCTACTACTTGATGGAGATGCAATCATCAGAGTCCAAAGCAGACATCGTCTGCCGGCATAATGGATACTGGAATGCTGTCTCTGCAGACCAGTTTGGCGAGCAGACTGCGATCAGTCAGCTGAACTTGTATGTGAATGGATTGACGCATTTGCCATCACTGTCCATGTAGCAAAGTGCATGGAATATACCTACTCCAAAACATCAGACCAATCCAAGCAGGTAAAGCACAAGGAGGAGTTGAAGCACCGGCGTGTCTTGGATGCACATGATAGGAGTCTTATTGATGCAGAAGTGGAGAAGTACCCTCATCCACTGAAGATGGCCGCCCCCATCTCTATAATCCCGTCACTGGCCTAATTGCACCCGATAATGTGAATATGGCCAATGGTAGTTGGAAAGAAGATGCAGAGCAACATATTGCCAATCTCCCTGATGGATTCTACAACCCTATCAGTAGCCCCATCAAAACAATGTATGCTCTCAGGGGAAGACCAAGGGCAATGTCAGGCCAGTAGTAGACCTTGAGAACATTTTTCTTCGAATATTGATGATTGGTCAGAAGCGGCAGATGGAACTAGGGCCTCTGTTTGCTTATGAGCTATGTGCAGTGCCTTCATCACTGATAAATGAGCTTGGTTGTCTCCGCAAATCCAACAAATTGGGGTTGGTTAAGCATCTTGGTGTGCTCGAGACCTCGCCAATAGCTCCTGACATTTTGATTGTAGATGTTTCCCAGCTATTCTACCACATTGTGTGGCCACATGGAGGCAGTCCCTCAGATCTAATTGCATCTATCAAAAGTCATTTGAGACGTTATTCTAGTGATACTGACAAAATTGTAGTCTTTGACAAGTATCACGATATCTCTGCTAAGGATCATGAGAGAATGCGGCGTGCTAGGGAAGTCATCATTGACTATGAACTATCAATCACCACATCACTGCCCAAACGAGATGCAATTCTGAAGAGCAAGAACAACAAGCGGATGTTGGCAAGTGTTTTATCCGCCTTCAGTGCAGGAGAGAATGTGATAATAGACAGTCGGGATGATGGAGTGTTCAACCATGATGAGGCAGACATCACCATGGTTTCTTACATTCTCAAGGCAGCTAGTGATGGAAAAAGAGTGATTCGTGTACTTAGTGATGACACAGATATATTTGTGCTTCTGGTGTACTGGGTATATCAGGCAGACCTAGAATTATTATGCAAGGTGCAAATGGAGCGGTGGGATGGGACAGTGCTGAATATTAATGCCACCTGTGCTAACCTAGGTCCAAAGTGTCTGCAGTTGCTCGGTATGCATGCCCTCAGTGGATGTGATACTACCTCCTATCCATATGGGAAAAGAAAGATCACTGCATTAAACACCCTGCTTGCTCATGATTTCCCAGGTTTGGCAGATGTGCTTGGTGAAGTGGGCACCACACATGCAAACGTCATGGAGGCAGCAAAGCCTTTCTTTTCTGCACTGTATCGTCAGCTTCCAGGGACATTGATGGAGTCTGCTCGTTTCAAACTCTTCACTAAGAAGAAGAGTCCCAAAGTGATGGCCCTACCTCCAACATCTGCCAACCTGTTGCAGCATGTGCTGCGAGCTCATCTACAAACTATGTTGTGGAAAGTAGCAGACCAAGAAGGACCACCAGATGAGTCGACCAATATCACTCACTTTGGGTGGGAGTTTCGTGATGACATTCCAGTTCTTGTCATTGCTCAGGGTGACCTGGCTCCACCTGAGCTGATTGATGTGATTCAATGTCAATGTAGAGCACAGAGCAAGAAGTGCAGCACTGAGGCATGTGGCTGCCACAAGCAGCATCTTTCTTGCACATCATTCTGCAACTGTTCAGGTGATGAGAGTTGTTGCAACCCATACACCACGCAAGGAGATGCTCAGCCTGAAAAGGATGAGGATGTTGCAGTGGAAGATTGTGACATAGATATGGTGGATGCTGAGGAAGAGGATATTGAAGGGGCAGGCATGGAGAGTGAAGATGCTGGGGAAGAGGATTTTGAAGAAGTATAAAAAAATAAAAAAACTTCATAGGAAAAAACATTTCTAGGTTAATGTATTACGTATATGGGACTACCGACTGGACTATATGACAAGGATTAAAAAAGATTTTAAAAAGATGTGAAGTGAACTGAAATAGAAAATTAGGCTAAAGTTCAGGTCAATGGAGGTTTTGGCGCTGGCGAGTAATTTCTTTACTGTTTGCGAGCTCTTGATCTGGTAATTATAGAGTATGGATGGTCTGGTGGGGTGGGTGTTGATTCTCTCGTACTTGAAGGCAAACAGATTGGAATATTTGTGGCAGAATTATTAAGAGTGATGGTATTTGTGGTTACTGGTGTCAGAATGTTGCAAATTCTTCTAGATGGATTTATTCCGGCTGTAGTAGTAGTTAGAATAGTGCATGACATGCATGTATAGGAGGTATTTCTTACTCGTAGGGAGTTAGTTAGGTTAGGATTAGCTGTAGTGTTAGGTAGATTATTGGCCGTAGTACCAGGTAAGTTTAGGGTAAGAATAACTGTAGGTAGATAAGTAAAATTTGAGCCACTACTAGACAAATACTTGCGGCACTAGCTAATACACTCGAACCAACTGTAGAACTAGGAACATTAATATTAGTAGAACTTGTGGAAGAATTCGGAACATTGACAGAATTATTATTATTAGCAGAACTTCTTGCGGAAGGATTCAGAACATTACTAGCAGCCGTAGTTATAGGATTATTAATGGGAACTTCCTATGTTGTTTATTAGTGTCCTTAATGGGACCGTAGTTGTGGAGATGGGCTGAATATTTTGTTGTGTGTTATGTTGAATCGATCTCGAAGTAACTGGGATGGTAATATTATGTTGTTGTGTGTTATTATTTAGACTTGCTGGTGCCAAAGACGGAGTAGAACTGCATTTTCTCTAGGTCTTCTGCGTTTATATTTCTCAAAAAATCGATTATCTAATTTATTGTCTGTAATATATTGTTTCTTTATAGTTATATTTTCCACATTGCGTTTAGTAGCTTGAAATACATTATGATGGTGGAAGTGTCGTAGGATTAGCCGAACTTTTATTTCATTTATTTTAGTTAAGTTACACTGTAGTTTTCCCTCGTACGTTGTTATTATTTTTTCGTAGTGTGAAATTAAATTATTTATTAGTTCCCTTTCTGTGTTAGAGATGGTATTTTTAAAATCTTGTGATATAGTTGTTTCTTGTGAAGCCAAGGCAAAGCAGTTAACTCTGAGTCTAAGTCCTTTCGGAATAAGTTGATAATGACAGCAAAGCTTTTAAAAAGATAAATGGTTTTTAGCTGAAGATACATTATAGAAATTTTTCTTGTAATTCCTGCGTTCCTGAAGGAGGTCCGAAGGTGAGTTTACCGAAGACATGGGTGACAGCCTGGATAGTGCTGGGGTTAGGGTGCAGGGCTAAAACAATTACCAAAGCTGGTCCGTGTCTTTAAATTATAATGGAGTTGTAAATGACCTGCCCGCAGGAGTAAATAATAAACTAAATTAACTAATATACTTGTAGCTTGCTGATATAAAAATTCTATTCACTTCTAGTTAAGTTCAATATCAAATATAATTTTAATATAACTGCCAACAAGTCTTTATCAAGGCAGAAATGAGGAGGGAAACTAAGAGGTGACTTTAAATAGAGCAAATGTTTGTACGCAGGAGCACCAGTCTCCTTAGCACAATTCACAAAGGGAAAAACAGTGTAAGCAAAAGAAAAAAATGGGGAAAAAATATAGAAAAAACTAACCTACTACTCCCACCACCTAACACTAACCTACCACTCCCGCCACCTAATACTAACGACCACTCCCACCACCTAAGAGGTATGTACCACTCCTGCCACCTAATACTAACCGACCACTCCCACCAAATAAGACTCAAGATGTCGTAGTGTTGGTCGTCCACGATCTGTGAGCATCTTCAGCTAGATAGACTGAATGTAAATTTAGGTCACTGGCCTAAGCATGCAGATAGAAAGGGAAATTGTGCTGTATGTTCAGCTATAATAAGAAAAAATAAGCTTACTGTTGTTGATAATCGCCATGAGTCTCGTAATGTGAGTACTGCAAAGTGCATTTATGTGTATCATCTGAAAGAAACTGTTTCAAAAAGTATCCCACCCTTGTAGACTTTACTTCATGAAACTAACTGCCCATATTTTTGAAATCTATATTTTATAATGACTCATGCACAATATTTGATAGTTTATGCACAATTTTCAGTTATTCATTTTTTGTACTTCATGGTTATTCCTGCTCTATATTTTATAAACACATATCACCTCAAATTCACATCAACATTACTGATTTCTGGTCTATTATAGAAATAATAACCTGTGAAGAGTAATGATTAGACAGATACGTCTAATACAAATTTTATACAGGAATTATCTAAATATGTTCATGAAATTGAGCCCAGGCTAAACATTCATTGCCGTGGTTTACAAGATAATTATATTCATGATGTGGCTTACAAGTGGCAATTACCACACATTGGTTGCTAGGCAACATAAACATTTTTTCTGTAATGTATATTTTATATAGACAATTTTTTTCTACGATTGTTATTGACCATTTTAAAGTCCTGATTTTATATAATTTTTTCAAAATGTCTAAATAAATCTGACGGTGAAAGGGTTAAATGATGTGCCCATAGGTAAGGGTCATATATGTAAAGGGTTTGATGTGTCCCTAGGTAAGGGTCATATATGTAAAGGGTTTGATGTGTCCCTAGGTAAGGGTCATACAGAGTAAAGTCACTTAAATGGTGTCCATAGGTAAGGGTCACATATGTAGTGTCACTTAAAATGATGTGTCCATAAGTGAGGGTCACTTTAATGATGGGTCTATAGATAAGGGTCACAAGAAGGTGATGTGTCCATAGGTAAGGGTCACACAGGTAAAGAGTCACTTAAAGTGATGAGTCCATGTTCAAGCCACAGACAGCCACTAACGTAATTAGGCTTGAACCCTATTTGCACTTCATTCACTCATTAACTCAGTGTATACTACAATTAACTCCCCTTTTCACAACAATTATCACTCTATTCACTCTGTCTGCTCTGCTCTGGAATATAGTCTGGACTTTCTCTCACACTCTCAGTCTACTCACTTTTCTCAGTTTTTGCAACTTGCAACTCTGACTTTCTTTACTGTTGTACTGATCGCTATTTGATTATTAGTTAGTTTGATTGTACTGATTGTCTTAACTTGGGGCAACATACAGTTAGACCGTGTAGCTATCTCTCTACTATAATCTAGTTGAGGAGAGCTTTTGCTAATGGTAATTGACCGCCACATTATATGTGCGGCAGTAAAAATTTGGCATGGCCGTGTTCCCAGACCCATTCCCAGTGTAGTGGTTTGGTAAAGGGTCTGGCTATGCCAGACTACTAAAACAGTAATTTACTAATGGTAATTGACCGCCACAGTATATATGCGGCAGTAAAAATTTGGTATGGCCATGTTCCCAGACCCATTCCCAGTGTATTGGTTTGGTAAAGGGTCTGGCTATGCCAGACTACTAATATGGTGTATCCATAAGTAAAGGTTCACTTGGTCATACAGAATAAAGTCACATGGTATGTCCATAGGCAAGGGTCATATAAGTAGTGTCACTTAAAATGGTAAGAGTCACGTAGATAGGTAAGAGTCACACAAAGGTGATGTATCCATAGGTAAAGGTCACAGGTAAAGAGTCACTAAAAGTGTTCAGGACTCCACCTGAACCAGCAAGCGCCAGCAAGCTCCTTCCCGCATGCAGGAAAGAGGCAGCATCATTCATCAAGCACTTGGCCACTCAACATTTCATTATCACCTAGCTAACACACAAACTTAACAAAGTACGCAACCCAGCGGGTTCTTGTTCATGACTCAACTACTTATATTCTGTCCAAATAATTGTTCCTTTGTGTTATAAGAGTTTAACTTACACTGTAGTCAAGGGTAAGAGTGAGCGTTTTGGGGGCTAGTACAAGGCCACAACTTTCGGGCAGTATTCCTATTGCTCCATAAGCGATTATAACTCCTGGTCCTTCAGCCGTGGCATAACTCTTGCCACACCCTCAGCATCAAAGGTCACCTTCAAATCACCGCCAGCTCGGGAATTTATGCCTCTCAAACAAAAAGTGATGTGTCCATAGGTATGGATCACATAGGTAAAGGGTCACTTAAATGAAGTGTTCCTAGGTAAGGAGGTAAGGGTCACGCAGAGTAAACTAAAATGGTGTATCATAGGTAAGGGTCACGTAGGTAGAAGGTCACTTAAGTTATGTGTCCATAGGTAAGAGTCACACAAAGGTGATGTGTCTATAGGTAAAGGTCACACAGGTAGAGTCACTTAAAGTGATGCGTCAATAGGTAAAGGGTCACTTACATTATATGTCCATAGGTAAGGGTCACACAGAGTAAAGAGTCACTTAACTGTGTGCCTAGGTAAGAGTGTGTCCCTAGGTGAGGGTCACACAGAGTAAAAAGTCACTAAAATGGTGAGTCCATAGATGAAGGTCCGCATAAGTAGTGTTACTTAAAATGATGTGTCCATAGGTAAAGGTCGCATAAAGGACATAGTCTCCAACTAACTACACGAACTGTACGTTTCCAAGGTTAACACTGCACACGTGCACACTTACCCGTACTATTTCACTTAGCTACCAAGGTATTTCACTTAGTTTCCACTTAGTTACCGAAGTATTTCAATTAGTTACGCGCTATTTCACTTTCTCCGTGCGATTTCAATTGAACAGCGATTTTTCCCATACATCTTTTAATGGGCAACTTATGCGCAGTACTATTAGTAATTGAAATACTACATCTAAGAAAGTATTTGAATTTATATTTTGTATTTGAGTTCTTCAAAGTATTAGCATTTTTATTTAAATACTATTCAAAGTATTTGACCCCAACCCTGCTGGATAGCCTGAGGAAGCTCACTAAGTGGAAATTTCCTTCCAGGAACATAGCCGAGGGTATATGGTAATGTTACAAGAGGATTAACTAGTTATCTCCAAATGGCAGCTTGTCAAGGTCATAAAAACTCATGCTGGAAATGACGGCCTAGTTTGCATGGAAAACACCTACAGGAATCTACAAGCGCCACATTACAAAGCTGGCCCTTTTGATGCCTACATCCATGCCAGACCAACTATGAACTGAAAACTGTTTATGAAGACCATACCCGGTTTTGGCCAGCAGAATGTTTAGTTCATTTATGCATTATTCATTTTTGGTAAAGGGTAATCATTCATTCATACTATTTTTCACTTTGTTCCATTTAATAAGATAAGAGGAAAAAGAATTTTTAAAAGGTTCAGTATGCACTTATGTGTAGTTAGCTAAATCTGCTTCATCAAAGGTGCTCATACAACAATGCTACATTTGTTCAAACCGTAACTCTATTTGCTTAAATGTAGCTCCACCAGCTCATCAGCGAACTTCTCCATTAGCTGAAACTGTAACTCTGCCAGCATCAGAAATCAGAAATCAATTTCTTTTGCTGAAACTGTGACTCTACTTGCATCAATGCACTGCTCCATTTACTGATATTGTGGTGAATTCACAGCAAGAAAATAATCCACTCACTTAGAATTTCAATTAATGTATATTTGTGTTAGATGGCTGCTTAATCACTTCTACCATCACCCATTGCTATTCTCAAATGTCTAATACCTTTCACTAGTTAATATTTGCCGTTTACACTTTATTCTCGTTCCAATTTGTAAGAGATGAATGGTTCTGTGTAAATTATGTGGCTGTTCTGCTCTGCCTGTTCACTTCTGTCAATTTCTATTACAACTCACAAGCTGAATTAAAGGAGCTATATCTGTTTATCTAGAAATAAACTTAGGACAAGGACCTCAGCGTATTTAGGCCTAAAGTGACAACTCACATGGCAGTGAACACTCGGTTTCAAGTAAATAGATTAATATGGAAGTGGACAATTATAGAGAACAGACTGCAATTTTTTCTTCATATTGACTGAAAAAATAGCCACTACAAAGAAAGCAATGACAATATAAAAAATGAAGCCGCTCACTTAATTTATGCCAGACAAAATTCATAGTACATTTATCAATAAACTTAACATACAATGTCACAAAGTTGAATGTCCATAATGAAACTATTATAAAGTATGGCTGAACTGTTGACAGTAGTTATGATGAACTTTTATTTGAGGTTTGAAATATATCCAAACATTTACCTCTGCTCATCTCTCGAGCTGTAGTTACACACATAAATCACCAGTAAATTTTAAACTACAATTTTATATTAAATAGAAGTTACATAAACCAATACACAAAAATCATAATACATTACTCTCGTAAGGTTGGTAGCAAGTTATTTTTTACAAACTTTATCAAGAAGTCCTTAACCAATTATCGGCCAAATTAATTATATAACCACTGTGCGGTGAGCCGTCATAATTTTTACCGCCGGAAGTAATCCTTACTGGAGAATCAACTTTCTCACTTTATAGCAGAGAAACTATCGGGCCTGGACATATTGATCAGTCACAGGTAAAAGCTTGCTCTTGCTAAAAGTATTCAATAGTGGATGTGAAGATACCTAAGGCTACGAAATTTTTTGGTATCTCGTAGCGTCCTTGGGGTGCCACTTCGCGTTGCTTAGTTTCACCATGCTAGTTATGAACTTACAATGGAAAACAAGTTCAGAGATGAGTAATGGTTGTGAATGAAGCAAGAATGGACACTAACAGCAACTTTTAAAGGTGAATTGGTAACACGCCATTTTCCGATTTATATTAGTAAGAATGAAAACATCTCAATCTAGGCAATAACATTGACTTTAATTCATAAATAAGTCACTCTGTGGCATTCTTGTGCTCTGTTTATACATTTGAGGTATATTATAAACTTTACAATACTACTAATATTCCAAAGTTATGGATCAGCTTGGGAAGTTGTTTACTGCACTCTTGGAGTCCTGAATCCACAGTAGAGTTAATAAACTTCTTGAGAAGACTTAAGCCATCATTGTAGCTTAATTCAAAGTATCAAATAATCATGAATTATTGTTCTTGTATATAATTTTATTTGAAAATATTAGATAAACTTGAAGTGTTTTGAACCAAGGTTTATCTGATAAATTTTATATTGCAACCACACTTGTAGATGTGCTGTACAGATAGCTATACTACAGTACAAACGTGAGATGCAATAATAAATAACTGGTAGACTCAGCTACTAAAAAAAATGAGTTTTTAAATTACGTATACTGTAAAGGAGATTGAATACCATAGTAACCACTCCCCGCAACTGTTTGAATGCTTCTGCTATGAATTCTTTTGCGGGTGCAGTTAGAACTAAAAAACTTATGCGAGTTCCATTTGTATTCGGGTTAGAGGCGGTGGTAAGTTAATTTGTCATAGTTATAAGCCTTACGTAACAGTATATACTTAAAAATTCATTGTCCACTACACTAATCACGAAGGTAAGCCTTGTGTAGGTATTCAATTTCTAGAATGATATGGGTAAGGATCGATAACCAGAGGATTCTGTTTAGTGAAGTTTGAGACGGGGTCGAACACCGTGCTAACGCAAAAATATGAGAGGGTCAAAGTATAAAATGACATCATGTCCAAACATATATAAACAAATATCCCTGATTTTTAATTGTGTTACCACTGTAAGTGTCTTGCTCGCTTCGCTCGCTCGCCAATTATTCAGAGTGTGATAAGGCGAAATATTTCATGAGAAGGCTAATTTATTTTCACACCGAGTCAGAGGCAAGTGAAAATAAAGCCTGAGAGTGAAATATCCTGCCATAACACTCTGACTGAGTGTAATAAGTGGTTTATTCTACCCTAGATATCTTCACTACTGTAGTTTATACTAGGACCTTAACTCACACTGTATATAGGGGTTCTCCCAACCCCCAGTTGTTATTTTAGCAGCTGTTCTAATCAGGTTGGGTACGTTACACCAGAGGAAGGTAGCTGTAAAAACCAGGAAAAGTTTGAACTTGACCTGTTGCTATAACTACAAGTATAATGAGCTTGGCAATGACATAACAGAACAATAACAAGCTTGAAATATCATGAGTTATTTCATGGGTCAAGTTCCTAAAAATTTTATTGTGAAGATATCTAGGGTGGAAAAATAGTACATATTACATGTGATATGGAAAAATATTTCACCAGTAGGCTAATTTATTTTCAGAGGCGAGTGAAAATAAAGCCTGAGAGTGAAATATCTAGCCATATCACTCTGAAGAGTGTATTAAGTGGCTTATTCCAGACTAGATACCTTCACTGCTGTAGTTAGGACTAGGACTGGTAGGTAACTCACAGCCTAAAGTAGGTCATAGGGGCTCCCCACACTCCCAGCTGATATTTTAGCAGCTGCTCTAACCTGGTTGAGTAGGCTACACCAGAGGAATGTAGCTGTAAAAACCAGGGTAAGTGGTGAGCTTGGGCCAGTTGCTAACAAGAGTAATGAGCTTGTGCTGAAATAACAACCTTGAAATATCAGTTATTTCATGGGTCATGTACCTAAAGATATCACTGTGAAGATGTCTAGGGTGGAATAAGATATCTTCACAATGATATTGTTAGGTACACGACCCTTGAAATAACTCACTTTATTTCACGGCTGTTATTTCACGCTGTATATTTCATGCTGTATTACGCAAGCTCATTACCCTAGTAGTTAGAGCAAGGCCAAGCTCACCACTTTTCCTGGTTTTTACAGCTCCCGGAGTGTGTGGCAAAGTAATGCTATGGATTAAGAGCTACTTATCAGATCACACTCAAAAAGTAGTCTTAAAGGCTGCTCCAGTCCACAAGCTGCAGTTACATCGGGAGTCCCACAAGGTCCAATCTTAGGACTGCTGCTCTTCATCATCTCCATTGACATCTTTATCTTTGTCATTAGCAACCTATAGATCATACTTCAAGCTATGTATCTTCCGTCGCATTCTACCTCAGGAGTCCCTAATTCCTGCTGATGTCTTTGAAGTTCTAAGTCAGATGTACCAGGAAAACAAACTCTCGCTCCCAGGGTTTCATTTAGGGGGGGGGCGAAAGGGGGCATTTGCCCCCCCTTGGGTTCTAAATGCCCCCCCTTGGATTCTAAGTGCCCCCCACCCTTTTGAAAGAACCGATATTTATTAAGAGAAAAATGTAAACCAAATTAATAATAAACAATATTCACACAGCAATTTGTCTAGGTTTTTTGTTCCATACTGTAATAATGTCATTTAATTGTGTAGATGAGAGCGTCTCGGGTGTCTCCATGGCTATTTTCATCAAATAGGATAATTGTGATTGCCCAATTCGATTTCGAATTCGTGTTTTAATTAGTTTCATTTTGGAGAAGCTCCTTTCCACTGAAGCAGTGCTGACAGGGATAGATAGACATAGGTTTGCCAGGGTGCTAATGTTTGGAAAAATTTCACTAAGCATATCACTTGTGGTGAGCTCTTTCAACTGCAAGTGCAGGTTACCTTTCGGCTTCTTCGATAAGTAGCTTCGAAATGTTTTCCACTCCTCTCGGGTTTCGCAGGAAATAAGAGCTTCTTTGGTGTATTCATCTCCACCAGCAGTCTTAGCAGGCAGCTCTGCACCATAGTGAGCTAATAGTACATCTATTAAGTCCTCACCATATGTATGGAAGTCAGAAGAGTCAGCAGCTGGCACTTTCTTCGGATCAAAGATGCCAAATGAGGAGACAATATCTTGTGAAATAAATCTGCTGGATATGTTTGCCTTCAGCATCCTGATAAACGGTTCAGCCATTTGTCCTTGGAATGTAGCAATGCTTTCCGTGGTTAACGTGATGTCAGTGACTTCTTCGATCTCATTCTTTGCATCCATCAGTTCTAATACCCAGTTAGCAGCAGGTAACATGGCATCATCAAGTGTATTGAGAGTGGCATCAACAAGAGTGGTGATAGCTGTCAAGTCTATTCTCTCAGTCTGGAGAGCTCTGCTCAACTTCGCCACTTGTGGCAGAACATAATCAAGGAGGTATATGGCCACTAAAGTTGAGGGCCTACATAAGGCTTTACTGATACCTAGAGCTTCAGGTGCATGTGTCTGCTCATAGATATTGTTTAGAGCAGTCACAATTGCACTGTAGCTAGCTTTGACTGCCTTCACACAGCGTTCATGGGACAGCCAGCGAGTATCTGATGGTTTCACAACTTTCAGCTCAGGTAAGTCAAGCACCTGCTGTACTGCTTTGAGACTCTCAGCTCGCTTAGGAGAATAGTGGAAAAATTTCCAGAGGGTGGTGAGTGTGATGTACACATGTTTTATCCCACTGGTAGCATTAGCTGCTTGAACGCATGCTAGCTGTAGAAAATGGCAATGGCAGTGTACGAAAAGTGCATGAGGTGAAATTTTCTTCAGGAGACTCTGCACACCATTGTGTTTCCCAGAGAAAGTAGCTGCTCCATCGAATCCCATACCCACCAGCTTGCTAATCGGTATGTTTTTATCTTTCATGAATTCAACAAGGGCAGAATAAATAGTCTTTGCATCAGTAGCTTTCAATGGAACTATATCCAAGAAGTGCTCAACAGGTTGACCGTCCATGTTCACCCAGCGGAAGAAAATTGAAAGCTCTTCTGTGGTCGTCACATCAGTGCACTCATCTGCCATTATGCTGAAATGGGAAGCTTGGCGAAGCCGTTTCAGTAAACATTCTTCAGCCCATAAGCCAACTGCCTCAACAAATTCAACAACAGCAACTTTAGATGTGTAGGTGGCATTTAATCTAGCTCTTTCAAGGAACCCCTTTAAATCTTCTGCACCACAACTTACGATTAGATCAATAAGTTCATCAAAATTTGTTGTGTGGGGAATGTGGCGACGAGCTAGAAAATGGGTGCAACGAATTAGAGCTTTAATGGCCATTCTGTTCTTCAAGTTTTCCTCATCATTAATTTGTTGGAGTTGCTGAATGACTGACCCTTCTTGTAGTGCTGTAGCTGCAGCCATCTCTGCTTCACATGATAGGAGGTGAATATCACTCTTTGCATGAATTTTCATCTTCTCTATTGCCTTCTTCCAGTTCGTGAAAGGTTTTGAGACCCATGTTCTTCCTGTTCTTTGAAGAGAAATTCCTCTCTTCCTGCAAACCTTACAAAAAGCTCCTTGGAAATTTTTATCAAACATCAGCCAATTGAAGCTCTCTTCCCATTTTTTGTTGTATTTTCGACTGCTTGCAGTGATTTTCTTGCTTTTCTCATGTGTAGTTAATCTTTCCTTTGCATGCTTCTCATGGACAATTAATCTTTTCTTGGCAGGACTTGGCTCCAAAAACTCAGTATCAGATTGATTGCTGTCAATTTTATCTTCTGTGTCACTGCTACTTGAGTGGCCAGGTGACTTTGAAGAGCTTGCACCACAGAAGAAAGAGCGAATATCCATTTGAGACTATCTTAAGCTGTCAGGGACTACGAGTGCTTAGAGTTCTGGTTCTGGAAGTTGTAGAATCTGTATAGATCAAAACTCAACAACTGCTACGGTGAGCTGAGGGCTGGCCTTTTTATAGCCAGCCAGCAACCATAAGTGTGAATCAACGTGTGATAAACCTAAGGGGAGGTGAGAGTCAGAGTTGAATAGTGTGTGAAAAGCATCTAAATAGTGAATGTCACAGTTGACTGAAAATTGCTAGCCGGTGGAGGTGAAAATGAGTAGCTGAATTAACTTGTCAGGATCTGACATATGCAGACCTCATTAGATAAGATTATGTTTTTTTAATGTAGGACATAGGCCTTCCAATAATTCTATTTCACTCCCATGGTGACCAGTGCCGCCCGCCCCCCCTTACATTTTCAAAACTCTATTTTGCCCCCCCTTGCAAGAATGTCTGGATGAAACACTGGCTCCCTTAGTCATCCATTCATCAGGACTGAACACCACAAGGCAAGCTTCTTCCCAAGTGTCATCCCACTGTGGAAAGACCTGTCTGACTCTGTTGTTATGTCACCATCAGCAACTGCCTTCAAGAGAGCTCTGAGGAGCCATCTGAACTCTTAAAACTAAACTCTAGTTCCCAAATCACTGTAACTCAAGAACCCTTAAGGGTGCCCTGCCACCGGAAACCGAGGCGCGTAACCGCAATTTGACTGTTTTTGCTATGTCTTTATAGTTCTTTTTCTGTGTACTGTGGGCTTACTTTGTTGTTACAGATGGAATGAGCACCAATAAAGGACTCCAGCAAGCCAAATTTGAAGAATGAAGACCCGTCTGGGACAGCGATACAGCTCTGCACACCTGCTACTATTTGGTGTTATTTCGAATCGGCCGAGAAAACTAGAGTGCTCATTATTTTTCCAGAGGTAGCTAGCGGGCTTCTTCGCAACATTACAGAGCCATATTGCTAATATCTATATTCTTTTTTTGTAAATAGTAAAATTTTTGTGCCGTTTTACTCCTGCGTTATTCTAAAAAAATCTCTCTGTAACTTTATTCTAAGGGGGGTATGCTGCTTGTGCGCAAAATTTGGATTCAATTCAATGATACAATTCCACAAAATATCGATTTATATTTTCAAGTTGACTACTGATTCGCTATTTTACCCCGCCCCCCATAACGTTGAGCTCCGCGAACGCGCAATTTATTGGTAAGAGCATAATCAATTGACTTGTGGTAATTCTAAAAAGAGCCCATTTGTAAACAAAAATAAGAAATACAATAATGAGCCGTGAGATGGCCGTTGTAACTTTGGAAAAGGTTAGTCCCCGGAGCAGAAGTGACGGCGTATTCCCAATGTTGCTTGGAGTTGGTTGCTCATTAGTGAGAGCGGGGTAGTTCAGCACAAATTTCAGACTTGTAGGTGATAGGGCTGAAGAATATAGCGGTAGCAATCTCAACAGAAAGAACTGAAGTGATGATGACGGAGTCTATACGCAGCCAAGTCTGAATACAAGGTTGGTGGAATAGTAGGAGCTGGTACCAGTCAGGATGGAGTTGGTCACCGTTGAGACAGAGTTTAAAGCTGCTCCAATGGCTTCACAAGTACAACCTCATTCCGTACCCTAAAAGTATAATAGGAGGATGTTATTTGAGGTGACTGTTTCAGACTAGTACACTACAGTTATACAGGTATAGCTCGGGACCCGTTTGTCCTCCTGCTTCGCGGTAACCGGTAGATTTTTTTGGCGCCAAAGTTAATTGATCCGCGTAGAAATTCAGAGCTGGCCTCGCGTGAATAGATTGTATGCGGGGGTTGGGTTACGGGCGGTTCTGCGGTATTATACTGAATGATTAAACGACTACAGGTCCCGGTGGTAGGGCACCCTTAAGGGAGGAGACCCATAGCAACTGTTGGTAAGGCTGTGGGAAGTGTTAAGTGCTATCAACCACAGAAATCTACCACCCTCACCTGGCTCCGCACGCATCTCGCAAACATAACCACCGCTTGATATATTAGCGTGCGTAGCAGGGCGGCAAAAATCTCGAGAGTCCCTAACCTCAGTAGCCTACTCGTGGGTTAGCTTTGACCACGTTGCTGTTACAACCAGCTTCAACAGCAAACTATAATCATGCCTTCCAGGAAAAGGAAGAGGGCTATTAGTACAGCCACAGAAATGAGGAAAATGAAATGTGTTTTGAGAAGAAGTAAGAAATAAGTAAATAAATATAATATTAAAAAAATTATACATATATATAAATAAAATAATTGTGTATAGACATACAGGGCCAATTATTGTAGTCGGTCAACGGACAAAAGTCCTAGCATATACGCCTGTTGTCCGCCCAATTTGATGGTCTCCCACAATGGTAGTCCATAATTCACAGCAGCAGCACCAGAAGTAGGTCCAGTTCACAACTGAAAGAACGCGCACAAAAGTAATTGCTGATGCAGCATAATATAAACGCATGCGCACGTGGTACCAGCTGACGTTAGCAAACAAAAAGAATGGCTACTAGAAAACGGTCTGCTGCACTGGCTTTTACCTCTGCAACGGATTCCTCCGACGGTAGCTCTATTTCTTCCTTGGGCAGCTCTTCCAACAAGCGACGGAAGTTTATGAAGGCTACATTTGATAAGTGGCAGAGGGAACACGAACGGCAACATCAGACTTTGTCCTGGCTGCGTTGTGTTCTAAGCAGGGATAAGCTACACGTCGAAATGTTATATTGTGAGGTCTGCAGAAAATATGAGGCTCGTCTGTGCTCTTTAAGAAATTTCTCCAACTCCTGGATCAAAGGGTCTGCTAACCTCAAGCTTAGCAATATGTTGGACCATGCGCAGAGTGATGTGCATCTTACTGCCATGTCCAAACTGCGTGCTGATATGGCTAAAGAAAATGGTGAGTCTGCAGTACTTAGTAGCCCTCTTGGCCGTTGTGTGGTTAGCTTGGATGATATAGCATTGGGTAGGCTGAAGCTAAAGTTCAATATATGTTATATGATGGCTAAACAAAGCTTACGTTTCGCTAAACATCCACCACTGCTGGAACTTCAAGCTCATCTAGGGGCTGATTTAGGTACTGCTTATAATACTCCTGACTCAGCTAAAGTATTTACTACATATATAGCTAAAAGCCTGCGACAATCTTTCCTTAATTCTATCTCCGCTTCGAATATAAATTTTTTTAGTTTTCTTATTGATGGCACCACCGATTCTAATAATCAAGAGGATGAGCTTGTTAGGTACTGTATACATTCACTTTATTGATTCTTATAGCATTCTTGTACGCATGCTCACTCATTCATCATCGTCGATCATTTTACGTAATCTTCATGTCATGCGCATCATTTTCGTTTCTTAGTTACTTGAATATAACTTTTGACAACTTTAGAAAGTCAGTTGCTAGAACATTAGTGTTGTTATTGTCGCAACATTTTGGTGACCTCGACGTGATTCGAACAGTGATATGTCTGAAGAAGACACTGCGGCTGCTACTGGTCCTTCGACTTTAGCCGGTGTCAGTGTCAGTGTGAAATTGCCTCCATTCTGGTCAGCCGACCCTGAAGTTTGGTTTGTCCAAGTTGAAGCCCAGTTTTCAACGAAACGAATAGTGTCCCAGAAAACTAAATCACCTCGACAACTACGTCGCTTCATTGGTTTAGTGAATTTTTATCATCGTTTTATACCTCACTGTGCAGAGATCATTCGACCTTTACACATTTTTCAGTCTTCTACATCATCAAAAGCAAAAACATTGGATTGGACAGATGCTTTGACTGATGCTTTCCAGAAAACAAAGGACGCTCTAGCTAATGCTTGTTTACTGTCGTATCCTACTCCTGATGCACCTACAAATATTGTTACGGATGCTTCTGATGTAGCTGTTGGAGCAGTGCTTCAGCAATGCGTGAATGGTGAATGGAGACCTATTTCATTTTTCTCCAAAGCAATGAAACCTGCTGAGCGTCGCTACAGTACTTTTGACAGAGAACTGCTAGCAATCTATCTAGCCATCAAACATTTCAGACATTTCGTTGAAGGAAGATCATTTCACATTTTGACTGACCATAAACCTATAACTTTCGCTCTACACTCTCGATCAGATCGCTATTCTCCCCGACAATCAAGGCATTCGGATTATATTGCTCAATTTACTTCACTTGTCTCTCTATTGTGACGTTTCAACCGGACATCAGAGACCTATTGTACCATTAGAATGGAGACGAGTTGTATTTAATTCCTTACATGATCTATCTCATCCGGGTATTCGAGCAACGCAAAAGCTTCTTACGACTCGCTATGTTTGGCCAGGAATTAATGCAGACGTTCGTAGATGGGCCAGGACTTGCATTTCATGCCAGCGAGCAAAAATTCACAAGCATACTACGACTCCACATTCATCCTTTTCAGTTCCTGATTCAAGATTTGATGTTGTTTACGTAGATATTGTTGGTCCTCTGCCTGTTTGTAAAGGATACTCATATCTCTTGACTTGTGTAGATAGATTTACCAGATGGGCAGAAGCAATACCGATGACCTCTATAACAACTGAATCAGTGGCTCAAGCTTTTCTTCATGGTTGGATAGCCAGATTTGGAGTTCCTTCAAATTTAAGTACTGATCGAGGGAGACAATTTGAATCAAATTTATGGAACACTTTAATGTCACTACTGGGTATCAAAAGAGCACGAACAACTGCTTATCATCCTCAAACCAATGGCATGGTTGAACGGTTTCATAGACAGCTGAAGTCTTCTCTGAAAGCACAGGAGCACTCTACTCATTGGTTAGATGTTCTACCATTGGTTATGCTAGGTATTCGCTCTGCAATCAAAGACGATTTGGCAGCAACTTGTGCACTGAAAAATTCTTTTTGAAGTGATCTAGGTGCTTTAGCTCGAACACTCAACATATGAGACTTCAACCTGGACACAAAATCAGTTGGATCTGGAAGAGCATTAACTTCACAGGAAAAAAATTGAGCAGGCCATCTCAATGTAGCTCCATAGACTAGTTCTGCTGTAAGAGTTATCTACATGTAAACATGTATTTGTGCGATGTGATGCAGTACGAAAGCCATTGCAACCTCCTTATGATGGACCATTTAAAGTTATTGATCGCAAGGAGAAGTACTTTATTCTGGATTTCGGTGGTCGCAAGAATACTGTAGCGATAGATAGACTAAAACCAGTAACAGGCATCAAGAATTTACCACCACTTACGTCTTCATCTTCGACAACACGCTCTGGAAGACAAGTACATTTTCCTAATCATCTGTCCTCATATGTTCTTTGAGTTACTAGAGGGGGAGTATTGTTAGGTACTGTATACATTCACTTTATTCATTCTTATAGCATTCTTGTACGCATGCTCACTCATTCATCATCGTCGATCATTTTACGTAATCTTTATGTCATGCGCATCATTTTCGTTTCTTAGTTACTTGAATACAACTTTTGACAACTTTAGAAAGTCAGTTGCTAAAACATTAGTGTTGTTATTGTCGCAACAAACTCATAGTTATAGTGTATTGTACCAAAAATAATCGAACAGAAGAATTAAATGTCTGCACTCGCTTTATATCAGTGAGCAATCCAACAAGAGGTAATGCTGCCGGTCTTTATGAGTGTGTTCGTGAGGGTTTGAAATTCATGGGTATTGAAAGTGTGAATGTGGAATCTGTGCTTGGAGTGTCCGGTATGCCTGTTCTAGTTGGCGGTGGTTCTGATGGTGCAGCTGTGAATGTAGCAGACGGTGGGTATAAGGGAATGATGCAGCGTACTTTGCCTTGGCTTCACTGGTCATGGTGCTACGCACATAGATTAGAATTAGCTTGCAAGAATGCTTTTCGCAGTCCACTGATCACTTTAATTCAAGAAATGCTATTACGGTTATATTATCTTTATGAGAATTCTCCCAAGAAGTGTCGGGAACTAGACAGCATTACAGAGAGCCTTAAGGAGGTGTTTGAGCTTCCTAAGGGTGGGAATCGTCCTGTTAGGAGCCAGGGCACACGGTGGATTTCCCACAAGCGAAAAGCTCTTCAGCGATTGTTAGATCGCTATGGTATTTACATAGCCCACCTAACTTCATTGGCTAGTGATAATACTGTCAAACCTGATGATCAGGCCAAATTGAAAGGCTACCTTAGGAAATGGAAAGAGCCTAAGGTGTTGATAAGCACAGCATTGTTTATTGAAGTTCTTAAGCCGGCATCAATTCTTAGTTTGACCCTTCAGTACGATAGTATTGACATTGTGTATAGTATCCAAAGCATACTTAAAACAATAAAGTCACTGAAGTACATGTCTGACAAGGATCCCAAGGAATGGCCCTCCTTGCAGTTGGTGCAGACCAGGATCGATGACCACAATGAATACCAAGGTGTTCCTGTAACACCAAACTTTGAAACTGTTCTTAGCGGGTGTAAAGCTGATGCACTTGCAGATTTACATACATTAGAAGAGAACATATAAGGGCGACTTGAGTGGTCCGATTTAAGATTTCTTCCCTGTGTCTTGATTTTTTTGGACACACAATGCTGGGTTCAGAAAAATGAATCCAATGTTGCTGATCCCGAGGAGAGTGATGAGGACAAGTCTTTGTCGTCCTTACTAGATGCTGTGGAACACATTATCTCCTTGTTTCGTGACACTCTTGAAAACTAAGGGAATGTGTGTTGCGTCTGTGCAAGATGAACTCGAAGATGTTGTTGATTTTGCGAGAAAGTACTTGCCACTTGGTATAATGGGTTATCAAAAAATCTGGTTTAAGCTACACACGTGCCCTGATTCTGAGAGATGGCCTAATATCCGTTTGTTGAGTGAGCTTCTTTTCAGCTTGCCCTTTACAACAAGTAGAGTGGAGCAAATCTTTTCTCGATTAAAGGTTGTCAAGACCAAGCTGAGGTCCAGTCTCGATACTAACACTGTGCAAAGTCTTCTTGAGGGTCCATCTCTTCAGAACTTTGATGTTAATTCTGCCATCGACATTTTGGTGGAAGGATTGCACTACAACTCGCAGGCCAAGTCAGAGTGAGCGGAGAGAGTATCGGCCCAGGTCATCTTCATCAGATGTTGCTGCTGCTAGTCCTGCAGATAATGAAGAGAGAGAGAGAGAAATGTTTATCCTTGACGACTGGGATGAGTGTTTTGACATACCATTATAACTTTGCCATTAACTCTGAATATCTTTTTTTTTTTTTTTGGTGAATTTTTTTGTGTATCACAAAAGCTTCCTTGTACATACCCACTACAACATTAAAAGTAACCCTGAATTTCCTTGTTTTTTTCTTTTTTTGTATCATATTTTCTTTTTGGTGAACCATCAGAGTTTTTCCAAAATAAGTTTGCTTTTACTACAAAAAAAAATAAAATAAATACATTAAATACATATGTCCGACCATTGGAGACCATTGTCAGATCAAATAAGTTGTGGCCTGACAAAATGTCTGTCTAAAGGCTTGGAGTTGGCCCTGGACATAAGATTGAAGCAAGTCCCAGCAATAGGTGGGGCTTCCACTGATACTCTTGATGATCCTTCCTTTACTGGTCATGATGTCACGCCCTCTCTTCGGCAGGAATCATCATCAGAAGTGCTCCCTGATTCACCTTCTCAAGATTTAGTGTCCACTCCTACTGCTTCACCATGTGAATCACACCCTCCAGCATTTTTTAGTGTTTTACTAATGGTCTTCATACTTTCAGGAACCTGCAGAAAAAGGCTAGGTATGAGAGAGAGAAGTCCTACATGGAATCAATTCGGGGCTTAGGAAATATTACTGGTGATTACGTTGGGGATGGACAGGGGGATTGTGTTTCTATGGTAAATGTACCAAATGAAACAGAAAATTCCCACGACATATAAAGACATCCAAACATATCTCAGCAACTGGTATGTATGGATATATATATATATATATAAATGAAGGGGCATTTTCCTCCACCCCCTTCTTTATAAAAAAATTATGGCATTCATGAAAGCATTTGTCCCCTAATTTTCATCAATTTCATGAGTATGACAACTCCTTCCCCCTTGAAATTTCATTACCTTGAAATTCATTCTGAATACCATGCATGTATGGATGTATGTATGCATTCATGTGTATATATGTATTTATTCATGCAGTAAGTACATACACAAGTACATATGCTTGTATTATTATTTGTATGATTCAGTATCCAAAGTGACAGGAATAACAGCAACAATGCTGAGAAATGAGAAGCCCCTATCAGAAGTTTTGCCATTGTTACTTCAATGGATACAGTCAACAACGGAGTATGTCAGCGACTGCACAGATACTGTACATTATCCAGGTATGCAATTACTGCAAATAATAATAAATGTAATAATTATTTTACACTTACATTTTCTTGTAGTCTTGGTAGCCCACAATGGCTTCTCATTTAATTTTCCACTAATGCTGGCAGAAGTTGAGCGACGTCCGAAGCAGTTGGCTCTCTGTGTCTTCGAGGACCAAAATATCCATTTCAGCGACACTTTACCACTGCTACGAAAGGTTTGTATTCATCAGTTACTGCAACACAAGATGATTTTTTTAATCGTCCTAAATGAAGAAGGATGGTGACACTAATCTTATTGGACAAGCACTTGGCATCGGAAGTCTCCACAAACATTTTTTGGGGACTGACATAGAAGGTAACAGTTATCAAAGTTCTAGGGTATAGCTGATGATTCTCAATATGATTTGTAGGAGCCCATAGGGCTTTACCAGAAGTTGAAGCATTGGAAGCTGTGGTCACTCATCCACTCCTTGTACATTGCTTGTCTCATCTTGTAATCCGTTCTCCAAGGAAGCAGGGGGATTTGTGGATCCAGCAGAAAAGACGTTTCCAGCGCACAACAAGCCTGATAAGATCCTTGGGCAAGCACAACATCACTTCCGCTCAGGCAAAGAAACTTGGTCGCAATTCTTTAACATGCTGAAATTATTTAGGGTGTGAAAAGAGCCGGGTTGGGAAAAAAGGCCTTATTTTCTTTGGCTGTATTTGAAGTGCTTGGACAGCTTCTCCTGGAGGGGTTTGCTGTTAATTCCTCTATCCTTCAGAATTCGTACAAATTCTTCTCGGTCCTTGCATTCAGATTTGAGCAGTTCCAAGTCTCCATAGCTCAATCCAACGCTGTCATTGCTTGAAGTTGTTGTTTTTTCAGCATCAATTTTTAAGGAAAATGCGTGGGCGGGATGGGTCTCCACCCTTAACCTATTTTACTTTGTATTGTGCATTATGTGTTTTGTGATAATTAGTGTGTCACTGGTCCGCCTTCATATTAGCTCTGCTAGTTGGCTCTACCTTTGCAGTCGCATAGTTTTATACAAAAAAAAAGTAAGAACAAAGTGTTTCGAGGGCACTTAACTATCACAAATAGCACATTAACTACCACTACTATTTCAAAAAGAAAATGAACTCTGGTGATTTGTCTTACAAAAGAATTCAATGCAATAAACAATTAAATTTCCTAGATAATACCGGAAAAGATCGACAAACCAGAGGATTATGTTCAGTGAAGTTTAGGACAGAGTCGGTCACCGAGCTAACATAAACAAATGGGGTCAAAGTACAAAAATGACATACATACATCCAATATATGTGAGTGGGTCTAGGAAAAGGGACCTTATGGAGCAAACCAAAAAAACTGAGTTTTTTTATGCTAATAAAAAGCTACAATTTATCTCAACGTGCTAAACTACTGTAGGGTAAAACCTTCGACGTGCAGAAAAACTGACAGTTGAACTGGGCTGTATTCAGCAAAGCAATTGAACTAGAAATCGAGAAAACATAAATTGAATTTCCACTTCCAGTATAATTAACGTTTCCGTATACTTAACGGCGTACTCCACATACGCAATTAAATCGTACAGCCGCTTTTTAACGGCGACTAACGAAGTTTGCGTAGACTTCTTTTTAGCTTTCAAAGCGTCTCACGGCTGGTATTGTCGAAATCCTTGGCTACTCTATTCGCTGTAGCGGTAAACTTTCAGCCAGAGGTAAGCTGTAGAGTGCATGCAATAGCCTCAAAGCTATGCCGTTTTTTTAGCTGCTTCTTTGAAACTCCGCCCATTCCCCGTTTATTGTACTTCGAGAACGAGAGAGAATTAAAAGTAGCTTGTCTTTCCACGGCACGCTTGGGGTCTTTTAAGTTGTTTTGACATTTGAAATTTGGCATAGACGTAGAGTAAGGGGTCACTAAGACTAATTCTGCAAAAAACAAAAAAAAATAGGAGAAAGAAAGAATTTTTCCGATGACTTACTTCTGGAGCCTATATCTCAATTTCAATTTTTGCGCCGTAAGGTCCCTTTTCCCTGACCCGCTCACATATTATATATATATATATATATATATATATAAACAAATGTCCCTGATTTCAATTTGTTACCCCTTTATAGTGCTTTGTTCGCTTCACTTGCTTGCCAATTTTTATCCTTACTAAATTTAATGCTAATTAGAGTCATGATGTGCTTGTGATAGTCATGATGTGCCTATTAGAGTGCTATCAGGTTCATGATGTGTCTATTAGTGTGCTATTAGATTCATGATGTGTCTATTAGTGTGCTTCATGATGTGTCTATTAGTGTGTTATTAGGTTCATGATGTGTCTATTAGTGTGCTATTAGATTCATGATGTGTCTATTAGTGTGCTATTAGGTTCATGATGTGTCTATTAGTGTGCTATTAGGTTCATGATGTGTCTATTAGTGTGCTATTAGATTCATGATGTGTCTATTAGTGTGCTATTAGGTTCATGATGTGTCTATTAGTGTGCTATTAGATTCATGATGTGTCTATTAGTGTGCTATTAGATTCATGATGTGTCTATTAGTGTGCTATTAGGTTCATGATGTGTCTATTAGTGTGCTATTAGGTTCATGATGTGTCTATTAGTGTGCTATTAGGTTCATGATGTGTCTATTAGTGTGCTATTAGTGTTCATGATGTGTCTATTAGTGTGCTATTAGATTCATGATGTGTCTATTAGTGTGCTATTAGATTCATGATGTGTCTATTAGTGTGCTATTAGATTCATGATGTGTCTATTAGTGTGCTATTAGGTTCATGATCTGTCTATTAGTGTGCTACTAGATTCATGATGTGTCTATTAGTGTGCTATTAGGTTCATGATGTGTCTATTAGTGTGCTATTAGGTTCATGATGTGTCTATTAGTGTGCTATTAGGTTCATGATGTGTCTATTAGTGTGCTATTAGATTCATGATGTGTCTATTAGTGTGCTATTAGATTCATGATGTGTCTATTAGTGTGCTATTAGATTCATGATGTGTCTATTAGTGTGCTATTAGATTCATGATGTGTCTATTAGTGTGCTATTAGGTTCATGATCTGTCTATTAGTGTGCTATAGATTCATGATGTATCTATTAGTGTGCTATTAGATTCATGATGTGTCTATTAGTGTGCTATTAGGTTCATGATGTGTCTATTAGTGTGCTATTAGGTTCATGATGTGTCTATTAGTGTGCTATTAGATTCATGATGTGTCTATTAGTGTACTATTAGATTCATGATGTGTCTATTAGTGTGCTTCATGATGTGTCTATTAGTGTGCTATTAGGTTCATGATGTGTCTATTAGTGTGCTATTAGATTCATGATGTGTCTATTAGTGTGCTATTAGGTTCATGATGTGTCTATTAGTGTGCTACTAGATTCATGATGTGTCTATTAGTGTGCTATTAGATTCATGATGGGTCTATTAGTGTGCTATTAGATTCATGATGTGTCTATTAGTGTGCTATTAGATTCATGATGTGTGCTATTAGATTCATGATGGGTCTATTAGTGTGCTATTAGATTCATGATGTCTTTTAGTGTGCTATTAGATTCATGATGTGTCTATTGGTGTGATAATAGTCATGATGTGTCTATTGGTGTGATAATAGTTATGATGTGTCTATTGGTGTGATAATAGAGGCATGATGTGTCTATTGGTGTGATAATAGAGTCATGATGTGTCTATTGGTGTGATAATAGAGTCATGACATGTCTATTGGTATGATAATAGAGTTATGTTCTATTGGTGTGATATGAGAGTCGTGTGGCATTAAATGAAACTATTCAAAGTGTCAAACACACTGGTTTGATCATCATTTACACACGAGTTATCTTGATTATTTATCAAAAGCCAGTACACAACCATTATAATACACTCACCTTCATCAATTCCAAGTTTATAAGCCATATTTTGTAGTGCCCGAACTTTCTCCATTAACTGAGCTTGAGTCAAACTACCAAATTCTAAATATAGACAACATAATAGCTAAGTAATTTACTTTACTAACCCAAATCATAAATAAGATACTAGTACAGTTGTCCCTCACTGAAGGATATAAATGAGATACTAGTACAGTTGTCCCTCACTGAAGGATATTAATGAGATACTAGTACAGTCTCTCTCTGAATGATATAAATGAGATACTAGTACAGTCCCTCTATGAAGGATTTAAATGAGATACTAGTACAGTTGTCCCTCACTGAAATGCTTCATGACATTTTAAGATCTTAAAGTTGCTATATATATATGTTATTGTTTCTATCTCTTATAAAAAAATTGCAATACTTGTCTGTTCTCAAACAATCAGTTACCAAAAAATAGAATTAGAAACACAGTCATCCCTAAACCATACATTTTTTCACGAACGCATACCAAACTTTTGCTGTAACTAATAACTTACCATTAATCATTCGATGATCATCCTTACGTATTTCTGATAACCACTTGGGAGGAGCTGGAGACAAATGCTACACATCCAACAACATCCATTTCATTATAAAGAGTACAGGATATTATAGGATAGAAGATAGCACGAGAAAGTAAAATCAGTGTTTCCTCCCAGAAAAAAACAAGTAGAGTGGTATTTGACCACACACCCTGATGGCACCCATTTCAACAATAGAATAGTACATCATATGTCAGTAGTTATGTCTTCAGATGGCAATTAGGCCAGCCGTGCAATATCAGGCCAGCTGAAAACATTCTAAGGGGTAGATTATGGTTTTTTTAGCTACTTTTTTTTTTCAAACCTATGGGTCAGCAGAGCATCTTGGTAGAATACTGAGCTAACTAGTTTTGGGGGGACCACTGCAATGATCTTTGGCAAGTAAAGCCTCCATATGACTGTTATCCCAACTTTAAGACAAGCACCAGAGTTATCAAACTAACACTGGAGAACAACATCCCAATAATCATTGCAAACATTTCTAAACATTGCTAAAGAGAGTTTAATTCTTCACTACTAATACATCCATTTCAGGTTGCATTAGAAGCTTGCAGCCATCTTGAATTAGCATGGATAGGAAATAGTTCCATACATGCTCTAATACAGTGATTTTTCACTATAGAAACCTATTCAGAAAATAAATTCCTCATGGTAAACATTTTCAACACTGATACAAAATCTCCAGAAAAATATTTTCACACGACATCGGACATCATTGGCTGCTATCTTAAGAGTGTTCTCAACCTCTACATTAGCTTTTGAACTGCCAGTCGTATACTTAAACCTCTTCACTTAGCTCACTTAAACTCTGTGCTTCATTGACTTGATCTTCAGTTCTCCTGTTCTCCTAACATTCTCAATATCTGATATCTGACTTAATCCTTCATAGATGTCCAGAAACGCCGTAAATTGTCCATCCCATCCCACAGTCCCATGGGACATTCCATAGGATGTCCACCTGTCCCTCTACAGATGCGTGTGTGTCCCACTGTCCATCCCATCCCATGGTCCCATGGGACAGTGGGATTGTCCATCGCATCCCACAGTCCCATGGGACAGTGGGACATTCCATGGGATGTCCACCTGTCCCTCTACAGATGTGTGTGTGTCCCACTGTCCATCCCATCCCATGGTCCCATAGGACAGTAGGACATTCCATGGGATGTCCACATGTCCCTCTTACAGATACTCCCACTGTTCATTCCATTCCACGATCCCATGAAAGTATTGTCACAATGAACACTAATAGTCAAGCTAGAGCGCACACGCAAAGCGCGTGGCGCGATTAGCGTTAGATTAGCGGAGCGCCAAAGGCGCGACGACACACTTTGACAAGCCGACTGAGCAAAGCGAAGGAGGTGTCATGCTAGGTTTAATACGCAAGAAAGGGTAATTGCTGACAAGGTTACAAGTATATTAATGATACAAATATTAATAAAAACCACTCATTATCGGTACAAATGTTACACGCAATCTATTTCACAGACTCATGGGACCTTGGGATGGGATGGACAGTAAGATATTCATGTGTCAGTGAGAGGGACAGGTGGACATTCCGTGGAATGTCCCACAATCCCATGGGACCGTGGGATGGGATGGACAGTAGGACACATGCATCTGTAGAGGGACAGGTGGACATCCCGTGGAATGTCCCATGATCCCATGGGACCGTAGGATGGGATGGACAGTAGGACACATGCATCTGTAGAGGGACAGGTGGACATCCCGTGGAAAGTCCCATGGGGCTGTGGGATAGGATGGACAATCCCATGTAATCCCAGGGATGGACAATTTACGGCATTTCTGGACAGCCCTCTAATCCTTCTGGTCCCCTGTTCTCCTAACATTCTCATCCTCAGATATCTGACTTGATCCTTCTGGTCTCCTGTTCTCCTAACATTCTCATCCTGAGCTAAAGCCCACAACTCTTAGTGTGACATCCATGGCTCATTCAGCCCTGATGTGGTCCCCTATAGAGCAGTGGGACCTTGGGCTAGGGCTGCTTCAGGACACCATAGGGTTTCATAAATGGGGCAGTCTTGAGGGGAATGTTTTTTTGAGAAGTTCATAGTAAACAATATCATGTTTTCACTTTGATACAGCTATGATATAGAGATCTTTAAAACCTAGATTACGGATATCGACTACCAGAATTAAACTTGGTATGGTATGATGACCATTGAAGGGTCTAGAGACCATAAGAAATACTGAATTATTAGACTAATCGTAACAGAAATCACAGAATCATGTTGTACTGCAATTGTTTACCCTGATACTTGATCCAATGACTCTGATTCTGACCTTATAATGAAATCCTCTTTTGAAAAATAGCTCATTTCAACAGCAACTCTTTATGTCTAATTTTTTTCTTAGCATAAAACATAGTTTTCCCTCCCTAAAAAAATCCTGAATGAAACTTTGGTATACATACACTATTGTGTATTGTAGTCAATAAACTGGGCATGGTTCAAGTTCAGTGTCAATCAGAAACTAGTATCTAAAATTCTTATATCAGCCACACCCACATGCACACACACACATACTTTCCCAAGTTATAATGATACTTGTCATAGTTCTTCAACACAAGGTACTCCCACAAAAACTCTGACCACACCGACACAACCACTAGAACTCAAGTTATCGATCAAATTGTTATTTTAGTTTTTGTCATGTGATATTACTAAAGTTGCACACTCGCTCGGCTCCTCTAAAAATTCCTTCAACTCTTTCTCCTGGAAAAGTTAGGACAAAAAAGTATTAGCAATTATACCAAGGTGAATTAAAGATAGACTAGTATACTAAAATGAGGTGATAAATCCAATACACTTATTCCAACTACCAAACTAAATGTAACTCACCAAAGGGTTAAAGTCGCCAACTAAAACACAAAGAATAACAAATTTAACAAAATCTCCAATATTGACGCACAAGTTAAATGAATAACTGGGTGGGTGGATGGAGGGTGGATGTATGGGTGGGTGGGTGGATGAGTGGATAGATAGATGGATGGATGGATAAGTGGGCAGATGGATAGATTAGTGGGTGGATGGGTGGATGGATAGATAGATGATGGATAAGTGGGCAGATGGATAGATGAGTGGGTGGATGGGTGGGTGGATAGATAGAGGATGGATAGGTGGGCAGATGGATAGATGAGTGGGTGGATGGGTGGGTGGATGAATGGATAAGTAGGTGGATGGATGGATAAGTAGGCAGATGGATAGATGAGTGGGTGGATGGATAAGTAGGCAGATTAATGGGTAGGTAGATGTTGTATAAATCTATTTCAGCCAAGATAGACAGAATCATTGATACAATCATCCTATATTCTAGTCCACCAGGCATGCTACTATAGTTTATATAGAATGTATAGCATATAGTCAGACTGCACTTAACAGCACACACTGCCCACTGTAATACTATAGTCAGACTGCAACAGCATACACTGCCCATTGTGTTTAATAGTCAGACTGCACTTAACAGCACACACTACCCACTGTCTTTAATAAAACTATAGAGTCAGACTACACTTAACAGCACACACTGCCCACTGTCTTTAATAGTCAGACTGCACTTAACAGCACACACTGCCCACTGTCTTTAATAGTCAGACTGCACTAACAGCACCACTACTGTCTTTAATAAAACTATAGTAGACTGCACTAATAGCACACACTGCCCACTGTCTTTAATAGTCAGACTGCACTTAACAGCACACACTGCCCACTGTCTTTAATAGTCAGACTGCACTTAACAGCACACACTGCCCACTGTCTTTAATAGTCAGACTGCACTTAACAGCACACACTGCCCACTGTCTTTAATAGTCAGACTGCACTTAACAGCACACACTGCCCACTGTCTTTAATAGTCAGACTGCACTTAACAGCACACACTGCCCACTGTCTTTAATAAAACTATAGTCAGACTGCACTTAACAGCACACACTGCCCACTGTCTTTAATAGTCAGACTGCACTTAACAGCATACACTGCCCACTGTCTTTAATAGTCAGACTGCACTTAACAGCACACACTACCCACTGTCTTTAATAGTCAGACTGCACTTAACAGCACACACTGCCCACTGTCTTTAATAGTCAGACTGCACTTAACAGCACACACTGCCCACTGTCTTTAATAGTCAGACTGCACTTAACAGCACACACTGCCCACTGTCTTTAATAGTCAGACTGCACTTAAAGCACACACTTGCCACGGTCTATAGGTCAGAAATGCACTTAACAGCAACAACTGCCACAACTGTCTTTAATAGTCAGACTGCACTTAACAGCAAACACTGGCCCACTGTCTTTAATAGTCAGACTGCACTTAACAGCATACACTGCCCACTGTCTTTAATAGTCAGACTGCACTTAACAGCACACACTGCCCACTGTCTTTAATAGTCAGACTGCACTTAACAGCACACACTGCCCACTGTCTTTAATAGTCAGACTGCACTTAACAGCACACACTGCCCACTGTCTTTAATAGTCAGACTGCACTTAACAGCACACACTGCCCACTGTCTTTAATAAAACTATAGTCAGACTGCACTTAACAGCACACACTGCCCACTGTCTTTAATAGTCAGACTGCACTTAACAGCATACACTGCCCACTGTCTTTAATAGTCAGACTGCACTTAACAGCACACACTACCCACTGTCTTTAATAGTCAGACTGCACTTAACAGCACACACTGCCCACTGTCTTTAATAGTCAGACTGCACTTAACAGCACACACTGCCCACTGTCTTTAATAGTCAGACTGCACTTAACAGCACACACTGCCCACTGTCTTTAATAGTCAGACTGCACTTAACAGCACACACTACCCACTGTCTTTAATAGTCAGACTGCACTTAACAGCACACACTGCCCACTGTCTTTAATAAAACTATAGTCAGACTGCACTTAACAGCACACACTGCCCACTGTCTTTAATAGTCAGACTGCACTTAACAGCACACACTGCCCACTGTCTTGAATAGTCAGACTGCACTTAACAGCACACACTGCCCACTGTCTTTAATAAAACTTTAGTCAGACTGCAACAGCACACACTGCCCACTGTCTTTAATAAAACTTTAGTCAGACTGCAACAGCACACACTGCCCACTGTCTTTAATAGTCAGAATGCACTTAACAGCATACACTGCCCACTGTCTTTAATAAAACTATAGTCAGACTGGACTCAACTGCCCGCTGTCTTTAATAAAACTATAGTCAGACTGGACTCAACAGCACACACTGCCCACTGTCTTTAATAAAACTATAGAGTCAGACTGCACTTAACAGCACACACTGCCCACTCTCTATCTGTAATAAAGACAATATAATCACTAACCATGCCAGCATACTAGCAAGTAAATGGAATATATATGATTTTCATGTGCTCCCTATCCCCATCCCCAGCACAGCTACTGACATACAGAAGTTCTGGTCAGGCCACATCACTGGAGAGTCACAGTTGAGCCTCTCGTTCGAGACGAGGTTGTCGCCATCATCGTGGACACCATTAGCGACCGGAACAATTCTGCCGCGTTCGCGTTCTTTAGACGTCATAGCATAATAGTAGCCGAACCACTTTCTCACAACTAATAAACAGCACCGGTTTTGTTTATTTCAATTTAACCGCGCTCGCCTCATGTCGACCTTTACCAAAGATGCGATTTTTGTAATCGGGCTCCAAACTCGCCAAACAGCGCAACTTGGACTGAGGCAATTACGCTGTGTGACTGACCGCGTGTATAGTTAGCTTGAGTGGCAGACCTGAAAGGGTAAAGGTGTGAGAGTTAGTTGAGATTTCTTATTAACGGAAAGGGAGGGAAGCGACTAGGGAGAGTAAGTTCATTGCTGTAACCCTCAAGTTTTCTACAGGTTGGTAATACTGAACCAAACCAAACAATATTGAAGAGAGAGTTGTTGTTTTTTGAGAGCCTCCGCACTAATTTGACCTGGACAAAGGCTATTACGTGGACATTAGAAAGGAACTTGCTTGGTGACCTGTTTTCCCCTAATGTATCTAGCAGGAAGTGTGTCAGTGATGGGCGTGCGGTAGACTTCATTTTGTCTTTCCAAAAATCTCCGAGGGAAAGATATATTATTGGGCTGAAATGCGGTAGTTTAGGAAGTAAATGCAAGCTACAATCACCGTGTATACCGCCGCCGTTACTTACCATCCCACACAAGAGTACAGCCGCACCCTTTTAACTGAAAAACCTGAACGACCAAGGCCATTTAGACAGTCAAATGCCTATACGTGTATTCGGAAAAAATTATTGCTGAGGAACTGCTCTGTGGAGAATTAGTGTGAGCAAGAGTTACAATAATGTCACTGTTAGTGGTAGTGTTAGTTCATTAAGGGTTTTAGCTTCCTAATGGGACTACCACTAGTCATTCATCTTCTTTCAGCGATTTCACTAAAAATGGTTAGCTGTATTTTTAGTTTTGAATAACAAATAATTTTAGTTTTCTTCGATACCTCAATGTTTTAGGTTTATAAAATTAATTTTAGTTTTAGTTAACCAAACCATTACTATGATAACAGTGACAAGAAGAAATCTGGAGCCTACATCACATAAAAACCATCAGTTGATGAAGTTGGTGTGTGTAAGCAATAGTTAAGTTAAACAAGACAGACACTGAGATTTGTGGAATATGCTTCTGCAAAGATGACCAACAACTTAGAATGAACAAGTTGATTGGATGTCATGTGCACTATATTTATTGTGGATGCACAAAAACTGTGTTAGTGCTAAAGGCATAAATGGAGATGATTATGTATGTTCCTATTGTAACTAGACCAGCTATAGCTAGTAGAGCAGACCACAATAGTACAAGAGATATCTAAACATGGTGGGTCAATCTTGACAATTAATCTCCAATATAACTAAGCCATGGAAAAGATATTAAGGATCAAAACACCAATCATGACCATAGAACGTAATATGATGAAAATTTTTAGCTAGCTATTACATGTACATATAACATTAATGCTTGTTCCTATTTAAAGTGTTATTCCTTCTTTCACACATGAAAATAAAACATTCCATCACAAGGTTCAAGCCACTACTTCTTTTCTTGATGCATAGGGAGTAGCAGCATGCAGTGATTCAACCTCTTCTTGTACTTATAGTAATGTGCTTCTTATTCTTAATACTTTTAACCTGAGAACTGCATTCATCTGATGTAGCGGTGACTTGAACAGTCAGACAAAATTTGTCAGTTTGTGGACTTCACCAACTGATTATGACTTCCTAGACAACTAATTTTATTAATGTAGTGCTTTGCAACATATAGAAAATTGTGGTCATCTTGCCAGAGTTATGTGCTACTATAGCTATAGAGCTAAATTGAGCAGAGGTGCTAATCAAACTGGGATATATGTATGTATAGTTTAAATAATTTTGTTCAGGTGTGTCCACATTGAGATGCCCCCAACTCACACTTCACTGGAACTTGGCATTAAAAATGCATTTCTTTAGTTATACAAAGGTGAATCACCTCAAGCCCAAATATGATAATCATAATATTTGGAGCCAAGTAGTCTCTGTTTACCTGTCATGGTCCCAAAGCAGCAATTAACAGAACTAAGCTACCACCCGAAAAACAACAACACATTTTGACTATCCTTACCAAAGCTAACTTACTCTCCTCAGTAGCATGTGAAGGGGAGGGGAGACGAGGAACTGGAGATTGTTTGTTTTGTCTATGTATACAGGTGAGCTAATAGCAACAGTAGTTTAATTACTAGGAGTGTTTTATGCTGTTAATTATACTCCATCGTTGATGTAGCTAGTAATCAGGGATTCGTTTAGGGGGGGGGGGGGGGCTTGCCTCCTTAGAAGTCACTTCACCCACCTTGAAATATTCTTAAAAATTTGCAAGCAAAAAGCAATAAATTATATTGAAGGTTATTGCAAATGCTTAAATCATAAGTTTATTGCTGCTTTAATTATTGTATGGAATTGAAGCTCATCTCTTCAATCTTATTATGTGTGAAGGTTGTGGCCCCCTTGAAATAGTGAAAACTCAATCTTGCTCCCTCTTAGATTAATTCCTGAATGCACTCCTAGCTATGAGTGCTCAATTCCAACACAAGTTTTCTTAGGCCTATAACTACAAACTAAAATTAATTAGAGATGTCCACATAGCTATTACCAATTATGCACCTATTCTGCCCAAAATAATTTATATTTGTTGTATATGCACAATAGTAGCTATTGTATGAATTATATATACTACAATGAAATCTATACAAAAATAGTATATTGTCACCCTCAATATAATTGCAGTATAACTGTTGCCTCAACATAGCCTTCCAAAGAATTGGTCCACAAAGATTGCTCTAAAATTTTGACTAGAAAAAACGGACTTATCATACTTAGTCATGCTGCCTACCCATTATAACAAATTCATGCCAACATAATGCTGGCAAGAATGCCATCTGTCAGCTAGTTTTTGTAGATACATTGAATAGAATTGAGATTATTGAAGAACCTAAACTGGCTGTTACATTGAGTACTTGAACTACTCAATGTAGTAGTCAGCATTTATGAGTAATTACATGTGGCAAGGTAAATTCCATCAGCATACACTGAGTACTTACATGTGGTAGGCAAGTTACATGTAAAAGGTAAGCTCTATCAACATACACAGAGTAAGTGGTATTCATTGATTAATTACATGTGGTAAGGTAACTTCCATCGAATTCCTTTGTGTTTGGAATAGGATAGTAATGGAGCTGCATTGGGCCGGAGCAATGGCAGTGGAGGTACACTAGGACTTGTGACTGCAATACTGCCCAGTTTAGACACTACTGGACTGCTGTACACTACTGCAATGAATATAATAAAGAGACAACCTGATTAATACACATAAACAGATATATGATTATCTTCTTACAGTGGCGTAGGAAGAAGGGGGGGGGGGGCTGCAGCCCCCCCATAATTATGGGCACAATCTAAATTTTGATTGATAACTAGTAGCTACTATTGCATCATAATCTGATGCAAGTTACACATTCATACATTCATGAGGAATAGATAATCTGTAAAAGTGTAAATTGCTGTCTTCAATACAGTGCAAATAATGTGAATATTAGTCTGTTAATGCCACAAGCACTGTTGGTAGTAAGCTTTCTGAAACTTGTAGCTATCATTATGGCTCAGAGTAAGCTAACAACATTCTTTAAAAGTGCTGCAAGTAATGATAAGTATTTCACTTGTAGTTATGAGACTAGATATGTTACTTACATGTACCACAAACTAGATGGTAAGGCTGAATCAGATGTTGAAGCAGACATTTACAATTGCATTTCTGATGAAAAAGAGAGTGGAAGTGAACACGAAGAAGGTGGCTGTTCTACCTGTGCTCAGTGTGAGTGTCTTTCTTGTACCATGAGTGGTCCACCTTGCCAGCCCATTGATGTAAGCAAATCTAAGCATGTTTATTCGCATAAGAGCCAGCATACTGCTAAGAAAAAGTCTTATAGTAGATCTATTCAGCCAAGTTGGTATAAGAAACACCCTTGGATAACAGTACGTACCACCAAGTATAAAATTTTCTGTCACTCCTGTAGCTATTCAAGGAAAAAAGGTCTCCTCACTTTTTCTAAACGTAACTAAATTGTTATGTAGAGGATGGATTTTGTAATTGGAAAAAAGCTTTGGAGAAATTCCTGGAACATGAAAGAAGTGATATGCATTTAAAGCAAGTTGCGCAGTGAAGTTGTGCAAGGAGGCTCAGAATTTACATGCATGTTGAAACTAATTTCTAGCATTCAATGCCATGCCATTGCGTGGACGTCATGAAGATCTTGCTTCTTTAGATAGTAATTTATATAAGCTTCTTTTACTTTGAGCTGAAGACTGACCAGAGATGAAAACTTGGATTTATCGCAAGGAGTACACCTCACCTGAAATTGAAATATTATGCTCTGATGGGTAATACTGTGCTTAGAAGTATAGTGTCAGATATTCAGAGTAGTTCCTGGTTTTCTATTATTGCTGATGAAGCAACTGACATTTCTAGAAATGAACAAATGTCATTGCCTATCAGATGGACCTACTGCAACTATCAAATTTATGAGGAGTGTCTGGTTTGGTTCAACTGCCTGTAAAGCAGCTACCATTTTTGGTTTGCTTAAAGATGTTCTTATTAGGTGCTCACTTTCATTGGGACAATGCAGAGGTCAAGCTTTTGATGGAGCAGCAAACATGAGTGGTGTGAGATGTGGGGTACAAGCACATAGGTATAGTAAATTAAAGACATAATAATAGCCCACTGCCACACTGAAACTACCCTAGGAAGAGGTGATTTCTCACATGAACACCCTTAAACCACAAAACACATGCCCTGATTTCTTCGTTATGGAGCCCCCCCCCATACGGAAACATCTTCCTACACCACTGTCTTACAATGTGAAAAATTATTTCAACTGGCTCAAGGTTAATACCCTAAATCACCAATTACTTCTTTAGTTGTTTGTGTTCAAAAAAAATGTTATTTGAAATAGTTTGTCAGATCAGTTTAATACTACAGCTTAGCTTTTTAATCTATTTTGAAATAATATCAAACAGACACAATGGTTTTCTAAGAATCTAATCTTTTTTTTTTTAATATTGCCCATTTATATAAAAATTTGGCTTTGAAATGTTATGAGTCAGTTTTGAAATAATTTTAAACTGGTCTAGCCTTTATGGGAGAAGCCCGCCCGATAGCAGTCTAATTGAATGTAAAATAGCTAGATAATTAGTACCAGTTAGCATCTCTTTTGTATAAATTAACCCACACTGTGGTAGAGATGTCACTTCGCCAAAAGGAGGTTCATAGACTTTGCAGAAGCCACTCCAATAAGAGCACAATTCTTTGAAGACAGTAGCCCTTGCTTTTTCAAAAAGATCGATAATTCGCTCAGCGTGAGCATTTACTCGTACATGATACAAATCCCCTAGAGCAGACACAATTTGGACAGCCACTTCAGGAAGAACTGCCACCTGTAAATAAAGCCAGTTAGTAATATCTAAGGCCAACAAATTGTAAAGAGCCACAATAGTTTTACTACTCATTGCATTTATTATTTATATATATATGTAATAAAGATGTGCATTTAAGAAGGCATTACTCTAGCTCACCAGCCCTAAATAACTGTATTTCTACTGAGCATATTAGTGCACTTTAAAAAATACCCTTTATCTAGTGCTATTGAAATGAATTTCTAATTACCTTTATCCACGGTAGAGTACTTGTGTCTAAATAGCAGTCAGTAAGTGCTTCAGCCTTGCGATATACAATGTTACTATTAGCTTCACTCTCATATAAGACCTGCCCAACATAGAAAGTTGAAAATTTCATTACAAAGTAAAATACATAAAAAGAGAGCCATCGACATTACTGAGGCAATACATACATACATACATACATACATATACATTTGTAACCATGATACATTCAAACCGTCAAATCAGATTGCTCAATTCGCGGTAAATATATATCTACCCACCTCCTAGGAGGTGAATAAGTGTATTATTCAATCAAAAATTAGTTTTTATGCATTTCCTATAGCCTATAGCCATGGTGCAAGTCGGTTGCAGCCCTCCGTGTTCGATTGGGATTTACACTGTCCTCGGGGCCTTTGGCCCTCTGTTGTGTAAATCCCATACAGACCTCCATGTCGTGGTGTAACTTATACATATACATACTCATCCATAGTATGTAGTATAACGATAGCATGGAGTTATGAGATATTTAGGATAGTTTTTGCAATATAACATATAGAGCTTGGTTGGCTTGTCTTGGCTTTGAATTATATAATAAAATGTCTGTGGGCACACTGTTAGTTATAATTTGACCATCTAAAATGCCTTTACCTTCAATTTTTGTATTTCTAGCCAAAACTGAATACCATTAGCATGAACTTGACACAAAGATGAATGACCATTCTTCATAATGTACTCCAGAAAATGCTGGAGTTTGTGTGACAGTCTCCCTTCACAAGCCCTCAGTGTATCCAACAAATGAACAGCATCTTCCTGAAGTTGAGAGACCACCTGAGCTTTTGTCTGTACATTCAAACACACACACACACACGTACACATTCAAAGAAATATGCATGCACACACATGCACACACACATACAGAGCTTAATAATTGCACCTGTAGGGAAAAAAAATCTGATGGATGCTTAGATGTGAATAGAGATATTCTATTCCCATAAATTTCAGGGGAACTGTTTCATTGTGCAGACTTGTCCTTTGGGGGACATAAAATCCAAATACACTGCACACACACTTATCCCAGTGCTGTAATTCCAGTGCAATACAATACACTGCACACACACTTATCCCCAGTGCTGTAATTCCAGTGGAATACAATACACTGCACACACACACTTATCCCAGTGCTGTAATTCCAGTGCAATACAATACACTGCACACACACTTATCCCCAGTGCTGTAATTCCAGTGGAATACAATACACTGCACACACACACTTATCCCAGTGCTGTAATTCCAGTGCTATACAATACACTGCACACACACACACACTTATCCCAGTGCTGTAATTCCAGTGCAATACAATACACTGCACACACACTTATCCCAGTGCTGTAGTTCCAGTGCAATACAATACACTGCACTCACACACTTATCCCAGTGCTGTAATTCCAGTGGAATACAATACACTGCACACACACACACTTATCCCAGTGCTGTAATTCCAGTGGAATACAATACACTGCACACACACAATTATCCCAGTGCTGTGATTCCAGTGGAATACAATACACTGCACTCACACACTTATCCCAGTGCTGTAGTTCCAGTGCAATACAATACACTGCACTCACACACTTATCCCAGTGCTGTAATTCCAGTGGAATACAATACACTGCACACACACACTTATCCCAGTGCTGTAATTCCAGTGGAATACAATACACTGCACACACACACACTTATCCCAGTGCTGTAATTCCAGTGGAATACAATACACTGCACTCACACACTTATCCCAGTGCTGTAGTTCCAGTGCAATACAATACACTGCACTCACACACTTATCCCAGTGCTGTAATTCCAGTGGAATACAATACACTGCACACACACACTTATCCCAGTGCTGTAATTCCAGTGGAATACAATACACTGCACACACACACACTTATCCCAGTGCTGTAATTCCAGTGGAATACAATACACTGCACTCACACACTTATCCCAGTGCTGTAGTTCCAGTGCAATACAATACACTGCACTCACACACTTATCCCAGTGCTGTAATTCCAGTGGAATACAATACACTGCACACACACACTTATCCCAGTGCTGTAATTCCAGTGCTATACAATACACTGCACACACACACACTTATCCCAGTGCTGTAATTCCAGTGGAATACAATACACTGCACACACACACTTATCCCAGTGCTGTGATTCCAGTGCAATACAATACACTGCACACACAATTATCCCAGTGCTGTAATTCCAGTGGAATACAATACACTGCACACACACTTATCCCAGTGCTGTGATTCCAGTGCAATACAATACACTGCACACACACACTTATCCCAGTGCTGTAATTCCAGTGCTATACAATACACTGCACACACACACACTTATCCCAGTGCTGTAATTCCAGTGGAATACAATACACTGCACACACACACTTATCCCAGTGCTGTAATTCCAGTGCAATACAATACACTGCACACACACACTTATCCCAGTGCTGTAATTCCAGTGGAATAACTTGAAACACAAGATCATTCTGCCTGCATTGTGGTTTGTTGAAGGAGTGGCTTCAACAACTCTGTAATGATTTACCTCTTATTGAAGGGATGCACTTGGTTTGACTATAAAATATGTGACACAATTTAGCAGCACAAATGCAACGTTAAAAAAACAAGGGTTTATGTTGTAATTTCATCACGATGTGTTACATTCAATGAAGCAATGCCATGCCTAAAGCAAGATAATTTTACCCAATAGTCTTACTCATTCATATTTAAATGTAATAATTGGTTCGCATTGTAAAATGCATGTGTGCGCATGTATGCGTGCTTTTTCCTGTTATATTTATGTAGACCACACCTAATTCTATTGAAATCTGAACATACATAATTGTTAAGTGAGTAAAGTACGTACATACATAGATACATACATACATACATAAATTGCATATGAACAGACAGACAGACACACAGACCTAAGTTATAAATTAATGTTACCTTTCTTGAAACTGGCTTAATTGGAATTTCATCTTGAGGGACTTTCCCTTCCTTCTGTAAAAATTCTTTAATTGCTGGAACTAAGAAATCTTCTGCCATCATTTTAACGTTTTCCAACAAAGATGATGTGGGACGAAGTTGTTCTCCATTGTTCAGCTCATCTGGAAACTCCTCCAACAAGTCAGAAATGTCATCAGGAATTTGGTATTTGGAATGAGGGGACAAAAATGCTTTGAAAATGCCAGCAGCTAGCTGGTCACGTTTGCGAGGCATGGTTTTCCTGTATTGTGTGATGACCTTCCATAATTTATAGCACGTGTTCTCTTCAGACACAGCTCCTTTACATGTGTACAGGAACTGCTCAAACTGAAATAATGTCCTGACAACAAATTCCGTATAAAGAACTGATATAATTGAGCCCAATCACATTAGATATGCGGATTATGAATAGAAAGAGTAGCCAGTATATGCTGCTATCTCCATTGTTGTTGTTTTTTCGATAAAATAAACAGTTCTAAATTTTATTATCTTAAATATGTTGGATAAGAACACTTAGAAATTTCAATATGATATTTTGAAAAATAAGGCAAAGGAAAGGATTATATATTTCACTAGTAATTAGTAATTAGATTAGCTCTTGTATTGGACTATATTTTAAGTAATTCTAGATACACAGTGGTCCTTTTCATTACAGAACAAAAGAAAATTAGGTGTGAGCAATAAAACTAAATGAAGTAGAAAGAGCAAGGTTTATTTTATGCTATCCAAGGTTCTATACTTATTTTTAAGGTTCTCAACAAATGAAATCTTGTCCTATAACTGCTCTACTTTTACTCTTTATCTAAATTAATAATGTAGGACCATATCATGTGATAGTGGGTGGGATGACAAATATATAAAAAAAAATTTTTTTTAATGATATAGCTAGCTAATGCTGTTTAAGGCAGGAATGACCAAATATTAGCTCTTTTATATTCCTTGCTTACTGAATATCTCCTAGTGCTTGCAAAGCTCCATCTTCAATGTCACAGTCTAGAATTATTTTGGGGTCCAATCTCCTTCTGCGAGATCTGTATTCTATTCTGTCAAGCCCCACAGCAGCAGAAGCTGAAGGAAGAGTCTCATTTCCATATATTAACGAATTAGGACTTGAGATACCATCCTTTACCATTCTATAAAAGAAGAGGTCTCTAACTAGTTGGCTACTGAAAGGTTTAAATAGTCGCAGCTATTGGCTTCAATAACACATCCATCCCTGTTTACCCTTTACCTAGTATATATAGTGTAAAGGTGCCTTTGAAATTTGCTCCAGAGTCGCTTCACTACAGATTGTACCTCAATCTGAAACAAATTACATCATTAGAACTCCTGCCGAAAGCCAATGCTTACTTTAATTTCTTGAAAGATGAGTGAGATGTTGCAGGTGATAGGACTGAGCAGCACTTCATGAATCTTCATTAATAATTCAAGAGATAAGCTTACACGTTCACCTGCAACTAATAGAATAACATCCAGCCAGCTATCCATTGTCTAATTAATAAAGATATTTGCTGAGTGTGCAGAATGATAGCATATTTGTGTGTGATAGTCACTTCCTGTACTGTCATAAGACCACAATGGTTTTGTTTAAACATGGCTATAGTCTTCATAAAAAAGAGATGAGATCCTCCCCATCAAATAGGTGGTCAAAGGAACTAATAACTTATTAATGCATTCTCTCTCCTTCACAGGCTATTTTAAACTATACAGAATTATAGTTTAAAAAAAAAGCCTGTGAGAGAGAGAGAGAATACATCTAATGAGTAAAAAAAGGCTGAGAAAGAAATTGTGAAGTGATAAATTACCAGTAAAAAATTCCATGGATAAAAAAATGTTTGAACATTTCCGTTGGTCTGTTAAGAGTAAGACTGTAGCACCTTTTAACAGTATAAATGTGGAAAAACAGTTATGTGTGTTAGAGTCAATGAACTTTGTAATGTTTCCTGTACCACTTGTGGTCAAATATACTTCCTGTATCACATGCATATAATATTCTGGTTGTAACTGTTTTATGGAAGTCTTTTGAGATGATCTTTCAGAGTGATAGAACAATCCTATTGTAAGGCTAAGCACTACAAGTAAAACATAACATTACAATGAATTGAGGTGTTTGTTTGCTGGCCGGTTGTCGTAGCTCAGTGGCAGAGTGTTTGTGCATTAAGCAAGTAGTCCTGGGTTCAATTCCCAGTGGTGACCAAATATTTTTATTATTTTATACAGTTTTTTTTTCCCTCAAAACCAGTGAAAGAGAGAGCATAAATCTAATGACGAAGAAGTAATAACTGCTTTTAACCACTGAATACTTCCCACCCTAACACCATTATGCTCCTCCTCCTTCTCCTCTCATTGATTATAGTAGCTTTGAAACGAGTACAATTAACACAATTCTATGATAACGCTACAACACAAGTCTGTCTTAACCTTCACATATTTTCTTATATTTCATTGATGATGTGCAGTTCCAATTAGCTATAGTCCAGCATCATAGAAAGGAGGTCAGTTGAGTGAAACTGGGCTGTAGAGGAAACACTGTATGGTGCTACTCAGATTCTTGTTCCCATTCATTAAAAGTGTAGCTATCAACCGTTCTGTCCATCTCATATTGCAGTAAATAGTCTTTAGGTGTCCGGTCAGTGATTTAGGGCTGAGGACTCAACTAAATGCAGTACTGGTACTGGGATTTTCCTGTCCATTTCTACTTTTTTTATTCATCAAGTATATTGGTGTGCACACGGAACCTAAATATGTCAGTAGAAAAGTTAGATATGAGGACTTAATGATTGTTATCCATGTGTCAACCAACACTTCTCATTTTAAACTCACAAACATCCAAATGCTGAGTCCACAGCTTCCATCCTTCATGTATTAATGAATCTTTATAATTTTCAGTAGTAGTGTAGCTATGGCAACTTTTCCATACTTTATAATAATAGATGTTTATCTCCTCTCTAAAATTCAATCAAATTAATCACACTAAAATGAATTCCATCATACATTAGGCTAAAAGCTACATTTGATAGACTGTCAAACTATAATATCTACAATATAACAGTATAGACTACCGAACTGTAATACCGCTGTAATAAAAATAATACTATCTGTAATATAGAAATAGATCCCGGACTATAGTATAATAAACTGCTAAACTATAATACATCTACTATATATGACAATAGACTGCTAAACTATAATGGGCAAGCAAGTGCAGCTAAGAGAGGTAATATAGCAGGCTTACTACATGTGATGGAGCAGTGAAATGGGCTACTGTTCAGATGACTGCTGTTCACTAAACATGTATATTGGAGCATACCAACAGTACATTACAGCCAGTGGCATTGCTAGAGACTGATGGAGGGGCCAAGCCTCATGTAGCAATATGATCAATTATGCCTAAATAGGCGTGTGCGAGTATCTAGACAACTTTCAGCTAGGTGTTAGCTGACACAAACTATATAATATTGGAGGAGTCCACCAACCTTTCCAATCAAAGCAAACCAAAATAATGAAAAGTTTATAACAAACTTGAGAGCTTGTAGGCACATTTCATAGTAAATAACGTTTTAGACCAATATTTATCTATATAATAATACGCTTGTGTGTCAGTAACGACAACGACCGACAACGATGGTGAACAACGGGTGTGTGTATTCATGAATAATTCATGAGCTTTGTACCTTTTGGAACAGCATCGTCATCTCTTGGTAGGTAAAGTGTCCTTACATTCAGTAGAAAGTGCTGGTTAAGAGAGAGCGCGATTAATTGTAGCTAAAAAGCAGGTGGAATTGACGAGTAGGCGGGGTTAGTTTATAAAAGGAAGGCAAAAGTACGAAATAGAAGACAAAAGTTTCTCAAAGTATGACGGAAATTCAGAAGCAGGAGAGACAAAGGAAAAGGGGACTTCATGACTCAAGAAGAAGAACTGAAGAAATGAGAGGTGGGGTATAAGAAATGCTCAGATAGTTTAGGGGGGAAAAAGCAGGAGAGGGAGACTTATCTAACCTTAACCTGGGTTAGAGAATGATAACTGAGCAAGATAACTTGTGCTACTGTATTTTTACTTTACAATACGTCAAGCGCCACTATGTGGCGGGGTACTTTCTAGTGAAGCTTGTATGTCAGTGATGACGACGGTGTGTATATTCCTGAATAATTCATGAGCTTGAACAGTTTGGTAAAACATTGTCAGTAGTACCTTCAAATTCGGCAGAAGACAATTAATTGTAACAAAAAAGTGGGTTGAATCAGCGAGACAAGGCAGCATAGGTTTTGAAAAGAAAGGTGAAAGTACGACAGAGAAGGAAAAATGATAGAAGGATAGAGAGACTCGGAAGAGTTGAACAAAGAACAGTAGGGAATTAGAAAAGCTGAGAGTTAAGAAAAAAGAGAGTAGGAGGGGGAAGCTTATGTAAATTTAACCAAGTGGTAGAGAATGATAATAAACACAACTATTGCTACTGCATTCTTACTTTGCACATGTCAAGAGCCACTGTGTGGTGGGGTACTTGCTAGTACATTAAATGTATTAACCCAAATTACATTAACCATTTGGAATAAATCCTAATTTTGATGGGAGGGAGGGGAGGGAGAAGTAGGGGAAAAATTCTTAGGTCAATAATAACCAGATGAAAAGCATAAATATTTGTACAATTACACTAAAACTTAAGAAATAATACTGAAGGCTTGTTTTTCATCATGTTTAATTAATTACTGCCCCATATATTCTTACAGTCCGTTTAAGTAGAAAAGAAAAGCTTCTCCTGCAATGAGATTACATGTGAGTCCTTTGAGAATAGCAGTCTCTCCATCTTTGAGAATAGCAGTCTCTCCATCTTTGAAACTATGATTACATCTAGTGAGACGTGAATGACGAGAAAATCCTGCTAACTGGCATGTCCTTGGCAACCAATAGCACTTAATACGATCAAACGCTCTTTTCTGAACATTGCAGATCCAATCTGCACCACCACTCACCAACACCTATAGCAATAACAAACAATCAAAGACACTAACTTGCACTTGCTCACCTCTGACAGACATGGGACACTCTTGCAATGCCTGGCAATAGCCTGGGGCAACACCCAGTCTTGATCTATGCTCAACTTGTACCCTTCACAGGCCAGCCAAGCATTAACCACGGCTTGCCCCAGTGTTCCCATCAAATTCATATCGTGTGATATAAATCCAAACAATACTTTGTCGACTTCCTGCCCCTTACAAAAGGAGATTTGTTGAGTATGAACACTGTTTCCATGGAGCCCACAGTATAAGCAGTACTTGCAGTATTCCTGAGACCTGCAGCCCACAATATATTACAGTTACTATAGCTCAATTATTTTATGTACAATTGAAACTAAATTAGCTATGGAACCACTTCACATATTGCACCAGTTACCCCAGCAATTGCATATCCATTTGCCACAGAAACTGCATTGTTCACCATACAAACTACCCTTAATGTAACATTACCACAAACTATGCCATATTCACTGATCAGGTAGTGTTTATCTAAAGATAATAAATATTGTATACTAGCTGGCTACTATGCTCACCGTATGATAAGTTTGGTCATTCAAAAATCTAATACTCTATGCTCTATCACACTTGTAGTGGTGGACTAACCAACTTGTTTTCTATCTGGACATGACTATGAATTGGACATTATCTGGAGTTGTTTTTAATAGAATACAAGCATAGAAGATTAATATAGACATCCTTCGAACAGAGCAGCAAAGTGCATCATTCAATATTATCCCAATGTAGATGAATGGCCATATTATGTGATATGTGATAGTATTGTTCGCTAGCAATCTATATACAAACCTTAAAAAGTAAGGCCAGCAATGTCTACGTAACCATGCCAACAAATAATCATTGTTGACAATATAGTCTGCTGACTGTCTATCAAGTCTGGACACTACGATGTCCCCAATTACATCCACTTGAAGATGCACTGGATAAATCTATAGGACACAACAAGAAGCATCTTATAATTATTGTCCCTTTACCATAACATTTCACTTTCACTTTCAAATTTCACATTCCACAACTTTTATGTGCTACAGACAGACAGACAGACAGACAGACAGACAGACAGACAGACAGGCAAACAGACAGACATTACAGTCTTACTGGTAGAGCCAGATAGGCATTGAAAAACTTAGTAAGGACTGCATCTTCTATTAAACACTCCATTTCACCTACTTGTAGAATGTACTCACCTAAATTTTCACACTTTCCAATTATCACATGTTAAAGTACTAATTGGAAGCTTTATGTAAAAAAAAATCACACGCTATTCTTACACATGCAATTCACACAGTTTGGAATAGCTAGTCAGTGTAATTCCAATACAGTTACCTCAAAGTTAATCTCATCTAGTTAAATATGCTGATTTTTAATATCTGATACATGAACTGAAACAAGAGCCAGCCCCTCCCACTTCTACGATGTTCGCTGACAAATATTGGAATGTACAAGCAGCTAGGCAATTCTTCTGTTGGGACAACTGCATGCAACTTATGCTTTTTATCCACTGTATTTGTAATTAAATATCCCTATCTTTTACAGCTATAACCATATGTCTTAGCCCCCTTGCTGGATCTTCCCCTGTTTTCCACCCTAATCATTCAACCCTTCATTCTACATAGCTGATATTACATAGTAGCTAATACTGCGTTTTAAAAAAAATACCGGTCCCAGTGTATGAATTTTTTTTGTTGGTGAAATGGCTTTGTGTTGCTGGTCTAAAACATGAAGGCACAAGACTATTCCCCAAGTAGTGCTTAACAAAGAGAAAGCAATTGTGGCTATCTTGAACTAATGTCCATTTGCCAAATATATGCAGCATTCCTAAGTTTAGCACTGCAAGGGAAGACTTACATGGTCAAGCATGAATTGTAGTGGTAACTTTAAGCTGAAAGGGTGAAGTATATACTGGTCAATTGGTATAAGTTCAATAAAGCCTTTTGTTATCTAATTTTTGACATTACTAATTTATAATTACAGAAAAATTATGGTGTCCTCAGCCTCTCCAGACCCTGCCCTCAGCCTCTTGTGTTATGCAGTGGTGGATCTAGGGACTTCAATGTGAATTTATGATTTTTTATCTACATATTTTTTGCTTGAAATGTAAGAAACTTCTTGTGGGGTGACTTGTGCCAAAGGCAATCTCCTAAGCTTCAAGTACTGCATTAACTCATACTTTTATTTTTTTTAATAATTTGATGCAGGGCATACTGGACAGAGCCAACTAGCCAACTAGGGCTATTACAAAGGCCTTCCAACAAGAAAGAACACGTACAAGTCAAAGAAACGCAGACAATAAAGTTTAGTTACTTTAATTGTCGTGCACTCATTTGTTAGTAAAGTTGTGGTATTTGGAATCCTACGGCAACATTTAAATAAATGGTTTATTGAATGTTTTACCGAAATGATAACACTGAAAAGCCACATTCTTCTTTTTCATCATGCAATTGCCTGGTGGTTGAAGAAAGCATTTTAAAATGCATGCAAATGGCAGTACAGTGGCAGAAACACCACTTCAAAAGTGGGGGGGGGGGGGGGGGAGCAAGAAAATAACTGGGGCATAAAAAAGAAATTGCTTAGGAAATCAAAACTGCGTTTTGAGGATGCAAAAAAATTATGAGCCTGGATCGTGACAAAAATAAAGAACAAAAAAGTTTATAAAAATGACAATGAATCAGGAGTACCAGCTGAAAATATACGAATTATAGTGTGCTTGACCAGAAACTCAGCCAACTTGTTTGTTTCTTTGCCATTACTAGCTAGTTCTCTCCCTTCAAAGAGCAGCTGCATTGATTAATTAACCACAGCGGTACTAGCTACTTAGTCAGTGGATATGAAAGGTGATAACAAAGGTGAGATAGTCAGTTACATAAGAGTATGGCCTCAACTTTTTAGGGATAGGGGTGGCTATCACTCTCCTAATATAAAATAGGGCCTCTGCTCTTTGTAGTGTAAAAGTGGGGGGGGCTGTGCCCTCCCTAATGAAAGAGTGGGGGGGACAATTGCCCCCCTGCCCCCCCAGTATCTCTGCCACTGCAGTATATTGTGCAATTTGATAAGCTTGGGGATAGCACTACATTACCTTCGGTATTAATTAATCCCTGATGGAAGGCAAAAATTAAGTTGCAGCCTGCTCATCTTTTTGATCATATACCATAATTGGACTGAGCTAATTACGAAAGACACTAGGGGGACAGGAATCGTTGCCGCGCACTTTAAACCAATAATGCTGACTAAGCAAACAGTTAAGACTCATTAAAAATGTCCATTAAATATTGACGATCTCTTACCTTCTTAGCCCTAACCTGCCAGGCCCCGCCCTTAACGCGCCCCGAGGGGCGGGGCTTCATGTAACCTGGGCGACAGGGTAGCGACAAAAAGCCTGAAATGGCTGCGATCGCTCACGGTAGGAGAAAGGGAACGGTCAGACATCGGAGTGACTCCCCTGGCGACATTCACCCTTCTCAGGTAAATGATTGATTCTATTAATCATTTTCATTTCTACCTCTAAATTTTAGTCTACCTCTAAATTTTAGGTTACAGTACTGGATGCAAAAGAATGGTCACGGATGCAGGGACAGTTAGCTTCATGGAGAGATCCTCCCGTCACGAAGGCAGCTCAAATACAAAACCGCCGAAAGGAACTACATGAACACTCCAAAGGAGTAGTAAAAAATTGGTCTAACACTATTGAAGGCCATAGGCAAAAAAGGTTACAGGCACGCAAAATCAAGGAGGACAAAGAAGAGGTATAGTTTGTTGTTCAGTTGTATCATTAGCTATCATAGTTTTGTTCACAGCTACACATTAAGTTATATTAGCCTGTCAAGAGTAGAACAGTAGCTAGTCAACTGATATAACATGCAAAAAAAAAGCAAACATAACTACATAATGGTAATTCAGCCTTATAAACGTATTTCAACTTGTAGATGGCTAAGCAAAGAGGATGAATCTAAATGCTGATTAATCTTCGCCCCTTACTATTTCTTATCTTCGTATGTCTGGCTGATATGACTTTTGAAGGTAGCAGTGACATAAAGTAGTGGTTCCACAAAAGTTTGGAGTATATTAGATTCAAGTTTTGAAAAAAATTTGGCCACCACTATATATATTATATGCAAATATACATATGGACAATTAAAACAAACACAATTGTTTCACCCTGCCAGCTTGCGCGTGTGGGAAAGCATTGAACATTTCTATGATATTGGCAAAATTGCATGTCCCCAATCTAGCTTGATGCACAGTCTGAACCAATATTGGACAATGACCACCGACAAAAACTGCTTATGACCTAGCTTAAACAAATACCCCTGTGTTACACTACATTGCTGCAAATACCCCTGTGTTACACTACATTGCTACAAATACTCTGTTTACAATGGCGTAAAACACAAATACACCAAGTAAAAATAATAAGCAAGTGTAACAGTATTGGATTGGTTAATAAAACATTGAAAACCTATAGACAATGCACAGGCCATGATTGTAGCTATATGTTTTTAGGAAGAGAAACAACAAATAGATCGTGAAGAAGCAGACTATCAGGCAGAACAACGCAAGAAAGCAATAGAGAGGGCAAAGACATTGATGTATTACCAGACGGACAGAGTGAAAGAACTGCATGTGAGTATATGAATAGCTTAATGATCTAAATATAATAACTCATATGTACCAAATCATGTGCTATAATGACACAACATCAGACTTCATACATGCTATCTGAAGTGTTAAGAGAACGCGAAGCTCAAATGGAACATGTGGCAAGAAAGAAAGAATTAGTGCAGATGCAAGATGAAAGATTCCTGAAACTTCAGAGTGAGGTGAGTGTGTGCACAACTGTGCATGTATGTGTGTTTGTGCATAACTGTATGTGTGCACATGTATATGCATATACATATATATATATATATATATATATATTATAGTACTATTACATGAGTCAGAGTATGATATGGCGAACAGCAGGCTAATTTTTAGTTTCAAATAAAGCCTAAGAGTGAAATACCTAGCCATATCACTCTGACAGAGTGAAATAAGTGGTTTACATGCTAGATATCTTCACAGAAGTAGTCTGTACTAGAGTTGGTGGTAACTCTTCTTGGGTGTAAAGTTGGGATAAAACTCTCTAGGGGTTCCCCACACCCCCAGCTGATATTTAGAAGCTGTTCTAGGGTAGGCTTCACTACAGGAAGGTAACTGTAAAAACCTGACTGGTTGCTATAACTATTAGCTTGCTGTCAATACAGCCGTGAGATAACACCATGTGATAACATGAGTTATCTCACTACCTAAAAATAACATTGTGAACATATCTACCTCTAGTGGAATATGTATATGTGACCGTCTACAGGAAAACCGGGCACAACGCGGCGTGCGTAAATATCGAGAAAAGATCGATCGATTTCTTAAAAATGTATTGTTTCAAGCCGACGGAAGGGAACGGTTAGGTCTATTATAGTGAGAACGACTTGAGCTACGACGATAAAACTTGGAGAGCTCAATATCTGGACGCCGACAACTCTGTAAGTGCAAAAAAAAATTTTTCGAAGGGTGCCACAGACGGTCACATAATATGCATGCATGTGTGCTAGTTACATCATCATTAAAATTAGTGACTATAATTTTAACCCCAGGAACAAAAAAAAGCTCATGAAAAAGATATCATGAAAGCTAAAAAGAAGTCTGAGGAAATGGCTGAAGTTTACAGAGCTCAACAAATACAGTAAGTATAGACCATTGCATCCAATACTTTACTATACTTATTGACTAACTCTGTAGAGCTATGGAAGCTAGAGAGAAAAAGCGACTACATAGAGAAAGTCAGCTTAAAGAGCAGAAGATCATTGATGAAACAGTGGAGAGATTCAAGCAGCTAGAGAAGGAAAGAGCCATGAAGATGGCGCAAGCACATGCCGACCACAGAAAAGCATTAGACAAGGATCTTGAAGACAGAGTTAAAAGGAAGGAAGAACGAAAAAAAATTGAGGAATTTGAAGACTACAAAAGGAAGGTCTTTAATGATGCAAAAAAGGTAAATTAAGCTGCAATCACAATCTGTTAAGAGAGTACTATAGTTGAATGTGTGTCTGTTTGTGTGTGTGTTTATGTGTCTGTTTGTGTGTGTGTGTTTATGTGTGTGTTTGTATGTTTGTTTATGTGTTTGTTTGTGTTTTTGTGTTTGTGTGTGTGTTGAAGAACATGCAAAAGTTGAAGTGCCAAAAAGAAAAGGAATGGCAGGATGAATTAGAGATGCAACAAAAGACCATTAGAGACCATCTGCAGTCCAAGATGACGAAGGCAAATCAGGACGAAGACGCTCACATCGCAGAACTGGTGGAGAAACAGAATGCTACGAGAGATGTGAGTTATGGTACTGATGCTCTGGCTGTGTGATATAACTTTGCATCTCTGATGGCAGGCTGAGGAAGAAGGAAAGGCTAAGAAACAAGCAGAAATGTCTCGTGCTATGTACAAACACATGGTAGAGCAAATGTCAGAATTGGAAATGCAGAAGAAGAAGCAGAAAGAACATGAGGATGAGATGATGAAGATGAAGCTTGCCCAAGCCATTAAAGTAAGTTTGCGGTACCCAATGATTAATTCTGATCAATTATCACCATGGTCTAGTTCAAGAGAGAAGAGATGAAGAAACATCAGGAGAAGATGGAGGAAGCAAAGGACTTGCAAAATTATTATGTATCTCAAGTTAAGGAACAAGTAGCTCGTAAGAAAGTTGAACAAGATGAGGAGAGAGAGTATGTCAAGAAGAACAAGAGCTTATTGAAGGTATTAATGCTAAAAATACCTATTCTTTCTTCATGTGATTATTTCCATACATTCCTTACCAGGTGGAGGAAACTCAATACCAGGAATATGCCCAAGGCGTAATGGCTGAAGTAGAGGCCAGAAATGGCTCACTCAAACCTTTCCACAAGACAGTCAAAGAAGGAGCAGGTATGAACTAAATTATTATTATATTGCCATGTACAATAGTAGCTACAGAATTCATAATATCCATTGTGTGACACTCCCATGGAGGTGATTTCACATGCTCACCTGCTAAAGCACACCAGCTAACAAATTTTTACACTCCTATATATACCTGCAGTGAGTATGAGGTGGGTGTGGCTACATTCTGCATATTTTTAGCAACCCTTTGCCTATCCTTTGCAACACTTCGTTTGAGCTCAACGAGCTTAGTGTAGTTAGTAGTATATATGTACAAAATCCTGTCCCACCAAATAAAACGACTAAATATCGCAATACCGTCCACTCCTAGCATGTAGTGCTACTTAAAAACTATACCTGTTTAGTAAGTACCTTATACAACATAGGCTTCGGCTGGGTAAGCACCTCCTCCATTAACAAAGTAAGTGGCTCTGTCTATAACTTGCTGCAGACCACCTCCACTTTCCTGGCATAAGCAAATATGACTTCTTACGGAATTCAATGTCAACTCTTCCAGAAAATTGAAACCACTCATTTTAACGCAATTGGTCCCTCTTCCCAAGTACTGTCACATGTCCTTCCTACTATAATATATACAGTCTATATATATATATATTGAATATTTCTGCATCACTGTTTTTCCATATTGAGGCACTGAATTTTGGCAGCTCACATTGTACCAGTGGTAAAAAGTTGCTTCTGAACATATGTATACTGTTTTGAAAAAATATCAAATGTATGTGTATATGAAACAATTTATTACACTCATCATACAATATGATGCTTGTATTGTCACTCATCTTCTGCTCACGAACATGTGTGCTCCTAAAATATCTCCCCATATTGTAAGCCGACTTGTGCATTAAGTATTATACATAAATTATAGGTGGAGGTCATGGTCCAGTTCTATTAGATGGTGAACTGCGTCCCAGCTACCAAGCCACGGACGAATACGGGGCAGAACTTCCATCCTATGCCCACTACAGACTTGACCACAAAACAAACACACAGCACCGCATGGGATTCAACTGGTGACCACACCCACTTTGGCTGGCTTAACTTAAACCTTGCATAACATTTTGATAAGTGAAACAGAATTGTAGCATTGTGTAAGACATGCATGTATAGAAATATGTGTGTATGTATGAACATATGGAATTACATGCATTGTGTAAGACATGCATGTATAGAAATATGTGTGTATGTATGAATTGTAGCATTGTGTAAGACATGCATGTATAGAAATATGTGTGTATGTATGAATATTGGAATTACATGCATTGTGTAAGACATGCATGTATAGAAATATGTGTGTATGTATGAATATATGGAATTACATGCATTGTGTAAGACATGCATGTATAGAAATATGTGTGTATGTATGAACATATGGAATTACATGCTAGAAGCTCAGTTGGTAAAAATAGTTTCTTCCTTTCTCTTCTTGTTGATGACAGTGCCAGGCTTGTGCTGTGCATCGGGATGGTGGGCCAGCTCAGTCGGACAAACACTAACTGGACTCTCCAATAGGAGCTGAACAAACACATAATGTAAACACAACTAACTGTACCATACAACTAACCTGACAACAGACACATAATGTAAACACAACTAACTGTACCATACAACTAACCTGACAACAGACACATAATGTAAACACAACTAACTGTACCATACAACTAACCTGACAACAGACACATAATGTAAACACAACTAACTGTACCATACAACTAACCTGACAACAGACACATAATGTAAACACAACTAACTGTACCATACAACTAACCTGACAACAGACACATAATGTAAACACAACTAACTGTACCATACAACTAACCTGACAACAGACACATAATGTAAACACAACTAACTGTACCATACAACTAACCTGACAACAGACACATAATGTAAACACAACTAACTGTACCATACAACTAACCTGACAACAGACACATAATGTAAACACAACTAACTGTACCATACAACTAACCTGACAACAGACACATAATGTAAACACAACTAACTGTACCATACAACTAACCTGACAACAGACACATAATGTAAACACAACTAACTGTACCATACAACTAACCTGACAACAGACACATAATGTAAACACAACTAACTGTACCATACAACTAACCCGGACACATAATGTAAACATACAGAGATGAATAGAAACGGTGCACACTAATGCGTTCCAATAGCATACAGACAGAGATGAATAGAAATGGTACACACTAATGCGTTCCAATAGCATACAGACAGAGATGAATAGAAATGGTACACACTAATGCGTTCCAATAGCATACAGACAGAGATGAATAGAAATGGTACACACTAATGTGTTCCAATAGCATACAGACAGAGATGAATAGAAACGGTACACACTAATGCATTCCAATAGCATACAGACAGAGATGAATAGAAACGGTGCACACTAATGCGTTCCAATAGCATACAGACAGAGATGAATAGAAATGGTACACACTAATGCGTTCCAATAGCATACAGACAGAGATGAATAGAAACAGTGCACACTAATGCATTCCTTCCAACCAACACAAACATTTCACCTGTTTGAGGTCATAGAAAACTGCAGCGTCATCTTTAGTCAGGAAAGTAACAGCTACACCAGTTTTACCAGCTCTACCAGTTCGTCCAATACGATGAGTGTAATCCTCAATACTCTTAGCCATGTCATAGTTGATTACATGCGACACGTCTCTATAGCAACACAAATGTAAGGACACATGCACATTCATGTGTCGGCACTTGGTACTCACAACACAAACATGCATGGTATACAACAGGTATTTGTTACCTAATGTCAATGCCACGCCCAGCCACATCTGTTGCCACTAGGATATCTTTCTCTCCTCTTTTCAGACTACCCAGAGAATACACCCTACATACAAACACACACACACACACAATTACATACCAACACACAGCTATAACCTTATTAGTAATATGTTTGAGCACAAATGGCAAGCGAGCCTAATACTACATTAATACTACACTATTAATACTACACTATTAATACTACACTATTAATACTACACTATAATAACCACTCGCTGCAACTGTTTAAATTTTTAAAAAATGACAAAAAAACAAAACAACAACAAAACAATACACGTAATTTAAATGTATTCTTTATTTAATTAGTAACTCTAACGCACCACACTTACACAACTGGACATACCTACATAAGACTTACCTTCGTAGTTAGTCTAATGGCCAATGACTTTCAAATAAATATTGTTGCGTAGGGCTATATCTATGACAAATAGCGCATTAACTTACCATAGAAAAGTACATTTTTAAGTTTAACTGCACTCGCAAAAGAGTTCAAAACGGTAACCAATTCAATTTCTAGGATGATATGGGTAAAGATCGCTAAAGCAGAGGATTCTGTTTAGTGAAATTTGGGACGGGGTCACAAAAATATGCGAGAGTCAAGTACAAATGACATACATACGTCCACACACACACACACACATATATAAATTCCCGATTCTCAGTATAGTGTCTCGCTCGCCAATTAGCCTTTTAACACTAGTGATGTGCTTGTCACAAATGGCGAGCGAGCCTAAAACTAACACTATTGTTAAACTATTGATTTTAACTCCTAACACTCAAGCTACTGAAAAAAAGTCAAATATGTTTGGGTAGAATGAAGGCGCATTCAATGCCATAGTAACCACTCCCTGCAACTGTTTGAATTGAAAAAAGAAAAGAAAAAAGGCAACAAAAAAACAAGTCACGTTATGACTAGGACGGGGCTTGGTTGCCACAATGAAGGAGAACACGGAAGGAAAACAATACTCGGAAAATCTACAGGTCGAATAGACGGAGAGTCTGTGGTCTAGCTCGTTGGTACGCACAGACTGTCACTGGTTCGCTACTGATGAAATTCAACAATAACCATAATTCACAATATTATTTGTTACTTTACTTTTTCATAATAATGGTTGGGAAGGAAAAGCAAAAACATAAAAAGCCTAGCAGGCACGATACACGCCTTCACGAAAATAAATGATTGTGTGTGCAAATGACATGCGTGATAAATAGTGTTACTGTTTAGTCCTCCGGTGCTATGGCCCGAACATCCTCCGGGGAATAGGAAGACACATCTTGGTCTTGACTCCCATTCTTTGGCAAAAGTAATACCAATCTCTGCACTGCTCTCTTCACATAGCGATGACCATCATAAAGCTCTACTACACGCACTAATCCATCTGGTCCTGGAAATGTGTTAGTTACCACAGCATATGGAAGTCTCTGATTTCCAAGGAGAACACTTCGAACACCCACTATGTCGCCAATTTGTAAGTTAGGAGACCTTTTCTTCCACTTCTTTGATTGCTGTTGGTGTATCTTTAAATACTCGTGATACCAACGCTGTTGCAGTTCTATTTGTAACCTCTTTACATGATTCCAGTGTTTAAGTACAGATCGAGTTAGGACTGAATTTGGCAAAGTTGTCGGTAATGCAAGGAGAGGACGACCGTTGAGAAAATGAGCAGGAGTCAAGACAGGAATTCCATCATCTGGGAGTGAATCAAGTGTAGTAATAGGTCGGCAATTTAAAAGAGCCTCAACATGTGTTAGTGCTGTAGCCAATTCTTCGAATGTAAGTTTCTGACTCCCAATAATCTTTGCAAGAGCTCGCTTCATCTGTTTTACACCAGCTTCCCATAATCCTCCATGATGGGGAGATTGTACTGGAGAGAACTTCCATGAGATATTTTTAGTCCGAGTGAATGTTCGTACTACATCTTGTTTTGTGATAGAATTGATGGCAAACCGAATCTCTTTTTCAGCAGCCACAAAATTTGTGCCATTATCCGAATAGATAGTGGAGGGACAACCTCTTCTGTTAACAAAGCGCTCCAATGCAGCTATGAAAGAGTCCGCATGAAGACTTGTTACAGGCTCCAAATGAACTGCTCTTGTGACCATACAAGTAAAGACAGCAACATAACCTTTCTCTAATGCCGGTTTCCGTTTATTTGAGCCACTCTTGACCAGAATAGGACCAGCATAATCCACGCCAACCTCTTGAAATGCTGATTTGAAATTTACTCGTTGAGAAGGTAATTGTCCGAGTTTCTGTGTACAAGGAATAGAATTCACTTGTCTGCAATGAACACAGTCTCTTGCAATCTTTCTAGCTAATGATCGTACTCCTGAAATAAAGTATTCATTGGACAGAATTGCCATCATAGTTCTTGCAGGTGGATGTTTGTAGATTCGATGTAAATCAATTAATAGAAGGTGAGCAATTCTGGATTTCTTTGCAAGCAAGATAGGTTGCTTGGCATTAGTAGATATGTTGGCATTGTGGAGACGACCTTGAAGACGAATTAAACCATTTTCATCCAGAAAAGGGTTCAGATGACTGATTTTAGAGTTTGCAAAAATCGGTTTATTCTTCTTGAGAGCTTCTCTTTCTGCTTGAAAGTGATATTCCTGAGCAAGGCAGAGTAACTGAATTCTTGCTGACTTCAAGTCTTGACAATCTGGCCTGATAGAAGTTTTAATCTTGGATTGTGCTCTTTGTTTCCATTTTTTTCCAATGGCAAGGACTCTTTCAATTTTCATCATGGAATTAAAATGGTACAGCTCTTCTGATTCATGACTTTGAATCCTTACAACTTGAACTGATCTTTGGATTTGGTTCTCTGACTGCTGTTCTTTGATAGGAAGATCGCCAATATCAAGTTTTATAGGCCATTCGGTAGGTGAAAATTTCAACCAAGATGGACCCTCCCACCACAGAGAATTCAGAAGCAACTCCTGAGGAAATGCTCCTCTTGAGACAATATCTGCTGGGTTTGTAGAAGTCGAAACGTATCTCCAATGGAGTGCTGGAATATTCTGTTGAATTTTCAGAGCTCTGTTTTTGACGTAAACAGATCCTTTTTCTGGAGGCTTACGAATCCAGCCCAGGACTGCAGTAGAATCACACCATGCAAAAATGTGAGGAAGAGGAATATCTAGGTCCTTTGCTACAGCTTTCAAGAGCCTTGACAGCAACTCTGCTCCATTTAGCTCCAACCTTGGAATAGACAAATCCTTAATCGGAGCAATCTTCACTTTTGCAGATATTAATGCTGTTGTGATAGTAGTGTCTTTATGTCGGAAACGTCCATAAACAACTGCACCGTATGCAAGCTTGCTGGCATCACTAAAGCCATGTAATTGCATCTCAATGACTGTAGCTTGAGTCTTCACGAAGTTCCTGTCAATTGGGTGAGTTGTGATAGAAGGTAACTCAGAACTCCATTTCTCCCAAGCTTGGAGCAAGTCATCTGGAATCTTTTCGTCCCATCCAATTTTTCTCTTCCAAAGTTCTTGCATGATTTTTCGTGGTTGAACATTTATTGGAGAAAACCAACCCAGAACATCAAAAACTTTTGAATGGTGTGAAGAAACTTGTCGTTTAGTGGGGTGATCAGTTTTGAGTGGAGATGGAGTGACGACAAAAAGTTGATCACTAGAAGTTTGCCAATGTATACCAAGTGCTTTCGGACATCCATCAATGCTATCACCGACTTGTAATGGGTCACTTTCACGTAATTCCACTGGAATAGCATCTCTAAGAGCTTGGCTGTTTGTCCTCCACTTTCGTAGGCTCATTTTTCCCTTGGCTAGCAAACCAGTCAAATCTCGATGCACTGCTATTGCATCTTCTACAGAATTCGAACCGTGCAGGAAATCATCTACATAAAAGTTTTTTTCAACAAGAGGGGCTGTAAAAATTTCTTTGACATGGTCTTGGGCTATTCGTCGAAGTGAAGCAGTAGCTAGAAATGGCGATGATGACACACCAAATGTTAGACGCTTCATCCTCCAATCTTCTATTTTACCAACTGAATTTCGAACAAGATATCTATGGAAATCTCTCTCATCAGGATGGAGAAGAATCTCTCGAAACATTTTGGAGATGTCTGCAGAATAGGCAATATCCCAGAGGCGAAATTTGTTTAATACTGTTGTAAGTTCTGGATAAAGAGATGGTCCTGTGATAAGTGTGTCGTTAAGTGAAACGCCGGTTGAGGTCTTGGCTGAGGCATCACTGACAACTCTCAATTTAGTGGTAGTGGATGTTGCTTTTTCTACGCCATGCATTGGAAGATAGAACTGATCAGAATTAGGTTTAACCAAGTCTTCAAATGGGACCTTCTCTGCATGATTACTCTCGGCATAGTCCTGAACCTGTGCCTCATACTCTTCAAGTTTTCCTTTTCGCCGTAGACTTCTCTCATTTTGCAGAAATCTTTGCTCAGCAATTGACCGCGATTCTCCTAATTGTGGAACAGGAGATTTTCTAGGAAGCTTAACCATCACTCTACCATCTTCTTCTCGTGTAGTTGTGGTATTGAAATAATCCAAAGCTTTCTGATCCTCACTGGAAAGTTGTTCTTCCTCTCCAGGAATTTGATCAATTTTCCAGAGACGTTCACAGATTTCATCTGCAGTGTCTTCATGCTTTTCCACTCGACGGCAAACTGCCTCCTCATGAAGAGAACTAGGAGTTCCACCTCCAACTATCCAACCAAAGATGGTCTCGAATGCTTTGAGTTCACCATTAGCTGAACTGGCCATGTTAGTAAGGTAGCAGCGATAACTGTCTGCAATATCCAGCAGGAGATCCACCTGTACAGGTTCACCCATAAGTGGATCAGCCAACTGCTTCCCTTGGATAAAGTCCATTTGTCGAATTCGGCTTGTATCCTGTCCTTGTATATCCTTACAAACTTTATCCACAACATAGGCTTGGATGGCAATTTCTCTGGTTGAATATTGTCTTGGACAAGACAACGTCAAGTCAACTACCATATCAGACTCAAGAGGGAACTCTCCCCCCACAGAAAGCTTCGTATGGTGCTTGTGCATCGTTGTCTTGAGGGTATTAGCAAATCTCCTGCTAATCAATGTTGCTTCTGATCCACTGTCAATCAAAATTCTCCTAGTGTATGACATTTTGTCACTGGCTATAGATGCCAAAGCAGTGTGCACTAGACGATTGTTCCTGTTTTCTTTGTGCATCACTCTCGAACTTCGTTCGTCATTTCCGGATGCAGAAGTCGTGGGAGCTGTAGCAGTGATGTGACTAGTAGTATGTCTGTGTAGTAATGAATTGTGGCGACGATTACATTCACGGCAACTCTTTTTGCTAGGACATGTATATACAGTATGGTCTGTTCCCAAGCAATTAAAGCACAACCGTTTCTGCTTCACAGTTTCACTTCTCTGTTCCACAGTTTGGGATAAGAGAGTAGGACATTTGTATGTGTAATGTTGCCTATGACATATATTACATGAAAGACTGGAATTGCCAGAGTTGGATTGTGTTATACGTAGCATGTGCTTGTCCTTAGATTTCTTGGAGTAATTAAATCCTTTACAGGAGGAATCAGAATTGTACTTTGCTAGTGACTCGCTCTCTTTACTAGCAATTCGAGCTTCAAGGAACTCAATGAAATCATCTTCGGTAGGTGGTTTGGTCATGGTTGAGATTTTGTCGTTCCATTTCTCCCTAGTCAATCCCTTTAGACCTCGTACTTTCAAGCCAGTTGCTAGCTGACCTGCAGACCAACCACTATTGGCTTTCAAACCCTGAATACTCGTCCTAAATTCATCTCGAAAATGCTTCAATCCTTCAAAAGAATCTGGAATATCTGATAATTCATCAAATCGCTGGATGTGATGCTCATACACAAGTCTTGGTCGGTCATATACTAATTTGAGCTCCTGTACAACATCTTCATAACATCCACCAACAGCAGCTCTGGCCACTTCTTGTTTAGACTTGTCAGTAACCATTGCAGATTGTAGAGCACTAATCTTTTCAGAGTCAGCAAGATGTTTCTCTCTTTCTATCCGTGGCTCAAATAAAGCCCAAAAGTTTTTCCAATTTACAGGGTTGCCATCAAATTTAGGAAGGTCCACTTTTAGTGATGAATGATATTTCACCTCAGAAGTTGCAGGAGATGCTATTGTAGAACTAGGTCGACTCTTCTCCTGGGCTTCATCCATCCTCAATCGAATACTTGTAACAATTTCTTCAATTTTAAATCTCCAATCTCGAATTAGCTCGATTGTACGAAAACCAGCGGTCTCCTTCTTGAATTTTTCTATGTCGTCGGACAGACTATCAAAAGACTTAATCGTTGCGTTGCCTGTGACGATTCGTTGTGAGTAAATGGATTCTAGGCGTTCCATGAGGTTAACATAACTCAAATGAGCCTGGTAAACACTTTGTTGCTTCTCAAATGCTGTTAGAACGGCAGTATTTTCGGCGACCTGAGAGTCGTAATCAGCGTCGAAGTCCAACTCATCGATAATTGCAATTCGTTCAGCAATAATTGTATAATGTTTGCAAGCTATGTTAAGGCCATCAAACTTCTTCACTAAGTCAGTATAATTCCAAAACTCTGGGTTCGGATCAAGTTTTTCTAAATAATTTTGGGCCTTGGTAATTATAGTCTTCTTTGTTCCACGCTTTCGATTAAGCTCTGAAACGTCGTCTACATGGGAAATTTCTTCTCGGAAAATTTCTATCTTAGCGGCTGAGTCACTCATCTCGAATGTCAATGGATTTGTAGAGTCTTAGGATACTTTAATCAGGAACAAGGATTCTAACTTGACTAGGTTGCTTACTGGAACTGGCTGTCGAAAAGCCTTAGCGTTCGGCAGCAGCGATACGTCGGAGTTAGAATATGCTGTAGCACAACCGTGGAAACAAACTTTCACCAGTAGTCCGTCAGTTCGGCTTTATCCGGCTCGAAGGACCAAAACTTGACTAGGACGGGGCTTGATTGCCACAATGAAGGAGAACACGGAAGGAAAACAATACTCGGAAAATCTACAGGTCGAATAGACGGAGAGTCTGTGGTCTAGCTCGTTGGTACGCACAGACTGTCACTGGTTCGCTACTGATGAAATTCAACAATAACCATAATTCACAATATTATTTGTTACTTTACTTTTTCATAATAATGGTTGGGAAGGAAAGGCAAAAACATAAAAAGCCTAGCAGGCACGATACACGCCTTCACGAAAATAAATGATTGTGTGTGCAAATGACATGCGTGATAAATAGTGTTACTGTTTAGTCCTCCGGTGCTATGGCCCGAACAATCTTCATCAGTACATTCCACATTCTCAACTTCTTCATCCATCACAATGCTAGTGCTACCCACATTCTCCTCTATCACACACTTGCTATCTTCCAACTCTACTTGCTCTCTCTCTTTCTTACCACTCCTTGTCTCAACTACATTCACACCCTGAACCTTTCCGCTAAACTCGTTTATAATGTTCCACGAGTCCTGGTCCCTCAAATTTATAGCCAAAATCCCTTTGCCATCTAGGTCACGTCCACTAACTAATGCCACATCCCCAGTCCACTTCCTACTACCAATACACATTGATACCCTAGCCATTTCTGCCTCATCCACCCGTCCATTATAACCCTTCAACTGCACCTTTTGGCCTGTCTTGGCTGCTTTGTGTCCCATTCGTCCAATTAGCAATCGTCAATCTGGACAAAGCTTCATCCTTATTCTTGGCATCTTTGGTAGTTCTATGAAGCAGCCTCTGGATTTGCTGTAGTGATTGGGCAACTGACTTGGATTTGAGATCCTTTGCCTTCAGGTCATGGTATGCTTGTCCAGCTTGTGTTGACGTCTGTCCAACACAGTCGAGAAGCCTCGAGGCAATATCAGCAAAATCTGCACTTGGGTCAGCTTGGAGATCTGCAACTAACTCCTTCAACGATGGTGTCAGTCTTGATGTCAGAACACTTTTCCACTTGCAGGAAGGAAGTGCGGCCTGCCTCAATTCATTCTCCAATCCTTGCAAGTAGAGTTCTACATCATCCCGATCAGATATAGGAGGGATCTTTTCCACAATCTTCTCCGCCCAGCATTCCAGTTCCTTGGCTTTCCTTCTCTCGTCATCCAGTACCCGTCTCTTCCTAGCTTCTTCCATTTCATCATACCTCAGTTTTTCAGCTCTTTCCCATTCTTTCTTCAATTCCTGCTCGCGTTTTGCTTCCTTGATCTGGGAGTCCTTCAACAATGCTGCCATCATGTCCATCACATGTGCTAAAGAAGGTTCAGCTGTAGCTTCCCTCACGAGTGTTGGTGAGGATGAACCTGCCCCTGTACCTGCAGGTGAAGGCGGAGACGAAATTGTTTCCTCATCAGACATCTCCGTAGAACCTGTAGTCTTCGCTCTGGAGTCAGTGTTACCAAGGTTTGCGGAATCTCCCGAACGTAAGGTATACCGGCCTGGTTGACTTGCTGAGGTTGTAGATTCTGATGCGTGGTGTTTCCGCTTTGATTTCTTTGACGACTGCACTGTGGAGTAAGACATACGGCACCAGGTTCAGCAATGCAGACCCAAAGATACCAAATGCCTGTACAAGAAAGAGAAAAAATAATAATACAAGTGCTAAAGTGATTACACAGGAATGATACAAATACCAAACACAAAAATTCTATTTCGTCCACACGTCTTGACAGTCCCGTAATCTATTTTTCCGATGGCACAGTCCTTTTCTTGCTTTCTGTAAGAGCAACCACCGCTGCCGCCAGTTGTGGGGGTTTCAAGCTGACTTTACTTTAAGCGTGGTAGCCTGCCACCAGAGTCGGTCTATAACCAATCTCCTGCCTCTTGATCACTTAACTAATAGCTCCTCCTAACCACCCAGGGACGTCCAGGAAGTTATAGATGCAATATTTTAGTTACACAATGATGCAGGTGAACATATGGTGAGACTGACTAAAAAAGGAGTGGACCAAGCCGTGCAATATATAGCCAGTCCACCCACGGGTGAAACATAAATAAAGTGTGCTACACTGCACACGCTCAATGAACACATGTGTGTGAATATGGAATGTTCTAGAACACGCTCAATAAATGGAATCTTCTGAAACAAGTTAGAGTGTCAAGTAAACCAATAACAAATTGTCAGTTCATTCAGTGGGCGGTGTCCCACACCCATATTATTATAGAATTATTCGGCTACTTATTGATTCATGCCTATTATATTCCAGAAAAACTGGCAGAGATTACTGTTTGATACACATGCATTATAATATATATATATCCAAGTCAAACGAATAATGAAGTCATAATAAATTGAGATATTAACTATACATTGCATCTCTTCCCAATATTCTCTTGGCTGTTCATGTCTGTGTATTCATCTGAAAGAGCAATTAAAAAGAAGACACTAATTAGTTGGAGGAAAACTGTCACATTCTCATTAAATACTTGCATCATATAGTCTGGCAGAATCTCACCCATACCTTGCAATCAGGTATATTATAGTATTTATTTATTATGATTAGTTGAATTTATGGGAAATATTATATACTATTTCACATAGTTTCTGGCAGATATTGAACAATAGAATCAGAAGAATATCATTGAGCATAAGTATTGGTATTGGTAGCATCAGAAACCCAACAAACAGTAGCCTTTATTAATCTGGAGACAAGTTGTCTTGCACATGATACTTCATGCATCACATTCGCTGCATGCAAGTCAGAGAGTAACTTACTCATTCTTACTTATATATGTTCAGATTAAAAATCCTTTTTCGTCAGTCCAGAAAATACAATGTTCCTATTTTTCGTTTCAGAAACTTAGCACCAATGTGATTAAACAAAATGTAACAATAAACAACAAGATGTGTAACACCATTGCTAGAGTCAACCATTCTTAATTTAGCTTTGTCACATATTCTCACATTTGGGTACATTGTCTTTACAGATGTTGTTCTTTATATTGTGATGAGATTCATCAGTGACTGCGCCTCCAATAGAAAATCCTTTGGCCGCTTTGTTACTCGGTACACATTATAACAAGTAAAATTTAACCAATTCGTTTTTGCAAGTAGCTGAATAGACATTTTAATACACTTACAATGAGTTGATTGTATTCCACATTGAAGAGCTTATAAAAGACTAAATACCCGGTACTACGGTCCTGAGAGGTCATTCTTGTACCACAAGTTTCGAATTGCATCATTACCACTCACTGCCTGCATTAGCATTCCTTCTCCATCTACAGTGTAGTACTCAGTGTCAGCTGCTTTCTGCCTGTTGATATGACCAGTATTCATAGTTACATTGTTTTCATATCCCTTTTGGTCGTATCCTCTGTTTTCATTTGTATCATGGCCTGTCGTTTTCTTCTTTCCATCATGAGTCCAGCAAGTGGTACCTGAGGCTACTTCTACATGGTTGTTATACACTACTGTACCTGATCCTATAGTCTTTCCGTCACCACCACCGCTATAATTAACGCCCACTCTTCCGTTCATGTAAACATAGTTGTCCCTTATTACCAAGTGTCTTCTGAAGAATGAAGGAAAGTGTTCCAGGTTGAGAGGGGCATTTGTGACCTAAGTACTTGCCAATGACGCCTCCAAGTAATATTGCATTGACATCAATACCATAACGATTGTCTACTGGATACGGCACAGTAAGCTTATCGCCGTCTAAGACTAAAGTGGTTTTCATAGAAGTAGTTGATTTAGAAATGAGGTTATTAGCCACCAAGGAATTGTTGTCACTGTAACAGGCTATGGCTGTACTAAAAGAGAATGGCCAAATTATTTTACTACTTGTATCGTCAGGATCTGGATGCTGATAAGTGACATCGTGAATTTTATTTCCAAGGACTATTTTGTTCTGCCCCATTCCTACCACATCCTCTGCTGTATACCAATACCCTTTGATTGAGGTGGAGCTAGACTTAAGTCCAGGCCAGAACATCACTGCACAGCCATCTAATTCTACATTCACTATGCCGAAGTTCTGTCCCTTAGGGTCTATATTGTAGACTCCTAGATGTTCACCAAATGTACATTTGAAAACTGTCTTTGGAGATAATGGACCAGGTTTAGTTACTTTCTTGGCCAAGTCAGTGGTTGGCTGTCCCCTTATGACCACATTGCTGCTTATGACAATATTGGATTGGAAGGAGTATGTTCCAGGAGGGAAATAGACCACTCCTCCACCTTCATTGGCTGCAGCTGCTTTTTGGGCATTATCAAAAGATCCTCCATAATCTTTTATGTTGTACACACAGGACCAATTCACCATATTTTCAGCCCATGAGTAGGTTCCATTCCCATAGGAAGTAGCTACTGGGTTGTCTTGTGGACCTGACTTGCTACCACAAGAACTCCATGAAGTTGCGGATAAAGACAACACTAGTATGGTGATCCAGATCCACATCTTGAGAATGTTTGTACACGTTACTTCTATTCAGCAATTAAATTCACAATTATCATGTGATATCTGTGAATTTCATCACTATAGCTATACTAAGTTCATTGAGATGCCTTAGCTTCTATTGTAAACAATGAATTTAGTATAGCTATAGTGATGAAATTCACAGATATCACATGATAATTGTGAATTTAATTGCTAGATATAACATATACCAAATTTTCCTCGCTCACTTGGCTCATTTGTGAATGAACCTGTAGACCATTCAGTAATGTGTTGCCCTTAAAAACAAGCTAGTCTTGTTAACATAAAAAGTATAGAGGACCCAAAGCGCTCTCGATGTCAGTGCTTAGGACATCATGACAGTGAGCATTTGGGGCAATTAGTTGTGGATTTTGTTCCCAGATAAGCAGCATCACTTTAAACTTTGAAATATAGTTTCTGAAAGTCAATAATAGTTAATTTTTAATTGGTCAAATTACATGCATAGCTAAGACTATAAAGTGCCAATTTACATTTGAGATGAAAATGATAAAATGGTAAGAAAACAAACCAACTTTCCTCCATAGACTAACTGCAGTGCTCTATAAAAGAAAAGTATTCTATTTGAATCTTTATCTCAAATATGTGTGAATAATTTCTCATCAATAAGATAACAAAGAGTTCATTTAAGTCCTTTAGCTCTTATTATTTTAGTGTGCAGTTTGGTCACAGTATTATTGACTTTGAAAATAATGAATAAGCTCAAAAAGGGTTAATGACAAAATAATGTGCTATAAGAAATTGTCCGAAAAGTCAAGCAGCACAGTTTCTTAAAGCATAATTACTTCTACCAATAGCAAGGTGAAATAAAATATGATCTGGCTTACATAAAATAAAAATTTAATATTGCTGGGTCCTAACTGTTTCACCATGGATAAACGAGTGAGAAGGGATGGGCAACATAATACGTTTGAAATACGCATCATGTGAGCTTTCCGTGCTAAGGCGAACTAACCGTGAAATTTGTTGGCAGTGAGTGCATCTGTTGTAGAGTGTCTGCTTGTGCTCCTAGGAAGTTGTTTTGCAGCTCTTCCACTCCTAGGTAGGTTGATCATAAGTTTAACTAGTAGTACCTTTCACATTTTCATACTTTGTAGCTTCATTGTGAAGTCATTCCTTCAACATAAGAATATGTTTTCTCATTATAGGCATGCCTTGCAAGCTCATATTTCAGCACCGTAAGAAGAAGGACATCAGAAACGGCTATGTGTGCAGTCATCGTCTGTCCCTCAACTTGCCTTACAGCAACTGCTGGAGTCTATCACTTTGCTTAGCAGCCCATGGACAGACCAAAGCCCAACCAGGATGGACTTGAGAAGATAGTATTGTGCCTATTGACACAGGAAGTAGTAGTATCAGTGTTGTGCCACGGGTCACACACTCTCTTACTGTGTGCTCTGATGTGACCTGGAAGCTCTATGCCCTGGCTGTACTGCACTGACCTCATTTCCTGCCACTCTTTTGTGAAATATTTGCACAGCTACTATCAAAGCTGGATTGTCTTCACATAATATATGCTGGTCATTCTGACTCATCATTTGTAAACATGCTTAGGGAAAATTGTCTCCCATAATGGGAAGATAGTTTGTTTAGTAGATGACTGTGATTGGCTTCCAACAGTCCACAGCTAACTGTGAAATTCTGTGTAACGAAGAAGTGTTACCAGCTTTTCTGAAGTATCATGCGACATCACAGATCATCTAAACACTTCAAGGAGTCTTGGATCCATCTTGATGGGATCCTGGACATTAAAACTTTCTCCAAAGCAATTGACCCACACTCACCTCCACCACTCTTCAGCACACCACATGGCAGTCAAGAAGAGCAGTTCTAGTAGAATTCCTTAGAACTCTTAGAAGATCATCTTCTGCAGAAATCTTTGCCAGAGCAACCATGGAACTGCATGAATGGTTCTTGGCAAAGAGGCTATTCCTTAGACCTGCTCAAAGAGGTATCTGAGAACATTTAATATATGTAGAGGGAGGAGCAACTACAACACCATGGGAACAAAAGACTTCAGGATTGTACCACCATCTTAAAAATAAGAAACCATTCAGCTATTCTTTCAAGTGCCCTTTACAAGGCTCTTGATTGACAGCTACTATTTCAACTGAAGCTGTTTATACAGGACTAAACACAAAATCTATTGGAAAGCTCATAATCCACACTGAGACTTCAACCAAAGGTCTACCAAAATATACAATACAACATCATCAGCTGTAAATCTCCAAAGCAAAGAGGAGAATCAAGAAACTTGATCTTAATGGTGCCCCCACATACTTAGTGGGGGTTGTTTTCCGGATACGCCCTGCTGGCCTGCAGGGCACATCCAGAAAAGCACTTTCTATACCCAAATTATTTATTTTTTATTTCATATTTTCGGTTATAAATCTTTTCACAAGCGATTTCACAATGGACAATATATCACAATTAACACCTCCATTGATGTCAATAATACCATTATCAATGCCTCTCCTTCTAATACATTTACAATCTTTATATCTGTGCCTGTCACTCTCTAGTCCTTTCTAAACTACTAGAAGAGACACTATAGTTCCGAATATTATAGTAATAAAAAGAATTGGTGAATTGTGGATACCTATGAGGTGGTCTCAGCTAACTTGTATTGATACAATACACTAGGACTTCTTGAGACCAGTTCCTCAGCTTAGAGCTTCTGGTGGTCTTTGCTGGAATCCTTTCAATGACAGTAGCGATTGTTGCCGCCATGACTGGCTCGCAAAAATGACCACGTGGGCCTTGTACCATAACGCGCCTACATAACACAAAAAAATGTCGCTTCCCACCCTTTCTCGCTCGCTTATCTGCGGTTTCACCGGTAAGGTATGGACGTTTTACAAGCTAAATAATAATTTTGGAGCGTTGAAGTTGGGTAAAGGGTAAGTCGCGCGAGTTTATCCCCGCGAGTTCATCCCCGCGAGTTTATACCAACGAGATTACAACGATAATCACAAGCGTTTGACGATTGGACCGGTGAGCTCACAGCACTAAGCGTATGACATAGTACACTATACTTGAACAGTCTCCATTCATCGTGGTGTACACCCCTGGAAAAAATCTGGCTACTACAAAGGAAAGAAGAGTAAAATCCAATTATTTGAACTTACAATAAATCATCGCTGTAGTTCATCACTGAGATTCAGCAACACAAGACAGTATGAAAGTTAATACTAGTGATGTGCTTGAGCACAAATGGCGAGCGAGCCTAAAGACTATACTATTTTTATATGAATGATTTTGACTTCTAACACTAAAGCTACTGAAAATAAGGTCCAGTTTTTAAATTTCGCATACACGGTAAAGGGATTTCAGTGCCATAGTAACAACTCTCTGCAACTGCTTGAATTGAAGGAAAAAAACAACAACAAAACAATACACGTTATTTAAAAGTTTTCTTTGTGATATTCTTTAGCTAAGTAGTGGTTGTAACACACAATGCTTTGACACAACTGGACATGCACCTACACAGTCTTACCTTCGGGGTAGTCTAGTGGATAAAGTATTTTCAAGTAAATACTGTTGCGCACGGCTTATAACCATGACAAAGAGCGCATTGACTTACCACCGCCACTAACTGGAATACAAATGGAAGTCCCTTAAGTTTTCAAGTTTTAACTGCACCCGCAAAATCAATTTCTAGGGTGATGATACGGGTACTGATCGATAAACCAGAGGATTCTGTTTAGTGCAATTTGGGATGGGGTCGACCACGTAACTAACACAAAAACGCGAGGGTCAAAGTACAAAATGACATACGTACGTCCAAACATATATACAAATAAACTAGTGGTGTGCTTGAGCACAAATGGCGAGCGAGCCTGACAGTTAGGTAACATAAAAACTACAGTGTTGTTACTATGTGTTTTAGCTTAGTTCATGCAAACACTATAGTAACAGTTATGATCTTTTATTTCAGCAAACAAACACAATATCACTCTCTTACCTGATTAATGGTAACTTTTGTAGTATCAAATATCAACCATTCTGATAATCTCAATCACCAGTAACTCTTGAACAAGCTCTCAGCTACGATAAAAAATAAACCAGTGTTATTATTTGTAATTTTAGCCAACATTAATATAGAATTACTACTTACATCATTCTTGAGTATTGATAACTTCTGTAGTATCAAATTGAAGTTACTTTGACCATCTGAATTACCTTGAATTTTTGACAACAAGCTCTCACCTACAAAAACAAAAGACAATCAATTTTAGCACACAAATACAAAATTACTTTCTTACCTCATTTTCTTGAGAGCAGTGGTAACTTTTGTAGTACCAAATTTGAGCCAATCTGACTATTTGAATTTACCAGTCACTGTTGACTAGGTCTTAGCTACAAAAAAGAAAGGCCAGAGTTAATTTTGCATATTTAGCTAACAAATATGGAATTGCGTACTTATCTCAGCTTCCCTCGAGAAGTAGTAGCTTCCATAGCATTAATACTACGGCATTCTGACTACCAACAGCTCTTGACAACCAACAACCAGCACTCCGTATCCCCCATAAAACGGCGAAGTTTTGAAATTAAGTCTGGAAAAGGGTCTTCAATGCCATAGTAACCTGTCGAATCGACTTTTTGTGTCTTGAAAACAAGCGTTTTAGCAGGAATTTTCTCATACTTTGGAGCTTAAGTATAAAGTAAGGTTTGCTTAATGCTGTAGTTTCAGAATAAACTGGAGTGAAGCCTAAATAGCCGTGTTTTTAGGAGAAAAAGTTCCCCGCGCGCGCGTTTAAAGAGCATACGTACCATCCATACATACATACATATATACTAGTGGTGCGCTCGAATAGCGCAAATGCATGGCGAGCGAGCAGACTCTTTTTAAATAGGACAGAAATTACATCTAACTGTAGTGCACAGTGTAACCCTTTCCATTCTCAGTTAGCATCAGAGAATCTAAAGTCTCTGATCCCAGACTAAACTAACAATTACCTGAATAAACTTCGAAAGCAGTGGCAAAGAAGCGCAGCTTGACAAAGACTTCACGATTGTTTCAAGAAGAGAGTAGCTGTAAACTTTTTGGTTAAAACAATGTTGCGTCTGCAGCAGGATACTCCGCGCTCGTTAATTGAAAAAAAACTGGAACTGTGAACGCTTTACCTAACTTACGTAATTAGAAGCGCGCGCATTTAAAGAGCATACGTACCATCCATACATACATACATATATATATATATATAACATATACCAGATTTTGCATTGTCCACCCCTAATACTGTCTCGCTCGCTACGCTCGCTCGCCAATAACATATACCCGATTTTGCATTATCCACCCCTAATACTGTCTCGCTCGCTACGCTCGCTCGCCAACAAACATCCCCGATTTTTTCATTTTTACCCCTGTAAGTGTCTCGCTCGCTATGCTCGCTCGCCAAATAATCTTTACAGCTAAGGTAAATAATTTGTTCTCAATGTTGCCGGTGACATCAGTCATTCACTATGGTGAGTATTACATACATATAAAATTGTGAGTTCACAATAACATGATGATTTGACATATTGCTATGCTTAGTAATGTATCCATACCAGTTTATTATTATTGTTTTGTACAGCACACAATGGGATGGGTAAGTACATGTATTTCTATCTTACAAGTTATTCATAATAATGCACACAAAAAACAACAACAACAACAACAAAAAAAAAAAAGAAGCAATTCTTGGGCTACATAGTTGGAATGTTGTTTACATAAGTGCAAATTACAGTTAGCCATTCCAGCTTATTATGATATTTTGTAGAGATTATCACTTGAGATGTACAAATAACTTTAAAGATAGAAATAGTTGATGCATTCTAAAGATTATAACTTTGTTGTACTAGTTTGTCTTGCTGTCAGCTGGACATGTAAGAATTACATGAGTTTTTGAAATTTGCTGAATCTGGTATTGTCTGCTGCTTTTTTCTCTAACTTGAATAAAGGGCTTCTAATAGCAGGAATTTCATCATCTTCAATATGTGAGAGTTGTGCAAGTAGGGTACTTCATCTATTAACCAGAATTAGCTACTGCATACGAGCATGATTAACATGGATGTGCGTACGCCCAGCAAGCTTGCTGGGAATATTGTGGGAAGAGATGGGGAGAGACCTTTTCGTCATGGAGTTTGTGTGTTAGCTATATAGTTACCAGATTTATGGCTTGCGATCACTTTCATATAATTATAAGTCAATAATTTCTGCAAGTGGACTTTATTATATACTTTTTTATAGTGCCCTCACCAGCTTGTCTGAGTTTGATCTGTTAAATTCACACAGCTTGCTATTAAAAAACGTCTTAAATTAACCTATAGCTATTCCTTGTGGGTTAAGCTAGGAATCCAACAAGAATAAGGATAATTGAAGTTTAACAGCTCAATATTACTAGTGAGGTGCCATGAACATGTTAGAGGAAGAAATTGTTAATTACAACTGCAAAAATTAAACAAATATTTATGACTTATAAAATTATACTCATTATTGGTTTGTCTTTCACAACACAAAAATTTCGTTCCTGTAAACAAACAAAAACAATGCAACAAAGAAATAGGAAGACAACAATGATAATTATGGTCTCACAAAAGTTTGTCACTTGTTTGTTTATTCTACACCAGGAAAATTAAAGACTACTGCTTAGTGGTTTTAGACAAAGGTAGACAATTTTTGGTACCATTCAAGTGGCCAACAATATGACAATTTAGTTTTCACTCTCCAGGGTAGATTTATGGCCAAGTGGTATATTTCTAATGGTGTCCTACAACACCATCCTCTCTTACCCTTTATCACTCCCTGTGTGAAACCATTATAATTGCTATTATTGCCAACTGGTATAATAATATATATATGTGAGGGTCGACTGCATTGATGAATAGTTATTGAAGAGTTTTCACATGTTATGGTGAAGATTGTTCCAGAAAGTATGAAATATTATTGTTGTGGTATTTTTTTTATTCCATCTTTATTACATTCTTTATTTTGAAGTGTGTGTGTGTGTGTGTGTGTGTGTGTGTGTGTGTGTGTGGGTGGGGGAGGGGGGGGGTGCCTATCAAATGTTTCAAATTTTCCAATGTTTAAAGAGGAAGCTTTTTTTTGAATTTTCAGTCCCCATCACAGTGTGAAGGTGTAGTCCACAGTGTGAAGGTGTAGTCCACAGATGAAATTTCTGTTTCTATAGAAATAATTTAGAGAATAATTTGAAGAGGTACTCTGCAATTTTCAGTGTATACTGCAAGAACTCTCCTAAAAGTCAATTCTATGATCAAATGCCACAGAGTATGACACAAGTTTCAATAGCACCAAACAGTGTTCAAAATTATGTTTGTCTAAGTGAGACCCTCAAGCCAATAGATTATTTTGAAATTCAGGAAAATGATGTAGTTGCTGCATGCTTGCCAACAAGAAGGTCTAAAGTATCCTCTTTGAGTGTCGTAGGATATCAGAAAGGTATAAGATCAGTGATTTATCAGTCTCCTCTTGATTGTTTATCTTCAAAAGCTTATACTGTTGATTTTTCGAAGCTTTCATTTTTGAATTCATCTATTATACATCTCAATGCAGACACAGGTAGGTATGTATGAATTTATCCACACATAAGGACTTGTAATTACACCACTACCATAGACTCAGGTTGTTAAACCTTTTCTTAAGCACTGCATTTTCTTCCCGGCTTATAGCACTTTTTATAAAGCGCTACGTGTGTCTTGTCTACTTGACTGGCATTCAAGTCCAAGTTTCTAGATAGCACTCGCTATTAAGAACCCATTTTTTATATTAAGCACCCATTTCCTCATCATTTGAAGTTATAAGCGAGGGCACTTAACAACCCGAGTCTACGGTATCAGCAAATTTGTTTCAAATTCATGCAACTGAATATTATTTCAGTTAACTAACAGCTATCGCAATATTTCATACTTACATTGCAATCACTACCATCAACATGCACAGTAGGAAACAATCCACAAACTAATAAAGCTGCTGCTGGTCTCAGTGGCATCTACCTTAACACTCTTTATCCGGCATCATGTGATCTTAACATTACCAAGTGACACTACTGCTATTACCCTCAGGCTACTACGCCTGGATCAACCCTGTCCATGACTGGTGGCAGTCTGGTCTCTAGATATAGAAGCTGACACTTACGTTGTGAATCCTAGTAGCGTCAGAACTATCAGATTACATCCTATCAAGACCATAGCTAATATAATCTGTGAGCAAGAAGTGTTACGTGAAGAGGAACATATACCGGTCACTATTGGATGGGTGGTAGGTGTGGCCCTACCTGCTATTAATACCATTCCGATAATTGGCCATGACTCAAAATATGGGGAGCATTTGATGAATATTAGAATTCATGAAACGTAGGAAGTATTCCACTGCATGGAATCATGCTTCATTTGTATGCAAAAGCAGCTGGTAAGCTAAAGTAAGTATACATAGAGCCAGATATTTATGTTCAGATTTACTTAGCTATACACACTAGGTAATATTTTTTGGGGTGTACAAATAACTAGTTTGGTTTACCCTACGATTATGGACAAGAACCTATAGATACAGTCCTAAGATATCATCAAAAATTATTTTTCCGAACCCAAATTGTCATCAAATCTATAGTTTACTGATAACCATTGTCCCAACAACCAATGATCTCTTAGAACAAAAACACAAAAGAAAGTTACCTAAAAAATGAGCAGGTGAGGTCATACAGATAACAGGTATACTAAATGAAAGTTTTTCTTATACATGCAACTATAAATACTCACTGGTAAATTAAAGTAAATGCCATTAATATGTCAAAAAATTGGTAGTCCTCAAATTATTTTTGCATACATAGTGATGATATTCCCACCCTAGATACCTTCACAATTGTAGCCACACTATATCGCTATATCCTTATTTCAGGATTAGCTTCCACTGGAACTTTGTTTTTCAACATACAGCCCCTCCTAATCTGTTGTGAAACATTCCGTCAAATACAGGTAGAGCTTCTGTGGTAAAAAATGACATTGTCTCCATCTAGAAACTACTCGAACTGTACATTTCCAAGGTTAACGTTGCATGTGTGTGCACTTACCCATACTATTTCACTTAGTTTCCACTTAGTTATCGAGGTATTTCAAATAGTTACATGCTATTTCACTTTCCCTGTGCGATTTCAATTGAACAGCGATTTTTCCCATACATTTTGGCAACATTAGATGTACAAACTAAGAATATACTCATACTACATTAAATGAACATAATAACTAATTGTTAACATACCATAATATGGAGAGAAAAATAGTGCCTTAACTTCAACAACACATCAAATTGTTAAAGAATCTTTATTTTAAATTTAAACATCGCCATTCTAAAACAGACAATGAAAGTATATGAGATTTCAGTCCAGACAATAACAGATTAATACCAAAATCAGAATGACATTAAAAATAGATAACACATTCATAATAGAAACAAAAGAATATAAACTCATCAGCAAGAATGCCTGTCTATTACTACATAACATTTCCGCTTTGAAACTAAAACATTCTGTAGTTGTTCTACTTTACTACGACAAGTTCACAAATCGATTATATTCATTAAAAATAGTATTAATTTAGCAAATGTAAGAATACTACAAATATAATCAAGATATATTAATATACACATGTGTAAACCTAGATACAATATGCATATACTATCTCTACATATCCAAGTGTTTAATATTAGTAGACCATCACTTAATAACACCTGTCATGATCCATCTCATAACATCATTCATATAGGTTACTACAAAATAAAGGCAATGAAAATTTAAACCGAAAGAGATGATGTGCTTAGTTTGTGCAAAACAATTATACGAGTATTTTCAGATGTAGCAGAGCAAATCAAATTAGCTAGCATTAAAGCACAGCTATGTAATTTAGCAAAAACATATTCATTTGTAAAAGTATAAGAATTGTTGCCTCTTGCTGCAAATACTTGCTTTACTAATGCTTCAACACCCAGCATTCAGTCAGATTTTGAAGCAATAAAATACATTGTAATTTCAAATATTAGTGCAGCAAAAAAAAAGAAAAAAAAAAGCAACATTTCAGTTGCTACTCTCTCTGTCAACACTTCTAAGGTGTAAGTATAAATACCACTTAATTGACACCTATTTTTTTCAGTTGAAATAGTCTGTATCTTTATACAGCTATCACTTCTTTCATCAAATTATTATATCAATATACAATTGTTATGCTATTCCCCCATCTCAACCAGTTACAACTATAATAACATATTGTGATAATATGTTTTCTGTTAAGATTCTACAAACCAACAACAGATTCTACAGAAAGATATGGATATGAGTGCAAATACAGCTTATTCATTGGCCAATACAAATCAATGTCATGCATCATGGAATGTAGAAATGACCATCACTGAAAATTCAGCTTATCGCACAATGTTATAAATAGGCAAGTGTCATGGTGATTTGGATCAAGAATATATTTATGAAAGTGTGAAGTAAATAGAGCAAATATTTATTGTGAACATAGCCTTTAGTAATGTGTACTAGTTTTTACAAATAAGTATCATTGCTAATGTATACTCTCATATAATTTTTATTTGTTGCAATCATAGAAGCTGTATATTTGTATTAAAATAACATAACAAGCATAGAAAATTAAAAAAAATTCAGACATGAGATCAATTACATGCTAAATATATATGGCAATTGACAGAGTGCATCTCCATAGATTATTGTTAAACACTTATTCTATAAAATTACACCAAAATTGACAATATTGTAGTGCCTACTTCCAGCGGAATATACATGGCATTTTATACATTATTGCATTTCTATTCATGAAAACTTAGAAGTTACATAATATTTACTTTGACACAACACTAGCTATTTAAGTGATCTGTAGAACAAATACAAGTGTCATTACATTGGAGGAACTTGGTACTATTACATAAGTAGTAGTGTAATCCACAGAAAAGCCTGCATAAGTATCTACGACTGTATATTACTTCCATCACGTAAATCCTTTTTTTTTTATTCTCTATTATTCCAGTTTAATATTATTGTTATCAGCTTGAAGATTATAACCCTTTCATTGCTAATGATTGTTATTTTTTACTGCTTACAAACACAGTGATCGTTGATTTCACTCCCTCTTCCTTTTCTTTTCCTTCGTTATTGCCTCATCTTATTCTCACTGAACTTGGGCATGGTCCAGCATGTTGACATATGTACATCCACTCAAGAAAGCTTTAACTTAATAAGATTCCTGAATACTGAACCAGAGAATTTTCCAATAAATTGCAGACATCATAAAAAGACATAATTGTAATGAAATATTATGGAGATTTTTAAATACACTTAGTGATAAGGATCAGAAGCACACTGGAAGTGCTTTACTTAAAATTGCATGAAAATTAGGTACTGGTCAGCAAAAATGATTGAAATAAAAATGGAAAACATCAAGCGCGAGATATTTTGATGTCACCCACCATTTTGACATGACTTCAGTCAAACTGCACCATCTCATTTCCTCTACCCTGACTTCAGTATAGTACAGATAGCAAATTGACCCCGAGGGTAAATACTTTTGTAATCATCTCTTCCCACAATGGCATTTTAATTCATAGATATGTGAAAATGCACCATAACGTACCAACAGAACCTAAAAAAAGTAATTGCTTTGACTAAAAAAAGCTGAACTAACAATTGACAATGTTTGAGTGGAGGACATGTGATTCAATGACTTTTTAGGCACAATCTAGCATATATATTTAACTAAATTAGAATATGTGCGTTGTAAGTCCTTGTAAATTTCTTTGCCATCTTCTAATCTTCCATTAGGAACAATGAAATTTGGATGAAATTCAATTACAGAGGTTGGAATCTTCAGTATATCCTCAGTGGAATTTGTCAAATTTATAGTTACGTCTCGAAATGAAGGACGACTCTTTTCTTCTGGATGCCTAAGCAAAAAAGCACATTTAAAAATTGTGTCTCATGCATGCATGGTGCATTTGCTTGTCTTTTTGTGTTGCTTTTTGCTTTCTTATTGTTTTGAACTGCAAATACAAAGTACCATCATAAAACCCTAATGGATATTATAGATCACATATAAATATATTTATATATTCACTGATATAGTAATGTCTAACATACCAACACTTCATCATCATATCATATATTGTTCTGGGACAGCCAGTCGGTGGTGACATTCTTACTCCCCTACTAATAATGTCGATAATCTATAAGAAAATGATATGTAGCTAATACAAAATTGTAATAATTGTCACAAGACTACATTTTAGATAATAAAATTCCCATAATACCTCCAGGTTCTGATGATTTTCAAAAGGTTTGTGTCCCAGACTCCATATCTCATAGAGGACACACCCATAGCTCCACACATCACTGGCTGTCGAGTACTTCCGATACTTAATAGCCTCGGGGGCTGTCCACTTTACTGGTATCATACCACCAGATGATGCATAATAAGCATCATCATCTAAATCTCTGGACATCCCAAAGTCGGCAATCTAAATTTAACAAAGTAATAATAAGAATAATTAAATTTATATCTTTGCAATGCATCCAATGTTTGACATAAAGTTGATCTAATCATTAATAAAACTATACTAACATCAAGGGTATAATCTGCAGTAAATTATGTTTACTTTGCAAACACATTCATTTGACAGCAGTATATTTCTTGCAGCAAGATCTCTGTGAATAAATTTTTTGATAGAGAGATAGTACATTCCTTCAGCCACTTGTAGGGAAAAATAGAGAAGGAGCTTAGGCAAATTAGGATCTCCACACCTGGGTAATCAAACATGATTATTTTGATCAATACAATAGTACCTTATGTGAAAACTTACTCCTTTCTAATATGTAATAAGTTCTTTCTCAAATCCCCACAGCTTGCTAACTCCACCGCTAGAATAATCTGAAAATATACAAAATCATTGTATTGCCATTTTAGCATAAATATTTCTTCTTATCTTGCTCATGGTTTATGCTCATTTGAATGTTCTGATTATTTTTTGAGCTTTGTTTATCTCAATGGTGGCAATCATTAAAAACATTTAAGTTTTGTTCTTACCACTATGGTTAGTTCAGGTACTGAAAAAATCACACTTTAACATGAGACTTCTGCTATTAGTTGTTATGAAAAGCTGAATTAGCTTTACTGATTAAATCTTTCCAGTGTATTGATTGTATGCCAGTACAACCAACTCATTGGTTATACAGTTGAATGCACTATTTGTAGTTCGTCTGGTACATGTATTGCACATACTACTAGTATAAATAATATTAGCACACAAGTAGCTATAAATTATTATTCATATTTTATTTCTCAATGACTTACATTATCTCCATCCTGCACCATGCCCAACAATTTAATAACATTAATATGGTTGAACTGGGCCATTATGGCTGCTTCTTGAAGAAATTTCACTCTGTCTTGAGAATTAGAATTGTGTTGAAGTTGCTTCAAAGCTATATATTTTTCTTGACTTCCATTTACCCAGATTCCTTCATCAACACTCCCAAACTGTCCAGATCCAAGATGCTTGGTGATTCTACACAAAGAATAAATTCATTATCCAGATATAGGAATGCAATGCAAAGCAATTGTAACTATTACACTTCCCCCCCCCCCCCCCCCCAAAAAAAAATAAAAATAAAAATAATAAATCACATATTATACTTGACTGGTAATTACACAAAATGGAAGTATACTCTCACCAAAATGAGAGTTTGGCTTAAAACTGATGAAAAATACCACAAAAATGAGCCGTTAATTGACATAAATACTGTATAAAGATTACTTTACCAAGAAAATAATTTAACATTAGATATACAATTACTTAAAAGCCAGCTGGTATTTGGACTGAAGTACATTAGTTTAAATATCTGGCATTTCAAATGAGTCAATGAATAATGTTTATAAATTATTATGTACATTTCAACAAAGAAGATTTGTAATTCATAAACTAACTTGATATTGCATCGATCAATTGCTTGAATATCATTGGAGGATATTTGTCCATAAAGATCTTCCTCTAACTCATGTGGCACTTCATAAGGTGATGCCTCCAGTTCATGATACGTTCTGTGGGAGGACATCTAAAAACACAATAATAGCACAGATAATGAATACACAAGTGTTACAACTTTTCCTACAAAGTTAATAATTGTTAATAACCTTTTCTTCCTCGAAGGAATAAACGTTATCCCTAGTTGTACTCGAATTGTAGATCTGAGAAGCTTCTAGCATTGAGTATACTGGAGTCAAGTCCGACTGCATTAAGATAGTTATAACTTCTTAATGTAAAATTTACTGATATCATTTGAATTGTTGAAGCTTACATAAATGGATCTGAATAAAACAAGTGGTATATTTCAGCACAAATGGGAAAAGAGGAAGCGTAAAGAAAGTATTTATATTTAAACATGTAATTTAGTAATTTAATCTACATTCTCAATACAAGTATTTGATTTCTCATGAAATGAGCTAATAGAGACAAGCGTGCTCTAACTATAATTATAAATATTCTATTTCTCTATGCACAGAAATAGCTCTTTTATGAACATTATAGTTTCCAATGTGAACATAATAGATGAACTCTATAAATTGAATACGATATACACATGATAACAGAATGTACTATAATAAAATTTTTACTTACTACAGGCTCATAAATAGATAATGGATTAGAATACATTTCTTCATCTAAGTTCACAGTTGCAATTTGATTTGAAGCCGTTTCTTGAATATTTTCATAATTTATATTATGTACACAAATATTTGACCACAAATAATCCATGAAAATTAAAAGCTATTGGATATAACGTAAATATTATTAAATAGTGTGTAATTACTCATGATGGCATGGCATGACTAATTGCTTAAAAATTAGAAGTTATTGAATATAATATAAATATCATTAAAACAGCTTTGTAGTTACTCTAAATGGCATGACATGACTAATTATAAAAGTTCTTGTCTTATAAACATTTTAACATCAATAGTCAATATTATATTAAATCATAATTTTATTGCTATTATTAGTCTAATAATGAACAGTGAGGAAGCTTACCAAATCCTTTTTCGTTGCTGTATTTAATAGCACCTTCAACATGCGACTTTGAATGTTTGCACCGAATAACCAAAATTATAACTAATATAATTACAAACAATCCTGCTATCACCAAGGCATTTATGGCAATATGTTGAGTTGCCTACTGCTTCTTGTAACTATGCTGTCAGAAATAGGAGTTGTGTATGATTTGCTATATTTTGTGCGTACATGCTCAGTTTGCACAGTTTTAACATTCATTTCTGATGCAGCAGTTTCAATTTCCTTCACCGTTCCAACTTCCTCCATTGTTCCTGGAGAAGTAGTAGCCTTCAAACTAGTCGAAGAAGTACTCGTGGATTCTGAAGGGAGTTGAATGTTAATGTCTGTGATTAATTAATAGAACCAACTCATGATAAAAACATACTAATAGTTTTGATAACAGTGCTCACTTAATACCTCACCTATATCAGCATAAACGTGCATAATTAAAAGCCAATGTGAACCTTCAGTAAGTGGAAGAGCCTGTGAATCAGTGGAAGAATATTTCACCAAAATGTTGTCCATCGAATGTCCTATTAGAGATATGGGGTTGTGACTAGGTAGCACTACTCCAACGTAATCTCCTTTCTCTATCACAAAATAATCACTCGGCTCGAGGGTATGATTTTTGCAAAATATTGATGCAATCGAGTATCCAGGATTCAAAGTGACCATAGTGTCTGAATTATCTACAACAAATGCTTCATTCGCATTATGTCTCCATACATTGAAAGTAGCAGTGTACATGCTTGAGGTATTTAATGGTTCAGTATTGTAATAGCAATAGTTCCAGGAGGTGATAACTCCAGTACATTCGGCTGGATACTCCATGTTAACAAAAATTCCGTAATGTGTGTTGTTGTATGTTCTTTTTGGATTATTTCCAACTCTGCATCCAATAGAAGAATCTGTACATCAATACAACATTGATAAAATTAGCTACTATCAGGACAGAAAAAAAATCAAAATTCAAATTAAAAGCCTATAAATACCATTGTTAGATAATGACCCAATAGACTAACAAGTTTATTTCTTCAGATTAAGACAATACATCTACTATACTTACTTATAATGGCTTCTACATTTAACACATTTTGAATTTCAGTATTCAATGTAGCAAAATCCAAAGATTGCAAGTCCTCATCAATACATTCATTATTAACACTAGTCACCTGAAGAGCTTCAGATTCTAAATGACTTGAAACTAGAATTGGTGGGACATTTCTTTGATTGGTCATACATGCACCAATAATGTCATTAGGAAGAATAGTAAATGTATCATTCTGGTTTAGAGTGAGAGATGTGCAACCTCTCAATGGCCATAATATGTGTCGAAACGTTATGAGACTATTATTAACTCTCAAATATGTATATGTTGGTTCCACTTGTCTGAACACCATGAATTGTACTTCGGAATTTTGAAAAAAGCTTTTCTTTCGGTAGCAGAAATCCCATTGAGTGACATTTCCATTACATTGTGACGGTGAATGGACACTTAAAAAGAGTCCATCTCTGACAGAGTAGGGCCCGGAACTGATACTGGTCCCAAATTGTGGGCATGAAGAATTGAATTTGCTGCCTGATTAAAATAAAGAAATGTGAAATAACTGATCCTCCTAACTGACTAACCATGTATTATAAATCACTGGATCCTATTCTTGTGCAACTTAGTGCACAGTATTGCTTAGACTATCCTGTCCATGTCTGTCTGTCCGTCTGTCCATCAGTCCATCCATCCATCTCTGTCTGTCTGTCTGTCTGTCTATCTGTCTGTCTGTCTGTCTGTCTGTCTATCTGTCTGTCTGTCTGTCTGTCTGTCTGTACGAATGTATGTATGCATGTATGAATGCAGGTATGTATGTATGCAGATATGCATTATATCAGGTGCTGCACTGTGTGTGGTGGGGTACTTGCTAGTATACATAAGTATGTATAGTATGTATATGTGTTGCATGCAGGCGTGTATATGTATGTAAATGTATGTATTGATTATCAAATTCATTAAATCTTAGTAAGTGGCCTACTCACTTTTTACTAGTTACTACAAGTATTTACATGCAATGTTATATTAGTTAACTTACATGACATGCAGACTCGATTATATTTTCACCTTCTAACTTAGCACCAAAAGTAAATGATGATAGTTTGGAATGGTCATGACATGATTGTATTTAAGTAGCTTTATAGACAATAATACCCACTTGTTGCCAAGAAAGAATGAGTAAAGAATAAGAGTGCTAATCTCACTTCCGAGTGGAAGTTTGTAAGTTCACTATTTGCTAACATGGCTGAACTCAATGGAGGAAACAAAAGTGATGTAAAACAAACAAGGTTTACCAGCAGCCACAACCTTGTACTTACCTCAATGTCTTGATTAAAAACAGCTAGATACAAAATATTCCAAACGTCTTAATCTCTCTGCAGAGACCTATAACTACAAAGTTTAATAATGTACTTCAGTTGCTGGGTTTCATTATTTTGCCTTTTCAAGATATAGCTACCTCTATCTCAAAGAAGAACAGTATTTGAAAGTTATAATGATGTTATTATTCATTAGATCTTTCTCTCCCTTTCACAGGCTTTTTTTTGACAATACAGAATTAAAAAAATAATATTTGGTCGCCACCAGAAGCGAACCCAGGACAGTTGCTTAACGAACAAGCGCTCAATCCTACCCTAGGGCATCCAGACAGCAAACAAACACTTCAATTCTGTATTTACACTATTAAGGGGTACTGCTATGCTACAATTTTGCTCTCAAGAGACCAACTGAAGTGAAGTTATAGTACTACTACGAGGAAAAGAAAGGGTTAAAATTTAAAATGGTTAAATTAAATAAACTTTTCTTGTTTAGTGATTAGGATTTGAGACAACATGACAATTGGAGCTAAGCATAGGGGACATGAGAGACAACATGACAATTTGAGCCAAGTATAGGGGACATGAGAGACAGCATGACAATTGGAGCCACGCATAGGGGACATGAAGGGAAATTAAAATTATAGTGATAGTAGCTACATATCTGCTGTTCTTGTAACTACAGTTAGCTTGTGTATAGAGTTAGTAAATGTTTGTAAATTTAACACAAATATGCATTATGGACTCTAACTACATTGTAATCAGCAGATCCAATTTAACTAAACTTTAATTTGCAAGTCTGTTGTATGAACATGTAATTATCCCTGCTTAAACTAAAACTCAGAAATAATTAGAGCTGATTTAACACATTTAATTATCCTCGAGTAGTTAGCTTTATAGTGTCTATCAACTGAGAATATTCTAGTTATTGTAAATCATGACATGGTATTTAGTGGCACTTGTAAATATACATAGGGTTTAGTCTCAGCTTAGCCTCTCATGTCAGTCTAGATATTTAGGAGCATGACATTCTTACATGAAAATTTCGTTAATAATTACTAGTGATATTTGGTATAAGTGGCAAGTGAATTAGCTGAGCTATATCCAACAATGGCACCAACTCATTGAAGACATTTTTAAAGTGAGTTTTAAATTGTAACTTCCTAATGTTATAAAAAAATTCTTACTTGATTGACGGATTTAAAATAAGGTGGTTATTACATTTTAATTCACTAATCACTAAGAAAGACTGTACTAAGCAAATAGAATTAAAGATACATAATATTATCATTAAATTATTTTACAATTTATACTTACAAATCTTTAGAAAACGCTTACACTTTCATCAATAGTGCAGAGAGAGCTTACTCTGAGCTAGATAAGAGGTCAATTTCAATGCTTGTCACTAGAGTTTGAAGACTAAATTAATCATTAAGCGAATGAAGTGCGGAAAACCAATAGTACATTATAGATGGCTATGACTATGAATTGCATACAACTTGAAATAGAATACATGTTTAGGCTGTCATAAGACAAGCCAGCTGGCCTGAAAGATTTTATCCAACAATGGCCTGCAAGTTTTTATCCAATGATGGCACAAATAATGATCGTGATAGTCCGTTATAATATTTAGCTAAATTTTACACACCCCAGCTAGATTTATGCCCCTCAGCAAAGAGAAAAACACATTGTACAATTAATTATGTTTATTAGTGTATGCTTCTTTTTATAGTATTTCTGGTAATACCTAGCAGAACTATAATAATTGTAAAGACAATCAAATGTTACTTAATAATTAATACAGCTACTACTTCTCTAAGTGACTGCCCAAATTTTGGTACTTCTCAAAACGGCAAAACAAAACAAACATCAACGCTGTAATAACAAGAGAGTTTGCAATAAAGGCAGTTTCGTGGAAATGATGAAGGTTTCGGAGTGTGTTGCCGGGCCCTCTGCCTCGTCGAATTGAGCCTGCTGGATCCTGCCGCTCAAATGAAGAGTTCGAGGAGTTCTTTGCGTTGGACATGACCATATGGAACCTGCAGTTGAAGACACTACAACAGAAGGTTTGTGTAACACAAAACATTCAAGAATACTTATGTAACATAAACAAGAAGAAAGGTAAAAGTAACTTCCCTTTGTGTAGTGAGTAATTTTGCCACTATGATATAAATATCACAGTGTTTTTCATTCCCGCCACGTGGAGGCATTAACCATGGGAACTAAAATTGTTAAAATGTTGGCTGGAATACTGCACATTAAAGATGCATGTTTTAAATGTAGTAAAGTAGTCAAGCGCGGTGCGCCGTCTGAGACAGAGGTTACACTGGATCATTAATAGATGCGATGTCTACAGATGCACGGACTAACTGAATATGATACAGGGTGTATGCGTGAGGTAAAGGGTCTACAATTAGGTAGGGATCGCTACCGCTATATGGTACATTGTGTATGGATGACAGTCCAAGTAGGTAAGTATTAACTATCTCCCCCCAAGTCGTCTGACAAGGGGACTGAATTTATAGTTCACTTTGTCCGTAGCGGGCAACAGGCTTTCTTTCATGGGTGCTCCGTCTTAGTGGTGGTTGGTATGGTGGTGGGTGAGCCAGTGCCTTTGGGGTTGGCTTGGAGGGGCGGTGAGATAGGGTCGGGGTGCTAGTCACGGCAGCATATGATCTGGGTGGGGTGGTATGGGAGGATGTAGGTTGCTGTCTTGGAGTCTGGGTGGTGGGTTGGTTTGTTCCTTGGTGTGGTGGTGTCCCTCTGGTTGCTGCTGGCGCAGGTGTCCTGTCCGTTGTTGCAGGAGATGATGGCTGAACTGGGGTTGTGGGAGTTGCGACTTCTGGACTTGCCATAGATGGTGGCAACGTGGTCACTGGTGTTGGCTGGTGATGTGGTTGCCTGGGTGTCCCGGGTGTAGGTTGGATGGGGGGTGTCTCATCTGGCAGTATTGCAAATCACGTCATCGACTATACTGAGGCTTCCCATCACTGTCCAGTATGCTTGTACGGATGCCGGGATTGAGGATCTATCAGTGGTGATGCCTTCCTGGATGCAAAACATCAGGTCCTGCAGTGAGGGGTCCGATGTAGTGGCGATTTGGAGCTGCTCCCAGTCAATGGGGATTGATGAGATCGCTGCACACATTGCGTTTTGCAGGTTGTCTATTGCTGAAATGGGGGCTGTGGGGGACGGAACTGCAATCAACGTAAACGAAGTCTTAGTCGATCGAATCCCGTCGGTAGTCGCCACCAGAGTCCGTAGCGTGGCTGATATCCCGCAGGTACGCGTAGGCTCTCAATTGCACTTTTAAGTTAGTTTAATCAAAAGTCTATGCACTGGTCAGGGACACAGCTAGCACAAAATAAAATAAAAGACAGACTGAGCAAACACGAGACACACGCACATAGTAATGTTCAACATTGAGGCCACCGCGCATGAGCAGACAGGCCCAACTGCGATCGACCCTTTACCATAGCGGGAATATACAAATGACACAAAACTCAACAAATGACATGACACAAAAGTAATAATCTTCTTTCTTCCTGATCTTCTTTACTTAAGGGCATCGCTGGTTTGATTTCTTGCGCCAGGGATGTACACCATCCGGAAACGGTACCGGAGCGTCTTCTCCTTCAGATTTCGGAGCCTGGGGTTCGGGATGTCCTCGAGGCAGCGATCCCCGAATAGCCTGAGCAGTGGTTTGTGGTCCACTGCTATCACGAGGTCGCTGCACCCGAGGATGAAATGTCGGGCTTTGTCCAATGCATCCGCCACTGCCAATGCCTCTCCCTCCACGGGGGCATATCGGGACTCAGCTGCGTGGGTGAATCTTGATCCACGAGAACGATGCGCCACCCGTCTCGGCAGCAGAATGGATCTTTGGATTGACACCGGCAGTGCTTCTGAGTGAGCCAGAAGCCCATGCCTCCCCTGCTCCAATCAGTTGCCAGGCATGTCGGACGGCCTTTGTCGAAGATTTGTACACCCTTCTCTATGCTGCTGCAGATGCGGTTCTTTGATGCCGCAAATGCCTCTGCCAGCTGGTCTGTCCAGAGGAAGGGTGTGGATGGTCTCAGTAGGTGTCTGAAAGGCGACATGGCTGTTGTCATGGAGAAGGCGTAGGAGACCTGGTTCACGAGGCCGAACCAGGCTCTTATGTCGGTGATGCCTTTCGGGGTCGGAAACTCCCTCACTGCTGCCGTGAATTTGTCTGCAGGGCGGACTTCTGTTGGGGTGACTGTGAACCCGGCAAACTCCACCTCGTCCTCGGCGAAGTGGAATTTTCGCGGGTTCAGGGTGATTCCATTAGTGGCGCAAATCTGTAACCACTTGACGGCCTGATGAAACGCCTCCTCGATGGTCTCGGACCACAGCAGTGCATCGTCGATGCATTTGGTTTTGCTCCCTACATGGGCTACGAGTGAGTCATACCGTGCCGTGTAGGCGTCCCCGGAGGCGATATAGCCTTGAGGGGCGGTCCGATACCTATACCTCCCCCAGGGAGTGATGAACGTCGTATAATGGCGGTGTCGTTCATCCAGGGCGACGGAGTGGTAGCCATTCCATGCATCAAACACAGTCTTTTTGGTGAGGCGTGGAATGGCTCGAGCTTGGTGGAAGGGAGATGGGCAATGGTGGGTTTCCCTGGTGGCGTGCTGGTTCAACGGCTGAAAGTTAATGGTCCGCCTGAGCGACCCATCCTTCTTGGTGCATATCACCATGCGGTGGCACCAAGTGACGGGTGTGCCCAGGGGGACCTTCTCCAGCACGCCAAGTCTGACATCCCTGTCGAGGCCGGCTTTCACCTCATCTTGCCAGTAAACTGGTACAGCGATGGGCGTGTGGTAAGGCTTCGGTGTGGCATTGGGATCGATGGTTAGAGAGAGCGGGGGTCCAGACATCATGGGCAGAGGTTGGTGCTCACAGACGTTGAAGCTACTTGCTGCATAGTGATCCAGCAGGTAGCGTTCAAGCCTGTGGCGGTTCTCCTCCATCCCAGGGAATGGTAGGGAAGTCGGCATCTCAGGTGGTGGTGCTCTCTGTGGGCATGAGCATGGCCTGCCCTTGTGAGGGCCTCCTGGTGTGGGTGGAGGTGGTGGCCTGGTTGTTTGCTGCTGGGCAGATAGACCTGTGTCTGGGTGCCCTCGGGTTACTCCTGGTGATGGTGCTGGAGCTGGCAGGGGCTGGTGATGGCTGTCGTGGACGTGCGAGGCGGGTTGGATGGGTTGTTTCACAGCTGGGTGGTGTGGGATGTCGAGTGGGAACTGGTTACCTATTAGCCCCAGGTCGGTACATGTGGCCAGGCTAGATAAAGCTTTGTGGCCTTTGGGCTGAAATACACCATCTGTTGTGTGGAACGACCAGAACTCCCAAGTTTGAGTCGGGTGAGGGCGGCCCCGAGTATGGGCAGGGGGTGTCCGCTGGCAGAGCTCATGGAGAGTGATGTTGGGATGAGGTCCTGGGCTGAAAGGCAGAGTCCCTTCTGGAGGGCTGGCCCGGCCAGGCAGCTCTGACAGCCAGTGTCAGCCAAGGCAGTGGTTGCCAGGTTTCTCTTTTCCTTGCGGAGGGTGTGCCCATGATATTGGTAATCCTCCCTGTGGGTGGAAACCAGTATGTCTAGGTTGGGCTGAGGTGGCGATCGACGGGTTATCCATGTTGCTGTTGAGGGGTCCCACGATTGATGTGGGAGTGTGCTCTCGGTCATGTTGGCGACTGACTCCTCGATAGCACTCTCGTGCTCAGTGTTCTGCCAGCACATGGCCGCATAATGGTTCGGCTTGTTACAGGCTGAGCAGTTGGAGCAGAATGCTGGGCACTGCTGGCGCCGAATGGCTGTCCTGGAGCGCTCCCCATGGCCTTGTCTGCCGCAGAAACAGCAAATAGCCTTGGCATTGGTAGGCGGTTTGCTTGAGATGGGTTGCCCTTTGTTTTGGATGGGCTGGGTGGGTGTGGATTGCTGGCATTTGGTATGGGTGGGTTGGCTCCTGTGTAGCGTTGTGGGTCCTGCTGGTCGTCGTGGTGTCGAGCCTTTTTGTTGCTGCCGGTAGCCGGAGTTGATGGATTTCTCCTGATCTACTCCCTCATCTATTGCAGATGCTGGGGATGTTGGGGACATGATAGAGATGGCAGATCTCTTCCCCGCAGCCCGTACCTCAACGAATCGAATCGTCTCTTCTACTGACATGGCTTGGTTTGGGTCTTTGAGGAGGTCTTCCTGGATCTCAGGGTCAGCGAGGCCGATGCATAGTTGATCAGCGACCCTCTGTTCGCCCTGGTTATTGATTCTGTCACAGCCGGGGCACTTATGTGTGAACATACACACCTCTGCCTGCCCACGGAGGCGTGCAGCAAAAGATCTTACGGGCTCACCCCTGTCCTGAACCATCCTTGATAGGGTTACCCTAGCCACCTTAGGGTTTTCGTCCCTCACTGCTAGGGCTCTGATCGCTGCCAGGAGGTTGGCCTCTGTGAACTGCTCGATGTGGGTGGGGCCGACCGCGTTCCGGGTGACGTCACGCCTGAGATTAGGGTCGAGGCATTCCAGCAGCTGGATGCTGACATCTTTGTCGACCAGCCTGACGGCTGTGGAGTAGGCCCTCCATCTTGTTAAGAAGTATTGCCACCCCTCGGTGGTTCCCCCTGCTGATATTTCGGGTCGGCGGACTGGGGTTGGCTTCGGTCTGGCGGTCTGGCTGTGGACCAACGTGTGGGCATTCAGCAAGGCAGCCACTACCATTGGGTCTGTCCTCCTATGCGTTCATAGTCAGCATGTATATTACCTCAAGAATGACAACACTGGGTAATATTGCCGCCATGAACACATAGAGCCATGGATCCTCATGTGTTCGGAACTCTGTAGGTGCATGCTGCCAGTGGACACGATTTCCGAAATTTCATCCACTAAGTCACTAGGGAATCCCACATGTTTGGCAGCAGTGACCAACGCTTGTGCAACTAATGAGTTGCCTTCGACTTCCTGCAAAACAGGTATGCTGACAATCTACTGGTTTTTTTCTTCTTATTGTAGCATTTATATTTAACATTAATTTTTCTACTATGCTCACCAGTAGCAGTTACTATTATTATTATTATTATTATTATTATTATTATTATTATTATTATTATAGAACTGACCAAAGATGAGGATAGTTCTGGCTCAGCAGTAGTGCTTTCTGACATTTCAATCACATTGCCAGGACTATCAGTGAAGGATTCGTGAACTCCAGTAAGACTGGAATGCTGAACATTTTTACATCATAATTTTATTTAATAATTTATGTATTCCTTTTTTTATTTATTTTTTACTAAGAGTCCAGGACTGTAAATGGAGGAATCCTGAATGTTAGCATGACTTCCAGGGACAGAATCCTAAAAATTGTGTTGTTGCATCATAGATTTATATTTTATTTATGCGGCAAACCATGTGTGGATTGCTGGGACTGCAATAAACGGAATCCTGGACATCATCAGGACCATCAGTGATAGGATCTGAAATGTGGACAGGACTGGCAAGAATGGAATCCTAAAATAAATATTATTATTACTTTTTCTTTCATTTTTTTTCTTTTTACAAACCATGTGTGGATTGCTACGATGGCAATGAGCCGAATCCTGGATGTCAACAGAACCATTTGTGACAAGGTCTGGAATGCTGACAGGACTGGTGGGAATGGAATCCTGAAATACATATTTTTATTTTTTCATTTTTTTCATTTTTTATTTTTTTACAAACCATGTGTGGATCGCTACGACTGCAATGAGAGGAAATCACCATTTGTGGTAAAATTTCTGGCTCTGTATCCAAGTGCTGCTATCACCAGGCAAGCCTGGGACTAATGCAACTGCATTCACAGAGCAGTAAAAACTCTATTTTACATGTGGTATGGAAATACCTTGGTGGTTGCAGAATCTCTTAGATTTAGCCATAAGAAGCTGCTGCTTGAGCTTCCTGACTACCCTACTTTTTTTTTTCTTTCTTGGAATCCATAACAGCTGATTATTTCAGATTACCCACAAGAAGGAAACAGTAAACCAACAGTACAGCTGCACGCAAACTACGCAGAAATATACTTATGCCAGATCACTCGATTGTTTCTATACGCAATATATAAAACAATCGGGTTTTGGCGGGTAATTATCTTTGGGTCCGATTTACCGGCGAGCTCATAACTATGTGCGGCCACCCTTAACGTACGATCTCCATCACAATGTCATGGAAATGTGACACAAGGGAGATTTCATTTCAGAAGTAGCACAGGATTAAATGAAGTACAGTTTATGGTATTTAGGCAAAATGGGAGAACATCAACATAATGACAGAGTAGAAGGTAGCCACATGGTATTCCAAGAAAGTAATCTGCCATTAACAGAATGCAGATCCCCCCTCCAAAAAATCACTATACTTGACTGGTAACTACACAAAAGGGAAGTTTCCAAAGTGAGAGTTTGGCTTTAAAATTAAAAATACCACAACAGTGAGCTGTTAGTAGATTTAAATACTGTTTATAAGATTACTTTACCATGGAAATAATTTAACAGTAGAGATACAATTAGTTATCTGGCATGTCAAATAAATCAATGAATAATGTTTATAAATATTATATACACCTCAACAAAGAAGACTTGTAATTCATAAACTAACTTGATATTGCCACTATCAATTGCTTGAATATCATTGGAGGATATCTCTCCATAAAGATCTTCCTGTACTTCATGTGGCACTTCATAAGGTGATGTCTCCAGTTCATGATAAATGCTATGAGGAGATATCCAAGAACCCAATAATAGCGCAGATAATGAATTCACAAGTGTTACAACCAATCAAGTTTTTCAATGATGTAACTAACCATTTCTTCCTTGAAGGAATACAAGTTATCAGAAGATAGTTGACAGATTTTGGTCCTATAATCAAGGAAATCTGGGATTCAGGCACTGAACATACACCAATCTTGTTTTGAAAAAAATAATGTTGATACGTATATAAACATAATACTAGAATCAACCCAACTTAAAGTAATCCAGCATTAAGTATGAGTACACACTTTTGATGGTGAGAATTCACACTGAATTTGGCGTGTACTTCATACCAAAATGATGAGGTGTGCACATCATGCCATATTTTGGTGTGACTATTGTTACAAGTGATTCACACTTGGTGTGAACTACACATCTTTTGGTTTACAGTGTACACTTTAAAATTTTTAATCACAGACCTTTTTTTCTTCCATAGATAGCTATATGACATTAGGGAATGACGTTGATGAGCTAATGGAGAGAGTATTTGGTAGTGATGTAGGAAATACTAATGATCTATCTATAGTAGCAGTTATAGTTACGATTCAACCACAGGAAAGAGAATGGGATTTCTAATGAAGACGATAAGAATTAAAACGTGGAGGTACCTCAGGAGTAGAGAGTATATAGCCTCCTATGACAGTGATATATAATTTCAAAGTAAGATTAAGATGCAGTTAAAAATTGATTTTTAAACAGGATGCACTTTAAATTTTCTCTTCTGGTCTTTTGATAACCTGATGTGTAGTAAACTTCTACTCCTCCGCTATCTTAATACCATAAACTGTACACGTGCTCGGTGACTCTGGAGTCAGCGTACACACTAGTGTCTGATGACCTACCCCTTTCCTACGCAATAGAAATTCTATTACGTTATACCCTTTGATGGAATACTACACAGATATCGCCAGATTAGCCGTTGCATATGACGTCAGTAAAGATCATCATCCGCGTTGCAAACTACCACGCCCTCTGGCCAGTAGCAATTTCATCACATACCTCGCGAGTCTTTGCAATTTGGAACTTTGAGAAACTTTGTAAGTCGAAAGCGTTTTTTTTAACGCCATAAGCTTCCGATTTTGACAAAAAATCAGTCTGAAATTTGAAATGCTGCACAACGTCTCAAATCTTCTTTCAAAGTAAGTTCTTACCTAATTCAACAGTTATTTGTCAGTACTCTCCAAAATTGGAGCGTGACGCACAGACAGACAGACCCGCAAAGAGACAGACAGACCCGCAAAGAGACCGACAGACACAGATAGACAGACAGACGGACGGGCGGATGGACAGACAATGAGTCTAACAGTAAGACTGTATAACTTTTCGCGCATGCGCAATTGGATTAGTAGAGGGGAACAGAGCCACACCAAATAAACGACGACGTGTACTTACATTCAACAGACGGGACGACCTATATAATAACCGGTTCGTGCGTGCGCTGAACTATTTACTAAGGAGGAGAACCCAGCCAGCTCAACCCCATACTGAATGAAGATGAGCAAGTTCATCTTTGTGTCTGTTCTGATGGTTATAATAGCTTCTGTATTAATCTCTGAGGCTCTTCCAGTATGTACAGAAGGAAAAGAAGAATCATTACCACTTACAGGACGAAGAGAAGAAGTACCAAGTAATGAAAATTTAGTCACAATAATTCTTGGGTCCATTCAGAACAATAATGCCAGCCTAGCAACAATTAGAAGACGATTTAAGAATGTTCCCAGTATTACAGTATGTGTACCCGTCATATATATAATTACATGTGATGAAGAGACGGATTGCAACAAAAATATTGTAAATTGTAGAGATGGCTACGCCATTTCACAAATTTGGACTTCATTTGATACAAAAAATTATTATGGTAATCTGATTTATTATTTTATGATGACGTGGTCAACCTTACCAGGCTTTGACTGGAATGATAATCCCTCCTTTGTAAATGCAATAGTGGATGTGAATGTACCTGAACTCCCTTGCCTAAATTCCATTGAAGATTTAGACCAAAGTCTCTCACATGTAACAACACTGGTAAGTCATTTCATTGAGTCACCAGAAAGATGTTTGCCTTAATAGATTTCTTTCTTATTTATTTGTTGTCTAGCCTTGAGTCAATTTTTTTTTTTTTGCAAATGACCAATGTGGTTACTTTGGCTTACACATGCATAGTATCAGGAAAAACTCACAATTGACTGATATGGTTACTTTGGCTTGCACATGCATAGTATCAAGAAAACTCACAATTGACCAGATGGTTACTTAGGCCTGCACATGCATAGTGAAAAACTCACAATTGACCGATATGGTTACTTTGCATAGTATCAGGAAGAACTCACTACTATGCTATTTCAATGACCAATACTGTTACTTGGCTTGCACATGCATGAGTGCTTAAAATAAAACTAGCTATAGACAATAAAAAAAACCTATTACAAGCATGAATGAGTTGCATGAAGATACACACATACATATAATGCATATTATTATTCATTACATCAACAGTCCATATTTACATTAGCTATAAATGAATGAAAAATTGTTAATTTTATTACCAAATGAGCAAGTATACAAACTTTAGCTACAATGTATAGTTTTATACATCTGAACCTGTTGAATTTATCTGGACATAGGTTGGTAGAGAATTGACTGCTTTCACTCTTGTCTGTTTGGAAGGACGTCTCACCAGTTCTGTTCTCCATCTATTGCACATTACCGCTTCCTAAAATTATAAATGTAGCGGAAAATCAACTAGATGAACTGAACAGCGCCCGAGAACTCTAAATAGACTACATTCAAAAGTTACAGCATTAACGTGCGTCGTCCCAGCCGCCCCTTTTCACGTGCGACAATAACGTTTTCGGGCGTAGCTAATTGCCTTAGATTCATATGACTAAATTGCTCTGGGTTTGTACTAAGTGCATTCCTCATTTACCCCTCTTGCGGTCGAGTTAACCTAACTTGTACAGTCTATACAACCACTCGTTCTCCCTCCGTGTTTTATGCACCCCGTCTGGCGTAGCTTAATGACTTTCCTTTTTGTTTTCATTAACGCTTTTGCGCATGCAATTCGTTCTTCCTAAAAAATGTTTTTGGGCCTGCGGATACACCTATATACATATTTTCCAAACTCATTAGTATACAGCTTCCCGAATATATTTATAGGGTACCGAATTGGCCCTACCAGTTACGTCAATGCGTTGAATTGAAAGTATCCTACTCAAGAAATGTTCCACTGAGGGGAAGTCGGAGAGTCCAGGAGTTATTGGGTCCCTTTAAACTTTTATTTTTATGCTATTGAGTCCCACTAGGATTGTTCCAGTTACATTGATTTGTTTAAATAAAAGTGGCTATATAATCATGAATGCACAATAGTGATAAGTGTAGCGACTAGCGAAGTTGTAGGAAAAATCATAAATAACCAGGATTAAATAGCTTGTTTTATTACCAACTACCTACAATAACATAATTTAAGCAGTCTTAAAAAACTATTATAATAGTATAACTATAATTGGATTTTTTAGATGCTCTCTCTCTCACAAAACAAGATGGTTATTCCACCATTTGATCTAGAGGCTGTTGAAGGATTTGCTACGAATACGATAAACACAGAAAATTCACACAAGATTGCTCAAGCATTCTTGTATTTATGTGCTGTGGTGGCTACTCTTTTAAACATTAGTACTCAGCAGTTTATCAGCAAGAAGATTATTCCTACAAAATCAGGAAAGCCTCTATTCTATTTCCAATATTGGGCAGCAATGTTACTAGGAGCTGCTCTAATTTGTGCATATTATAGTGTACAGCACCCTCATAAATATGTGGCCTTGTGGTATTTTGTACCTTGTACAATAATTAATTTATTTTTATGGGCAATCGTTGTCTACATTTCTACTATAGCAGAAGAGTCTACTGAAAAGTCTAAAGAAGATGCTAATAATACACAGAATGCCTCTAATAAAGCAGAAGAGTCTACAGAAGAGCCTAAAAATAAAGAGACTGAAATTAAACACAATGTATTATCCTATAGTTCTCCAGCAGCTGTCATTCCTTGTCGTTTAGGTCATTTTTTGTGGTCACTCTTTGGGCATGGTGTAACTCTACTCCTGATCTTTTTTTTAGTGTATTCCATTCCTAATATAGTTATCGTTTATTATTTGTATCCAATACAAACAATAAAACGAGTTCCTCTACTTCTTGGTGGTTTATTTTCTATGATACTTCTGGTTGCAAGATTAATATATTTGATGGAAAAACTATCTGAGCATTCCAAATATATGTGTGGCCATAAACTGTGTGGGTGTAGCCGTCAAGAAACATTTTGTTGCCGTAAGATATCGTGTTGCAAGAAAAGACAGGACGATGATTATCATTTCAGTTACTACGCCAATGTAATAATTGCTGACTTGAAAAAAATTAGGGATCAAGCCACTGACATTGTAAGATATCGTCACAGATGTTTGGTTGTTACGGAATGCTTAAGTTGTTTCATTATTATGTTTGAAACTTGTTCTGTATTATTCATATTACTTGCTTATGGTTTTGGACAAATAGTGTTTGCAAATTTTGTATTCGAAAATGCTAGGAATCAAAATTTAGACAGTAGCACTAGCATAATTATTGCCGTTATACCAACTATTCTAGTAACTGTAGTTTCTGGTGCAGGGATTGGATTATTTTTTAAATTCAGCGCTTGGAGCCTAATGAAACAAAAAGACATAGCTGTACCATCGACTGGTGATCATGCGGCAAATGAAAATGATGAGATAAAAGAGAAGAACAAAATGAAAGAAATATATGACTATGTTACTCTTGATAAAGAGACGAATTTCTCCATGTCAAACAGACCGTCAATTATTATACGTCTTAAATCAACTTTATCAACTTGTAAGGATCCTCATGAATGGATTTCTCTTGAATCCATAGAAAACCGAAGTAAAAATATTTGTTCCAAATTGGGTAAATGCTTTCGTCGTGATTTTAATACAACTCCAGCACGAAAGCATCGTAGTCGAAATTATGAATCAAATTATGGTTCAATTAATGCAAATCGTGATGACCCTACTGACATTATTGTACATGATCCTCCATCAAATTTGGAAAGTGAAATTCAATATTCTATCACTAATTCAAGTGGTAGAAATAATGTAGCACATGAGGAAAGAGTACTACCCATTATAGAAGTACATCCAAACCCTTAAAGAATGAGACTTCAATAACGTTTCATTTTTTCTTAGACATATAGTTGAATTTTGTTCTATTGTAGATTTATTTTGTATTAAATATGATTATATACTGTGGTTTTGTTGTACTGATTATATCATTCCTTACTTAATTAAGTTTACATTCATATTGTCAAACCTCAGTGCGAATCTGGGAGGTGTTATAGTAGTCAATTTGTACATGTACCTGTCTATCAGTCTGTAAGACCTTCTCTCACAGAGCAGTATAACTCGAAAACGATGCATTCCCTCCAGGTTTTGAATGTCAACACCATACCTATCAATAAAATATAAACCACACCATTGTTTAATAGCATCTAATACAAAAGCATCTAATACATTTAGATTCGTAAGACAGCAATTGACTTTCAAAACAAAAAAGCAACTGTGGAAATAAGAGAAAAGATTAAGACTGGACCTCTGATCTGAATGAATTTTTTGACAATACAAAAAATATGTTCTGCATCAGCATAAAGGGCAAGGTATAGTCTAAACACATGCACTATTGTGGTGGAGTAATTGGCCCTCTAATCCTTTAATAGATGAAATTCTACAACTTACTATGATTTGTAATTGTCTCACTGGTGCAGTCTGTTACCTGTACATGTGAGTAGCGGGAAAGTAAATGGTTTCTCTTTCTAGTATAGACTTGAATGTCATAGTCAGAAGTGGCTAAGGACAGGAATCATTGATAAGTAAGGAATGATAGTAGATATAAAGATGGAACTGAATAGAACAATAGTTGTCTACCCACAGTCTAAAGAGAATTAATGATAAGCCTCAAATCAAACAATTTTCGAAATGCCAATGTCGAAACCTGTAACAACCCCTGAAGGAAGGAAGCCAGTAGAAACAACCCCTGAAGGAAGGAAGCCAGTAGAAACACATGTTCAATACTGTTGACAAACACTTCATTTAATTGCAGTCATACATGAAGTGTTAATTGTTTGTATTGCAGGGGTGGTGGAAACATTTACTTTGGTCACGAAAATATGATTCACCACTTAATGTGGTAGTGTAGTGCTTGTATTAATAGAAAAATGTTTTTTTATATAAAAAAGGAGTAGTTGTACTGGGTACTCTTAAAAATTTACAAATATCCAAATAATACAAATTTTATTTCAGTTAACTAACAGCTATTACAATATTGTTATACTTTCAGTGCAAATGTTACCATCAACATGCATAGTAGGAAATATTCCACAGTTTATTTAAGCTGCTGTTGGTCTCAGTGGCACATACCTTAACACTCTTTATCTGGCATCATGTGATCTTAAAATTGCTAAGTGGTACTACTGCTATTATACTCAGGCTACTACGCCTGGATCAACACTGTCCATGACTGTGGCAGTCTGGTCTCTAGATTTAGAGACTGACACTTATGTTGTGAATCCTAGTAGCATTAGAACTATCAGATTACATCCTATCAAGACAATAGCTAATATAGTCTGTGAGCAAGAGGTGTTTCGTGAAGAGGAATATATACCTGTTACTATTGGATAAAGGAAAGTTTTTTCTTACCCTACTTGCTATTAATTTCATTCCAATAATTGGCCGTGACTCACAATATGGGGAGCACTTGATGAAGAGTAGAATTCATGAGAAAGTAGGAAATATTCCACTACCAAGTTTATCTTCAAAGAATGGAATCATGCTTCATTTGTATGCAATAGCAGCTAGTAAGTTTAAAGTAAGTATACCTAGAGCCAGATATTTATGTTCAGTTTTACAACACACTAGGTAATAATTTTTGTGCATATAAAAAAATGTTTTGTATTCCCTCCGACTATGGACAAGAACCTATAGCTACATTCCTAAGATATCATTAAAATTTATTTTTCTGACCCCAAATTGTGATCAAATCTATTGCTAACCAATAACCTTTGTCCCAACGACCACTGACCTCTTAAAACAAAAACAAAAAAGAAATATATAGTAAAAGTTGCCTAATAAATAAGCAGGAGAAATCATACAGATAACAATTATACTAAAGGAAAGTTTTTTTCTTATACTTGCAAATATATTTATTTACTGAAATATCTTCAATATGTCATAAAAATATTGGTAGTACTTTTTTTTGCTCACATGTGATATTTCCACCCTAATACCTTCACAATGTTAGTGACCTGTGAAAAAATTCACATTATTTCATCATATTATCTCATGGTGTTATTTCACTTCACTCCCATAGTGCTCAAGCTCACACCCAGCAGTTATAGCAATAAAGTGTTTTTAAAGCTACATTCCTATCTGGTGCTAGTCAATATATAACCAACTGGGTTAGAGCAGCTGCTAAAACATTAGGTTTGAGGAGCCTTTTTAGCCAATTCCCCACCTTGAGTTAGTTACCAGTCCTAGCACAAACTACAGCAGTGAGGGAGGGAGGGGGGGGGGGGGGGGACTGAAGCTATCCAGCTTGAAGTAGTGGAAGCTCAGCCACCTCAATTTTCTGTTATTACCAATGAAAAGTGACATTGAGAAATTTATGCAGCTAAAAAAATTGTAAATTTGCCTTGGGATTATAGTTAAATATCATAAATAACATTACAATAGCGTAGTAACGTACAAATAAGAAATTTGAGTTGACTTGATGTATACTCATAATGGCTCAGGTTTCTATCATTTCACTTATACAAAAATATTCCCAAAGAACAAAGCATTTAGTGTTTTATATATTTACGCATAGAATAAATATAATCTGCAGTGCTCTCGCCCCACATATTATTATTTTGTTCCTACCCCTTTAATTGAGATATGTTATCTTCTTCTTCATAAAATTGACACTGCAAGTTTGATTGTATATTATATCAGCAACATCCAGGCCATGCACATGTAATATGCTTATTCCGGTGGATTTTTACTTGAAGAACATTGTACGTTTTTTTTCTCCAAGTAAAAGCTATCTGTTCTGAATGAAAAATTCTCCTCAGGACTGAAGCAGCTATGTCTTTACATGTATTTGGTGTTAAATCATCTTGGTTAATCTACTATAAAGTTTGAGTGGATAATGATAAAAATGATAGGGCAAGAAAACAAACAACTTTCCTCCATTGACTAACTGCAGTGGTCTATAAAAGAAAAGCATTCTATTTGAATCTTTATCTCAAATATGTGTGAATAATTTCTCATAAATAAGATAACGAAGAGTTCATTAAAGTCCTTTAGCTCTTATTATTTTAGTGTGGAGTTTGGTCACAGTATTATTGACTTTGAAAATAATGAATTTAGGCTCAAAAAGGGTTAATGACAAAATAATGTGCTATAAGAAATTGTCCGAAAAGTCAAGCAGCACAGTTTCTTAAAGCATAATTACTTCTACCAATAGCAAGGTGAAATAAAATATGATCTGGCTTACATAAAATAAAAAATTAACATTGCTAGGTCCTAACTATTTCACCATAAATAAACGAGTGAGACGGGATTGGCAACATATTACATTTGAAATACGCATCATGTGAGCTTTCCGTGCTAAGGCGCACTAACCGTGAAATTAGTTGGCAGTGAGTACATCTGTTGTAGAGTGTCTGCTTGTGCTCCTAGGAAGTTGTTTTGCAGCTCTTCCACTCCCAAGTAGGTTGATCATAAGTTCAACTAGTAGTACCTTTCACATTTTCATACTTTGTAGCTTCATTGTGAAGTCATTCCTTCAACATAAGAATATGTTTTCTCATTATAGGCATGCCTTGCAAGCTCATATTTCAGCACCGTAAGAAGAAGGACATCAGAAACGGCTATGTGTGCAGTCATCGTCTGTCCCTCAACTTGCTTTACAGCAACTGCTGGAGTCTATCACTTTGCTTAGCAGCCCATGGACAGACCAAAGCCCAACCAGGATGGACTTGAGAAGATAGTACTGTGCCAATTGACACAGGAAGTAGTAGTATCAGTGTTGTGCCACGGGTCACACACTCTCTTACTGTGTGCTCTGATGTGACCTGGAAGCTCTATGCCCTGGCTGTACTGCACTGACCTCATTTCCTGCCACCCTTACTTGTGAAATATTTGCACATATATTGCATTTTTTCAAGTGCCCTTTACAAGGCTCTTGATGATGACAGCTACTATTTCAACTGAAGCTGTATAATACAGGACTAAACACAAAATCTATTGGAAAGCTCATACCCTACACTGAGACTTCTACAAGGGTCTACCAAAAGATACAATACAACATCATCAGCTGTAAATCTCCAAAGCAAAGAGGAGAATCAATAAACTTAATCTTAATGGTGCCCCCACATACTTAGTGGGGGTTGTTTCCGGATACGCCCTGCTGGCCTGCAGGGTACATCCAGAAAAGCACTTTCTACACCCAAATTATTAATTTTTTATTTCATATTTTCGGTTATAAATCTTTTCACAAGCATTGATTTCACAACGGACAATATATAACAATTAACACTTCCATTGATGTCAATAATACCATTATCAATGCCTCCCCTTCTCCAAATCCAAATTGTTTATCTTCAAAAGCTTATACTATTGATTTTTCGAAGCTTTCATTTTTGAATTCATCTATTATACATCTCAATGCAGACACAGGTAGGTATGTATGAATTTATCCACACATAAGGACTTGTAATTATACCACTACCATAGACTCAGGTTGTTAAAAAAAAATTTAAGCACTTCATTTTCTTCCCGGCTTATAGCACTTTATATAGAGTGCTACGTGTGTCTTGTCTACTTGACTGGCAATCAAGTCCAAGTTTCTAGATAGCACTCGCTATAAAGCACCCATTTTTTATATTAAGCACCCATTTCCTAACCATTTGAAGTTATAAGCGGGGGCACTTAACAACCAGAGTCTACAGTATCAGCAAATTTGTTTCAAATTCATGCAACTGCATGATTTAAATATTATTTCAGTTAACTAACAGCTATCGCAATATTTCAAACTTACAGTCCAATCACTACCATCAACATGCACAGTAGGAAACAATCCACAATCTAATACAGCTGCTGCTGGTCTCAGTGGCACCTACCTTAACACTCTTTATCCGGAATCATGTGATCTTAACATTACCAATTATTTATTCGCCTGGGTCAACCCTGTCCATGACTGTGGCAGTCTGGTCTCTAGATATAGAAGCTGACACTTACGTTGTGAATCCTAGTAGCATCAGAACTATCAGATTACATCCTATCAAGACAATAGCTAATATAGTCTTTGAGCAAGAAGTGTTACGTGAAGAGGAACATATACTGGTCACTATTGGATGGGTGGTAGGTGTGGCCCTACCTGCTATTAATACCATTCCGATAATTGGCCATGACTCAAAATATGGGGAGCATTTGATGAATATTAGAATTCATGAAAACTAGTTTGGTTTGCCCTCCGATTATGGACAAGAACCTATAGCTACAGTCCTAAGATATCATCAAAAATTATATTTCCAAACCCAAATTGTCATCAAATCTATAACTAACTGATAACCATTGTCCCAACAACCAATGATCTCTTAGAACAAAAACACAAACGAATTATGGTATAAGTTACCTAAAAAATAAGCAGGTGAGGTCATACAGATAACAGGTATACTAAAGGAAAGTTTTTCTTATACATGCAACTATAATTATTCACTGGTAAATTAAAGTAATTACCATTAATATGTCAAAAAATTGGTAGTCCTCAAATTATTTTTGCTTATAACATAACAAGCATAGAAAATTAAAAAAATTTAGAAATGAGATCAATTACATGCTAAATATATATGGTAATTGACTGAGTGCATCTCCATAGATTATTGTTAAACACTTATTCTAATTACACAAAAATTGACAATATCTTAGCTATTTACTTTTGTATTCCATATTTTATTATTGTAGTGCCTACTTCCAGCGAAATAATACATGGCATTTTATACATTATTGCATTTCTATTCATGAAAACTTAGAAGTTACTTAATATTTACTTTGACACAACACTAGCTATTTAAGTTATCTGTAGAACAAATACAAGTGTCATTACATTGGAGGAACTTGGTACTGTTACATAAGTAGTAGTGTAATCCACAGAAAAGCCTGCATAAGTATCTACGACAGTATATTACTTCCATCACACGTGAATCCTATTTTTTTTATTCTCTATTATTCCAGTTTAATATGATTGTTTTCAGCTTGAAGATTATAACCCTTTCATTGCTAATAATTGTTATTTTTGGTGCTTACAAACACAGTGCTCATTGATTTCACTCCCTCTTCCTTTTATTTTCCTTTGTTATTGCCTCATCTTATTCTCACTGAACTTGGGCATGGTCCAGCATGTTGACATACATCCACTTAAGAAAGCTTTAACTTAATAAGATTCCTGAATACTGAACTAGAGAATTTTCCAATAAATTGCAGACATCATAAAAATACATAATTGTAATGAAATATTATGGAGATTTTTTAAATACAAGAAAACTTAGTGATAAGGATCAGAAGCACAAACTGGACGTGCTTTACTTAAAATTGCATGAAAATTAGGTACTGGTCAGCAAAAATGATTGAAATAAAAATGGAAGACATCAAGTGCGAGATATATTGATGTCACCCACCATTTTGACATGACTTCAGTCAAACTGCACCATCTCATTTCCTCTACCCTGACTTCAGTATAATATAGTACAGATAGCAAATTGACCCCGAGGGTAAATGCTTTTGTAATCATAGCTCTTCCCACAATGGCATTTTAATTCATAGATATGTGAAAATGCACCATAATGTACCAACAGAACCTAAAAAAAGTAATTGCTTTGACTAAAAAAAGCTCAATTAATAATTGACAATGTTTGAGTGGAGAACGTGATTCAATGATAATGAGACTTTTTAGGCACAATCTAGCATATTTATTTAACTAAATTAGAATAATATGTGCCTTGTAAGTCCTTGTAAATTTCTTTGCCATCTTCTAATCTTCCATTAGGAACAATGAAATTTGGATAAAAATCAATTACAGAGGTTGGAATCTTCAGTATATCCTCAGTGGAAGTTGTCAAATTTATAGTTACGTCTCGAAATGAAGGACGACTCTTTGCTTCTGGATGCCTAAGCAAAAAAGCACATTAAAAAATTGTGTCTCATGCATGCATGGTGCATTTGCTTGTCTTTTTGTGTTGCTTTTTGCTTTCTTATTGTTTTGAACTGCAAATACAAAGTACCATCATAAAACCCTAATATGTTATGTCGGATATTATAGATCACATATAAATATATTTATATATAATTCACTGATATAGTAATGTCTAACATACCAACACTTCATCATCATATCATATATTGTTCTGGGACAGCCAGACGGTGGTGACATTCTTAGTCCCCTACTAATAATGTCGATAATCTATAAGAAAATCATAATATTATGTAGCTAATACAAAATTTTAATAATTGTCACAAGACTACATTTAGAAAATAAAATTCCATCATTAACCCATAATACCTCCAGGTTCTGATGATTTTCAAAAGGTTTGTGTCCCAGACTCCATATCTCATAGAGGACACACCCATAGCTCCACACATCACTGGCTGTCGAGTACTTCCGATATTTAATAGCCTCAGGGGCTGTCCACTTTACTGGTATCATACCACCAGATGATGCATAATAAGCATCATCATCTAAATCTCTAGACATTCCAAAGTCGGCAATCTAAATTTAACAAAGTAATAATAAGAATAATTAAATTTATATCTTTGCAATGTATCCAATGTTTGACATAAAGTTGATCTAATCATTAATAAAACTACATCAAGGGTATAATCTGCAGTAAATTATGTTTACTTTGCAAACACATTCATTTGACAGCAGTATATTTCTTGCAGCAAGATCTCTGTGAATAAATTTTTTGATAGAGAGATAGTACATTCCTTCAGCCACTTGTAGGGTAAAATAGAGAAGGAGCTTAGGCAAATTAGGATCTCCACACCTGGATAATCAAACATAGATTATTTTGATCAATACATATAGTACCTTATGTGAAAACTTACTCCTTTCTAATATGTAATAAGTTCTTTCTCAAATCCCCACAGCTTGCTAACTCCACCGCTAGATTAATCTGAAAATATACAAAAACATTGTATTGCCATTTTATCCTAAATATTTCTTCTTATCTTGCTCATGGTTTATGCTCATTTGAATGTTTTGATTATTTTTTGAGCTTTGTTTATCTCAATGGTGGTAATCATTAAAAACATTTAAGTTTTGTTCTTACCACTATGGTTAGTTCAGGTACTGAAAAAATCTCACTTTAACATGAGACTTCTGCTATTAGTTGTTGTGAAAAGCTGAATTAGCTTTACTGATTAAATCTTTCCAGTGTATTGATTGTATGCCAGTACAACCAACTCACTGGTTATACAGTTGAATGCACTATTTGTAGTTCGTCTGATACATGTATTGCACATACTACTAGTATAAATAATATTAGCACACAAGTAGCTATAAATTATTATTCATATTTTATTTCTCAATGACTTACATTATCTCCATCCTGCACCATGCCCAACAATAATATTTAATAACATTAATATGGTTGAACTGGGCCATTATGGCTGCTTCTTGAAGAAATTTCACTCTGTCTTGAGAATTAGAATTGTGTTGAAGTTGCTTCAAAGCTATATATTTTTCTTGACTTCCATTTACCCAGATTCCTTCATCAACACTCCCAAACTGTCCAGATCCAAGATGCTTGGTGATTCTACACAAAGAATAAATTCATTATCCAGATATAGGAATGCAATGCAAAGCAATTGTAACTATTACACTTCCCCCCCCCCCCCCCCAAAAAAAAAATAAAAATAATAAATTACATATTATACTTGACTGGTAATTACACAAAATGGAAGTATACACTCACCAAAATGAGAGTTTGGCTTAAAACTGATGAAAAATACCACAAAAATGAGCCGTTAATTGATATAAATACTGTATAAAGATTACTTTACCAAGGAAAAATTTAACATTAGATATACAATTACTTAAATGCCAGCTGGTATTTGGACTGAAGTACATTAGTTTAAATATCTGGCATTTCAAATGAGTCAATGAATAATGTTTATAAATTATTATGTACATTTCAACAAAGAAGATTTGTAATTCATAAACTAACTTGATATTGCATCGATCAATTGCTTGAATATCATTGGAGGATATTTGTCCATAAAGATCTTCCTCTAACTCATGTGGCACTTCATAAGGTGATGCCTCCAGTTCATGATACGTTCTGTGGGAGGACATCTAAAAACACAATAATAGCACAGATAATGAATACACAAGTGTTACAACTTTTCCTACAAAGTTAATGATTGTTAATAACCTTTTCTTCCTCGAAGGAATAAACGTTATCCCTAGTTGTACTCGAATAGTAGATCTGAGAGGCTTCTAGCATTGAGTATACTGGAGTCAAGTCCGACTGCATTAAGATAGTTATTATAACTTTTTAATGTAAAATTTAATGATATCATTTGAATTATTGAAGCTTACATAAAGTGATCTGAATAAAACAAGTGGTATTATTTCAGCACAAATGGGAAAAGAAGAAGCGTAAAGAAAGTATTTATATTTAAATATGTAATTTAGTAATTATTTTTATCTACGTTCTCAATACAAGTATTTGATTTTCATGAAATGAGCTAATAGAGACAAGTGTGCTCTAACTATATAAATATTCTATTTCTCTATGCACAGAAATAGCTCTTTTACGAACATTATAGTTTCCTATGTGAACATAATAGATGAACTCTATAAATTGAATATGATATACACATGATAACAGAATGTACAATAATACAATTTTTACTTACTACAGGCTCATAAATAGATGATGGATTAGAATACATTTCTTCATCTAAGTTCACAGTTGCAATTTGATTTGAAGCCGTTTCTTGAATATTTTCATAATTTAAATTATCTACACAAGTATTTGACCACAAATAATCCATGAAAATTAAAAGCTATTGGATATAACGTAAATATTATTAAATAGTGTAATTACTCATGATGGCATGGCATGACTAATTCCTTAAAAATTAGAAGTTATTGAATATAATATAAATATCATTAAAATAGCTTTGTAGATACTCTAAATGGCATGACATGACTAATTATAAAAGTTCTTGTCTTATAAACATTTTAACATCAATAGTCAATATTATATTAAATCATAATTTTATTGGTATTATTAGTCTAATATTGAACAGTGAGGAAGCTTACCAAATCCTATTTCGTTGCTGTATTTAATAGCACCTTCAACATGCGACTTTGAATGTTTGCACCGAATAACCAAAATTATAACTAATATAATTACAAACAATCCTGCTATCACCAAGACAACTAGTACAGCAGAGATGGTGACTGGTAATATGTTGAGTTGCCTACTGCTTCTTGTAACTATGCTGTCAGAAATAGGAGTTGTGGTGGATGATTTGCTATCTTTTTTGCCCACATGCTCAGTTTGCTCAGTTTTAACATTCATTTCTGATGCAGCAGTTTCAATTTCCTTCACCGTTTCAACTTCCTCCATTGTTCCTGGAGAAGTAGTAGCCTTCAAACTAGTCGAAGAAGTACTCGTGGATTCTGAAGGGAGTTGAATGTTAATGTCTGTGATTAATTAATAGAACCAACTCATGATAAAAACATACTAATAGTTTTGATAACAGTGCTCACTTAATACCTCACCTATATCAGCGTAAACATGCATAATTAAAAGCCAATGTGAACCTTCAGTAAGTGGAAGAGCCTGTGAATCAGTGGAAGAATATTTCACCAAAATGTTGTCCATCGAATGTCCTATTAGAGGTATGGGGTTGTGACTAGGTAGCACTACTCCAACATAATCTCCTTTCTCTATCACAAAATAATCACTCGGCTCGAGGGTATGAACTTTGCAAAATATTGATGCAATCGAGTATCCAGGATTCAAAGTGACTGTAGTGTCTGAATTATCTACAACAAATGCTTCATTCGCATTATGTCTCCATACATTGAAAGTAGCAGTGTACGTGCTTGAGGTATTTAATGGTTCAGTATTGTAATAGCAATAGTTCCAGGAGGTGATAACTCCAGTACATTCGGCTGGATACTCCATGTTAACAAAAATTCCGTAATCTGTGTTGTTGTATGTTCTTTTTGGATTATTTCCAACTCTGCATCCAATAGAAGAATCTGTACATCAATACAGCATTGATAAAATTAGCTACTATCAGGACAGAAAAAAAAATCTAAATTCAAATTAAAAAGCCTAATAAATACCATTGTTAGATTACGACTTTTGACACTTTTGATGATGATTTTTTTTCACACAATATGTGACTTACAAGTTTATTTCTTCAGATTAAGACAATACATCTACTATACTTACTTATAATGGCTTCTACATTTAACGAATTTTGAATTTCAGTATTCAATGTAGCAAAATCCAAAGATTGCAAGTCCTCATCAATACAGTCATTATTAACACTAGTCACCTGAAGAGCTTCAGATTCTAAACGACTTGAAACTAGAATTGGTGGGACATTTCTTTGATTGGTCATACAGGCACCAATAATGTCATTAGGAAAGATAGTAAATGTATCATTCTGGTTAGAGTGAGAGATGTGCAACCTCCCAATGGCCATATGTGTCGAAATGTTATGTGACTATTGTTAACTCTTAAGTATGTGTATGTTGGTTCCACTTGTCTGAACACCATGAATTGAACTTCGGAAATTCCTAAAAGCTTTCGGTAGCAGAAATCCCATTGAGTGACATTTCCATTACATTGTGATGGTGAATGGACACTTAAAAAGAGTCCATCTCTGATGGAGTAGGGCCCGGAACTGATACTGGTCCCAAATTGTGGGCATGAAGAATTAAATTTGCTGCCTGATTAAAATAAAGAAATGTGAAATAACTGATCCTCCTAACTGACCTAACCACGTATTATAAATCACTGGATTCTATCCTTAAAACAATTTTTACATACAATACATAAGTTAGTGTTTGTGCAACTTAGTACACAGTATTGCTTAGACTATCCTGTCCATGTCTGTCTGCACATCTGTCCATCTGTCCATCAGTCCTTCCGTCTATCTCTGTCTGTCTGTCTGTCTGTCTGTCTGTAGGAATGTATGTATGCATGTATGAATGCAGGTATGTATGTATGCAGATATGCATTATGTCAGGTGCTGCACTGTGTGTGGTGGGATACTTGCTATATACTATGTATGATATGTACATGTGTTGCATGCAGGCGTGTATATGTATGTAAATGTATGTATTGATTAGCAAATTCATTAAATCTTAGTAAGTAGCCTACTCATTTTTTACTAGTTACTACAAGTATTTACACACAATGTTATATTAGTTAACTCATATGACATGCAGACTCGATTATATTTTCACCTTCTAACTTAGCACCAAAAGTAAATGATGATAGTTTGGAATGGTCATGACATGATTGTATTTAAGTAGCTTTATAGACAATAATACCCACTCGTTGCTGCCAAGAAAGAATGAGTAAAGAATAAGAGTGCTAAACTCACTTCCGAGTGGAACTTTGTAAGTTCACTATTTATTTGCTAACATGGCTGAACTCAATGGAGGAAACAAAAGTGATATAAAACAAACAAGGCTTGCCAGCAGCCACAACCTTGTACTTACCTCAATGTCTTGATTAAAAACAGCTAGATACAAAATATTCCAAACATCTTAATCTCTCTGCAGAGACCTATAACTACAAAGTTTAATATGTACTGCACTTCAGTTGCTGGGTTTCATTATTTTGCCTTTTCAAGCTACCTCTATCTCAAAGAAGAACAGTATTTGAAAGTTATAATGATGTTATTATTCATTAGATCTTTCTCTCCCTTTCACAGGCTTTTTTTTTACAGAATTAAAAAAAATAATATTTGGTCGCCACCGGAATCGAACCGGAACGAACAAGCGCTCAATCTGCCCTACGGCATCCAGACAGCAAACAAACACTTCAATTCTGTATTTACACTATTAAGGGGTACTGCTATGCTACAATTTTGCTCTCAAGAGACCAACTGAAGTGAAGCGATTAAATAAACTTTTCTTGTTTAGTGATTAGGATTTGAGACAACATGACAATTGGAGCCAAGCATAGGGGACATGACCACCTTAGCTAAAAGGTATGAGGCACTTAAATTATATTCAATACATTCAATACTTGCTGGTTACTATGTACATAAAAACTAACAACTTACTTGCGTCGCAGTAAATAATACGTTCAAAAGTGCACAAATCAGTTGCCAAGTCTCTTTCATTGTGTTACCTGACTTGAGCTAATGAAGTCATTCAGAGATAGAAATCTCACTCAGATAACCTCAGAACAGATCTTTCAAATCTCTACATATAACTTAAAAATATAAGTATTGGGAGGACGTGGATGCCGTATTTAACGAATTGACTATAACGTGCTCGATACTTACAGAAGCCTCAAATTTATGCCCCGTAATTGATACTCTTGTCAACCCAATAAAACGTTTAGTCAACCATATTTCAAGTAGCAGATATGCTTTTATTTAAAGAAATTCAGCTACTACCTGATTGATAGTTTCTTCCCGAAAGCAGGAAACCTGCCATCGTGTTCTAACCGTCACTACATTTGCTCAATCATTCATACACAGTTGAAAAAGTCTATATTTACACATTCTGAGTGTGACAAACGTTGGTGTCTCTGCCCCAACTAGTAGAAAACGGTTCCCATTAGTAAGCGAAGCGAACTAAGAGGCTAGGCTAGAAGAAAAGCCATAGCTATGCTGATATTAATACTACATATCTAACCTGCTCTTCAGTTGCAGCTTTTTTAGCCCTATCTTTTTTATTTCTTTTTGTCCTCATCAGTTTTTCTTTGCTGCTTCGGCAGCACTAGAGTTTTATAGAACTTTAACCTCTTTCTATTCTGCATCATTTCTACCGCGTTCAACAAGTATTCCGCTATGAAATGTTGCTATTGCCGAGGAACTTCGTAACAAGTGCAGTAGCCTGAGTAGAAAATAGTACTCATGCGCCTACTGAAACTGAAATGAAAACATTATATCCCAAACTCATTAGCTCGTATTATACAGCTTCACTCGCTTTGCTGAATAATAACCATTATAGTGACACACATCCGGAGAAACTACGTGTATTCGTGGCGGTCCCTAACCTATTATTAGCATTATTACTACAATAAAATAATCTGACTTGATAGATCAATATCATGGCTATGGTCAAAGTATATAGAAGCCTGATGAAGATTCTGGTGGTCTCTTGCTAGTATTGTTATGCGGTACCTACGGTAAGTGGTTGTATTTTATTTCTTCCATTGGTTGGCACCTGTTACTGCAACTAGATATGTAGCCAAAAATAATCAATAGAAGGGAAATTAAAATTATAGTGACAGTAGCTACATATCTGCTGTTCTTGTAACTACAGTTAGCTTGTGTATCGAGTTAGTAAATGCATGTTTGTAAATTTAACACAAATATGCATTATGGACTCTAACTACATTGTAATCAGCAGATCCAATTTAACTAAACTTTAATTTGCAAGTCTGTTGTATGAACATGTAATTATCCCTGCTTAAACTAAAACTCATAATTAGAGCTGATTTAACACATTTAATTATCCTCGAGTAGTTAGCTTTATAGTGTCCATCAACTGAGAAAATTCTAGTAATTGTAAATCATGACCTGGTATTTAGTGGCACTTGTTAATATACATAGGGTTTAGTCTCAGCTTAGCCTCTCATGTCAGTCTAGATATTTAGGAGCATGACATTCTTACATGCAAATTTCGTAAATAATTACATACTAGTGATTTTTGGTATAAGTGGCAAGTGAATTAGCTGAGCTATATCCAACAATGGTACCAACTCATTGAAGACATTTTTAAAGTGAGTTTTACATTGTAACTTCCTAATGTTATAAAAAAAATTCTTACTTGATTGACGGATTTAAAATAAGGTGGTTATTACATTTTAATTCATTAATCACTAAGAAAGACTGTACTAAGCAAATAAAATTAAAGACACATAATATTATCATTAAATTATTTTACAATTTATACTTACGTATCTTTAGAAAACACTCACACTTTCATCAATAGTGCAGGAAGAGCTTACTCTGAGCTAGATAAGACGTCTATTTCAATGCTTGTCACTAGAGTTTAAAGACTAAGCGAATGAAGTGCTGAAAACCAATAGTGTATTATAGATGGCTATGACTATGAATTGCATACAACTTGAAATAGAATACATGTTTAGGCTGTCATAAGACAAGCCAGCTGGCCTGAAAGATTTTATCCAACAATGGCCTGCAAGTTGTTATCCAATGATGGCACAAAATAATGATCGTGATAGTCCATTATTATTATTAGCTCAATTTTACACACCCCAGCTAGAATTATGCCCACCACATTGTGCAATTAATTATGTTTATTAGTGTATGTTTTCTTTTTATAGTATTTCTGGTAATACCTTAGCAGAACTATAATAATTGTAAAGACAATCAAATGTTACTTAAATACAGCTACTACTTCTCAAAGTGACTGCCCAAATTTTGGTACTTCTCAAAATTCAACTTCATATTCCCACCATGAAGGTCTCTTTCTTGACGTAAGATATCCATCACAATGTCATGGAAATGTGACACAATGGAGATTCCGTTTCAGAAGTAGCACAGGATTAAATGAAGTACAGTTTATGGTGTTCAGGCAAAATGGGAGAACATCAACATAAGGTAGCCACATGGTATTCCAAGAAAGTAATCTGCCATTAACAGAATACTAGCTTCTCTATGCATGAAGCTCTTCAAGTGACCTCAATTAATGATGATTGCAGAGACGAGGACCTACAGACATCAAATATTGCCATTTTAAGTAGCAGAACCAGAAACTTGTTACTTGTGGAAGCAGTAATTAATAAGTTGCATAGTATCACAGAAGAGAAATATCATTTTGTTGTGCTATTTTTCTCTCCTAACAGATACTAGTACAAAGTTCAGAATTGGACATAGTCCTGCCTCATCCACTGCCATGCCAACATCTGGTATTTTAATTAACAGCCAGTTTCCTGCCCAAGGCAGTGGATTAGTGACTTCTTGGAATTATTGCTATTATACTGAGTCACTATCTACTTCTGACACATATTCTGCCAAATTTGCAGTCTGGAGAAATGATAGTAAGTCCTCTAATCTCACTATAGTAGTAAATAGTTCTGTAACAGTTACATTACAACCCCAATTCACTATTGCAAACATATGTTGCCTACTGGTGGAACTAAAGCCAGAGAACTATTTCATAGTGATGGAGGGAGATTATGCGTGAGTGGTACTTCCAATGAATAATTCTATACCCATTGTAGGAAATGCGAGTGGCTACACATTATTAATGCATTCTCTAAATATAAGTGCAGATTTTGCTCCAGATTCATTAAGGCCAATTATGGGAGCACTCCATCTTTATGCAGATATTGGTAAGAAAGAATGATAAAAACAATAAATTATTTCTGATATGTGTGTTCTTTTGGTCTTGCACTTTTACCAACAGCATTTGCCACTAGTACTTTATATACAGATAATTAAAAATTGGAGAAAATACTTCTTTTAGCTAACAATTAAAATTCAACAATTTGTAATTAATATATATGATTTTACACACAACTGTAGTGATTATCAAATTCACCACAATAACAGGAACTATATTAAATGGCCAGTAAATTCAAATTTTAATAGTAGCAATAGTATTTAAAACTAATTATAATACTTATTACATGAGTCAGAGTGTGATATGGCACCAGCAAGCTAATGTATTTTCACCAAGTCAGAGGCGAGTGAAAAAGTGAAAATAAAGCCTTTGAGTGAAAAATCTTGCCTTATTACTACTCTGCCAAGTGTAATAAGTGGTTTAATTCCACACTAGATATCTTCATTGCTGTATTTTGTACTAGAACTGGTAACTCACACCATAAAGTTAGTTGTATGGGGCTACCCAACCCCCAGCTGATATTTTAACAGCTTCTATAACCCAGGTTGGACAGGCCACACAAGAGAAAGATAGCTGTAAAAAAAAAAACAGGAAAAGAGGCAAATTTGGCTGGTTGCTATAACTACAAGAGTAATGAACTTGCCAATACATGTACAGTTGAAATAACAACTGTGAATTATTTTATGGATCATGTACCTAAAGATAATATCATTGTAAAGATATCTAGGGTGGAATAAATTTCCATGCTGACTAGCACACACAGATAACTAGACATGACAGTCTGGTCCTATCTTCATAAACTTTGACTAACATATTATGACAAATGAGTAATAACATGAAAGCCAAGTCATATTTATTGTTCTTAGCTAGAGTAACTTTAATGTTGGAAGTGATATTGAACAGTGTTTACTGTTAGAAAGCCCTGCACTGCCTTCCTTTGGTTCCTATGTTTTATGTTTGACGAGGCTCTGTGCTGCCTTCTTCTATAAATGTTGTGTCAAGTCTGTTGTATAGTTCCCCGTCACATTGAAACTTGGATGTTTTTGTTGTGCTAATATTACTCTACTTGCCTATAGTCAATCGCTTGGGCTTGCAGTAACACTATTATAGTGTGGCTCTACTGTATGTATGTATACTACTTATGCAAGTAATTAATTAAAGCTTTGAAAGATTACAATAACAATAATAAATTCACAATTGCAACTTTGTGATCACCCTTGTGGTGTATCGATAATATGGAAAAAAAATTTTTTTATCACGTTAGGACGTAGCAACACCACTGAAAAAATTATAAATGGATTAAGTTCTTGGTTTAGCAGACTCGCTTTGATTCCAGAGTGCATAATTACTCACTAACAAAAAAAAGATCAGTATTATGGTCAGAAAACATAACGTATAGCCTTGACGTTAATATTAATTGAACTAAAAATGTTAGCCACTGAGATATTGAGTAGAACTAGTTACATACTTCTGAAATGCTACTCAAATTTTTACCAGAAAAAGAATTAAAATAAGTGTTTAGCGAAGAAAAAAATAGCTCAAAGTGCCAAATAAAGAATATTAAAATTTTTAAGAAAAAATGTTTGTTACAGCTATTGTCTTTGGACCACATTCTGGGAGCTTTCAGTTTTAATTGCTTTTCATAGCTGACAAACTAAGAAACCTTTCATTATTTAGAAATAAAAAATTACCTGTCTCTTTTTACAACTTTTTTTTTTCACTCTAGCAGAGTTTAACTGTACCATATTAGAGTACATCATATTGTTCTGAATTTATTTGCCATTTGTGTTAACTATAATAACTTTTTTTTTGATAGGATAGAGGTTATAAGTGTAAAATACAAATAAAAATAATTTTAATTTTGCCTATAATTGAGCCCATATAATATGTGAAAAGAGCTCACAATTAGTTAAGCTTATTAGCCTATAGTTCACCATTTTATATTTTGTGTGCATGTACTAACAGTACCTAGACCGATACAAGATAATACTAGCCAGAACTTCAGGACGACTCAAATCGCATCTTCTTCCAAGGTTTCTTCTGATAACACTACCTCAATGGTGGATGAGAGAAGAGCTATTAGTGGAGGTGTCCTTGCAGCTATTGTCATTGTTGCATTGGCAATTACTGCATTCATTGCTACTTCCTGTAATTGTAAAGCTTGCTATTCGGGGGAAGAACAAATCGGAATCGGAACCACAGGATGGCCTTCATTATGACACCATTGAAGGATTTGGTAAGCTTCCTTTAGTGAATCAAAGTCTGATAATATTATTTGTGAATTCAACAAAGTCACAACCATTAATACTTTAGTTTTTTATTTATTGATTTTTTTTTATTCGAAAATTGGATTGTTTTTTTTTTACAATACTAACTGAGCTAAGAATATTTTGTAATTCTTAGCAAGCAAAGTGAAGTATAATCTATCTGGGGTGTACAAAATTAAGCTAATAGTCTAAATATAGATAATATAAATAGTATGTACATTAAAAATACTAATAGTGCATGTAATGAGATTGGTGACTTTCAGAATTTGTATAGCTGGACTACTTTTACAGCTTCAAATAAAAAATGAACCTACTATGTTTTGCAACAAAATGTGATAATATAAGGCAAACACAATAATTGTGAAGTAGCTATCTTAAGCTGAATATACATTTTGACTTCAGCATACTGCTAGTTATTTGACTTAAACATAACTTCACAATAACTTGAAGAGGTGAGAAACTATAAAACTTGACATTTATTCATGCACAAGAATACCACTAGTGTTGCCATAATCGTGTATCTTATTTGACCTAAACACTCATAAATTGTAAGTTAAATGGCATTATCACTAGCTGATACAAAAATCGTCTCCTTTTTTAATGAACTACACAACTACTGAGACTAAACTATTAATTTGTAATAACTAGAAGTAGAGTAGTTGTTAAATACACAGTTGTATTATATGTGGCTAAATTAGCATAGTAGTATAACTAGTGATGGCGTTCAAATTCAAGTTATTGTTATTACTTAGGAAGCCTAACAGGAAGTGATACAACAGCTCTGGATGGGACGACCTATTTAAATGTAGCATATCATTCCTTTAAGAAAGAATCAGAACTTATTGAAACACAACAAAATGTGGCATATGAAACTATAAAAACAGATTCATGTACTCAAGCTGAATCTTTATATGACTACATTAATTAATTTATAAAACATTATTGTACTAACGCTAGGTTCATTATTGCTGTTGTATTGCATAATTTTACTCTGAAATCATTGATATATGAGCAATCCTAATGCAAACAGGATTTAATTCTATAAATTCTCTTGAACAGTGTATATATGAATTTGACATATTTTACTAAGTAGTAGATTTCCGCTATTTTACTAAATAGTAGATTTCCGCTGCCACCAGGTTCTACAATGGCTGTTCAGTGTACTTAAAGATTTCTCACAAGTGCAAAGTAACGTTGTACAAGTAATTTAATTGCTGCATATTATCTAACTGTTTGATGCCAAATGACTGACTTGCTCGACCTGATGCTCTCCATGCTAACCCCCATACACAGCAGTCAGTATTTTCCCCTGGCACCTAAACTTGAATTTTAGTACATACAGATATCAGCACTGCTATCTCATTGGTAAAGAGCAACTGTAAAACAAAATATTGCTTCAGTACAAGTTGAAAATTTATAAATATATATAATCCTAAGATTGATATCCTATAACAATCACAAAATGTCTCCAAAGGACACACCCAACACTGCTTGCAGGCATATGATTTACTGAAGTGTACTGCTGGAAAATCTGTAGTGTGCTTGAGAGGAAACTATGTAGTAAACTCTTATTCTGGAACAAAAAGTACACTGGATTGGTAAAACATGTGTAAACATAGGAAGTTGTACATGTGGTTTGTAGTTTGTTCCAGAATTAGAGTTTACCACACGGTAAACTATGCAGTAAATTTACAGTAAACTTCGGTAAAACAAGGACTGGCAAGCAGTGCAAATTCTCACGTTACAGGTTAAAGTTGAGTATTTCAGGTTATGTAAACATTATTTTTATATAAATCAAACAGTAGCATTACACAAAGCAATTTTTATATCTACCAATAATTAATAACTACCAACAAAAGCTTTTTTACATTGACTTCTTAAACTTAACGCCATCTTTAGTATGGAACTTTTAATCCATGAGTCAGTCACCTAAATTCTGGCTTTGAGTAATAATTGGAGGAGTAATTCTTACATATACAGTTAGGGCATCAAAGGTTCCATTTCAGCTAGGTTGTGTGTGTGAATTTTTTTGTTTGTGTGTTGGTAAACATGTGGGATACTAGTGACCCATGTGATGGAGCAATAAGATTCAAGACAACTGGATGAAGACGTTCAACCAGTTGTCATTTTGGTACAATCAGTCAAACACACAAACATACAAGCATGCAAGTTTTAAGGTCAAATTAGTTTGAATTGGATCTGCCAAAGGCTATTGAATGATATATGGCAAGCCTTCTTTAAGTTTCTTTTGTTGAAGCAGCATACTTTATTTATTTACATTTAATTTTTTTTCTTCATATAGTTTGACCTGTATTATAGCTAATTCAGGCATTATTTCAGAATGAATTCTTTTGCAATCAATCCTTGCATAAATCTTAGCCCTCCCAAACCAAAAATGGTTCATTTTGCATGTAAGCAATTCAGAATGAAAAATAAGGATTGACAATTTTTTGTTGTTGTTTATTTCTATAAAGAACAACAAATGTTATTGGCTGGAACTGTGTTGATGGAGCCTGCAGTTGCTGGCTACTTTCTTCGCTCCAACAGGTTGCGAGTTACCCGCATTAGCGCTGGAAAACTGAGAAATATACTCGACAACCACCTGAAAAACGCAAAACCATATAGAGGTTATGTAGGAACTGACGTAATCAATGTACACGCCCTACACACGGCCATTTTGAGTGGCAATATTGTAGTGAAGAGCTGTTGTTGTGCCGTTGGTTGTACGAACTGCTTTAAGAAAGGCTCTGGTGATACATTTTATCGGTTCCCTGAGGACGAACAGGGACGATTACGATGGATAGCGGCTGGTAGACAGGAAAGACCGGATACCTTGTCTCCTGTCATATCATAAGTGTTTGCACACATTACAAGCCCTCTATAACGGATAGCTATCGATGGCAATATAACAGTGTGAATTTATAATATTTGGTTGTGGGGAAACAGTACAACAATAGAGTTTACTTAGACTTCAACTTTTTTTCCCTATGCGATGGCAGGATGGACATAGCCACTTTCCTTTGGATCTTCAGGCACTTCAGTCGTATTGAAACCATTCTGTTGGGCAGACTATTATCACAGCAGATAATATTATTACAGCAGATCATCTTTCCAGACTCTGTTTTCCTGCAGTAGCACCATAATCTAATAGGACCTTCCATGGTCACAATATTATCAGAAGAAAAGCTAGAAGATGGATGTGCTGAAATAACTGATGCTTCTTTGGTGAACCATTTACCAACAAGGTCAGGCAGAATCCCCGTCTTGATAAGTTCAATTGATTTAATAAATGCAATTGTTATGAAGGGTTCATCCAAATAGTTTGTTGAACAAAGGAGTTGCTGGAAGCACTGTACACCTTTGTGAGTGACACATTGAACCAATTAATAAGTGGAATCAGAACCTGGTACTGCCTACAGCCTTAACATTAGCTACCCAACCATTAATGAAATAGATGTAGGAATCAAGACTTTTATAAGCTTTCAATGTTTCACCAGTATACTTACTAGTCGATTCAATGAGGTAGCAAAATAATTATCTGGATACTGACTTCAGGCCATATTTGTCCCTAGGATCTTCAATAAATCGGGTCTTTCAGGCTCCCAGCTTAGATAGCTCTTCCCTGTACCCCATTTAAGCTTCGTCCAACGAGAAATAATATGCAGAAAAGCCAGGTGAAGACATAATATTAGCCAAGCACCACTCGACGTTTTGCCACTCAAAATGGCGACGTAGCAACTGTTGCTAAGTAAACATCACTTTACGTCACTTCTTGTGTAACCTCTATACATATATGGTGGCTGATGCTGCTGCATTCAATCACGGCTAGTTATACATCCGGTGTAATTACAACAATTAGCAGCCCTTAGCGCGCTACTCGCTTCACTCGGTAGAAGCTAGCTAGATCAATGAATTACGCGTCATGATGAGAGTGTATAGAAAGTCGATGAAGCTGCTGGTGGTCTTGCAAGTCTTGGCGTACAGTATTCATGGTAAGTTTTCGTGGCATATTAGCTATACATTACTGTTGGGGTGGGTGGCATCCTAGCTACATAGCTAATAATTTAGTAACAAAGAATTGAGAGAAGGGAGGTGCAACTATGCTAAGAATAGTGACGGAGCTTCAATTATTATAGACAGTAGGTGTGTCAAGAAAGTAAAGCTTTTGATAATTTTATGAGCTGACTGATGCAATAACTGTATGTACATTAGGGAATACAATAATACTTTGTAAGCTAATTGTAGGAATCAAAAGTGGGCATCTTTTTAAATATTCAAGTAAGAGTTTTATTCATTCACAATGAAAGATATCATATTGGTTTGTGTGAGAATGGCTCTACTATATAATACATAAATAAAGAAATGGTGTATGCACACCACAAAACAGCATACCTACAGAGGGAGATGAGAACATTGACCATTCAAGATAACAATATGCTTGTGTGTTTGTGTGAAATGCCATTATTCTGTGCGGTACTCATTACTCCAGGAATCACTTGTGACTTATTTGGATTAATCAGCCAGTGATCCAATTATTAGTTTGATAAATGTCATGAGTTGTGCAATAATTGATTTAGTGGCAGAATGGACTTCCTTAGTCAACAAAAAGGACAGTCCAGACAGTTGACCAATGTAGACTCGGACAACTGGAAGTGGTTATAAGAAAGAACATTACAGGGATTCATACAGACATTTTTGCTAGGGTGGGAGATTTTGTAGAGTCAGAAAAGCCATTTAGCCACATGAATAAGGAGAAGTCACGACTATGAAACAGACTGTCAGATGAAAACTTAGACAAACTATTATGAGTTGATGTTGAAGGACCAGAACTATAGACAGTCGAAGATGTGTGGGCCATTTTTAAAGAAACTAGCAGTAGAGTAATGAAGCTATAATTTTTTATACTCATATTGATCGTCATTTTTTTTTCATAAAAATAGTCAGGAAAAGAAAAATACAGTGGGAGGGGAGGGAGAGGGGAAATCCCAGGGCCCCCATAGTCTATGAACCCCCATATTAAATAGTAATGTATACATTACTCATTAAATAAATAAAAAATCAATATAAATCTATAAGGTAAAAAATAAATAATAATTACATATATAATTAATAAATAAATAATAAATCAGCAATTTAACATATCTGGCTAATTAAATATACTTGGTTGAAACCTACATAAACATGTCATTTATATCAGAGGATGAATCACTGCCCCATAACTATAAACCCCAGGAACAAATACTGAAATCTGTCATTTTCATTTTGGCAATAACTAGAAGTTTTATTGACCAGTGTAACCATAACTCCTCCCAGTTACAACCAAACATATCTTGAAGCCACTGATAGTGGTTACTGCTGTCTAGACAATGTACCACATGTAATTAGTACCCTGTTTCAGGACTATCTCACAACATATCTTGTCCTGGAGCTCCATGATTACCTTGAAAAGGAATCTGCAACCACCTAGTCTCTGCCAGCTTAATTCTCCACAGTAAATGACAACATCTGCAGTCTCAGCACCCACTGGTACAGATAATTATTCCATACTTCAGACTTGAGTAATGACAGAAGGGCTCTGTGGTCCATACGGACGGTAAATTATAGACTATTTTCTATAGCAAGAAACATGGCCAACCCTTCCAAATGAGTAGCAGATTATCGCTTTTGAGCTATACAAAACAAACACATCATTACAAGCAGGAACACACAAATCAGTAACATTTACATAGCCAGCAGAAATCTTCTGAAATAACTCATAGCAGAGAGGGATGACCTAAGTTGTTTCCCTGCATGAGGTTGCTTATTCTGTCACTCTCTGTAGCTTGGATTTCCTTCATAAGTCTGTCCTGTGCAGCCTGCATCTCCATCATTGTTTCTGCATCATTCCATTTCATGGTTACCACCATATCTGAAATCTTGCTCATCATCTGAGATATCATGTGGGACATAAGTTCCATTGGCACTGCTGGAGCTGACGTTGTTGCTTGAGCTGGCATTATCCCCTAACCTGAGGGAGTCGATGCAGTCTCCTTAGATGCATCTTTTGTAGCTGTCACAACTTTAGCTTGATCAGGCAAAGTCTTCTTCCTGTTGCTTCTCAATGTAGGAGGGTCTGCATCAGCCATGTTAAATTATGCAAGATGAGTAGCTTGGGTAATTAAGCTGCTTTTTTTTCTTTCAAATGAGTCTTCTCCATAGATATAAGGGATTGTACAGTGGGACTTCAGACTGCCGCAAACTTGTAACGCACAGACACAAAGGCAAAAAAAAAAAGAACAATCAAATAAGTGATACAACTGTGGATACATTGTGGTGAACCAGATTGGTTTAAAAAATCAGGCTCTGCTTTGTGACAGCTGCTATTAATTATATAATATTGGTGCATAGTGTACATATATGTATTATCAAAGCTTGCCTATGCTATACACAATTAACATTAAATATTCGACCCCAAGAATTTTTTTTCTAATATGGCCATGGTTTGGTGTCTAGACTTTTAGAAGCCAATGTACCACCTTGACAGCATGCCCATAGAGATGTGATAGTTTCCTTTTACCAATAGCGAATGTTATCTTAAGTAGGCGACAAATAACATTTGTCATCTATCATAATAGTCAGTAGTTCTGCATCAAGGAAACTTGAAAGTGGTGATGTTAATTGAAACCAATGTATAAGGGAGAACTTCTGTTGTTTGTTGTAGTTGTTGTTTTTCATACTAACCACTCCATGCAGTTCACTTCTGTTATCAAGGCATTCTAGCATGCATATCAATTTAGTGTATGTCTAGTGGTTTGCTTTAGTACAATTAGTAAGCACAAAGAACATCATTCGTAGTCAATTTTTACATTTTATCTTTGCTTTTGCTTAGACCATGCATGCCATTAAAAAAGATTCATTCTAGTTTTTTAAGAAGGGTCAAAACTTGGTAATTACAGGAATTGTTTTATAAGACTTGAAGGTTTTTTTTATTTTTGTAATTTTTACAGCCATTACTGCTCCAAGCTCCTGTCCAACATTTGGAACAACTCCCCAAGATTCAAACACGTATTCTAGCTCTGAAGGTCTCTTTCTTAACGTAAGATCTCCATCACAATGCCATGGAAATGTAACACAATGGAGATTTTGTTTCAGAAGAAGTAGTACAAGATCTAATGAAGTACAGTTTATGATATTTAGACAAAATGGAAGAACACAAACATATGACAGAGTGGAGGGTAGCCACATGGTATTCCAAGAAAGTAATCTGCCAACAAGAGAATGCAGATCTATAGATGCAAATCAAGCATTTGAAATCCAGCCTAATGACATTGTTGCTGCTTGCATGAAAAATCAGGGCAGTACAGATCCTTTGAGAGTCACTAGCTTCTCCATGAATGAAGCTCTTCGAATTACCTCAATTAGTAATGACTGCGTAGACAATGATTTAAAGTCATTAAATCTAGTCAGTTTAGCTAGTAGAACCAGAAACCTGTTACTTGTGGAAGCAGTAATAAGTAAGTTGCATACTATTATAGAAAACAAATATTATAGTGTTTATGATTTGTTGTTGTTTTTTTTGTTTGTTTGTTTGTTTGTTTTTAATTCTTCTGACAGATACTACTACAGAATACAGAATTGGACACAATCCTGCCCCATCCACTCCAATGTCAACATCTTGTATTTTAATTAACAGTCAGTTTCCTGCCCAAGGCAGTGGATTAGTGACTTCTTGGAATTATTGTTATTATACTGACTCACTATCATTTTCTGACACTTATTCTGCCACATTTGCAGTCTGGAGAAATGACAGCATGTCCTCTAGTGTTACTATAGTCACTGAAAGTTCAATAGCAGTTACATTACAACCTCAAAACTCTATTGCATCAATATACTGTCTAGTGGTCAAGTTAGAACCTGAGGACCATTTCATAGTGAGGGAGGGAGACTATGTGGGAGTGGCACTGCCAATGACTAATGCTATACCAATGGTAGGAAGAGCAAGTGATAATACACTATTGCTTACTTCATTCAGCACAAACTTGTCAACACTTTCTTCAGATTCACTCATCCCAGCTGCTAGTTCTCTACACCTTTATGCTAATATTGGTAAAGTCACATTTGGGAAAAATTGGCAATAATAACATGTGCCAATTATAGACACAAAGTGTAATCGAAAAGAGAAGGGCCAATTTGAAAACCATATTTTACATGGCTAGTATTCATAATTGCACATAGATTTGTATTAGCTAAAGGATTAATTCAAACCACTGCGCTATCCATTGTTGTGCAGTTATTATTTGTTTATATAACATAGAAATAATAGTAATATTTATTTGTAGATATAACAGTGCAGATTCCTACAGAAACAAAAGAGACCAATTTGCATTTCTCAACATCCACTCAAACATCTACATTTCCAAACAATGAAGATCAAACAACATCTTCTATCAGCAGAGAAGGCCGTAGAGATTTTCCTGTGATCATCTCAGCTGTTGCATTGGCTGCAATATTATTTATAGGGATCGTCAGTACTATAATTATTGCAGCTTGCATTATTAGATCAAAGAAATCATTGTCAAAATTTGACGATGCAAAGTTACATGATAATGAAATAGGTAAGGTATCATATTTTTTTGGTTAAATAAAAACACAAAATGAAGACTCACTAATGAAAAAAGTCATATGTTTAGCTATGGACTATACAGTGCAACAGAACTGCCTATTTTGATTTACACTTTGGCTTGTAATAGTTTTAGAAAATATGACTTACGTAACTCATAAAGATGTTCAAGATCCTCATGTAACATCAGTTCCTCCCTCTGGACTAGGTCCTACTGCCGACAGTTATTATCAGTCAGTGGTAAGCTAAAATATTTTTCATTCTTAGACTCTTACCTTCTCCAACTACAATTTGGCTTTTCCCAATTAGAGTACAGCCACGACATTTTTTTATCAGCTGGATCCTTTACCAATTGATCCATAGCAATTAAGTGGCTGGAAGGTTTGGCTAGTGAGACTAAGCTGAGCTGAAGGCTATGAGTGAGTGTGAACAGTTTTATCTGAAATCCATTAGCAGTTGGCAATCAGGGGTAGGTAAAGGGGGAGGGTGTGGTTGGGGAAACAGTTTATACCAATCCAGTGAGACAGCCTCTGATCCATATGCCAACTGGAGTTCGTATGAGCATCATACCTGCACAGTACAGTTGGAGCTTTACGAATCTACCATACATTAAACATATGGAACAATCGCTTTTTTTGAAAATAGACATCACTGCTACTTTCCAAATTAGAGTTTACTCACTGTGTAGTTTTATTACTTAATTTGACACTCCATACTCATTGGGCTAGCCACGCCTACCACTGCACCCTTTAATTGCAATATTTATGACAAATCTTGCAACATCATTACTGTACTTGAAGGAAATGAGCTTGGTGTGTCCTCTTAAGTTAGTAGGTTATGATCCACAACTCCATTAGATAGCTACCCTGGATTTGACTGCCACATAGCTCATAGATAGGAGCCACAAAAATGTTATTATTAATATACTAGCAAGAACCCCGCCACACAGTGGTGCTTGACGTATTACAAAGTAAGTACGAATGCAGTAGCATAAGTTATCTTGCTCAGTTATCATTCTCTGCCATTGGTTAAGATTACTTAAGTTTACCTCTCCTGCTTTATTTTTTCTGAACTATCTCAGCTTTTCTTATCCCCCATCGTTCCTTTGTTCAGCTCTTTCTACCTCTCCTGATCCTGAATTGCTCCTTAACTATCATGATAGTGGACTTAAGTTTTGTGAGACTTTTGCCTTCGTTTTCGTACTTTTTGCCTTTTTTTTTTAAACCGACACCGCCATTACTGTCGATGCCACCCACTTTTTAGTTTAATACAATTAGTTAATCACTCCCTTTTTTCCTTCACTTCCATTCTGTTACCTCACCGATTCCAACCACTTTATCACCTTTTGCTTTCTCTTTCCCGCTTTTGCCTTCCTTTTGAAACCTAAGCCGCCTGCTCCCTCGTCAACTATTACTATTACACCCGCTTTTTAGTTACCGAATGTGACGATGCATTACATTAATGTAATAATGTTACTTTACCAAACTGGTAAGCTCATGAATTATTCATGAATACACAAGCATATTATTATATAGATTAGTACTTTTCAGGGGTCGTAACTCCCTGAGCAAGAGGTTGGTATAGGGTCGAAGGACCAGAGCCACCCCAAGATATTCCTAGCTAAGCAAGTTTATGCTCCACGGCTAGTTTGAGGTGAGCAAATGGTGGATTTACCGGTATGGTAGATCTTGCACTCATCAACAAGCCACAAGCAGGTAACACGGTCTGCTTCTGTTAGGCTAACTCATGATTAACTAATTTTCCCAAGACAACTTACAATGCATATGTATGGGATGACATGGTACAGATTGTGGTGGTTCTGGAAGGATCATGAATATAATTAGATGAGAATAAGGTGATGTGAACATGTTAGCTTATTGTTTGCTGAAGACTTCTACTTATCCAGGTAGCTTAGACTTGAACAAGTACATGTATATAATTTAAAGCTGAATAAACCAATTACTACAGTTGACATAACCAGACACTTCCTTAGATCATCTGACTACAAGTGTATTGATAATAATTGTATGAAGATTTTAAAATTAATCTAATTTAACTGTTCTCTACATTTAGCCTGAACTTCCAAAACAATCTATCTTAAATGCTTCATTTTACTCCTCAGTGGATATTTACAGTGATAACATTTATGCAAGTGTCATGGAACAGGTTAGTTTCTAATTACAGTAAGGCCAAAAACCATGCCAAACTCAATTATAGCAAAGGCTTTACTTCTGTGAAAACTGAAACATGTGGCCCATTATTGTAAATAATGTGATGGGGATTTCATTAATTGTACAAGCTCAACAGCATCATGTACAATGTCACTAATTTTCAATATGTGAGTGTAAATATGAATTTTTGAATCATTACCACTGATGAAGGCTACAGTCCATAGCTGAAACGTTTGGTGTTTTAACTTTTTTGTGTTTTTTGGTCAGTGATTCTCTCTAAATATAATAAAGTGTCTACAATACCTGATCACATAGGATTTTACAGATTTGTAAATATGTATGCATGTGTGAGGCATGTGTGTTATGTGTGCATATGTATGTGTGATATGTATGTGTTTTGCATGTTTGTGTTCTATGTGTGCCAACATTTTTGTTGTGTACATGTTTGTGTTGTGTGTTGTAAATGAACATATTGCCAATAGATATATTATAGCTAATACAGATCAGCTAACCTACGACAGAATTTATACAATCGAGGTTATTATAGATGCCTTTGTCAATTATTAACTGCTGGAACCAGAGCTTATCATTGAAACAACTGGTGAGGTGAGACAGCATTAATGTCTGCCATTTCATCACACGAGTTGCATATCAACTTGCATAAGACATATCAACTTGCATAAGACATATCAACTTACATGAGCTACATATCGACATAATCATAGTGATACTATATGTCAAGTATGTACATTATTCTTTTGGTTCGCGTAATAGCTAGCTAGTGTCTAATAACGATGAGGGTTCGACCTTTGGAGTCAAACAAGTTTAATAGTATTACATCTACATGTGTCATAATATTAAAATAAAATAAATTCTGCATAGATTAAATGTTCTTTGAAAGTTATTTAGAAATATAGAATTAACAATGAATGAGACAGACAGACAGACAGACAGACTGACTTGCTAAATTAGGAAAGCAGTCGATTGTTTCCCTCTAATGCTTTTTCTTCCTACTCATCTTGTAGTCTGTACTTGCAAGTAGTGTTGTTTTAGTTAACTAAAACTAAAACCAAAACCCCTGTGTTTTGGGGTATTTTACTTTTGGTAAGAATAACTAAAACTAAGCTGTAGAAAATATGAAAAAACTAAAACTAATTATTTTAGAAGACAGTAAATTTAATAATAACTAGAACTACCAGTAGAGTGGAGGACAAATACTAAAACTAAGCAATTTTATTGTAAACAATTCACCTTAAATTATGTCATTATTAAATGAAAATATAAATTCCCATCAAAGTAATTATTCTCTAAACTACATAACAAATACCATACTTTATTAATAATACCCAAGTTTTCACAGAAATATGCCATTTTTGAAGTTCTTTGGAAAAACTACATGAACAACTTTTTTAAGGATTCTCATTATTGCAGAATTTGAGAGGCAACGTAAATTAACTAAAACTAAGACAATTGATAGTATAACTAACTAAATCTTCTGCATGGTATTGAAGAAAAACGAAAAACTAACTATATCTTCAGGGGGAATTTGGGGAGAAAACTAAAACTAAGCATTCAAAATATTTTTTTAGTATGAATAACTAAAACTAAGAAAGTCTGGAATTGCTAAACCAAAACAACACTGCTTGCAAGTAATATATGTTCTTCTCTGTCTATATTCTATATAGATTCAAATATGCTTGTTTACTTGAAATTTTGACATATTTGTGCAGGAGAACATGTACTATGAACTGGAACCAACGTATTTCCAAGAACCCTATGGTGAAGAAGAACATTTATATGGACAGATATATTCAGATATTAATAAAACAAAGGAAATTGATAGAAAGAGTATCAAGTAAACACATTTATTTTAAAGTTTAACCTGCAGTTTTTACCTTATTCTTTAATGTGTAGAATAATCCAACATCTTGGTTCCGGCCAATTTGGCAATGTAATGGAAGGGATATGGTTTGATGGAAACCAGGAAGTCAAAGTAGCTTTAAAGACACTCAGGGAAAATTCTACACCTGAAGATAAAGTGAAGTTCCTACAAGAAGCTGTAATTATGGCTCAGTTTGAACATGACAATGTTATCAAACTTCTTGGTACAGTACTTCAGGACAATCCAGTAAGTTGTTTCAAAGTGTGGTAGTTGAAGTACTTTCAATACTCTAGTCAAAAACTCTAGTGGATTCACTCTTCACTTCACTGCTCATGCCATACCATTATCTATTATTCTATTGTTGTATACCAGTGATGTGCTTCAGCACAAATTGCAAGTAAGCCATTATGCACAAGTAATTCACGCAAAGTAAAATCAGATAAAAGTTGATTTCAAAATCTGTATACAAAAATAACAATAAGACTACATTTATTTAGATGCCTGAACTTAGATCCCGGTCACCTAAGTGTTAGAAGGCATCATTCAGTCTATAACAACAATTACAAGTACCTATGTAAACATTAACTATAGTAGTGATAGCTTCATCTAAATGACCTGTGTTCTGACAAAAGCACTATAGCTACTTAAAAATGGCGTTTTTAATGACATATGGTAAAGTGTTTCAATGCCATAGTAACCACTCGCAGCAACAATTAGTCTATTAAAAAAAAAAAGCATATTTAACTTAAGGAATTACAGCACAAACCTAAATGGTGACTTCATTACTACAGTAGTAGCCGAAGAAGCTGTGTAAATGCAGCTAATATGTGTATTTGGTAGTTGTGCTATTCTTTAACTAAGCATTTGCTGTAACACTCTACACTTTCACACACACTTGTTAACTGGATATATCAACACAAAACTTACTTCGTGACTTTGACTATTGGACAATGGATTTCAAGTAAGGACAATACTGTTCTGTAGGGCTAAAACTGTGACAAACAGCCATTAACTTACCACCACCACTAATTCAAAAGTGAACTCCTAAGTATGTATGCCTTAACTGCATCATCCACACAAAATCAGATGTCAGACTCAACTTAATTCAAAAGGGTAAACAATATTGATGATACAGATAAAGATCGATAAACCAGAGGATTCCTTTTAGTGGAGTATGGGGACTGGGTCAACCACCAAGCAAACACAAAACCGCGGTGACGTACTTACGTTCACACATATAAATAATTATACACAAAAAAATTTCCCTGATTTTCAATTGTGTTACCCCTGATAAGTGTCTCACACGCTTCACTCGTTTGCAAACAATACTTGTTTGACCATCTTGTATTAATTGAAGAATCTATAGGACTAATTATAATGGCTTAGCTTATAATGCAGGAAACTTGATCTAATTCAACTAAGTATATGGGTTGTCATAAGGATAGAGAGAGGGTAGGCATATTAAGGTTACATTATCAATTTTTGATTATCTATGAGCAGGATATTTAATTTAAAGAATTTATTTTCCATAATGAATGAAAACATGTTTTTTAAGAGCACATTATCAAAGAATATGCTCTTCCCCATGTGCCCATATGTATAGCATGTGCAGTGGCGGCGGAACTGGCCCGGCAGACCCGGCAAGTGCCGGACCAATATTTTTCATAAGTGCCTGACCATTTCATTAACTGCTTTTTCATAACTGCGTGACTATTTCAGTCTCGCCAGCGAGACTATTTACTTAACCGCTCTACGTCGGCTCTTGTAGCTCTTTATATTTCATGTGCATGCGCAGTGATATTTATAGAATAGAAAACTGGGTACAAAACTATATAACGATACTTACCAGTTGGATTCGACCTGAACTGGTATGGCATCCTGTGGTGACTCCAGCGGTAGCGTACTGGAGCAGTACTGTCTAGAGAAGTCAGTTAAGTTGCAAACATGAATTTATTAGTGGAAGTGATCGCAGGAAGAATTTTGGATCATTTTAACTTGAGCTAATCATTAATTTTCTTTTATTATTTCAAATTCAAATTTTAATAACATTGTTCCTTTAATACAAAATGAGCTATGAAAATATAAGGTATGAATTTGCCTGACCAATGAAAAAATGCTTCCGCCACCACTGATGTGGGGTAGCCAAACATCCACATACACATACACACATCCAATGCCTGACACCTGATTTTGTTCATTGCAGATGATATTAGTAGTAGAATTAGCAAGTCGTGGAGATTTGAGGAAAAACTTGCTGGAAATAAGAACTGAGTAAGTCATGTGTTCTATTTATAAAGTATTATAAAGTTTTAACTAACTACTTGTCCTATTGATGCTATACCATGTGAAGATGCGCTGACCCCAACGTACCAGAACTGCTGCTGTATTTTTCTCGGCAAATTCTCCATGGAATGAACTACCTCTCCAGCAAGAATTTTGTTCACAGGGACTTGGCTGCTAGAAATATTCTCCTGTCAGAAAACTGCTTGTGTAAAGTATGCATTTTTTATCTTTGATTCACTGTTGTTACATAAAGCTGCCTTCAATAAGCAAATTATTCCAATATTACACATATATTACTTTATTTTGTGGTCAGTACAAAATAATTAATTAAAACTTTTCTCTCTGTACTGGAAATAGATTGCTGACTTTGGAATGTCAAGAGATCTAGCAGATGACACTTACTATGCTTCCTCTGGCGGCTTGGTGCCTGTGAAGTGGACAGCCCCTGAGGCTATTATGTACAGAAAATACTCAACAGCCAGTGATGTGTGGAGCTATGGGTGTGTCCTCTATGAGATATGGAGTCTGGGACACAAACCTTTTGAAACTTTGCAAAATTCAGAGGTTTGAAGAAAATATGTCAATTCTGTACAAGATGTTCGAGTCCTACATAATTTTGTACAGGTAATCATAGAACTGGAGAAAGGTATTCGCTTGCCTCCTCCCACTGGATGCCCTAGAGCCATATACTCAGTAATGATCAAATGCTGGTAAATGATTAAAATTTCACATCACAATTTACTAATATGAGTAATCCACCTATATCTTTTAAATTTCAAATTTATAATCAGGATTTAGCTGCATCATAGGGGACAAATTGGAACTACATCAGCAAAACGTTGTAGCTACTATGAAACACTTTTTTATAATAAAATCTTGATTAATTGGAACAGCATGTTTAAAAAAACGAATGCAACTTAATCAAGTCACAAACCCCCTCTCCCTCCAACTCAGAGCAAAGACAATAAAATTTTTATAGCCAACATGATGCCAAGAATCAATTAATTCTCTAATACGTTCCTTTAAAAAAAAAAAAAAGTATAAAAAAAATAACATGGAGCTACATATATTGTATGATACACACACAACATTTTAACAATAATAAATTGTGAAATTGTCTCCATATTCTTTAAGTGCACGAACATTTTATTGATTCCCTGCTAGTATTTCTGGTACAAGTACGTGGAACTCCAGTGCAACATTTTTGAGTCTAGCTATTATTGTTTGATTGGTATGCATTGTCAGTCATAGCTTGTGGCATACTGTAACTTGATATACTAACTTTGGGCAATTTAAAATCTCATTAGAAAAAGAAAGTATGTGGTTTATCGAGCAGGATTTAGTTCGCCATCAATATGGTTAAATAATAAACCTAAAATATGATGCAATGCCTTTAATTGAAAGCATGCTGAAATTTTTATCAAAGTAGGTATATATGAGATTGTCCACAATATTAATGTATTATTATGAGTTAATTTTTGCTTTTATTTCCATACTATTTAGGCATCCAGAGACCGGTCATCGTCCCAGTTTTAGAGACCTTATCCAGCCCCTGACGAAAACTAATGACATTCTTCAGATACCAGACTTAGTGGTGAACTCAGTTCCAAGCTTCAGAACTCCTGGTGGAAATTTAGATGCCGGCAAGAACGTCTACAAAGACTTGCAAATAACTTATTCCTAACCAACTCAAAAAATGTAACTCCTGTACTTCGGCTAGTATTTCTTTGATATATTATTAAAGTGACACTGCAAAAAAAATATTTCAATTGGCAGAACAATTTTGCCAATAATCCTATGATATACTGTAAAGAAGAAAATTAACAGAGACTCTAGCCAAGTAGCCAGTACACAATATGAGATGAATTCAATAATCCAGTTGTCATTATAGTACTAGGTTTTATATATTCTATGACAGTTTACATAGTGCAGGAACAATGGAAGTCAGCCTGCCCTCCCTTCCCCCGCCCCCCCCCCCCCCCTCTCACACACACACACATAACCTTAATTTTGTGGTACCATCAACTTGGGTGATTTTCACATAAACATAAACACCTTAATTAAACAACACATTCTTGACTGCCAAGGAAGTTCCTTAACAGTTGAAGCTTATTCTGGTTTGCATGCTTTGATTTAGATTACAGGGCTTGGTACAGGAATCTTGGTTAGGGGAAGCTACCTGTAGTATTTGAGGGTGGGGCTACTTTTTAATGGATTACCTAAAAAAATCTGAATTGTTTAATGATTCAAAATCCAGTGTTTTATATAAAAAGTGGGAAAACTCCCCTTGTACACCCTTAAAATGTTCCTCCAAAGACAATGCCATTCACCTTTCTTTCCACAATCTACAATTGACAATCTAGATAATATGTTAATATTCATATGATACACCCTGATATAGCTACTTCAACTACCAAGTTATAACCAACTCAAACTCTCCAGCATAGCCCAATCACCAGCTTAACGGGAAGTCATAGATTTTCTATGTTATTTGTCAACTCCTTTGTTAGTTCGTTGTTTTGTTCGTTATCGACCCTTTACCTTCGTGTGGGTAAAGTTGTACTCGGTTACTCTTCTTACGGATATTCGTGCTGGGTACGGTATCGTTACTCATCCTTGCACGCTCATTCCTTTTCTTGCCTGCCGCCCCGCCCACTCTAAAGGGCGCAGCTTTTGTAGGAGGGGCTGCAACCTTGCCGTGAGCAGTTGAAGATGTTGCTCCGAGTTATCCTCGTCGTCTTCGTCGTAGCTACGCCCGTAGGTAAGTTATTGGTACAGCACTCATAAGTTAAGTTTTTTCTGACAGCTAGAGGGTGATAGAGTTTGGAACCTACTCTTCAACTAATCCGGAGATATTTGTTTCATACACAAGTATCAGCTGCATCTAGGACACCATTATTATAAGAACAGAGGCACAAGACTGAATTCATATGGCAATGTACATTAGTCATTACCTTGTACCCTACCTTATGCAATTGACCTGTTATTGGCGAGCGAGCGAAGCGAATGAGACACTGGGGTAACACAATTGAAAATTAGAGATATTTTTCTGCTTATTATGTATGTTTGGACGTACGTATGTCATTTTGTACTTTGACACTTGCGTTTTTGTGTTCTCATGATGGTCGGCCCCATCCCATATCCCACTAAACAGGATCCTTTTGTTGTGTGATTACTAAACTCATGATTGCAGCAGGGACCAGTATTCCACTTAATATTCATTAGAAGGATTTTTTTTAATGATTTGGTCCCTAGTATAATATAACAATAACTAGACTCAAATTTCAAATTGCATGTGCATAGCAGCATAATAAAATTTAATTCCCAGAATAGCTACTCAGAATTAGACTGTACTGCTTATCTATCAATTTATTGTATTGATGATACCCATTAATTTATTATTTATTTATGCTCAATGTTAGTATTATATTTTTTCATATAGCATGGGCCAATAATAATACCTGTCCCCAAGTTGGATCCTATTCCACCTCAGCGTCACAATATTCATTCAATGCTGGCCTCTATTTAAGCATTGGCACACCATCCCAATGCAGAGGAAATGTTACACAGTGGAACTTCTGCTACAGAAGACGCAGTGGATCAGCTTCATCTCCTCGTGGAGTGAAGTTCATGATTTACAGAATTGACTCTTCTTCTTCATCCACTTACAGTGTAGTAGAATCAAGTATCAAAACTTTGCAGCAGGCATTTACTCGGCAAACTGATTGCATGTCCATTCAGTTGGGTCAAGAGGAATCATTTGAGATTAGACCTAATGATATTTTAGCCGTTTGCATGATAAGAACACAAGGTAATGCAATTAGGCCCCTATCAGTAGCTACAAGAACTATGAACACTGCACTCTATGTAAGTAACATTGACAGTGCTTGTGAAGAGGGAGACATCCGATCGCTAACTTTGCCCGAAGGAATGTCACAAACGTTGCAGAATCTCCTCCTGGTTGAAGCAATTATTAGTAAGTTTGAACTTATCTATAGCTTCCAATCTTTCAAACTGTTCATCATGTGATATTTTGTCATTTTAGGTTCAAATATTGGATGTAGAAGCGGTAATAATCCTACACGAACAATGGGACAAGTTGTATCTGGAATCCTGATAAACATGGCATTCCCTGCACAATGCGCTGGGATTGTCAGAGGGTGGAATTACTGCTATTACCCTAACTTGATACAGGACGGTGTCACATACAGTGCTGTGTTTGGAGTTGGCAGATACACGAATACTTCTTCCCAAACAATTGTCGTACTAGAAGACACTGATGTGACAGTCATGTTGCAGTCAGAATACACAGTTGCTGCTTTGCACTGTAAAACAGTGGAACTTGAACCAAACGATTATTTCAGTATCGAAGTGGGAGACTTTGTAGGGGTATACCTACCAGCTAATAATTCAATACCCTTAGTTGGTACATCAAACGAATACACAAGTTTGATAAATCTGAACATACTAAACCCACAGATGTCAGAGTTGTCCTTGAGTGCATTTAATGAGGTGCCATATGCTTTGCATCTTTATGCTGATATAGGTAAAAATAAATAAATAAATTCGTACTTCCATTTCAAACTTATCTTAAAAAGTATGAATGACTAATTTGCCTTTCATTTTTGCTGTATTTTTCTTTCAGATACTCAAGTTCCAACCAACCTCCCAACTACTGTATCTGAGACAACTCAAGCCTCAACTAATCCTCCTATTGCATCTGAGATAACTCAAGCCTCAACTAGTCCTCCTATTGCATCTGAGACAACTCAAGCCTCAACTAATCCTCCTATTACATCTGAGATAACTCAAGCCTCAACTAATACTCCTATTGCATCTGAGATTACTCAAGCCTCAACTAATCCTCCTATTGCATCTGAGACAACTCAAGCCTCAACTAATCCTCCTATTGCATCTGAGATAACTCGAACCTCAACTAATCCTCCTATTGCATCTGAGACAACTCAAACCTCAACTAATCCTCCTATTGCATCTGAGACAACTCAAACGTCAACTAATCCTCCTATTGCATCTGAGACAACTCAAACCTCAACTAATCCTCCTATTGCATCTGAGACGACTCAAGCCTCAACTAATCCTCCAACTACTCCATTTGAGGCAACTGAAGCCCCGACCAATCCCACTACTTCAAAAGCTGGAACAACTCAGGCTCAAACCATTCCACCAGCCACTGATTCTGAAACCGATGAAATGTCTAACATGTCAATCACGTCTGAACTAGAAACTACACAAACTTCAACCAACACCCAATCTTCTGTTTCAACTAATTTAATGACTTCAGGATATACCACTGCTGTACTCACTAGTAGTGTTATACCTAATGAAGGCACTGTCACTACTGTTGAAACTACTGAGCTAATTAACACCACTGAGTTTATGGTCATTTTAAATCAAAATAGCAGTGGCAATACTGTAACTGTGGCCGTAGCTGTATCCATCACAGTACTATTAATCGTAACCATCACTGCTGTCTTTCTGACAATTTGGCTAATAAGACAAAGAAAAAGAAGTTCTTCTAAGACTATTAATTGTGGGGTGCAGAATATAGATTCGGGAATTGGGTTTGGTAAGTGAGACAGTACAAATACACCAATCTATGCTGTGTTTAGAATGCAGTAATTCATACAATATTTGATACTTACCATAATTTGATACTTACGATAATTTTGGTGACATATTTAAAATGCACCAGGTAGATAGATCAATGGTATAGCTATCCAGTTCCAGTCTGAAATGAAGTAATATTTTGCTGCACAAACTCACTATTATAAAATTATTGTTATTATTATTATTATCATCGTTATTGTTACAACTATCAAGATCTCACCCTTCAAACTGACCCTTCATAAACTGACTCTTCATAAAAACAAGAATTAACCTGTCTAAATAAAAACCGAGGTAATGTCAAGAAATCTGAGTTGCTGGACAATCAAACCCAGGACCCCTGGCTTCAGCCACCATACTCTAGCCACTGAGATATGATAATGTACAACTTCTAAGATATCCATATTGTACCTCAGGGGTTGTTGTAAGCTCTGTGGTTAGAGCATGGTGGCTAAAGCCATGTGTCCTAGGTGACAACTGAGATTTTTCACATTTTACCTATGCTTTTATTTAGACCCCTTTGTTTAAGAAAGGTTTCTTCTAATCATTTTGATTATCATTAATTTAGCAAATAACTTTTAACTCTATTAATTTGCAGATAACCTAACTTATTTGGATGTTGCTAAAGACTCTCAATGCCAAACTTCTGAGACTAACTTAGCAGACAGAGAATACTCTACATATTATGAGACTACTACTACAAGTACACATGCAAAAGTGAGTAATCCCAATTAATAATAATTAATTAATTATTGAACGCTTCTACAGAGTGTCACTGAAGGAAACGCATCAATGTTGGTAGACAAGAATGTATATTCACGTATAGATAAATATGGAGATCATGTTTATAGCACGGTCTTAAAAAAGGTAAGATCGATGAGCATTTATGGAATAATAATAATCATTAAGACTTAAGTATAATATTCATTAAGACTTAACGATATTCAGATATTCATTAATACTCAACTATATTTATTAAGACTTAACATTCATTCGAGTTTCATGTTATTCATGTATTGTAAAGAAAGTATGACTGAATATATTATTATACCATTGAGATTTAGCAATACATAGCAGTTCTATGACGGCACACACAACTTGGTCACACCCGAGATTGAGGAGTGCCTACTTAAAATCCATACATATTTTAAGTTAATACTATTCAATTGTTTAAACAAGCTATATAGAGTATCAGAACTATTATATAATGGTCTAGATTAATGCTTTCACCATCCAAAGCGCAATATGGTACTCAGCATTTAATTGTCTAATCTCCGATTTAAAAAAAAAATGGATCCTCCACTTTAATGTTCCTTTTTTTGCTTATTATTTGTTCTGACGTAGCACTTCGTGCAATAGAAAAGTGAGAATGAAAGCACCATATTTTGCTTTTTTATAGGTCTACACTGAATGCTAGTTGAGAGCCAGACTGCACAAAATTTTTTATAGTACAGGATTCAGGTGGTCAGAATCCTTTAACCAGAAAGTGAATAGGCTGTGCACTCAGTGTGACCCATAGCAGCCTGAGACTGTCGGAATGTGAGCTTCAGTTGATCCCGTTAATAAAACAAGTCAGAATTTTAATACACTATACTTTTCATAATAGTAAATATAGTATTGTCAACTTGCTTTAAAAATTATCTTTAGCTCTGTACAGAAAAGAGTAAAATAAAATATTCATACTTTTCATACTACTCTACTGGTCATCATAAATATGACAGTGAAAGGTTTAAGTAAACATAAACACTGCAATGAAAAAGGTAGGATGAATGAGAATAGAGGAAGAGATCATGTTTCATACCAGTTATATTTTTTAATGTAGATCGTATTTACAAAAGCGTACTACTTCTGTGGTGAAAGAAACATTAATATAAAATTGTTGTTGTTTGTGAAATTATAGAAAACACAAGATCAAAGAGAAGAGAATGCATATGAATTGCCATATGAGGAGGAAAACAATCTCTATAAACAAATCTACTCACATTCAACCAAACCAGTTAATATTGACAAAAGAAATATTACGTAAGTTTACATCATGAATCTAACTAGTGGTGTGCTTGAGCACAAATGGCAAGCGAGCCTTAAACTACACTATTGTTAAATGATTGATTATAACAACTAACACTCAAGCTACTAAAATAAAGTTGAGTTTTTAAATTAAGTTAATGCGGTAAAGGGGTTTCAATTCCATAGTAACTGCTCCCCGCAACTGTTTGAATTGAAAAAGAAGCAACAAAATCAAGTCACGTTATTTAAAAATTTCTTTGTGATATTCTTAATAGTAGTTGTAACGCACAATACTTTCACACAACTGAACATACCTACGCCAGACTTACCTTCGTAGTTCGTCTAGTGGACAATGAATTTTCAAGTAAATGCTGTTGAGTAGGGCTTATATAACTGTGACAAATAGCGTATTAACTTACCACCGCCACTAACTCGAATAGAAATGGAGCTCCCATAAGTTTTTGCGTTTTAACTGCACCCGCAAAACAATTCAATTTCTAAGGTGATACGGGTAATGGTGGCTAAACCAGAGGATTCTGTTTAGCGAAGTTTGGGACGGGGTCGAATGCCGAGCGAACACAAAAATACGGAGGGTCAAAGTACAAAATGACATACATACATCCAAACATATATCTAAATAAACAAACATCCCCGATTTTCAATTGTGTTACCCCTGTAAGTGTCTCGCTCGCTACGCTCGCTCGCCAATTAACTACAATCAAATCAGACTCAAACCAAAAGCCTTTTATATATTTTAGCATGATTATCACTGAACCAAATTACATACTTTACACTTACATTTAAAATATTAATGTTTATCAACAGAGTGGTGCGATACTTGGGTTGTGGCCAGTTTGGTAATGTGGAGGAAGGAGTGTGGACCAATGACAATACGAAGACTAGAGTGGCACTGAAAAGGCTAAACGAAGATGCATCTCCATTAGACAGAGTGAAGTTCCTTCAAGAGGCTGCCATAATGACTCAGTTCGATCACAGCAATGTAATTAAGCTACTTGGGATTGTTCATAAAAACAATGATGTAGGTCCAATTCAATTATTCATTTTATTCCATATGTCTATTGATTTTACCTTAACTTTTTACTTGATTATAGATTTCGCTAGTAGTAGAATTGGCCAGTCGTGGTGATTTGAAAAAAAATTTACAGGAAATCAGAAATGAGTACGTTTGAGTAAACTCTTTATTGAACTCAGCTAAGTCGTAGTTGTAATTTTAAAGGTGTACAGATAAAAGTGTTCCAAGTTTACTGCTGTTTTTCAGTCGACAAATAGCTTATGGAATGTATTACCTTTCAAGTAAGAACTTCATCCATCGAGATTTAGCAGCCAGGAACATAATGGTCACTCAAGAATGCATCTGCAAGGTAAATAAAACACTCCACATTATACTATAACTGTTGTTGACATTGTTATGAATTCATGCTGTTCATTTAACAGAATTTTGATTCATCTTCTTTCTTTAAAAACTACTCCTTTACTTAACTTAATTTAGCAAAAGTTCATTACTGAATAACCTAGTCATTCTTTATTAGTAACAATGCTACAGATTGTTAATATGGATAGCAATTTTGAAAATACAATTGCTAACCTTCAAGGTAACCAGGTAATTATTTTCTCCACTATCAGAATTCTAGTGAGTGATATTTTTCTAGTAGTAGGTATCAAACACTACATGCTTATAAAGATGATTGGCAACAATTTCATGGCTTATGAAAATAAAAAAAGAATGCAGCTCTCACTATAACATAATTATGCAACTAATAATTTTATAGCTATTGAGCACTGTCCTCAAGTCCCACTACTCACATACTAGTACTATTTATTGTATTAAAACGTTTAAGCTTCAAATATCTGCAGATTGCTGACTTCGGTATGTCAAGAGACTTGGCTGATGACACATACTATTCTTCCACTGGTGGTTTGATCCCAGTAAAGTGGACCTCCCCAGAGGCTTTGGAGTATAAGAAGTACTCCACAGCCAGTGATGTGTGGAGCTATGGGTGTGTCCTCTATGAGATATGGAGTCTGGGACACAAGCCTTTTGAAGACTTGCAGAATAGTGAAGTAAATGTTGCATCATAAACATAATTGAAACTTTAGATTATATTATTATTATTTTAGATCATTGATGTTCTGAGTCAAGGAATACGTTTATCTCCACCACCTGGATGTCCCAAGGCAATTTATTCTACAATGATAAAATGCTGGTATGATTTATCAGAGCTATTTAATTTAATCAGTTATGCTTTAATTATTAAAAAGGAATTTACAATTGCTGCATATTAGCCAGTCCATAGTTACAGTTTAAAATTAATTTTTGGTGGCAACATGCTAATGACTGGCTGAAGTTTCAATTTCTATGGGTAATCATTGTATTTGGCTTTATTATAGGCTAAATACAGCTAATGTTTATTAATTAAACTACTCCAACTTGTTATTGCTATTTTTGTTATTATTAAATTTAATAATTATGACAACAAATGAAATAATAACAATTATTATTATTATTTTGTTTATGCTTATTGTCTATATTCACAGGCATACCAATGCCAGCAGCAGACCTAGTTTTGAAGACCTTGTAATAACCTTGACAAAAACAGAAGATACATTAGAAATTCCAAGCAGTGATTTGGCTGCCAATCCAGACTTCCTTCACCTAGGAGGAGACCTTGATATGGGAAAGTCAACTTACAGAGAACTACAGTCAACTTACACATAATCAATAAATCGGATTCTTTTTGTTTATGTGGAAATTCAGCTGTTTTTACTTTGTTGTTGTTGTTGTTGTTGCTACTGCTTTTTATTGATCTCCATTTACATTTTTTTTAAATGATTATTAATCTTGAAAGAAATTTCTTGGTTGAAGGAAATTATAATGTTTAATACAGTTTCCTGAATCAGCTAAGAAGACAGCTTATACTGCAGTGTGCTAAATGCACTAGAGTTATTTCAAATAAAATGTGTAGCTACTGTAGTAATATATATTTAGATAGCAAACCAAAAAAAAATCTATATTTTTTTTATTATAGCTAATAGCTATATATATATTATATATATAATTATATATATAATGTATAATATAATACAATTATGTATTGTATATTATTGTTATTGATTCATTCTACCAATATATATTTTTGTGAAATAGAATGCTGTTAGGAAATTAACCAAACAATACATATATAAAATTTACCTGCTTCCACTATATTATACTAGTCTGGTGTCGCTGATCCTTTTCCTTCCCTATATTGGTGGGCGGGGAGGAAGGAAAGGGTCTGTTTTGCAGCTCTCCCTACAGGGTACGGAAAGAGTGCTTGTTGTTTCTAGAGTTTATCACTTGTATACAACCAACTCCTACCCAAGTGTGAACCAGCCATTATTGTTGTTGTTGTTCTGCATTATTGAAACACCACAGTCGCTACGAGATATTCCAACAAAATGTTTACTTGCAACGAAATATTTGACTTACAGTCAAACTGGACGTGGCTGCATGACAGTAAAAATAAAATTAATAATGAGCACCGTACTATGCAAATTAGTAATGTAAAAGAGTTAGTATAACAGAAACAAAGCCAAATAATGTACACTCTGCTTTACTATAAAATGAAAAAGTGGCTACTTATCCTAATTTTCAGACCCATACGTAAAGAATCATTGGCAACGGAGACAGCAATGGGCAATACGTTACAGAAATAATATTATGACCAGGGGGAATAATACAAACAATTTGTCAGAAGCAGGAATTAAATAATTATGGAGTTAATATTAGAATCAAAGCTAATAATTTGGTTCAAATGTTTCAATTTGTAACAAAAAGTTTTGAGAAGTACATAAAGAGAAGCTCTTAAGCATATCCCACAACAGGTTTGACAATTTCATTTCTACTAAATATAAGACTCTGTTAGCTTATAAGATTGACAAATCTTCTATTACTGTCTTGGATGTCAATAAGAAGATGTTTCTTGTCACTTCATCTAAAGATTCTAAAGTATCTTACGGAGTGGACATGGAAATAGGAACTTGTTCATGTGACATTTGCAAAAATGGAGACCATGTTCTCACCTGGCAGCAGTAGTAAATCACTATAACATAGCATCAGTCTATTTCATTCCTACCCTTCATCCATCTTCGTCAGGACATGGCACTTGGCAATAAAGCTAGTAAAAATATTGAGTTTTATTCTAGTTTACATGAAGGAAAACTATGGATTTCTGCCACTGAAGAGTGTGGGCCTGGCAAGGGCTGTTGTCACAGTCTCCGTCAAACACTCACACTAGAGACAGCAAGTAGTTGCTGCCACCAGAATCTGTATCCTCTTTTAGACTACTTATGGTGCACCTTTACCCACCCTAAGGCTAGGTTTAAAAGATAATAAATAACTTCAATTAAGAGGAGAATGTACACACACAGTGATGAGTGACATGATACTAGATTAAAAATGCACGCACACTATTCCTTAAATACTTCACAGAAGCTGCAAACTTCCAGTCATGATACTGGCAACATAAAGAAGAACTAAGTCCATAAAACTTGAAAACTCATCTTGATTGTAACGACCCACAACTAATTTCTGGAATAATGAAATTTGTACAACAGTTTAACTCTATGAAAACTACTGGACAATTAGCATCATCAGTCATGCATACTTCTCGTACTCACAGAAAAATAACTTCAAGCCTATCTAGTAGAGTTAGACAGTGGGGAAAGTGAATAGGTGAGCAAGCAACTGCAACCGGAAGAAGAAAGTATGGATCTAAAGGTAAAGGTCAGGTGATAGCTGGAAGACCAAGATCCAGCTATGTTAACAAAGATATTAAAATTGAAAACAATACGGTATACAATTCCAGCACGGAAGAAAAACCAAATACAAAAAAAAAAAAGAACAACCTTTCAAAGAGCATTGAGATGACTAAACAAATTGGTGGTTAATGGTAGCTAGCTAACAGAATTGATGACTTTTATTTTTATCAATTTACGACCTATAGCTGTTCAAAATAATATTTATAATGTTACTTGACTTTGTTATGAAATCAGCAATAATAATAGGAAGTCTTGGCTCTGCCTCATCCTCACTATGGTAGTCCACTTACTCTTCAACCTTCTGTATTATAACCCTCCTTCTACTTGTGACAATACTATGTGTGCTTTTCAAATATTTGCCCAATAGCCTTAGTACTCTGGCTCATACAGAAAGTAGTAAAATATGTACATATATTATATAGATAAAACAGGGTTTGTTTTGTTCACTTAGTGTATTTATTATTTTACATAGTGTATGTATTACTATAGGAAATCCCTTGGTCCACCTTGCCATCTCACAGGCATTTAAATGAATATTTTAGCAGCAGTAAGTTTCAGTTCCTATATTTAACAACATTTGCTACTACTGCGATACAGTATAATTCTTCATGTAGCACCATCACAATATTTTCAAGGATGAAATACACAGTTTAAAATTTCTCAAGAAAACCGGGCTGGACTGAATCTTGGGTATGTCAGATTATAGAAAAAAGTTTAGTTGTAGAAACTTAAGAAGAAAGGGGATCTCTACCCACCCCAATCTTTCCCAACATCATTTAGTTCAGATACTACAATATTTCACACTATGAAGAAGACATGTACACAATGTTTTCTCAACGATAAGACCGAAATTAAAAAATGTAGCACAATAAAAGGTCTTAAATCTTTGTCCTGAATAAGTTCATACCTAAACATCAAACTGTAAATTGTCAGTATTCTCTAAAATCAGAGCGTGACAGACAGACAGACAGACAAACAGACAGACAGGACGACGACTACTATAACCATCTCGCGCATGCGCGCTGAGGGTAATTATTAGGGAGCTAATTTCTCCAACAAAGAAATCATTTGCGAACCTACAAGTAGTTATACGCCTAAGTAGCTAACCGTTCAAAAGCAATAAAATAAATAAAATAAAAAATAAAACAAGCTGCGGTAACAAACCGCGGTGACAAGCCTGAGAGTAGCAATTACCGTCAAAGGATCTTGTGCAATCAAGAGAGGTTGTGAAAACGGTGAGAAGGCTAAACTCACAGTCACAAGCAGTGGCAAATACAATTGAGGGGGAGGCCAGTAAATATGGAGATGGGACTGTGGATCCTCCTCTTAGCACTGTTCTCAGGCAATGGTGAGTTCACTAATTTGTAATAGTAATTCAATATTTTTAGCTTAGTAGTAGCATTAAAATTTTTATATAATATTCACAAAACGTTTCAGCTCAGTATGCCTTCTCACCTCACAACTGAAGAAGGCTTACTGAGCCGAAACGTTTTGTGAATATTATATAAAATTTTAATGCTACAAGCTAAGCTAAAAATATTGAATTTAGTAGAAATATCAATGAAAATCTACGACATTATTAATTTATAATAGTTATTATATAGTTGGGCAATGTAGAGAACTATTTGCTCAGTAATAACTATCACAGCTAGTTTTTCTTTTAATTATTATGTGTGTAAGTATAATAATATTTATGTGTAAGAGGGGAAGGGACAGGATCTTTACAATACCAAATGTTGGCAAACACTCAGGCAAAGTCAGCTAGATATGCTTGTCATGATAGTATATAGGGTAAAAAAAAGACATTCCAAAGAATTTAGCATAGTTGAAAAACTGGGACAGATTGTACCCACTGACTGATATGTCTACTTCGTAAGCATAATCGTTTGAGCCAATGCATGATTGTATTTCATTGTTATCAATCACAGAGGAAGGTAATGTGGAGTTGAAAAGGATTGTTAATATAATCATCAACTGCTAATAGCGTATTTTGCAATCAATAGTAGTGGAATTATTGCATTATTCTATAAACAGGGTTGGATCCACCAGGAACTGTTTGTAAGAGACCAGGAGTATTTGACTAAATAGAATAATTGGCAACTATTATTTAGTATAATATATTGAAAAACCACTTCATTTCATAAAACTGAAGCATTGAAACAACATTATAATACACTAGCAAGTACCCCGCCACACAGTGACGCTTAAGGTTGCATAAGTTTTCCTCTCCTGTTCTTTTTTTTTCTAAACTATGTCTTTTTTTTCTTGTCCCCCACCTTTCCTTTCTTCAGCTCATTCTTCTTGAGTATGGAGACTCTCCTGCTTCTGAATTTCTCTGTCCTACTGTCACAATTGTGGAATATAGCTTTGCAAAACTTTTGCCTTCACATTCCTTCTCAAAACTGACACTACCTATACTCCTCGATTGCACTGCTTTTTAGGTAAATTAATCGCTCCTCTTTTTGCCTTCTCTTCCATTCTTTTTTAAACTAATGCCACCTTACCTCACCGATTCCACCGGCTTATTAGTTACAATTATCTTCTTTTGCCTTCTCTTTTGTGTAAACGATGCCGTCTTCCCTCGGCTATTACATCCGCTTTTTAGTTACAATTAATCACTTTCTACTAAATAAGATGACACTGTACCCATTCATGTAATGATGATGCTTTACCAAACTGTTTGAGCTCATGAATCATTCATGTATATGCATACTGTTAGTCACCGCCTTCGTTACTGACACATAAGCCAGGCCCGTAGCCAGAAGTTGACATTGGGGGATCAGATTTTGAAGACACAATGCCACACCTGGTAATAGAAATAGCCAGAATGGCTTCAATTTGATACTACTGACTTATCACTACTCAAGAATTTAAGGTAAAAAAGTAGATTTGCTGTAATTAATGGTCAATTGCTATATGTATAGAATTCATTTTTGTCATCATGAAATAAAAGCTTCTTCAGGTAAAATAGCTACATCATATAACAATATTGTAGTTTTGTGCAACCTAACAAGGCAAGCTCACTCGCCATTTTTGCCAAGCACGCCACTAGTTTATATATGTGTGGACATATGTATGTCATTTTGTACTTTGACCCTCACATTTTTGTGTTTTCTTCGCAGTCTACCCCTTCCCATACCTCCACTAAACAGATTCTTTTGGTTTAGAGATCCTATAGCTATCATTCAAGGAAATTTAGATTACCCGTTCATATTAGGTTGTTTCAGAATGACACAAGATGCACTTAGATTTTAAAAACTTACTGTTAGACTCAACATTGTGCAGAAATTCTTTAGAATTTCTTGTTTTTTCAAGTCGAAAAATGTTATGGCAGTTGGTTATTATGGTATTGAAAAACTATACCAGGCATTTTTTTTTTAACTCGACCTTTTTTAGTAGCTATGAGTGTTTGTTGTCAAAAGCTACTGGTAATTCTGATTGTCAGAGAGGATACAAAGTAGCTCCCAGTACTCGGGGAATTGAGGTAAGAATGTAGTTCTGTATTTGCTAGCTAAAGTATACAATGGTCCCAACGGCTATGTACTTATACTTTTAAAAATGAACTGATAGATGCTTTTGAAGTCATTCATTTGTGCACAGGCTCGCTCACCCTTTGTGCTCAAGTATATTACTAGTTATTGAGCGAGTGAACTGAGCGAGATACTATTAGTGGTGGATAATGAAAAATCGGGTATATGTTACATATTATGTATTTATGTATGTATGGATGGTACATATGCCCCTTCAACGCAGCAAAGAAATAATTTAAACCTATGTTCACAATCCTGAGAGAATTCCTGTAAAAATGCTTATATTCAAGTCCCAAAGGTTTGAAGTGACGGGTCACTATAGCATTGAAAACCCTTTACCAGATGTAAATTCAAATACTAGCCATTTTGTTGGAGCTTTTAAGTGCCACTTGTTGGTTGTTAAGAGCCAATGGTAGTCAGTAAGACTTGCTTAATGCTGTAGTATCAGAAGAAACTAGGGTCAAGCCTAAAAAGCCATGGTTTTAGGGAACCCGCATGCACATTTAAGGGGCCTACATACAATCCATACACACATATATACATATACCGGATTTTGCATTATCCACCACTAAAAGTATCTCGCTCGCTCGATAATTACATGTTTCACCATATTATATGTCATTTTTGTACTTTGACCCTGCCAATTTATTGCGCTATTTTGGTGGTCGACCCATCCCAAACTTCACTAAACGGAATCCTCTAGTTTATCAATCATTACCAGTATCATCCTAGAAATTGAATTGTTTACCATTTTGAATTCATTTGCGGGTACAGTTAAAACTTAAAAACTTACCAGAGTTTCAATACTGTTCTAGTTAGTGCAGGCAGTGGTAAGTTAGTGTGCTATTTGTCATAGTTGTAAGCCCTACACAACAGTATTTACTTGAAAATTTAATGGCAATTAGACTTTACATGAAAGTAACTTGTGCAGCAATAATTAATTGGCGAGTGAGCCAAGCGAGCGAGACACTATACAGTGGTATTAAATTAAAGGATATCTGTTTATGTGTGGACATAATGTATGTCATTTTGTACTTTGACCCTCACATATTTTTGTGTTAGCTCGTAGTTCGACCCCGTCCCAAACTTCACTAAACAGAATCCTTTGGTTTATTGATCATTACCAGTACCATACTAGAAATTGAATTGTTTTATTTACATAATAATTTATTGTCCACTAGAGTAACCACAAAGCTAAGTCTTGTGCAGGTGTGTTCAGTTGTGTGGAAGTATTGTGCATTACAACTACTACTTAGCTAAAGAATATCACAAACATTTAAATAATGTGACTTGTTTTTTGTTGTTGTTTTTGTTGCTTTGGCTACTATGGCATTGAATCCTCTTTACCGTATATGCGCTAATAAAACTCACCGTTTTTGGAGCTTCTAAGTGCCGCGTGTTGGTTGTCAAGACCCTCTGGTAGTCAGAATGACTTATAAAGAAGCCACCACTAAGAGAATAGTTCTGTTTTTATTTATGGTCAACTGCTAATTTCGTTGTTTACTTCTTTGTATTAAGTTGTTTCTGAATGCCACAAGACACACTTGGGCATTAAAAACTTACTGTTAGACTCGACACTATGTGGTAATTATTTAGAACTTCTTGTTTTTTCAAGTCACAAAAAATGTTATTGTGAAAGGTTACCATGGTATTGCGACCCTTCACCAGATGTAATTTCAAATACTCGGCTGTTTATAGTCTAGTTTCAGGCCCGCTCACATTTTGTGCTCAAGCACATCACTATAGAAAACAAATATCCCCGATTTTCAATTGTGGTACCCCTGATAGTGTCTCGCTCACTTCGCTCGCTGGCCAACTAGCACGTGATTCCCATTGAAGACAGCGGAGCAAGCTAAAGGGCTAGGCAAAAGAAAAGGTAGCTATAGCTATAGAATATTATAAGTTAGTTAATGTAGCTCTGATATAAATATAGCCGAACATTTTTAAACTATATAAAAATATAATACTTTATACATAATTATACCCAAAATTTCTTAGAAATATGCGTATTTTGAAGTCGTTCAGGAAAAAGGGTATAAATTACTCACTTAGTGGTCACTTGTGTAATTTCTAAAACTCGGCTGTTTATAGTAGCTGTGAGTGCTTGTTGTCAAAAGCAACTGGTAATCAGATAGTCAGAATGCAATAATAGAGACTACAGAAAATACCAGTATGCTCCTAAAGTTGAGGTAAGTAGAATAGTTCTGTATTATTGTTAACTAAAGAATGGTCACAAGGGCTACTTTACTTATAGTTTTGGAAATGGACTGCTAGATTCTTTTGAACTTTAGGTTGTGCACAGGCTCGCTTGCCATTTGTGCTCAAGCACATCACTAGTATCTTTACTGTATATACGTAATTTAAAAAACCATACCTGTACTTAGTAGCTTGAGTGATAGAAGCTAAAATCAATCATTTAACAATAGTATAGTTTAGGCCTGCTCACAATTTTTGCTCAAGCACATTGCTATAAACCCACGATTTTCAATTGTGTAATCCCTGATAGTGTTTCGTTCACTTCGCTTGCTGACCAACTAGACAGTGGTTCCTAATGAAGTCCAGTGGAGCAAGTTAAAGGGCTAAGCAAAATAAAGTGTAGGTATAGAATATTATAAGTAGTTAATGTAATGTATTCTGTTTAGTGAAGTTTGGTCCGCGTTCGACCCCGTCCCAAACTTCACTAAACAGAATCCTCCGGTTTAGCGACCATTACCCGTATCACCTTAGAAATTGAATTGTTTACCGCTTTAAATTCTTTTGCGGGTGCAGTTAAAACGCAAAAACTTATGGGAGCTCCATTTCTATTCGAGTTAGTCGCTATTTGTCACAGTTATCCACTAGACGAACCACGAAGGTAAGTTGCGTAGGTATGTTCAGTTGTGTGAAAGTATTGTGCGTTACAACTACTATTAAGAATGTCACAAAGAAAACTTTAAATAACGTGACTTGATTTTGTTGCTTCCTTTTCAATTCAAACAGTTGCAGGGAGCGTTTACTATGGCATTGAATCCCCTTTACCGCATACGTAACTTAAAAACTCGACTTTATTTTAGTAGCTTGAGTGTTAGTTGTTAAAATCAATCATTTAACAATAGTGTAGTTTAAGGCTCGCTCCCATTTGTGCTCAAGCACACCACTAGTATAATTATATAACTAGTGGTGTGCTTGAGCACAAATGGCGAGCGAGCCTTAAACTACGATTGATTTTAACAACTAACACTCAAGCTACTACAATAAAGTTGGGAGTTTTTAAATTAAGTTAATGCGGTAAAGGGGTTTCAATTCCATAGTAACTGCTCCCCGCACTGTTTGAATTGAAAAAGAAGCAACAAGCACAATACTTTCACACAACTGAACTTACCTACGCAAGACTTACCTTCGTAGTTCGTCTAGTGGACAATGAATTTTCAAGTAAATACTGTTGAGCAGGGCTTATATAACTGTGACAAATAGCGTATTAACTTACCACCGCCACTAACTCGAATAGAAATGGACCTCCCATAAGTTTTTGCGTTTTAACTGCACCCGCAAAACAATTCAATTTCTAAGGTGATACTGGTAATGGTCGCTAAACCAGAGATTTCTGTTTAGTGAAGTTTGGGACGGGATCGAACGCCGAGTGAACACAAAAATACGGAGGGTCAAAGTAAAAAATGACATACATACGTCCAAACATAATATAAACAAGTGATGTGCTTGAGCACAAATGGCGAGCGAGCCTAAAGACTATACTATTTTTATATGAATGATTTTGACTTCTAACACTGAAGTTACTGAAAATAAGGTCCAGTTTTTTAATTTAGCATACAGGGTAAAGGGATTTCAGTGCCATAGTAACAACTCTCTGCAACTGCTTGGAAGGAAAAAAACAACAACAAAACAATACACGTTATTTAAAAGTTTTATTTGTGATATTCTTTAGCTAAGTGGTGGCTGTAACACACAATGCTTTGACACAACTGGACATGCACCTACACAGACTTACCTTGCAGTAGTATAGTGGACAATGTATTTTCAAGTAAATACTGTTGCCACGGCTTATAACCATGACAAAGAGCGCATTGACTTACCACCGCCACTAACTGAATAGAAATGGAAGTCCCTTAAGTTTTCAAGTTTGAACTGCACCCGCAAAAGAATTCAAAACGATAAACAATTCAATTTCTAGGGTGATAAGGGTACTGATCGATGAACCAGAGGATTCTGTTTAGTACAATTTGGGACGGGGTCGACCACATAACTAACACAAAAACGCGAGGGTCAAAGTACAAAATGACATACGTACGTCCATACATATATCTAAACTTGAGCACAAATGGCGAGCGAGCCTTAAACTACACTATTGTTAAATTTGATTTTAACAACCAACACTCAAGCTATTAAAACTAGTGATGTGCTTGAGCACAAATGGCGAGCGAGCCTAAAGACTATACTATTTTTATATGAATGATTTTGACTTCTAACACTAAAGCTACTGAAAAGAAGGTCCAGTTTTTAAATCTCGCATACACGGTAAAGGGATTTCAGTGCCATAGTAACAACTCTCTGCAACTGTTTGAATTGAAGGAAAAAAACAACAACAAAACAATACACGTTATTTAAAAGTTTTCTTTGTGATATTCTTTAGCTAAGTAGTGGTTGTAACACACAATGCTTTGACACAATTGGACATGCACCTGTGTTATACAGACTTACCTTCGCAGTAGTATAGTGGACAATGTATTTTCAAGTAAATACTTTTGCGCACGGCTTATAACCATGACAAAGAGCGCATTAACTTACCACCGCCACTAACTCGAATAGAAATGGAAGTCCTGTAAGTCTTCAAGTTTTAACTGCACCAGTAAAAGAATTCAAAAAGGTAAACAATTCAATTTCTAGGGTGATACGGGTACTGATCGATAAACAGAGGATTCTGTTTAGTGAAGTTTGGGACGGGGTCGACAACCGAACTAACACAAAAACGCGAGGGTCTAAGTACAAAAATGCCTTACGTACGTCCATACATATATACAAATCACAAACATCCCCGATTTTCGATTGTGTTACCCCTGTAAGTGTCTAGCTCGCTACGCTCGCTCGCCAATAAAGTAGAGTTTTTAAACTAGTGATGTGCTTGAGCACAAATGGCGAGCGAGCCTAAAGACTATAATATTTGTGACCGTCTATAGGAAAACCAGGCACAACGCGGCACCCTTCGAAATTTTTTTTTTGCACTTACGGAGTTGTCGGGGTCCAGATATTGAGCTCTCCAAGTTTTAGCGTCGTAGCTTAAGTCGTTCCCGCTATAATAGACCTAACCGTTCCCTTCCGTCGGCTTGAAACAATACATTTTTATGAAATCGATCGATCTTTTCTGGATATTACGCACGCCGCGTTGTGCCCGGTTTTCCCGTAGACGGTCACATTTTTATATGAATGATTTTGACTTCTAACACTAAAGCTACTGAAAATAAGGTCCAGTTTGTTTATTTAGCATACAGGGTAAAGGGATTTCAGTGCCATAGTAACAACTAACTCTCTCCAACTGCTTGAATTGAAGGAAAAAACTAACAACAAAACAATACACGTTATTTAAAAGTTTTATTTGTGATATTCTTTAGCTAAGTAGTGGTTGTGACACACAATGCTTTGACACAACTGGACATGCACCTACACAGACTTACCTTCGCAGTAGTCTAGTGGACAATGTATTTTCAAGTAAATGCTGTTGCGCACGGCTTATAACCATGACAAAGAGCGCATTCACTTACCACCGCCACTAACTCGAATAGAAATGGAAGTCCCTTAAGTTTTCAAGTTTGAACTGCACACGCAAAATAATTCTAAAAGGTAAACAATTCAATTTCTAGGGTGATACGGGTACTGATCGACAAACAGAGGATTCTGTTTAGTGAAGTTTGGAACGGGGTTGACAACCGAACTAACACAAAAACGCGAGGGTCAAAGTACAAAAATGCCTTACGTACGTCCATACATATATACAAATAACTAAAGTGATGTGCTTGAGCACAAATGGCGAGCGAGCCTAAAAACTATACTATTTTTATAGAATGATTTTGACTTCTAACACTGAAACTACTGAAAATAAGGTCCACTTTTTTAATTTCGCATACACGGTAGAGGGATTTCAGTGCCATAGTAACAACTGCTTGAATTGAAGGGAAAAAACAACAGCAAAACAATGCACGTTATTTACAAGTTTTCTTTGTGATATTCTTTAGCTAAGTAGTGGTTGTAACACACAATGCTTTGACACAACTGGACATGCACCTACACAGACTTACCTTCGCAGCTAGTGGACAATGTATTTTCAAGTAAATACTGTTGCCAGGGCTTATAACCATGACAAAGAGAGCATTGACTTACCACCGCCACTAACTCGAATAGAAATGGAAGTCCCTTAAGTTTTCAAGTTTTAACTGCACCCGCAAAAGAATTCAAAACGGTAAACAATTCAATTTCTAGGGTGATACGGGTGCTGATCGATAAACCAGAGGATTCTGTTTAGTGCAATTTGGGACGGGGTCGACCACATAAATAACACAAAAACGCGAGGGTCAAAGTACAAAATGACATACATACGTCCAAACATATATATAAACTAGTGGTGTGCTTGAGCACAAATGGCGAGCGAGCCTGATGTTAGGTAACATAAAACTAAGTATTGTTACTATGTTTTAGCTTAGTTCATGCAAACACTATAATAGCAGTTATGACCTTTTATTTCAGCAAACAAATACAAAATCATTCTCTTACCTGATTAATGGTAACGTTTGTAGTATCAAACATCAACCATTCTGATAGTCTCAATCACCAGTAACTCTTGAACAAGCTCTCAGCTACGATAAAAAAATAAACCGGTGTTATTCAGTATTATTTGTAATTTTAGCAAACAAATATGGAATTACTACTTACATCATTCTTGAGTATTGATAACTTCTGATTGAAATTACTTTGACCATCTGAATTACCTTGAATTCTTGACAACAAGCTCTCACCTACAAAAACAAAAACATTCAATTTTAGCACACAAATACAAAATTATTTTCTTACCTAATTTTCTTGAGCAGTGCTAACTTTTGTAGTACCAAATTTGAGCCAATCTGACTATTTGAATTTACCAGTCACTGTTGACAAGCTCTTAGCTACAAAAAAGAAAGGCCAGAGTTAATTTTGCATATTTAGTTAACAAATATGGAATTACGTACTTACCTCAGCTTCCCTCGAGAAGTAGTAGCTTCCTTAGCATTAATACGGCATTCTGAATACCAACAGCTCTTGACAACCAACAACCGGCACTCCGTATCCCCCCCCATAAAACGGCGAAGTTTTGAAAATAAGTCTGGAAAAGGGTCTTCAATGCCATAGTAACCGGTCGAATCAACTTTTTGTTTCTTGAAAAGCAAGCATTTTCGCAGGAATTTTCTCACACTTTGGAGCTTAAGTATAAAGTAAGGCTTGCTTAATCCTGTAGTTTCAGAATGAACTGGGGTCAAGCCTAAAAAGCCGTGTTTTTTTGGAGAAAAACGTTCCCCGCGCGCGCGTTTAAGGGGCATACGTACCATCCCACATACATATATACATATAACATATACCCGATTTTGCATTATCCACCCCTAATACTGTCTCGCTCGCTACGCTCGCTCGCCAATAAATAAATAAACAAACATCCCCGATTTTCGATTGTGTTACCCCTGTAAGTGTCTCGATCGCTACGCTTGCTCGCCAATTACGTATGAGGTAAAGGGGTTTCAATGCCATAGTAACCGCTCCCCTCAACAGTTTGAATTGAAAAAGAAGCAACAAAATCAAATCACTTTATATAAAATTTTCTTTGTGATATAGTAGTTGTAACGCACAATACTTTCACACAACTGAACATACCTACGCAAGACTTACCTTCGTCTAGTGGACAATGCATTTTTAAGTAAATACTGTTGAGTAGGGCTTATAACTGTGACAAATAGCGCATTAACTTTCCACCGCCACTAACTCGAATAGAAATGGAGCTCCCATAAGATTTTGAGTTTTAACGTCTGCACCCGCAAAACAATTCAAAGCCGTAAACAATTCAACTCTAAGGTGATACGGGTAACGGTCGCTAAACCGGAGGATTCTGTTTAGTGAAGTTTGGGACGGGGTCGAACGCGGAGCGAACACAAAAATACGGAGGGTCAAAGTACAAAATGACATACATACGTCCATACATATATATAAACTAGTGGTGTGCTTGAGCACAAATGGCGAGCGAGCCTGATAGTTAGGTAACATACAACTAAGTATTGTTACTATGTGTAGGGGCCCACTTCAAACATTGGCTACGGATCGGCGGGTTCAAAGTATTCCCCGTACCTTCGGTATTCACTTACTGAGGCGCGGCTGAAGTCGTGAGTGTCCGAGGCCGATGGCTTTCGCTTTCAGCCTCGGATTCACGCAGCAGTAAAGTACGCACACAACCTGAGGGGCAACCCAAGTCTCAGCATAGGTGAACAACCTTTTATCATTAAAGATAGAAGACAATATATAGAGCAGAACAAAGTGCGGGATGGTGTGGTTTACAGGAAGGGTATGAATATAATTATCTAGGCTAATGTTATGAAATGGTAAAGGGATGACATGCTGGAAATGGAAATGAATGGAATGGGTAAGTTTGTATATGGATAATAATGTTAGCTGTTCCAAGAGCTGTCTGGGAATCTTTGGGAATCCCAGACATACTCCCGGGGGCGGGAACTTGGTGTAGACATCGGACGATCAAGACATAGAGGAAACAATGGAGTGGAGTAGTCTATTCTTCTTGCTGAGCCTGCTCAGCATCTGGAGACTGCGAGGATTCTCTAGGTCTTCGTCGGTAAGTGCTGGGATCAACTTCACGACCGGACGGCAATAAGTTTTCCCACGGCAGGTGATGTCGACAACTCTGGTGATGCCGTCGTCACCGGGATATATATTGGATACTCTGGCAATGGGCCAGTCTTGGACTTTCAGAGCTTCGTCCCGGACAAACACCAAGTCTCCAGGTTTGAGCTGTCGAGAGGGGCGGAGCCACTTAGTACGGTGAGCCACCGAACTCAGGTAGGATGCAGTCCAGTTTCTCCACAAGTCTGTTTTGAGCCTGTTCACTAGGTTCCACCTGCGAAGATGGGAGATCGGACTTGTCGATGGTGCTTTGGATGGAAGTGCCAGGAGGGGGCGGCCGATCAGGAAGTGACCGGAGGTGAGGAAGGTGGCTTCCTCTACTTCGTCTTGGTGGATGGGTGCCAACGGCCGAGAGTTCAGCATCGCCTCGGCAGCGGTGAGAACCGTGTATAGCTCGTCCCACCGTAAGCGCTGGTGTTTGATGGTTTTCCTCAGATGGAGCTTCATGGCTTTGACGGCCGCCTCCCAGAGTCCACCAAAGTGTGGAGCCCTGGGAGGGATCATCTTCCAATCGATGGAGTGTCTGGTCGAGAAATGGTGGATGGCTTCTTGGGTTGACTTTGATCTGGTGAGCTTCTGAAGTTCCCGGATCTCCTCCCGGGCCCCAACAAAATTCGTCCCGTTGTCCGAGTAGATGACCCTCGGAGACCCACGGCGGGAGACAAACCTCTCCAGGGTGGCGAGAAAGTCCGGGGTGGACAGAGAAGCGGCAAGGTCTAGGTGCACGGCCTTAGTCACCATACACACGAACACCACTGCATACGTTTTGACAAAGGATGGCTTCCTCGTGTGACCGACACGGAGCACGAACGGACCAGCAAAATCCACCCCCGTGTGAGAGAAGGGTGGAGCTGGGGTGGTGCGGACTGAGGGAAGGAGTCCCATGGAGTGGGCCAGGGGCTTGGCATATGCCCTCTGACAGATGACACAGGACCTGGATATACGCTTAAGACAAGAGCGGAGAGACGGAATGAGGAAAGAGTGAGACACAATAGAGTGCATAGCGGAGATGCCAGCATGTGAATATGCAATGTGGAGGGAGCGGAGGAGGAGATGGGTAAGTTCCGAATGTTTGGGCAGGACCACCAGAGTTGTAGGCTTGGATGGAGACTTCGGATCTCTGATCCTGGTGGCAGCAAGGAGATGGCCATGGTTGGAGATGGAAAGTTGATACTTGTACAGCTGGTGGGATTTGGGCAGGGACTCTGAGTTCTTGACGGCAGGGAACACATCATGGTAGAACTCTGACTGTGCCAGGCGATAGACCAAGGACTTGGCCTTCACGACTTCCTCGTAGGAGAGAGAACCTGAGGCACGGGAGTCTTGACTCGATCTGCAGTTGTGGTAGAACCTACAGACATATGCACAGACTCGGACAAGGTGAAAGAAGTCTGAGAACTTCTTCCAGAGAGCCTTGATGAATGCTAGGACAGCTGGACCTGGAGTCGAAGGTAACCGGATAGTTGCGACTAAGGCTGGGATGACAGGCTTGGAGAGTTTGGTGGCTGGCCACTGACTCTGCGGCAAGGAGAGCCATGCCGGACCTGACCACCAGAGTGCTGACATGGCCAGGTCCGGGGCACGAACTCCCCTGCTCGCCAAGTCAGCGGGGTTGGAAGTGGTCGGGACGTGTCTCCACGTAACCGCCGGAAGGAGCTCCTGGATGGCGTAGACCCGGTTGGCCACAAAACGGTCGAGCTGGGGTGGAGCTTTCGGCAGCCAGTGGAGGACAATTTCACTGTCTGTCCAGGCGTGTACACGGCAATGAGGAATGTCCAGGACTTCTGAGGTATGGTGCAGCAGCTTGGCCAGCAAGTGCGCCCCGAGCAGCTCAGCCTTGGGAATTGTGACCGGCTTCACGGGCAGCACTCGGGCCTTAGCCGTGAGGAGGGTGACATGGGTGGATCCATCCTGAGCGGATGCTCGTAAGTAGATAGAGGCCCCATACGCACACGACGACGCATCACAAAACCCATGAAGTTCATCAGTGTGTTGGCTGGCTGGATAGGATAGTCGGCGAGGAATGGAGTGGCTGTTCAGTGATGGTAGATCTTCAACCCAGGTGGACCAAGATACGGCCATGTCATCTGGAATGGGTGAGTCCCAGGGCAGAGATCTTTGCCAGGTTTCCTGAAAGAGGATTCTTGCAGGCAAAATTGCGGGAGAGAACAACCCCAATACGTCAAACACACCTGCTGTGGCTGACGCGATCTGTCTCTTGGTGACATCAATGGTGGAGTGGGCTATCGCTGGAATTGATACGTGCAGGGTGTCATGGGCAACGTCCCAATGGACTCCGAGGGCCTTCGGAGACTTGGAGGGTGCTGGAATCTGGAAGGATGAGGAGGCATCATGGAGCACAGCAGGAATGGTAGAGAGCAGGTCTGAGGAGTTGCTGCGCCATTTCCTCAGAACCATACCAGCTTTGGACAGGAGGTCAGACAACTCACGCTGGAGGCAGCTGGCCGCTTCCACGGACTCAGCACCTGCTAAGAAGTCATCAACATAAAAATTGTGAGTGATGGCATGAGCGGCAGAAGGATGGGAGGAGGAGTGGAGAGAGGCCAGGGTGTGTAGAACCTGGGTGGCCAGATACGGAGAACTTTTAACCCCAAAGGTGAGGCGGTCCATCCTGCAGTCGACGATCTTGCCGGCTGCGTCCCTCATCACAAATCGGTGGAAGTCCTTTTCAGCAGGGTTCAGGAGAATTTCCCTAAACATTTTGGAAATATCGGCTGACATGCCTACGGGAAATTTCTTGAATCTGAGCAGGACGTCCGTGAGGGGGGGGTAGAGGTTCGGTCCTGGGAGTAAGGTGTCGTTGAAGGAGAAGGTAGAGGAGGTCCTAGCCGAGGCATCAAAGACAGCTCGAACCTTGGTTGTGGTCGAACTTTCCTTGAATACCCCGTGCACAGGGAGGTAGAAGTGAGAGACTGGAGGTTGGAGTTGATGGCGAGAGATGAGGTGTGCATGGCCGAGTTCCACATATTCTCGGACTGCACTCTGGAATGCGTCCAGTTTCCCCTTCCTTGCGAGACTCTTCTCGTGTTGCAGGAGCCTGGAGATAGCCTGTCGACGGGATTCACCTAGCTGTGGGGGCATTGGCACGCGAGGAAGGGAGACAGAAAAACGACCATCACGTAGGGAGTATGTCTGATTGAATTCCTTGATCACCCTCTGGTCCTCGGAAGACATCTTGGGAGACTCCGGGACCCTGTCGAGTTCACACAACTTGGACAAGTCTTCACGGAGGTCTGTGGGAGGTATGGTGGCAACAAGGGCAAGTGGAGGGTCAGAGGACTGGAGCTGACCACTGAGGCAAAGTCCCAGCTGCGTGGGTAGAGCAGCCAAGCCTTGAACTTGGAAGGCCGGTCCCGTGAACATCTGCAGGCAGTCATGGACTCCTAGTAGAATATCAACACTGCCACCAAGCTCAGGATCTGCGAGGCGGTAGGTCCGGAAGGCAAAAAGGGCCAGGATCTCTGATGAATTGGGAGGAATCTGCAGTTTGGGTAACTTGGAAATGACCGTAAAACGTATAGGCTGAGAAACATATTGACCGTCACTAGACATGATAGGAGTAGTTACTGCGAACTTACACTGCCCCTCACCTGTGGTCCCTGTGACTTGCATTGGCTGGAATGTACGCTCCAAGTGCAGGGCAGAGGAAGCAGCTTCTGTGATGAAGGAGATGGCTGCACCAGTGTCCAGGATGGCCCGGACGTGGTAGACACTTCCCTCATGCTGGATGTTGACCAATGCAGTCAGCAGGGACCTCGAGGTCGGGGCGGTGGCTGCAGCGGTCATGGATGGAACTGTGCTGGAAGATGGAGTGGTAGGTGAAGCGGCTGGAGTGGAAGGTGAAGCTGACTCACGATGGAGCATCGTATGGTGTCTTCCATTGCATGTCTTGCAGGAGAAGCGTCCTGGACAGGAGCGATATCCATGCGCAGATGAAAAGCAATTCATACAGAGCTTGTGTTTCTTCACGAGATCTGTACGGGCATCAACACTGAGGTTTCTGAAGCTCTCACATCTCAGCAGACCATGCTGTTGGCCACAAGCATGACAACCAGGGAGGTTCTTCCTACTCGTAGTCGATTGATGATCGGGTCTGGAGTGTGGAGGCTTGGAATGTTGAGGAGTGGATGGAGCAGGAGATGGATGATGGTGGCTGGAAGGGCCTGGAAACTTCGTCATCCACTTCTTGATGAACGTGGTGACATCTTCCATTTTGGGTACATTCGTGCTGTCTGCAGTCCTCAGCCACTCGTCCCGGCAGCCGTCATTCATTCTGTTGACAGCAAGGATGGCCAGGAAGGCTGAGAGGCTGCCATCTGTGAGCGAGCAGAACCGTTTCCACGGGAGACAGAAGTTATCATGGAAGGCAGTGAGGGAGTGGTAGTCGAATTCTAACTTAGAAGACGACAGGATTTTCTTCACGAGGATAGGCCCGACTACGGCAGGAGAGCCATAGATGGCCTTGAGCTCTACCAACATCTCATCCAGTGAGGTGGAGGCAGAGGGAAGGTTGTCCAGAATCCTCCTAGCTCTCTCAGGCTTGACAGAGTTTCGGAGAAGGCCGCGGAGCTCCATAGGCGAGAACCCTTTGGCACGAGTCCGGACGGTGGACAGGAACAGAGTCTCAAACTGCTCCCAGTTTTCTGGTGAACCATCGAAGGAAGGCAAGTCAATCTTCAGAGATGCATGTGAGTGGGAAGGCTCTGGAGCAGGAGTCACTGAAATTGCTGTGGTTGCAGCTGGAGTAGTGTCGGAACCTCGGAGGATGGCCTTGAGTTTCCTAGACATTTCTTGGACGCCAGCCACGGTCTCCTTCAGTGCAGACATAGCTTTGACGTGAGTCCGGGCGGCTGCCGCAAGGGGTGCGGCACGGCTTGTGAGCTGGGTGGCTGCTTCGCGGAAGCTTGTAGAGCCTGGATTGGAATCATCTAACTCTTCTTCCATCTCGATGCAAAGAGCCTGGCAGTCAGCCCACAGCTTCCTGGCTTCAAGCAGTGAGGTGAGTTGGTTGCGGATGCCTTGGAATTCCTCCTCATGCCTCCCGGCGATGGCGTCGTCGTCTGCTTCAAGCTCAGGGTGCTCTCCAACGAAGGCTGCGATGGTGTCGCATAGCTGATGGTAGTCATGGATGTGACCCTTGAGATCGTTTTTGAGCTCCTCGATGGTGGCAATGGAGTAGCCTTCCGGATGGCAGGCCTGGAAAGTTTGGAGTGAGGTCTTGATCCTGGTGATCATTCCCTTCTTAGTAGAGCGCCTCTTGCGCTCACGAGCAATAGTAGCAATGGTCTGTTCTTCCTCGGTGGACATGAAGAAGATTAAGTTGTTACTGGAATCTGAATTGGTCTAAGTTGAACGTGACGATGAGTGTTGGTTGGTTTTGGCCGGTCGGTTGGTGTTGACTGTATCTGGTGGGAGTGGCTATCCGGCTCGAAGGACCAAATGTAGGGGCCCACTTCAAACATTGGCTACGGATCGGTGGGTTCAAAGTATTCCCCGTACCTTCGGTATTCACTTACTGAGGCGCGGCTGAAGTCGTGAGTGTCCGAGGCCGATGGCTTTCGCTTTCAGCCTCGGATTCACGCAGCAGTAAAGTACGCACACAACCTGAGGGGCAACCCAAGTCTCAGCATAGGTGAACAACCTTTTATCATTAAAGATAGAAGACAATATATAGAGCAGAACAAAGTGCGGGATGGTGTGGTTTACAGGAAGGTATGAATATAATTATCTAGGCTAATGTTATGAAATGGTAAAGGGATGACATGCTGGAAATGGAAATGAATGGAATGGGTAAGTTTGTATATGGATAATAATGTTAGCTGTTCCAAGAGCTGTCTGGGAATCTTTGGAAATCCCAGACACTATGTTTTAGCTTAGTTCATGCAAACACTATAATAACTGTTATGACATTATTTCAGCAAACAAATACAAAATCACTCTCTTACCTGATTAATGGTAACTTTTGTAGTATCAAACATATGCCATTCTGATAATCTCAATTACAAGTAATTCTTGAAAAAGCTCTCAGCTACAATAAAAAATAAATAAATAAATAAACTGGTGTTATTATTTGTAATTTTGGAAACAAATATGGAATTACTACTTACCTCAATTTCCTGAGTGTTGATAACTTCTGCAGTATCAAATTGAAGTTAGTTTGACTATCTGAATTACCTCGAATTCTTGACAACAAGCTCTCAGCTACAAAAAGAAAAGACAATCAATTTTAGCACACAAATACAAAATTACTTTCTTACCTCATTTTCTTGAGCAGTGGTGACTATTGTAGAACCAAATTTGAGCCATTCTGACTATATATTTGAATATACCAGTCACTGTTGACAACAAACTCTTAGCTACAAAAAAGAAAGGCCAGAGTTATTTTTGCATATTTAGCTAACAAATATGGTTACGTACTTACCTCAGCTTCCCTGGAGTAGTAGTAGCTTCCTTAGCATTAATATTACAGCATTCTGACTACCAATGGCTCTTGACAACCAACAATCGGCACTCCGTACCCGCTAAAACGGCGAAGTTTTGAAATTAAGTCTGGAAAAGGGTCTTCAATGCCATAGTAACCGGTCGAATCAACTTTTTGTTTCTTGAAAAGCAAGCGTTTTCGCAGGAATTTTCTCACACTTTTGCGCTTAAGTATAAAGTACGGCTTGCTTAATGCTGTAGTCTCAAAATAAACTGGTCAAGCCTAAAAAGCCGTGTTTTTATTAGAAAAAAGTTCCACGCGCGTGCGTTTAAGGGGCATTCGTACCATCCCACATACGTACCATCCCACATACATATATACATATAACATATACCCAATTTTTTTTCATTTTTACCCCTGTAAGTGTCTCGCTCGCTCGCCAATAATTATAACTATGTGTTAATTCATTCTACTAAATGATTTGTGTGAAATAGAATGTTGTCAGGAAACCAAAGTATATGTATACAATTCCTGGCAAATTTGCCTGCTTCTAAAGGTTAAAACTACATATCTGCAGACACTTAGCCAGAAGTTCACATTGGGGGGGTTCTATTTTGGAAGACGAAAAAAGCCACACCTACTTTTGTTTCCTCGTTAATTCTTGTATAATATTAAAAACAAAAAACAAAAGGTAACTGCACTAAAGCTTATAATTTGTTCTATGTATTTACTTCAAAACTATAAGTTCATTAAACACTGTTGAAAAGCGGTATTATTCTAGAGTAACAGGACTTCTAACCACTACAGTGAGCTGATAAACAGTGCAGCATTAATACGCCTTTTTTCGTACTACAAGTTACTTATTGTACGGCATGTAAACTGCCCGTTGAAAAATATATTGGAAAAATCGCTGAAATAGCTCGAGAACAAAGTGAAATACCACGGTAGCTTAAGGGTAAGTGCGCAAGCGTGCTGCTCTAGTATTGGAAATGTACAGTTCAAGTAGTTTCAAGTTGGAGACAACGTCATTCTTTAGCACAGAAGTTCTACCCGTATTAGACGGAATTTTCAACAGATTAGGAGCCATCGGTTAAAAGCAAAGTTCCAGAGAAAGTTTATCCTGAAGTACAGAGATAGTGACTGCACTATATACTGTATCCACACTGTAAATGATTTTAACTTACAGTAGTCTCATGCAGTTTTTATAAAGCTGGCCTATTATTAGCTTATGTAAGCATGGGTAACCATGCTATTCAGCACGAACAACGCGATTAAAATAACACGAGGCAAATCCGAGTGCTATTTCAATAGCTTTACGAGCGCTATTGATTCCTAATAGCACAGGTTACCCGTGCTATCACCCGCTAATAGTAGGCCAGCTTTTTTTTATCATTTATAGTGTAGCTACAATATAATGGTGCACTCACTACCTGTGTATTTTAGGATTAACTTTCCAGGATACTATCCGATGGCTCCCGTCCTAATCTGTTGACAAAATTCCATTTCTTGTGCTATTACTATCGAATAGCACGTTTACCCATGTTATTAATCTTACTAATTAATAAGTGAAATACGTTACACTTTATAAAGAATAAATGTAACGTAGTAAGCTTTACTCTTGCCGACATGAGAGCGAAATTTTGCAGCCAAGGAGCTGAATGTTTATTAAGTCACTTGGACACAGACTAGGCCGTCCATATACAGAGTATGAAACAGCAGAGAATTCCATGGCTGATTCAGCAAGATCAAACAGAATATGATATTCCACAAGTTATATGCTGGTTGTGGCTAAAATATTTACTTTCGGTCACTCTAAAGGGGGTTCGACTGAACCCCCCCCCCTTGGCTACTGGTATGATCTGAGAATTTTTTTTTCTAAGTTCTACACAAAAAGTTTCTATTAACTTTCATTATTTACATTTGCTTGACTACTTAATAGCACTTATTATACTTGAATGTATTCATTTCTAGTGTATTCTCAGCCACATAATTAGGGTGTCATCATAAACCCAATGTCCTACAAAATACATATCCCTTTTGAGCAATGCAAGCTTCTAGGTGGAGAATACACAATCAAGTGCACATATTGATAGTCAATGCACCCAGCTACTTGCCCACACATGCACATAAGCAATAGCAAACAGATTGCATTTGTATGTCACCACCAACTCCCACCTTCTTCCATTATTAACCTTTCAACCACTACAATATATTTATTTATCAAGTGTGCACTTTTTTTTTTTACTGATGTCATAACACAGTATAATCATCCCAAAGTTCTCTCTACCTCATCCAAGAGGCCAAAAAAAGATACTAATAATACTATTCCTTGTTAATTACCATTTACCTTTGCTATAATAGCATTGCCACTGATTAATCTATTTATCTAGTGGACTCATGAGTAATGAGCTCTTTTGAAGGGCACTTAATAAATTGAATAAAATTGTGTTTTTGTTGTTTTTGTTTCTTTGTTTATTTTTGCTTTTTCTTGTTGTTGTTGTTTTTTTGTGTATATTTTGGGGAGTGGGGGGAGGGGTGATGGTTTAGGGAAGCGATAAACTTTGAAGGTATACTTAAATGCTTGTAATTAACTGTGAGGAATCAGTGAGGAGATTTTCGAGGACAAAGAAATCATTTCCGAAACCTGAAACCTACAAGTTGTATGTGTTTGGAATGGTGTTGTGTAATGTCCACTACTATGAATGCATGAAACTACTCACAGTTTACCTAAAGAAATAAAAAAAAAACAAGCTGTCCTGACAACCCTGAAGGAAGCAATATCCGTCAAAACCTGGGAATGCCACATTAAAGCGAGATTAAAGTGAAGTTGTGAAAACGGTGAGTATAGGCTTAGTCAGCGTAGCGATTCGATAAAGGGTCTGGCTACGACGGACTAGAGTAGGCTATAGCTCAAAGCCCCAAACCGCAGTAGCTACAATTGATGGGAATGCCAGTAAAAATGGAGATTGGACTGTGGCTCCGTCTGATAAACCCGTGTATAATGGAGAACTTCTGTTGTTATAGTTGTTCTTGTTGTTGTTGTTGTTGTTGTTGTTGTTGTTTTTATACTTACCGCTCCATAGTTCACTTCTGTTTCAAGGCATTCTAGCATCAATTTAATGTACATCAAGTGGTTTGCTACATCTTTCGGGATCAATTTTTTACATTATCTTTGCTTTTGCTTGGACCGTTTCATTGAAAAAGATTCATTCTAGTTTTCTTATGAAGGGTCAGATAGGAAATAAGATTTAAATGTCTTTTAAAAACATTAATAATTTTTACAGCCATTACTGCTCCAAGCTCCTGTCCAATATTTGGAAAAACTCCCCAAGATTCAAACATGTATTCTAGCTTTGATGGTCTCTTTCTTAACATAAGATCTCCATCACAATGCCATGGAAATATTACACAATGGAGATTCTGCTTCAAAAGAAGTAGCACAGGATCTAATGAAGTACAGTTTATGGTATTTAGACAAATTGGAAGAACGCCAACATATGACAGAGTGGAGGGTAGCCACATTGTATTCCAAGAAAGTAATCTGCCAATAAGAGAATGCAGATCTATAGATGCAAATCCGACATTTGAAATCAAGCCTAATGACATTGTAGCTGCTTGCATAAAAAATCAGGGCAGTACAGATTCTTTGAAAGTCACTAGCTTCTCCATGCATGAAGCTCTTCAAATTACCTCAATTAGTGATGACTGCGTAGACGATGATCTAAACTCATTAAATCTAGTCAGTTTAAATAGTAGAACCAGAAGCCTGTTACTTGTGGAAGCAGTAATAAGTAAGTTGCATACTATTATAGAACACAAATATTATTGTGTTTATGATTTTGTTGTTGTTGTTTTTTTATTATTCTGACAGATTCTACTACAGAATACAGAATTGGACATAATCCTGCCCCATCCACTCCCATACCAACATCTGGTATTTTAATTAACAGCCAGTTTCCTGCCCAAGGCAGTGGATTAGTGACTTCTTGGAATTATTGTTATTATACTGACTCACTATCATTTTCTGACACTTATTCTGCCACATTTGCAGTCTGGAGGAATGACAGCACATCCTCTAGTGTTACTATGGTAACTGAGAGTTCAATAGCAGTTACATTACAACCTCAAAACACTATTGCATCAATATACTGTCTAGTAGTCGAACTAGAACCAGAGGACCATTTCATAGTGATGGAGGGAGATTTTGTGGGAGTGGCACTTCCTATGACTAATTCTATACCAATGGTCGGGAGGACATATGACTACACATTATTAGTGAATCCTCCAAGTACAAATGTAACAACTTCTTTCATTTCATTTACTTCAATTACTGGAGGACTTCATCTCTATGCCAATATTGGTAAGAAACTTAATTTTTTTACTCAAAATCGGTAAAATCTTAACATATCCTACTCCTTGGAGACTGAGGCATATAATATTCTTTGTATCTACCTATATAAAATCATTATGTGGTTTCAAGATTTAGTAATACTGTTTATTTTCCTAATTATGTATTTTGCCAGGCAATGTTAATTTGTGACCGTCTACGGGAAAACCGGGCACAACGCGGCGTGCGTAATATCGAGAAAAGATCGATCGATTTCTTAAAAATGTATTGTTTCAAGCCTACGGAAGGGAACGGTTAGGTCTATTATAGCAGGAACGACTAAAGCTGCGACGATAAAACTTGGAGAGCTCAATATCTGGACGCCGACAACTCCGTAAGTGCAAAAAAAAAAAATTCGAAGGTGCCGCGTTGTGCCTGGTTTTCCTATAGACGGTCACATTTTATAATAACTGCACAGAGGACTTCGACAAGCAGTCAAAATGTTGGGTTAAGTTACAATTCAACATATTGGCTGTTAGAACTTAGAATATTTACTATTAGAACTTAGAGAATAATATTTACTATTATTGTAAATATTTCAGCCAAGAAGTCATTTACAATAGATAGAATTAGTATATTGGTCAAAATCTAGGATTGTTTGGTAACCAGAAGGTATCGAGTAGAGTGAAAATTATGTACAGGACTAAAATATAGAAGTTGTTATAAGTGTATAGGGTAAAGTACCTTTCAGGGGAGGAAAAGGATAAAAAATGACGCAGGATATTTTGTTGAATTTGTTTTAAATGTTGACATTTCTCTAACATTGTATAAATAGCTAAACTATACCTTGCATTGCTGGTAATGTATGAAAATTCAGATACACATATTATTGTCTTTGTCCAGAATTATTAAATTAATAATATGAAGCCAATGTTGTTTGGTGCTGCTCTTTTTGTTGATGTTTCAACTATAGCTTTGCTTTTTTACTCTACCCCTCAAATAATTAAGTAGGTAGCAGAGTTATTTGCTATGTAATGTATTAATAAAGCATGGCATTGGGTTACAGTAGCTATCCAATTGAAGAAAAAATCTGCGTGTAGAACTGTGTTAACCGTCCAAAAATGATCAATTTTAGAGCTTGAGTTCATTATTACTCGTTATTGTGCTAACAAAAATCAGTTAGATTAATGATTTATTTTTAAGTTAAGCATATTGTATATACTTATGTTTGTTATTGACATTAAAATGAAACATTTGTAAGTAAGCATAATGTTGTATTACACAATCTATTATGGATTCTTTTTGCTAAGATAAGTGAAGTAACCAAAATGAAGTTCAAAATGAAATAAATGAGTTTAATTTTTCCATATTTCTCATAGTATATAAGTGATCCATGTGGGGGAACGGGTCGTTGGCCAAGGTGGCGATGAGGCTTCCTAGGGTCCGACTGTCCCGCTCGAGGGTCGCTGCCACCAGAATCCAGATAGTGGCTCTTGCTCGTCTCGAGTAATCCGGCTCCTTTATAACGCTAGGGTGGCTGGAGCTCGTCTCTCAATCGCGACTCAAGTAATAGCGGTTTAAAACTATTCTTGAAACTATTCTAGACTAATTTGACATGTGCGTGGCTTGCCTATTTATTCAAGGCTACGCACGTGCCGACACAAAAGATATAAACATCCGGTCACAAAAATTGCATGACGTCCACTACCTACGCTAACTATATGATACAAAAATTACTCAATATAAATGCATACACAATAATAACATCCACTGTCCGTTCTACAAGTTCATTTCTCTTCTCTCTTCTTTTGAGTCTTCTCTCCTTCATTGGAGGCCAGACCCACAATCCATGCAGTTTGACTATGAGAATGAAAGAGAATTCTTAGTGTAGAGATTAGCTATTGGTTTTTCTTGCCTGGAAAATTTCATCTTATTACTTCCAAAACTGAAGTCGTAAATTTTTTTATAAATGTATGGTTTCCATGAAGCCCCAAGAAAGTTTGGCAACATTCTAAAGCAGATGTCTTATAATCCTTGCTGAATACACACTGATGTCAAAGTATATTTTCTTTTGAAATTATGCTGAATTCAAAGTGCACTCGCCATTTAATGTAGTGCTGAAGAGAAGTAGTGGCATCTTTCAGTGGCTCTCACGATTCATTAAGCTATTTTGTTTAAAGAAATTGGCAAAATAAAACAATATTGAAGATTGATTAACTTAAAGTTTACAGCCTACTTCGCTAACCATGTATATCACCAATGCAAGTGTGAGTGTTCTGTGACATGCATAGTAATGTCACATACACACACACGACGCATACACACATATGCACGTGTACATCAACAATGTGCTTGCATTTATTGGTGGTGTTTCACTTCCTTGTGCTCACTAATCAATAATTTCTTTATAAAAATGACATAAGCCAGCTACCAATTACATTTAACAACATAGTTTAGTTTATAGTGCACTTAAGAATAAGTAAATGTTAAAGCACTCATTCTAGCTCTAAGTTTTGGACTGACAAGCTCAAAATGTTGTACATTGGAATAGCATGTAGTTCCTAATGGCAACCATGTGACAGGATTAAAAAAATGAATTCTGACAATTTCAGTCAAAAACCTAAGTTTAGTTTTTTTGTAATTAGCTTTTGTTGGTTGCTGTTTGATATCCCTTTGTCTCCAGGGATGTTGGAATGGGTGCGGCCACACGGCCATGACCACACCAATACTTTAACAAAAAGGAGCGTGTTTTTTTCTACTCTTTACCCGATCTCGTGGTCGTTGTCGAACTTCTGTCGAAATCAAGCGGTTGAAATGGCTTCTGCCAGATTTTAGGAAACTCCAAACGTGCCTGGTCCTTCGTTTATTATTCCAAAGCAATCTTTTGGAAAAGCAATTGTAGTTTGGAGGTCTTATGTTGGTCTGCAAAAAGGCCATTTTTTCACAACTAGGAGTCTTCCCATTTAGATATTTGCCACACATACTTGAAAAAGTTTGAAGAAAATAAAGCTATGAAGGCCACAAAAGGTAGATTCAGTTTTTTAAGTTTTTCGTGTTGTTTGCTTTATATATGTCCATATATTAGCTATACAATATATACACTCCACATAATAGCTATACTTCAATTTAACATTATTTATTTGTCATGAACATACTGATTGTTATAAAAATCATTTGCTTTGTAATGTAATTAAATAATAGCTTGTACTGACTGTTTTTGGTGTGATTAAAGTGTCACTTGAATTTAATAGATACACAGAGCATAGAAATAAACTCTTTGGTTAATTAATAGAAAAACCACTCTATTGTAACGAGTGTGTGTGGTTAGGTGGGTGTGGTTATAATGGCCGCACCAATACGATCTGGCTTCCTACTTACCTGCTCTCTGCTCTCTCTGAATCTAATAGATAAACAGCATAATAATTGCAATCCAAATGGGAGAAGAAACACAGTCAATTCTTTTACTGTTTGTTTGGCATTGCTTGCTTGCTTGCTTGCTTTATCTTTCTTTCTTTCTTTTTTTTTTTAGCCAAATCTTTCACACGCATAATATTTTATTCAACTCTAATGCGCTGTACATTGCTTTGTGCACACGCCACAAAGGTTTAAAAATTGCTTTGCCAAAATGTGGTTTTGCGCTCCAATTATACTGATACTGTTTGTTCTTTATCGAGGTAAACTGTTTGTTAACTGGAAACTATACCCTTCATGAGAGTATCACTTTATTAAATTGGTTTTCAAACACATGGTGAGTAACTGGAGTTCACTTCAAAATAGTATGTGCTCCATAGCACAGATGTTTTTTAGTGAGTGGGATGTCTCTAACACAAAAGTATCACTGTGAGATCGAGCTTGGAACAAGTCACCAAGTCACAAAGTTAAGTAGCTACAATAAAGAAACAAGCTTAATGAATAAATTTTTGCAAAAATGTATATTTAATAAAAACGCCAATTGAAAAGGATTAGCTACTGAGGTATATTTGGATAAATTTTTAATCCATTAAATCTTCAATTGATTTAAAACTAGCAAATTATTGTTATAATTTACATAAATTTCTGATCCATTTAATCTTTAATTGATTTAAAACTAGCAAATTGTAGTTATAATTTACATATGGCAGCATTACACACAGTACTTATTACGGTTGTGATATGTTTAAATAATTCCTGATCATATTATTATTATCATGAGCCAGATGCAAGAGCAAAAATAAAGCCCCGAAAGTGAATATCTTGCCATACCACTCTGCCAAGTGTAATATGTGGTTATACTATGCTAGATATCTTCACACTTCAGTAGTTTGTATAGGGTTGTAACTCATGGTGTAAAGTTGGCTGTAAATTCTCTAAGGGCTCCCCACACCCTCAGCTGATAATATTTTAGCAGCCATTCTTATCTGGTTGGGTAAGTTTCACTGGAGAAAGATATCTGTACAGAACCAAGAGAAAGCTAGGCCAATTGCTATAACTAGTAGCGCATCAGTGGATAATGAGCCTGCATAATTCTCACAGTCACTACATAAAAATAACACTCTGAAGATATCTAGCATAGAATATATATTATATATATACACATATATTAGCTGATGAATTTTTGTTGCTAACTAACTTACCAGTTCATCAAACTGTTAAAAAAACGTTATGAATTCAATATTAGCTCATTTTGTGTACTTCACATTCCCAAGCCAATAATTCTTAAATTTAGGAATATTACGTTTAGATTACTGATAATTAACTGCTGAATTAGGCATGAACATATTCAAAACAACTATTTAAGGGTTCATGCTACTTTTTATTTTGGGCCAATTTTTTGTTAAACATGGTGCAGTAATCTCAGTATAGGTAGAACTGGCTTCCATGGGTAATGCCCCCTATCGTAACATGAAATTTCTACTGTAATAGTAACTATTTCCATCTCGTGAATTAATTTGGTCAATTCTAGTGGAAATTGTACAGCAGCGTATATGAGTCATTGTCACTTAATTAAGAAATTAATAATAAAAAGTACTTTATGTAATGTAGATACAAATTTTAGTAAGTTTAGCTATAATTATAAATACATGTATTTTACACTAACACCAATGCCAGATACTGACCAGAACTTAACCGGTACCCAAACGGCATCTACATCCAAAACACCTTCTGATGGCACTACTTTATTGGCAGATGAGAGAAGAACTACCAGTGGAGGTGTCATTGCAGCTATTGATGGCACTACTTCATTGGCAGATGAGAGAAGAACTACCAGTGGAGGTGTCATTGCAGCTATTGTAATTGTTGCATTGTTAATTACTATACTCACTGCTACTGCTGTTACTGTAGTGGTGCTGTTTGCTATTCGGTGAAGAATAAGTCTAAGTCTGAATCACAGGGTGGCATTCAACATCACATCACTGAAGAAATGGGTAAACTTCTTACTAAAATCTAGTCTAAATATATTATGTAAATTACATAATTTCAGCTCCATAAATAATAAGTTTCAGTTTGTGTATCATTAAAAATTTGATTCTAAAATTTGTTTACTAATGATACTAACCGAGCTAAAATGTTCAGATAGTAAAAATTTTGAGTTATTTTCTCTAGAAAACCTGTCAGCAAATCAAGGAACAGCTGTATATCTGACCTCTTCAAATGCAGCATATCATTCAATTATCAAAAAAGAATCAGAATCTATTGAAGCTGAACAAAATGTTGCATATGAAACTACTGTTACTACGGAACCTGAAACTCAGCAAAATGTGGCATATGAAATTGTACCAATGGATTCAGTTACACATACTGAATTGATATATGACTGTATTAATTGATATATTTTAATATGTAAATTAAAATAATAGTGTAGTAATTTCTGTATAGGTGTAGTATACATTTTCTTGCTCAAAAATTCATTCTTTATTAAACACATTTACAGCTAGATTTCTCAGATTCATTGCAAATGGAAGAGTTCTGTTCTTAATAATGTTGTTTTGGTTGAACATTTACATTTTAGTTTTAGTTATAGTTTGTACAAAAATAGTTCAAAAGACTCAAAAGAAGAAACAATTGGGTAGAGGGTTTTGCTTCCTGGGACTACCACTGGTATTTCGTCTTCTTTCAGAGATGTCACTACAAATAGACTATATTTTGATTAAAAAATAATTTTAGTTTTAGTTGTTATTCAAGAGCTCTATGAATTTTAGTTTTAGTTTTAGTTATTATCATCCTATGTGAAATTTAGAAATGTTTTAGGTGTAACTAAAATTAATTTTAGTTTTAGTTTTAGCAAAACAACACTAGTTCTCAACCATACAGGAGCCTCTTTCAGGAAGCAGAACCAAGTAGCTGCTATAGGACCAAATTTAAATTCAAATGCTGAAGAAATAATGACTGGAAAAATGTCATGTGTTGTTGTTGTTTTTTTACCTTTGGACATCATTCATTGTACTTTTAATGAGAAAAATGAAACAATTATAAATCACTGCCAGTCTCACTTAACTCTCCAAAAAGACAAAATAATGGCATATGATCAGATTGTACGAGAAATTCTCAACCCCACAAAGAAGCATGGTACTTGAACTTCGAATATGACAGCTAAACATATTGCAAGCTGGGAGTAGTTTTCTTAGCTATTGTACCTAAGTGTTTTTGAGACATGTGCAGATGTCACCATCTGACATAGTGTGTGACAATACTGCATCAATGGTGAAACAATGGTGTATGTCAGGCCCTCTTCTTCTTGGCTAGGTCCACACAACAATGCTAAACTAATTCCCTTTGTCAGTTCGAATTTAAATCATTTTAATAAATCCAACTATAAAGATAATGAAGCGAGAGTGTCAGATTATCCGAGTCAGATTCTATGACTGTCCCTGGTCAGCCCTTTTATATAATGCCAATGGGATGACAAAGACAAGAAAATATAATGTAAAACTGACCAACCACAAAGAGGATAATGAACTATTAAACTATCCAATCAAATGAGAGAACAAACATTCACACAAATTGTAACAAATATAATAATGTAGAGGCAACATAATAATGATACATAAAATTCAGCTGCTACTACAACTACTGAAACTAACACACAAACAACATACAAACATACATATAGGATAAACGTCTAGTAATAAGTTAATGTTGTTGTGGGGTGTGGTCCCCACAGTGCACTAGCAGTGGGTCAGCTAAAGAGATTGTGCTAATTGGAAAGCTTGTCCCTGATTGTCTGACCACTTCCATCAAGTGTGTGGTTTTTGAAAACTTACTAATAGAGTGGTGCAGAGTTTTGATATGAGGTTAGCGTGGTGGATTATACCAGAATTAATTGTTCATTACTAATTGTATTATATTTTTTATGACGTCATTTCCATTACTAATTATCTTTTTTATTTTTTATTTTTTATGTAGTACACACTTTGTCTGAATAAAGTTGTAAAGAAGTGTAATTGTCTATGAACTGTTAGTGCGGGCAAGTAAGAGACATAACAATTAGATAAAAATTTGCCTTAATAACAAGAACACCAATAAACAATAAGTTCAGAAATATTTCTTCAATCAGATTTGGTTTTCAGTAGGATGTAGTCCTAGATAATCAATCTTGGACATCAGAACCAAACATTTACCTCCGCTAAGTTTCAACCCAGCTTCTTCAATATTAGTAAGAACTTTATCAAAGAGTTTGTAAGTGGTCTCACCTGAAGTTTTAGTTATTACAATGTTATCAACATAAGCACACACACCCTTGATACATTTGCAGTAAATTTTTCCACGTCTTTGAAATAATGTCTGGGGCTGATGAAATACCAAATGGTGGTAATCGGTAATAACGAAATAATCCCTTATGGGTATTAATGTTTACCATTTATTCTTTGAAGATTATTTTTGTAAATATTGCTGGTGACAAATCATGTTTTGTGAAAAATTTCTACTGACATACATATTAGACGCTAATAACTATAAATGATCCACGTTTGGGTGTATGGTTTCACTTGCAATGCATGGTTTATTTATACAGTGTAATCCTCACAAACTCGTATTTGTAATGGAGAATAACATCTTTAGCGACACAAGCCATTCCTGGATGAACCGAAATCTTTCTTTTTCTTTTGTTTGTATTGAGACTAATATGCTTATTTATTCATTGATTGTTAATTTCAAGTATTTACCTAATTATTCATTAACACCTTTTCCTACTTCATGCACCCGTGGTTTACGATTCATATTCCCCCCAAGTAATAACAAACCAACCAAATATTCAGCAAACTTTCAAAGACATTCTTGTATCATGCTCACCTAGGACGTGGATGTGTCCACTGGTTTTCTATAAATATACCAGCCAGTTTGCTCACCCCATGAGTAAGTCTGTCAGTTCTGTAATTTATACGGCAGTTTTTAATTAAAATATTAATTAATAGCCATGAGGCTAATTACTGCTCCTTCAGTCCTGGCAGATATGGGCAGCCCTCAACCACATGGTCTCCTCCTATTCCAATTCCATCGAGATTGCCACTGCGAGGCACCATCTACCGGGTACAAGTTGTCTCTTATTAACATGGGAACAGCCATTGCAACAGTATTATACCATTAAAATGCACTATACCAGCACTATTATTGGTGTAGCCCAAGAGGAAATTTAATTAGAGATATAGTATTTTGTTCTTCTAATTTGCCAAGGACCACCTCTAAGTGGTACAAAATACAAATAGGACTACTAGTTATAAAGTTGTGTCGGAATACAATTCCCAGTCATCCTTTGATGGGGGCAAATGGCGTGGAATTTTACTACTGCAGTCATGATGAGCCATTTCCCACACACCAAGTTTTCTTTCTGCCAGTAAATACGTTTGTCTTTCTGTACATGTATATTTGTAATTACCCTCCACACTATTTCAAGAGTTATTTTCATCATACAGTCGAATACACAGACATTCTAAAATCATTCTGGCAAATATACAAACGGATGAGGCATGTATACCCACTTACCCAAACTAAGGAAGTAAGTTCAACCACAATTGTATGACCACAGAATGATAATTCAAAGCTAGCTTAGTTATTACAGGAAGTGTAAGTTAGGAACAATGAAAGTTTGATGAGAACTAATGTATAAAAAATTTGAAATTAATTGTAACGTTCACAATCAGAAACTACAGCACTTGCTTGATTACATGGGGTTGCCACTCAAGACTAATTAATTATGACATATAACGGTGCAGTAGTGAATTTTGTCCCCCCCCTGTAAACTGTCCCCAGGGACATTTTTCACCGGTGAATAGTGTCCCCCAGAAAATCACAAGCTGCTAGCTACTTCTGTTCAAAACTGCAAAACTCTGTTTTAATAATTACTCTGGCTATAATTTTGGTAATTGTTCAAGGTGGTGGCTAATAATTATCACCTCCTGAACTCCAGAAATTCATAAGCTGGTTATTGTTCTTCTGTCAGCAGTTAGCATAATATCATGTGAAAGAACTTAACCACTACCTATGCAGATGGACAGAATTCACTATGAAGTCATCATTATGAGCAGATTATCAGGTATTGAACTGCCTACTTTGTGTCATAACTATTCATCTTACTGTGGTATAAAATACTGTTGCTTTAGTTTCAAGTTTTTTAGTGACTAAAATTACTAAAAAAAATCATCAGTGTTGACGTATAAGCTCTACTGGCCAGGTAGCTAACCTACATGAATGAACAAAAGGTTAAGTTTCAGCTCTAGTGTAGTTGAATGTGAAAATGGCAGTCTTAAAACATGATTGGACACACAGTGATATAAGCATGTGTTGTTTGGATCATAATGAATTTGAAGTAAGACCATAATACTTGAATAATAATTATTGACCTGATTTTCTTGATCAATTGTGAAATTTTTAGGAGATAATTTAATTCATTAACTTGGAATTTCTTTATGACAAGTACCACTTCAAATATGCTTTAAAGTAATTTTATCAGAAGATAAGATCTATTATTAATGTTTTGGATGCTCACGTTGATAAATGTTAAAACAATCGCTTTGATGTTTGAGTGAATTAATCATGAAAATTGACATCAACAATTTTGAAGTAGAGTATGAAGGACAAAAGAATTGTTGCTTAAGTCAGGATGAGGGAATGAGAATTCAAGAATAAATTTGGTGGCTCTGTGTTGAAATTCTCTTTTTAACTTTTGAATATCTTTAATAAGAGCAGGGGGCCAAAGTTTGATTTTGGAATATCTTCAGGGGGGCCGAAGTTGAGATGAGTGAGATATATAACTTGTCTTGTTTGAACAGGTATTGATGCAGAAAACGTATATTTCATTTTAGCTACCCTGTTTCAAAAGAGACAGGTACTGTTTAGTAAAGAGAACATGCACACATTGCTTTTGAAGTTTTGAATCAAAAACTGAACACTTATAGTTATTTTTAGGCCCCATTTGAAAGAACAGGTTAGTTTCAATGATTATTCAGACATTACTTAAAGTCGTTAGTTGGAAAAAATAATTAATTGTAGTTGTGCAAATAGAGTCAATACATGGCCACCGGAAGTGGAGAGGCTTATTTTGAACACAAAAAAAGCTTTTGGTATAGAATATATACCAAAGTGTCAAAAATCTTTATTCTTCCCAATAACTCTAAAGTAGCTACTAAATAATTACTTTAACTATAACACAAGCTAACTTAACACTTTATTATTTAATATCACTATTGAATTGGTTCCTGGTGAACGAATCAGGGTATTAACCAGAATACAAAAAATCATAATTATGATTGTAATTCCCCATCTCCAACAAGCGTAGTATTTAGAGAAACAAACTGCATTAAATAATGTAGAACCAAATATCTGAGTGTCTATTATACATGCATTACATATTATTTATGTATAATTATAATATATATATATAATATATTCCACCCTAGATATCTTCACAATGATATTTATAGGTGTTGACCCGTGAAATAACTCATGATATTTCACGCTATTATTTCACGCTGTACTGCGCAAGATCATTACCCTTGTAGTTATAGCAACCGGCCTCTCTTGCTCGTGAAAATAAATTAGCCTGCTCATGAAATATTTTGCCATATCACACTGTGACTCATATAATAAGTATTATATATATAATAATTATATATATGTACAGTAAATATATTTGCCAATAGCAATCATCATCAGTTTACATGTTCATAAGACAACATGGCTATATAAAAAGTTCTTTATTGAGAGCATGTTGAATAAAAACTGAAGGTGAATAAAGAATTCATGAAAGCTAATTCTATTGCAGCTTCAGTTTCTTACTACAGCTAAACATTTTAGCTATTAATTTAAAACACTTGTAAATTACAAATACTAGAAGAATTGATGCAGCTGTACAAACCAGCCATACGTCAGCATTGTAGAATTCTATCCAACTCCAGTTATACTTGGCATGTGCTGGTATCAGATGAGAATATCCCTCTCTTCCATAAAACTCTAACAATTCCATGGTTCTGTTCATTCCACCCGCTAACTTGAACATTGTTTTCAGCTTTTTTAAATTTGCACGATATTCGTCTTTTTCCAATGTCAGTATAGCATGTTCCACATCATTTACGGTCAGAGTATCTGAATTGAATTGAAGACCTAGCTTGTTGTGAAATAACCGTCCCACAGTCTGAGCTTGTTCCATCATTTGAGGGAGCCCAATAATTGGAACACCGTTCCATAAAGCTTCACTTAAGCCATTGAATCCGCCATGGAGTATGGCACAGTGGATGGTTTTAGATGCTAAGACACTTGCTTGAGGAGTCCAAGCAGAAATAAACACTCTCTCTTTGTCGATGTCATATTCATCAAGAAACCAGTGATTTTGTTTCTTTAATGACCAAAGTAAGTTATATTGAGTTTTCATAACCCCTTTGAATATTGATCTAGCAGCTTCTTTATTTAAAGAATAGATAGACCCCATACTGACATACACCACACTTCTCTCTGACTTCTTACCAATCCAATCTTTAAGCTCAGGATATTCAGATAAAGGCTCCAAATCCTCAGAAATATGTGGTCCTACGTAGTTAGTTAAATGGTGTCAGTGTTCTAGAATACTCAAATCCAATAACCGTAGGCACAATATGGGGTAAGTAAATGCCAGGTGCTTCATAAAGCTGCTTTGTGGTTATTGAAGGGCAAAATGGGGACATTGCCAAATATTGAGGATATGCCAAAAAGTAGTTGAGTATATGCTTAAGGACAACTCCTTCTACTAAACTTACAAGACGTTGAAAAAATGACAAGTTATCCGATAGTGTCCTTGCAACAGTCCGGGCCATGGCCATTGAGGCTGCTCACTTATGAAGACTGGCAGAGTGCATCCAATCAAAACCACTGGAACATCCCACTGAGAATTGATACACATCATAGGTGCCATGACAAATTCATTACCTATAATGAGATCATAGTTTTGAGCCTGCACAGTCTGGTTAAATTGCTGAATAAGGTTTTCTGAATATTCTAACATCGTATTCCTCATTACAGTAATTATTCCAGACTTATTGAGCAAGCTAGCAGAATTGACGAATGAAAATTGCTCCACTTGGAAGAGATAAGGACGGGCATGGTGGCTTGTGATCAAACTTTGTAAGCTTGGAAAGCTGGCCTGGTTTGTTCCCACCATGAATGTGACATTATGGCCTCGAGAGGACAAAGTCTTTGACACCTTCAATAAAGGGTTGACATGCCCTCTTGCTGGAACAGTCATAATCAAAATATTTAATGGACCATTCTGGATTTTTTCATTAAACGCATCAGCTTTAAAAGAAGACAACGCTACAGCGATTAGAATAGCGTAAGTTATCATCTCTACTTGTAATTTTTGTTCCGACCACAACTAAAATAGGCACTTTTTGCGTACTGTTATATCTTTGGGGTTACCGGAACTGCTGACTGTAAAGATATACATAGTGGAACTAATTTTCACCTACGTTCAATTCACTGGACCTACCAGGACTCACTCGCAGCTAAAATATGCTGACTGTATACAACCCCATATTTTGCTGAGTGTCGCTACACCTACGAAAGTGCTAAACTTGACCAATTGTCACTCGTGGTGATACAAGTCAACCTCAGGCATGCAATCTAATTGGTGAACTCTGAACTGCGTTTAGGAAGCGGAAGCATTCACTTAATCAATAATCTCAGGCTCTTAATTGTTGCACGCAATGCAATATGCGTGCTTAACTACAGGCGATCTTGCCTCACTCTTGAGCTCCGGTACAAAATAACCGACGTTTTTAGTCCAGGTTCCCATGGGAATACTGTATAGCTATAGTATTAATTTTAGCCAACAAGTGTTCTCATGGTCAGCTTCTCAAAACCACTTGCTGGCTTTCTGTCAGCAGTGGGAATTTGCAATCTTTTTTCATTGAAGTCAGCACAGTAGCAGACACAGCCAGAAAGCTTCAAGCATACCTCTAGGTCCATAGTACACCAAAAATATTTTCTACTTATGACAATTCCATATTGTTTTATTATAATGAGTAGAAGAAGGATGAGAAAGAAATTGTGAAATGATAAATTAGTAAAAAAATCCACAGATAAAATGAATCTTTGGAAGAAAAAAAAGAGAGAATTTCCGTTGATCTGTTGAGAGCTAGACTGTAGCATAGCAGTACCCCTTAACAGCATAAATACAGAATTGGGGTGTTTGTTTGCTGGCTGGTTGTCGTAGCTCAGTGACAGAGCACATGTGCATTAAACAAGAGGTCCTTGATTCGATTCCCGGTGGCAACCAAATATTTTTAATTATGTATTTTAAAAAAGCCTACGAAAGAGAGAGAATACAAAAGCAATTGTGAATAGCTAATATTAATTTATTACCTTCAACCAAGAAAGAATAAATTCCCCCCATATTTGCAAGCTTTTTAAGCTAAACATAATTAAAGTCAATATTTGAGAAGGTTTATTGTCTCATTAATTAAAAATTGTTAGAAACAGTTTTCAACATGTGCAAAACTGTGCTGAGGCTTTGCCTCTAACATTCTCTTAAGCCACATTAGAGTAGCACAATGCACCTAAAACATATATAGCTAAGTAGGTCTTCTTAGGAGTTTGACTGGAGAAACTAGTCCCGGAATTATTGTGACGGCATTTTGTTGTTTTTAGTAAGCAGTAAATCATAATGTTATGTGTACTTATATAGTTTGCGCAATTAAGTGCCACAGGTGAAGGGGACATAATACTCTAAGCCTGGCTACAGTGAAATGCTACAACTTGAGCGGAGGGACGGTAAGGAGGATGGAGAAGCTGTGGCTCATCCTGGTACTGTACTCTTGTAGTGGTGAGTTCACTGAATATAAACTTAGCTATAACTTTCAAATATATAGCACTTTTCACTAGTAATAAAAAATGTTTTAATATAAACGGTTCAACTATAACATTTCAATGGCGATCATCAGTGTATGGGTGATATTTCAGTGAAGTAAAACAATGCCTATGCCATGACATTGTTTATTTCTGATTCTAAAATAGTACCTAGTCACTGAAGATTATTCAGTAAATTTTTCTGCTGTAATTGGTAATGTATTGAACTTAAAATGTCTCGTTAAGTAGCTAATAACGAGAACCATCGATCTGCATACTATTATGTGAGTGTAAATGTGTGTGTGTGGGCGGGAGGGGAGGGGGGTTGAGAGGAGAGATCCTTGCAACACTGATAATTAAGTAAGCAAAGCAACATAAAACTATAAGCATAGGTTAACATACTGGCAAGTAGTTCACTATGAACTGAACAAGAGTTTAAACACTTGGATCCTGCCTCAAAGTTTCCGAGGCCCAAAAGTCTTACCATGTCTGCAAGTATTGCAAATTAAATTTATGTTTATTATACATTACAGTGACAAATAAGAGGTTACTTTATCAAGACAAGGAAATTTCAGCTCAAATATTGAATTGTGTGTGAAAGTACAGAAAGTAAACATAATTGTTTAATTGCCGATTATTTAGCCGCAGGCACTAGCGCAGCAGGGTAAAACAATCATGATTGCTTGGATAGATTTTTTTATGACTTAAGGTGCAAGTAATAAAAGGCCTACCTGAAGAGCTGCTCCACTGAATAGTTAGATTATAGGTGCCCAAGGACCCCCATGATATACACCATCTCAATTACATTAGAGTGGTTAAACTCTGAAGTATAGAAAGTCCAGAGCTAATATGATTCAGTATAAATTTCACCAATTAATATATTACATATAATATTATTATATGTACATATTTTTATTATGAAATCAGTCCTACTACTTGACAATGTATTGATGCAATAGTGTATTGAGGTAGTAATGCAACAGTTATTGAACTCTCAGTTACCATAGTAAGATTGATTGATTGTCAGATAAATCAGCATTAATTATAATTTAATAATGATTAATAACTCACTTATTATTGCTTCCACTATTAACACATTGTTCGTGGCTACATTTAACATCAACAACTAACAATGTATTGCTTGTGGAAGCCATAATAAGTAAGTTACCAATCATTATTATTATTAGCTATTTATTACCAAAGAAGTTACTAAAAGTAGAAATAACAATTGACATTATATAATTAATGTTTACAGATTCTACTACAGAATACAGAATTGGACATAATCCCTCCCCATCCACTCCAATGTCAACATCTGGTATTTTAATTAACAGTCAGTTTCCTGCCCAAGGCAGTGGATTAGTGACTTTTTGGAATTATTGCTATTATACTGACTCACTATCTTCTTCTAACAATTATTCTGCCACATTTGCAGTCTGGAGAAATGATGGTATGTCCTCTAGTCTTACTATGGTAACTGAGAGTTCAATAACTGTTGCATTACTACCTCAATACACTATTGCATCAATACATTGTCAAGTAGTAGAACTAGAACCAGAGAGCCATTTCATAGTGATGGAGGGAGACTATGTGGGAGTAGCACTTCCAATGACTAATCCTATTCCATTAGTAGGAATTTCAAGTGACTATACACTATGGAGTAGTCCTCATAGTGTAACAGACATGTCTCTTCTCTATGACTCATTGGCACAAACTATTGGAGCTCTTCATCTTTATGCTGTCATTGGTATGGAAAGTTTTTTATTCTTGTAGTCAAAATTAATCACATTATGTATTAGTACACTTTAATAATAATTACAGCTGCTATATTCCAAAGTGTATATGACATCATTTTTCTTACTGTGCATGTATTGTAGTGCATGATATTGAATTCACCTAAGTGAACGAGAGATTTACGGCTGTAATGAAACATATTTTTGTGAATTTAGACACCACTATACCAACCACAACATCATCACCAATGCCGTATACTGGCCAGAACTTATTCACATCACCTGTGGCTCTTACTGACCAGGACTTATCCAGTATCCAAACAGAATCTTCAAAGGTATCTTCTGAAGACACTACTTCCATGGTGGATGAGAAGAGAGCAATAAGCAGAGATGCCATTGCAGCTATCGTCATTGGTGTATTGATATTTATTATACTCATTGCTATTGCCATTTCTATAATTATACCGTTTGCTCTTCAATGGAATAACAAATTCAATGTTGAACCACAGGATACCATTCAATATGACACCATTAAAGGAATTAGTAAGTTATTAACTGATGACTATTTAAATTAATTGTCACTGCCATGAACAGCTGTAGTTTTGTACCGTTCTTCCTGTTTTATTCAAATGTCTGATTCTAAAACTGATTTGTTTATAATGCAGCCTTAGCTAAAGTTACTTTTGCTAATTCTCATAATTACATAAGCAAAAATGTAATGAGAGACCATATCCGTGGGGTAACATTTGAGCTAATGGCTTTCAAATATGTTGCATATACATGTGACATACCAGTACATTATATAATAGTAAAATTGGTGATGACTACAAAGCTGACTTTGGTTTATTGTTTCAGATGACAAATGCAAAGTAAGGTGGTGATTCATAAGTATCCAACTATAACTTGATACTACTTTTCTTCTGTAAGCTGCTAAAGAGCAAACAAAGCAAATTGTTTTAAAAAAAGTAAATGCAATGACACTTGAGTTTCTTAAAGTGAGAAACTGTTATAAGTTACTCAGGATAAATCAATTATTTTAAACTATATTATAAGTAATAGTACTGGGGGGGGGGGGGGGCAGGAGGGGGAGGGGGGGCTCCCCCAGCTATTATTTTAACACAGCTGCTCTAACCCAGTAGGGTAGGCTACACCAGAGGAAGGTAGCTGTAAAAACCAGGAAAAGTGGAGAGCTTGAGCAGGGTAATGAGCTTGCAATACAGCCTGAAACAACAACTTTGACATATCTTGAGTTATTTCAAGGTCACTTACCTAAAATTTCATTGTGAAGATATCTAGTATTGAATAACTATATATATTATATTATAATATTATATTTATTAATGTTCCCTAGCAATTAGATCATTACTTAAAGAAGTTTACTGCATATTTTGAAAATATGAATGAAACTGTTATTTATATACGTAGCTAGGCTGTCTCACTTGCTGAGGTACACCCAAATGAATTTGTATTCTACTTAACACAATTGACACCTAGAAAATCACTTCAACAGGCAAAGTATTAGTTGTTTACACTGAGATATTGTTTGTACTTAGAAAACCTCTCCAATAGTCAAGGAGATGTGGCAACCTCTTCAAATGTAGCATATCACACATATCTCAAAAAAGGATCAGAACATATTGAAGCGGAGCCAAATGTGGCGTATAAAACTGTAACTACAAATTCATGCACACAAAACGAAAGTAATTATGTTGAGTTAAATTAGTATTTTATCATAAAAATGTAACGTCGTCCCTTCAAGAGTTCACTGTAGGTAACATATTACGTATCATCATTGCTCTGACAAAGTCACAAATATCAATTTTTTTATATTAATATACAGGTCAAATAGCCACCAAATAAATGATAAAATTTTCAGGTGATTACTGATTTTACAATAAATTACCTATATGCATAAGCCACTTTCCTCCGGGAACCTGAATTTGCATTACAGTGTTAATTATATTACCAAAATCCAGAATTTAGCTGCTCGACGTGTATATAACAGTATTAATAACTACTGACACTATAAAAAATGAACCTCAAACATTAATGCTGTAAAATTATAAACATTCTACCTCACCATAATCTTGATATTAAAGTACAAATGCTTTGAATATTTAAAGGTTAAATATTATGGAAAATACATAATTTATCATTATGAAAAATTAATAATGATAAAATTGCTATTTAATAGTAATTTTGTTTATTCAACACAACTGTAAAATCATTGCTTTTACTTATTCATAAGTGTATGCTTACAAATATTTTTCATGCCATACTATTCACACAACTGTTCATTCATCTGCAAACAACAATTTTATAAACTTTAGTACATTCCATAGCAAATATATTTCAGCAAAAAAAGTTTTGATCCATTTTCCAGTTGCTTTATCACAAACTTCAATTCCTATGAAAACTTGTAGGCTTGTAACAAATGGTTGTAGTCCATGAGTGCAAAAGCTTCATCTTATAAACAAAATAATGTATAATTCGACAAAAATGCACTTGAAGGAGTGTAGCCTGATGCAAAGTTTGTGCTATTAAAAATAATAGTTAGGCACTATCTTGGAGGGAACTATTGTTTTTTTGGTCCCAAAGGCACTAGGCTGTACCGTCCTGAGCACAGCAAGGGCATTACTTAAGGCTGAGGGACCTTAAAAATGGCAGTTCACTATGGCTGTGCAGCGCTTAACTATTTTAGAACATAGAGACTGCTTTGGTAAAATAATCTGGCTACAATAGACTAGGTAACACAACTGGGAACCAAGTTGTGGAATAGATAAAATTTTAACAAAACACATCTGGAAACCTATCTAGTCTACTTAGTCACATAAACCTGAAAAATGGCATAAAATAATGAGTATCAATTAGCAATATACTTGATTCTGGAAAAGGAATTAGTAAGAAAAATTATGAATCAGGTATGGAAGATTTAGGAATATAAGAATGCTGAAATTTTGAGAAAATATGAGATGATTGCATGTTTAAATTCTACACCAAAATTTCATATTACAATTTTCAACCTTACATATTGCTTCTGCTGTTTTCTTCAATAACTGAAGTGTTTCAGTGAAAATTTTTATGATGTGAATTATGACCAAAACAACTAACAGTATGTAACCTCTAGAAATAATATTTGATTTGGCATTCCGTTTCCATGCTGAAATAAAATACAATTGTAGCAAACTAGCCATGTACAAGATTGTAGATGTCTTTGATTCAATCAGTTGCTGAACATGGCCAGAGCACAGATGAGTCATCTACATACCTGAGCCATATTGGATATGGGTGGGCCAATGATCCCTAATTTGTCAATAGAAGACATATTTTTTTAAATATTAACAAATAAATCTATCATTTCACAAATTTTCTTGGCTGGAAATAATATTATTAACTGAATCCTCTCAATTATAGCTAATCAGTCAATCATGATTTTAATTTTTATGATTTAATTGACTCATATTTTTGGAGAGCGGCTGACACATCAAGTGAATCATTGTGTCGTGCTTATCTTCAACTTGAATAAATTTTAAGATTTTTCCAACAAATTCTTTAGTGTTTACACTATGATCAGAATTATCTGATTTTTAACGAAACAAATTAGGAATTGCAATTGAATTTTACGACATTTTTTCAAAATATTAATAAATAGTAATAGTCTAAATATATTTTCACTTCCAAATTTATGCTTGATATTCTATATGATTCAGTCATTCAGTGTTAAGTAAAAAGCCAATATTTGTTTGTAACAACATATGCATTATTTATGTACTTATTAAATTTTGTAAAAGAATCCCCAAGTTTTATGCTCATGAATGCACTTTTCTATACATGATACTCCTTAGCTTTTAGAACACAAGTCTAAGGTCATCACTGTATTATGTAGTTCAAAAGATTGTCATAACACAACAGATGATTTGTGGTCAAACACAAGAAAGATAGGAAAATAAATCTCATCAGGGCATGTAAAGAATAGTGTGCAAACTCATTAACAAAGTGAGGCTTCACAATTAATGTCAGCTATATTATATATATGCAATTATATATATTTTTTAAAGTAATAGATTTAATAATTTTTCTTACTCGCTCTTCATTTCCTAAGCTAATTACATTTTTCCTTTTCATCTGTGTATCATGGAACAGACAAAAGTTAAAAAACTATTCAAATACATGCTAGCATTCATGTAATAAAGAGCTAAAATGATACAATATATGATGGGTCAACTAGCAACTATAATGGAACTCTTAATTTTAATAAAATTGGTTTATAAAAGACTTTTCATTGTTGTTAATTATGTATAACAGTGCCTAACTGCACCACTTGTAAAACTCATACATTTGTTTGTTTTCTTCTTTTATTTTATGGGAGGTTCAAGTATAGGTTTAATTTCACATCTTATAAAGTTCTCAAGTTAGTTGCAGCCCACTAGTATTGAAGGCTCAGGTAATACAATATACTGAAGGAGACCCTTCTATATTTACTAAGTAATAACATGATTACATAAGTCACTCCACGGATACAAAGGTCAAAAAAGATTCTTCATTGGCTTTGGTTTTGATTTTGCATTCTGAGCAACTTTGGATAGCATAGAAACCTGTAGATACACACTTTTATCCCTCAGTTTGCCACACTACTACTGCTCTGTAAAATTGTGTTATCAGCTAAAATTAATGTTCAATGGCTAGAAATAAATGGACTGAATGATGGATTCCTAAGCTAGGCGAACAGCTATAGAGGAGCCAAAATATAAAGTGTTCTGCTTCGTTGTTTAAATAATTTGTGCATTATAGTTCACTCACCACTTGTGTAAACTTCAAACTGCATGTGCATAGCATGTTACCATTTAATTCCCAGAATAGCTACTCGGAATTAGACTGTACTGCTTATCTATCAATTTATTGTATTGATGATACCCATTAATTTCTTATTTATTTATGCTTAATGTAGTATTAAATTTTTTCATATAGCATGGGCCAATAATAATACCTGTCCCCAAGTTGGATCGTATTCCACCTCAGGGTCACGTTATTCATTCATTGCTGGCCTCTATTTAAGCATTGGCACACCATCCCAGTGCAGAGGAAATGTTACACAGTGGAACTTCTGCTACAGAAGAGGCAGTGGATCAGCTTCATCTCTTCGTTGAGTGAAGTTCATGATTTACAGAATTGACTCTTCTTCTTCGTCCACTTACAGTGTAGTAGAATCAAGTATCAAAACTTTGCAGCAGGCATTTACTCGGCAAACTTATTGCATGTCCATTCAGTTGTGTCAAGAGGAATCATTTGAGATTAGACCTAATGATATTTTATCCGTTTGCATGATAAGAACACAAGGTAATGCAATTAGGCCCCTATCAGTAGCTACAAGAACTATGAACACTTCACTCTATGTAAGTAACATTGACAGTGCTTGTGAAGAGGGAGACATCCTATCACTAACTTTGCCAGAGGGAATGTCTCAAACATTGCAGAATATCCTCCTGGTTGAAGCAAGTATTAGTTAGTTTGAACTTATCTATAGCTTCCAATTATACAAATTGTTTATCATGTGATATTTTGTCATTTAGGTTCAAATATTGGATGTAGAAGTGGTAATTATTCTACACGAACAATGGGACAAGTTGTATCATGAATCCTGATAAACATGGCATTCCCTGCACAGTGTGCTGTAATTGTCAGACGGTGGAATTACTGTTATTACCCTAACTTGATACAGGACGGTGTCACATACAGTGCTGTGTTTGGTGTTGGCAGATATACAAATACTTCTACCCAAACAATAATCATACTAGAAGACACGGATGTGACAGTCACATTGCAGTCTGAATACACAGTTGCTGCTTTGCACTGTGAAACAGTGGAACTAGAACAAAAAAAGTATTTCAGTATCAAAGTGGGAGACTTTGTAGGGGTATATCTACCAGCTAATAATTCAATACCCTTAGTTGATACATCAAACGAATACACAAGTTTGATAAATCTGCGGAACATACAAAACCCACAGATGTCAGAGTTATTCTTGAGTGCATTTACTGAGGTGCCATATGCTTTGCATGTTTATGCTGATATAGGTAAAAATCAATAAATAAATTCGTACTTCCATTTCAAACTGATCTTAAAAAGTATATATGGCTAATTTGCCTTTCATTTTTTACTGTATTTTTCTTTCAGATACTCAAGTTCCAACCAATCCCCCAACTACTGTATCTGAGACAACTCAAGCCTCAACTAATCCTCCTATTGCATCTGAGACAACTCAAGCCTCAACTAATCCTCCTATTGCATCTGAAACAAATCAAGCCTCAACTAATCCTCCTATTGCATCTGAGACAACTCAAGCCTCAACTAATCCTCCTATTGCATCTGAGACAACTCAAGCCTCAACTAATCCTCCTATTGCATCTGAGACAACTCAAGCCTCAACTAATCCTCCTATTGCATCTGAGACAACTCAAGCCTCAACTAATCCTCCTATTGCATCTGAGACAACTCAAGCCTCAACTAATCCTCCTATTGCATCTGAGACAACTCAAGCCTCAACTAATCTCCTATTGCATCTAACTCAAGCCTCAACTAATCTGAGACAACTCAAGCCTCAACTAATCCTCCTATTGCATCTGAGACAACTCAAACCTCAACTAATCCTCCAACTACTCCATTTGAGGCAACTGAACCCCCTACCAATCCCACTACTTCAAAAGCTGGAACAACTCAGGCTCAAACTATTCCACCAGCCACTGATTCTGAAACCGATGAAATTTCTAGCATGTCAATCACGTCTGACTAGAAACTGCACAAACTTCAACCAACACCCAATCTTCTGTTTCAACTAATTTAATGACTTCAGGATATACCACTGCTTTACTCACTAGTAGTGTTATACCTAGTGAAGGTACTGTCACTACTGTTGAAACTACTGAGCTAATTAACACCACTAAGTTTATGGTCATTTTAAACCAAAATAGCAGTGGCAATACTGTAACTGTGGCCGTAGCTGTATCCATCACAGTACTATTAATCGGAACCATCGCTGCTGTCTTTCTGGCAATTTGGCTAATAAGAAAAAGAAAAAGAAGTTCTAAGACTATTAATTGTGGGGTACAGAATTTAGATTCTGGAATTGGATTTGGTAACTGTGACAGTATAAATGTACAATCTATGCTGTATTTAGAATGCAGTAGTTCATAAAATATTTGATACTTAGGATAATTTTGGTCATATTTAAAATATACAAGGTAGATAGATCAATGGCATAGCTACTATCCAGTTCCAGTCTGAAATGAAGTAATATTTTGCTTCACAAACTCATTGTTGTTGTTATTATTATTATTTATTATTATTATTATTGTTACAATTATCAAGATCTGACCCTTCAAACTGAAATGAAACATGGTCGAAGGGATTTAAATAAAACAAAACGTAAAGGGTGAAAAAATCTCATTTGTCACCAGGCAATAAAACCCGGGATCCCTGGCTTCAGCCACTAGTGCTCTAGTTGTTCGGGATCTTCTATTCCTCACAAACGCCAGCAAGAGATGGCATCTGCTGCACCTGAGTGAACTCTAGTGCACCTGAACGATTGGAACTCATTATCACCCTATTCATGTTTCATTGCATGTGTGGGTGTGTGCTTGCACATGCCCACTGTGTATCACCCCACCTTTTCCTGTATGTACCATGTGCTCTTTCTTTTATTCCTATTATTACCCAAAAATCTAAGACCTTGACTCCTAGCTACTTACTATTGCATGTGCCTGTGCATGCCAACTAAGATAGGCTGGTCCTTCGAGTTGCTCTACTATTAACCCGGGCTCAGGGATTTACAACCCCTGAACACTAGTCACTGAGATACGTCAACCCACAATTTCTAAGACCACCTTTATACTGTAGAGTAGTACTGCTAGAATACTGCTTGCTGCCGTCTCGTACTCAACAAACCACCAATTATGTGCCATCAGAACATCTAGTTGATGTTAATTAGAAGCCCATCCCCTTCTGGAGAGGAGCCATAATTATTGGATTAACTGATCTTCAAGATTATCAAATTCGGACCCTTCATAAAACTGACTCTTCATAAAAACAAGAATTAACCTTTCTCAATTAAAGGGGTCTAAATAAAAACCAAGGTAATGTGAAAAAATCTCAGTTGTTGCTGGAGAATCAAACCCAGGACACCTGGCTTCAATCACCAGAGCTCTAGCCACTGAAATGCGATAACCTACGACTTCTAAGATTTTCACATTTTACCTCAGGGTTGTTGTGTAGCTCTGTGGTTAGAGCATGGTGGCTAAAGCCACAGGTCCTGGGTTCGATTCCTAGGTGACAACTGAAAATTTTCACATTTTACCTATGCTTTTATTTAGACCCCTTTGATTAAGAAAGGTTTCTTCTAATCGTTTTGATTATCATTAATTTAGCAAATAACTTTTAACTCTATTAATTTGCAGATAACCTAACTTATTCGGATGTTGCTAAAGACTCTCAATGCAAAACTTCTGAGACTAACTCTGAGAGTGTATTGCATTGAGAGTCTTTAGCAACATAGTATAGTGTATTAAAATTCTGACTTGTTTTATTTACTGAAGCTCACATTCTGACAGTCTCATGCTACTATGGGTCAGACAGAGTGCACAGCTTATTCACTTTCTGGTTAAAGGATTCTGACTACCTGAATCCTGTATTATGAAAAATTTGGTGCAGTCTGGCTCTCAATGACTTGCATTCAGTGTAGACGTATTAAAAAAAGCATAATATGGAGGATCAATTTCTTTAAAAAATCGGAGATTAGCTAATTAAATGCTTAGTACCATATTGCGCTTTGGATGGTAAAAGCATTAATCTAGACCATTTTATAATAGTTCTGATCCTATATAGCTTGTTTAAACTATTGTATAGTATTAACATAAAATATGTACGGATTAGTAGGCGCTCCTCAACCTCGGTTGTGACCAAGTTGTGTGCGCCAGGTAACTATTTTATCCACTATCAGAATTCTAGCTAGTGATATTAGCAGTAGATGTCAAACTCTACACATTTATAAAGATGGATTGCTAAAATTTCATGGCTTATGAAAAAAAATACTGCTCTCAACAGCATTATTGTGTGACTAATATTTTTAATCCCACTACTTAACATACTAGTACTTTTATTGTATAAAACATTGTAAGCCTTCAAATGACTGCAGATTGCTGACTTTGGCATGTCAAGAGACTTTGCTGATGAAACATACTATTCTTCTACTGGTGGTTTGATCCCAGTAAAGTGGACAGCCCCAGAGGCTTTGGCGTATAAGAAGTAATCCACAGCCAGTGATGTGTGGAGCTATGGGTGTGTCCTCTATGAGATATGGAGTCTTGGACATATGGCCTTTGAAGACTTACAGAATAGTGAAGTAAATATTCCATCATAAACATAATATTATTGATGCTTTTGAATATATTAATATTATTTTAGATCATTGATGTTCTGAGTCAAGGAATACATTTATCCCCACCACCAGAATGTCCCGAGGCAATATATTCTACATTGATAAAATCCTGGTATGATTAATCAGAACTATTTAATTTAATCAGTTATGTTAAATTATTTAAACATAATTTACAATATTCTGCAGATTAGCCAATTATTGTTAATACTTTTATGTTTATGCTTATATTATTGTGTTTCCGATATTCACAGGCATACCAATGCCAGCAGCAGACCTAGTTTTGAAGACCTTGTAATAACCCTGACAAGGACAGAAGATGCATTAGTAATTCCAAGCAGTGGTTTGGCTGCCAACCCAGACTTCCTTCACCTAGGAGGAGACCTTGATGTTGGAAAATCAACTTACAAAGAACTACAGTCAACTTACACATAATAAATCAGATTCCTTTTGTTTATGTAAAACTTCAGCTGTTTTTTTTATTGTTGTTGTTGCTTTTTTGTTAATGTCCATTTACATTTTAATGTGGTATTTAAAATGATTATTAATCTTGAAAGAAAATGTTTGGTTGAAGGAAATTATAATGTTCGATATACAGTTTCCTGAATCAGTTAGCTAAGAATACAGCTGCTGTGTAGCAATATAATAATATTTAGATAAAAATTATACATTTATATATAATATAATGTACTGTATATTATTGCTATTAATTCATTCTACCAATATATTTGTTAATTTTTTTTGGCAAATTTGCTTGCTTTTTACTGCACACTTAGTTAAGCTAGAAAATTAAAGTCAATATCTAAGAATTTTTTTGTCTGCTTCTACATAACCTAAACGTTTCTATAAACACAACTACCACAATATTTACATTTGATTGACTATTCAGTAGAATTTAATTTGCTTGAATGTATTCATATTATTTCTCACGCTTGCTGGTATTTCTATAAGCATCTTCTGAGCCACATATTTTGGATGTCTTCATAAACAATATCTCCTACAAATCTCGGATTTTGAGCAATACAAGCTTGGTGGAGAACCCACAACAATCAGTGGACATATTGAAACTCAATATACCCACCACTTGCCCACAACATATGTTACTTGCAGTAGCAAACAGATTGCTAGTCACCATCACCTCTATCCTTCTTCCGCATCATTCATTTACTCTACCTTTTAACCAATAATTATAAGTATTATTTTTATTTATCAGGTGCATTCTTTTGATGTCACAACAAGCGTGGTATATCATTTCAAAAACACTCTTTTTATCATTCAAGAAAGATACTACTAAGTTTTTCTTATGCTATTAATTACCATCTAGCTAATTTTTCTATAATTATATTATTGCCACTGATATTTGAGCTAGCCCACTTGGTGAGCTATTTTGAAGGACACTTGCTAGGTGGACGTATAAATCAGCATAACTAGTGGGTGCGCTTGAATAGCGCAAATGGCGAGCGAGCTGGCCTAGCTGGAAATAAATGAAATAATGCCACTTAGAGAAAATGCAATTTAAAATGAGTACACTGTATGATAATTTTAGGGGGGGGAAATGATTGTTTCGCTCTTTTTTGAGCTCATCAGCATACCATAACCATACACACATACAAAGTTACCAACCATTTGAAAGTTTTGTATAAACCAGGTAGACAATCTGTCAGTTGATACTGTACACTATTCCTAAGAATGTATTGCATATGTGTTATTTACTATTGCTGCACACAATTTCACGTCTTTTATGATTGCCCCCTCCGAATATTACAGAGGGGACCATAGTAGTCACATTTTCAAATGCACTGATATTTACTTTGGGTCCTTTTTAGAAAATTTTAATAAATGTAAGATCATTATTATTATTATTTCTGAAAATGTTTTAAAATATATTTTGTGATACAAAAAATGCTTCAGGACTGTTAAAAAAGTAGAACTTTAAATTTTTTGCTAGTCAAATGAAACTTATGTTCATGATAAAACTATTTATTTCCTCCTTCATATTTAAAGAAGAAAGTTAATACTAAAAGTTAAAGCAAATAAGGTGTACATTATTGTCAGCAGCTTGCTGCAGTTAAAAATCTTTATTTATGCAGGTGTAAACTTGAAGCACTTGAGTATAAGAATTTGACTATAAAAATATTTAAAATTTATAAGACTTGAGTTCAATACTTGACATTGAAATTTTTAAGAACTTGAGTATAAATTTGATGAGCATAAAATATGACGTTTAGTTGAATATAGTTGATGAAAAATAACTTAGGACCTCCAGCTTAAATACCCAGTTATTTATACTGGCACACAAGCTAGGTTCTAAATGGACAAATAATTTGAGGACTATTTGGATGGCGAACTGTATACCGAATTGTGTGGACATAGACGACACTTTGTGATTACTGGGACTCCCTGCCACCCAGTTAGTGAGCTCAGGAAACACCAGAAATCCCAGCAAAAAATGCATTCCTGGAGGTCGTCTTTGCAGAGGCACACAAAGAGCTCAGTGCTCCACATTATTACAGCCCACACATTGTGAAATCAGTACATGAGTCCAAGAATGCTAATTGTGGTGTCTCCTAATAAAGTCAACTCAGCATAAAGACAATTCCCGCTTTACAGCAAGAAAGACAATAATTACAAAGCCTGTGCGCTATGCATTTGATGTGACCACTATTAAATTGCCAAATTTAACCAATTACTGCACTGAATTGACCACATCATAGTGGTTAACAGCATGGTGCACATACATAGCCATTTGATGTGTATCTGTATGACTGAAATTTAATGTACCATGCACCATACCTGGGATATATAGATTCCAACCACTCACGGTATCATAACTGTATATTGGGGTATCCAGAAGGTGTGCCAATGCCATGACTTCAACCTCCGATCTCCATGCCCTGTTTTGATTCATCCTGGTCGCTGCAATATACTGCTCAATTCCCAGCTCCCGTTCTGCATCTGTATTAACTGAGCCAACAAGGTGCACTTCTCCAAGATTTTGAATCTGTCTCAGAAGAGGAGCAATCTGATGTGGCCATATCGCATCGCCAATTGTTCTCATGTGCTGTACGATAGCACGTCCTATAGCTAAGTGCTGCTCTTCCGATCCTGTAAGAATCAAATAAAAGGATCGAAATCGGCAATTTCCATCGCCAACTATCCTCTTGAAATTGGTCGGACGTGTTAATGGGACATTAGAACCACCAGGAGTGACTCCATTTGGTCCAATCCAAGTCTTTCACATTGTGCACGCTGCCACTCTTCATTGACAGGGTTATAGTGGAATTGGTGAGTATGATTGTCAACGCTAGTGACAACAACATCATCAGTGAGACTCTTTTTTCTTTCGACCGGAAGAGGTGGTTCATTAGCGATAATATTTTTGCAGTCTCCATTCTTCCCCACATCAATGACAACTTTGTCTAATGTCATACCTTGGGACTTGTGAATTGTAACTGCCCAGGCCAATTTTAGGGGAAGCTGGAGTCTCGAGCATGGGTAGGTAGAGGACAACCATGTGTGGCGTAGTGGAACTATTGGAACAGTGCCATCTGCCAGAGTAGGCAGTGTAGAAATCAAACTTTACTGTCACTGCTACTGGTAAACTTGGTGGTGATTGATCTGCACCATCGTAGCAAATTGACACAACTGTACCAAGTGCTCCAACCAGTCCAACTTGAACCCACAGATTAGCAGTCAGCATTACACGTGCCTTGCATGCTAAAAAAATAACTGGTTCCAATCCACCAGCATCACTTGCAGGAAGTCTGCTAGCTCTAGGACCAGAATAAATGGCTTCAATTCTTGCTACTGGCTGAGAATTTGTTTGCAATTGTTCAACATTGTACTCAGCCACTGCTGCAGCAGTTGGAAAAAGATGTAGAGCTTCCTGAAATATGCTGGCATTTCCTACTGCAGCTGGAGTCTGTTTCATCAGAACTTTCCAGTCATCCAAAGTAATTTCACCATTTCTAAGATGCATGAGTAACTCTTTAAAGTCTAGGCTTTCTTGCCTGAGTACTTGTTTCAAAACAATACCACAATCAAAGAGACGATAATTAGCACAGCCAAGTGTTCTCGTTTTGATCATCATTGTCATCGTTATCACATGCCTGCAAAAAGAATACATATAAATGAATAAAAAATGAATTGTTTGAAAATATAAAATATAGTCACCTCTTCATCAACAATCTGTTGATCTTCTGCCTGTGCCATTTCTAGCCTATGAATATCATCAGCAAGAGATTTTGGCACATTACCAGACTGAAGAAAAGTAGCATAAGCAGCTGCATATGTGTCACATCCTCTAAGTAGCTCATCCAGTTGAACAAAAAGCTTGTGAAGCATGAGTTTCTGCTTTGAATATTGCTCATATTGTGGTCTTTGTGGATCTGGTGAGCAATAAGGACGTGGTATCACTATTACATCTTTGTTCCTTGGCACCAGTGCACTGCCCCCTTGGGGATTCTGTACTTCTGAACAAATTTCAGCAGGGACACTTCTCTAAACTCTGGGACATCAGGACGAGCACAATAGTGGTCCAGTTGGGAGTCCACAGTCACAGATTTGTATTCTTTAAATGTTTCGGTCACCTGTCGAGAACCATCAAGACTAAGAACAACGAAATCTCGAGAAGCTCTAAACAAGGGCAGCATCAAAAGAAGATGACATGTCTCCTGTGCAGAAAAATCTCTCTGTCCAATAGTGCTTGTTAATAACTTTTGCACTACTTTGAGTGGTGTGGCATCCTCTTTGATGCTTTTCATGATTGTACTGTATACTTCTTGCAGACCTTTTGAACGAGGCTCAGATTTGGTAGCATATTTTGCCACATACATGATGACTTTGTTTCTGGACATAATGTACTGCATATCAACATTGGCTCTCCAAGTTAACAATTGTACTGGGTTGTAGGCATTCAACAAATTGTCATTTCTGGAAGTCAGCACTACAGGTTCACCTTCTTGTGTGGTGATAGTAGTCACTTGCTGTAATGGTTTGGGGTAGCCGAACCTGCACTCCTGCTTGCCTCTCTTATGCTTCAAGCAATATGATGTTGAGCATCTTGTGTGCTGTTGGCAAGTAGCAACTAAATCAACCAGGTCCATTTCCAAGTTATTTATGCCTTGGTATTGTTGGTTGCACACATGCGGTTTAATCTTAGGTAAGGGAATAGAATTGATTATGTTGTTCCCATCAGCAGTAATTCCTGGGTTCATTGTACTAACCAGGCCATCAACATCATATGCAGTAATCCTCTCAGCAGCATCCAACAATTCAGCACTGTCATCAGATGACAATAGTTTCTGAATGTCTGGTGCATTGTGCAGCCATGCTACACCATGTACATGAGGAGATCCCCTGTGCTGCCACTCGAATCTGAACCAGTAATCTGTGGCTCCAAGAACATCCACATAAAATGTTTTCATGAACTTGCTAATTCGTTCATAGAAGAACCAATCAGCAATGGCCGGGTTGTTATTGACTGCATAGCTGCGGCTGGAACTTTCATCAGATTTTCAGCAATCAAACGAGCCAGCTCAGGCCACTGATTGTCAGTGGCACTATGAGTGAAAAATATAGTGGGCATACCGAGGCAGTCAATCATGGAAATGAGCCTACTTCGCTGCTTGAACCAAAATTGCTTAGTTCCACGTAAGCTGGTGGCATAATGTAGTACTCGCTTGCTGAGCTCTTTCCCTCCACTACTGATCATTTCCTTCAAGTCTTCCAATGACAGACGTGCATCTTTTGGGTGTTGCTTTATGTAAATATTACCAGTTTGGAGGGCACGCCATCTCATTTCGGTGTTGAGAGCAAAATATCGAAAACGAGGATGTTTGGCAAACCTGCCATCTTCATAACACATCAGATGCTTGAAGTAATTCCCCACCGTTACAGTAGGCTGTCTTGGAGCCAAAAAATCACCATTACCAGTGGGAAACAATGTAGGGAAGGCACAGGAGATGTATCCTTCGGTGACAAACTCGTTTATTGGAGTGTACCCTCGAGACGGCCACGGAATTATATTGTCTGAATGCGGTTTTTGTCGCTCATTTATGGACTTCTTGACAGTCTATTCTTCTGTGCCCTTTTGCACAGTAATTGGAACAAAGGATCCCAATTCTTGATAACTTTCATCATTTTCCTCTTGTTGCTGGCTTTTGTCTTCAATTTTGATGGCTGCATCTTCAATAGTGGTGATATTGGAAAGATTTCCATCAATAGGGAGCTGCTTAACTTCTTCCATATCAATTGTCACATCACGATAATACTTGTTGTGCTGTTTTAGCCATAGGAGAGTGTGTAGGACAACTGAGCGTCTCACTCTAAAGTCCTTGTGAGTATTATCTGAGCCATGTTTCCTCACGATCAACACATCAAGATTTTTTGTGTTTCTTGGAAGGCTGGACGCAAAAGAAGTGACATCCTGTGGCAGGTTGATTACATAGCCTTTGTATCCATACTGACCATGGGGTAGTCGATAGATGGACATTAGTGGCATAACAGTCGAGATCAACATTTCCTCTGCTTGCGACAACGCCTTAATTTTGAATATAAATATAAACATATAAACGTTATTTTATGGTACTCAGTTATATATCAATAGATGAATATATATATTTTTAATAATGCTTCACAGCTTATCAGAATGCTTTTATTGCTTTATATGTAATTTAAATTTACTCAGATACAGTTACATGGACGGAACAATTATAAAATGTGTATAATGTGAGGATGTATTTATTATAATTATGCAATGTTTATTATTAAAGTGATTTCAACAGGTTAGTTCTGTAATACAATACAAAATTCAAATTTATGTCACAAACCTGTAATTCATTGGGCACTGCTCCAGGATTCATATTGTTTTCAGAGGAATAAAGTTTTGGGTTTGCTTTGTCTCGTATACATGTAGTTGAGAGTGATGCCATTTTAGTGCCAGGAAATTTTTCTGAGCATACAATACATATTGTTGACTCGATTGAAGACATTTCGTGATGAAATTTGTCCATCTTCTCTTTCACAACTTTATCTTTAAGAATGGCTTGATGAATTAGAGGAGCAGTTTCATTATTATGTAAATGTTCAGCATTGAAAACTTTTAATACTGCATCTTGAGCAAATTGTTGTTTATAGACACTCATGTTTTGAAGTCTAGCAGATGTTTGTTCTGGAGTTTCATTGGCCAAAGAATTTTCTTTATAAGCACATTGACGCTTCAATCGAACAGCTCGTTCATCTGATGTTTCTTTAGCCAGTTTTTTTTCCTGCAAATTGTTCTTATGTTTCAGTCGAGCAGCCCGTTTGTGTACAGTTTCGTTTGCTATTTTTTCTTCCTGAAGAGTGCTTCGATGCTTTAGTCTAGCAGCTTTCTCTTCTTGTGTTTCCTTGGCTAAGCGTTCTTTTTGCAAAATACTCATATTTTGTAGCCTAGCAGATCGATTCTCTTGGCTCTCAATTGCTAGTCTATGTTTTTTCTGAATTCTCATTTCATTTAATCTAGCAGCTCTTCTATCCAGGGACTCTTGTGCTAGTTTGCTCCTCTTATGCTCTAATCTAACTTCTTTGTGCACTTCGGATTCATTTGTTTCATCAATTTTTCTATTTTTACGTCTTTGCTCAGTTTCTAGAGGACTTTCTGCTTTGCGTTTAGCCCTGTCCTTTTCATTTCTTTTTTTAAGGCGGGCTTACCTTTCTTGTTCGGTTTCAGCCCTCCTCAGTTCTTGTGCCCTCTGGTTTCTTTTGTCAAGGCGAGCCCGTTTTTCATTAGCACTTTCCTTTTTCAGGTTGGGATTATCGAGGTCCATTAGTTATAAAGCACAAAACCTTGACAAGTAAAAGAAAATAAGAATAAAATAAATGAAACAACCACACAAATTATAGAACTTAGCCTTAGTTCGCCTAATCCACACCGCAATTGCTTTAGGAATCTCGTATCCAGGTAGCAATGACGCGGGTGCTCAGTTTACCTGGTTTTTATACAACTCAGAAAAATAGCTGCCAGTACGTGCAAGAGTAAAAGACGGGAGAAATGTTCTCGGCGCGACTACCATCGGTTTTGTGTAGTTTGTGCATGATCAGTAGCTACTTAGCAGTTAGATTTGTCACCTGCTATCAGTATTGTTTTATCATGAAACCGGAACCAATGGCAGAACAAGTGAGTAGATTTATTTAGGAGAAGAATTGTATCAGTTGTGATATATTGTGTTAGAATGGAAGACAGAATGCAGAAGAGAAGACTGAGCAAGTAGCTCAACAAATAAAAAAGTTTTAAACAATAAAGTGAGTAATATTAAGATTCTCATAATTTACTTCATTTTAATACAGAAAAAAAGAAGAAGAAAAAGAAATAGGTAAGTCATTGTGGTTTAACCCATAGCTGTTATGATATGATGCACTTTTTTTTGTAGACAGCAATACCAGAAGTCCAAATATGTAATAGTATTTAAATAACTTATCTATCTTAACCACTTATAAATATATATTTAAATAACTTATCTATCTTAACCACTTATAAATATATATTTTAACCACTTATAAACATATATAATATGCTTTAAAATGTGTAATCTTTGTATTATCATGAAGAGTTATGTGATGGCTATCTAGCTAGCTCAAAACTCAGAAGTAGTTTGTGGTTATGGGCATAGCACCCTCCATGGTTTTAAAAGTGGCCACACCTTGAACAAGTCTACAATTGTTCTCTTCAATATAGGACCAAAATGTAAATTTGCCATTTGAATGCTATCAGATAGAAAATGAACTCAATAAGTACACAAGACGTAACTGTGTAGGCAAAACATCAGATAGGTCAGAGACAAAAACCTAACCTGTCAATAAAGTTAAAGATTTTTCATCAGCTAAGCAGTCCTTGTAACACACAGCACCTTCACATACACTTGTTCACTTGATATACCAACACAAGACTTACTTTCTTCAGTGATTTGGCTATTGGACAATGAATTTTCAGGTCAGAACAGTACTGTTGCGTAGGGTTAACTATGACAAATAGCGCATTAAAGGGCATACGTACCGTCCATACATACATACATATATACTAGTGGTGTGCTTGAGCACAAATGGCGAGCGAGCCTGATAGTTAGGTAACATAAAATGTTACTATTTTAAGCTTACTTCATGCAAACACTATAATAGCAGTTATGACATTAGATTTCAGCAAACAAATACAAAATCACTCTCTTACATGATTAATGGTAACTTTTATAGTATCAAACATAAACCATTCTGATAATCTCAATCACCAGTGACTCTTGAACAAGCTCTCAGCTACGATAAAAAATAAACCAGTGTTATTATTTGTAATTTTAGCCAACAAATATGGAATTACTACTTACCTCATTCTTGAGTATTGATAACTTCTGTAATATCAAATTGAAGTTACTTTGACCTGAATTACCTCGAATTCTTGACAACAAGCTCTCAGCTACATAAACAAAAGACAATCAATTTTAGCACACAAATACAAAATTACTTTCTTACCTCATTTTCTTGAGCATTAGTAACTTCCGTAGTACCAAATTTGAGTCATTCTGACTATTTGAATTTACCAGTCACTGTTGACAACAAGCTCTTAGCTAGTTAATAATAACAGAATTACCTGAATAAACTTAGAAAGCAGTGGCAAAGAAGCGCAGCTTGACAAAGACTTCACAATTGTTACAAGAAGAGAGTAGCTATAAACGTTTTGGTTGAAACAGAGTTGCGTAAGGCAGTGCAGCAGGATTCTCCGCGCTCGTTAATTGAAAAATACTGGAACTGTGAACGCTTTACCTAACTTACGTAATTAGAAGCGCGGGCTAAAACAGAAGTCTCACGTACCCCATAAACAGATAAATATAGCGAAATCTCGATTGCGTTACCCCTGATAGTGTCTCGCTCGCTTCACTCGCTCGCCAATAACATATACCCGATTTTGCATTATCCACCCCTAATACTGTCTCGTTCATCCCTGATTTTCAATTGTGTTACCCCTGTAAGTGTCTAGCTCGATACGCTCGCTCGCCAAATATACAATTTATTTTCAATACAAAAAAGTGTGGTATTATTTTGAAATACAACAGCAGTGGAAAACTGAAATAATGATCTGATTGGTTACAGCGATCTCTTCGTGACCATGCCTCACTTTTTTAACCGCTAGGTAATGTCCCGGCGGAATTCCAGGGAACCGCTATTTAGCAGCGGTAAGAAAAGTATGAATAATAGCAGAACCGGGATGAAAATTTTCTTTGACGAAAATATACAAGATTATGATTTTCTGAGCTGCAGAAATGAACTATTATCTTTGGCTATAGTATTAACATAATGATAACACAGAAAACTGTGATATTCTTGATTAATAGCACTCGTGCTTCGCCGCGTGAAAATTTTCTCGCTAAATAGCTCGACTAATGAAAATGGTACATGGAAACGCTGTCTTCATAAGAGAAGCTAAACTAGCCAGAAACACTCACCTGTATACATTTACAACGAGAAACTTCACTTCTTTCAACTCGGTTAACTTCTCGGAGTAATTCTTAGGAGCCTGAGCATAAAGCTAAGTACACCGCTGTATACACCTCTGGCTGCAGAAATTATTTGTTCACGTGATTATGACGTGACGCTAGGGGGCGTTGCCCATAAAAGCTAGTACCTACGTGGAGTTGAAAGCTTCGCTTTTTCTCAACGAATAGCCCGAAATTAAAAAAAGTAGCACTATAAAAGGTCTTAAATCTGAGTAAGTTCATACCTAAATCAACTGTCAATTGTCAGTAATCTCCAAAATCAGAGCGTGACAGACAGACAGCCAGACAGACAGACAGACAGACGGACAGACAAACAGACAAACAGTCAGGACGACTGCTATAACCCTCTCGCGCATGCGCTGAGTGTTAATAAAACCAAACCAACTGGGGTGACAAGCCTGAGTGTAGCAATATCCGTCAAAGGATCTTGTGCAATCGAAGAGAGGTTGTGAAAACGGTGAGAGGGCTAAACTCACAGCCACAAGCAGGGGTAAATACAATTGAGGGGAAGGCCAGTAAAAATGGAGATTGGAATGTGGCTCTTACTCTTAGCACTGTTCTCTGGCAATGGTGAGTTCACTAATTTATAATAGTTATTATAGTTAGTCAATGTAGAAAACTATTTTCTCAGTAATGACTATCACAGCTAGTTTTTCTTTAATTGTTATGTGTGTGAGTATAATAATATTTATGTGTAAGAGGAGGAAGGGACAGGATCTTTATAATATACCAAACATGTTGGAAAACACTCAAGCAAAGTCCACTAGATAAGCTTGTCATGATAGTATATAGGGTAAAAAAACATTTAAAAGAATTTAGCATAATTGAAAAACAGGGACAGATTGTATGCACTGACTGACATGTCTACTTCGTAAGGATAATCTTTTGAGCCGATGCATGATAGTTTTTCATTGTTATTAATCACAGAGGAAGGTAATGTGGAATTGAAACAGATTGTTAATATAATCATCAACTACTAATAGCGTATTTTGCAATCAATAGTAGTGGAATTATTGCATATTCTATAAACAGGGTTGGATCCAGGAATTGTTTATAAGACCAGGAGTATTTGACTAAATAGAATAATTGGCAATTATGATTTAACATAATATATTGAAAAACCACTTCATTGCATAAAACTGAAGCATTGAAGTAACGTTATAATACACTAGCAATACCCCGCCACACAGCGGTGCTTGACGTATTGCAAAATAAGAATCTTGCTCAGTTATCATTCTCTACTATTGGTTAAAATTGCATAAGTTTCCCTCTCTTTTTCTCTTTTTTTCTAAACTATCTCTTCTTTCTCTTGTCCCCCACCTTTCCTTTCTTCAGATTTTTCTTCTTGAGTATGGAGACGCTTTTCATTTGTCAACCTCTCCTGCTTCTGAATCTCTCTGTCTTACAATCACAATTGTGGAATAAAGCTTTGCGAAACTTTAGCCTTCTTTTTCATACATTCACATTCCTTCTCAAAACTGACGCAGCCTATACTCGTCGATTCCACTGCTTTTTAGGTACAATTAATCGCCAGACTTTTTTGCCTTCTCTTCCATTCTTTTTTAAACTTACGCCACCTTACCTCGCCGATTACACCGGCTTTTTAGTTACAATTATTTCCTTTTGCCTTCTCTTGTGTGTAAACTATGCCGTCTTTCCTCGGCTATTAATCACTTTCTACTGAATAAGACGACACTGTACCCATTCGTGCAATGATGATACCTTACCAAACTGTTTAGGCTCATGAATTATTCATCAATATTGTGGCATCTTACCACAGACTATTTGGACTTCTTTGATATCACCATTGTTGTGTCTATGTCTTATCTGTGCTCCACTCCTATGTATACTTTGGTTTTGTGTCAATGGCATGTCATCATTCTTATATCAGTTGAATACTTGTTTTTGTCAGTCTGTCAGCAGCCTGTCTGTTGTATATCTGTTGCATGAGCTCTTTTAATAAAACTTTAAAAACTAAGAGATATTACCTCGGCGACAACAGATACTACAAATATGCATACTGTTGGTCACCGCCTTCGTTACTGACACATAAGCCATGCCTGTAGACAGAAGTTGACATTGGGGGATCAGATTTTGAAGACACAAAGCCACACCTGGTAATAGAAATAGTCAAAATGGCTTAAATTTGATACTACTGACTTATCACTAAGGAATTTAAGGTAAAAAAGTAGATTTGCTGTAATTTATGGTCAATTCCTATATATGTATAGAATTCATTTTTGTCATCATGAAATAGAAGCTTATTCAGGTAAAATAGCTACATTGTATAACAATATTGTGGTTTTGTGCAACCTAACAAGGCAAGCTCGCTCACCATGAGTGTGGACATATGTATGTCATTTTGTTCTTTGACCCTCACATTTTTGTGTTTTTTTTGCGGTTCACCCCTTCCCATACCTCCACTAAACAGAATCTTTTGGTTTAGATATCCTAGCTATATCATTCAAGGAAATTTAAATTTCCCCTTCATATTAGGTTGTTTCTGAATGACACAAGATGCACTTAGGTCTTAAAAACTTACTGTTAGACTCAATATTGTGCAGAAATTCTATAGAATTTCTTGTTTTTTCAAGTCGCTAAATGTTATGGCAATTGGTTACTATGATATTGAAAACCTTTACCAGGCATAATAAAAAAAACAACTGCATGGATGGTACGTATGCTCCTTAAACGCACGCGTGTGTTCCCTTTTTCTCCATAAAACACGGTTTTTTAGGCTTGACCCCAGTTTCTTCTTATGCTACAGCATTAAAAAAGTCATACTTTAAACTTAGACTCACAATTCTAAGAGAATTCCTGTAAAATGCTTATAATTTCAAGTCTTGAAAGTTTGTTGTGACGGGTCACTATAGCATTGAAAACCCTTTACAAGATGTAAATTCAAATACTAGCCATTTTGTTGGAGCTTATAAGTGCCACTTGTTGGTTGTAAGAGCGACTGGTAGTCAGAATGGCTTCTAAAGAAGTTACAACTACTCAGGGGAAGCTGAGATAACATCATTAGTTGAGTAAATTTTGAGAAAAAATGGAACTGGTCAATCATTAGAACCCTATCCATTTATGTAAAAGAGAAGCAACATAGCTACTACCCCTATAATATACATGCTTTTGCAGACTAAGTCCATTATCACAAACATTATACAGGATTTTTGTCGGGGAGGGAGAGTCTTAGTGTACTTAGCCACACCCACTTTTGTAACCTACAATGTTTTGATGCACATCTTTACATACTGATCAGTAAGTGGTCCTATGCACTAAATGGCTTAGTTTTTTGATAGTGTATGGGGAGACTCAAGCCCAAGGGGGGTGGGGAGAGATCCCTCTCTGTATGGAACCCGATAATCTAGACCTGAGAGCATCTTGTTAATCTTGCTCATTCTCCAATAAAAATTACACAACTTACTTCTCCCATTTTAATTCTTTCTAGTATGGAAATAAATGGAGTTAATTTCAAAATTAAACATTCTTTGGTAATTGCCTGAAATGTCACTACGTAATTTTGAAACTCCTAGTCTTTGCTGGTACACTCTGATTTCCTTAGTTGAGAAGAAATTGGTGAAACAGATACTTGTAAACCAAATGAATCCATTCACTTTTTCTGGCATGTGTTAGATTCTAGTGACCCTTGTATCAATTCTGGATTCTCTCTGCAACTTGTATCTGTAGATGATGGTGACAATGACATATTCATCACTATTATAACCATTCAACTGGATAGGATGAGAATTTTTATTTTTTTCTTCAATTTCCAATCTTTGTTTCTTTTGTGTTGTCTCCTGTACTACATTTACTGGCACATGAGTACTATCAATCTTTCCTCCGTATAATTTGATTTTCAGCTATTCATCTTGTGAAGGCAAGTGCATCTCTTGTAAGCTTCTTTTTCTGTAAACTTTCAAACGTGCAATATTGGCCCTAGTCTTGACAATATTGCCATTCCTTGACAACTCATACAACCCCTTACCCATACATCTATTGACGATGTATGGTCCTAGCCATGTAGGCTCAAGTGTGCCACCTTTTCTCTGCTTCTGAGCAGTATTCTCCAGAAGTGCCTCTGTCCCTACATTTATAGTAGCCACTTCATGCATTCGATCATAGGTATTTTTTGTTTTTCCTGTGCTTTAGTTATATTGATCTCAACTTCATTGAATACTTTCTTTCTTGATTCAAGTAAGGATTCCATGACCTCATCCAGCTTCTCTTCATCACCATTTTCTTCCTTACACGCTTGGAGGCTTTCACTGTCAATGGGTAGCCTCATATCTTGCTGTAAAAGCATGTAGTAAGGTGAATGTTTTGTTGAACCTTGAAACGATGCCAGATACCCCATGAGTACGCAATCAATTTTGTCATCCCAATCACTTTGCTCTTCATTACTTAGCTTTGCCAAACATTGACAAAGAGTTTAGTTTAAGCGCTCAGTTAGCCCGTGGGTCTATAAAAAGAAAATTGATTTTTAATATGGAAACTAAAATGATTGTTTAAATGTATCTAAAATTAAAGTATACTCAAATTTTTGGTTAGGTAATGTTTTGGAGTCCGATAATGCAAATTATTTTGAAATCTGTGTTTATTATGACAAATGCAGCTGTTAAATTACAACTTACGGCATTTCGATTTACTTGAGGGAAGCACTTGTAATTCGGTGGTGATTTTTGGTAATGGAGTAGAGTTCACTGGACAATATATTAATAAATTCACTTCCCTGGTCAGTAATCAAAATATGAGGGCAACCAAATCGACACATTACCTATGAAGAAAAAAACAACTGTAGTTAATTAACATATTTAAAGAATAGCAAAAAAAAGTACTGAATAAATGAATTTGGAGATTCCAACTGCATGCTTCGATGGAAGGGGCTGCTTCTTCCCACTTCGAAAAATAGTCTGTTACTGTAACTATATATTTATTACCCCTTGTGGTGTCAGGAAGTGATTAAATCCATTCCCATTTGGTAGAATAACTTGGGTTTGACTGGAATAGGGTGGAGTGTACCTACTGACTTATTCAGCTTGTTTTGACGCTAACAACGATCACATGACACCACCTATGTGACCTAGTGGCAGCCATTCACCTCTTTCTAGTATCCCTTGATCAACTTTGGCACCCTCAGCATCTTTTTCCAGTACTCCAATCTATCATAAGATAATGATTCAGTCATTCTCGGCTGAAATAATTATAATAATAGGAATTTTTCTCTTTTTAACAGCCAATATTTTAATTATAACTTAACCCGACATTTCGACTTCTTGCCGAAGTGCTTTTCAGGGGTCAACTGAGATCGAACTCTCCATGGTGATATAATAACACAAAGTAAACAGCAAGATTTCTGGAGGGCATGCTTACTGTTTAGTATTATGTAGAGCCAAACAAACTTGGTAGTGCAGAGACACCGAACGGGCTAACTAGAGCATTCTTATTCCTGCAACTAGATTATGTATGTATACGAGTATTGTGTATGCATACACTTCCCAGTCCACTCTACCTTGCCTCTGTGTCCTCTATGTGAAGCATCTATCACATGCTAAATACACAATTTCTCTTCCGAAAACTTTGCCAACAGCGATACTTCACTATTGATTCAAGGTATCAATGGTTGATATAAGTAAATTACAGCTACAAACTGATTGGAGCATGTTCTTATTATATTATATTTATTATATAGCATGGGTGAAGAAATAAAAATATATTGCTTAGAGCAACTAGCTATACAGAGTAATGTGAACAACCACGTAATAAGGATAAATGCAGCTATTGCCTTTAAAATATTCAAAATTAGGGCAAACATACTTTGTATCAAGCAACAATATGTGTAGAGGCTGACACATTTGCTTGCACTTATGCACACTGAGGGTTAACATGCCCAATGAATATACACTAAAAATGAGAGTATTAAAATATAGTCTAAATTTCTTTTACCATTTTAATTTTTAGAATAGAAATTTTATCTTTGCTAAGTGCCTGAAATTTCCTCACATAATTTTGAAACTTCTAAGCATTGCTGGCACATTCAAATTTCTTTAACTGAGATGAGGGTGGTAAAACAGTTTCGATACAAATTATATATTTTTTATAGTGCCATTTTATATTATTAAATTGAGAGATATACACTAATATTTAAGCATGGATGTACATTGCTCAACATTCTAGCTAACAATGAGGGGACAAATTCTTGTAGCGTAAAGACCAAGTAATACTTCAAAGGAAAAATGAATGAAATAGAATGTAAGAACATGTGACAGCTATACAAAAAAAATTTTCTTTCATAGCATAATACTTATTTCATTTAGTAGCACGTGAGTATTTTATTCTACTCTTCATCAGACATTAGCTACTTTCTTAAATTTTATTTTTGGTTTCAAATTCAATTGCAAATTGCAACTATAGCCTTAGTTACCAAATAATTTTTTCTATCATTTGTTCTATGTTGACACTCAACGACAAAGACGGCAGAGACATTACGGAGAGGTGTCCAGTAATTGCAGCAATTCTAAGGAGCCACGACGCATAGAATATTTTCATGTGTTGTGCGCTCGACTCCACTGAACCGGCGGAAGTGATGGAATTAGAGACAGGAGAATCAATATCACTGCATTTTCAGCGAACTTAGTCAAAAAGAACATTCCAGCCCACCCATCTACATTACCTATTTTTCGCAATTCAGCTCAATTGGTGAGATAAAATTTACAAAACGGCTTAGTCTCTCCTAAATCTTCTTTTAACCAGTTACTCTTCCACCTTCTTCAATTCAATCATCTCTCCTTTATTTAGCTCCTCACAGTCAGCTCTCCAGCCTAGCTCCTCACCGTCAACTTTCAAGTCAAGCCCCTCACAATCAGTACTCCAGCTTTGCTCTTTACAGCCAATCTCCAGTCTAGCTTAGCTTTTGAATCAAGATTTGGTCAACCTTTACATGATGACAAAAGTTTGAAAGATGTAAGGCCATGCAAAAAGTTTGTATTTACAGTATCTGACATTGATGAACAGCTTGCGATGGATAAGGAAGGATTTTGATTACATAAGCAAAATACAACGAAAATACCATGAATGTAGTGCTTTTACATTGCAAACAATATACCAGAAGGGGTGCCTTTAATTTTCATAACGGCAAAGAAATTATAACACTTCACTTGACCTTGCTTCACTTACATACACAGTTGAGTAGAACCATGGGATAAATATTAGTTTAATACTGATCCTGATTATCTTATCAGCATAATTCATCTTTACACAGGTAGATCAACACAAAATACATGCCCACAGTTTGGGAATGAGTTCCATTCTGGACCATACACATCAGCTGATGGTCGGGATGACTTAAGTTGCTTCCTTGTACGAGATTGCTTATCCTCTCATTCTCTGTGGCTTGGATTTCCTTCATACGTCTGTCCTATGTAGCTGTCACAACTGTTGCTTAATCAGACAAAGTCTTCTTCCTGTTGCTTCTCACTGTAGGAGGGTCAGCATCAGCCATGTTAAATTATGCAAGATGAGTAGCTTGGCTAATTAAGCTGCTTTTTTTCTTTCAAATGAGTCTTCTCCATAGATATAAGGGATTGTACAGTGGGACTTCAGACTGCCGCAAACTTGTACCGCACAGACACAAAGGCACAAAAAACAACAACAATTAAATAAGTGATACAACTGTGAATACATTGTGGTGGATTGGTTTTAAAAAATCAGGCTCTGCTTTGTGACAGCTGATATTAATTATATAATATTGGTGCATAGTGTACATACATGTATTATCAAAGCTTGCCTATGCTATACACAACTAACATTAAATATTCGACCCCAGGAATTTTTTTCTAATAAGGCCCTGGTCTGGTATCTAGGATTTAGAAGCCAATATACCACCTTGATAGCATGCCCATAGAGATGTAATCCAGGTTCCTCTTTAACAAAAGTGAATGTTATCTTAAGTAGGCGATAAATAACATTGGTCATCTATTATATAGTCAGCAGTTCTGCATCAAGGAAATTTGAAAGTAGTGATGTAAATTGAAACCAATGTATAAGGGAGAACTTCTGTTGTTTGTTGTAGTTGTTGTTTTTCATACTAACCACTCCATACAGTTCACTTCTGTTATCAAAGCATTCTAGCATGCATATCAATTTAATGTATGTCTAGTGGTTTGCTTTAGTACAATTAGTAAGCACAAAGAACATCTTTCGTAGTCAATTTTTACATTTTATCTTTGCTTTTGCTTAGACCATGCCATTGAAAAAAATTCATTCTAGTTTTTTTATGAAGGGTCAAAACTTGGTAATTACAGGAACTATTTTATAAGACTTGAAGGTTGTTTTTTTTTGTAATTTTTACAGCCATTACTGCTCCCAGCTCCTGTCCAACATTTGGAACAACTCCCCAAGTTTCAAACATGTATTCTATCTTTAACGGTCTCTTTCTTAATGTACGATCTCCATCACAATGCCATGGAAATGTAACACAATGGAGATTTTGTTTCCAAAGAAGTAGTACAAGATCTAATGAAGTACAGTTTATGATATTTAGACAAAATGGAAGAACACAAACATATGACAGAGTGGAGGGTAGCCACATGGTATTCCAAGAAAGTAATCTGCCAGTAACAGAATGCAGATCTATAGATGCAAATCAAGCATTTGAAATCCAGCCTAATGACATTATTGCTGCTTGCTTGAAAAATCAGGGAAGTACAGATCCTTTGAGAGTCACTAGCTTCTCCATGCAAGAAGCTCTTATAATTACCTCAATTAGTAATGACTGCGTAGACGATGATCTAAACTCATTAAATCTAGTCAGTTTAAATAGTAGAACCAGAAACCTGTTACTTGTGGAAGCAGTTATAAGTAAGTTGCATACTATTATAGAACACAAATATTATTGTTGTTTTTTTGTTTGTTTGTTTGTTTGTTTTTAATTCTTCTGACAGATACTACTACAGAATACAGAATTGGACACAATCCTGCCCCATCCACTCCCATACCAACATCTGGTATTTTAATTAACAGTCAGTTTCCTGCCCAAGGCAGTGGATTAGTGACTTCTTGGAATTATTGCTATTATACTGACCCACTATCATTTTCTGACACTTATTCTGCCACATTTGCAGTCTGGAGTAATGACAGCATGTCCTCTAGTGTTACTATGGTAACTGACAGTTCTCTAACAGTTACATTACAAGCTCAATACACTATTGCATCGATATACTGTGTAGTGGTCGAGTTAGAACCTGAGGACCATTTCATAGTGAGGGAGGGAGACTATGTGGGAGTGGCACTGCCAATGACTAATGCTATACCAATGGTAGGAAGAGCAAGTGATAATACACTATTACTTACTTCATTCAGCACAAACTTGTCAACACTTTCTTCAGATTCACTCATCCCAGCTGCTAGTTCTCTACACCTTTATGCTAATATTGGTAAAGTCACAGTTGGGAAAAATTGGCAATAATAACATGTGCCAATTATAGACACAAAGTGTAATCGAAAAGGGAAGGGCCAATTTGAAAATTTAGTAATACTGTTTATTTTCCTAATATATGTATTTTGCCAGGCAATGTTAATTTTATAATAACAGCACAGAGGACTTCGACAAGCAGTCAAAATGTTGGGTTAAGTTACAATTCAACATATTGGCAGTTAGAACTTAGAATATTTACTATTAGAACTTAGAATATTTACTATTATTGTAATTATTTCAGCCGAGAAGTCATTTACAATAGATAGAATTAGTTTATTGGTCAAAATCTAGGATTGTTTGGTAACCAGAAGATATAGAGTAGAGTGAAAATTATGTACAGGACTAAATAGAAGTTGTTATAAGTGTATAGGGTAAAGTACCGTTCTGGGTGGGGGGGGGGGGGGAAGGATAAAAAATGAGCACAGGATATTTTGTTGAATTTGTTTTAAATGTTGACATTTCTCTAACATTGTATAAATAGCCTTGCGTTGCTGGTAATGTATGAAAATTCAGATACACGTACTATGTTTAAGCACAGTCATTCTGACATATAGCTATAAATATAATAAACATATTATCATTGATGTAATATTGCACTTGAGTGGCTCCAAAAGAAGATGCAATAGCTATATAATACACATACACATAATAATATATATAATATATAATATATAATACTTGTTACATGAGTCAGAGTGTGATATGGCAAAATATTTCATGAGCAGGCTAACTTATTTTCATGAGCAATAGGCAAGTGAAATTAAATAAAGCCTGAGAATGAAATATCTTGCCATATCACTCTGAAGAGTGTTATAAGTGGTTTATCTCTACTCTGGATATCTTCACTGCTGTAGTTAGTACTAGGACTGGTAACTCACACCGTGTAAAGTTGGCTGTAGGGGCTCCCCAAATCCCCAGCTTTTATTTTATTTACATATTTAGTTTTCTACTTAAAACACTTGAATTTTACTTTTGAATTTGTTCTTCGAAAACTCAGTCTGACATTTTATTTTTAGTTATTCAATTGCACAAACTTTAATTTTAGTATTGATTTTACTAGTCTTAGTTAGGCAGCTAAAAAGGTTTTTTTCTTATTAAAATTGATTTTAGTTTGTTTATTTAAACACTAGATCAGAATTGGGATCACAGCATATAGCGCATCACATTCACCTAAATGAACCATAGTAATGCAATAAATAGCAGCTGTTTGTTAACTGGAAACTATACCTTCATGAGAGTATCACTTTATTTAATTGGTTTTCAACCACTATAGTGGAGATATTATAGTGAAATGAAAAGCTAACTCCGGAGAAGGGTTTCACAGCATAATCATGATGAGTCAGGAAAACAAAATAACGGTAGAACAACATATTGTATATAAGGCACAAAACTTGGGGAGAAAGGGGTGGCTTTTTTTTTAAAAGGACTAAGCCTTCCCATCTTCATACCCCCCTCCCCCCTCCTCCTCCCCTAAAATTATGGTATATAATAACATGGCACAGTTAATCTAAATAAAACGCTAAAAATGCCTCACCCCACAGAAATTTCCTTTAAACAGTTATTGTTTTCTGTTATTTCAATGGAAATTATTATGGAAAATGTTCTACTAGTCAAAGCTTCAATCCGTGAGTATTGAACCATGTTTTGTTTTGTTTTGTTTTACATATTTCATCAATTGTGTTGTAAATATTGTGTATTAATAGAAGCTGTGATCGTTGGATGCATTGCTGGACACAGATATGCCTCATCCTCATCTATTACAGCATCTGGGATATTTATTAATGCTGCATTCCCAGCTCAGTGCACAGGATTAGTCACATCCTGGAATTACTGCTACTACGCAGACATGCCTTTAATTCAATCCTTCATGGCAGAGCTTGGGGTGTGGAGAAATGCAAGTTTATCTTCTACTCTGGTCATGGTGAAGAATAGCTCTCTGAAGGTTGCATTACAATCCTCAGTCACATTAGCTTCTATAGTGTGTAAGCAAATTTCACTAATGCCTCGCAGTGCCTTCACCGTACAAAAAGGAGATTATGTAGGAGTCATTCTCCCATTAAATAATCCTATACCAATGCTGGGTCTGGAAATGGTGAGTGACAAGAGCTTACTGGAACATCCTCTGGTTCCTGATAGTTCTTCTCTGTCATTCAGTACCTTCACAAGGCGAAGAGGAGTTCTTCATCTTTATGTTAACATCGGTGAGTAATGGGAGTTCACTTCAAAATAGTATGTACTCCATAGCACAGATGTTTTTTAGTGAGTGGGATGTCTCTAACACAACAATATCACTGTGAGATCAAGCTTGGAACAAGTCACGAAGTCAATAAAGAAAACAAGCTTAATGAATTAATTTTGCAAAAATGTATATTTAATAAAAACGCCAATTGAAAAGGATTAGCTACTGAAGTATACTATTTGGATAAATTTTTAATCCATTAAATCTTCAATTGATTTACAACTAGCAAATTATTGTTATAATTTACATAAATTTCTGATCCATTTAATCTTTAATTGATTTAAAACTAGCAAATTGTAGTTATAATTTACATATGGCAATATTACACACAGTACTTATTACGATTGTGATATGTTTCAATAATTCCTGATCAGGTTATTATTATCATGAGCCAGATGCAAGAGTAAAAGTAAAGCCCCGAAAGTGAAATATCTTGCCATACCACTCTGCCAAGTGTAATATGTGGTTATTCTATGCTAGATATCTTCACTGCAGTAGTTTGTATAGGGTTGGTAACTCATGGTGTAAAGTTGGCTGTAAAATTCTCTAAGGGCTCCCCACACCCTCAGCTGATAATATTTTAGTAGCCACTCTTATCTGGTTGGGTAAGTTTCACTAGAGAAAGATATCTATACAGAACCAAGAGAAAGCTAGGCCAATTGCTATAACTAGTAGCGTATCAGTGGATAATGAGCCTGCATAATTCTCACAGTCAATACATAAAAATAACACTGTGAAGATATCTAGCATAGAATATATATTATATATATATATATACACGTACATTAGCTGATGAATTTTTGTTGCTAACTAACTTACCAGTTCATCAAACTGTTAAAAAACGTTATGAATTCAATATTAGCTCATTTTGTGTACTTAACATTCCCAAGCCAATAATTCTTAAATTTAGGGTTTAGATTACTGATAATTAAACATGGTGCAGTAATCTCAGTATAGGTAGAACTGGCTTCCATGGGTAACGCCCCCTATCGTAACATGAAATTTCTACTGTAATAGTAACTATTTCCATCTCGTGAATTAATTTGGTCAATTTTAGCGGAAATTGTACAGCAGCGTATTTGAGTCATTGTCACTTAATTAAGAAATTAATAATAAAAAGTACTTTATGTAAAGTACATACATATTTTAGCAAGTATAGCTATAAATACATGTATAATATTTTACACTAACACCAATGCCAGATACTGACCAGAACTTAACCGGTACCCAAACGGCATCTACATCCAAAACACCTTCTGATGGCACTACTTTATTGGCAGATGAGAGAAGAACTACCAGTGGAGGTGTCATTGCAGCTATTGTAATTGTTGCATTGTTAATTACTATACTCACTGCTACTGCTGTTACTGTAGTGGTGCTGTTTGCTATTCGGTGGAAGAATAAGTCTAAGTCTGAAACACAGGGTGGCATTCAACATCACATCACTGAAGAAATGGGTAAACTTCTTACTAAAATCTAGTCTAAATATATTATGTAATTTACATAATTTCAGCTCCATAAATAATTAGTTTCAGTTTGTGTATCATTAAAAATTTGATTCTAAAATTTGTTTACTAATGATACTAACCGAGCTAAAATGTTCAGATAGTAAAAATTTGTGTTATTTTCTCTAGAAAACCTGTCAGCAAATCAAGGAACAGCTGTATATCGGACCTCTTCAAATGCAGCATATCATTCAATTATCAAAAAAGAATCAGAACCTATTGAAGCTGAACAAAATGTGGCATATGAAACTGTTACTACAGAAGCTGTTGAAGCTGAACAAAATGTTGCATATGAAACTACTGTTACTACGGAACCTGAAACTCAGCAAAATGTGGCATATGAAACTGTTACTACAGAAGCTGTTGAAGCTGAACAAAATGTTGCATATGAAACTACTGTTACTACGGAACCTGAAACTCAGCAAAATGTGGCATATGAAATTGTACCAATGGATTCAGCTACACATACTGAATTGATATATGACTGTATTAATTGATATATTATTTTAATATGTAAATTAAAATAATAGTGTAGTAATTTCTGTATAGGTGTAGTATACATTTTCTTGCTCAAAAATTCATTCTTTATTAAACACATTTCTCAGATTCATTGCAAATGGAAGAGTTCTGTTCTCAATAATGTTGTTTTGGTTGAACATTCACATTTTAGTTTTAGTTATAGTTTTTTACAAAAATATTTCAAGAATTTTAGTCTTAGTTTTTCACTAGCAAAGACTACAATTTGAGTTTTAGTTTTTGTTTTTCCAATGTACTAGTTTCAATTCTAGTTTTAGTTTTAGTTTTTCAAATTTACTAACTCCCGTTTTAGTTTTAGTTTTGGTTTTTAGAATTCAAATTATTTTTAATTCAAGTCATCAATTTTAGATAGTTTTTGTTTTTCAAAATGCAGACATCTATTTAGTTTTTGCATTCCCTCATTATTGTTAGCTGTCTTTTCAGCTTTTGTTTTGTTTTGTTTTTCTAACAGGATTACAATAATTTATTTTTTTTAAGTAATTATTATTACGTAGCCAGTCTCTACTTACTGAACGGATAGCAAATACAGCAGGAGACTGAATGATTAAATGCACGTGCTAAGGGAGGTGGCTGGGCTAGATAGTCGAGCAACCGCAAACGGCTGTCCAACAGTCTGCCTTAGCCAAACAATTTCAGGTGCTACGAAGAAACAATTGGGTAAAGGGTTTTGCTTCCTGGGACTACCACTGGTCATTCGTCTTCTTTCAGAGATGTCACTACTAATAGTTAACTATAATTGTTAATTTAGATTAAAAAAGTTTTAGTTGTTATTCAAGAGCTCTATGACTTTTAGTTTTTGTTTTAGTTATTATCATCCTATGTGAAATTTAGAAATGTTTTAGGTGTAACTAAAATTAATTACAGTTTTAGTTTTAGTTAACCAAAACAACACTAGTTTTCTAAACCATACATGAGCCTGTTTTTCAGGAAGCAGAACCAAGTAGCTGCTATGGGACAAAATTTATGTCCAAATGCTGAAGAAAATAATGACTGGAAAAATGTCATGTGTTGTAGTTTTTTTTACTTCTGGACATCATTCATTGTACTTTTAATGAGAAAAATGAAACAATTGTAAATCACTGCCAGTCTCACTTAACTCTCCAAAAAGACAAAGCAATGGCATATGATCAGATTGTACGAGAAATCTCAACCCCACAAAGAAACATGGTACTTGAACTTCGAATATGACAGCTAAACATATTGCAAGCTGGGAGTAGTTTTCTTAGCTATTGTACCTAAGTGTTTTTGAGGCATGTGCAGATGTCACCATCTGACATAGTGTGTGATAATACTGCATCAATGGTGTATGTCAGGCCCTCTTCTTCTTGGCTAGGTCCACCCAACAATGCTAAACTAATTCCCTTTGTCAGTTCGAGTTAAATCATTTTAATAAATCCAAATATAAAGATAATGAAGAGAGAGTGTCAGAGTATCCGAGTCAGACTCTATGACTGTCCCTGGTCCAGCCCTTTTATATACTGCCAATGGGATGACAAAGACAAGAAAATATACTGTAAACTGACCAACCACAAAGAGGATAATGAACTATTAAACTAACCAATCAAATGAGAGAACAAACATTCACACAAATTGTAACAAATATAATGTAGAGGCAACATAATAATGATACTTTGTCTGAATAAAGTTGTAAAGAAGTGTAATTGTCTATGAACTGTTAGTGCGGGCAAGTAAGAGACATAACAATTAGATAAAAATTTGCCTTAATAACAAGAACACCAATAAACAACAAGTACAGAAATATTTCTTCAATCAGATTTCGTCTTCAGTAGGGTGTAGTCCTAGATAATCAATCTTGGACATCAGAACCAAACATTTACCTCCGCTAAGTTTCAACCCAGCTTCTTCAATATTAGTAAGAACTTTATCAAAGAGTTTGTAAGTGGTCTCACCTGAAGTTTTAGTTATTACAATGTTATCAACATAAGCATACACACCCTTGATACATTTGCAGTAAAATTTTCCACGTCTTTGAAATATGTCTGGGGCTGATGAAATATCACATGGTGGTAATCGGTAATAACGAAATAATTTCTTATGGGTATTAATGTTTACCATTTATTCTTTGAAGATTATTTTTGTAAATATTGCTGGTGACAAATCATGTTTTGTGAAAAAATTTCTACTGACATACATATTAGACGCTAATAACTATAAATGATCCACGTTTGGGGGTATGGTTTCACTTGCAATGCATGGTTTATTTATACAGTGTAATCCTCACAAACTCGTATTTGTAATGGAGAATAACATCTTTAGCGACACAAGCCATTCCTGGATGAACCGAAATCTTTCTTTTTCTTTTGTTTGTATTGAGACTAATATGCTTATTTATTCATTGATTGTTAATTTCAAGTATTTACCTAATTATTCGTTAAAACCTTTTCCTACTTCATGCACCCGTGGTTTACGATTCATATTCCCCCCAAGTAATAACAAACAAACCAAATACTCAGCAAACTTTCAAAGACATTCTTGTATCATGCTCACCTAGGATGTGGATGTGTCCACTGGTTTTCTATAAATATACCAGCCGGTTTGCTCACCCCATCAGTAAGTCTGTCAGTTCTGTAATTCACACGACAGTTATTAATTAAAATATTACTTAATTAATAGCCATGAGGCTAATTACTGCTCTTTCAGTCCTGGCAGATATGGGCAGCCCTCAACCACATGATCTCCTCCTATTCCAATTCCATCGAGATTGCCACTGCGAGGCACCATCTACCGGGTACAAGTTGTCTCTTATTAACATGGGACAGCCATTGCAACAGTATTTATCATTAAAATTCACTATACCAGTACTATTGGTGCAGCCCAAGAAGAAATTTAATTAGAGATATAGTACTATTTTGTTCTCCTAATTTGCCAAGGACCACCTCTAAGTGGTACAAAATACAAATAGGACTACTAGTTATAAAGTTGTGTCAGAATACAATTCCCGGTTATCCTTTGTTGGGGGAAAATGGCGTGGAATTTCACTACTGCAGTCACGATGAGCCATTTCCCACACACCAAGATTTCTTTCTGCCAGTTGATACGTTTGTCTTTCTGTACATGTATTTTTGTAACTACCCTCCACACTATTTCAAGAGTTATTTTCATCATACAGTCGAATATACAGACATTCCAAAATTATTCTGGCAAATAGATACAAACCAATGAGGTATGTCTATATTTTACCCACTTACCCAAACTAAGTAAGTTTGACCACAGTTGTATGAGCACAGAATGATAATTCAAAGCTAGCTTTATAGTTATTACAGGAAGTATAAGTTAGGAACAATGAAAGTTTGATGAGAACAAATGTATAAAAAATTGAAATGAATTTTAACGTTCACATCAGAAACTACAGCACTTGCTTGATTACATGGGGTTGCCACTCAAGACTAATTAATTATGACATATATAACGGTGTAGTATTGAATTTTGTCCCCCCCCCCCCTGTAAACTGTCCCCAGGGACATTTCTCCCAGGACATTATTCACTGGTGAATAGTGTCCCCGTACAGTGAATAACGTCACTAACCTAAAGTAATAATAAACACTGTGAGACTTCTGGGTTAGCTCTAAGGGTCCTTTTTTTGTCATCAATTATTAGAGTGCTACGTACTTTAATGCAACAATAAACACTGTGAGACTTCGAGGGTACTCAGTTTCACCCTGAAGGCCAACCTAGGGAAAAGTGAAGGTAAGAGTATGACTAACATTGACCGAAGCCAAACTTAACCACTTGTGTAAAGAAAATCACAAGCTGCTAGCTACTCCAGTTCAAAACTGCATAACTCTGACAACCTCCAATTCTTTTCTAATAATGTTAAGTTTAGGTTATAGCTAGTTAAGAGGTTTTTTAAATCAATTAGTCTTACATTTAATAATTACTCTGGCTATAACTTTGGTAATTGTTCAAGGTTGTGGCTATAAATTTGTAGTGAGCTAATTAAAACTAAGAAATTCAAGCATAATTTTTTTGCAAGTCATCAATCACTTCAATAATTATCACCTCCTGAACTCCAGAAATTCATAAGCTGGTGATTGTTCTTCTGTCAGCAGTTAGCATTTCATGTGAAAGAACTTAACCACACCTATACAGATGGACAGAATTCACTATGAAGTCATCATTAAGAGCAGATTATCAGGTATTGAACTGCCTACTTTGTGTCATAACTATTCATCTTACTGTAGTATAAAATACTGTTGCTTTAGTTTCAAGTTTTTTAGTGACTAAAATAACTAATAAAAAAAAAGATCATCAGCGTTGAAGTATAAGCTCTACTGGCCAGGTAGCTAACCTACATGAATGAACAAAAGGTTAAGTTTCCGCTCTAGTGTAGTTGAATGTGAAAATGACAGTCTTAAGCAACAATTCTCTTGTCCTTCATATGCTACTTCAAAATTGTTGATGTCAATTTTCATGATTAATTCACTCAAACATCAAAGTGATTGTTTTAACATTTATCAATGAGAGCATCCAAAACACTAATACTAGATCTTCTCTTCTGATAAAATTACTTTAAAGCATATTTGAAGTAGTACTTGTCAGAAACAAATCCCAAGTTTATGTATTATATATATAATAATTATATATATGTACAGTATATTATAATAAATTTGCCAATAGCAATCATCACCAGTTTACATGTTCATAAGACAACATGGCTATATAAAAAGTTCTTTATTGAGAGCATGTTGGATAAAAACTAATGGTGTATAATTCGTGAAAGCTACATGTAATTCTATTGCAGCTTCAGTTTCTTACTGCAGCTAAACATTTTAGCCATTAATTTAAAACACTTATAAATTACAAATACTAGAAGAATTGCTGTAGCTGTACAAACCAGCCATACGTCAGCATTGTAGAATTCTATCCAACTCCAGTTATACTTGGCATGTGCTGGCATCAGATGAGAATATCCCTCTCTTCCATAAAACTCTAACAATTCCATGGTTCTGTTCATTCCACCCGCTAACTTGAACATTGTTTTCAGCTTTTTTAAATTTGCACGATATTCGTCTTTTTCCAATGTCAGTATAGCATGTTCCACATCATTTACGGTCAGAGTATCTGAATTGAATTGAAGACCTAGCTTGTTGTGAAATAACCTTCCCACACTCTGAGCTTGTTCCATCATTTGAGGGAGCCCAATAATTGGAACACCATTCCATAAAGCTTCACTTAAGCCATTGAATCCGCCATGGAGTATGGCACAGTGGATGGTTTTAGATGCTAAGACACTTGCTTGAGAGTCCAAGCAGAAATAAACACTCTCTCTTTGTCGATGTCATATTCATCAAGAAACCAGTGATTTTGTTTCTTTAATGACCAAAGTAAGTTATATTGAGTTTTCATAACCCCTCTGAATATTGATCTAGCAGCTTCTTTATTTAAAGAATAGATAGACTCCATACTGACATACACCACACTTCTCTCTGACTTCTTACCAATCCAATCTTTAAGCTCAGGATATTCAGATAAAGGCTCCAAATCCTCAGAAATATGTGGTCCTACGTAGTTAGTTAATGGTGTCAGTGTTCTAGAATACTCAAATCCAATAACCATAGGCACAATATGGAGTAAGTAAATGCCAGGTGCTTCATAAAGCTGCTTTGTGGTTATTGAAGGGCAAAATGGGGACATTGCCAAATATTGAGGATATGCCAAAAAGTAGTTGAGTATATGCTTAACGACAACTCCTTCTACTAAACTTACAAGACGTTGAAAAAATGACAAGTTATCCGATACGTGTCCTTGCAACAGTCCGGGCCATGGCCATTGAGGCTGCTCACTTATGAAGACTGGCAGAGTACATCCAATCAAAACCACTGGAACAGTCCACTGAGAATTGATACACATCATAGGTGCCATGACAAATTCATTACCTACAATGAGATCATAGTTTTGAGCCTGCACAGTCTGGCTAAATTGCTGAATAAGGTTTTCTGAATATTCTAACATCGTATTCCTCATTAAAGTAATTATTCCAGACTTATTGAGCAAGCTAGCAGAATTGACGAATGAAAATTGCTCCACTTGGAAGAGATAAGGACGGGCATGGTGGCTTGTGATCAAACTTTGTAAGCTTGGAAAGCTGGCCTGGTTTGTTCCCACCATGAATGTGACATTATGGCCTCGAGAGGACAAAGCCTTTGACACCTTCAATAAAGGGTTGACATACCCTCTTGCTGGAACAGTCATAATCAAAAAATTTAATGGACCATTCTGGATTTTTTCATTAAACGCATCAGCTTTAAAAGAAGACAACGCTACAGCGATCAGAATAGCGTAAGTTATCATCTTTACATGTACTTGTAATTTTTGTTCCGACCACAACTAAATTAGGCACTTTTTGCGTACTGTTATATCTTTGGGGTTACCGGTGTAGGAGCGATATGGGGATCCCAGCGATACGCGCACCCCCATCCCTAAATCGCTAGGGAATCGGTGACTCCTGGGAGTCCCCGATTCGCTAGCGATTTAGAGCACACCCCCAGCGATTTGGGGTTCCCCCCGGCTAATGTCTCGTGGATGTGGTGGCCTGGTAAATTGTTCTTACATGGCTTCACCTGATCCAGTTCTTTCTTACATGGCTTCACCTGATCCAGTTCTTGCTAAGGCTTCCCTGGATCTACATTCTGCTAAAGCTTTCTCTAAACCTGCTAATAGCAAATACTCAGATTCTGCAATTACAAATTACTTAAAATCTGGTGTATATCCTGATGGTGTAGACAAAGTGTACAAGTCAGGATTACGAAAGAGATCTAAATTTTTTGTTTTAGGAGGTGGTCATTTGCATTATGTAGGAGGGAAGGACAAAAGAACACCAAGGCTGGTTGTACAAAGTGAGCAAGAGCAGCATAGATTGGTCAAGGTCACTCATGATGCCGCTCACCTAGGGAGGGACAAAGTATTATCACAACTAAATGAAAAATACTACTGGCCAGCTATGTATAGCCAAGTGTGTGAATATGTAAGTATATTTAAGTTTTTATATAGTTCCCTATTATAATTGGAATCAATATCAACATTCATAATCATGAGTTAGCAGCATAAATAACAAGCAATTAAAGTTGCATGACTTCTTATTTTATACTTGTATAGGACCAACTATACATATGGCTTACACTCTGCCAGTTAATTATTTAGTGTGAGTTAGATATGAATTCCTTTTGGAAAATAGCTAAGTGAAATTTTTTAAAAGTTTGATTAATGTCTGAAAATGTGAGGAATAATGAATAAAGAATATTATATTGTGATTGTACTTCAGATCAAGACCTGTGATATATGCCAACGACATAATCACAAATTGAAGAAGACAACATCTAGTTTGCATCCAATTCCTGTAAAATGTGAAGTTTGGAGGCAACTTGGTATGGATTTAATTGGCCCACTTCATCCAACTCCAAGAGGAAATAAATATATCATTACAGTCATTGATTATTATTCGAAATGGGCTGAGGCACACCCCCTTCATGATAAATCTGCAGCTTCTGTCGCTGATTTTCTTTACACGGTTAGAGTGGAATAACTGATGATTTGTGGCACTTTATTTATAACTATTCATTTAGATTACAGTGAGAGATATATATTAATTTCCTTATTCATAGCTTTTCTGCCGATTTGGGTGTCCCTCTACTATCATTAGTGATCAAGGGAGAGAATTTGTTAACAAAACCACAGAAGATTTGTTTAAGAAGACCCACACTAGTCATCGTATCACTACAGCTTATCACCCTCAGGTTAGATTTGTGTAGTGAATTATAAAAGTCCAATGCTTACCCAATAAATTGCTAGTACAGGAATCATTTGTACTTTCTTACAACGTTATTTGTGAAAAAAAAACTTTTTTTTTTTAGAGCAAGGGGACCCAGTTTGTTCTGAACCAATTCATTAGTATGGCACTAAGAGTGCACTACTGTAGCTCAATTATTCAGTGAATTTTGTGCTGGTTGACTTGGTGTAGAGCTCTGAGGTGCCCTTAATTTAGTCACCTCATTTCAAAAAGTTTTCTTCATAATAACTTTTAAGCATATTATTATAATTTCAGAGTAATGGCTTGACAGAAAGATTGAATCAAACCCTTAGTCGCTCATTGGCAAAACTAGTCAATAACGATCAAACCAACTGGGATGAGAAGCTGGAAACGGTATTATCTGCGTATCGTGTGTCCAAGCAAAAATCCACTGGATATTCTCCCTTCTTCATGATGTTCCATCGGCAACCGCTATTACCAATTGATTCTGAATTGCTGCAAAAAGTACAGGATGGTGAATCGGACGTGGAGGCTTTTATTGATAACATGATGCTAATTCGTGAAGATGTAAAAGAAGCTGCTTCTTTAACAATTGCAAAGTCTCAGAGTGCACAAAAAAAGTATTATGACAGCAGACATTCTACTGAGGTATTTATATTTAATTATTGCTTCAATTTTACTATGCTTTACTTATTGTTTAAATACTATATCTAATATTTACCAGAAAGTAACCAAGTATATATAATACTATTATGCCTTGTCTGAATATAAACAATGTTATCTTTTTACACTATTGTTGTAATAATGAACATCATTCTGTATATAGGAACTTCAGATTGGTACTAAAGTGTTAGTGGAAAACACTCAACATAAAGAAAGAAAAGGTGGTAAATGGGAAGATCGCTACAAAGGACCTTACACTATACATGAATCTCTTGGAAAAGGGGTATATACTTTGAAGAGTATGAGTGGCAATGTCCTGAAAAATAAGCACAATATTAGTCGTCTCAAGGTATGCTATTAACTACACTTTGTTTATTATTACATGATGTTTGTTTTTATAGATTTATGAAGAGCGTCTAGTGACATCCTCCAAAGTTCTTTCATCTAGTAGTAGTGTGATTGATTCCGAATCTTCAACACTTGGCGAGTCTAAAAGTTTTGCTAATATAGAAGAGCAGCTTTTTAATACTAGTTTATTGCGATTATGGAGAACAGGAGCTGAAGCAAAACAGTTGGAACCTCATGAAGATCTCGAAGTTGATGTACGTAATTTAGCAAGATAAATAAATGGTCTATCATCAATTCCTTTAGTTTGACATAAAGTGTTGAATACGCCTACTAAGAAATATAAATGTTTATTATAACAATCTCATAACATTTCTCTGTTTTAATAGGTATTAATGTAGTTCATTGAACTTAAAATTATTTTATAAAAGTTTAATAATTCAATTTATTAATAATTAAATTTCAAAATCTTTAATTGGGAATTTTAAGTTCAATACATTTTTATAGGACGCTTTAATAACTACTTATGTTCAAATAATTTTTTTTTGTCAGAACTACTTCATATGGTTTAAATTGTTCATTGAAACAGGTTGATAATAATAGGCTTATAAAGTAAACTGAATTTTTATTATGTAGTTGTCTCATCTCTGTGAATACAATGAATATCCTCTAAGCAAAGATGTGGATGTTGTCTTGTGGCAAGATTGCAGAGCTTATTATAATCAAGCAGCACTCGTAGAGGTAGATGAGTTTGTTATTGTGAATTCAGAAGTACATGAAGAATTTGATGAATACAAGAAGAATACAATTGGAAGAGGGTATAGCTATCTTAAAGTAAATGAACTCATTGAATTTTATCTCCTTCAAAATGACCACCTGAGCGGTAATGTTAAAACCTTATATAACAAAGCCTATCTCAAATTGAGTGGTAGTGATATTGATGAACTTTGTGATTGGCTGCTTAATCTTAGAAAATCCTATGAGCAAGAAGGAGTAAAAGTTTTTAGTACAGGTAATTATTGCTAGCTCGATTTAAAATTTGCTGTAGAAACCCACATCTTTTATTCCATTTAGAACCAGCTTCAAAGAAAAGGAAAACAATGGATATTGTTACCATAGAAGATGGAGGATGGCTTTCAGATATTCATATATCAGCTGCATGTAAAATTTTACAATTGCAATTTTCTGATGTAGCAGGGTTTCAGGATCCAATCAAATGGCAAAATAAATCTTTTAAGCGTATTAATGGCCCATATGTCCAAATTATTCACATCAATGGCAATCACTGGGTTACAAATGCTGGGGGATTCATTGTTCTCTGGTAAAATTTTACGACAGTAAGTATCGGAGCCTTTCAGAAGATGCTATTGAACAGATTGCTCTCATCACACAGCCAAGCCATAATTTTATAAATGTTGATTTGGAAACTACCCAGTTCCAGACTGGATATTCTGACTGTGGTTTGTACGCTATTGCATTTGCCACTGAAGTGTGTTATGGAAACAATCCAGCCAGTTATCGGTTAGTTATGAGAGCTAGCCAATTACTAACAAATGTGTTTATGATTTGTACTTTTAATAAATGTTCTTTGCAGATACGATCAAGGCAGCATGAGGAAGCATTTTATCTCTTGTTTGAATAATGACAATTTCCTTCCAAAGTAACAAAAGCCCTACCATTAGTGAAAAAGTTTAAGATAAAGCTTTTTTGTACATGCAAAATGCCAGAAGTAGGGAGTCAAGAAAACATGGCTTACTGTCCAAGTTGCCATCAATGGTTCCATAAGACTTGTGAACAAATTCCTGACAAAATTTTTAAAGATAAGAAGGAAAAATTTACTTGTTCAAAATGTACACAGCAAATAGTTTAACTGTAGTTCACTTTTTTAGCATGATAATGATTAATTTCGTGTAATAGAACTAATTGCTGCAACAATCATCACTATTTGTCATTAAAATGAATTATTGAGATCAACTTACTACTATTTTTATGCTATTTTTAGATAGCTAAACTAAAGAGATATAGATAGAAATTTACAATAAATCAGCCCCATAGATTATAGTTAGCTATAATCAGTAATATTGCAATTACTGAAGATCTGTAACCATTACAATTATGACAATTTACATTTCGATCACTCGTAATTGATTACTATTATAATTACTAATTGAAAGTCACTGTAATCATTACAATTACTCAATTACTTTCAATTACTTATACCTACCAATATTGCTTCAGGTGCAAATGTTAATACAATAATTAATTTCAAGGACAGTAATAAGATATAGAGTTAAGACTGTAGATAAATGATACAATACTAAATTAATTATTTGCTTGCTTAAAGGAGAAAAATAATTCAGTCTTCAGAACTGAATGAGTTGATGTACTGAGCTGATGTACTACTTACTTAATAACACTGTAAATCATACTTACTAGTGAGTAACAAAGTTGGAGGATTGACTAGAGGTGCAACATTTGCACTTAACCTCTTGCTTGTCATCAACTTAACAACTCAAGTATTTTATTTTTTATTTTTATCACTTTCTATATTATATATATATTTTGTAGTTGCTATTCAATTACAATCAATAAAATTGTAATACTGATTTATACATTGCCTCCTCAACCACCAATTAGCTACCTTTACAACTCTACAATTACTTGAATCTGTCTACCTTTACAACTCTACAATTACTTGAATCTGTAATTAATTGCAATTAATTACAATTACCAATTACAACATTATAAGGGGTCCCCAAACCGCTAGGGCCCCCCCAAACATATAAGGGGTCCCCAAACCGCTAGGGGGCCCCCATATCTCTAGTGATTTGGGGTGTACGGGGTCCCTATTTCACTAGTTAATTGCGAACTCCCGTCCCCTAATCGCTAGTGATTTAGGGGCGGGGGGTGCCTATATCGCGGGGGTCCCCATATCGCTCCTACACCGGAACTGCTGACTGTATGATATACATAGTGGAACTAATTTTCACCTAAGTTCAATTCACCTGACCTACCAGGACCCACTCGCAGCTAAAACATGCTGACTGTATACAACCCCATATTTTGCCTACACCTACGAAAGTGCTAAACTTGACCAATTGTCACTCGTGGTGATACAAGTCCACCTCAGGCATGCAATCTAATTGGTAAACTCTGAACTGCGTTTAGGAAGCGGAAGCATTCACTTAATTAATAATCTCAGTGTGCGCTAGCTCTTAATTGTTGCACGCTATGCAATATGCGTGCTAAACTGCAGGCATCTTGCCTCACTCTTGAGCTCCGGTCCCGTAGAAAGTGGCTAATATAGTCGGACAAAATAACCGACGTTTTTAGTCCAGGTTCCCATGGGAATACTGTATAGCTATAGTGTTAATTTTAGCCAACAAGTATTCTCTTGGTCAGCTTCTCAAAACCACTTGCTGGCTTTCTGTCAGCAGTGGGAATTTGCAATCTTTTTTCATTGAAGTCAGCACCGTAGCAGACACAGCCAGAAAGCTTCAAGCATACCTCTAAGTCCATAGTACACCAAAAATATTTTCTACTTATGACAATTTTATATTGTTTTATTATAATGAGTAGAAGAAGGATGAGAAAGAAATTGCGAAATGATAAATTAGTAAAAATATCCACAGATAAAATGAATCTTTGGAAGAAAAAAAAAGAGAGAATTTCCGTTGATCTGTTGAGAGCTAGACTGTAGCATAGCAGTACCCCTTAACAGCATAAATACAGAATTGGGGTGTTTGTTTGCTGGCTGGTTGTCGTAGCTCAGTGACAGAGCACATGTGCATTAAACAAGAGGTCCTTGATTTGATTCCCGGTGGCAACCAAATATTTTTAATTATGTATTTAAAAAAAGCCTACGAAAGAGAGAGAATACAAAAGCAATTGTGAATAGCTAATATTAATTTATTACCTTCAACCAAGTAACTATACCAAAGAATAAATTCCCCCCATATTTGCAAGCTTTTTAAGCTAAACATAATTAAAGTCAATATTTGAGAAGTTTTATTGTCTCATTAATTAAAAATTGTTAGAAACAGTTTTCAACATGTGCAAAACTGTGCTGAGGCTTTGCCTCTAACATTCTCTTAAGCCACATTAGAGTAGCACAATGCACCTAAAACATATATAGCTAAGTAGGTCTTCTTAGGAGTTTGACTGGAGAAACTAGTCCCGGAATTATTGTGACGGCATTTTGTTGTTTTTAGTAAGCAGTAAATCATAATGTTATGTGTACTTAGTTTGCGCAATTAAGTGCCACAGGTGAAGGGGACATAATACTCTAAGCCTGGCTACAGTGAAATGCTACAACTTGAGCGGAGGGACGGTAAGGAGGATGGAGAAGCTGTGGCTCATCCTGGTACTGTACTCTGTAGTGGTGAGTTCACTGAATATAAACTTAGCTATTACTTTCAAATATATAGCACTTTTCACTAGTAATAAAAAATATTTTAATATAAACGGTTCAACCATAACATTTCAATGGCGATCATCAGTGTATGGGTGATATTTCAGTGAAGTAAAACAATGCCTATGCCATGACATTGTTTATTTCTGATTCTAAAATAGTACCTAGTCACTGAAGATTATTCAGTAAATTTTTCTGCTGTAATTGGTAATGTATTGAACTTAAAATGTCTCGTTAAGTAGCTAATAACCAGAACCACTGATAGTCTTTAGACTGCATTATTATTATGTGAGTGTAAATGTGTGTGTGGGGCGGGAGGGGAGGGGGGTAGAGAGGAGAGATCCTTGCAACACTGATAATTAAGTAAGCAAAGCAACATAAAACTATAAGGTATAGGTTAACATACTGGCAAGTAGTTCACTATGAACTGAACAAGAGTTTAAACACTTGGATCCTGCCTCAAAGTTTCCGAGGCCCAAAAGTCTTACCATGTCTGCAAGTATTGCAAATTAAATTTATGTTTATTATACATTACAGTGACAAATACGAGGTTACTTTATCAAGACAAGGAAATTTCAGCTCAAATAATGAATTGTGTGTGAAGCACAGAAAGTAAACATAATTGTTTAATTGCCGATTATTTACCCGCAGGCACTAGCGCAGCAGGGTAAAACAATCATGATTGCTTGGATAAACTAGATTTTTTTATGACTTAAGGTGCAAGTAAAAAAAGGCCTACCTGAAGAGCTGCTCCACTGAATAGTTAGATTATAGGTGCCAAAGGACCCCCATGATATACACCATCTCAATTACATTAGAGTGGTTAAACTCTGAAGCATAGAAAGTCCAGAGCTAATATGATTCAGTATAAATTTCACCAAATATATTACATAATATACATATTATTATGAAATCAGAGTAATTCAGTTGACAGTGCTACCTAGTCAAATAGAGCCAAGGGTTGAATTTAAGTTCATTACTAACTCTGAATGTGTCTCATCAGCAATATTTATATTTGGACAGGTACAGCAACACATAATACATGTCCACAGTTTGGTAATGAGTTCCAATCTGGATCATACTCAACATTGGACCGTCTTTTTCTGGATATAAAATCTCCTTCTCAATGCCATGGAAATATAACTAAGTGGAAATTTTGTTACAGTAGTGATAGCACTTCACGAACTTATGAAGTGCAGTTTATGCTATTTAGACAAGAGAGAAGCACTCAAACTTATAACAGAGTGACCAATAGCTACAAAGTATATAGAAGGAGTGGGCCACCATTGGTTGCCTGTACTTCAATATCATTGGATCCTGGTGAAATCTTTGAAGTTCAGCCTAATGATATTATAGGTGCTTGTATGAGAGATCAATATGATACACATCCTTTGAGTGTTACCAGCTCAATTTCAAATGAAGCATTACGTGTAAATTCTATAAGTGATAACTGCAGAGATAATGATTTACAGTCTCTTACTTTTGGCAGTTTAAATGTAGCCACGAACAATGTGTTAATAGTGGAAGCAATAATAAGTGAGTTATTAATCATTATTATTATAGTTAATGCTGATTTATCTGACAGATTCTACCACAGAATACAGAATTGGACATAATCCTACCCGATCCACTTCTATGCCAACATCTGGAATTTTAATTAACAGCCAGTTTCCTGCCCAAGGCAGTGGATTAGTGACTTCTTGGAATTATTGTTATTATACTGACTCACTATCTTCTTCTAACAATTATTCTGCCACATTTGCAGTCTGGAGAAATGATGGTATGTCCTCTAGTCTTACTATGGTAACTGAGAGTTCAATAACTGTTGCATTACTACCTCAATACACTATTGCATCATTACATTGTCAAGTAGTAGAACTAGAACCAGAGAGCCATTTCATAGTGATGGAGGGAGACTATGTGGGAGTAGCACTTCCAATGACTAATCCTATTCCATTAGTAGGAATTTCAAGCGACTATACACTATGGAGTAGTCCTCATAGTGGTATAGACAAGTCTCTTCTCTATGACTCATTGGCACAAACTATTGGAGCTCTTCATCTTTATGCTGTCATTGGTATGGAAAGTTTTTTATTCTTGTATTCAAAATTAATCACATTATGTATTAGTACACTTTAATAATAATTACAGCTGCTATGTTCCAAAGTGTATATGGCATCATTTTTCTTACTATGCATGTATTGTAGTGCATGATATTGAATTCACCTAAGTGAACGAGAGATTTACGGCTGTAATGAAACATATTTTTGTGAATTTAGATACCACTATACCAACCACAACATCATCACCAATGCCATATATTGGCCAGAACTTATTCACATCACCAGTGGCTCTTACTGACCAGGACTTATCCAGTATCCAAACAGAATCTTCAAAGGTATTCTGAAGACACTACTTCCATGGTGGATGAGAAGAGAGCAATAAGCAGAGATGCCATTGCAGCTATCATCATTGGTGTATTGATTATACTCATTGCTATTGCCATTTCTATAATTATACCGTTTGCTCTTCGATGGAATAACAAATCCAATGTTGAACCACAGGATACCATTCAATATGACACCATTAAAGGAGTTAGTAAGTTATTAACTGATGACTATTTAAATAAATTGTCACTGCCATGAACAGCTGTAGTTTTGTACCGTTCTTCCTGTTTTATTCAAATGTCTGATTCTAAAACTGATTTGTTTATAATGCAGCCTTAGCTAAAAGTTAATTTTGCTAATTCTCATAATTACATAAGCAAAAATGTAACGAGAGACCATATCCGTGGGTTAATATTTGAGCTAATGGCTTTCAAATATGTTGCATATACATGTGACATACCAGTACATTATAGAATATTAAAATTGGTTATGACTGCAAAGCTGACTTTGGTTTATTGTTTCAGATGACAAATGCAAAGTAAGGTGGTGATTCATAAGTATCCTAACTATAAAGTGATACTACTTTTCTTCTGTAAGCTGCTAAAGAGCAAACAAAGCAAATTGTTTAAAAAAAAGTAAATGCAATGACACTTGAGTTTCTTAAAGTGAGAAACTGTTATAAGATACTCAGGATAAATCAATTATTTTAAACTATATTATGAGTAATGGGGCTCCCCCAGCTGTTAAACAGCTGCTCTAACCCAGTTGGGTAGGCTACACCAGAGGAAGGTAGCTGTAAAAACCAGGAAAAGTGGGAGAGCTTGAGCAGGGTAATGAGCTTGCAATACAACAACAACTTTGAAATATCTTGAGTTATTTCAAGGTAACTTACCTAAAATTTCATTGTGAAGATATCTAGTATGGAATAACTATATTTATACCATGGTTGCTGCGGTAACACCCATGGATTAAAAGTGATATTTTCCCGGTGATTTTTCCTGGGGCTATGATATTTTCCCGGTGCGGTGTCAAGCGAATTCTTCCGTGTTTCCGGCCCAAAATTAAAATTCAATTAAAATTCAATTGAAGCACGCCAGAAAGTTTACTTTAGCAAGTTTACTTTAGCAAGTTTACTTTAGCATTGTAGCTGCCAGCTGTTATCTCCAGATCTAACTCTACCTGGGCTGCTCAGCAGTAAGCAGTAAAGCAGCTAGCTGTGGTAAATTCCTGGCAGGAGAGTTATATGTGGTAGGGCTGGTCCCATATAGGTGGATATGAGAGAGTAGTAGTAGCAGCAACTATGGTATAAAACAGTTATGCCATGGCAACATCGGGGTTATGGAATATCACCTCCCATATCCCTCAGGATCAAGACGGTTATATTCCATAACCCCTCATTGGCCATGGCATAACTATTACATATTATATTATATTATATTTATTTATGTTCCCTAGCAATTAGATCATTACTTAAAGAAGTTTACTGCGTATTGTGAAAATATGAATGAAACTTTTATTTATATAGCTAGGCTGTCTCACTTGCTGAGGTACACCCAAATGAATTTGTATTCTACTTAACACAATTGACACCTAGAAAATCACTTCAACGGGCAAAGTATTAGTTGTTTACACTGAGATATTGTTTGTACTTAGAAAACCTCTCCAATAGTAAAGGAGATGTGGCAACCTCTTCAAATGTAGCATATCATACATATCTCAAAAAAGGATCAGAACATATTGAAGCGGAGCCAAATGTGGCATATAAAACTGTACCTACAGATTCATGCACACAAAATGAAAGTAATAATGTTGAGTTAAATTAGTATTTATATCATAAAAATGTAACGTCGTCACTTCAAGAGTTCACTGTAGGTAACATATTATGTATCATTGCTCTGACAAAGTCACAAATATCAATTTTTTATAGTAATATACAGTACAAATAGCCACCAAATCAATGATAAAATTTTAAATTGATTAATGATTTTACAATAAGTTACCTATATGCATAAGCCACTTTCCTCTGGGAACCTGATTTTGCATTACAGTGTTAATTATATTACCAAAATCCAGAATTTAGCTGCTCGACATGTATATAACAGATAAATAGAGTATTAATAACTACTGACACTATAAAAAATGAACCTCAAACATTAATGCTGTAAAATTATAAACATACTTCCTCACCATTTCTTGACATTAAAGTACAAATGCTTTGAATATTTAAAGATGAAATATTATGGAAAATACTTAATTATCATTATGAAAAATTAATAATCATAACATCGCTATTTAATAGTAATTTTGTTTATTCAACACAACTGTAAAATCATTGCTTTCACTTATTCACAAGTGTATGCTTACAGATATGTTTCATGCCATACTATTCACACAACTGTTCATTCATCTGCAAACAACAGTTTTATAAACCTTAGTACATTCCATAGCAAATATATTTCAGCAAAAAAAGTTTTAATCCATCTTCCAGTTGCTCTATCACAAACATCAATTCCTATGAAAACGTGTAGGCTTATAACAAATGGTTGTAGTCCATGAGTGCAAAAGCTCTATCTTAATAATAAACAAAATAATTTTATAATTCAGTCCACAAATAGACATAGAGAAGTTTTCTTTCACTCTGTCACACATTACACGTGATATCTCTTGTGTACTTGATTTTCCCTGCTTAATAATTAAAGATTAATTCATGCAACTACATTCCAAAAGTTATGAAGTATAAACATGCAATGTTCACACACACAAAATAACTGAAACCAAACCACTTATAACAAAGTGAGTCTATGCAATTCTAATTTAAAGTTTATGTGAGTATAATTAGCTAAATTATAACAGTTTAAAAATTAAATGGCAAGCAAGATGAAAAAATTTCCCTCCTTTTTGGTATTTTCTGGTAGTTTTATGTGCAAATAAAAAATACTATCTAACACTTCACCTTGGAGATATAACCAAACACCTTATTACTACCTGCTGTGGGTGGGGCTTAGTGATGATGTAGATAGGGAAGTAGCTGCCTTTAGTTTGTCTAATAAGCCGATGGCTTGGGCTTGTTTTAGTTAGCTAGCAATTCCTGATGAGTCTGAGGCAGAAGAAAGCAGCCAGTATATATCAGACTACAGCTCATCAGAGACAGTAATGACAGTTCCAGACTCCTTACAGCTATGAGCCAAACAATAGTGTGCCTGATAATACTTCAGATCATAGGTTTACAGGGGGAGGGGGGTAACAATATGACAAGGACAAAAATATACTTGAAGGAGTGTACCCTGATGCAAAGTTTGTGCTATTATAAATAATAGTTAGGCGCTATCTTGGAGGGAACTATTGTTTTTTTGGTCCAGAAGGCACTAGGCTGTACCGTCCTGAGCACAGCAAGGGCATTGCTTAAGCCTGAGGGACCCTAAAAATGGCAGCTCACTATGGCTGTGCAGCGCTTAACTATTTTAGAACATAGGGACTGCTCCATAGGGACACTATGAAGAATACGAATGATGATGCCACGAATGTTAGCAGTGATGACTCTGAATGACTTGATTTTACATAATGGTTAGCTAGCCTAGTAGACTTTGCACAATATGTATCTAGTGTGATTGTTGATGTATTGTGAGGACCATAACATTAGTGAATAATGTGTGTTGTATTAAGCAGTCCAGGACAAAGCTACCATCACCGGTAATGCAGCAGAGCATCTATTAAACGAAATAGAAAAACAAAAGTTGATTTTTTGTAAAGGCTACAACTTCATACTTAACTAATGTAACCACGAAAACTGAAACACTATGCAAATACAATCATTACCAACTCATAAATAATAGCGTCACTAATAGGATAATTGAATCTCGTGAATGTACTGGATACAAAGATGTCAAGTCATGCCGGTAGTATGACTTGAATGTTCCTTCCCAGCCACCCACACATAGCACCATCTTGTGTCATGGCGACATGCTCTGTGTCTTGTTTCATAGTGTACACACCAAAGATGCATGTAGATGGAAATTTATATTAGCTAAGTTGAGCTTACTAAGCTCAATACGGTGGTTATCCTACAATTTCATTGTCCGTAGCTTAGGTTCTATTCAATAAATGATTAAAGTTTAATAATTCCAAGTCACAATTTACACAAGACATAATACAACTTCAACAACTGACTTTGACTTGACGATGAATAACTGAATAGCAAGTGATTATATACACAATCAAATACTACATGATTTATTAGATGATTGAGTACTAATCACTGGTTATACTGCATTTTGTTCTTGCCACTGCTGAAAGTAAAATTGAGGCATACAGGACTTGCGCCAGGATGTGGTGTAATGCAGGTTTGTTGGGGTCACCAAGTGCACTTACTTTTCTAACTATTTCCCTACAACTCATGCATTTTTCAAAATACCTGCAACTGTATTTATTTCTTCTCACTGGATTGTATAAAAAGTCCAGTCTACTAATAATGATGTATCACATGTCAGTCAGAGTTATCACTGCTGGTAATTAAAGCATTACCATTGGTATCTGAAGTACCATTAGAATCACTACTGCTTGGTTAGGAGTGACTGAAGCTGCTTTAAAGTAAGGGGCACCATGTATCACAAGTTAATTTACTCCCATGAAAACAACTTATATTTCATGAAAAAACATAACATCATATTGACTGGCTAAATACAAGTTTACCAATGCCATTTCAATACTTAAATCTGCATAGTGTGTCCCTGTGTCCCCCAAACTATAAATCTGCTCCACCTTACACGCACATACACACTTCCATCACAACATAGCTTTAAGGAGTCTGGCAATGTTGTTATACTATCATTACTGTCTCTGACGAGATGAATCTAATCTATATGGCTGCTTTCTTCTGCCGCACATTCATAAGACATTGCTATTTAACTATACAAGCATACAACCATAGGCTTACCAAACAAACTAAAAACAGCTGTTTTCCTATCTACATCATCACTAAGCCCCGCCCACAACAGGAAGTAGTTATGATTTGGGTTATATCTCCAAGGTGAAGGGTTCTTAGATAGTAATGTTTTTTCTGGGTTATTCTTGCACATAAAACTACCAAAAAAAGCAGAGAAAATTTACCCTCAAAGTTACAGAAACACAATTCCCTATTTCAACAAACTTCACAGTAAGACAATATTTGAAGTAGTAATACCTAGAAAATAATTTTTAAAGAGCAAGTATAAAGTGATTAAACTAAGATATTGTTTATACTTAGAAAACCTGTCAGCAAGTCAAGGAGATGTGGCAACCTCTTCAAATGTAGCATATCACACATATCTCAAAAAAAGGATCACAACATATTGAAGGGGAGCCAAATGTGGCGTATGAAACTGTAATTACAAATTCATGTACACAAAATGAAAGTATATAATATGGAGTCGCATTAATTTTGTATTATTCACTTATAATGTAGTCACTTCAAGGATTCACTACATGTAATATATTCTTTATCAGTGTTCTGACATAGTCACAGACATCAAGAATTTTTTTATAGTACAAATAGCTAGCCACAAATATGAATGATATTATTTTCAAGTGTTTAATGATTTAACAATAAGTTATCTACATGCATAAGCCACATTCCTCGGGGAACCTTGCTTTGTATTACTATGTTAATTATGTATGAATAAATCCAGAATTCTGCTGCTCAGATTTATTGCCACTAAAACGGCTCATTATTAATTCAGTCATTCTCGGCTGAAATAATCATAACAATAGCAATTTTTTTCTCTTTTTAACAGCCAATATAGTTAATTATAACTTTGGCTGTTAAAAAGAGAAAAATATGTATTAGCTCATATAAACATAGCATGATAATAACTAAAAAAAATCTCAACCCATAAATAATAAACATTCTACCTCACATGTCTTATAACAGCATCAATATACTGTCAGTTTCCTGCCCAAAGCAGTGGATTAGTGACTTCTTGGAATTATTGTTATTATACTGACTCACTATCTTCTTCTAACAGTTATTCTGCCACATTTGCAGTCAGGAGAAATGACAGCATGTCCACTAGTGTTACTATAGTTACTGAAAGCTCAATATAGCAGTTACATTAAAAGCTCGAAACTCTATTGCATCAATATACTGTCTAGTGGTCGAGTTAGAACCTGAGGACCATTTCATAGTGAGGGAGGGAGATTATATGGGAGTGGCACTTCCAATGACTAATCCTATTCCGTTAGTAGGAGTTTCAAGTGACTATACCACTATGGAGTAGTCTTCATAGTGGTACAGACATGTCTCTTCTCTATGACTCATTGGCACAAACTACTGGAGCTCTTCATCTTTATGCTGTCATTGGTATGGAAAGTTTTTCTATTCTTGTGTTCAAATTAATCATAGTACACTTTAATAATTATTACAACTGCTATGTTCCAATGTGTATGGCATCTTTTTTTATACTATGCCTGTATAGTAATGCATAATATTGAATTCACTTAAGTGAACAAGAGTTAAAAATGAATGATTGGTCAAAAAAAATTGAAATATCCATGTCAGTTATTGTTATAATTTTGCCTTTTTGGATTTGGGATTTCATGTGTGTTCATTGTGTTTTAATTACACTATTTGCAGTCTGGAGAAATAACAGCATGTACTCTAATGTTACTATATGGTTAATATTGAGAGTTCAATAAAGGTAATATTTCAGTATCAATTCATGGTAGCATCCATATAATTGTCAAGTGGTAGAACTTGAGCCCGAGAATTATATTAAGGAAATGGAGGGACAATTCCAATGACTGAATCCATACCAATGGTAGGGAGTACAAGTGACTACAAATTATTAAGGAGTCCTCCAAGTACAGATGTAATACATACTTACAATTCCTTGATTTTATATACTCGAAGAATGTGCTTAATCTTTATGCTAATATTGGTTTAATACACATAAATTAATAAATTATCATCTCTTGTGTGTGTGCTTCAGCCTTTTTTGTAGTTGTTTTTTTGGTCTTTTAATATTTGATACCAACAGCTGTGGGCAATATTTAACAATTATTATACATACATTTCACTATCCTGGTACATCAAGGATAAACATTTTCTAAACTGTTCAACAGCATGCCAACTACTCAAATGAATCTTATATTTTTTAATTCATCAATAAGGTCAAAGTCATTATGTGTACGTGAAAAAGATCAATATTGCCAATACAGTAGACCCTAAGTTATCCGAACCCCGTTTATCCGAACTCTCGCTAATCCAAACACCATTTTTTGGAATTATAATGATATTCATTGGAATTTTGCTATGGATTAAATAGATAAGAGATTAAGACCCCATTCAAAATGACTTATTTAGAATATCGAAACATTTCAAACATCCGAACAACCCTCGATCCTGAGGTGTTCGGATAATTGAGGGTCTACTGTATTAGGCAAGGGCTAAGTTAGAATGTGCTTTATGCTCTCTTAATATTCATTATGACTTGCTCACAAAATAAAACCTAATCATTCATTTCTAATAGTCAAAAAAAACTAAATTCAAGTTTACTGCACCAATATACAGTATAATTAAATGCTTGATTATAAATATATATTGTAAAAAAATTCCTGTAATTAATAAAGAAACACTATAAGCTTAAAAGTAATTACTTTTTAACTTATTTATGGCTGTAATGAAACATTATATTTTTGTGAATTTAGACACCACTATACAAACATCAGTATCATCACCAATGCCAGATACTGGCCAGAACTTGTCCGGTTTCCAAACAGAATCTTCAAAGGTATCTTCTGAAGACACTACCTTCATGGTGGATGAGAGGAGAGCAATAAGTGGAGGTGCCATTGCAGCTATTGTCATTATTGGTGTATTGATAGTAATCATATTCATTGCTATTGCCATTTCTATAAATATACGGTTTGCTATTCGATGGAAGAACAAATCTGTGTTTGAACCGCAGGATACCAATCATCATGACACCACAAAAGGATTTGGTAAGTTATTTCATTAATGACTAATAAGACAAAATGTCACTGCCATGAATAGATATAGTTGTATTATTTTATATTCTTCCTGTTTTATTCAAGCATATGATTGTAACATGGATTTGTTTATAATACCTTCTGAGCTAAAAGTTTGCTATAGTTGTCATAATTACACAAGTAAATGAAGTAAATAACACTATCAGTGGTGCTTTAATTTGAGCCAAATAATGCACATGCATGTGACTACAAGTAAGATAGAGTAATAAAATTTGTTTCAAATAACAAATGCATGAAATACATGGAAGTGACATATGAGTACCCTAAGTATCACTATGAGATAACACCACTTTTCCTCTGCATAAAGCAAACACATAATTTCGTTGTTTAAAAGGGTGAATACAATGACACTTGAACTTCTAAAGGTGAGAAGCTGTTCTATGTTACTCGGTGTGATTACTACAAGACATTGTATTATGTTAATTTATATAATTATTTATTATGTTCTCTACTTAATAGGTCATTACTAACAGAACCTTAATGGATAAGTGAGTCAAGTGAGCGAGACACTATAAGGGGGTAACATACTAAGAATCAAAGATACTTTATTTGTTCGTTTGGACGTATGTACATCATCATGTTTTTGTGTTCGATCGGTAGTCGACCCCATCCCCATACTCCACTGAATGGAATCCTTTGTTTATAAATCTTTACCAGCATCATCATTTCTTCACCCATTCAAATTAGATTGTGTCAGACATATCTGATTTTGTGTGGACACAGTTACGGTTTACAAACTCAGAAATTCATTTTTATTTGAATTAGCAGGGGTGGTAAGTTATCTTGGCTAATGCGTTGTTTGTCATAGCTTTAGCCCTACCTAACAGTATTGTTCTTACTTGAAAATTCATTGTTTAACAGTCAAGTCACGAAGTAAGTCTTGTGTTGGTGTATTCAGTCAACAATTGTATGTGAAAGTGTAGAGTTCAGCTACTGCATGGCTAATGAATAGTACAATGTAAACAACTACTAAATAAACATATTACCTGCCTTTACACAGCGTCTTCGGTTACTGCTGTAGTAAACAAGTCGTCATTTAGGAGTAAGTTTACAAACCGTGCAGTAATTCCTTAGAACAGGGTTTTTTTGTTTAGTTATTTTTTGTCTTTGTTTTTGTTTTTCAAGTCAAAAGTTGCTGCAAGTGTGATTACTATGGCATTGAAACCCCTTATTATACGTCGTTTAAATACTTGGTCATTTTTAAGTAAGTGGAGTGCTTTTTGTCAGGAGCACAGGTTACCTGCTGAGGGTCTGTGTGAAGTATAACTGTAATATTAATCCATTTGCTTTGCTCCTTATAAGTCTGTGTGTGCCAGAGGTTTGCAGTCGCGCGCGCGGGAGGAGCCACGCCCCCTCTTAGGGCTCAGCCCCGCCCCCGCCTGGGCCTTGTTGGGGTCTGGCGAGCCCCAAGCTTCTGCGCCTGAGGCTAGCCCTTGTGCAGCTGAGGCTTACCCTGCGGCAGCTGTACATCCCCCCAAACCCTTCCTGCGCGCGACCTCAAACCAGTCACGGGATACCCTACGCCAACCTAGGGGTCCCGGAGGAACCCTCCACTACACCCTCTTATAATTGGGATGCGGTGGGAGGGCTCTTCACTGCCGCGGGCCTCTGCCACGGCCTTTCCTAGCTGTCTGGGTGTCTTATCTTTCTTGTCCTTCTCCATTTTTTGTTCACTCTTATTATTTCTAAGTAATGCTCTCCTCGCGATGCCCTTGCTCACTCTGGGCATGCGCCAGCCCGACCCCCCTCTAGCTCGGGCTTCTGGCTCTACCCAACCCCTTTAACCGCCGGTAACCTCGGTCCGCTGTGCTTCACCTGCCGTTACCTGCTGAGGGTCTGTGTGAAGTATAACTGTAATATTAATCCATTGGCTTTGCTCCTTATAAGTCTGTGTGTGCCGGAGGTTTGCAGTCGCGCGCGCGGGAGGAGCCACGCCCCCTCTTAGGGCTCAGCCCCGCCCCCGCCTGGGCCTTGTTGGGGTCTGGCAAGCCCCAGGCTTCTGCGCCTGAGGCTAGCCCTTGTGCAGCTCAGGCTTACCCTGTGGCAGCTGTACATCCCCCACCGAAACCCCTCAACAACACCCCTCGGAGAGCCCCGACTGCTCCGACGCACACACACTAACCTGGGTAGGACTACCACTACCCTATTACTTATGCCTCCACCCTCAAGGCAGCCTTTTCCCCGCTATTCACCCCACCACACATCAGATGGCATACAATCATTGCATATACATACTCAGACAATGACCAGTGAACACTAGTAAAGGGAGATGACATGTGACCATGACTCAGTGCACTCTGTCCGGCCTCAGCTGGACCTCTCCTGCTTGAACGCCTCTGTCCACTTTTTGGCTGAGGCCGCTTGGTCACCTTCTTCCCTCCTGATGTACCCCTTGTACTCTCTGCTCTTCCATCTCCCCAGGGCCTTCACCTCCTCCTCGGTGGCCCCGCATGCAGCAGCCGCTGTGGCTGCCCCAATCCGGAAACTGTGGCCCGATATGCCGGCCTCCGGTACTCCCTTCTCCACCAAGGCCCTCCTGACTTCTACCACGAAGTCCCGCCTGGTGAGGCCCACTCCGTCCTGACCCGTGAAGAACGGGCCCTGACCCGGTGCTCTGATGGCCATGAATTCGAGCACCGCTCTCACTGGGCAGATGTCTCTATCTGTCCTCTGCAATGTCACGAAAGCCCCCACTCTCAATCTGTCCGTTTTGGACTCTTTGATCCGCACTCGGATCCATCTGGGGCTAGCCACGTCTTCCAGCTGCACGTCTTCCCACGTCAGATGGGCCTTCCCGTCAAACTTGACGCCTTCTGGAACTAACGCCTCTCCTTCCCTTAAGCAACCAAAGAAACACATGCAGGCTGCCGCCCACAACATCCTTCCCTTCTCTCCCTTCGTCCTCCATGCGGCTCGCATGGCTCTCATGTGCAGCCACTTCACCGGCTCTCTGCACAACCTGTCACTCCCGTCCACGACCTCAAATCGTGCCAAGCCCTTTCTCAACTGAGCCAACCTGGCCATGGCTCCCCACTCCGGAGCTGCCATACCTGCCTTGATCTGGGCCATTCTTACCTTGTCCTCCGTAACAGGCAACGGAGTCTCTCCCAACTGACCACACCAGTCCGAGTACTTCTTCCATGCAGAGGCATACCGCCTCCGCGTGGTCTCTGCTACAGACTGATCAAGGACAAAGTCGACTCCACTCCTGCTCTGACCAAGATTGACTCGGCGTGGTCAGTATCTGCAGTATCTCTCTCGGCACTGCCTCCGGCTCCTTCTCTGCCCCCTGCATAATGGAACGAGCAATGACTAAGCCATCCCTGGACAGTGCATCCGCTATCACATTCTCAGTCCCTCTGATGTGCTCTACTCTCATCGTCAACGGCACTCTTGCCTCGACGAAGGCCAGACATCTCAACAGGTGCATCGACCACTTCTCTTTGCACGTCCCCGACTGGACGGCCGCCACTACCGACATGTTGTCGCACCTGGCCTTGATAGTCAGTCCTTTCCACTGACTCCCCCACACTATTGCCGCCACCACTATCGGCAATAGCTCCTTGGGCATAATGCCCCACTCACTCGTCCCAGCCAGTGCCTTCCACTGAATCTGGAACCACCTGCCCTTCCAGGCTGCTCCACAGCCCCAACTCCCGGACGCGTCCGAGACCATCTCTTCGTGGAACACCTCGTCCACGACCACTGCCTTCATGAGGGAGGTGCCATTCCACCTCAGGCCGAACTGATGCCACCAATCAATGTCGGCTCTCGCTTCCACGTTCAGCCTTACCCTTCGGCCGTCTCTCTCTACCGTGGTCATGAGGTCTTGCAACCTCCTCTTGAAGGCCCTGCCCGGCCTCACTGCCTTGAAAGCATGGTTGAGGGACCCCACCAACGACTCCAGGTCCCTCCTCTTGCAACTTTTCATGCCTCTCCATCTCGCAAGGAGGGCCCTCATCTCGGTCAACTTCTCTTGAGGCAACCTGACCTCCATCTTGACCGAGTCAATCTCCATACCCAGAAAGGTCAGCACTTCGCTGGGTCCTTCCTCCTTGCTCTCGTCCAACGGCATACCCAGCCGCTGGCACATCTCTTTGAACACGACCATGGCCCTCTCGCACTGGTCAGTGTCCCTCTTCCCCACTGCCACAAAGTTGTCAATGTAATGTCTGAGTCATTCTGCTCCTCTCTGCGTGGCAATCCACTCTATGGCGTCCCCCACCGCTGTGAACAGCAGAGGGGCCGACCTGAGACCGAACGGCAAGGTGCCGTCTACAAAGCTCTCTCCTTCCCACTTCATTCCCAGCAACCACCTGTCTTTGGGGTGCACGGGAATGTTTCTGTAGGCTGCCTTCACATCAGCCTTAGCTATCAGGGCGCCCTCGCCCAACGCCAGCACTCTCCTTACAACGTCATCCACAGACGTGTATGCCACGCTCGACAGCTCTGTCTATGCCATTGTTCACACTGTGGCCTTCCGGGGCGGACAGGATCACTATCAACCTCCACCTGCCCGGCTTCCCTTTCTTTGGTATCACACCGAAGGGGGAACACTGGATTCCCTCAGTGTCTCCTTCCACCCTCCACACTCTCCTGCTCCGTACCTCATTCTCTAGGTACTCACTGATTATATCTCTGTGCTGCGAGGTCTCATACATGGATCCACCTTTCTCATACAGCACGACTCTGCTCACGTCGTGCCCCACTCTGAATACATCTATTATACTTCTCACTAGGAGCTCTACCCATTCTCTGTCTGGGTGTCCTTCTAGCTCCTCCTCCCACTGCTACCACACCAGAGGGGTCACCACCTCCTCTGCTCCTCGCAGCACTCTACAGCTCTTGCTCTCTGATCTCCTCTCGAGATCTCTCAACTGACTCGTGAACCGGTACCCTGCAAAAGCATAAACACTCTGTTAGCTTTTGCCTTCCCGCACCGATCCACTTCTCCACCCTACACTACCCCTGTGCGTGTGCATGGACTACCCTACCCTCCATCTCCCTTAACCCTTTAGTTACCCCAGACCTCCCTCATGCGAGAGGTGCTACCACCCTACCCGACTAGGTACCCAGCCCCACCCCCTCTGCTAACTCCGCACACTCAGTCACTAGTCCTCCCATCCCTCCGACCTAACTTGCCTATCTACAACCCTTTGACCTCCGCTTTGCGGTTAAAATACAATCATGACGTGTCATCACACATACAAAACAGAAGATCACTACATGTAAAAGTTTTCATGAGAGTACTGTTTAAATCTTTTATTTCTTCTCTCCCGGCTTGTTACAGTGGAATGCAGAGTGTTCCCCGCCACAGTTGGAGCAAACGTGCGCAAAACGGCACTGAGCTCCAAAATTGCATCTGCCTTCGCCCCTGTTGTAGCAAAAACAGGCACCTCTCCGCCTCTGCTCCATCTTTCCTTGCGGGATGGTGTGGACGATGTCCAGCAGCAGCGACAAGTTCTCTTCGTCACATCTCACATCGTCTTTTCCCGCCGCCTCTTGTCTGAACCGCCTATCGTAGCGGGCTACTTGGGACCATTGGTGCCTCTTCGCCAGCTTGAAGATAACTTCTCTATAGGCAGCCAATGGGACCCACATCTCTGGCTTGCTAGATGCCCAAGCCACCTGGAGCAGCGTAAAGCAAGTGCTCCAACCCGCCAGATCAGGTACCTCCTTGGTACTTTTCCTCCTGCCAGCCGTACCTGCGGCCGGGCTCTCCCTGACTAGCTTTCCAGTCCCCCGGCTCTCCCGGCCCGTCATCGAAGACCGGGAAGAAGGCAAAATCAACGAACGAGCCCTCTCGTATCCTTTCGACCACCTTGCTCGGCAGTGGCGGCTGATTCTTGAGGAGGTGCACCACCTTGTGTGCCTTCCTCTCCTCCTTCTCCTCTGCCCTGGAGTCTTTTAGGCTGTCCCACAACTTTTGAAACAGCGGCTCCTCTCCCTTTGACCCCGCTGGTGCCACAGCGGCTCCCTTGCTCCTGGCGCTCTCTGCCAGCTGAGCCACTTTGTCTATGAACACCAATGCCACAGACATGAACACACCATGTCTCCCTTCATTGGTTCACATCCCATCTCTAGTGCACCTTTCTCCGGGCTCCTGGCCGGCACCACCCTCTCTCTTGGTGCCCTGCCCTCGCTTTTGTGCACGCTCTTCCCCTCCCCTCTTTACGGCACTCTCTCGGGCGAGACACCCCTGGCCCACTAGCCCCTCTTGTCTTGCCCCCTTTGCCACTCTACTTTCTTACTCCATTATTCACAGTGCCCTTTTATCCCGCACTGGACCTTGCTTTTATCCATTCACTCTGGCGACTTCACAGGACTACCTCCTCGTCCTGGACCTCCGTCACCCTCTAATTCTTTACTGACTTTCACAGTGTCGCTCTTCGACCCTGGACCCTCGTCCCCCCTTTTTTCTTCCTGGGGACCTCTCTCCTCCCCTTCCCCTCCCTCGTGCACAACCCTGTTACCCTGTTCCTATTAGTTTCAAAGAACTGCCTCTCAGTTCTGGACCACTGTCTCCATCCCCTTTTCTTGCTTTTTTCCACAGTATTGCCCACCAATACTGGACCTCTGCTGGCCTTTTCTTCCAGCCCTCTGGCGACTTCACAACATTGCCCTCCAATGTTGGATCCCTGCCGCCATCACTCTCTTAGGGACCACACGTTGCTTGGCTCCAACCTGGAGACCGTTCGGCCAGTAGAGCTCATTCCCTCGTTAACCGATTACCGGCCGAATTATTACTTAACCGCGATGGCCGCGAGCCGCCGTATTTTTTTCCGCCGGAAGTAACCCTTACTGGAGAAGCAACTTTCTGACTTTGTAGCGGAGAAACAATCGGTCCTGGACATAAAGTTTCTATTGATCAGCCGCTGGTAAAAGCTTGCTCTTGCTATTGCTCAATGGATTGAAAGTCCTGCGCGCTCCAGTTTTTGACAGTGGATGGGAGGACGCCTAAGGCTACGAAATTTTTTTGTATCTCGTAGCGTCCTTGGGGTGCCACTTCGCGTTGCTTAGTTTCACTACGCTAGTTATGAGCTTACAATAGAAGACAAGTACAGAGATTTGAGTAATGGTTATGAAGACGCAAGAATGGACACTAACAGCAACTTATAAAGGTGAATTGTTAGGAAACAAAACACACGCCATTTTCAGATTTATATTAGTAAGAATGAAAACATCCAGATCTAGCCAATGATATCGACTTTAATCATTAATAAGTCACTCTGTGACATTCTTGTGTTCTTTTTATATATTCCAGGTATATTATGAACTTTACAATACTACTAATATTCCAAAGTTATGGATCAGCTTGGAAATTGGAGATACTCTTGTGTTTCCTGCATCTTTGGAGTCCTGAATCCACAGTAGAATCAATAAACTTCTCCAGAAGACTTAAGCTATCATTGCAGCATAACTCAAAGTATCAAATAATCATGAATTATAGTTCTTGTTATAAAATTTTATATGAGAATATTTGATAAACTTGAAGTGTTTTGTAGCAAGGTTTATCTGATAAATTTTATATTGTAACCACACTTGTAGATATGCTGTACAGATAGCTATACTACATTACAAACCTGAGATGCAATGATAGATAACTGGTAGATTCAGGTATGCAGTTGTAGGCAGATAGTTATTACCCCCTTTCTTGTACGCAGAATTGCGTATTTGGCCTTTCGGGGACAAAATACGGAGGTACGCAAAATTGCGTATTTGGCCAGTAATCGGTTAACACTGACCTCCCGGCCTCCTTCACTCGGCCCCTCCAACGTGGCCCTCGTCCCTCTCTCCTTAAACCCACCCATATTGACTACCCTTACCTACCCGCGCAACTACCCCTACTACCTGCAGGTTTCTTCCCTTTCTTCCAACCTGCTACTCATACCCCTCTCTTTTACTGCCTATCTTGCTCACCTAGGCTCTGCTTCCTTACTCATCACTTTACACATTCACACTCGCCCACTGGACGCCTCCACAAAGCCCACTGAGCTCGGTTTGTCACGCACTACTGCTAGCACGGAGGTGAGCATCAGGAACGTTTGCCTTAGCCTTCCAGGCCTCCTCATCCCGTCCCTGACTAGTTTAGCTCGCTCTCTCCTGCTTAACCCATTACACTAATGCCCCCAACCAGTCATCACGTACCCTTCCTCTCTGGAAGTCTCTCCATGACTGTTTTTTGAAGGCTACCCCAACTGCTGCATCAGTCCCCTAATCATCTTTGAATTCTCCCTGGAGTCCGAGTAGTACTCCTCTCCTGACCCGTCGTCCTCACTATCGACCGCGGACTTCCTCGCTTCCTTCCATCTCTTTGTACTCGGCAACTCTTCTCTGCCGCGGGCCTCTGCCGCGGCCTTTCCCAGCTGTCTGGGTGTCTTATCTTTCTTGTCCTCCTCCATTTTTTGTTCACTCTTATTATTTCTAAGTAATGCTCTCCTCACGATGCCCTTGCCCACTCTGGGCATGCGCCAGCCCGACCCCCTCTAGAGCTCGGGCTTCTGGCTCTACCCAACCCTTCAACCGCCGGAAACCTCGGTCCGCTGTGCTTCACCTGCCGGGACCGTGTGTGTTAGCACAGACGGTCCCCCACCATCGTAGATAGTCCTCCCTATCTTGACTGCATTCAAGTTAACTACAATTTAGTAAGAGCGACGACTTGACTAGGATTATTGGGAGTTGGTTTTGCCGTAGAAATGAATAATAGCTATTAAAAAATGAATGCGGAGCAAAACAAATTAAATGAATGAATTGTGAACAAATTAATAAACAGGAGCAAAGTAAATTAATGAAACAAAACATATGAATGAATAATAATAACTAAAATAACTATATTAATAATAAATTGGCCTTAATTCAGCCAGATTAGCTTCTCAGGCAGAGTATTCAGTAGCCTAACCTTAGCTTTGACTAGGATATAATGTGAAAGAAATGAATGACTGGAGACAATATTATATTTAAGCAAGGGAAAATTTAAATGTTGCCTCATGTCACACAATATAAAGATGCCATCATACTAAAACTCATACACAATCCATAGTTCAACATCTTGCAGTTTCTGGAGACCAGAAACAGAAGGAAATTGTATTTTCAACAGTTATTGGGCAGCATTAATGAGTGAATCATTTAACATTCCAGTAGGACTTAAAATTACATCTCTGTCTAAGACAGTTAACTTTAAGTCAGCAATCCAGTGCTTTGGGGGTGGCACGTACTTCTGCTTTGGTTTGTATGATTCAACAAGAATAATATCCTTCCTGAGAGTATGAACAACATTATGGCTAAATAATACATACTTAAACCCAAATTTAAACTTACTTTGGCTTGCGTTGTTTTTGGCTGTATCTTCTGTTCTCAACCATCAAAGTTTGGGCAAGTTCATTCTTTTGGCACAAAAAATCTTTATTTACCAGTGAACTGTATATTTTAATAAATCGTATACTATTGTTATTCCACATGAATTGTGACATTATTATACCGGGTTTTTATATCGAGCACAGTGTCATCTTCAGATTGACTTCTCTGTCATTTATGACCTGTACGTAAGTCAACAAAAAGTAGTCTATAAAGGACAAAGTCCACTAACAAAACACTACAAGCTATTTTACGGCACCATTGGACTATCATTGTGACATTCAGATTTGAAAACACTGCAAAAACTGGTAAATTATAAACAAGATAACCAATTAAACTACAGGCAAGCTATATTGAATATAACACTTACCTGCTTTTGTACTACAAACCTCATTCCTACACAACTTTACACATCCAGTGCTTTGGTATTCCTGTCTTAGTTCTTGAGCCCAAACAATTAACTGGTCTAACTGTGTCTCATCCAGATAATAATAATCACTTTCATATCGAGTTATACATGGAGATGTAATATTGATGCATTTGCAAAAGAAAGAAACCAGTTCTATTGCAGGTACATAACTGAATCTAGGTTGAACTTCAGCTTTCTTGAAGGCATCAAAATTTTCATGTAATTCAGCATTCACAATTACAAAATCAATTACAAAATCAAATGCCTACCAAAGGTGGTTCACTCATTGACTTGCGACACTGCAACCTCAGGGCAAATTCATCCTGTGTGCTGATATAAGACAAGAGTTATTAAAATTTAATAAATTATATCAACATGTATAAATTAATATTAAGAATAATACAGCTAAATTTATTTACATCAACTTTTTCATCATCGGCTGAGCAATGCTGCTCAATGCCACCATTGTTAAATACAAGATGATCATTGACCCCTAAAGTAAGCATGCCAGTTATAGTAGCTTTTCTGAAATAGAATTACATTACACTTAATCCCAACTGAAGTAGTAGTTAGCTAGTTGAAGAATTATAATCATGTGATTGTGTAGGTTGATTTTCAAAATTGATATTCAACAACTGCTGCATTATCTGATGAGGCTAAAACTTCTGCATCTAACTTTACCAATAAGGTTAATCTAAAGCTTGATCAAAGATTGTCTTTAGTAAATTATCAGATATATCTAATTATAAATTATTTGTATCACCTCTAAATGTAGGATTTGTTTAGGGTGTTACTTGATCAGCTCAACAATGATAGCCTGCTGCATTTATGGAAAACTGGAGCTAGGTTTAATATTGGGCAATATTATTGACAGATGCAATAAAATTACTGTTAAATTTAAGCATGAAGAAATTCCAGAGACTCAAAATACGGATCAAACTCAGTCATCTCCATCTCTTCCAGGCAAAGCAGCAACAATAAGTTCTATTGTAAGTATATCAAAGAAAAAATGCTTTTTGTGTTATTTGTTTCACTATATCAAATTGTAGTGATTCTGATAGTGATCTGGATTCGGATGACTCTTATCACTGCAATTCTTACAAAGGGCTTCATATGAACTAAATATTTACACGAGGAATAATTTCATTGCTATCGATTTTTTGAAGCCTGTAAAGTCCACGACCAAGTGAACCCACAATTGTAAATGGACCCAACCATTTCGTATCCAGCTTTCCACCTTTCCTCAAAAAATCATTTTTCAATACTACTGCACCTATTTTATATGTTCCAGTACAGGAATGCTTTTTATTATAAGTCTCTTTTTGCTTTAGCTGAGCCTTTGCTTGATCCAGTATCTATCTTTCAAGTCTTCTAATTTGTCAAACTGGATATGACCCGTTTTCCCATGATAAAAAACTCAGAGAATTTCTCTTTAATAGTAAGAGCTATGTCCCAAGAGAACTAGCATGCATAAACACCGAGTCTAATGCATTTACTAGGAGTACTAGCTGAGAGAATTTACTGACTGATCATTCACTACAGAAGCATTGTTTGCTTTCTGCTTTCCATGCAGTCCTCTTCACTGCCCCAGCCACAAATCTTATTTGGGCTGCATTTCAATCACTGACCTTTCCTGAACTCAACCATCTCCTTAATGACATCTTCCTTTGTCAAACCATCCTTGAAGAAAAGAGAATACTTTCCTTGAACCAATCTGGCTTAGATCACCTCACCTCCCACTTTTCTATTGCGCTTGTTGCTGTGTCTGCTGCCAATTGCTGGGCACTCTCTCACACACCTTCTGCAGACTCCTCAAGTCTAGGCTTTTTCTTTTTCAGAGGCGGATCTTGGATTTTTTATTTGGGGGGGGGGGGGGGGGGGGGGAGGCTCTTTTCAAGAAGGGGTGATATAGCAGAGCTACTTATGGAAAATGCTATATATAATGTATTTCCTACAAGATTATATTATAATATCATTCACAGCATTATCTAACTGTCCAGGACATAATGAACAGCTAAAACCAGAAAGGAAAAATCAAAACTAAGAATAAAACAAGTTTACAAAGATATGTTTGTGAAAATGAGTGAATAGGTAAGTTAATCATGAAACAAAAAGAAGAAAACTGATTTCATGAGAAAAAAAAATGAAACTACAAATACATTCTAGCTAATATTGAAAGTAGTTTATTGGATGAGCGAAGCAAGACTCTCACTAATGAATCTCAATTTGAGATTTTGGTATATATTAGAATATATATATTTATTTATTTTACCCTAGATATCTTCACAATGATATCTTTAGGTACATGATTGATATTTCAAGATATTTCAGCTGTTATTTCATACTGTACTGTACTGCCAGCAAGCTCATTACCCTGGTAGTTATAGCAACACAGGGCCAAACTTTTCAATTTCCTTGTTTTTACAGCTACCTTCCTCTGGTGTACCCTGCTCAAAAGGGTTAGAGCAGCTGCTAAAAGTGTCTGGTTGGGGTATGGGTAGCTCCTACAGCCAACTTTAGCTGTGAGTTACCCTTCTCTAGTACTAACTACAGTAGTAAAGATATCTAGTGTGGAATAAACCACTTATTACACTTGTCAGAGTGATATGGCAAGATATTTTACTCTCAGGCTTTATTTTCACTCGCCTCTTGTCCAATAGAGGTTATTCCAGTGAGTTAATAGACGCGCATGCACTTTGCGTGTCGCTACACTGAGTGGCAAGAAAATACCACGGTTTGGTAACGGTGATCACCGCAAGCCAAGTCTCTGAACACTGACAGAGTTTACTCTTCCTACTATGAAGCTATGGAGGAAAAGGTGAAAACTAGATATTTGGAGAAGCTTGATATTTTAGGAGAAGGAGTGAGTGATCCTTATACTTTTGATGTACTAGAATCTAGGAGCTCATCTGATATGCCAAGTATTGAGTATCCTGATATATACAATTATCTAATCAATACTCCTAGTCCATACACAAAGGAAGAATTAAAGTCTTATACGAGTTTAGTGGGATATAAGTATCTTTCAGCTGGATGGGTCAGCAACATATCCGTTCGCAAGATACTATCTGAAAATTGTGATAAATTAGCAGTGCTGGCAAGAGTAAGACATTCCCTAAGTGTTTCAGCTCCACCCCTCATTCCTTGGATAGCTGCAGAAAATAATGGAACGATATTGTGTGCTCACTGCACCTGTATGGCAGGTCTTGGTGAGGCTTGCTCACATATATCTGCTTTGCTTTTTGCAGCAGAGGCACACACAAAGTTAGCCCAAGAGACTTCGTGTACATCAGAGTCATGCAAATGGCTGCCTCCAAGTATGCAGAAAATAAAATTTGCACCAATATCAGATATTGATTTTTGTGCTCCAGTAACTAAGAGGAGAAAATTAATGAAGCCATTGCAACCAATTAAGTTATCAAGTATCAGCAGAAGTAGTATTGTACCAGTCTCTTCACCATGTAAAGATGAAATGGCTATGTAAAGTGTGTATGTGGGCCTGGTGTAATTGAAATAAAATGTCCATATTTATGTCGTGACAGGCCTTTCTTGGATGCCACTGATGATGGACGATTTTTTCTGGGAAAGGATTCTGAAGGACAATTATATTTACAGCATAAGCATGCTTATTATTACCAGATACAGCTACAAATGAAATGAGCAAGGTCCAACATGGTGATTTTGTGGTTTGGGGGAAGACTGAATTGGTTATATTGAGGATCAATTTCGATGAAGATTATATTTCTGAGGCCATCAGAAAAGCTGCACTCTTTTTTAAATATGGTGTTTTGCCTGAATTGATTGGCAAATGGTACACTAGAAAAGTATCAATGTCAAATGATGCAATGCCTTTTGAGGAGTCTGAAACTACTTCAGCACAAGTGAGGAAAAAAGTGGGTGGTGTTATTGCAATGGTGAAGAAGAGGGAGAGATGATTGGATGTGATGGAAAACAGTGTACAATTCAGTGGTTTCACATTGATTGCTTGAAAATAACTAATATTTCAAGTGGAAGATAGTTATGCCCCGACTGTCGGCAAGTCAAATCAGTTAAAGGCAAACATAAATAACAGTAGGTTATTTTATATGAATTTGAACATTGGAAAACATAATTCACATTACAATACATTGCAACACAACTATTTCATTAATTAATTAGTTTTTGTCACTTCACATCATTATTTATATATAATATACATAACTGAATATTAATTAAAATGAAACAACAGATTCACAAAAATTGCACATTGCACTACAAACTACAACTATTTCATCAATTAAACTAGTTTCAGTAATTTCTTCACACATTATAATATTAATTGGTATAGTATTGTAGGATTGTATATTTCTGTCTTACCCATTCCACATGAATTCTCACACGAGACAGTTGACGAGATAAATCTACTTCCATTCCTGAAAGTTGCTTTTTACCCTTGGTAAATGGTGGTGTTTTAATTTCTGCACAATACAGTCCCACAGTGTCTGCAACACTAAAGCCACGATCTGCCAATACTTGATCTCCTGGTAAAAAATTATCTAAAACACCACACTGCTCTGTGAGGTGTTTGTCAGAATGTACCCCAACCTTTTGATACATATGAAATAACTCCTTGTGGTGAGATACCTATGGTATTGTGATGTTTATAGTTTGAATAAGTTTGTGCTCTTGCTAGGAGGTCACTAGATCGCTCACAAAAAACTTCAAAGCAATCTAATATGCAAACATCGACTGAACTTCTTTTTAACTCATTGCTTGGCAAAATAAAATGTTAAATTTTCAAGTGAATTGGTGCATTTGTATTAAAATCCCTATAACTGGTAAACGGATAGAGATAGGTATAGGTAATATATATATCATTGGGATGCATATGAAATGTACTATTGAAAGCAAATGAAAACTGAAAGTGTTGCCATGGTAACAATGTTTTATTGTACGGAAAAGAGTAATTACAGTCGATATTTTACTTTTGAATGATAACTCAAAACATTGACCATGGCACAGATGTACTTTGCACTTGGGACAATAATTCTTAGTTTTTGTGTCTTTTCTCTTCTTGCTATTGGTTACTTGTCTTTTATATGCACAAACAGCACATCTTTTGCTTTGCTCATGATAGTACGCAAAATGTTTTCCCTTGAGACGAGACAAGGAAGGATCAGATGGAGTTCATCCTTGGCCTATACGATTTGCAATAATGCCAGCAGTAAGACTGTATGCCAATTCCATTCTATACTTCTTTCTTCTTAGGTCAGGCTTCTGAACTTGCTTGAATAAAATGTAGCTGTTCGTTATACAATGCTCCAGGGGTCTCCAAAAAACACGCTTGTACCATTTTAGTGTACGCCGACCACAAGCATAATAAATCATATTTTTATCTGATATATCCACTCCTGGCATGTATTTCAAGTATCATGGGCCTCTAACAGCTGGAAAAAGGCGCGATAAGCGTGATGTATATTTTCTGTCTACAATGTTTTGTGATGAGAAAGAGGACATTAGCCGTCGGGGAGCAGAAGGGGCCTTAGAAACAGTACAAAAGCCAAAAATCATTACTGATTACAATAATAACATGTCACCCTTTTGTTTTATTTGTTCATCCAAATCAACAGAAGGAAAATGCTTTCGATTAGTACGTACTGTTCCAGCAAATGTTCCTCGATTGTAGAGATCCTCAAACAATACTGGTGAAGTATAGAAATTATCCACATACAACACTCTGCCTTTCTCAAAGAGAGAGGTTGTGGTATCTAGGAGATCCATTACAATTGCATGGGCTAAACCATGCTGAGATTCTGCACCTTTCCCAGTAAACACATGGAAGTTGCATATATAGCCTGTTTTAGATTCGGAGCATACCCATACCACCTTTATACCCCACTTCGTAGTTTTTTTTGGCATGTATTGTAGAAAAGAAAGGCGCCCTCTGGTACCTATCATGCTCTCATCAATGCTAATTGACTTTCCGGGAGTATGCTTGGGCCTGAATATTGACAGAATCCATCACTAAATGAATCTTCCACATCTTATCATACATAGGGTCATCACGAGAAAGAGCTGTTGAGTTGTCAGCAAAATGTAAAAACCTTGAAATAGCCTGAAACCGTTTCAGTGACATGACAGAGGGAAACCAAGGACTATGTAATATAGGTTCCTGTGCCCAGTAGTCAGTAATTTTAGATAAATCTTTTTATTCCCATTGCTATATTCATCCCGATGTAGGCCAGTATGTCCTCACGAGAAACACTGAAGTGAAACCCAGTGATTAGTGTGTAGCACAATTAGATCAACAAGGTCTTCTGTAAATAAAAGCTTCAAAAACCCATCAGGAGTACTGGGGATTTGTGCTCTAGCGGATGGCCCATGTTCAACATCAGGGGGTGATGATGAGGAGGAGTCCTCATTATAGGTAACATCCCACTTCCAAGGCTCATCATTCTGCCCATTTCGTCCTGTACCTATACCTCTGCCACGACCAGTCCTGCTCCCCCTGCCCTTCCTCTACCCCTTCCTCTGCCTCTGCCTCTACCCCTGCCCCTCCCCCTGTCTTGATCTTGAGCACTTTCTGAGTCACCAGAACTATCTTATGAAGAACTAGAATCAGACTCACTACAGCATCTGTGTCAGTGAAGTTATCCACAGTTGTAAGCATTTCTGCGTCATCTTCAAGCAGAAGCAAGGAGTCTTGAAAGGCTGGCTCTTCTTCCCCAATGCCAGTAGCCCTCATTAGACTTGAAGAAAGAAGTTCTGCTGTCCCAGAAGTGTTTATAAAGTCAGCTTCTTCCCTGTCTCCGTCATCACTGTCAGGGTCATCGTCTAAATCAAGACCTTGCAGCTCAGCTAAGTCACTTTCATCATCTAGTAGAACTATTACTTCACTTGTGGTGATCTACCCCTTGACATCCTCATAGCAAAAATCTCTCTTACAACTAGCAGTTTTTAGATATCAAAATGAAGTACACTTACATTGCAAATTAGCTATCTATTTCAAAATTTCATAAGACTTTTAATTAGAGAGTTATAAATGACTGAAGTGCTGACATTGCAACCCGGTGTAGGAGCGATATGGGGATCCCAGCGATACGCGCACCCCCGTCCCTAAATCGCTAGGGAATCGGGGACTCCCGGAGCCCCCGATTCGCTAGCGATTTAGAGCACATCCTCAGCGATTTGGGGTTCCCCCCGCTAATGTCTCGTGGATGTGGTGGCCTGGTAAATTGTTCTTACATGGATTCACCTGATCCAGTTCTTTCTTACATGGCTTCACCTGATCTTGCTAAGGCTTCCCTGGATTCACCTTCTGCTAAAGCTTTCTCTAAACCTGCTAATAGCAAATACTCAGATTCTGCAATTACAAATTACTTAAAATCTGGATGTATATCCTGATGGTGTAGACAAAGTTTACAAGTCAGGATTACGAAAAAGATCTAAATTTTTTGTTTTAGGAGGTGGTCATTTGCATTATGTAGGAGGGAAGGACAAAAGAACACCAAGGCTGGTTGTACAAAGTGAGCAAGAGCAGCATAGAATGGTCAAGGTCACTCATGATGCCGCTCACCTAGGGAGGGACAAAGTATTATCACAACTAAATGAAAAATACTACTGGCCAGCTATGTATAGCCAAGTGTGTGAATATGTAAGTATATTTAAGTTTTATTTAGTTCCCTATTATATTGGAATCAATATCAACATTCATAATCATGAATTAGCAGCATAAAAAATAATGACAAGCAATTGAAGTTGCATGACCGCTTATTTTATACTTGTATAGGACCAACTATACATATGGCTTACACGCTGCCAGTTAATTATTTAGTGTGAGTTAGATATGAATTTCTTTTGGAAAATAGCTAAGTGAAGATTTTTTTAAGTTTGATTAATGTCTGAAAGTGTGAGGAATAATGAATAAAGAATGGATATTTTACTAAATTATATTGTGAGTGTACTTCAGATCAAGACCTGTGATATATTATGCCAACGACATAATCACAAATTGAAGAAGACAACATCTAGTTGGCATCCAATTCCTGTAAAAAGTGAAGTTTGGAAGCAACATGGTATGGATTTAATTGGCCCACTTCATCCAACTCCAAGAGGAAATAAATATATCATGTCATTGATTATTATTCGAAATGGGCTGAGGCACACCCCCTTCATGATAAATCTGCAGCTTCTGTCGCTGATTTTCTTTACACGGTTAGAGTGGAATAACTGATGATTTGTGGCACTTTATTTATAACTATTCATTTAGATTACAGTGAGATATATATATTATTCATAGCTTTTCTGCCGATTTGGGTGTCCCTCTACTATCATTAGTGATCAAGGGAGAGAATTTGTTAACAAAACCACAGAAGAATTGTTTAAGAAGACCCACACTAGTCATCGTATCACTACAGCTTATCACCCTCAGGTTAGATTTGTGTAGTAAATTATAAAAGTCCAATGCTACCCAATTAATTGCTAGTATACAGGAAACATTTGTACTTTCTTACAACGTTATTTGTGAAAAAAGAACCTTTTTTTTTTTAGAGCAAGGGGACCCAGTTTGTTCTGAACCAATTCATAATTCCTGGCTCACTTTCACACTACTCAGTATGAACCTGCTATGTAATTAATAGTATGGCACTAAGAGTGCACTACTGTAGCTCAATTATTCAGTGAATTTTGTGCTGGTTGAATTGGTGTAGAGCTCTGAGGTGCCTTTAATTTAAGCAAAGCTAAACAGTTGGAACCTCATGAAGATCTTGAAGTTGATGTACGTAATATAGCAAGACAAATAAATGGTCTATCATCAATTCTTTAGTTTGACATAGTGTTAAATACGCCTACTAAGAAATATAAATGTTTATTATAACTCATAACATTTCTGTTTTAATAGGTATTAATGTAGTTCATTGAACTTCAAATTATTCTATAAAAGTTTAATAATTCAATTTATTAATAATTAAATTTCAAAATCTTTAATTGGGAATTTTAAATTTTTATAGGACGCTTTAATAACTACTTATGTTCAAATAATTTTTTGGTCAGAACTACTTCATATGGTTTAAATTGTTCATTGAAACAGGTTGATAATAATAGGCTTATAAAGTAAACTGAATTTTTATTATGTAGTTGTCTCATCTCTGTGAATACAATGAATATCCTCTATGCAAAGATGTGGATGTTGTCTTGTGGCAAGATTGCAGAGCTTATTATAATCAAGCAGCACTCATAGAGGTAGATGAGTTTGTTATTGTGAATGTTTAACCACATATGCTCCAAAGTGAGAGTCATAGTATTCTGTAATACATTTTTGCAACCTCACAACATATTGTGTAGTGCCACTTGAATCACTTGATAACACACATAAATCTGCAATTTTGCCAAAGGTAGGATACAGGTCTCCATTTCCAAGATACACATAGGCAAATTTTTTTCAAAACATTGGGCCAAATTTTATCCATTTAGGGTGACTAACTGTCATATTTCGTCCAGCAATGTAGTTACGAAGCCCTTGTGATTCATCATTAATCAAAACCTGAGTGTTTGTGCTTGATATTCCCCAATGTTTCATCAAGAAAGGGCCTTTGCAGTTATGGTAGCAAAATGCATGCAAATTTCGCTTGGCTATAGTATAGCATATATTCTTGAAATTCCCATGAGACGATGAACGTTTTATAACACTCAATTTTGCTTCATGTCGCATTATCCATGAGTAAACTAGTGGGCCATACAACTTAATTTGTTTGGGATAGTGCACCATATAGTGCATTTTGGGTATAATTGATTTATGAGGATATAATTGTCTGAATTTGGTATGATGTTCTTCAATTAGAATATCTAAATATGATATGTTATTTGTTTTAATCTGCCACGATGCTGCTATGCTACATATTCTTAACAATAATATAAATAGATGCCATTCTTGCATCCTTCCGGGACTAAGTCTCCTATCTGTAAAGGAAGGTATACTGCAAGTGACCACATTTTGGTAGCAGACTGTCGAATTTTCTGATCAGGGCTTTTTAACACTTTTGCATCTATTAATGATGGCTTATCCCAGAGTTCAGAATAACCAAAATCAATGAATTAATGCGGGAATTAAGAATAGCCACGGTACAATATTTTTTCTCTGATAGATATTGCAGTAACAATTTCATCTCACATGGAATAACTCCTTCAAACAAATCATGCATGATATCATGTGGTATGTTACGTACAACTGAAAAATTGGGTATATCTTCGAGAATTGAACGCCTATTAATTCCATATTCAGTTGACTTAGCTACCCGATCAGAGCCCACCATATCACCGAGTTGAATTTGATGCTCGTTCCCAAATTGTTTGGACGCGTGCGGAAAAATTTAATCTTCTACCACGGAATAGCGCATTACCGTTTTATTTTTTTAACTCGATGCTGGCTGGGAAAACCCCATAGCAACCATATATCACTAAATAGACCAAGAGTTTGGGATTCCCCTCATTTCTTGATTGAGAAAATTGAATAATATTTAAGCCATCTACTAATATTTCAAAAAAAAATTTTTTCCCCAAAAAAATCCACTTTTCCCATCAATAAAAAAATAAAATAAAATAGAAATAATATTGTTTGATGCATTTTATACCAATATTATATTAGTTCAAGTTGTGGTGCTGATTGTGATCATGTAGGAGACATCTGTGAGTGTCCACAAGGAACGTATGCCATCGGATGTCGAGCTCCACTACAAAACAATTTCATATACACAAAAACACAAACAACAAAGATATTAGTAATACAAACAACAAATTATTCATGATCCTATATAATTGCAACTTTATGATGTATTGTATGCGGTTTCATACAGGATTTTTGTTTGGGGTGGGGCTCCGAGTGTACTTCGCCACACCCATTTTTTTGGAACCTACACTACTTTGATGCACATCTTTGCATACGAGTCTATACTTCACACTGATGATCAGTGTTCGGTCCTATGCACTAAATGGCTCAGTTATGATAGGAACATAATGGGATACAATATCGGACTAAAAATAAATGCTTCCTAAATGTTAATTTCTATTCAACTCCCAAAATTCTAGGGGGGAACCCAGCGCTAGCCTCCCACTGTATGAACCCTGGTATGTATACTCCACACTGTACATGAGAGAAACAATCGTTGTATTGAGAAAGTGTAATTTGAAAATGAAAAGCAGTACAAGCACACACGTGGAATTCAACTTGGGGGGGGGGGGGAGGAGCAGCCACAAATATCAAAGTCTGTGGTCCTTTACACAAAAGATTATGGAATATCAATGGGTGTGTTGTCATCTTTCTTCCACTCTCCCCCTACCTCATCCACCCGACTCTTGTTCTTCGATTCCCGCCTTCTCCGACCGCGAGGACGTCCAGAACTCGGAGCAGGAGGAGCCACTTCCTCTTCTTCATCACTGGAACCTGCTGCCTATTCGTGTTTCATCATTGGAAGACTCAGGTCCGGTATCCTCTCCTTCATGACTGGAAGACTCTGCTCCTGTCGCCTCATCTGCGTAATCGGGGTCGGTGACTGCATTCACATCTGGTCCTAGTAGTATATGTGGTAAAAAATTTTTTTAATTTTTTTGAAAATTTGAATTTGTTCAAAAAACCACAAGCCACTTTCAAATCTCAAAACTCAATGAAATATATATATATTATAGCTAAACAGCTTACTCTATCTCAATATAGCTATAAATAAGTCCTTTCCACAACAGAAGCTTGCTATTTTTCAAGAGAAAGACAAGAGAAAGACAAGCTTACCTCGATCATCTTCTTGACTCCCATTTTCAGTATCAGAGTTGACGGGGTCTGGTCCACCAACCCTGATACAGGGCCTCCTATAGCCCTAGATGTCGTCTCCCTTCTCTCCGATTGATCCTGAGTTGCTAGAGTCAGCATCAAGCAAGTCTAAAACTTGCACCGCATTGTAATTTCTAGACGCCATCTTCCAAAAAATGACTTTGAAAAAATTTTTTTTTGCATAGTTACCGGGGTCACACGACACGCTCACTTTTATCCTATGATGTAATAAGCATTACCTAAGACTGTACGTAATAGGGAGGTCCCCAGTTGAACTGGCGAGTTTATAAAAAATGGAGAAGACAGTAAGTCAAACCGCAAAGTCTTGGTCGGCAAAGAAGCGGTTGTTTCAATGTTTTATGGAATGATACTGAGCTCAAGCAATTTTTTGCTGCTTCTACAAAGCTCTGGAGATGACTGGATCCATAAATGAAGCTGCTGTGAAGAAGGTAACTTTTTTTAAAATTCGACGGAGAACCGATGTTTTTTTTTTTTTTGCCGAGGAAGAAATAAACGCAACTGCTGTGAGGTACTGTCGAAGCAGTCCTGGCTGAAAGCTATTTTAGATGCTTCTCCAATGCATTGGGCACCTGTGTATGCAATCTGAAGGTTCTAGCTATAAAGTAACTATTTTTAAAAATTCGGAGAAGTCAATTGGTCTTCACCCGCTTCAAAGCGGGATTGGGAACGAAAGGGTTAAGGTCATTTCAATTGGAATATATTGGAAAGTATCATTAACCAAAACCTTTTGGCGCTTGCTTCCTGAAAATCTTGTTGCGTAATAAGGTCCAATTTTCACTTCCACTGGATCCTGAAAAAAAATAGTAACCACAAAAACATGCAAATATATTAGCTAAACATAATAAATACATTCTAATTCATAGTTTCATGTTTTAAACCAATATTAAAATTTTAATAGAATGTCTACAATAATTCATTTATAATGAGCTTTAATTAGTGATTTATACACCTCATTGCCATTTCAGTATAACTTTGCTGTCTATGCGCCTTATAACTAGAACATTCATATATCTTTTTATTGCTACTTAGTGAAAAGGCTACAAAACCTTCAATTAAAATTGAATTTAGCTTCTTAAACGATGATGCACTTGTTAGGTTCAACCCAAATATAATAAAGACTGCCTTATAAATGCATTGAAGATGGGTACTTACTAAACATCCAAGTTTAATTCTGTAACAATTTTCTCTTTGAAACGAAGATTTTAGACCATGGAAAGGATCCTTAACGCACTCAAGCAAGTCTCTGACGCTACTTAGAACGGATTCATCCAAGTCAGTAGTTCTTCTGGAAAGCCTATCTTCAACTCCTGCCTTTAAACGTCCAAAAGTATGGTTAAATAACTTCTGAGTTTCTATCACAATGTGATCAACAGCTGATTCCGACAAGCCTCGTATTTCTTTTAAATTTAAAATAAATAGAGCACTCTTCTTCATTTGTTCTTCATCGTCATTTCCCAAAAGTTGATTAATAGTGTGCTGAAAATTAGCTAAAGCTGTATTGGATGATCCAAAATCCACTGCATCCGCTACCACATTGATTTCAGGTGCTTGATCTGATGTTCCAATATCTGCTACATTTTCCAATATTTCAAACTGAGCTGCTGCTACTGGTATAGATTCTCCACTAACAACAGAATTTCTGTGCTTTCTGTAAACGTGAGATACTAGAGATGAACATTTACGATATGAAGCATCACATCCATCAATTCCACAGGTAACGAAAAACCCATCCTCGTCGTAATGCACATTTCTCAGGTGGCTCAGCCACAAACTTCTTGAAGGAGATTTTAAATTACAGAGCGGGCAGTTAATAGCACTCATTCCGTTAGGGGGACTTCAATCGGGAAGTATCTTATGGTCGGTAAAGATCGTAATGCTAGTGTGTAACAGTTGTAAGGCAATGGTCGTCATTTGCAATTGTGTGGAGAGAAGAAGTGACTGGTTTCTAGCTCTTAGCCAAACCAATGGATAGTTTTGTAGCGAAGAGCGTGGAGGAAGTATCTCAGTGGCTGACTGAAAAGGGAGTTAAGGAGCAGTTTTGTGAACTTCTTGAGGGTAAGGTCAACAATTTTCTTTTTAATGCTTCCTTGTTACGATTTGAGACTGCTTTAACGCTGTCATGTTTAATATCTTAGATAATCTAATTGATGGAGAGGCATTTATAGAACTAACAGAGGAAGATTTGAAGGGTATTATTCAGCCAATTGGAGTTATTAATAAGATAATGTGACTCCAGCAGTCAATCAAGGTATGTGGTTGAAGGAATAGCAGGAACGAATAAGTAATAACACTCATAAATATCACTGTGCTAATTTTTTTTACAGACAAAATATTACTATAACCTCGTTTCTCTTTAGTCATAGCTGTTAATTTATTTTGGGAATGCTGTGATTAGTGGCCTTATTTGTATTATAAACTTAATTGTTTTTTTTTGTTTTTTTTGGCATACGCACTTGTGTGCGTTCACATTTGTAGACTACTTCAGAAGACAGTATCGGGTGTTTTTTACAAGACAGCCAGTGTATATCTTCTGATAGATTTTCGCCATCAATTTCGTCCAGTTTAGGTGCAGATCCTTCAACATCAAGCAATTCAGATTGTGCTTCTTCAGAGTGCTCTTCTGTTTCTTATCATAGCAAAGGTTTTTATATTCCAGAAAAATGGAAACCATCTATTATGAATGCTATTGCCATAAAAAAGCTTAATCCGGAAGTTCGCAATGAAATTGTTAGAGATGTAGTCGTACATATGTATGCGTGTGTGGACAAACCAACCTCAGCTTTTGTCTCTAAAGTTGCAGACCAGTTAATTGAAAAATATCCGTTTATGAGAGACACCAATAATACTTTATGTCCTTCGGTGAGTGATGTATTCTTTTGTTAGTATGCATAATAATTAGTAATTAGTGTACTAATAGGGTTCTTGGGCACAAAAGATTTTAGACCGAGTTCATAATGTGGAGAAAGGGAGAAAACGTAAACAAGAAGGAAACAGTGATGGAGACACCCCCAAAAGGCGTGGTCGACCTAAGAAATTGATGTGCTTAGACTATCGATATCCCAACGTCAGCCCTCCTAGAGATGAGGAAGAAGATCAAATAAAAATCAAGTGTTTAGTGACTGAAATGGAGAAGACACATCCAAAACGAGATACGGTGCTCCAACTAATGAAGGCAACATTATCTTTGCGAAGGCAATATATCTTGCAAAGTGGAGATTCTGTGCATTGTAAAATTAAGAAATATCCTGGACTGAAGATGCCTGTGGTTGTAAGTATATATTTCAGTACTTGTTCTGGGTAGTAGAGTTCATAGTCATGTGTGTTGGTATTACTGTGGTTGTAATTGTGTGTGGTCATATTACTGAGTTCGTATCGATATATGTTCATGATACTGCATTAACTGTCAGATTTATTTGTAACTGAATTTCATGGAGAAAAATTTGGCCATCTCAGCAAATGAGGAAATTAAGCTTAAATATAAGAATTGATCTGATATGTATTGACCCCCTTGAATCCCAATTTGGGGGGCCCAGAAAATGCCCCCTCTTTCCCCCTTAAATAAAACCCTGATTAGGTAGACTTATCTTTTTATTTCAGATTGAACAAGAAGTGGAGCAGATCCTTCATAAGAAAGAACTGTATCGAATATTTTCGACTGAGTGGTCTGAGAAGTGGGCTGTTGCTGTAATTAACTATTGCCGAACACTTAAAAGGAAGGATGTTAAAGAATATGTAAAGAAGCTTGGAGACGGTAGGTTTCAACTGATAACAATGATTTGCAAATTAATTTTGTATATTTTTAGATCATGATCAGATTTACAATGAGAAAGCGGCACTTGAGCTATTGTTTCTTTTGTAGTGCATTCAACTGAAGAAGCCAGAACTGGGTCCAGGAAACTTCAAGTTTGTATTTTGTCAATATGATGTAAGTATGCACCATTTAGAACACCTTAAGATATAATTGTATTTAATATTAATAAATGTATGATCATCTGCGGGCAATCGAAGAGACTTTAGTAGAACCCCAGAAACTATTTCATCCCCATCAGTTCCAGCAGGTGTGATCTAAAATGCTTATAAGTATGAGACGTTTTCCCACCCAATAAGAACTCCTACAATCTCTCAAAGTTACAACCACCAGGGTAGGGGAATAGGGGGATTTTTTTCTGGGGGGGAGGGGAGGAAAATCCCAGGGTGTCCCTAACTTTGTGAAATCCTGTGATTTTATGCATTTGTAGGTGCTAACAATTTATTTGATGGAGCTTTACGTTGTGTCTGATCAATCACATATGTGACAGTGCCTAGGAAAAGGGACCTTTTCCGTAAAAAAATGAAAAATGAGTTAATCATACCACTGTGTAGAGCACTTCTTATGGAGTATTTTGATATCAAGTTTATAGGCAGGCTCCTTGGTTCACTAAATATACGAGAGGCAATCTGACCATCTTGAGCACAGTTATTTCGAGAAAACTGCAATTAAAACTTCTTATTCAATTTCTCGCGGAGTTAACGTTGAATTCCGTAATCTAACCGGAAGTCCGCGTTACATGTTACGTAAGACTGTTACTTATGCTTGGAAAATGGTGGCGATCAGCTGAACGGCAGTAAGTTATAGTTGGGGCCTCTTACTTCATTGATGGGGGAGGCCTTACTCAGTTTAGACCCTACATTGTGTAAGAGTACTAGACAGGTATGGCTTTAAATAGCACTAGATGCTATAGACATAATTTTGCAGGCCGTTTTGTGCTTCTTTTTTTTTTTCTTTTTTTCTGTTTCCAACAGTTTGATAGTTACAGTAAGTCATTGATACAGTCACTCTTTTAGAAATGATCAACTAGCTTGGTTTGTTACGTAAAAGGTCCCTTTTCCTAGGCACTGTCACATATAATGAATATTTTTTCATTAATAGCCAATCCTTAATTTTATTATTTCATTTCTAGATGTCAGCTGATCCTGAATCAGTTGCCAAGGAAGTCTCAGGACGAAACAACCCATGGATAGGAGAATTTGTTGCGGAAGATGGTGACCCTACCTATTTTCTTTTTATTGAACAGCAAGTATTATTTTCTGTGAACAGTTTTTCTAGGGCTCTTTTTTGTTGGTTTTCTTCTTATTATGTGTTTAACTTGGAATATGAGAAAAACTCAAAAGAGCTCACTTTGTTCTTCCAGGAATTTGTTTTTGGTCTCCCAGAAAATTCTCTTCAGTTTAAAAAGTCATCAACATATTTAACAGTTACAACAGACATTCAAAAATTTGTTATTCATTGATGTCATTACCAATTTATGTAATTATGTTTAATTAAACATTTTTTAATTTAATTAATTGTTAAAGTGGCTAAAATAATTGTGGTTTTAAACAAGTAAAAAAATATTAAATTAATAGTATAATATTAACACTACAAAATATTATAGTTAATATAACTATAAATATTGATTACACCATCAATACAGTTTGATTATTTTAACTAAGTATTAAAATAAAATAAGTATTACATATTAGTGAAAAATACTGAAAAGATATATTAAAATATCAGCAAAAAATTCATTAAAACAACAATAAAGTAATGATTGTAATAACAAGAAGCAATAATTATTTAAACAATAAGTAAAAGTTGTAACAACAATCAAAAATGGACTATAATGACAAATAAGAATTGTCCTTATCTCTATAACTTGGTATACTGATACTTTAACCCTCTCGTTCCTGAATTGTTTTGACGCGTGCGGAAAAATCTAATTTTCTACCGCGGAATAGAGCATTGCCGTTTTATTTTTTTAACTCGATGCTGGCTGGGAAAACCCCATAGCAACCATATATCACTAAATAGACCAAGAGTTTGGGATTCCCCTCATTTTTTGATTGAGAAAATTGAATAATATTTAAGCCATCTACTAATACTTCAAAAAAAAATTTTTTTTCCCAAAAAATCCACTTTTCCCATCAATAAAAAAATAAAATAAAATAGAAATAATATTGTTTGATGCATTATATACCAATATTATATTAGTTCAACAATAAAATATGTTGTTTGTTGTGTGTGGTGCTGATTGTGATCATGTAGGAGACATCTATGAGTGTCCACAAGGAACGTATGCCATCGGACGTCGAGCTCCACTACAAAACAATTTCATATACACAAAAACACAAACAACAAAGATATTTGTAATACAAACAACAAATTATTCATGATCCTATATAATTGCAACTTTATGATGTATTGTATGCGGTTTCATACAGGATTTTTGTTTGGGGTGGGGCTCCGAGTGTACTTCGCCACACCCATTTTTTGGAACCTGCACTACTTTGATGCACATCTTTGCATACGAGTCTATACTTCACACTGATGATCAGTGTTCGGTCCTATGCACTGAATGGCTCAGTTATGATAGGAACATAATGGGATACAATATCAGACTAAAAATAAATGCTTCCTAAATGTTCATTTCTATTCAACTCCCAAAATTCTAGGGGGGAACCCAGCCATGCCTCCCACTGTATGAACCCTGGTATGTATACTCCACACTGTACATGAGAGAAACATGTATTGAGAAAGTGTACTTTGAAAATGAAAAGCAGTACAAGCACACACGTGGAATTCAACTTACCCGGCATGGATGGTGTCACAGACTGAACGATCCCTCCCATAGGATCCGGAACCTCCATACAATACCAAAAAAACACAAGACAACAATGACATTTGTAACATAACAGCTGGCCTCGCTGAATTGAGCCCCCCCTCCCCCGTCATTACTTTTCACTAACATTCTTGTACCATAACCCCCCCCTCCCCCGTCATTACTTTTCACTGACATTCTTGTACATAACCCCCCCTCCCCCGTCATTACTTTTCACTGACATTCTTGTACCATAACCCCCCCCTCCCCCGTCATTACTTTTCACTGACATTCTTGTACCATAACCCCTCCCCCCCCCCCAGCCCTAGCTGGACACCCAAATATCAGTAAGTTGAAAAAATGAAATTCAACTTACCCGGCATGGATGATGTCACAGACCGAAAAAGACCACCGAGTTCGTTCTCTCTCAGGTTGGATCCGGAAACGCCACATACTGTTTGTTCATGGTTGCTCTCTCTCTCTTTCCACAAATGCACGCACACACATACACACACACACACACACAAGAAAAAAGAAGCTACAGGTGAATACAGATCATAAAAATAAATGTATATTTTATTATACATAAATTGACTGGTGTACACACACACACACACATGAAATTCAACTTACATGGGCATAGTAGTCACGATCCAAAAAGATCCAGAGTTCCCTCCCAGGTTGTATACGGAAGCGCCACATACTGTTTGTCCACGGATGCTCTCTCTCATTCCACAAATGCACACACACACATACACACACACACACACAGAAAAAAGAAGATACAGGTGAATACAGATCATAAAAATAAATGTATAATATAAATTGACTGGTGTACACACACACACATACATGAAATTCAACTTACATGGGCATAGTAGCCCCGATTGGAAAAGACCCCCCCCCCCCCCCGAGTTCGTTCCCTCCCCGGTTAGATCTGGAAGCGCCAGAATAACATTTCAACTCCACGCACACACATATACATCGAGTGTGAAGCTCCACTACAACACCACAAAAACACAGACAACGACAACGACAATAACAATACATATTACAACTTTTGGGATGTTCAGGGAGGGGGAGGGGGGGGGGGGAGCAGCCACAAATATCAAAGTCTGTGGTCCTTTACACAAAAGATTATGGAATATCAATGGGTGTGTTGTCATCTTTCTTCCACTCTCCCCCTACCTCATCCACCCGACTCTTGTTCTTCAATTCCCGCCTTCTCCGACCGCGAGGACGTCCAGAACTCGGAGCAGGAGGAGCCACTTCCTCTTCTTCATCACTGGAACCTGCTGCCTATTCGTGTTTCATCATTGGAAGACTCAGGTCCGGTATCCTCTCCTTCATCACTGGAAGACTCTGCTCCTGTCCCCTCATCTGCGTAATCTGGGTCGGTGACTGCATTCACATCTGGTCCTAGTAGTATATGTGGTAAAAACTTTTTTTAATTTTTTTGAAAATTTGAATTTGTTCAAAAAACCACAAGCCACTTTCAAATCTCAAAACTCAATGAAATATATATAATATTATAGCTAAACAGCTTACTCTATCTCAATATAGCTATAAATAAGTCCTTTCCACAACAGAAGCTTGCTATTTTTCAAGAGAAAGACAAGAGAAAGACAAGCTTACCTCGATCATCTTCTTGACTCCCATTTTCAGTATCAGAGTTGACGGGGTCTGGTCCACCAACCCTGATACAGGGCCTCCTATAGCCCTAGATGTCGTCTCCCTTCTCTCCGCTTGATCCTGAGTCGCTAGAGTCAACATCAAGCAAGTCTAAAACTTGCACCGCATTGTAACTTCTAGACGCCATCTTCCAAAAAATGACTTTTGAAAAAAAAATTTTTTTGCATAGTTACCGAGGTCACACGACACGCTCACTTTTTTCCTATGATGTAATAAGCATTACCTAAGACTGTACGTAATAGGGAGGTCCCCAGTTGAACTGGCGATTTTATAAAAAATGGAGAAGACAGTAAGTCAAACCGCAAAGTCTTGGTCGGCAAAGAAGTGGTTGTTTCAATGTGTTATGGAAGGCTACTGAGCTCAAGCAATTTTTTACAGCTTCTACAAAGCTCTGGAGATGACTGGATCCATAAATGAAGCTGCTGTGAAGACGGTAACTTTTTTAAAAATTCGACGGAGAACCGATGTTTTTTTTTTTTGCCGAGGAAGAAATAAACGCAACTGCTGTGAGGTACTGTCGAAGCAGTCCTGGCTGAAAGCTATTTTAGATGCTTCTCCAATGCATTGGGCACCTGTGTATGCAGTCTGAAGGTTCTAGCTATAAAGTAACTATTTTTAAAAATTCGGAGAAGTCAATCGGTCTTAACCCGCTTTAAAGCGGGATCCGGAACGAAAGGGTTAATACCTGAAGTTTCATATGAGCCTAATTTTGTGGGCACACGAAATTTGAATCTCGAAATATTTTAAATTTTAAGAAAAAAAGTGTTTAAGCCAGGATTTTAGAATTTATTGAGTTAGATCTCTACAAATTTGACACATGATGTAAAATTGTCTTAAAATTATTATGTATAACTTTGGTAGCTATACCTTGAAAATTAAGTGAGTTGTGGCTGTTTTTCACCAAAATATTTGTACGCATGGTAAGGGTCATCAAATGATGACGTTTAGAACGGATTGTGGGACTTTAGAAACGTAAACGTGACGTCAGAAAATCGCGCATGGGCACATGTATCATAAAGGCATGAGAGGCGCCAGTTTACCGCTATTTGTTGCACGGATATGGCTGCTTTAGCTACGATTGTGTCTCAGGCCCGCGGGATCAAGTTTTACGGCGCTGTTGCCTATCACGGCCAGCGTTTTAGCTGCTGTCTTGAGCCACATAACCCGTACGACTTCAACTGCATCGCCCTGATGTTGTCGGAACACCAAATGTTGGGACATCTTGCCAGAGAAGCAGCCCGGTGTCTAGCCCCCCTTCTTAGAGCAGGATTCCAAGCTCATGGGTAAGTAATTTTTGTGCACATTTCCTAGAAAGCATAAATGGTTTTATAGAGATGGTATACAAACTGAACCTACTCCATTGACAAATCCTGTGGTACAGCCTCCAACCTTCAGTTGTTCAGTAGCTTTGTCATTCTGCTTCAGTTGTTTTTTTTATTTGGTTCAGTAATGCTATACCATTTAATTTTGTGTGCCTCAGATTTACCTACTCTGATTTTTTACTTCTCAAAAAAAAAAAAAAGTTAGTTTCAAGTGGACATTAATTTTATCATAATAATATTATGTAGGCTCTCTCAGATTGAACAAGTGGTAAGCTATGAAGGTCACTTGCCCAAGGAAAAAAACAGATTATATTACTTGCTTTGGCCTGGCCAATATGTCCGCCCATATTGTTAATTGAGGAGCGGTCAAAGTCCCGATTTGTACCAAAATTGACTCTGTTCACGCAAAGCAAAAAGTGTTTGGGGAGAATTTTCTTAGATAAAACCCTAAGCTTGAACTATTTCACATACTCGCATAAACCAGGGTGGAAAGCTTTGTAGACCATCTTATATTCTTTTCATGTGATGAAGAAAAAAAAGACTTGCAAGATGCCTGCCATGATTAAAAAAATTTTTTTTATTGTATTTATAGTCTAGTTACATCAAGACCATACACTCAAGTTGGATATCCTGAGGGTTCCTATGCCGGTAGAGTGTGCTCCATTCAAGTGTTCGTTTGTGGCTCTCAAAATCGAGTTGGTGAGGTAATTAATGCTCTACGTGGTACAAACTTGACTTATACACACATTAAAATACCAGACAAAACATCAGACGAGACACCAAACAAAATGCCAGACGAAACACCAGATGAAACGCCAGACAAAACGACACCTGACAATGACATTACCCCCTCTTCCAGTCCCTTCCAACAAGCTTGCCCTTTTACAATTTCAGACTTTGAAGATGACGATCAACATTCTATTAACAGAAACGAGATGCAAGACTCAAACGAGACGCAAGACTCAAACGAGACGCAAGACTCAAACGAGACGCAAGACTCAAACGAGACGCCAGACTCAAACGAGACAACCCCTTTATTTTCAACCCCTGATAACTCTGACGCAGACAAGACTGATTTAGATGCTACACCTGAAATACATCAACTGGATGACACACTACCACAACAAACTTTACAGAGAACTGACACAGACAACACTGATTTAGATAAGACACCTGAAATACATCAACCTGATGACACACTACTACAACAAACCTTATTGAGAGACAGAGTAACATTAGTACAGAGACGCAGTCGACACATGTGAATACGACGTAAAAACAAACGACACATGCGAATACTGCGACGTAAACAAACAACATGTACAAATACGAAAACATAAAACACGACAATAACAACCACGTGGAGCATTTATGCCAATCCACTTGACCTGCCCATACGACAACTTGGCTTTTCCATCTAGCCATAAATACAGAATAATTGGGTGGATTACTTTTAATGAAGGCACGACTTGCTGTAGATAAACTTCTGCGGACTCGAGATGATTTGACTTTTCCATCTAGCCATAAATACAGAATAATTGGGTGGATTACTTTTAATGAAGGCACGACTTGCTGTAGATAAACTTCTGCGGACTCGAGATGATTTGACTTTTCCATATAGCCACAAATACAGAATAATTGCAAGATTCATTTTCATAAAGGCATGACTTGGTATAGATGAAGTTCCGTGGATTCAAGATGATAACCAGCTAAAGAACGGAGACATTGGATAACTGCTGACTAAACACATTGCACTCGGAATTATTTGTTTATTTTGATGGAGCATCATGTAATCCATCTTCTTGAAACCCTCTTCAATCAATCAGCAAAAAAGAGCTCATCAAATTTATCATCAGCCACTGCCTATGATTATTCTGTTTCTTGAAAAAAGGTTAGCAACCCTAATTGCTAAGTGAAATCTTTTGCTATGTGGTGGCTCTAAAAAGAGCCGGTTTGAAAATAATATTTAAGAGTATGTGTATATGTTTGGTGAAAGTCGGACTGTCCGACGCGTGAATAATGTAAATGCAGGTAATCATAATATGTGTGCATTAAGTGGAAGTTGGATAGTCCCAACGCATTTATAACTAGCATGTAATTAAAGCACGAAAAAAACAAAACAAAAAAACAACAACACAAAAGTGAAATCTTTTGCGGTTTGGTGGCTCTAAAAAGAGCCGGTTTGAAAATAATATTTAAGAGTATGTGTATATGTTTGGTGAAAGTCGGACTGTCGGACGCGTGAATAATGTAAATGCAGGTAATCATAATATGTGTGCATTAAGTGGAAGTTGGATAGTCCCAACGCATTTATAACTAGCATGTAATTAAAGCACGAAAAAAACAAAACAAAAACAAAAAAACACAAAAGTGAAATCTTTTGCGTTGTGGTGGCTCTAAAAAGAGCCGGTTTGAAAATAATATTTAAGAGTATGTGTATATGTTTGGTGAAAGTCGGACTGTCCGACGCGTGAATAATGTAAATGCAGGTAATCATAACACGTGTGCATTAAGTGGAAGTTGGATAGTCCCAACGCATTTATAACTAGCATGTAATATAAGCATGAAACACACAGACACACAACATGAAAATCAGCTTCAGACTTTAGTCACTCTCCTATGGGACTTGTATTGCTTAAGTGCCTTGTCCACTGAAGCGCAAGTGTGACCATCTGTGTAGGCTGCCTCATATTCACGACACTTGGCAAAAAATCTACCAATTGTGTCCTTTGTAACCAGCAAGAGTGACTCAGGTACAATCTTTCTCAGCCTAACTATGGTTCCATTGGAGTGACTGCGAGTGTGCTTCTTGGAAAAGCACCACACGGACTCAATTGGATTAAGTTCACAATGAAACTTGGGCAAGTAGAGACAGATATGCCCACGGCTCTGAACTTCCTGTTGGAGGATTGTGGTATGATCCTGAAAGTCCTGCAAAAATATATTGAGTGTATTATAAACATAGTATAGCTATCATACAGTGTATGTTGGTTCTAATGTGAAATGGTAATTCCTTTCTTAATCATTTCTTATTATTATATAGGATTATTAACGTGCCTGAAACTGCTGGAGTACCTCGTTCATTTTAGAAGCATTCATGCCTCTGGTGTCTACTTCTCTCTCCTCCAGTACTGTCTTCATGCCCTTCTGAAGACCCTCATCGGTGACCATTCGTTGAAGCTTCCCATTCCACTCAGTATCTTTCATAAATGGTTGCTTACCCCCATCACGTACATTCATGCGGTCAGCATTGAGTGCATCATCTGGCTTCTTCACATGCGACGGAGCATTGTCGAATATGAATATGCCTTGGCAATGGGGGTATTTGCGCTCAAACAATGAAATTGCCTTGTGAGTCTACATAAAAAATCTTTTATTATTGCATGCAGATGTCACATGCTAATAATCTTGAAGCTTAAGTATTGTAACCACACCCACAAGAACAAATTGTTAGTATTAAGTGTTCTTATTATACTTTTTCTCTTTAAACTTTAGTGCACTAGCACTAGGCAAAATCAGCTAGCCTAAGGTTAATATTAAGGTTGCCCGCACATAAACACAACAAACAAGACACACCAACACACACACTCTTTTAATTATTCATTTACTATGGTATTATTATTTACAGACCTGAGAAATAAGCCGAGTATTTGTGAAATACCCATCAGTCTGATGTTCCAGGAACAGGGTTGCTCGCTCTCCGTCATGCTCCAGCAATCCACCGATCTCTTCCACAAAGTCACTTACCATGATAGCCTGTCCGAGGGACTTCTGCTTGAGCACCTGTTTGGATCCATCCGACCAACAAAATGACTGATCTGAATTCGCATAATATGTCGACTCATCGTGATAAAATGCGAATAACAGGTCTGATAGCTGGATCCGGTGAAGGACAGTGATAAGGCCACATCCTACTGTCCAAAGACTGCAGTGATTTAAGATACACTCTCCTGTCTGCTACAACATCAGCCCTCTCATGGCCATCGAAGTAAACACCTTTGCTATACTGATGATAACCGAAGCCAAGATTGTGCAGCCAGTTGGACATTGTTGATGTGCAAACTTCCACCTGATAAGTAGCCTTAATCCATGTGGCAACATCATTCAAGGTTCGGTTCGGACTACCCCTCACATATGCCTTCTCACAAACAAACTTCCTAACGTCAACCTGAAAGTTCTCATCTGAACTTAAAGATATCCACTTCGGATGTTTCCCCCTCTCAGACTCAAGTTCGTTATCAAGTAGCTGATCAGTAACATCTTCAAGTGATGACTTGGACGAAAAGAAGTCAACAAAAATATGTTGTGCCCAGCGGTGAATAACCTTGTGGTTGAAGCCAGTCGCCAAAGAAGACAACTTGCAGGCATCTACAATACCCATGCCAGAACATACTGCTGCACCAAAGACCTGAAGAGCCATTGACTTTTGTATAGTCATGGTGGTATTTCGTTCTATGTGTGCTTGCAATACATTCATTCCTTCTGTTAAAACATGCCGTTGTTCTTTAATGATAGTACGTAGTGCGGAGGGGGATGGTGAAGGGGAAGGGGATGGTGAAGGGGAAGGGGATGGTGAATGTAAAGGTGTACAGGAGGGTGAAACAGAAGACCTGGAGTGTTCTACAATGCTGTCTGGTGGTGGAGCAGACACATGCCTACCTCTAGGAGCCTTGGGAGTGTTAAACTCATCCAGCTTCCCTTCAGCTCTTGAAAAAGAGGACCTCTTGGACAAGCTTGGCTCCAAGTTAGTAATATCAGCCAACAATTCTGACTGGCTTCGCCTTCGCTTACCGTTGCTAACAGAATCCATACAACAGCCGCTCAAAGAAATTAAAATTGCCGCCTTACAGTTAGGGAAAGTCCCGTCTTACGGATCGGGAAATTACCGTTGGACCTTAGCTCGTTAACTAGTTACGTTTAATGACGAACTACCGCAAAATCTTGACGTCAAAAAAAATGGCGTAAAATGTATTAGAGTGAATGAGAAATGTGCTGTTCTCCTTTTTCCATTCTCTAAACAGGCAGTTTTACTATTGGAAACAGTATTAGGATGATGAAGAAAAGGTATGTGCATGTTAAATGACAGTATTGAGGTTCTATACAGTCGTTTTAAAAAATCCACTCTTTAAGTTGGAAGCACTGTAGTTGTTTTAACAAAATTTATGGTTACCTCAGTTGCAATAGAATTGACAAAAAAAATATTGTTAATTTTACAAAACACTTTTTACTGTGAAGGAGTAAAAGTTTTTAGTACAGGTAATTATTGCTAGCTCGATTTAAAATTTGCTGTAGAAACCCACATCTTTTATTCCATTTAGAACCAGCTTCAAAGAAAAGGAAAACAATGGATATTGTTACTATAGAAGATGGAGGATGGCTTTCAGATATTCATATATCAGCTGCATGTAAAATTTTACAATTGCAATTCCCTGATGTAGCAGGGTTTCAGGATCCAATCAAATGGCAAAATAAATCTTTAAAGCGTATTAATGGCCTATATGTCCAAATTATTCACATCAATGGCAATCACTGGGTTACAATTGCTGGGATTCATGGTTCTCTGGTAAATTTTTACGACAGTAAGTATCGGAGCCTTTCAGAAGATGCTATTGAACAGATTGCTCTCATCACACAGCCAAGCCATAATTTTATAAATGTTGATTTGGAAACTACCCAGTTCCAGACTGGATATTCTGACTGTGGTTTGTACGCTATTGCATTTTGCCACTGAAGTGTGTTATGGAAACAATCCAGCCAGTTATCAGAGCTAGCCAATTACTAACAAATGTGTTTATGATTTGTATTTTTAATAAATGTTCTTTGCAGATACGATCAAGGCAGCATGAGGAAGCATTTTACCTCTTGTTTGAATAATGAAAGGATGGAACAATTTCCTTCCAAAGTAACAAAAGCCCTACCATTAGTGAAAAGTTTAAGATAAAGCTTTTTTGTACATGCAAAATGCCAGAAGTAGGGAGTCAAGAAAACATGGCTTACTGTCCAAGTTGCCATCAATGGTTCCATAAGACTTGTGAACAAATTCCTGACAAAATTTTTAAAGATAAGAAAGAAAAATTTACTTGTTCAAAATGTACACAGCAAATAGTTTAACTGTATAGTTCACTTTTTTAGCATGATAATGATTAATTTTGTGTAATAGAACTAATTGCTGCAGCAATCATCACTATTTGTCATTAAAATGAATTCAACTTACTACTATTTTTATGCTATTTTTAGATAGCTAAACTAAAGAGATATAGATAGAATTTTACAATAAATCAGCCCCATAGATTATTAGTTAGCTATCAGTAATATTGCAATTACTGAATGTAACCATTACAATTATGACAATTTACATTTCGATCACTCGTAATTGATTACTATTATAATTACTAATTGAAAGTCACTGTAATCATTACAATTACTCAATTACTTTCAATTACTTATATATACGCTATTAATACACTATTAAAGGAGAAAAATAATTCAGTCTTCAGAACTGAATGAGTTGATGTACTAAGCTGATGTACAACTTACTAGTGAGTAACACTGTAAATCATACTTACCAGTGAGTAACAAAGTTGGAGGATTGACTAGAGGTGCAACATTTGCACTTAACCACTTGCTTGTCATCATCTTAACCTCAAGTATTTTATTTTTTATTTTTATCACTTTCTATATTATATATATATTTTGTAGTTGCTATTCAATTACAATCAATAAAATTGCAATACTGATTTATACATTGCCTCCTTAACCACCAATTAGCTACCTTTACAACTCTACAATTACTTGAATCTGTCTACCTTTACAACTCTACAATTAGCTACTTGAATCTGTAATTAATTACAATTACCAATTACAACATTATAAGGGGTCCCCAAACCGCTAGGGGCCCCCCATATCTCTAGTGATTTGGGGTGTACTGGGGTCCCTATTTCACTAGTTAATTGCGAACTCCCGTCCCCTAATCGCTAGTGATTTAGGGGCGGGGGTGCCTATATCGCGGTGGTCCCCATATCGCTCCTACACCGGTCACATTGACCCACCTTTCCAGGCAATGAGTTAAAGTCAGTAGGCATAGTAGCATAGAGTTCTTCATGTGAAGGCCACCGAATAACTGGTTGTAGTCTAATATACATAACGTTGATCCATTTTTGGAAGTATTTAGACACTGTTGATTGGCTAATGCCAAAGCGATATGCCAAATCCTGGTTGCCTAAATTGAGTCTCAGTTTCATCAGAGTCATAAGAAACTGCTGAAATTTAGGTAAAGACAATTCATTTAATTTTAAATCAGTTGAAACATGCAGAAACACTATTAATGACACTGTAACAAGGAAGTCCAGTATAGAATTTAACCTTATCATCAGACTTTAATTAGACTCTCTTCATTCAATTGCACTGATTCACTCAACTTCTCCAGTTTATACTTTTCATTTTGAAGTTGTTGACTCTGCTTTTGCAAATGGCAGAGGAATACAGAGGTTAATTCTGTCTGTACTTCAGCACTGGATACTGCTACTGTCTCCATCAGTGGTTCTCCAATATCATGATCACCTTCATCATAATGAAGGGATTCTGTAGTTTCCTTGGAGAGTAGAGAATCTTGCTGCTCAATTCTTGTTTCTTGAGAGGAATGAGTGGCTGTTGTCCTCAATTCCTTCATTCTTTTCCTTCTGCCATAATCATCTAATTCCTTAGCTTTCCTTTTCCTAGAAGAAATAGGTACACGACAAAAAATACTGGGCACATAATCTGGCGATAAACAATCGTCACTCTTTTCACCACTTATAAAATGAGAGGAACAAATCCAACTGTGCCGGTTTGGCTTCCAGTTTTTTCCTACGTAGAGCAGCTATCCACTTTTGACGTCGTTCAGGGTCAGCAGGAAAGCGATAAAAACTAAGTTTACTCCCTTTGAAAGCACGATTAGAGCAGCCAAGAGCAACGCAACTTTTCACCATTTTTCTTTTTGCCACTCAGTGTCGCGAACGCGCACCATTACGTCATATAGGACGTCACGGACGGCAGGTAGCTTTCAAATTTCAGTCAGACCAGCTCGCTCACCATTTGTGATGAAGCGCATCACTAGTATAATTCAACAATGAAAAAAAAATTGAATAACCACAAAATACAATACTATTTTGTCAGGAATTAATGTTATACCTGCTCAGCTTTGGCACACTACAAGCTTGGTCAGCTATAACATAAAAGGACGATGAATAGCAAAAATCCTGACTCAGCAAATCCTTAATATGGGTGCGCTCATTAAATGTTCGCAATTATTGGAGGTGGAAAAACAACCGTGGACCAAAAGTTATCGGTATTATACTTTTGTAGGTCTAGCTATAAAAAAAACGGGAGGGAGGTTCGTACGGCACCAGTCGAGCCCCACCCCCTAAATCCGCCCCTTCTTTCTGGGAAGGCCGATTCTCAGCAGTGGCGCCTCCAGTTTGTAGTCTGTCTAATAATATGCAGATCTCGTAGACCTTATTAAAAGTATCTCAGTTGATTCGACCATTATCTAGAAACTCTCCTTAGAGAATTAATATCCATATAGAATAGATTATTCTAGCTTATGGTTTCAATAAATGTGTACTGGCAATTAACGTGTACTCATTTAATAATATTAAAGTGGGCATGTTTTGGGGGTATGTGGTAGGATGGCGGTCGGATCAAGTTTGGAGCTGCCACCAGTGTTGCGTAACCCCCCCACCCACCCCCTCTTTAGCATACCCCTCTGTATGTACTGCTGTACTTCTGCTCCTGAGAATTCTTGAAGCTCTGCTTGGAGTGTTTCTCGAGGTTTTTTTACAATGACTTGAGAATAGTGGCTGTAGTAAACTAGGGCAAAATTTTTTTTCACACATGGGTTTGTAATTGTAGCACAATGAATGCTCTGGCACTGCCACTACACTCGATGAAACTAGACCAATTAGCTATTAAGTAACTTTTAAATATTTGTGAGGATACATCAATGAATATAAAAATATTATATGAAGTATGTAATAAAGTTTGACAGAGGCTTGCTAAGTATCTGCTGTTTTCAACAATTGCCGTGGACACAAATTTGTTTAGCCAGAGAATAAACTTGTACATAACGAGACCCAACTATGAAGCCAAACTCAAAAGGCCACTTCACAACCACAGAGTGGGTGGAGCTTTCAAAGTTCAGAAAAGCTGGCGCATTTTTACTTCAGTGAGCCAATTTGTCCCAATTTTTGGATGGATTAGTTATGAAGAACGTTAACTACTACTTGAAATTATTTTTTCATATTTATATGTATTTTCTAGATTTCATCAGGTACAGACACCAAACTTTTTCAAGCACTTTATATCATGAGTATGAAGACATTCTACAAAGGAAAACTATTTGCAAGTGTGGACACAGATTTGGTTAGTCAGAGGATAAACTGGTACATAACGAGACCCAACTATGAAGCCAAACTCAACAGGCCACTTCACAACCACATAGTGGGTGGAGCTTCAAAGTTCAGAAAAGCTTTCAACTTCAACAATGCAGTTGTTTAAGGGTGCTGGGACAACTCCCACGCAAATATTCACAATAATTGGATTTTGGTTGCTAGGGATTGCTAACTTTTTTCTTGGTGTTTGTAGAGCTCCAACTAAGGGTGGATCCTAAAGAGTACTGCTAATGGACTAACTAAATAAAAAGAACGGGCCTTGGGAGCTTGTTTCGTTCAAGTTACGAGCTCCTCAGCCTCAAGTATAATATAATCCACAACTCCTCCGCGGGTGCCGTTGTCGTAGGATTTGGTGACCCCACCCTACAGTGACCCCCGGTCACTGAATCCTTAGTTTTTGGTGACCGGGGTCACTCTATACTAGGACACCGTGACTCCCTGGGGTCACCTAATCCTAGATTTCAGTGACCCCCTCCAGGATATGCTGACACCCCCTCCTAGGACATAATCATAAGCTCTGTAGCTGTGGCTTATATCGCCTAATCCCTTTTTCTTTTTCTTTTCATTACATATTACTGTAGAGCAGTTCATCTCTTGTTTGACCTTAGGGGATGTTCAGAAAGCTGAAGTATTTGAATAATTGAGCATCATAGAAAATGGATTAGTCTGCATGGGCTATGGAATTTTAAGTGTTCTTATAGCTACATAACTGAAGTGTTGGGATAGTTGTTGTTGTTTTAATTTATGAGTGACTACATATGCAATTTATGAATTGATCAAAATAAATAAAACAAGAAAAAACAAGAAATTCAACATCTTCCCTAAAATAGTGAACTCATATACTATTATGCAGTGAAATAGTATCAATAGCTATGTACTTTTATCAATTATGTCTTGAAAAGAGCAAATCAGATGTTAGGCACATGATAATTTTAGTTAGCAAACAGCTAAGCTTGGTAAAGCTAACAAGATTGAAATTGAACAAACGCACACAGGTTGTATTGGTGATTATGCACACACTAACAAACCCACATACAAAATCCCATGTAAGAGCTGGTACTTAAAGGAAAAGAATTATATAATACTCCAATTGTAATGACCAAGATATCAGTGTTCAAAATACATTCATGTACTTAGTAGTGGCAAAATATTAGCCAGCAAAAAAAAATTTAGAAATGAATGAAATATAATAAAATGTTATGAATTGTTTCCATTTTCCATGCAATATTTACATATCCAATTCCCAGAAAAGTCATTATTAATTCCTTCAATACATCTTTTGTGATACCATTCTTCACAGTCAACACACTCCACCATGTCCCCATATGTTTCAGGCATCTTGCAGGAACAGTATATATCAAGGTGAAAGTATGGTAATTGGGTTGTCTTTCGATATCCTTTCTTGGATAGAGTAGGAAAGGCGAACAATTTTTTTTTCCAAAAACAATAATTCAAGTGAGAACGCATTTTCTTTTGATCGAATTCTATCTCTTCAATATTATTGCCTTGAAGTAAGTGAACAGCAAAAGCTATAGCAAACAAGCCGCAGTCACTTCCACCTGACTGTTGCTGAACTCGTAAAACGCGAACTGGAAGATATGTCTCTCGTCCATCATCAACTTGATTATCAATATATTTTCTATAGACTTGTGCTAGCTGGTGAGTAAGACAAGAAGAAAAGTCACTCGAGCATTTGCTGTCTGCAATAGTGACTTCTCCCCCAATAGTTGTTGATACCATCCAGTGATTAGCATTGATATGATGAATTTGAAGCGATTCACACCTACATTCAATCGGAGTAAATCGATCAACTTGTGAAAGAAGAGTAGATTGGAAGCCAGCAATGTCAGGATAATCTCTTCGAAGTAGCTCTTGTGCAAAATGAATATGTTCATCATTTAGCCAAACTCCAGATTTCAGTGTTTGCCTCATTGCTGCTGTGTACCTTGAACCCTGCAAACATAATATCATACCAAAAAAATCAATCAATCAAAGCATAGCAAAGTCATAACAATAATTACATTATGAGCTATAAAAGCAAAGTAACCAAATTTATTGTTTCAACATGTACATGAACATAAATAATGATCAACTCTAAATTTCATCGGCTGCTGGCTTTTTTCTAAAAAAATATATACATAGCTAAAATCTACCAAAATTCTTTATAATTTGCCATATGTAATTTACCACAATTCTGGCAGATTTCTTTGTACATGACCTTTGACCCTTATAGACTTTCAACTCCTTCTGTATATGAAGTGATTCCTGGGAATTTACTTCCATCTTAATTTTTTCAGTTTTTTCCATCTTAATTTTTCCAGTTTTTTTAATCTCATCATCAAAGGAAACTTTGCAAAGTGGTTTATTTTCTTCTTGTGGTAGAGCACCATTTACCTGACATACTGGATTGTAATCATTATCGCACATTCTTTTATTGGCTGGAGTTGAAGCTTCTTTGTACAATTTGAATCTATCAACATTAATAAGGCTTGCCATAATGGAATTTGTTTTCAGGTTTCGTAGTTGAGCAAGTTTATCTTTTAAAGTGACTATTTCATACGGACCCATCCACTTTGGTATCATTTTGTCTCCCTTCCTACAGTCACGTCTCGAATTTCTTAAAAGAACACAAGACCCAATTTCACATTCCTAGGTTATAAAAAGCATAAAATTACTTCGCAATAAAGAACAACAAGCACATACCTTATCCAACTTTCTCTTCTTATCATAATCTTTCTTGTATCTTTCTTGGGCCAACTGAATATTACTTCCAGCTTTACTAAACATTTCATTTTGTACTTCCAACATTAGTTTCATTTTTTCTCCTAGCCCCTCAAACTCCTCTATTTCCTGATCTTGAACTATTGGATTTTTTACCTCTGGTCCCCTTTCCAATTCTACAGGTAATGTTGCTTTTCTAGTAATATAAAGGAGCATTGCATTGTCATTTACTAAGAGCATGCTCAAAGCTCAGTGTGACAAGTGAGCTAGCCCAGCTATTAAAAATTGTCAAATATTTATGGTACAGGATACAGGGTTTATTTCAGGGGGGCAAGGGGGCTTTCGCCCCCCCCCTTGGAGTAGGAGTGTATAGTTATGAAATCAAAATTGGAGAAATCACTAAATCAGTATTGATTTGTGAGAAAGACAAAACAGGTTAATTAATTATCCTGATATTCTTCTATGTTTTCTGTTCCAAACAATTGCCCCCCCCCTTCAAGTCAAAGCCACGCAGTTCACTGCATGCTTTGGCAGCTTCTGCACTTGTCACTTGTTGGCTTCCATGAACCACCTTCCTTCTTCAAGCCCCATTATCGTGATGATGATGGTATGCTTGTACCAATGAAAGCTATTATGGAAATTTGCTTCGATCTTACCCAAGAGTGTCTCACTCACTCACCAACTAAAAACCAATTCTTTACCTCTTAAACATCAATTCAAAGGGAGTGAAGCCAGTTGATTTGTGCTTTGAGGTGCGAATTGAAAACAAAATTGGGTCCAATAAAGTATCCCAGTTATTTTGATTCTCATTTACTACTTTCAATAGGCAACTTTGAATTGTATGGTTGAACTTTTCCACTAGGCCATTGCTCTGTGGGTGATATGGAGATGTCATTCGATGATCTGTTCCCAGCAGTGTTTGTAATTCGCCATTAAGCTTATTAATAAATTCTCTGCCCTGATCTGATATTATTGTCTTTGGACAGCCAAATCTGTTAAAATATAACTTTGATAAAACTATTTTGTTACAATTATGTATTATGTATAACCATACCTGCAAGTAGTTTTATAGATAAAACAGGCAACCCCTTGAGCACATTTGTTTGGTAAAGCTTGAGCTTCAGGCCATTTACTAAAATAATCAATCATTGTAATAATGTATTTATTGCCATCTTTAGTCAGTGGCAGGGGTCCGATAAGATCAATACCAACCTATAAATTAAACTATAACAGCATGTAATTTTTTACTTGACTCCATACCTGGTGCCAGATTTCTGATTCTATTGGAATTGGACGCAGCTTTGTAGGCGGCTTAGAAAACTTATCATTCACCTTCTGACATACATCACAGGTTTCTACAAACCTTTTAATGTCTCCTGTCATATCTGGTTTCCAATAAAACCTTGAGCAAATTTTGTGAATTGTCTTGTCCCGACCTAAATGGCCTCCTATTATTATACAGTATAACAGAATATTAACAAGAATTTTACAACCAATCATTTCAAAATAGACTTCAAACCAAATTACCTGTATTGGATGAATGACATGCTTTCATTATTTTGTCTTTCTCTTCATTATTTTGAACAACAATTCTCCATTGATTACTGCTGCTGTCAGATTTCCTTGAGAGGCTCTTGAAATACAATAAACCATCTTCACATTTGTAATTATCCCTGATCTAAAGCAGATAAATTTAAGTTTTACTGAGTAACTAAGTGCTAAACAACAACAAAAAAATTATATTCATTATTATATATAATATATCAGTTTATAATATATAGAATTATTGCACTCATTTTATAATATATAGAATTATTGCACTCATTGCTATTCAAGCTTTGTATACTGTACCATTGTTATTGAAAAAAAACTTGATATTTTCTATAGGCAGGGGCGGATTTAGGGGGGGCTCGACAGGTGTCGCTAGAGCCCCCCTTTTTCAGAAACAGCCAAGGAATTTCCAGCAGCTAAATTGAATGAAGACGAGCAAAATTACCAGCCCTCCAATTTTTTATATTTTTATTCCCGTCGTAATGATGCGCGTGCGCCTGCTGTGCGGAGTCAGGAATTACTAATCTCGAATGTCTACACAGGAGAGAATAGAAGTAGCCTTGTAGCTACTGACTACTCAATATTCAGGGAAGTTTTGATGCTTTTTCAAAGCCTCCTAATAAGTTTAAAGTTAATATATGCTAGAATGAATAGTAACAAGCTTGCTTCATATGGCTAAACACAAAGCAAGAATTCGTACAAAATTAGCCCAAATTCAAAAGCCTAACCAATCTTGTTACTTACTAACCTTACGGCGGAAATTTCGTTTTTTTTCCTTTATCATGTCTGGCGGATAAGTACCACTTGTCAAGAAGCCATAAATGTATTCAAACTCGTTCTCCATACTTTTGAGTAGCACCATGTGCCCGGGGTCACGAGATCCTAACGGGGTCACCAATTCCTAGTTCCGAGTGACCCCCAGGTCACCGTTTACTGGAATACGGTGACACCCGATCACCAAATTCTGGAGGTCACCAAATCCTCCGACACCGTCGCTGACGAGCCCATTCTTCGTATACTGCTACATTTGTTGATTGTCTTCAAAACCTTCATTGTACTTTGTCTCAATTCTGCTTTGTTTTGTCTAGTTGACTGTGCTCATTTGATCCTCGCGGCAGCGCGCCCGAATTTTTTTCTTTCAAAAAAAATCGCAACGTACATTTTGTAGCTAAGGTCATAGTCAACCTGTGTACGAAATTTGGAGTCTTTTCTACTCGTAGTTTCTGAGAAGAAACACAAAATAGACTCCGGACTAAAAATTAGTCCACGCGATCTTTTGGCAGAGACTTTATTGCATTCAAACCACACCCACAACAGATTCAATTGATTCCGCGCGTAAAGTGAGTTCCAGGTGCTCTCTAACTTTCGGGCGCCTACCTGTTAGCAAACCAGTTTTCTGGCCGCCTCTCCTTCTCGATGATAAGCCCTACTGAAACGAGTGTGAGGAGATTATTGTAGTCTTGTTAATAGTGTTTTTCTCGGCAAGGTCAGGTAGGGAAGCCTTTTATCAAGCTAGCTAGATGCATATTCAGTGTGTGTATGTACCTGTAATAGATTAGTGAATCATTTTTGCTGCTGGAAAACTCTACAGTTTCAGTTTGTGTACAATTTTCTGTACTTAGCTATTCACTTCATTTGTTATTCATCATTATTTAGCTAGCTAGATCACAAAATATTCATCTAGCTATATTTAGCTGGCTATTTCAAAATATTTTTTATATAAAATAAGTATCATTATATTCATAAAAAGTATCACTGGTCATCACAATACTGTAAAATAAAATAAAATGAGTGATATATCAGGAAGAAGTTTTGCACAAGAATAAAAAATTAAAATAATGGAGTCATTAGTCATGGAGTCATTATTGAGGTATTATTTACCTGTCAAGGCTTGGAGACAATCTGGGAGCCAGTGTCTGCTCTAGGGAGAAACAATACTGATAAAGTAAGCCAAGAAAAACAATATCAAACAGCTGCGCTCTTTACAACTTATAGAGGGGGCGGGGCCGCGGTTAGTTTTATCAATTGGTGGGCGGGAAGCTTTGAATTACCCGCGCTAGCTAAGTTAGCGGTCGTTTTTACTATTGCGAGCAAGGCGGATTTTTGTGGTTATTTGTAGTGCGTGCGGGTGCGCGCGCGTTGCTATGTCCCAGTACCCTTAACTCTGTACAAGTCATTGATATGGCGCATTTTTACTTCAGTGAGTCAATTTATCCCAATATTTGGATGGATTAGTTATGACGGTTATCGACTAGTCTCGCGCGCCAGACCCTTTACCAACAGCTAGGGAAGGAAAGGGGTCAATGCATACAAAGACTCGTTCCTTAGGAATTAACTGGGCGCAATTATTAGACCTCAATAATGCTATGAATCTCATTGTTACACTCTGCTCAGAAGATATTACTGAACAGGGTTAAAAGAAAACTCACTGGAAGTGTTGCTAACATTGTTGGAGTTCTTGTGGAAATATTTGAAGAAGTCCTTCCCTCAGGTTGCACCTTGGATCAATCAAAGTTGCACAACTATTATGTCTGCAGACCCTGTTTCCGAACAATGGAAAATATTTTAATACTCAGAGAGGAGGAAAGTTCAGCTTTCAAGGATGCCTGTGATAAGGCAAGTGGTGCAATTCATTGCATTCCATTGGGCATCAATCAACTTCAGATCCTTTTGATGAAGATGACAGTTCAGTGAAGCGGCAACAATTGCTGTGTGATGAAGTGGACAATGCTCCTCCAGCAAAGCGACAATGTTTGCTTACAGATTCTTCTATAAGTCAACAGTCTCCTGCAGTTTCGGTATAATTAGCTGTTACTAGCTTATTATCATTGTAACAGCTATGCAATTATGAATTTATATTTCGCAGGTTACTCTCGGTTACAAGAAGCCCAAGAAGTATATTCTAACACCTTCTCGTAAAAGGATATGCACAAGCATCACAAGAGGTAGCCATGTGTCATTGGCAAGGAGGTGTTTAGAAAATGAAAACATTAGACACTGTGTTCTAAATGGAGTTTGCAGGATGGTGCATAAAGAAATAGCTACACTATGCTCCGATCTTGTGCCATCAGTTTTACGTGATCAGAGGAGGCTCCACACACTTGTGGTTGGGGGGGCAAAATATTAGAGATTGGCACACTCCTATGAAATGTGATTTTTAAAGCTATAATACATCATACAAAAAGACTGATTAAAATGTTCCAAAGTGTCTTTTCTTTTCTTCATGTAGTGATACAAAGTCACAAGTTTTTGAATTGGGGAGGGGGGGCAATGCCCCCCCCCACAATTAATATTGGGGGGCAATTGCCCCCCCCCCCCAGTGGAGCCTCCCCTGGTGATAAGTCAACTGAACTTTTGAAGTCCTTCCAATGGAAGTGTTTGCTAGATTAGCTGGAATCCCATGCTCCAATGCTACTAAAAATTTTGAAGAGTTGCATTGGAGTTAGAAGGCCGGCATCTCAATAACAGGCAGCAATTGGAGTCATCACCGCTATTCTATGCAAGAATCGAAGAAACTCTGCCTCACTTGTTCAGCGAATTATTTCTGTCATTTTGTATAGTGGGCACGCATCCAAGATGGTAAGTATATAATTGCTGTTGCTAAGAGTTTTAGGTTTATTCAGATAAAATATACTGTACAACATGAAAATGTAACAACCATCTATGTTTATATTTAATGAGGCAAATGAAAACAAAAGTATTTCTTAACATCCTGAAGTGTGGTAACTTTTTGAGGAAAATCCAATTGTTGCTGAAATGCCTCTCTGTAACAAATACTGACAAACTGGTAAATATTTTCATGTTTCACAGTAATCTTCTGATTATCACAATATTCAGGTTTTTCATTTCTAGGCCATTAGGAGACATTTCGCCCCACCCCCTTAAAATAGTTTTGCCATCCTAAAAAGCTATTTTCTTTAATTTTTTGAATTTTATCACTTTTTCAGGTATTTGAAAGACTCCAAAAGCTCCAGTTATGTATGTCACATAGTACTACTGTTAGGCTCTTAGATGTAATTGGTAAAGATTTTGATTCTGAAGTATTGCAATGGAAGGAATTGATAGAGACTAAACTGATGCAGTCCTTTCCTCTCAGCAATGTAAGTAATTTCTAAACAATGTATTTCTTTTGATGTTGCTACTACAAATAATCATTATTTCAGGTTTCTCCAGCAATACCTAATATTACGCCCACAAATTTATCGAGTGATTCATCTGGTAGTTTATCATCAGCTTTGAAATTACCTATTGCCTCTGTTGAAGATGATTCATCATCTCTTGCTTCATCTAAATCTGATGATTCAATGTCTCAAGATAGATCATCACAGAATTACATACCTTTATTAAGTAGTACTTCTGCAGAAGAGCCCAATAGCCCTAGCACTTCCACTGATGCTTCTGTTCAACACCATGAAGATACTATTCAGATTACAAAATCCACTTCAAGCTTGTACAAATTGGTCTTTGACAACATTGACAAATCTGTGAAACCATGATATATGCGATCAAATGTACATACAAAGTCACTGCATTATGTACACATGTATTGTGTAAAGGATCGTATTGATTTTTCAGGACTATCGCAAGTTCCAAAGTCTATTGATATAGATGATTCCCTTTATTCTATTTTACCAAGTGATAAAGACTATAACTGTCTTAAACAAAATTTTGCTATTCTCATTGCAAGAACTATACATGAACATGTACATTTTTTCGGAGAAAACTTCAAAAGATTGATTCCAACACATGTTCCTCACCCATATACAAATCAGATGACTGTCAAGTCAGAAGTGGTAAGCAAACACACTATCCATGATCTATGATTTATTTTATGTGTAAATTTAGGTTCCTCTTGGTGTTTTACCCAAAAGTGAAATGATTCATGAAGAAATGTCAGATATTCTTGTACATATGCAAAAATATGTTCCATGCAAGCCTTTCATCAGGACATTTGATGTGGAACCATTCACTCAGACCGATTACCAGCTCTTTCTTACTTTGATTGGTGGTGACCAATTGACAACTGCCCATGCTAGAGGTTGCATTAAACTTCAAGACAATGCAGAAAATAGCTTGGACAAACTCAGTGGCCTCCTTCCTGTAGTGGAGGACTGGCATGCTAAAGTATGTTTCTTGTAAGTAGTTTTGATATATTTTGGATATGATTAATTTACACATTGCCGTATCCATATATCTTGGTGATTTCTACAAGGCTTTACAAGACGTCATCAAGTATGCAACGTGGAACATTATTTCAATTGCGGAATTTACTTAACCGCAGAAACATTTCCACCTCAGTGAAAGCTAATGTAAATGCTTGGGAGGATTTCATGGATGTGATTACCAAAGGCCACATATTAACTGCTGCTCTTGAATATCTTGGCATGACATCTCTAGATAGCTTGCCAGATCCTTCAATTGTTGATCCAAACATTTGGATGGAAGACAGTAAGTATAGAAAGGAAAAATTGTTGGATGTAGCTACAGAAGTAGTTAACAAACATGTAGATCTGGCCACCGAATTTGACAGAAAAGATAGTGAGCTAAAGGGTACTGTATATTCTTATGCATGTGAAACTCTTAGTTTAAGAGAAGTCCGGGGATAGATGGGTGGTCTGGGGTAGACAGTGGGTAGTCTGTGGACATATGGGAGTCCGTAGTAGACCGTGGACATAGGGGCGGTTGATAGTAGACCGTGGATATATGGGTGGTCTGTGGTAGACCGTGGGCATATGGAGGCCGGGGATATGGGTGGTCTATGGTAGACCGTGGATATATGGGGGGTCAGTATATAGTAGACCGTGGATATATGGGTGGTCAATGGTAGACTGTGGATATATTAGGGCGGTCTGTGGTAGACCGTGGATATTACATGGGTGGTCTGTGGTAGACCGTGGATACATGGGGGTGGTCGGGGATAGACCGTGGTTATATGGGTGGTCCGGTGATATGTGGGCAATGTTGTAGACCATGAAGAGATAATGGTCTGATGGTAATATCCCGCGATAGGCTTAGAGGGTATAGGGAGGTACTCTACGAGGTGGCATATGGGGGGGCCTAAATTTGGCCGTGTTAGGAACTCAGTGGCCTATAGTAAACGGGGCTGGATAGCAGTGGGTCAGGCATGGTATATTGTGGTTGGGGAATGGAGCTAGTAAAGGTATAGTGGTGCGGGGCACCCGAGATGCATACAGTGGTCTAGGGCAGACCAGATGGGGGAGATACTGGTCTGAGGTGAGACCGTTTGTTGGCTGTAGATCACGTGTTTCTCATTGTGTCAGGGTCCTTGGGAGGTGAGGCCAGCACACGAGAGGTGGAAAGACTTGGGCTGCCTGTGTTCAACAGTTCGAGAGAGGAGACCACTGCGGGTGCCCTGAGGTAGTGAAACCCATTCCCGTGAAGAGCAAAGCACTAGAGGAGGCAGACAGTCCATTTATTCTCAGTGAGGCTCTGCCAGTGATCCCTGCTAAACTGGTGCGCCGGATCCTACGACCGGAATATATCGACTTGGCGGAGTTATTAAAAGATAACATCGAGGCAGAACGCAGGAAGCTTGCAGCAGAGGCTGGGACCCACTTCACTCGCCGGGAAGTCCTTGATATTCTTAGTTAGACACAATGCTTCAACATGTATATGGCAGTAGTGGTTTCAAAATACCCGGAAAAAAACCAGGGAGATGTTGGCTTATCAGGCCCTGATTGTGGGCGAGTCTAGAAGGGGTGGACGAGGGTGGCGGCTCTACGATGCTGCCTTCAGACAGCAGATTCGATCCTTGGAGACTGTCAACTTTGCCAGTATTAACCAGTCTCTCTACTCCACAACGATCCTGGCATTCAGTGGGGGAAGGCAAAATTTTTGCGCGGTGTGCATGCAGTCAGACCACACCCAGGAGGAATGTGGACTCCAGCCAAGTACATTCAAGCAGGCCACCCAAGGGCGTGACGTGGGACTGATGCCACCAGCTAGAGGAGTGGACAGGAGGAAGAGAGAGAGAGTTGGGGCATGCTACGCATTAGTGAGGTGCAGATATGAACATGTGTGTTCCGGATGTGGAGGGGAGCATCGCAAGCCCCAGTGTCGAGATGTTCTGAGGCGGGTAGAGCGTGAAGCTGGAGGCACCCCCCAAATGAACTGACTGGCATTACTGGGACACTGCTATCAGATGTATTAAATGTATAAAACTTGATTATGGTTAATAATAACAATTTATTTTTAAAAAAAAGGTATTTTAAAGTGGAGAACCAGTGGGAGGGAGGTTGGAAATAATATGGCAGGGATACCTAGGAGTGAGTAGGGTGATACGGGGTATTAGGGGCAGACGTGGGATACCGGGGTGAACACTGCACTCGTATTTGTTGCAGGATGGGACAAGTATCAACATACTTGAGACTTGGCCATACTAGACAGTAGGAGACCCTCCCCACCACCACAGCTTCTGCAGTGGTTAACGAAGGTGGTGACTCTGTTGATAGTATCGGAATGGTGCAGACAACTGGAACAATACCCCGACATCAGATACAAGGACTACATTTTGGAAGGAATTCAGCAAGGATTCCGCATTGGGTTTAGATACCATAACCACACTTGCCAGTGCTGGAAAGAGTATGAGGTCAGCCTTGGATAATGCAGGGGTGGTGGATCAATACCTTGCTAAGGAGGTGGGGCTGAAGAGGGTAGTGGGTCCCACCGCAGTTTCAATGCTTCCAGGGGCTATGGTCAGCAGTTTCGGGGTTATTTCCAAGCCCCGTTTTTTGGGGGGATACGGAGTGCCGATTGTTGGTTGTCAAGAACCATTGGAAGCTGAGGAAAGTGTGCAATTCCATATTTGTTAGCTAAACATGCACAATTAACTCTGGCCTTTCTTTTTTGTAGCTAAGAACTTGTCAACAGTGACTGGTAAATTCAAATAGTTAGATTGGCTAAAATTTGGTACTACAAAAGTTACCACTGCTCAAGAAAATCGAGGTAAGAAAATAATTTTGTATTTGTGTGCTAAAATTGATTGTCTTTTGTATTAGTAGCTGAGAGCTTGTTGACAAGAATTCACGGTAATTCAGATAGTGAGAGTACGTAACTTAAATTTGATACTACAGAAATTATCAATACTCAGGATATTGAGGTAAGTTGTAATTCCATATTATTTGTTGGCTAAAATTACAAATAGTAACATTGGTTTATTTTTTTATCATAGCTGAGAGTTTGTTCAAGAGTTACTGGTAATTGAGATTATCAGAATGGCAGATGTTTGATACTACAGAAGTTGCCATTAATCAGGTAAGATAGTGATTTTATATTTGTTTTCTGAAATAAAAGGTCTTAACTGCTATTATAGTGTTTGCATGAACTAAGCTAAAACATAGTAACAATACTGTCGTTATTTGGCGAGCGAGCGAGACACTTACAGGGGTAACACAATCGAAAATCGGAGATGTTTATTTATTTGCGAGCGAGCGAAGCGAGTATTAGGGGTGGATAATGCAAAATCGGGTATATGTTATGTGTATATATGTATGTGGGATGGTACGTATGCCCTTTAAACGCGCGCGGGGGGAACTCTTTTCTCCAAAAAACCATGGCTTTTTAGGCTTGACTCCAGTTTATTCTGAAACTACAGCATTAAACAAGCCTTATTATACTTAAGCTCCAAAGTGTGAGAAAATTCCTGCGAAAATGCTTGCTTTTCAAGAAACAAAAAGTTGATTCGACCGGTTACTATGGCATTGAAGACCCTTTTCCAGACTTAAATTAAAAACTTCGCCGTATGGGGGGATACGGAGTGCCGGTTGTTGGTTGTTAAGAGCCGTTGGTAGTCAGAATACCGTAGTATTAATGCTAAGGAAGCTACTACATCTCGAGGGAAGCTGAGGTAAGTACGTAATTCCATATTTGTTAGCTAAATATGCAAAATCAACTCTGGCCTTTCTTTTTTGTAGCTAAGAGCTTATTGTCAAAAGAGTTACTGGTAAATTCAAATAGTCAGAATGGCTCAAATTTGGTGCTACAAAAGTTACCACTGCTCAAGAAATGAGGTGAGGAAAGTAATTTTGTATTTGTGTGCTAACATTGATTGTCTTTTGTATTTGTAGCTGAGAGCTTGTTGACAAGAATTCACCGTAATTCAGATAGTCAAAGTAATTTAAATTTGATACTACAGAAGTTATCAATACTCAGGAAATTGAAGTAAGTAGTAATTCCATATTTGTTGGCTAAAAAATTACAAATAATAAACACTGGTTTATTTTTTTATCGTAGCTGAGAGCTTGTTCAAGAGTTACTGGTAATTGAGGTTATCATAATGGCAGATGTTTGATACTACAAAAGTTACCTTTAATCAGGTAAGAGAGTGATTTTATATTTGCTTGCTGAAATAAAAGGTCATAACTGCTATTATAGTGTTTGCATGAACTAAGCTAAAACATAGTAACAATACTTAGTTTTATGTTACCTAACTATCAGGCTCGCTCGCCATTTGTGCTCAAGCACATCACTAGTTTATATACTAGTGGTGTGCTTGAGCACAAATGGCGAGCGAGCCTAAAGACTATACTATTTTTATTGACTTCTATCACTCAAGCTACTGAAAATAAGGTCCAGTTTTTAAATTTAGCATACAGGGTAAAGGGATTTCAGTGCCATAGTAACAACTCTCTGCAACTGCTTGAATTGAAGGAAAAAACAACAACAACAGAACAATACACGTTATTTAAAAGTTTTCTTTGTGATATTCTTTAGCTAAGTAGTGGTTGTAACACACAATGCTTTGGCACAACTGGACATGCACCTACACAGACTTACCTTCGCAGTAGTCTAGTGGACAATGTATTTTCAAGTAAATACTGTTGCGCACGGCTTATAACCATGACAAAGAGCGCATTGACTTACCACCGCCACTAACTCGAATAGAAATGGAAGTCCCTTAAGTTTTCAAGTTGTAACTGCACCCGCAAAAGAATTCAAAACGGTAAACAATTCAATTTCTAGGGTGATGACGGGTACTGATCGATCACCAGAGGACTCTGTTTAGTGCAATTTGGGACGGGGTCGACAACCGAACTAACACAAAAACGCGAGGGTCAAAGTACAAAATGACATACATACGTCCATACATATATACAAATAAACTAGTGATGTGCTTGAGCACAAATGGCGAGCGAGCCTAAAGACTATACTATTTTTATATGAATGATTTTGACTTCTAACACTGAAGCAGGGTAAAGGGATTTCAGTGCCATAGTAACAACTCTCTGCAACTGCTTGAATTGAAGGAAATAAACAACAACAAAACAATACACGTTATTTAAAAGTTTTCTTTGTGATATTCTTTAGCTAAGTAGTGGTTGTAACACATAATGCTTTGACACAACTGGACATGCACCTACACAGACTTACCTTCGCAGTAGTCTAGTGGACAATGTATTTTCAAGTAAATACTGTTGCGCGCGGCTTATAACCGTGACAAAGAGCGCATTGACTTACCACCGCCACTAACTCTAATAGAAAAACTGCACCCGCAAAAGAATTCAAACGGTAAACAATTCAATTTCTAGGGTGATACGGGTACCGATCGATAAACCAGAGGATTCTGTTTAGTGCAATTTGGAACGGGGTCGACCACATAACTAACACAAAAACGCGATGACATACGTACGTCCATATATATAAATAAATAAATAAATAAACAAACATCCCCGATTTTCGATTGTGTTACCCCTGTAAGTGTCTCGCTCGCTACGCTCGCTCGCCAATTATTGATGTTTGGACCTACGTATGTCATTTTGTACTTCGACCCTCTCGTATTTTCGAGTTAGCTTAGCGTTCGACCCCGCCCCAAACATCATTAAACTATATCCTTCTGTTTAACATTCATTACCCGTATCAATCTGGAAATTGAATGGTTTACCGCTTTGAATTTTTTTGAATTTTTTTGCGGATGCAGTTTAAACTCAGAAACTTACTGGAGTTCCATTTCTATTCAAGTTAGTGGATTTGCCTAGTTAATACTCTTTTTGTCACAGTTATATGCCCTACGCAACAGTATTTACTCGAAATTCATTGTTCAATAGACTTACCGTGAAGGTAAGTATTGCTAGGTATGTTCAGTTGTGTGAAAGTATTGTGCGTTACAACTACTATTAAGAATATTACAAAGAAAATTTTAAATGACGTGACTTGATTTTGTTGCTTCTTTTTCAATTCAAACGGTTGTGGGGAGCTGTTACTATGGCATTGAATCCCCTTTACCGCGTATACGTAATTTAAAAACTCAATATTTTAGTAGCCTCCGAGGCCCCGCTCCATGTAATTAAAGTTGTTTTCGTGGGTAAGATTACAGTAAAGTCTCACCGTAATTCCATTCACTTCACTCTTATCACCTACTCATTAGCAACAAGGCTGCTCTACAAATTCCTAAGTCATTCACTTCATGTCCACCTAACTCATTATCACCTCATCATTGGGGCATGCTCACTGACCACCTCATGTATTCTCTGTTCATATAACAATAGCCTTCTCTGGCCCTTGTAATTCATTTCACTAGAAGGTCCACAAGACCGAGAATTTATGAATTTGAATTGAACTATCTCTTGACATATATTTGCGCACCTGCGTGGTTTCCTACCCTTCTGGGTACTTACACAAACTCCAAAACCGGAGAGAAAGTGCTATTCCAAAACTCAATACAAAAGTCTATGGGAATAGAAAAAACCACAGGTTTCCCGCTCAAAACGCGCCCGCTTTTAGTCACGCGGTATGGCTCAATTTATCACGCGGACTGTCTTCATTAAGAATTTTGTAAACAATGTGCGGCTTCTTCTCAGATTGCTGTGTTTCTAGCTTTATATCGCGATTAGCTGCGAGTGTGGAAACAGGATAGGCGGAATGTGTTCTGTTGTTGCAGAGGGTACGGACCACCTGATAGGATGTTGGTATGATTATTTGTCTACCTGTTCAATAACAAATGCCATATAGCCAATATATTTCAGTGATATAGCTATCATTTAGCTAGCAACTTGTAATACAGCCACACTTACGTTGTTTGATGTTGTGCTTGTCAAAGCCGTGTTTATGCCAATTCCTTTTCTTCACTATTATAGATGCCGTTTATTGTAAGAATTAGGACCAACTCAGGCAGAACTCCACCTTCAACTCGGATCACAACTATTTTTTGTATGTGTACTACTTTAATTCTATCATTTTCATCAATTTTCATATACCTTATTATAAATAAATGAAAGAATTGATAATTTTATTTAACATGAAAGTCTAGTAACTTTAGCTACAAGTTTACAGTGCTGTACTGCTGAATCCTGTGAACATCAGAATATTTCTTGGGACACAGTAGGTAGAATCCACTGATTTTAATCCTTTCTCTTTAGAAGAACTCCCACCAGTTTGCGTTTTCCATCTGCTGTACATTATCTGTGCATAAGAAACATAAATATCATTGAAAACAGACGAGATGAGCTGTACAGCCCCCGAAAAACTCCATAAACTTCACTAAATTTCTTTCTTTCAATAGTTACAGTATTAATGCGCACCTGTGCTACCGCCCCTTTTTCACGTGCAACGTTGACGTTTGCGCGCTTAATTGACTTGGATTCACATGACTAAATTGCTTCCGGTAAAGTACTAAATGCATTCCTCAATTACCGCGCTTGCGGTCGTGCCAACTCAACTTGGACATACTATAGTGGTGTGCTTGAGCACAAATATAGAGCGAGCCTGATATATCAACAAACAATTACAAAATCACTCTCTTACCTTATTAATGGTAACTTCTGTAGTATCAAACATCTGCTATTCTGATACCAGTACACTGCTTGCAGGCCTATGATTTACTGAAGTGTACTGCTGGAAAATATGTAGTGTGCTTGACAGGAAACTATGTAGTAGAACAAAAATTACACTGGATTGGTAAAACAGGAGTAAAACATAGCAAGTTGCACATGTGGTTTGTAGTTTGTTCCAGAATTGGAGTTTACTGCACAGTAAACTTTGCAGTAAAATTTTTACAGTAAACTTTGGTAAAACAAGGCCTAGCAAGCAGTGGTAACTCTTGGACAAGCTCTCAGCTACTATAAAAAAACAAAAAATTAAATATGGAATTACTACTTACCTCAATTTCCTGAGTATTGATAACTTCTGTAGTATCACATTTAAGTTACTTTGACTATGTGAATTACCTCACATTCTTGACAACAAGCTCTCAGTTACAAAGACAAAAGACAATCAATGTTAGCACACAAATACAAAATTACTTTCTTACCTCATTTTCTTGAACAGTAGAGACTTCCGTAGTATCAAGCTACATAAAAGAAAGGCCTGAGTTATTTTTGCATATATAGTTAACAAATATGGAATTACGTACTTACCTCAGCTTCACTGGAGTAGTAGGAACTTCCTTAGCATTGACATTACGGCATTCTGACTACCAATGGCTCTTGGCAACAAACAATCGGCACTCCGTATCCCCCATAAAACGGCAAAATTTTGAAATTAGGTCTGGAATAGGGTTTAATGCCATAGTAACCGGTCGAATTAACTTTTTGTTTCTTGAAAAGCAAGCGTTTTCCAGGAATTTTCTCACACTTCGGAGATAAGTATAAAGTAAGGCTTGCTTAGTGCTGTAGTTTCAGAATAAACTGGGGTCAAGCCTAAATAGCCGAGAAAAAGTTCCCAGCGCGAGCGTACCATCCATACACACATATAATAACATATACCCGATTTTGCATCCCTAATTGTATCTCGCTTCGCTCGCCCGATAATATCGCACCAAACGAGGTAACGGTGACATAATTGGTAATAAAGTGTAATGAAGGATGAGTTTATAGATGATAAGTTTGTGTTTGCTGACTTGCCACAGCCCTACTAAACTGTATTTGCTTGAAAATTCTTTGTCCATTAGAGTAACTACCAAGCTAAGCCTAGTTTAGGTATGTTCAGTTGTGTGAAAGTATTGTGTCTTAATTAGCTAAGGAATATCACAAAGAAAACGTGTAAATAATGCTACTTGTTTTTGTTGCTTTTTTTTTTAATTCTAACTGTTGCAGGGAGTGGTTACTATGGCCCCTTTACCTTATACATGTAATTTAAACTTGACTTTTTCTTAGTAGCTTGAGTGTTAAAGTTATAGTTAATCGTTTAACAATACTGTAGTTTTTGGCTCACTTTCCATTTGTGCTGGAGCACATCACTAGTTAAGTAAACTGAGGCCAGAAATAAAGATATAAAACCCTATTTAGTGTCTGCCCTAGTGTGGGGGTGGTATGGAAGGGAGAAGTTAGGGGTAGCTATATAGTTTATTATTATTATTATTATTATTGTTAATATTATTGTTATTATTATTATTAAAATAATAATTATTATTATTATTGTTAATGTTATTATTATTGTTATTATTATTAATTTATTTATCTAGTACTTATATTAATATTATGTCTATGATTATATGGGGAATTGGAAGCTTCAATTGGCAAGAAGAGTTATTCACCTTCCCAAGCCCCTTACCCCCTCCAACCCCACCTCCTTCTTCTTTTATTTTGTATCAAACATTGTACTCCTAAAAAGTTTGCTCAGTGTGAATTTGTTCTTCCCTATGAAGATTGCATGAGCACAAGAAACAGCTCACATTTCTAGATAACTTATCATTCATTATTATTATTATGCAGTATTTCATGAATGTTTGTTATAATGGAGAAGTTTTGATGGTTAAGTATAAAGGGATACATGACACCTCTACACACATAGCGACCACTGTGCTCCTTCTGGAGATTGTATAGCGTTACTGAATTATTCCCAACATGTTTCTGTAAATATCTCCAGTGTACACTAAACCACATAACTGGTTCCAAACTACCGCAGGTAAGGATCACAGACCCATTAACGGGGGCTTCTACCCAGTTGGGGTAAACCGAACCGTACTCAGGCGACTCTTTTACCCAGACGGGTAACGGTGCAACAAACTTTCGGTTACTGTACGTTCCGTTGCAGTAATACATTCCGGAGTCCCTTAATAATAAATTGTTTAATGTAAGGCTTCTATTACGCTGAAGATGTTGCGCTGAGAGTGATGTAAGATGCCCTAGTGCATAAAACCCATCCTGAATCGAAACAAATGACCAGTATACAGCTGATGAACTTCCACAATAAACTGTTACTGATGATTCCTCCAAAACTTTCAATCTATCAGGTTTCACAAATGTAGGAAAAACCAATATACTGTCCCAATTTTTACCAAAAACTGATCTTGAAATATAAGTAAACATAAGTAATGAATAAATACGCAACATTGTAAGACTATACTATCTCACATTCCACAAGCTAAATATATATAACCAGCTCTACAGGTATGGGGAACTAAAACATACTTGAGCGCCTCCGCTCGCTCAAAACGCCCGGTTTTGCGTCGGCAACCCTGCCACAATCCTACAGGGTAGTATGTAAATACAATTATTTTATAAATACATACATTATGTTCTGTAAGTGTGATCGTTTGACCGTTGCGGAACCGGTTGGTGGGTTATACTAGGTGCCATCAGGTTACACAAGAAATCCACAAAAATAGTTCATTCGGGTAGGTTGTGAGTGAAAGAATCAATTTTGTCTATAGCAAGAATGAGAGTGCTTAGCAAAACTTTGTTGATACTAAGACACATTTTTACAACTGAAGGGAAACCTGCATGAAGATTCGTCCTGTTCTTATTGTGGTGTCATAATAGGAGACTATAGTATGTCCAAGTTGAGTTGGCACAGCGCGATAAACAAGGAATGCACTTGGTAGCACTTGGTAAAAAAGCCAAGAGCAATTTTAGTTAAGAGCAATTTTAGTTATGTGAAGTAATTGCAACTGACGCGCGAGTAAATCAACGTTCACCTGAAAAGGGATGGCTACTCCGATGCAAGTGGGAGCTGTAGTTTTTTTCTATTCCCATAGACTTTTGTATTGACTTTTGGAATAACACTTAACCTCTGGTTAACTGCATCTTTCCAATGGTGCAAAGAAGTGTAGCTGATTCCATTGTAGTGTTTCTTGTGGGAACTCAACTTGAACATACGAATTTATTCCCACTTACTGTTATTAACCCTCAGCGCGCGTGCACGCGAGGGTTATAGTAGTCGTCCAGTCTGTCTGTTTGTCTGTCTGTTTGTCTGTCCGTTTGTCTGTCCGTTTGTCTGTCGGTCTGACACGCTCTGATTTTGACAATTAACAGCTGATTTACGCATTAATTTACTCAGGACGAAAATATAAGACCTTTTATTGTGATGTCTTTTTAAAATTTAGGGCTGGTCGTTGAGAAAACACGAAGCTATCAGCTCCGCGTAGGTACCATCTTTTGTGGCCAACGCCCTCTAGCATCTTGTCATAATCAAGAGAGCAAATTATTTCTTGCAGCCAGTGGTGTAGTCGCTTCATGCTCAGGAAGGTTAAAGGAGTTGAATGAAGTGAAGTTCCCGTTGAAAGTGTATATAGGTGAGTATTTCTGGCTAGTTTAGTTTCTTTAGCACAATTTAACTTTGTTAGCAGAGGGGCATAAGTGTTAGTGGCTTAGTACAAACTGGACAGCACTAACCAATTTGTATAATATTGTAGCTTTATAGCAGGTTAACATTTGAGCGACCATGATGCTTGCCTACAGTACCATATACAGACCCAGTATTCTCCTAGAAAATGTATCAGAGGAGGCTTCACGCTGTGTCTCAGGATTTGTAAATGCACACAAACCTCAACATTTGTTTATAACTATTACTTACACGCAATAGTGCTGTAAAACGTTGTCCGCAAAAAACTGGTGCTATATCCCAAGACGCTACAGGAACAAGTTCTGTTAACAGGTTGCCATTTTTACAATGAAATATTTGGTATTATTCAATTTATTTACGATGCCAGGTAAATCGATTGCAAATTTTATGTGTTAAAATTAATGTCCAATTTACTCCTAGTTATTATGTAGTTGAAATCATAATGTGTATGTGGTTTAAATCTTAAAATTTTTTGTTTAACCATTTGAAGGGAATAAACGGGTATTATTAAGTTTAATTGTACTAAATTTGGCTCGATTTCAGTATACGTTTTACACAGAATGCATGTGTATTATTTGATAAATAAGCATTCTGTAATAATTCAACACCTTCAAGAGTTTTTTTAGTCTATCTAGGGAATTCTAATGGTTATTATATGAGGAGAAAATTTCAACGAATTATAAGAATCTTTGAAAATAGAGAAATTTCATTTATGTGTTGAGGGTGAGACTGTAGCTTAGTAGTACCCCTTAACAGTATAAGTACAGAATTGGAGTGTTTGTTTACCTGGTGGTTGTCGTAGCTCAGTGGCAGAGCACTTTTGCGCTATACAAGCGGTCCTGGGTTCGATTCCTGCGACCAAAATTTTTTAATGCTGTATTGTTTAAAAAACCTGTGAAATAGAGAAAATACATCTAATATCAATATGGTTAAGTTATTTCAGGGTCACCTACATAAAAATAACATAGTGAAGAATTATAGAGTGGAACACATAATAATTATTGTTATTATTAACCGAGAAACCCAGAGTGGGTAAAGTATCTTTACGGTTGGTAGAGAGTGGTTACAATGATTACAACAAAAAGGGATGGAACAGATGAGGGTAGGCGGTGTAAGCTTCAAAGAGTAAGGTTAAAATGCTAGAGAGAAGGCAAAAAACGATTAATAGTTGGTGGAATCGAGGAAGAAAGGGGTGGGTAGAAGAAAATACTTAATATTGTACTAAAAAGCCGGTGGAATCCAATCGTCGAGAAATGGCAGCCCAAGTTTCATAAAGAAAGGTGAAAGTAGAAAACCATAGATGTTAAAAGTTTCACTTAGCCTAAGTCCACCATCATGACAACAGGACAGAAAGATTCATGAGCATGAGAGGTAGACAAGGAGGGGAAAAAATCATTGACTTAAGAAGGAAGAGCTGAAAAAAGAAGAAGAAAGGTTTGGGGATACAAAAATTAGACAGTCCAGGAATAAATAGAGCAGGAGAGTGAAACTGATGTAACCTAAACCAACTGTAGAATGAAAAAGAATAACTTATGCTACGGCATCAATGCGTCTAGCGCCACTGCTGTGGGGTACTTGCTAGTTATTATTATTATTATTATTATTATTATTATTATTATTATTATTATTATACAGTGAACTCTGATGTTTTAATCATACATCCTACCACACAAGCTGTGTATGAATACCAGTCAGTAAGGATACAATGTTACTTTGCTTTCAAACAGTGGACCAAGGATGGTGTACCATTATCATCAACAACAGGAATTAAATACACTGCCTCTGGAATTTTTATCAAGAGGGCAATGTTATTTCATGGTGGTGTTTACAAGTGTAGTGATTATTTTAACTCAGAAATGTATGGAGTATCAAATTTGTATGTAGGAGGTAACATTATAGTGTGTTATGATCGATCTTATAATAAATTTCTCTGCCCAATTACAATATGACTGATGCTATGTTGACTATAACATTACTCGAAGACATTGCCCAGGTAGGGCAGAAATGTGACCAGATTTGGGAAAATCCCCTAAATGCGGCAAACAATTTTTTTCAGTATCACCGGGTAAAGCCTTATGGGTCGATTTTTTTCAAAAAAAATTTTATGGCAGAAATGGACAGACACCAATTAGCTCTAGCTTATGACGCAGTTGTAAGCTCTGGCTTGCTCTAGAACTCACACTAGGAGGCTAGAAACACTAGCCGGTTGGACTCGTGTACTGAGAGTTGCTAAGAAATTATTGGCGGGCGTTTCACTAACAGCCGCGAAAGCCTTTTAGACTTCTTTCAATCGGCCTGTAACGGTTTATTCCATAGTGTCCCGGAGACACGCAGTAATAGTATACGGACATAAGGCACGCCCCCTGACCTTAGCAACGCCTTTACCCGGCGTTTTTTAGGAATCAGCAATAATAAGTTTAGCAAAAATACTGAAGTGTTGTAGTGCGTAGGGCGAAGACGGCTTGTGCTACAGCTTCCAAATTAGGAGGAAGGCATCCCAAGGCCCCGTGCAGCCTACCGGTAGAATAAATTAGAAAACTTTAGATGCCGCGTTTAGCAGGGTTTTCACAAATCTGGTCACAAATGTCAGAAAGGGCCGGTAGCTTGAAATATAAATGTAAAAGTTCATATAATATAGCTAGCTAAGTGCAAAATGTTTTAACGATCCTTTCCTGTATGTTAAAATTAGGGAATAAAAGCAATAGTTGTCAATTTTAAGCAAGTTCCTTTGTGTTCTATAAAGCACCACTAGATTAGTTGTATAGATTAGAGTTATATAGATTAGAGTTGAATAGTGTGCGCTTTTTACCTCAAATGCACGCCTCTCTTCTTGCACAACACTTAAAATTTGAGAAATACTGCTAACTTAGCAAGCCAAATTTGAAGAATGAAGACCCGCTTGGGACGGCGTTACAGCTCTGCACACCGGCTACTATTTGGTGTTATTTCGGAGCGGCCGAAGGAACTAACCGCTCATTTTTTTTTCCTCCAGAGGTAGCTAGTGGGCTTCTTTGCAACATTACGAGCCACATTACTAATATCTATATTCTTTTTTTGTAAATAGTAAAATTTTCGTGCCGTTTTACTCCCACATTATTCTAAAAAAATCTCTCCGTAACTATATTCTAAGGGGGGGGGGGGGGGGGGGTATGCTGCTTGTGGCAAAATTTGGATTCAATTCAATGGTACAGTTCCACGGAATATCGATTTATATTTTCAAGTTGATGTTTTGTTGCTTCTTTTTTCATTTCAAACTGTTGTGGGAAAGGTTACCACAGCATGGAATCTTCTTTATCGTATAATAAGTAATTTAAACACTCGATATTGTTTTTTAGTAGCTTGAGTGTTAGAAGTTAAAATCAATAGTTTAACAATAGTGTACTTTTAGGCACACTGCCTTTTGTGCTCAAGCATATCACTAGTTATAGAATTGTAAGATTACTAATTCTAATGCAATTCCAATTCTACTGAAAAGTGACTAGTTCTGATGCTAGTCTGTACTGCACTAATAAAGAAAAATAGAGTATCTAAACATTATATAATAAGATTGATCAAGTTGGAACTGTATCTTTGTAGTTTTTATGTCAGCAGCTAAAATAGCTCAATCAAACTTAAATTTTCATACCTCATTAAGTATGCACTATATTATTGTCACACCCAAAGGTTTCGAAATGTAGTACAGGTTATTGTTAAAAAATTATTCTTTAAAAATTACAAATGCTTATTTCTTGCAGTCCGTAAAAGAGATAAAATAAATCCCGTTACATTAAAAGTTCCTTTAAATCATAAGGGAAGATTCCATTGCCAATCCGACATTGATCCTGTATGGTTTTTTCAAAAACAAGGTTTAATACTTACAATACAGACAAGCGGTGATGATTCATTGTTATTACAAAATGTATCACTAGATATGGCTGGAAAGTATTATTGTTACGGGTACAATGCTACAACAGGTTATTTCTTTTTATCGCAGGCCACCTTATTACCAATAGGTAGAGAAAAGTAACATATTTGAAAATCAGGAATATTTATCCAGCGAACTAGGGTACTATTAGTGGTTGATAGTGTAGAATCATGTATACATTATCAGTGTCCAATTGAGAACGGGATATTGTTTTGTAATATGTGTGGACGTACGATTGTCACTTGCACTTTGACCCTCTTGTATTTTTGTGTTAGCCTGGTGTGTGACCCCAACCCACCAAACAGTATCTCCTAGTTTAAGTGTTATTGCCCTTTTCACCCTATAAATTGAATTGTTTACCGCTTTGAACTATTTTTAAGGTGCCGTTAAAACCCAGTTTCATTTCTATTGAACTAGTGGAGCGGTAAGTTAATAGCTATTTGGCATACACTGTTAAAAATGAGGTGTTTGGATAACTTAGTTTTGGTGTTAAATAGGAGGCGCTGCCTGGACGCCCCAGTTTAAAGCCTAATATTGTCTCCATAGTTAATCAGAATTAAAAGATATTTGGAAGGAAGAAACTAATAGATATAAGCTATTATTATAGTTCAACTGTTAAAATATGCATTGGTGTAGTATAAGGGCTTAAAGTGGGGTGTCCAGACAGCGCCTCCTGGTAAACACCTCCCTCCTGGTAAACACCTCCCTCCTGGTAAACACTTCCCGAGGTGTTATTTAAGCACCCTATTTTAACAGTGTAGTTATAAGCCTTACACAACAGTATTTATTTGAGAACTCATTATCCACTAGAGTAACCACAAAGATAAGCCTTGGTAGTATATTTAGTTGTGTGAAAGTATTGTGCGTTACGAATACCACTGAGAGTATCGCTAAGATAAAGTTCAAATAACGTGACTTGTTTATTTTTTCTTCTAGTCAAACAGTTGGGGGAGTAGTTACCTTGAATACCTTTACCATTTATATGCAATTTAGGAACCAGATATTTTCTAGGTAATAGTTAGAGCATAAGTGCTTAGGTACTAGTGGATTTAGTGCACTGAAGCCCAAGGGCCTTAGGCTAAAATCCACCACTACCTTAGCGCTTATGCTCTAACTATATTAGATCCCGTTTACGCCTGCCCAATTGCCTCTAGCAACTTTGTTTATCAGCATTTTCGCAGAAATGGCTAAAGGCAAAAAATAGTGCACACTTACCAAGTTAGTACACCTAGTAAAATATAGCAACGGGAACTAATATGTGTTAGAAGTTAAAACGCTCGGTGTGTTTCCTTTTTTCGGCCTAGTTGTTTATATAGTTTGGACATAAATTGCTGGCGTTTTGTGCTAGTTTAGCGTCCCAAACTTCAAGTATAGGAATCTACCGGTTTAGCCGTCATAACCGGTATCACCAAAGAAATTGAATTCTTTACTGTTTTGAATTTTTTGGGGGTGCAGTTAAAACTCAGGAACCAGCCTGAGTTCCATTTCTATTCGTGTCATTGGTGTTGGTAAGTTAATACGCTATTTCTCGTAGTTCTAAACCCTATGCAACAGGAAAATTCGTTGTCCACAAGACTAAACACGGAGGTATATAAGTATTGTGTAAGTATGCTCAGTTATTGGGCATTACAACTACTACTTAGCTAAAGAACATCACAAACAAAAAGTTTAAATAACGTGTCTTTTTGTTGATTTGTTTTGTTTTCAATTCAAACAGTTGCAGGGAGTTGTTAACCCTCAGCACGCTTGCGTGACATGGTTACAGTAGTGGTCCTATTTGTTTGTCCGTTTGTTTGTCTGTGTTTCTGTTTGTCTGTGTGTCTGTCTGCCTGTCTGTCACACTCTGGTTTTGGAGATTACTGATACATAACCGTTAATTTAGTTATGAACTTGCTCAGAACATAGATTTAGGACCTTCCATTGCGCTACTTTTTAATTTTGGGCTAATAGGAAGCTTTCAGCTCAGCATAAGTATCCGCTTCCGTGGGTAACGCCCCCTGCGTCACGCCGCGATCACTTCAGTAAATAATTTCTCGAAGCCCGGGAGTGTAGTTCGCTTTATGCTCTGGAGTTGAAAGAAGTGAAGTTTCATGTTTACCTGTGGGTGTTTCTGGACTGTTTAGCTTCTTCTCGTATGAGCACTGATGCCGGATTAAAATAGCTAATGATTGCTTGTTCTTTTGGTCTAAGATTATATTGTAATAGCTTGCAGTGTTTAGTAGCACTGAAGGTTGCACCTTTGGTGTTTAGTTACTATGGCATTCTTTACCATAATTATATATATATGTGACAGTGCCTAGGAAAAGGACCCTTTCCGTAAAAAAATGAAAAATGAGTTATTCATACCACTGTGTAGAGCACTTCTTATGGAGTATTTTGATATCAAGCTTATAGGCAGGCGCTCCTTGGTTCACTAAATATACGAGCGGCAATCTGACCATCTTGAGCACAGTTATTTCGAGAAAACTGCAATTAAAACTTATTAATCAATTTCTCGCGGAGTTAACGTTGAATTCCGTAATCTAACCGGAAGTCCGCGTTACGGGTTACGTAAGACTGTTACTTATGCTTGGAAAATGGTGGCGATCAGCTGAACGGCAGTAAGTTATAGTTGGGGCCTCTTACTTCATTGATGGGGGAGGCCTTACTCAGTTTAGACCCTACGTTGTGTAAGAGTACTAGACAGGTATGTCTTTAAATAGCATTGGATGCCTATAGACATAATTTTGCAGGCCGTTTTGTGCTCTTTTTTTTTTTTTTCTGTTTCCAACAGTTTGATAGTTACAGTAAGTCATTGATACAGTCACTCTTTTAGAAATGATCAACTAGCTTGGTTTGTTAGTTCACTGGCTAGCTAAGTTTAGGATTATATTTGTCTTGCAGCCAGCTTGTTGCCTGTTTTGGAACAAATGAACAATAGGAATCTCTTTAAATTAATGAACAAAAATGATGGACTTTCAAAATGTGTTGCCTTCTCTTGTTGTAATGTGACAGAAGTCCTCATCATCACTGAAACCTTTGTCCAGTCAGAGACTTGCTGATTCTTCTATTGTCTTCACAAAAATAGTCCCAGGAGTCTCCAGGTCTGCAGGCTCCAACTACAAGACTCCATAAATAGCAACATCAACCTATATAGCTTGATTATTCACATTTACTATTTCTATTCTGTTGCTGCAATGCTAACAAAAACTTATAAGAATATTTACCCGAGATTATCCGAGGTAGGGTAATTTGTTGCTAGGCAACAAATTGAATTCGCCCACGATTTTTAATTACTCGCGGGTTGGATTTCCTTGCAAGCGCGGAAGGTCAAAATAGAGAGTAAAAGGTGACTGTGTTTAAACGGGGCTCTCGGACCTTTAACAACGGTTTCAGCCACTCAAATTTGGCGTCAGTGTAGCTAAAGGGTAGGAGATACCTGTGGGCCAATGAAAAGAAAACCAAAAAAAAAATTTTTTTTGTCGGTGTTTGGGCTCTACTGTATATTTTTGATTTTACGTAAAAGGTCCCTTTTCCTAGGCACTGTCACATATATGTAATTTAAAACCAGGACATTTTTTTTAGTAGCTTTAGTGTTAGAAGTTAAGAGTGGCCGCACATAGCAACGCCAGTATATCTGGACATTAATTTATTCCAGCCTGTACACCACCATTCGATAATACTGAGCAGAAACTTGTGCAGTAGTAGCAGAAGTATATTTTGTGAATTTGTTGTGTTTAGTCTAGCTTCTTGTTGTCTCGTAGCCGTTTACAGCAACTCTCTAAACGCCGTCTGAACTCACGTGGCAATGTGCACCCAGGCAGCCTCTCCTCCTGTAGCCGTTCTCTAGACTCTCTGCACCAGAACTCTAGCGCGATGGATCCTGCAGGCTCCATTTCTGAGGAGGAGGACTTCCCAAGCTGCACAGACCTAACACCTTCCCCTAGGACTATCTCCAAGAAACAGTTCTCTCTTCTGACCCTCTGCTTAACCATATTGATGTTTGTTTACTCTTGATATAGGCGGGCTCTTTTTAGAACCAATACAAACCAATTTGAAAAAAAAATTGCTCACTGCAAGGATTACAGACTTGGTGGCTGGGCTATCTTACTTGCAAGTGGAATTAAAGTTCCAAATTTTGTAGCAGTTTTTCTTGGGATCTAATAATGAGAACAACTAATTTTTTTACACACGGGTAAACCTAAAAAAAAAATGAACTGCACCACAACGAGAATTTTTTCCATATCTTATAAATAGAAAAAATTGCGAATAAATCATGAACTAATATTGAAATGGAAAAAAAACTCGTTGTCCTGCAGTCCAGTATTGGCTAGGCTAGTAGTGCACCAAATTGTGGAGCTCCAACTTACCCAACCGCTCCAAAAAGTGCTACAAAGTTTTATAATCTGGCCCGATATTTCTTCCAGATTCACTCTAAAATTAGTGAGCGGTGCCTTAGGCTGGTACTTTGTCCTTGTGTTGTAGTGTGTTCATATTCTTTTGCCAGTGCAGTTAACAATATTAAAAACTTACTGGAGTTCAATTTTTATTGGAGTAAGTGGAGGTGGTAACAATGAACTATTTATCATAGATTCTCTTTTGCTAGTGCAGTCAAAACTTCCAGCAGTTATTTTCTATTTGAATGCAGAGTGGCTGTAGTAAGTTAATGCACTGTTGTCCTTGTTGTAGCCCTAGGCAACAATATTGTTCCTTACTTGAAAATCCATTGTCCAATAGTCTAACCACAAGGTAATTCTTGTGTTGGTATGTTGAGCAACAAGTATTTGCGATAGAGTTGTGCCTTACAGATACTGTTTAGCTAAAGAATACCACAAACTAAACGTCTAAGAAACAATATTAGCTGCCTTTACACAGATATTTCCTGTTATTAGGATGTGTTCTAACCTGCACCGTAATTCCTTAGTAATGCCAGCTATTTTTGATTTGTTTTGTTTATAATTCAAACAATTGGGGCAAGTGGTTACTATCGCATTGAAACCCCTTTATTGTAATACCATAATTTATAAACTCTGACATTTTTTTAGTAACTGGATCATTAAAATCAATTACCATACCATAGTTTTATGTAACCTAACTAGGGAGGCTTACTGCCTAACTGCCATTTAGTAACATTGTATTAATCTTTATAACTTCCTATTATATAATATTATATATATATAATACTGAAATTTTTTAAAATAGTGCAGTCATCAATTAGTCCACATATGTATATTGAGCCATTACAGTCAGCTACATTTTACTGCAACTCTCATAATAAATCTCTAACAATGTGGACTTTTAATAATGGCTTGATACCAAATAATGCATATACTATGAACAAATGGAAAAACATACTACGCATAGATAATATAACTGATCGCAACTATGGCACTTATGAATGCCTGGGTACCATTGACTATCCTCCTTCTTATCCCTTCTTTGTTGCACAAGGACATATAGGTAAATAAAATGTTTAACAAAAAATAAAACTTGTGTGTGTACACTGCTAATTATCTTACAGCACTATTTTGTGACAGCACAAAAAATGGGTAATATTTAGTACATATTTTATGTCATATTTAAGTATTAATAACCAGTAACAAGTGTATAGTACAGCATCACATTCAGGTGTAGAAAAGGTAGATGAAAATTAAGTGAAGTTCTAGATTGGACCTTTCTCAATTAAAGTGGTCTACACAAAAGCTGTGATAAATGTGAAAAAAAATAAGCCCAGGACACCACAAGTGATTTAGCTGCTGAGGTCAGAAACTCACACTTCCAATTGAGAAAGATTCAATCTAGTTTATTAATGATGGGTCAGAACTAAATAAAAAGGTTCCTTTTCAGGTGAACATTCTAAGCAGAAGTAAATTATACTAAATTGGTTAAGGGTGTAGTACCACCCCACCCGAACCTGCAGTAATTAACAGACCCCCCTCCCCCCAACTGACTATAGTAGTGACTTGCAGCACAATTTGAACACTTACCAATTAACTGTAGCACTCAATTTACCACAAAGAGCTTTCAACTTGGAGAATTACCAGTCCTATAGGGCAGAAGCATCAGGCAGATAATTAATAATTTTTGTTCACTTTCTAAAATAAAATAATATAAAATCCAAACTCCATAGTAGCAGGGCCATAATCAAATACAATATGGAATGAACAAAATCAAAGGTTCTGTAGTGTGCAATACTATCAAGGGGATCCAAGGAGCTGTGCCTTCTCATTGACCTTTCCACTGGAGAGCCATATCCTCTCTTCTAAATAACCAGGATGTAGTATTCTTCCCTTCAGGAGGCATGACTTCTTAGGAGAGCCCAGGGTATACTATTCTGAAGCCATGTCTTCTGCTCTGCACTTTTGTTGTGAACCTGCCAGTTGTATCCTCTTCCTTCTCATAATGGGAGCTCATCCATTTCTATGAAGAGCATGCAGTACCTTTCTCTCCTGTTGAGGTAGATTAGACAAAGTACTATGATCTAAAATTGATACAGGTTTTATTTGAAATAAATCAATAAATAATAATTGATAATAAATAACAGAAATGATAAATACAAATTATTGTAGAAAAAAAGTAATAAAATAGTGAATAAATGTATAAGTCAATAAATGTAATAATTCACATTTTCTTTTAATGCAATGGTGTGCAAATATACTATATATTACTCATCCTTCACAACAGTAACAGGGATGGAAAAAAATAGCACCAAAAACTCCTGAGAAGTTGAAGTTTACACACTGAAACTGCTTCTAACTTCTACCCACTTCACCAACCTTATGTCAAGCTTTCCAAAGACACCAAAGCAGATTCCCTCTTCAAGTCACAGATGAGAGCCGTGATATATCTATTCTAAACGAGTGACTCCAGGAGCCAATAATACGCCGCCGATTCTTCACGTCAAGGACCCTCCAGTACATTCCAGAAGTCTCCTACTCTTCCGGGCGGGGCTCACCCCGCAGTAACTTTTCTTCAGTATTTGCTTACCAGTTCTAATTAGAGCCACCACCACTCGGAATTTTGCCCATTAACAACTGATAAAAAAAATATGGCGTTGTAATGTTGTGGGGAAGCCCTCACGCTGGAAAAAAAATCGACGTCGTAACTGCAACGGTCGCCCCTGAATTTCACTGAATAGCCGTAAGGTTTGTACCTTTGTTTCTCCGTTCCTGGTCGGTCTTTTTTCTTGAAACTTGGTTTATAAGAGCTGTCTGTTGGGGTATGTTTCAACTGCAACAACAAAGTAAGCTACATTGAACAGAAAACAAGAAATAAATACATAGCATAACTCCACCATCTGCGGTTTCAAGCGGTACTGCACCCTCTGCAATAGGCGTGGCAATAACCCCCGTTAACTTCCTGTCGGCCATCTTGGTGTACATTATTGCATTTGCGCGCGGAGAACGGGATGAGTACTAGAAGCAGTAAAGGTTTTCTACTGGGCTATATGTCTACTTTGCAAAACTTAGATGCAAGGAAGCGGTACCAAGAAAAGTTGGACATTATTGGTGGGCTGGATCCATATGAAACGGATAGAATTGAGTGGCGCGATGATATCGACATGTGGCCAAGTATTACTAGGGTACACATTGGTATGTTTTTATTGGTGATGCCAAGTACATATACTGGTGAAGAGCTTGTTAACTACAAGAGTGTGGACTGCTATATTAAATTTTTGGTGGGGTGGGTGAGGTAAGTCCTAGTGAAAGCACCAACTAATGATTACAGAGTTGTCATTGCCAAGGTAGGAAGTTATAATTGACTATAGTTATAAATATAATAATATTATAATATAAATCATTTTTTATAACTACAGGGTAATCACTCCCAGAGGCTAAGCTTATTGAGCCGTACAGCTCAAAGTATGTCCCCAAATCTCTTAGTGAAGACTTTCCTGTTTGCCTTTCAAGTTTGCTTGAGTCTGACTATATCAAATATAGCTATGGAGACTACTTGAAGTGGCAAAGAAGTACAAGATTTCAGTTACACTTCAGCAAGCCCAAGTAGTTGAGAGGGAAACACGATCTCAATCGAAGTCTCCACTGTGGTACAGAATGAGAAGTGGTAGGATTACAGCATTTCTTTTGAAAAGAGCTTGTCACACAGACACAGCCTCACTGTGGTGAATGACCTGCAAACCCAAGTCACCCCTCACTAAATTAGTTCCCAACTCTAACTCGTCGACCTTTACCGGGCGGATCATTTATATTTCACTTAGTCAGCATTAATTTTACCCGACTCTATCGTAGTTGTGGCGCTGCGCCCGAGGTTTTATATATTGTGGCCAAGGGCAAAGCAATAATCAGAATGTGTGTGTTGTCAAATTGAAGTTGTATCGTGTTTTAATTAAAAACTAAACAAACTCGTTGACCGTGGCGTTGGGCGGGCGAGGATAAGGGCTGACCCTCAATCAGATAACCCCCTCCGAAGTTCCTCTTCACGTCGCCATTCTCTGGTGGCAGGCTACCATCCGGCGGACGCACAACAAGTGGCGGCAGCGGTGCTCAACTCCATCTTCGCAGAACGTGCAATACCTAGGGGAAGACCACAAGGCCTAGCACTTGTCAACTGTGGAGACAGCCATCGCAACCCGTAACGGTCCAAGCTACATCGGCAAACTTGCTAAGTTGAACTCTTTGATTATTATACTTGTAATTCATTATCTCCCATTTCATTTCTTTTGTAGATCATTTCACTTCATTATATGTCTAGTAGTTCTCAGTCAGATCTACAATCTTCTATAGCTGAAACCATTCCAAGTCCCTCATCACCCATAACACTTCCACTACCTGACCTTGACAATTTTGACTTTTTTGTTAACGATAACTTTCCTTCTACAGCACTTTCAGATTTTTCGTCTGAGGTCAACACACCTTCTGTACCTGCTACTCCACAACCTGTTTCCACTTGCCAAATTCAGGCACGTTCCAAGTCCAAAAAGCAGCAAATCACAACTTCTACCTCACCTATTATGGCCGACCCGAGCTTTTCAGAATCTATGCAGCAAATCCTAGTAGCCATGCAGAAACAGAGTGAAGCGCTCCAACTGCAAAATACCATGATGCGAGAGCAGCTTGATGCAGAGAAGGATGCAAGGAGTAGGGAACAAGAAGCATCATCGACAGAGAGACAAGCTCTTGTAGAAGCCAGAAGATTAGAACAGGAACGGGAGAAAACTGCAAGGGAAGCTTGGGAAAAAGAACAGCGTGACCAGTGGGCACGGGAACAGAAGCTGAGAGAGGATCTCCAGACCCTGCAACTGAAGCAAGCAGAGAAGCTAGAGGGAGACCGGCTACTCCGAGAGGAAAAGATACGTCAGCAGAAGGCGGCTTTGCAGATTGCTCCTATGGGTTTACGTGAGGATGTCCTATGTTATTTTGATAGACTGGAGACTAGTTTTAATTCACTTGGAATTGATGTAGATGCACATAAGATAGATGCTCTTAGAACTGGTCTTAGAGATGAGTTTAGGGATACCCTTACTAATGTGTCTAAGAGTGGGGACATCTCTTATGAAACGGCCAAAACACAGGTTTTGCTGAATTCAGGGTTTAGTAGTCACCTGAACATCTTGCATTTTTCCCTTTTAGGCCCTAGTGCTAATGAACCTTCCAGATGGTTTAAAGAGAAGGTTTTCCGAATGCTTAGCCTATATAGTAGTTCACCTCTAGAGACTAAACATGAGGCTGCAGTTGTTGAGCAAGTTGTTAGTAACATTTGTATTAGTATGCTCACATGTACTCTGACACCTGAGGCTATTGACAAAGTTCTATCTCCAAAAAACAAAACTATAACCCAAGTCTTTAATGCCTTTTCCTTGTATGTGAGTGAACATCCGTATGCTCTGAAACGTCCTAGATATAACAACAAGTATGACAAATACAATTACGACCACTCTGACAAGAGATCACATGACAAATTTGTTGACAAGAGATCTAATTATAAACCTGATTACAATAAAACTGACAGTGTTAAACAAGACAATGACACAAAATCTTCAGTTTCAAACCCCTCAAAACCTAGTAACAAGTCAGAAGATAGTGGTAGCCCCCCCAAGTCCCCCATTACATGTGGGTACTGTAACAAGCGGGGACATACAACTGAACAGTGCTTTACTAGGAAACGGCATGAGAAGGAAAAGTCTAATGGGAATAAGTCTAGTGTTGGACGGGTACACTCACAGGAAAACTTACACAGTGTGACTAAACCAGTTCAAACATTCACACTCAACAAACCCACGACTCCCTTTTCTATCTGTGGGTTGTTTTTTGATAAAGAGGTGAAAGTTCGCATTGACACAGGTGCTGATATTACTGTGGTACCTATGAGCGTTGTACCACAAGACACTCCTGTTTTGGGCACAACAGTTATTGCCTCTTATAATAACATAACTACTACAGCCAATGTTATCATGGGTACTATTGAAGTTATGGGTATCAAGAAAGACTATCCCATGGCAGTATCTCTGGATATCAGAGACCCATGTATCTTACTAGGTACAGATTTTGGTTTACCTGACCTTATGAGTGTGCTGACCTATGCAGCTAAGTTACCACAGGTACAGGTGGTAACGAGAAAGATGGCAGCTGAAACTCGAGTAAATGAAGAGTTGGCAAGACAGACTGAGCTTGATCAACAAGCAACAGCAACCCCACCAGACTTGGTATTGCCACATGTGACTTCTGAGGCTGAAGTTGACTCCTCTGAAGTAGAAGTGGACTCTCCTGATGTGGATGGTGAAGACCTTCAAGCAGATTCAACACTGCCCGAGGTTTGCAATGGGGAGGTGGTTGACTTACCTTTGGCTACTAATGGTGGGATCTGTAGAGATACTTGGATTAAGTCCCAAGAAACTTGCCCTTCACTATCTAATTGTAGACATTGGGCAAATGATAACGAGAAGGGATACTTTTACCATGAGAATTTGCTCCTATTTAATCCCCAGTTAGACTCGGATAATGTGTTACACAACTCTGTAATAGTGGTCCCAAAAGAGTTCATACCAGTAGTTTTGAGAGCGGGACATGACCAGTCCGGGCACCTGGGAAGATCTAAGACTAAGGCTATAATTTCTAGGTCTTTTACCTGGCCTGGCATTACAGTGGATGTCAGGGAGTATGTAAATAGTTGCCAAACTTGTCAGTTAAATTCTAAACAGAGCCCACCTAAGGCTCCACTGACAGTGACTGAGACATTTTCTATTCCCTTTGAGAGGATTGCCTTCGACCTAGTTGGACCTTTTCCCAAATCTAGAAAGAATGGGTACAGATATATCCTTACTGCCATCTGTATGGGTAGTCATTACTGTTGGGCAATTCCTCTCCGAAACATAAGAGCAGAGGATGTGATTGATGGAATGCTATCTGTGTTTAAAGACTCTCAATTTCCAAGGGAAATTCTAACTGATAGGGGAACACAGTTTGTTTCACTTGTCACTAAGCAGTTTTGTGCCATGTTTAATATTTCTCAACTGAAAACCTCAGCATATCGACCTCAGTCGAATGGCATGCTAGAAAGAATGCATGCTACCCTAGTCTCAATCATTAAAAAGTCTTGTGTATCTCGGGTTGACTGGCCTAATCAACTCGACTTGGCAATATTTGCACTAAGAAACATGCCCCACAGGGATCATGGCTACACCCCTTGCGAACTTGTGTTTGGGAGAAGAATGCCCCATGTAGTTCGTTACCTTTATGACATTTTGAAGGAAGACAAGTTAGAGGGTGTCAATGTTAGTCAGTACATGGATGACCTGTGCGAACGACTAGACTTAATTAGGGCAGATATGAAAGCGAAGCTCAGTGAGGCCAAAAGTATCCAAAGAGACAAAGAAGACAGCAAATCCCTTAGATCATTTAATGTGGGAGACCAGGTGCTGTTTCGTACCCCAGGGCTGACTGCAAAGTTGGACTCGTCCTGGGAGGGGCCATATCAGGTTATAAAGAAGATTGGCATACTTAATTACCAGATTAAAATGACTAAAGATGGGAAACAGCACAAGAAAGTTGTACACATTAACCATATCAAGCCCTTTAATGAGGAATTAGCTATCTGTAACCGTGTTGTGGTACTTACAGAAGAGCAGGAACCTAAGTGTATATTGAACCAGCCAGACTTGACTGAAGAACAAAAACTGGAGTTAGATGGTGCCCTGAATGAGTATACACATGTGTTTTCTGATGAGCTAGGTGACACCACACTGAATCCTGCTCATATTGACACCACTACTGACGATCCCATTTTTGTCCCTCCGTACAAGATTCCCATTGGGTTAGAAGACCAGGTGCGCGCTGAGCTGCAAGCCCTTCTGGATCAGGGGATCATAGAGAGAAGTGAGGCGACGTGGGGTTTCCCCTTGATTCCTGTACGAAAGAAAGATGGAGGTATTAGATTGGTAGTGGATTATCGGAAGTTGAATCAGGTTACTGTGACTTTACCATTTTACATGCCTACTATTACGGAAATAACTGACAAACTGGGGAATGCAAAATATTTTTCCAAAATTGACCTTACAAAAGGATTTTACCAAATTCCCCTAGACATAAACTCACGAGACAAGACGACATTTATCTCGCCTATGGGCAAGTTTCGGTTCACAAGATTACCGTTTGGACTTAAAAACGCCCCGGCAACATTTCAGTGTATGATAACATCTATGTTAACCTCATTGTGTGATTTTGCGTCATCTTACATAGACGACATTATAATTTTTTCTAATGCATGGTCTGATCACATTGCTCATATTAAGTCTGTGTTATCACTACTGAACGACAATAACTTGACAGTGAAACCTTCTAAGTGTACTTGGGGAGCCACGTCTATTGACTTTCTTGGCAAAACAATTAACAATAACAGTATATCTATTCCCCATGCACGCATACAGGCACTTCAGTCTTACATTAAACCATGTACTCAAAAGCAACTTCGGTCCCTTTTGGGACTAGTTAATTTTTATCGAGCTTTTCTTCCATCTCTGGCCAATTATACAAAATCGCTAACATCAGTTTTGTCTCATTCTCACCCATCTACAATTGTTTGGTCACCATGTATGAACAATGATTTTTCTTCCATTCTTGATCTTATTTCTTCTCACTCTTCTCTCACTATTCCTAACTCTGATGATACTTTCTCCATTTCTTCTGATGCCTCTTCCAAGGGGGTGGGTGGTGTCCTATATGTATGTAGGAGTGGTCAGGACCTGCCTGTGGCGTTTTATAGCCGTCAGACGAAGCCGCGTGAGGAGAAGTTTTCGGCCTCGGAGTTAGAATGTCTTGCCTTAGTGGAGACGGTGGACCATTTCAAGTCATACCTCATTGGCCGACGCTTTAAGGCCTTCACGGATCACAGAGCCTTGAAAGGACTCCTATCTTCCACCAGTTTGAATTCGAGATTATGGCGGTGGGTGATCAAACTTATGGAATTCGACATGGAGATATGTTACAGGAGGGGTAGCGACAATGTTATCCCAGACGCACTCTCCAGACAGGGATGGCCTGACCGACCACCACTTGAATGTAAAGATGCTCTACTTCCTCAATCATCCATCTCCTTTGAGGAACGTCCACTCTCGCCTTCAGTCGGGGGAGGTGTGGTGAATGACCTGCAAACCCAAGTCACCCCTCACTAAATTAGTTCCCAACTCTAACTCGTCGACCCTTACCGGGCGGATCATTTATATTTCACTTAGTCAGCATTAATTTTACCCGACTCTATCGTAGTTGTGGCGCTGCGCCCGAGGTTTTATATATTGTGGCCAAGGGCAAAGCAATAATCAGAATGTGTGTGTTGTCAAATTGAAGTTGTATCGTGTTTTAATTAAAAACTAAACAAACTCGTTGACCGTGGCGTTGGGCGGGCGAGGATAAGGGCTGACCCTCAATCAGATAACCCCCTCCGAAGTTCCTCTTCACGTCGCCATTCTCTGGTGGCAGGCTACCATCCGGCGGACGCACAACACTCACCCTCAATCAGCTTAATATAGACTATATGTCATTCTGAACTCTCCAGATTTTCAAGTAAAGCAACATTATGGGGATGTAAGCATGAAAAAATTGCAATAGAACGGTATCGATCCACGTTGTATGATACCCATCAGCATTTTACGGTAAAATGGAACTAAATTTTTCATAGCTTCAGTTATTTAGCTAACTTAATGGTATTTTTTTTTTAGGTTAAAGAATGCGGATTTTTCATCAATATTGATCATCCCTATATTGGAGCTTCTCCAGATGGTATTGTTTCATGTTTATGTTGTGGAGAAGGTGTATGTGAAATTAAAGTATGTTTAAAACCTAATAATATATAATTTGACTGAAACTTTTGTATTCAATATTGTAGTGCCCATACTGTTGGAGCCACAGACAGCCACTAACCTAATTAGGCTTGCTGGTAATCAAGATCAATGGTTGTAATGTGGCCCTCCTCTTGCCCAACACTTGCTCTTTCCAAATCTACTGCTGTGCCTTCATCTTCACATACCTCTGCACACCCAGCTTGTACCACTACTTCATCTTCATTTTGTATAACTTCCTCTTCATTTTGTACCACTTCCATCCTTCATTTTGAGCCACCTCTTCCTCTTCATGTTGTAGCACTTCTTTCTCAGCAACTGTCATTTCACACAACTTTCTTCTCTTCACAGCTCGGTGGTATCTTTGAGATCTTGAACTGGCCTTATTTACCAACTTTCTCAAATACTAACTTAAGAGAAGGGGCCTAATCAGGATTAGTTACATCATAAAGTTTGGATGGAGCACCACTAATAAAGTGATCTGAGCAAACTCGAATGCTATAATACTGTAGAGGTGATATATCATTTCTGTTAATTTGGGCTAACCATGCTTGCTTTCTTTCTTTGGTAAGGCCTTCAGTCTTTGTTCCCTTATGATGCTAGGAAGCCTGTAAAAACTCTTGTCCTTGTCTCTCGGGCTTCTGCTTCCACAACCAATTATCGCGCAAATCACCATTGTGCTCAGATGTACACCAAGATGGCCGACAGGAAATTCCGCGCCGCGTTTGTCACGCACATTGCAGAGGGTCTATAGAGTCACAAATAATTGATAAAAGACTTTGGAAACTAGTAAATATAACAACTGCGGTTTGGACACTAGCTGTATATAATTTGTGTGCTAAAGGCTAATCTTAAACATTAGGCCCAGTCTATCAATGATAAGGTAGAGGCTCATTACTCTATTATGTTATCTACTTAAATATAATTATTACTATAATTGAGCCATGTTGAATGTAGTATTCAATGTAGACTTTTAATAACATGGACATTTCAGACCAAGGTCCATCATGAGCTATACAGAAGTAGTGTAGCTAAATGACCTGACAGAACTCTCAAAAGTAGGTAATGATGACTAGGCTAGGTGCCAAAAATAGATGATAAAAAGTATAAATCGACTGAATAAATGGTGATTATCAACGTTATTGTGTTTCAGATTGGGTTAGTTAACCTCCCTTGATTCCAAGTTCATGGAGCTAGTTCTTTCTCTGATGTGTATAGCTTCCTAGAATTTCCTTTTACATCAGTCTTGCTCTTTGGTGAGTATCTCAGCATCTTACCATTATGGCAGAGCATGTAGCGTTGGCATGAACAACAATGCCTTTGTTCTGGTCATCATACTTAACTGCCCTAACGTGTTATTTCAGTCTGGTTTCAAGAGTCCTGCCAGTTTCGCACACATAAGAGTTGCCACACTCACATTGCATTCTGTAGAACACACCTTTGATATATTCTTGGAGTATTCTTTACTTTTACTAAGAGACTACGTAGTGTCCTGCTGGATTTAAACACTGGTCTGATGTTAATGTTGCCACATCGTCTCTCTAGGTTCTTGCTGAAACCTTTAACATACGAAGTGCAGAAGATTTTCAGCTGCTTCTCCTCTTCTACGGATAGGCCAATCATGTGCACCATAACCAGGTACAACAATAAATGGAAAGAAGATGGGGGTGGCCTGGAATGGGTAAATTGTTGTCACGTTCAGTTGAAAGAGATACTGTAATTGCAACTAAAAGCGGGTGGAATTGACGAGGGCAGGCGGCGAAGTTTTACAGTGGAAGACTAAAGTGTGGGAGAGAATGCAAAACAGAGGTTAATTAGCTGGTGGAATCAACGAGAAAAAATGGTGTAGTAAAAAGGAGAAAGTACAGGGAGAAAGCAAGAAGGGAACGATTAATATTGTTCGAAAAAGCGGCTGGAATCCAATTTAGGAAACTTTACTTGTACTAAAGTTGTCGATGATGCCGTATGATTGCTAGAGTCTAACGTTGTAGTAGAGTCTAACTGATCATTGCTGAGAACAGAGAGCAATAGGCTGAGAAAGTTTTTAAAAAGGTGCAAGTAGAAAAAGAAGGCAAACAGTTTTCAGAAGTCCATAATAATATAGAAGGCCAGAAAGATTCTAAAGCAGAAGAAGGAGAAAGGACTCCATGACTCAAGAAATAAGAGCTGAAAAATTGAAAAGTTGTGGATACAGAAATGAGGAAGAAATAGAGCAGCAGAGGGAAACTGATATAACCTTTACCAATGGTAAAGAATGATAACTATGAATAAAAATAACTTATGCTACTGCATTCTTACCTTGCAATACATAAAGTGCCACTTTGTGGTGGGGTACTTTCTAGTTTGCTATGATTTCTCTTTATAAGTTTAAATGAAGCGGGCTAAAGTAGGTGAGGTAAGCTGATAAAGTAATTTAGTTTGAACTTTGATCTCTGCTGAGTGCTGGATTTATAGAAGGCAATACTGACCACCATGTAGTAAACTGACTATGCTGTTTCTGTTTATCTTCGACCTCTTCATGCAATTCATCCTCAACATATCCACATTGGATTCTTGGAATCCGTAGGAATATACCCTGTAACAGGTGTATGAATACTGCATGTGAACATGTCAATTACATAATGCATTATATATAATTTAATTTTTGTACTATTCAAACTACAGTGGAGTAAGAACATGAAAATGATTGGGGGGGCCGAACTTCGTGGCCATTATGTAGTATTTATTTTTTTATTTTTGATGTTAGTAAATTGTGAAATATAATATACAAGTGTAAATATATGACCAGTTATAAAAACACAGTTATACATGGGTCTGGATTTAAAAATTTCCAAAGAAATTCTTCCTTCTTTCACATACTGAAACAAATTCCCTCGCTACATGGACCAGGTCCAGCTCATCAGTTTTTTCATGATGCATATGTAGAAGCATGCAATGATTTAATCTCTCCTGTGTCATGGTGTTGCGTAGATATGTTTTAATTCTCTTCAGAGCTGAGAAACTACGTTCAGCTGAGGCAGTAGTGACTGGAATAGTAAGATAAAGTCTTAATAGAGTATGGATTTCTGTGAAAATAGTTTTGAGGCAAGGTTGGTTGTTGAAAATATCGCAAAGTGTATTTACTCTAGTCACCTGCTTGATTGCAATATTGTCCAAATGTGCTGATCTCACCACATCTTGAAGTGCTTCTAAATGAATGATGAGTTTATCCATGTCTATATCATTCTTATACAGCTTCTTAAATCTTGGAGAGAGAGATATGTTTTTTCCATTTGCACTATCGATCAATAATGCCTCAACACTTCTTATGAAAAGAAAATTTTCTTGTTGAAATCTTCTATGAAGATCTCCCTTGACAGTATCAATCGCTTCAAAATATTCTTTTCGATAATATTCTTCTACGGAACTGAAGGAATGCTGTGGTGCTCCATCATCCAATCTTCTTGGCACTTGCCTTTGTCTTGCAAGAACAGGAGGATCACAAGAAACTTTGGATGACTTTAATACTACAGTATCATAAAAGTGTTTAAATTTGACGTCTGTTCGAAGCCTTTCAAGGGATTTAATACACAAGTCTACAGCCAAAAAGCAGTCATCAACATTAGTCTCTTTAGCTTGAAGGTTGATTGAAAGTTGTTCAATCATGCTGAATATTAATATTGAAAGTTCTAATCCAAAATACGTGGAAAATTTATCCATGAGTGATAGCATTCCATTTGCTCGCCTAGAGCAATCATCCATGCCTTGTGAAGAAATCTCCATCGTTTCTCTTAAGGGTACATAATTGTCAATTATAGCTTGCATAGCTCCAGTTCGTGCTGTCCATCTTGTAGGACACAAAGACTTTACTTTTGAAGCATTACTAGATAATTCCTGCTGTTGTTTAACTTTCTCCAGAACAACTTCCCTTTTTGGTGATAATTTTATTAATTGGATCATGTCCATAGCAAAATTGAGTCCTTCTTTGATAGACTTGACTTTGTGAGCTACTTGCTGTACACTCAGATTAATGCAGTGAGCCAAACAATGCACAGGTATAGCTGAAGGGAAATTATCTTCAAATCTTCTACCCACACCTGTCAAATGACCTTGAAAATTGCTGGCCCCATCATAACCTTGACCTCTGCAATTTTCAAACTGTAGACCTAAAGCAAGTAAGGCATTCTTCAATGCCATATAAATGGTCTGAGCTGTGGTGTTTTCAAGTTGAACTAATCCCACAGCATCTTCGTGCACTTCGTAAGAATCAGACACCCATCTAATACAAATGATCAACTGTTCTCTATTTGAGACATCTCTAGTTTCATCTGCAAGCAGAGAAAAAAGACGTTGGGGCTGTATGTCATTCAACAGAGAATGCAACACTTTGTTGGCCATAATTTTTATTTGCTCATTTACTATTAAAGGTGATTGGTACTTGCATTCATTTACCCAAGCTGATTCTGCTGCTACCTGGTCAAGGATTACTGATAAATTGGAGCCCCCAGCATGGTCATTCCGGATGGGAATGCCTTGACGTAACAAACTACGCAGCACACGGAGTTGTTTAAGCAAACTTTCTCTCCTCTTTTTGGTAATTTCATCAGATTGCTTTTGAAGCTGATGGCCAATGGGTTTACTTTTAGATGCATTAAAAGCAAAAAGAGCATCTCTGTGAGCATGTGAGAGTTCATGTGCTTTAAACCGATCTAGAGCTTTTTTCCAATTACAAAATCCTTCTTCCGAAAATGCTCGCTCAGCCTTATTACTGGTAATAGCATGAGAAAATTTAGCATATTTACAATAATAGCAAAAAGCCTTCAAAGATACTCGACACAAGTGAAGCCAAGGGTAAGTTTTATACCATACAGCCATGAAACATCTGTTGTGAGTATTTTTACCTGTACCATAGCTTCGCTGTGTTTTTGCCAGAATATAAGAATCAGTAGGTTGAGAAATTTCAGAGGTTGAGCTACAACAGAAACAGCTTTCAATAATTTGGTCTGAATTTTGGTTAGATGGCATTGAGGCTACAGACTGCACTGGTGTATCTTCATATTGTATTGATGTAGTTTCAAATACAGGTGTACCTTCACACTGCTCAGGAGCTTCAGACTGCCCTGGAGGTGTACATTCACTTTGCACTACTGCAGCCTCATATTGTGTTGACATATCTTCACAGTGCATTGATATAGCATCAGACTGCCCAGGTGTTGCTTCACGCTGCATTGGTGTACCTCCACATTGTACTGTTGTAGCTTTAGACTGAGATGATTTAGCTTCAGATTGCAAGGTAGTAGACTCTGACTCCGTAAGTTCAAATCTTAAATCACTGCATTTAGATTTATTTTGAGTTGGTTGCTCAGAACCTAAACACATACACTTTGTAAAGCCATTCACTAGTAGACACTGAAAACTTACTCTGTGGTTTAAGAGGCCCCTTGGAAACAAAAAACGATTTCATAGTCAGCTGATTTGATTGCAATTTGATTCTTTTAGCAGCCGCCATTATAGCACAGAAAGAAGACTTTACAGACTAATCTTATGCAGGTTTAGAGTAGCACAAATAATGACGATACTAGCAGATTTTTTTTTTATGACCCACATAAAACAATTGAATAGAAGTGCAAAACAGATATCCTATAGATATTTTTATTGAGGTAATTTTATGAATAGAATTGAATAGAAGTGCAGATAGATCAGGTGGAGGGAATACAGCAAGTGCATGAGAGGGAACATTAATTAAAAATAGCCAATACATTATTAAGGAAAGATTGAAGGGGGGGCCGGGCCCCCCTCCTCTGCAGCATTGGGGGGGCCAAGGCCCCCCCGGCCCCCCCCGGTTCTTACTCCCCTGAACTATAAAGTACTTTTAAACTAATTTCCATTTAATTTAGTAACATCTACATAACCTATGGGTTTGATTAATATTACCATATAATATTATACCAGGTGAGCAATATATCTGCATTTATTACAGGAAAGTGTAATAGCACGGTATTGGAATGTGCAAAAGATTTTGTAGTTGTCAAAGAAAAAGGACACACAACAATCACTACCCGTAATAAAAAATCTCAATTATTACGGAAAAGACCATATAACGAATTATCTGAAGATGAATGTTCTAGTAATCCTTCTAAATGTAAAAGTAAGAAAGCTATAATAGCCAATCAGTGCAAAAACTTCAGGCAAAATAAACTTATGTAGTAGCTAAATTGCAGCTGGAAAGTGTTACATATCAATCCATACAGGTTATATTGTGTTAATGGCTGATGCTTTAGTTAGCTGGTATAAAAAAAATTCAGGTACCCTTATCTAATTTTTGGGGAAAAAATATCTGAGAATTAAATTACCAAATTTAATTGAAGCTCAATATTATTTTATCAATTATGAAAATAACTAATGTATAGTTTAGAGAAAGATGAGGATGGCCTCCTCGAAAATAAACAAACTGGTTGAATAAACAGTTCTAAAGATATTATTATAGTTATAAGCACTGTTGTGAAGTGTTTGAGCCTGTGTTAAGCCAAAAATTTCCTGTGTTAAACATTTCGAAGATATTATGTATGTATGCTTATTGAAATGCCCATATACATGAATGTAATGCTACCAAACTACATAGTTACATCATGCAGCTGTTACTAGTTTGGCAGTACATTCGTGTGTATGGGAATTTCAATAAGCAAACATATAATCTTCTAGATGTTTTATCTGTACTTTTAATTTAACACAAAAATTTCACTATAATAACATTAGTCTCCATAATTGATGACTACAATTATATTACCATTATTTATAAATTATATTGTTTAGTTATAGATTCGAACAGTAGAGCATATTTGCATCCAATTTATTTATTTAAACTTTTTGTTATAATTGCTTACTTTGTAAACTAAAAATTCAATTATAAAGCTGTAATAAATCATTGACATTGGGCTGAGCTGGACTCTCACACTTCATTCATTGTGGGTTTTTCATGCACATGCCTGCAATTTTTGTTGTTCATGTGCTGTTCTGTCTAAGTTTTGAATTATGCCAACCTAAGCCTAACTTACTTAACTTTCCATAGCTACTCTTAGCTATCTACTTCCCAACACTTCCACCCCGCCTAGCAACAAAGAGGATGTAGCTAAACATCACAAGTTACAAGACTTACGTTTGGCTGATGAAGACCTTGGAGGCCCTTATCGACTTCATTCTTGGAGCTTCAGCACACAAACACACCTTCCAGGAGAAAGAAATAAAAAACTGTGAAGATGTGGATGCCATTTCTGTGCCCACAATATTTGGGTACACAGTTGGAGGAGCAACCACTGCTGCTGGTTCTTCTGGATCACTTACAGCCTTACAGGTCGAGCTGAAGTCGGAGCCCAGGCTGAATCATCTACTCACCAGACTGTGGGAACTCCAATCTGTACTTACAACACCTAGGTGCAGCCCTGATGAGGAGGCAGCCCTTCAGCATTTCAGGGACACAGTCCGGATTGAGGAAGATGGCAGATACTCAGTTTGCCTGCCAAGAGTCAAAGACCCGCCTACCTTGGGAAAGTCGAGACAAATGGCCCTCAGCCGGTTTCTTGGGAACGAGAGAAGTCTCCAGAAGAGAGGCAAACTGCAAGCTTTTAATCTGGAGATTAACACCTACCTACAACATGCAGAGCCTGTGCCAGCTGCTGAGCTGGACCTTGATGCGTACTACCTGCCAATTCATGGCGTATTCAAAGAACAGTCCACCACAACTAAAGTCAGGCCGGTCTTTGATGGGTCAGCCAGAACTAGTACCGGGGTCTCCCTGAACGACCAGCTTCTGCCAGGACCGGCTCTACTGCCATTGATAACCGACATTCGCCTACACCAGATCGCATTCTCTGCCGACGTGAGCAAAATGTTCCGAGATATTCAGCTGGACCTTTCTGAGCGAAATTTTCACAGATTCCTCCTACGGGTCAGCGATGGCAAGGTCAAGGATCGACCTTTTACCTCAGTAATCAGTAGTGTTAGAAGAGGTGGTGGTAAAGGGTATCAACACAATATGCGTGCCGTACACGCGGTGGTGGGCACAGTGAAGATTAAGCTAATTTCTGCCTTGTGTGATCTTACTAGACTGATTTACAGGCTGCGACAGCAAGTAGAGAGCGCAGTGTTGTTCAATTATATTGAGTAAGTATGAAAACGCTAATTAGTGATATCTAGGTGATTCTTTAAGTGTTATTGGATCTGTGGATGTAGGATTGTAATTTGTACAAGTCATTGATCACCAATACTAGTGTTTGAAGTATTACCGTTGAGTTCATTACCTTGTTTCTTTGTTAATGCAGGAATGAACTAAAGAGGTTGCAGAGATGAACTTGAGATATTGCAGAGATGGAGCCAAAGTTCAGGAACTGTTGTCTGATGCATCATTTTTTTCATTTATTTGTACATGGTCATAATTATTTATTCATATTCTGGTAACAATGGATAAATATTGAAGGTACAGGATTTGTGTAGAACAGGTTGTACAAAAAGTGCAGTTTAACTTCAGGATTGCTGCAGGAAAGGTGTGTGAAGAATAGTAGGAAAGGTGCATAAAAAGTGCAGTTTTTGAGTACAGGAAATCTAGAGGAAAGCTGCACATTTTCGCACAGATAGCTACCTAGAATGTACAGGAATAGTTCAGTTTTAATTCAGGAAATATGAAGGAAATGTGATATGATATATGCAGTACAAACCATATGGCATGTAAAGGAAATAGTGCAGTTTATGTCAAGGATATGTTCAGGAAATAGTGAAGGAAAGTACGCCCTATACAGTACTAGGAATGGTTACCACCAGCTCATCTGTCCTGAAGTTGGAAATGTGAAGGACATGTGATCTGTGAGATAGCTATACTTAACCTTTCCTATAGCAGGAAATTCCACTTTTCTTCCAGTGTTTATACTTCAAGCATACAACTGTTGTCACGTTTTATCTCAACAAAACATATAACAAAATATAGGGAAAAAATTATTTTATGCTTGCACAACAAAATATACTTTGTTATAATACACCAAATAATAAAATTGCAGTAGTGGAGTCTCCTGAGCTTGACTTTGTAGCACCAAGGGCGAATGCTGTAACTACCAATTAAAAAAAAATTTATTGACACACAAAATAAGCAAATAAACAAATAACTATTTGATATAACACCATTGTGAGAAATGACAGGGAACGTACGTGGAATAATACATCGGAGAGGGCAGGGGTGATATGAAGGACGATGACAAGGACATATATGCTGACCTAGAAGATGAGCATCAGCAGAATTTAGGAGGGGGCAGTGATGAAGCCGGTGATTCACCTGTAAATTGGTGATTCTCGTCCCCCCCTGGTTCTGTTTGATTGCGAGACAACTGGGTTGTGCATCTATGTTGATCACATCATGGACATCGCTGCCAAAGTGATGAATCCTCCTATCACCCTCAATGATGCTACGTTCTAAGCCTTGTGAGAACTGGCCGAAACATTTCATCTGCTGGTAATAATGTACAGATATCTAACTAGTAAATTACAACTACATTTACAATGATAATTTGAAATCAATTCTATAATTATTAAGATAATACTATCGATAAATTTATAATTTATATAGTTTCCAAGGTTACTGCATAACAAATAACATGCTAAGGCATGAGAATCCTCTCTCAGTGGTGCTACCACTATTCTTAGAGACCTCATCATCCTGGTAAAAATAATTATATAAATTCTTAAAAAATGGAAAAAATATTTCTGTCTCTGTCTATTAGTGCTAGTAGCTCACAATGGGTTTGCATTTGACTTCCCTATCCTTCTGACTGAGGTGGAACAGAAAGCAGAACTGCAGCTGACCCTCTTTCAATCAGCCAATATGCTTTTCAGTGATATCCTTCCTTTGCTGAGGAAGGTACTTAACTACTACTGTAGCTAAAATTAGATAGTTACGTACATGTACTTATATATTAATGTGCTTTATAGCAGGATGGGGAAGTCATTTTACAAGGCTCACCTTTAGGTTTGGAGAAAATCCACAAAAGTCACCGGAGATGAAGTTGCAGGCAAGGCACCTCTAAAATTAAATATAAAGCCTAATAATTATAGTTATTTGTATAAATTGTAGGAGCACACAGGGCCCTACCTGATGTATTGGCACCAAGACATCAGACCACATTTGGCAGCTCTCTCCATTAGGTTCCCCCATGAGCTAAGCTGTGGATACAGCAGAAGAGGATTTTCTTGAGAGCAGCATCGCTGATCAAAGCCATTGGAAAGCCTACACTTACCTCTACACAGGCTAAGAAGCTGGACTCTCTGGGCTTCACATTCGACTCTGTCACTCCTTCGCCAGCAGTGTGGAGGAACAGAAGCGTTTCAAGCGGCTTTGAAGGAGCGAGGAGTGAGGAGCAAGCCGCTTAGAGAGAAGCTGACAAAGGCCATTCACAAGTCCCACTAAAGTAGCCTCCCCTGCTGCTCCGCTGCATCCAGGCTGGCTCCAGCAGTGCCGATATCTGCTTCAGCATTTTTTTTCACGCCCGGCTCTTCTCAGAGGAGAATACAAAAGATTGTAACTCTTCCGTAACTAGGGCTGGGTGCATGGAATTAATGTTAGCATAGTTTTAATTCTATTCTGTAAACTACTTTGGACTTTATCTTAGGAATGGGGAATGGAAATGACTTCAAATTTGAAACAGAGCTCAACCAGAGTCTAGTCAGCAAAATGTTCGATACAATTTCAAAAAAAAAAATTTTTTTCACAAAAAAAAAAAAAGATCTAATATGTAGAGCGTGCAAAAGTCAATAAGTTAAAAGCAATATTGAATAAAGAAAAAATGGATCGAAGCTATTGTAGGCATCGGGTCGAAGAAGTAGTAGGCGAAGTATGGCCGCTCTAGGTGCATTACTGGCGAAGGAGTTTTAGCTTTTGTATGAGAAGGTAGAAGGGTCATATCTCTTGAAGCGGCCACTTGTTACCTCTGAATTCAGGTATGTAGACTTCTACGGTAGTAGTAAATAAGGTCCACCTGCAGAAAACGGTCTAAATACAACAGAAAAATATAAATTCTTCCCTAGCAACCAGACTCAATTAACCGCGTGGGAGGTGCGTGGGAAGTGTGCGAGCACCCTTAAGTAATGCTAAAAAATTTCCTGGGTTTTTGGTAGAGGTGATATTCTCAATCTTACCACAAAATGCTCTTCCTTGCTTTCCTAAATACACAACAGCTCGAACTATTTGCCTCAGTATGTGCCTGTTCTCATCAATCTTTTTCTGGAGTGCATTACTGGACATTACATTTATTTACTCGCATGTCTGACTTTTCAGTGGTGGATTTCATTGCATCTTCAATTTGGAGACAATCATGGTGGTACTTTAACTTGGAATGGTTACTCAACGAAGCACAAATTTTGGTCCAGTTTGAAAATGTTTTGTTCACGAAATAACCTTTATCTTTTCGCTGGCAATCAATAAGAAACAGAGAACAAGGACCACAAAAGACACCATTTAACTTTGGGTTGTACAATAGCCATGGAAATTTTTTAACCAATTATCATTGAATTTTCTGTTAACACCATGTGACAATGTAGATGGACATACACTTGGAGGTTTGACATGGTTATATAGCAATGAATACTTCGTACCGTTTGAAAGCTTTTCGATTGAAGTAATGATATCATCCATTGACTTACCTCGATCAAATTAACTACCAATATCGTATGGTCCATGATCTTCATTGGTTCCGGTCAAGGACACCTCAGGCTGCACTTGCTAAATCATTCTCACAATCTGAACTTTGAATTTCTGCTGGATGAGCAGCATGTGATGAAAATTGACTTACCTTCTTCTTGAATGGCACGTTTCTTGAAAAATGATCTTAGATCTCCTGACTGACTCTTGTCTCTTCATGATTTCAGCTGCAACTGAACTAAGCTATTGCTCTTGCTTAGTGTATGTAACAGCAACTATGGTGCTGAGTACTTCCTAAATGTAATTTTATTTACACTTTATTCAACTATTCATGAGTAGCTACGAGCATTCATTCCCAATTCAGACATTAATTAGTACTTTATTTATTACCCATTGAACTCCCTCTTAAAGTGGTCCTACCAGTTTTACCACCTTGAGGAATGCATACTGACCACTTTAGAATGCACCTAGCTATTATCATTTTTGTGCTCCATGCTAGTTTAGTGGTTAAATTTGAGGGGGAAAATGCACATAGCTAACTGAGCAATATAATCAGTTTTTGAAGGATTAGTTTATGAATATCATTAATTTGAAAGGGGGGTTCACTGAACCCACTGAATCCCCCCCGTGCCTACGCCCCTGATATGGAGCGGTGGTTTACTTACGCTGCACTTATGAGGACGGATCCATTTCTACAGCATTCATTATGGCCAAGGCTCATGTCAGACCACATAAAGTCACCACTGTTCCAAAGCTTGAACTCCAGGCAGCTGCTCTGCTAACTCAACTTCTGGTTTACACTGCTAACACCCTGGACATACCACTACACATGGAACCCGGCTGACATAGCCAGTAGGGGCTCCACGGTGAATGAACTTCTCACTTCATCTCTTTGGTGGTTTGAACCATCCTGGCTCAGCTGCTGAGAACATCTGGCCTGCTGCCAAAGCTTCACCTGCCGCGGTCGTTGCCAGGGGTGAAAGTTACTGTGCTAACTGCTTTTCTGACACCTGTGGAGGTTTGGGGCCTATGGAAGATGTTCAGCAGCTACACTCAGCAGGTTCGAGTCTACTCTTGGACCCAGTGCTTTATCTACAACTGCAAATCTACATCTGACAGAATTCTTCATCATACTCTCACTTCTGACGAACTCATCAGGTCGAGAGCTGCTCTGATCATCAAACAACAATAGGACTCCTACCCAGAAGTGTTCCAGTGGATCCAACAGAAGAAGTCTATCCCTGGCTCTCATGCCCTGGCTGGGATGGTCGTGTATCTACACGAGCACGCTTTGGTAGTCACAGAATGGGTCAGGAAAGATGCAGCTGTAGAACCAAGGAAGCTGACACTTATCCATCAAGCATCACCTCACTAGGCTACTTGTGGAGATGGAGCATCGCAAACAGCTGCACTGTGGCATTTCCATCCTGATGTCTGTCCTGAGCCAGACTTACTATATTCCTGGGCTACTAGCCAAGACTTGTGCCACCTGTCAACAAGCTAATGCAAAACGTTCGACTCTACAGATGGGCATCTTACCAGCTGAAAGAACTTCTCCTAGCCCTCCCTTTTCTGCTGTGGGGATGGATTTCGCCGGGCCATTCCAGTTGAAGAGGGGCCACACCAGAAAGCCTATACTTCAACGTAAATCTCAGAGAAGGAAAAGAAAACGAAAGCAAAAAAAACAGTACTTGTCCGTAGGTATCTTTCTGCCAGTTACCTTTTAGCTAAAAGTGATGAATGTGAAAAAAAAACTCTAGATCATTAGAATGAGTTTGAAAAGCTCTATTTAATGGTATTTTTGTAAAGGTAGTATTTATTATATTATCACGTTACATCAAAATTTCTGTTTTCTCGTAAGTGGTAGAATCCTACCACATTATTAAGTAATCAGTAGCCACATTATTAGACACTCTTCAGTATGAACATTTAGGTATTAGCATGCCTTAATATTATAATTATTTCTATGAGCTAATTACACACATTCTATTTACCCTCCACCATGCATTTACTTACATAAAAAATGGCTAGATTTAATACCCTCCACCATGCACCTTTACCTGATCACCCACTGCACATGTCTAGACTGGTTATCTATATAACAGGCGTTACGCCACACGCGGTAAAGTGCCTATTTTTATTGCATCGCGTATGGTGATTATGTCATTTTGTCATATTATTGCATTCTGCCTGTTGCCACATATGTAGTACCCAACAACTCCTTAACCCTTTCGTTCCTGAATTGTTTGGAAGCGCGCGGAAAAATCTAATTTTCTACCGCAGAATAGAGCATTGCCGTTTTATTTTTTTAACTCGATGCTGGCTGGGAAAACCCCATAGCAACCATATATCACTAAATAGACCAAGAATTTGGGATTCCCCTCATTTTTTGATTGAGAAAATTGAATAATATTTAACCCTTAAGAGTGTTTGAGAACTCGGTTAAAAAAACCATGGTGCATTACTTTCATCAGAAAAAGTAAACTATGTACAATTGATTGAAAAAAAAATATCAGAAGACTCAGTGAAGAATAGAGATTGTTTTGAAACTAATTAATTATGAAGGGATGTTACCATTGCCCCTAATTAAATCCGTTAATTGCAAAATTAGTGATTTATTCCATACTATATACTATAATATTTATCTCAATACAGACTACTTAAAATGTCTATGTAATGCTACCAATAGAAAGATAAATTGATTTCCATCATTTTGATATATAGTATGTATATGTAAAGTTTAGTAATGAGGTAAAAATTACAGAATTAAATTTTATTACATTTGTCTAAGGAGCCGATGAAGGTTACAATTCCTCTATATTTATTATGTAGGTAAATGTTCACACCAATGGCTGGAAAGGAGCTCAATTGACTAGTACAACAAGTGGCATGAATTTTGATTTTATACATATAATTTTTTACGAAATTATTTTCAAAATTTGTGAAATATTTTCAAAATTTGCGAATTTTTTTTAATTTTTAATTTTTTTCAAATTTTTTTTTTGTAAAAATAAGAAAAGTGGTGACAAGAACTAGAGGTATCAATAGAGAGTAATATGCAATGTTATTGGTTGCCAGGGGTTCCAACTCGGCTTCGAGCTTTGTAATTCCCACGGCACTTTGAACGGTTCAAGCTTCCTTTGGGTCGACCTCGACTATGGCCAGTTGTAGCTACAGAACTTGCTAAAGTGCTTGTTGAAGTGCTTGCTTCAGTACTTGCTGCACACTTCTCCTGTTCATACCAAAGCTGCCGAATAACAGAAAAGGATTTTGAATGCCACGCTGAGTGGCAGTCACGTTCAGATGTTTGGCAAAGTGCAGGCATCAAATAGCAATCTGAGCATTTTCTCTGTGTAAAATTTCGAGTATTATGGAGATGGCAGATCACACACTTCGCTCTTCCACTGAGTGGATAAAGAGTGCTACCATGTCGAACTATGCATACTAATTGCACTCGTGATGCTGTACTGACACTCACTTACCGTTTTGACACTCCATAAGATGAAATAATCTCTAAAATCAATTTATCACGGAATTGATTTTCTGTCAATGGTTTTATTTTTTCTTGTACACAAACAAAATTGAAAAGAATGTGGGCATTTACAACCATAATGTCAATAAAATGGTAGAAGAAAGTCTTCCAATATCTCATAGACCTCCGAGAAATTTTGTGGTAGCTAATCATTTGGTCACTCTTATCAAACCTCCCATGTATTTATTATAATTTGCGAGCATGAGTGGGCATTGAACATCAGTAGTTATAGAATTTTCACTAACTGGATCTTTTATACGTCGAGATACTATACTTTCTGAATGTCCTGCAAATGCAGTTGAAGCCATTACCACAGTCTTTGTATCACGCCATACACAAAAAGTTATTTTCGAATCTTTAGCACGGAAATAATACCCTGTCCCTCTGGGCTTACTATCAAGAAACTTTTTCATTATGACTACTTCTTCTGGAACCTCCTTACGATTAGTATTCAATGTACCAGTGGCAACTATTCCAGTATCAACCAGATCATTGAAAAGTAAAGGGCTTGTGTAGAAATTATCACAAAATAATTTGTAGCCCTGGTTCAAGTAAGGTTGCAAAAGATTTCTTACTACATCATAAGAGAGCCCTTTATCGGATACTTGAACTGATTTTCCAGCATATAAATCAAAATCTACCGTGTACCCAGAAATATCGGCAAGAACCCAAAATTTGTAACCCCATTTCGTTGGCTTGTTTCTGATATACTGCCGAAAATGAGTGCGGGCCTTACTTTTGACCATGCGCTCATCTATACTGAGCTCCCTAGCTGGCTGATATAATTTCGCACATTGTGATTTTAGGTAGTTATAAAAAGGAAGAATTTTACAAAATCGATTCCCAGATAGTTGTTGCTCTTCAGCTGGAGTCACCATGTGGAGAAATCGACCAATGTGCTCATATTGTGATGAAGTTAAAAGTTCACTAAGTCTGGGAAGAGTTTGTGCATACTTGGTACTCCAAGTATACTTATAATTTCGAGCACCAACTAAACTCAAAAGAAGTAAGCTTCCAATGTATGAAAAAAGTTCAGGTTTTTCAAAGGACATTGACATAAATCTTTCATATTCAACAGGCTTTACAAGTTTCTTTTCATCAGCATAAGCTAAAGTAGATTCAAGAATACGTTTCACCAGGGTTACATCAAAAAATAGTTCAAAAAAAGAAAGCGGAGATTTATTTGTAGAATCTGGAATATATGGTCCTGGTTCACGTGATGGAGCAAAAGTATCACTAACAGGAAGAGAAAATGAGTTGTCCTTGACAGTAATGCTCTTTGCATCAGAAGGAAATTGTGTTTTTTTCACTGACTGCTTTTCTCCCTCTGCCACTACTTGCACCACGTCGTCCTCCACTTCTACCTCTGCCACTGCTTGCACCAAGTCTTCCTCTACCTCTCCCTCTGCCACTGCTTGCACCAAGTCTACCTCTACCTCTCCCTCTGCCACTGCTTGCACCAAGTTTTCCTCTACTTCTACCTCTGCCACTGCTTGCACCAAGTCTTCCTCTACCTCTCCCTCTGCCACTGCTTGCACCATGTCTTCCTCTACTACTCCCTCTGCTACTGCTTGTATCACGCCCTCCTCTTGCACCAATTGTACAACCTCCTTTTCTCCTTCTACCTTTGACACTACTTTTTCCTCGCTTTTCTCTAGCCCTTTTTTCTCCATACTCTTCATCTGAAGCAGACCTGCCCTCAGTTTCTGAACTATTGAAACACTCTACCATACTAAATGTTTCACTGCCACTCAAAATACCATCCGATTCACTAATTTCACCTGAATCATCACTCCTTTCACAGCTACTTACGTCTGAATCTTCACTTATCGAACTACCATGCTCACTATACCTCTCATAGTCCGAAGATTCACATCCACTGAATTCCACAGAAGATAGTCCACCACTTGGTAGTTCAATATCACTGTCACTGGCGCAAGAACCAGACATATCATCCGCTAAATCGCCGACTAGTTCGACTACTTCAGCTGCCGAGTACTTCACCGCCATGGCTAAACTTGAAAAGAAAAAAAAAATTTTTTTTCTATTTAAACGCATAGAAACGCAATCAATACGTGGATTGAAATACGTGGCAAAAGATGGCGTAAACAAAAAAATGCTAACGTCAGCGATTGCGCTGGAAAATATTTTTGAAAATTGAACTTTAAAATGTATTGCTGCGCAGTTAAGGGTTAAGCCCTCTACTAATACTTTAAGGGTGGCCACACATAGCAACGCGCACTGCCTGTAGATCCGGACAGTTTACAGCAACTCTCCATACGTCGTCTGAGCTCACGCAGCAAGGTGCACCAGGCAGTCTCTCCTCCTGTAGCCGTTCTCCGGACTCTACGCACCTGAACTCAAGCGGATGGATATACCAGGCTCAATTTCTGCACAGCGAAGACTTCCCAAGCTGCGCAGATCTAATACCTTCACCTATGGCTATCTCCAATAAACTGCTCTCTTCTGACTCTCTTGTTATTGTTGTATTGATGTTTGTTTACTCTTGATATAGGCGGGCTCTTTTTAGAACCAATACAAACTAATTGAAAAAAATTGCTCGCGTACTCGTAGTACGAGATATGGGGGTGGAGCTATTTCTTAAGAATTGCGAGTGGAATAGAAGTATCCAATTTTGAATCAGTTTTTCTTGGAATCAAATAATGAGAACGACTATATTTTTTGCACACGTGTAGAACACAAAAAAAATGGGCACCACAATTTGAATTTTTCTAAATCTTACAAAAGGAAAAAAATGTAAATAAATCATAAAGTAATATTGAAATGGAAAAAAACTCGTTGTCTTGCCCTAGAGTATTGTCTTGGCTAGCGGCGTACAAAATTCTGGAGCTCCAACTTGCCGCACTGCTCCAAAAATTTGTTTCAAAGTTTTACATCGGGGCCATGATAATTCCTTCAGATTTACTCCAAAGTCGGTGTGCAGTATCTTCGGCAGGTACTTTTTCCTTCTAGTATAGTAGAGTAGCCCTGCAAATAAAGAAAGTAGCAGAATCGTGCTTAGCAACCAACCGGGTAAAAATTGCGTGGGCGGTGTGCGGCCACCCTTAAAAAAAAAATTTTTCCCCCAAAAAATTCCACTTTTCCCATCAATATAAATAAATTATAAAATAGAAATAATATTGTCTGATGTATTGTATACCAATATTATATTAGTTCAACAATAAAATATGTTGTTTGTTGTGTTTGGTGCTGATTGTGATCATGTAGGTATCATCTATGAGTGTCCACAAGGAACATCACTGACATTCTTGTACCATAACCCCCCCCCCCCCCCCCCCCCTCCCCAGCCCTAGCTGGACACCCAAATATCAGTAAGTTGAAATGAAATTCAACTTACCCGGCATGGATGATGTCACAGACCGAGAACCCTGAGTTCGTTCTCTCTCAGGTTGGATCCGGAAACGCCACATACTGTTTGTTCATGGTTGCTATCTCTCTCTTTCCACAAATGCACGCACACACATACACACACACACACAAGAAAAAAGAAGCTACAGGTGAATACAGATCATAAAAATAAATGTATAATTTATTGTACATAAATTGACTAGTGTACACACACACATGAAATTCAACTTACATGGGCATAGTAGTCAAGATCCAAAAAGATCCAGAGTTCCCTCCCAGGTCGTACACGGAAGCGCCACATACTGTTTGTCCACGGTTGCTCTCTCTCATTCCACAAATGCACGCACACACATACACACACACTAGAAAAAAGAAGATACAGGTGAATACAGATCATAAAAATTAATGTATAATATAAATTGACTGGTGTACACACACACACACATACATGAAATTCAACTTACATGGGCATAGATAGTAGCCCCGATTGGAAAAGGCCCCCCCCCCCGAGTTCGTTCCCTCCCCGGTTAGATCTGGAAGCGCCAGAATAACATTTCAACTCCACGCACACACATATACATCGAGTGTGAAGCTCCACTACAACACAACAAAAACACAGACAACGACAACGACAACGACAATAACAATACATATTACAACTTTTGGGATGTTCAGGGGGGGGGGGGCAGCCACAAATATCAAAGTTTGTGGTCCTTCACACAAAAGATTATGGAATATCAATGGGTGTGTTGTCATCTTTCTTCCACTCTCCCCCTACCTCATCCACCCGACTCTTGTTCTCTTCGATTCCCGCCTTCTCCGACCGCAAGGATGTCCAGAACTCGGACCAAGTGGAGCCACTTCCTCTTCTTCATCACTGGAACCTGCTGCCTATTCGTGTTTCATCATTGGAAGACTCAGGTCCGGTATCCTCTCCTTCATCACTGGAAGACTCTGCTCCTGTCGCCTCATCTGCGTAATCGGGTCGGTGACTGCATTCACATCTGGTCCTAGTAGTATTGTATACCACACATATATGCCTTTATTTTTTGTGACACTATGTTTTTGAATTTTATGTGGCCCCAGATGTGACAAACTTTTGCCCTTCACAGAGCTGTGTCCTGATATTATCAAACAGGTAGCCAGAGAGGTAAGTAGTCAATTTTCATTTGCAGGTTCTACATTTGATAATTTTGTTCCACTTTGTAGGAATTTCAGCATCGTCAAAAAAGATGAAGCAAATGTTATAACCAGAAATCACATCTCTCCGTATTTGTTTAAACTTTTTGGGGTTCTCTAACTGTCGCCCTGGGTCATCAAAAAGCAAATGTACTTCTTAGCTGTCTTTTCTTAGGTAAGGTATTATGAATCTCCTCATTACAAAGTTCCCGTAATCCTTCATAAATTTGTTGCCATGGAGTGGTTTAGTATGAATAATAAACATTCTTTCTAAAATAACAGACTCAGGATTCTAATTAATAGGGAAATTGTGCAGAATTAATACACTGTTTTTGTATCTGGCTTCGAAAAATTTGATGGCAAAATTTTCTGGCCTTAGATGGGAAGTCCGTCGGTTGTACATAGTGCCCGTGGGTACTCATTGTATTGTTGCCCAATGATATCGGGATTCCTGCCAATTTTATATGCATATGCAATTTTTCTCCGCATACTTTTTTAAAACCTTTTTGAGTTTTTGTTGTGCCACATTTACTATGTTACTAGAAGTTTTCTTACCTGAACTAAATGTCTGCAATTTTTTTCTTCTTTGTGGTACCCTGACACTAGCATCTTTCAAGTGATATGCTTGGATTCTTTGTTCAAACATTTCTCTTCCTAAATTGTTAAAATTTAGAAGATCATGTTTCTGTGCTGTGGTAGCTGTTAAATTCCGAAAAGGATTGATAAGTTCCCTGTTTTCAGATTAGTGGATGGAAAGCAATTCATACTCTTTTATTTTCTCTAGCATACATGCATTATTTTGGTTAGACTTCACGGCAGTTTTAACTCGTTCAATACCGGGCACTTAGGCACACCCACAAAAAAATTTCCTCTGTCAATTTTCCTTGGCAACCAGCCTAGCATCTAATTGTCCCATGGATGCTATCAAGTCTCATAGTTTACTTCCTGGTGTGATAACCACGTGATTCAATTACTGAGAATTGAAAAAAATGAGCTACCAATCAATGCAAGCTAGACAAAAAATGGCCGAATTATGGAGGAGTTATATTTCACTTAATTTGCTTTTGTGTATGCGGCTATATGCAGCGCCTGGAAGTGCTCTGACTGGAATGAAGCTGGTAAGTATCTTTATTAGCCTTAGTTTGAAATTAACAGCAATTTTCAGAAGTCAAATACTTTTTCTTCGGTAGTTATTTTGATTTGAAGTGTCCCGATAACAAGAGAAGCAGTGTGGTGAAGAAAAGCCGATTAACATAAGGGTGAGATGTGTATATACTAGCTAAAGTAAGTTTATGATGCATTAAACTAATTTAAAGATTAGTGCTGGAGCTGCAGGATGTGCTGGGACTGGAGACAGATGTGCTGCTGGTTTCTTCTGATTTCTTATACTTCTTGACAGGAGGCCTTAAGTCAGTCAAGGAAGGGTCAGAAGCAATCAGATGCTCCTTCATGATGTACTTCAGCCTGTCAACTGCATTAGGTATGCCATGGTGGGTCCTTTCAAGTTTCATGAACTGTGCATGAATAGATTCGGCTTCTTGTTCGCCCATCAGGCCAGCACCAAGACGCCACTTTCGAAGCCTTGGCATAACGTGCGATTCCATTATGTGCATCTTCGGCAGCACTGTGGCACGAGGAATTATTCTGTAGAAGGCCATGAAGGTATTGATGTCAGTTTCTAAGTACACACATGCATAATATCATATTTGAGTAAACAAATTAACAAAATTTGCCGCTTATTGTGTTTACCTATCTGTTTTAAGTCAGAGTCTGTCAGCCTACGAGAGGAGTTGTAACCTTTGTGGCACAGACTGAAAAGAGTGAAAGCTTCACTGTACTTCTTTGCCACCTGGTCTGCCTCCACCTCAGCTAATGGACCGTGCTGAGTCCCAGCCTGCCTGATGTTGTTGACAAACACCTCAATGCTCTTTGGCTACATGAATTGAAAGGTAAAAAATAATTGTATGTACTCTTTTATTTCTTACTTGGAGTAGTTTGTGCACATGGTTGCCAACAAAAGTGCCACCGTGATAAGCCTGTCTCTTCACATTTAATTGTTGCAGGCTGTGATCCAGGGTGGAAAAGAAGACACCACTTTTGTAATCAAAAGTCTTCTTCAGCCTGGCCTCCTCCTTAGATATCTCAATGGCCTATATATTGGAGTAAGTAAATTATGCAGTGTTGAATAAATAGAATATGTCATACTATATCTTGCATTCTTTTCTGTGTTGTGCACAACTCAATCTGGAGGTTATTCAGTATGGCTGGGTCAGAAACAACGGACAGTGTCGCATAGGTGTGCATTTCTGACACTAGTCTGGAGTAGTCTGCTAGTGTTTGAGACTCCAACTTGAGTACGGACAGTTTGTGGAAACTGCTGGTACTCGCACTACCTGAGTTGCTGTCCACTGCCAGTCTGAAATCTGCTTCCTTGCAGCTATTCTCAAGCAATGTCCACAAACGGTCAAAAATACCCAGTGACAAGTGGAGCCCAGGTATGCACGCACACCTATTAAATTACAGCAAAAAGTTAATTCTTTTTTAAGATGTATTGTAACACCTCACATGATCAAGTGGGATTTCAAAGATGACTTCACCAATGACATTGTTAAAATGCTTTGCCTGTTTCAGATCACCATGGCCAGAAGTCAAATACGATTGATGGTCAGCCTTCAGTGATTCCAAAGATCTCTCTGGAAAAGGACCACGCTGAGAGGGAGGTTCAGCAAGCTTTGAGCTTGTGATAAGGCACCACAAACAATTGTGGCGACCTGTTTAAGGTATTTCATTTTTATTGTATCAAAGTGTAATTACATGTTCTAACGTAATTTAAAGGCTGAACATACCATTGGCTCCGCTCAGCCCGTACATGCGACAGAGGTACTCATAGTCGCCGGAGTGAAACAATCGGAGCTTGCAATTCCTATGAGGTAAGATTTAGACTAGAAAACTACAAGCAATACAAATAATCTTACTTTATTGGCATCCCTTGTGCTTCCACAACATGTTCCCTGTACATATTCAGGGCTATATGCAAATTTGTTGTGGTGTCATCAGCCTTGAATACCGACAGCAGGGTCGTGCGCTTCACGGAGTTCGGGTTGGTGGTATTCATGAGCTGAAGATTCAGCTTAAAGGTACCCTGCCCCTTATCTCCGCCAACCTTGATCCAAATCTCATCAGACGGGATTGCTCCATCATGCCATGTCAAACCTGAACTGGAGCTAGGTGTGTACGCATTCATAATTACATTACTATTATTAATGATTTTCTACTCATACTTTTCATGCTTGTCCACCAAATTTGCAATGGCAGCAATAAAATTTGGCTTGTAGACAAATGGCATCTCCCTTATTTCATCCCTGCCACCGTCCAGAGCAAAAGTGAAAGCTCCTTTTTCCGCAACCAAATCATCGCCAGTGATGTCCCTTGCCATTTTTCGTTGTTGTCCTTCACTTGCCATCGACACATTGAAGGTTTTAAACCACCTATGTTGGATTTGGTAAGATGTTTAATGATTCTGATAATTTTTTTCACAAGTGTAATATAATTATTAACAATATTAATTACTCTCTCCCAATTATTTTTTATTTATTTTATTATATTTTTATTATAAGTTATACAGCTAGTTGTATTCACTTTCTTGCTTTAATTTTTAAGGGTTTATTGCTACCGTCGAAGTATTCGAAGTTTGGTCCAGGGAATACCAAGGTCGGCTTTCATGGCAAGTGAGTGGTCAACAAGAACAACAACTGGAAGCTGTGCACTTTGGATGATGTCTTCCCTCTCTGACTTCGAGATTGCCTGGAGCTCTGCTGCAAACTGCTCACTGGAGTACACACCACTAGCAATCTGCCGAACGGCGCTAAGAAAATCACTTCTTCGGCCAACGGTGTGCGCTGATGCTGTGGTTACTCGGCATTGAGGAACTTGTATCAAGGTTATAGGCTATATTTTTTTAATCAAAAATTAAATTAATAAAAATGTTACATTAGGATTTGACTTGCCTGACCACTAGTCGGCACAGAAATCACTCCAGCAGTTGATCCTGACTAATGATGCGTCTCACCAAGTGTTGTGCTGTTCTAAGCTCTGCTGGGGTTGCAGGTGATGTGGAAGGCTTGTCAAGCACATCCCTAAGGGTCACTTTGGAGGGTGAGTTCATTATTACACAGTGACTCCTACAGTTACCAGCAAGATGCAAACTGTACTCCTCCAGCTTTACAGCCCTGCTACAACGAATGCAGGACAGCAACAGGTCTTTGAGCAAAGACAGCAAGAGAGGTGAGGGAGGATTGATAGTGGTACTGTTCAGCGAGTGCTCAGTGCAACAGGGACAATCTAAACTGTATGTGCTTTGTATTGTCCTGCAGCAACAGTCTGAGCAAACTGCATTGCCACATGAGAGCTGAACTGGCCGATACACCGTGTTACCACGGATGGAGCATACAAATTTCTTGCTCAATGAGGTGGGAATGAATTTTGGACTGGGATCTTCAGGCAGTGGAGCTGCTGCAATTGACTTTACGTAAGTTATTACAGCCTTGGGAGTCTCTCCACTCATCCTGCCTTTGTTGCTAGGGCCTTTGGCATTGTGACCACCACCTTTGGACACCTTAGTGAAGTGTAAGCAAACCTGGAATATTAAGAGAGGTGAGTGAAATTTTTAAATATTTTTAATGTGCTGATTTTTTTTAAATTTTAGTAATTTCATTGTAGAATTAATTAACTTCCTAGATGCAGTGTAACTTGAGAAGGGATGGCAGACTGGTGGGAATGAGGTTAAGCTGAATAGCATTCAATAGATAAAGCATTGGCCACCCAATGATAACTTCAACCTTCAGTTAGGATATTGGTTCACTCGTTGACTTAGTAATAATTTCTAATTTTTGTATTTATTTTTTCTTACTTCACAGTCCTCTTCCTGGTGTGATGACCATTCCTTAGGGACAATGACACGGAATGGAAATCCATCTTTTTTGGATTTCTTGGCTGAGGAGATTTTTGAGCGGCAGAGATGGCAGAAGAACTGAGGCAAGATGTGATGATCTCTCTCCTTGGAGTTGTCAACTCCTACAATAGCTGACAGTTCCTCAGAAGCCTCTGCACAAGAGTAGACAGGCTGTGCCTTTCCTTTTGATTTATTCAGCCTTTTTCCACACACTCTACAGTGTTTCGTTAACTGTACTGTGTGAAACTCCATCATCTAGCAGTATATATGTGTGTGTGTTTTGAATGATTTTTTTTTCTTTTAGAAATGTATTTGACTCTTATGCTAGACATAATAAGATTAACTAATCTATTTGCTATTGACTCACATGTGTGTCAATTGCTGAAGCACTTCCTGACCAGCTGGGGAAGAAGCCTCTCAAATACCGTGGCTATTCAGACTAATTGACTCGTGGTTGCTCCACATGGAATGATTAGATGCGCACTCCGTTCCAAGGGACAGTACCCTTGCGTAATAGAATGGGAATGGGACATAGAAGTGCAAGGAGTATGTGAATGGAATTGGAACTGAATTATTCTTGCCTCGGTCTGGTAAAATCCTGCCCAGAGGAAGCCATAATTTGTCTTCTTCCCCAGTACACGGTCATGAATAATTAATGAGCATACCGGAATTACCCCGCGCATCTTTTTAACCGCTAAGTGCCCAACAAAAACTGCCGTGACTTGGTAACATGGTGGTTAGGTCTGTACATAAGTGGAGTGACTTTGCTGACTACTGCATTTTTAAGGAAATATTTGTGTTTTAAGGTTACTGTGGTGAGACAACTAACTGCTATCCCAGTGGTAGAGAGACACTATTCACACAGTATGCTGCCACCTGAGTACTCAGCAGGCTAACCTCACCAATTCTGCAGCTAAGGTTAGGCTTGTAAATCACCAACCCTGAGACTAGCTATCTCGATAACCTCAAGGTGCCCGTTGACAGTTGGAGCTTTAGGTGGAATTGTACAAAGCTTTATTTCAAGAAACTGCTGAGACTGGACAAAATGAAAGGAAACTGTATACATATAGTGAGTCTGGGCATGCTTGCATAAATGACGAGTTCCTTGTATGGTAATGTTGAGAGTGTATCAGCCAATGATAATATGTTGTGTATGCATGTTAGTATGTTAAGTGAAAATGTATGCATGAATAAGATAATGTCAGAATACATGTGTAGTATATATGTTGCTGTGGGGTGGTCACACCACAGTTATCTATAGTTTTGACTTGATATGGAATATAATTGACAATACGGCTGATTGAACCTTTGGACGGTTTCACGATAGCCTGCTTCACATCTTTGTTAATGAGCATCTCATGGCTTTCATCTAATCCAACAGAATGAAGAGCCTGGCCTGATATACTTAATGCAAACCCTCCTTTTTTAAAATATTCTACTAATTCTGCTGGCATACATGACACATCTATAATATGCTGAGATATCAGATTCTGGTATATGGGGTGATCTAAGACCGTAAAATTAGCTGCCATTGACTTTACCGATGCCATTCGGAGAAACCAGTTTTCATTTCTAATAGCCATAAACAGTGAAACATAGGGTTGACAATCTTCAAAAATAAATCGACTACAAAATGTCCAGGTATCATCGATGTCTGCCATTTTTGTAATGTACTGAGTGAATTTGCCATCAAAAAGATTTCTCTGTTCTTCAAATGACCTAATGATACTGTACACTGCAAGCTCATCGTAGTCAGAATTGTCAAGATTGCTCAAAGTAGAGGCTATTATTTCTTCCAGATTGCTATCATTGAATTGAGCCATAAAACTGTCTAGCATGTTTCTAAAAAGAGCTTCCCAAACTTCCATTAAAAAACGATGAGTTCTCTTAAATTGTGAACATGCACCGATTGACTGTGATGGGTAGCTGCTAAAATTTGCCAAATCTTTTAAGCCTGCTTCAAAAATAGGTTTCATTAGACAGATCTGATAATTTTTTAGTAAGTGCCAATCTCCGGGATATGGAATTAGCCAGCTAAGGTCTTTCCCGTATTCATGTTTTATTGCCTGAATTGTGTCATATGTTTTAGCATCTCCTTCCAGAACAAGATACTTGTGGTTATGCTTGGTAATGTATTCGGCATAAAGTTCACCAATTATACTTAAAATAGTATCCTTATTGTCAGCTATTGCATCCATCACTTTTATGTATTTGACGACACCCACTTCTGGCTCGGAATGATTGCATGCATATGAAAAAAAGGCTTGAAATCCAACGAGTAATTTTAGATTGCAAATTCTTTCAATGCAGATTTACATTAAAACAAAGAAATAACACGACAATACTGAACATGAAATGATACAGTATTAAAGAATGGAATTCAAGCCTGGTCAGTATTTTTACAGCTGATACATCACCATTTTCGTCCAAATAATTGATCCTTTTATGCACACATAGTGGAACCACTTAGAGCAATTGCTACACATCACCTGTGCTCCCACGCAACTACCTCCTCGCTTAGCAACCTCAGGCAGAGATGGGCCTCCTCGCTTAGCAACCTCAGGCAGAGATGGGCCTCCTCGCTTAACAGCCTCAGGCAGAGATGGGCCTTCTGGCTTAGCAACCTCATGCGGAGATGGTCCTCCTTGCTTAGCAACCTCAGATGGGCCTCCTCGCTTAGCAATCTCAGATGGGCCTTCTCGCTTAGCAACCTTAGGCGGAGATGGTCCTCCTTGCTTAGCAACCTCAGGCAGAGATGGGCCTTCTCGCTTAGCTACCTCCTCGCTTAGCAACTTCAGATGGACCTCCTCGCTTAGCAACCTCAGATGGACCTCCTCGCTTAGCAACCTCAGATGAACCTCCTCGCTTAGCAACCTCAGATGGGCCTCTTCGCTTAGCGACCTCATTGTATGTATATGTATGGTATTGTATGGAGGTTCCGGATACTAACCAGGTAGGGATCGTTCAGTCTGTGACACCATCCATGCCGGTTAAGTTGAATTCCACGTGTGTGCTTGTACTGCTTTTCATTTTCAATAATATCGGTCTCCATCTCGGAAGAGGATGCAGTCCAATTGCGAAAGCAGTCATGATTCTCTTCTGGTATTCCAGCGGCACATGCATGACAATATTTGTTTCTGACTCCGAGATATTAAAGTTTCCCAGTCTCTTTGCCAATGATTATTGCCACGCCAGATTTGGCATTGTAACTGTGCTTGTGTGAGCGTTTTGACCAGCCACCGTCTACAATTACTGTGATAGCAGGAACGTCTTCGTGAAAGTTTCCTTTCTCAATAGCAATTCTTCTTTCCTCCTTGCCAGCATTAGCCATTGATGAAAGAAGAGCTTGACGCCAACACTCCCCAATATCCCTCTCGGTTGCTATAAAGCTTGCTTTGGTCATCACAGGTACTCCCATCTCACTCATTGTTTCCTCCAACTGGCTATGACCTGCTCCTGTAGCCATCTGTCCCCAGACTGCAGCCAAATTAGCTTCCCATCTGCAGTAGCCTTTTGGCCCCTTTACCTTGCTTGATGTTTCCAAAGTAACAGCCTTGCCACAGCTAGTACAGTCTCCTTTCAATACAGAAGCCATGCCTGCCCTCTTCTCCTGATCTAGAACAACTGGACCATCACAGCTTGAAGAATGCTGGCTTAAATCCTTGGAATACTGTTGCAATCTTTTCGAATTGATCACTCGACTTCCTTCCAAACAATCCATCTTTTGATCAACTCTGTCAAATGATTGCTTCTTCTTTGGATTTCTAGGGTTCTTCTTTGGATTTTTCTTCTTTTGGTAAACATGCTTGTGGGTATTCTTGTACTTGTTTCTGGAGTTCTTCTTGTTTGCCATGATCTTAAATGCTTTCGCCCGTCCACTTCACCTCGTAAGCCGTTATTTTTTTAGTCCTGTAGCTCTATCGTTTGCTAATTCTCCATCAACCAAAACTAGCTCCTTGCCACGCGCTCAAGATACAGCTGATGCGTGGCGACTTCGCGGGCTTTTCCCGCGTGCTGGTTGCTATTAGTAAACTAGTCCCAAGTTCGAATGGAGCCGTACTTTTTGGGGCGTCACTGAACTGCACAGGCTTTAGCACACGGATTTTCTAATTAACCCTTTCGTTCCGGATCCCGCTTTGAAGCGGGTGAAGACCGATTAACTTCTCCGAATTTTTAAAAATAGTTACTTTATAGCTAGAACCTTCAGATTGCATACACAGGTGCCCAATGCATTGGAGAAGCATCTAAAATAGCTTTCAGCCAGGACTGCTTCGACAGTACCTCACAGCAGTTGCGTTTATTTCTTCCTCGGCAAAAAAAAAAACATCGGTTCTCCGTCGAATTTTTTAAAAAGTTACCTTCTTCACAGCAGCTTCATTTATGGATCCAGTCATCTCCAGAGCTTTGTAGAAGCAGCAAAAAATTGCTTGAGCTCAGTAGCCTTCCATAACACATTGAAACAACCGCTTCTTTGCCGCCCAAGACTTTGCGGTTTGACTTACTGTCTTCTCCATTTTTTATAAAATCGCCAGTTCAACTGGGGACCTCCCTATTACGTACAGTCTTAGGTAATGCTTATTACATCATAGGAAAAAAGTGAGCATGTCGTGTGACCCCGGTAACTATGCAAAAAAAAATTTTTTTCAAAGTCATTTTTTGAAAGATGGCGTCTACAAGTTACAATGCGGTACAAGTTTTAGACTTGCTTGATGCTGACTCTAGCGACTCAGGATCAAGCGGAGAGAAGGAAGACGACATCTAGGGCTATAGGAGGCCCTGTATCAGGATTGGTAGACCAGACCCCGTCAACTCTGATACTGAAAATTGGAGTCAAGAAGATGATCGAGATAAGCTTGTCTTTCTCTTGAAAAATAGCAAGCTTCAGTTGTGGAAAGGACTTATTTATAGCTATATTGAGATAGAGTTAGCTGTTTAGATATAATATATATATATATATTTTTTATTGAGTTTTGAGATTTGAAAGTGGCTTGTGGTTTTTTGAACAAGTTCAAGTTTTCAAAAAAATTAAAAAAATTTTTTACCACATATACTAGGACCAGATGTGAATGCAGTCACCGATCCGATTACACAGATGAGGCGACAGGAGCAGAGTCTTCCAGTGATGAAGGAGAGGATACCGGACCTGAGTCTTCCAATGATGAAACACGAATAGGCAGCAGGTTCCAGTGATGAAGAAGAGGAAGTGGCTCCTCCTGCTCCGAGTTCTGGACGTCCTCGCAGTCGGAGAAGGCGGGAATTGAAGAACAAGAGTCGGGTGGATGAGGTAGGGGGAGAGTGGAAGAAAGATGACAACACACCCATTGATATTCCATAATCTTTTGTGTAAAGGACCACAGACTTTGATATTTGTGGCTGCTCCCCCCCCCCCCCTCCCTGAACATCCCAAAAGTTGTAATATGTATTGTTATTGTCGTTGTCGTTGTCTGTGTTTTTGTGGTGTTGTAGTGGAGCTTCACACTCGATGTATATGTGTGTGCGTGGAGTTGAAATGTTATTCTGGCGCTTCCAGATCTAACCGGGGAGGGAACGAACTCGGGGGGGGGGGTGGGGTCTTTTCCAATCGGGGCTACTGTGCCCATGTAAGTTGAATTTCATGTATGTGTGTGTGTACACCAGTCAATTTATATTATACATTTATTTTTATGATCTGTATTCACCTGTATCTTCTTTTTTGTAGTGTGTGTGTGTGTGTGTATGTGTGTGCGTGCATTTGTGGAATGAGAGAGAGCAACCGTGGACAAACAGTATGTGGCGCTTCCGTATACAACCTGGGAGGGAACTCTGGATCTTTTTGGATCGTGACTACTATGCCCATGTAAGTTGAATTTCATGTGTACGTGTGTGTGTACACCAGTCAATTTATGTATAATAAATTATACATTTATTTTTATGATCTGTATTCACCTGTAGCTTCTTTTTTCTTGTGTGTGTGTGTGTATGTGTGTGCGTACATTTGTGGAAAGAGAGAGAGAGCAACCATGAACAAACAGTATGTGGCACTTCCGGATCCAACCTGAGAGAGAACGAACTCGGTGGTCTTTTTCGGTCTGTGACATCATCCATGCCGGGTAAGTTGAATTTCATTTCAACTTACTGATATTTGGGTGTCCAGCTAGGGCTGGGGGGGTTATGGTACAAGAATGTCAGTGAAAAGTAATGACGGGGGAGGGGGGGGGGGCAATTCAGTGAGGCCAGCTATTATGTTACCAATATCATTGTTGTCTGTGTTTTTTAGGTATTGTATGGAGGTTTCGGATCCTAACCTGAGAGGGATCGTTCAGTCTGTGACACCATCCATGCCGGGTAAGTTGAATTCCACGTGTGTGCTTGTACTGCTTTTCATTTTCAAATTACACTTTCTCAATACAACGATTGTTTCTCTCATGTACAGTGTGGAGTATATATACCAGTGGTTCATACAGTGGGAGGCTAGCCCTGGGTTCCCCCCTAGAATTTTGGGAGTTGAATAGAAATGAACATTTTGGAAGCATTTATTTTTAGTCTGATATTGTATCCCATTATGTTCCTATCATAACTGAGGGATGGAGCAGACTCTAAAATTTGTTCTTGGAAGATGTACTTGAGTCTGTCAAGTTCATTAGGCACACTTTGATATACTCTTTCCAGCTTCATCATGTGTGCATGTATGGATTCTGCCCCATGTTTGCCCATCATTCCAGCTCCAACTTTCCATCTATGCATCCATGGAATCACATGGTCCTCAAGGACATGCATTTTGGGGAGAATTGATGCCTTTAGAAAATTCTCACAATAGAAATTGAGAAAGGTACGGATGTATGTTTTTGCCGATATATTAATGTAAATCAATTTTAATATTACATACATTGTATATTTAAATTTACCCAGCTCATCTATATCTTTTTCTTTCATACAAATTGAGGAATTGTACCCTGTCATTTGCCAAAATGCTCAAAAGCTAGGGAAAACTTGCTCGCAGTCTTGTCGGATTGAGCGTGTGGTAAGTTTAATTTAAGTTTATAAAACATATAGGTTACCCATAAGAAATTGTTGAGTAAATTTTGGAACAATAATAAACTCTGTTCTGGTATAGTAACAAATAAACATACATATTATAATGTAATGATATATTTAAAAACAAATATATTACAAATATATTACTCTAGCTATTAGTACATTAGCTAAAAACATATAATAAATATAATAGTAGCTACTGTAAAAACTAGAATAATATAATATCTAAATATGTTGTGAACAAAACCATTTATAATGGTATATGTATTCATACCGATAGGGGAGAGTCTGTGACTGTACAGTCAGACAATGTGGTCGCTACTGCTTGGATGGACACAAAAGTTGTCATGGTTATGTACACGGGTTGCGATCCAAAGAAGTCCTCCACTGTAATGAGAAGAAGAAAAGATGGAAGTCTGGTTAATCCGGACCCCTCCGGTCTTCTCCACAGAGTCCGACACACGACCGATGTTCAGATCGTCTTCTTCCCCAGTATCCCACAACCTCGAGAACCCATCAGCATTCTGTAAATGAGCACCGGGTACATCTCCATTCGATAGGTCCTCTCTTGCAGACGTAAGGCAAAATGCCTCAACCTCGGATTCAATTCTGACCGAAACTGGCCATCCACCAAAGCCAGGTTTGGCTTATGATCTGTCCGTACTGTCACCTCTGTACCGTAGATGTAGACGTCGAAATGGCTGAGAGCGCACACCTAGTCTCAGCCCCTTTCAGAATCCTCGAGTAGAACCCGACAGGGTGTTCATCACCGTCCCTCACCACGTGAAGGCAACCCCCGACTGCATTGGCACTGGCGTCTGTATATAAAACAAACACATCTCTTGGCACAGGGACACATACAATGATGCAGTTACATAGAGACTCACGTAATTTGAGGAATGATAGCTCCGCCTCCCGGGTCCACACAACCCGATCCGGAGCCTCCTTGGTAGTCAATGGAGTGAGAACAGCTTCTTCCTCCGCGAAGTGTTGTATAAACTTTCAGTAAAACCCAACAACCCCTAGAACCTGTATCTTCCTACTAGGTCGTTCATAGCTAGTCAAAGCCTCTAACCTATCCCTGGGCACTCTCAGCTCACCACACCCAATCCAATGACCAAGGTACTGCAGTCTCTTCCTCCCAAAACAGCACTTCTTCATCTTTACAGTGAAGCCTGCCTCCGTCAAACACCTCAACACACACCTCAATGCCTCCAAATGCAACTCCCAATTCACCGAGTATACAAGCACGTCATCAATGTAACAGCCTGAAAACTCCTTGCAGCCATCCAGCACAGTGTCAATGACTTGCTGGAACTGGGCAGGCGCATTCTTAAGCCCAAAGGGCATACACCTGTACCTGTAATTTCCCCACAGCGGGTCACAATATTACGGTCGGTCACCGGTCATTCACCGCTCAAAATATCCCAATAACCGAGCATTTCAGCATCTTACCGGTCACTGTGGCGGGTCGTTAATTTGCGCATGTGCAAAAACTTGTAAACCTTGTAACCCGGAGGGTGGAAAAATGGAAGAAGTAGCTAGTAGTAGCAGTGCTACCAGCAGTCCTACCCGCAGTTCGAGCTCCAGCAGAGTCAAGAAACAGAAGCGGCATATCAGCATCGCTACTTTTAGTAAGTGGCAGTCGCTATATAATCGCGATCACAATAGTTTACTCTGGTTGCGTTGCGACAAAGATCGAGACGACTAGACGTCAGTTTCTACTATTCGGTGCTATGTATGCCGTAAGTACGAGGGTTCCATCGCTGGGTTGAAAAATTTTTCTCAAAATTGTATTGAAGGCTCTACGAATCATAGGGTTAGCAACGTGTTGGACCATGCCAGCAGTTGTCAACATAAAGCGGCTATGGTGCGCTTCAATAAAGAAGTTGGAGCCCGAAGCAGCTCATCAGTTTCAAACCAGTGACTCTCCACTTGCTCGACGTGTTCTGAAAATTGATCAGACTACAAGAGAGAGACTCTGCAAGAAGTTTGATGTCTGCTATGTTCTTGCAAAAGAAGGATTGTCTTTTAAGAAGTATTCAAAAAATTTGGAGTTGGAGAGCAGGCATGAAGTTGACATTGGTGTAGCATACAGAAGTGATGTTTCTGCACGAACATTTTGTCTATTACATAGCTTAAAGTCAAAGGCAAAATTTCTTACAAAGTTTTTCAGAAAAACACTTCTTTAGTGTCCTGCTGGATGGAAAAACGGATTCTGGTAACTTGGAGAATGAATTAGTAGTTATTCTTTATTGTGGTAAACACGAAGCAAGCACTGAAATAAAGTCCTTTGCTAGATACTTTTCAATAGGGAATCCTCAGAGAGCTGATTCAGAAGGATTAACGAAATGTTTGGGTGGCTGTCTGAAGAGAATTTGACTTACTAAATCTAAAGGATGCTGATGAAGTGCTTAAAATGCAGCCAATTCTTGTAGGTGGTGGCACGGATGGAGCATCAGTAAATATTGCTCAACACAGCAGAATCAAGCAAGAATTGCAAGCAGCACTTCCATGGCTCTATTGGTCATGGTGTTATGCCCACCGCTTAGAGTTGGCTGCCAAAAATAGTTTAGTTAGCAGTCTTTTAAGAATATTGAAGAAATGTTTCTTCGCATATACTATCTTTATGAGAAGTCACCAAAAAAATCTCGGGAGTTAACCCTTCACCGGCAGATTAAATTCAGAGATCTATTTTTCTAGACTAATAATTGAAAAAAATTCACATAAAATCAGGACTTCAAAAAAGTACCTAGCAACAATATATCACGTGAAAGTATATTTTGATAGTAAACAATTGTGTTTTATTTTGGTTGCCTGGCAACAAGCCACATAGTGGTTATAGTGACCACAACATATGTATTTCCAACAAAATGACCTTTATGCAGTCTACAATTACAATACCTTGAGAATGTTTCTTATTTTTACAATATATGTTTTTTACCTATATATTTATTATAAACACACAAGCCATCTCTGCCAGCTATTGCTGTTGCCCACCGAGCACCCCGAGGAGGTGTGACTGCAAGCTCGGCAAAAATGTACAGAATGTTCAGCATATATCCACTAGAATTCATTATGTACAATAATAGACCAAATTTACAAGAAAGACTTGCTTTCAGTCCTTTATGTAAATACTGCAATAGTAGAAAGAAACACATACTTGTGCAAGTCAAAAAGTGAAGTAGAATGTGTAACACATGAATTGAAATCTAATAAATCAATGTCATCCAGATGGCAGACAAACAAATAAATTATTGGAATAGAGAAAAATGTATCACGTTGATAGAACAATAAAATTATTTAGTTTCAAAACATATAGAAATGCAAATCTGCATGCCAGGCATAACACAGACAAACATGCACATAGTGAGTTTGCTAAAAACACTGTACACATCTGCATGCCAGGCATAACACAGATAAACATGCACATAATGAGTTTGCTAAAAACACTGTGCACATCTGCATGCCAGGCATAACACAGATAAACATGCACATAGTGAGTTTGCTAAATACACTGTGCACATCTGCATGCCAGGCATAAACACGAACAAACAGGCACATAGTGAAAAAATATATATCTCAGGTCAAACAGCAAAGTGAAAAAAATCTATGTCAGGTCAAACAGCAAAGTGAAGCAAAGTATGGTAATCCTGAAAACAGTTGCGCTCAGAAGTAATACATAAGTATGCATCACAAGACTTGCATATAAACTTCGTTTCATGCCTATGACCAACAGTTGGAAGATGCTTTCTTCTCCTCTTTTCCAAACATACAATACAATTTCCCTTTTTCTGAGTAACTTGGGGCCAGTGTGGAAGTGTATTGTTTAGCCTTCTCAATTGTGCACTCTCTTCACTTCTAGAACGACCAGCTTTCTCACGTGAACAAAACCCACTAATTAGTTCATGAACTAACTCTAGCCAAAAACTCAAAATGTCTCTTTTTTTCCTTCCCTTGTTAGCATGAAGTTCTGGTTGAACATACCCTTCCAGTACAAATGCATTCAGAATACACACCTCAAAAAGATAAAATACCACCCTTCGCCACCACTTTTTAGTCCTGCTGTCGGGTTGTAAGGCCAACCATGGAAGGTGGTACGTACTAGAACTATATTCTCGAAGGACCAGAGTTAATCATCAGCTCTTCAGGTTCTCGCAATTTTAGAACATTACTGATAACTGAACACGAGGTGGAAAAATACAAGTTATATTAGTGGTGGGTGGTACAGAACTAAGGCTCACGTGCCCGCATGCAGGCAACATGACGATATTATTATGGAGGTGATTATGTTCAAAATATGCGTGTATATTGTTCAGGTTCAAAAGATGCAGATAATGTTGTTGTTCTATTCCTGGAGACAATGTTCCTGGTTGATGTGCCGGTCAGACTGGTTGCCTAGGGTGGCTGCTCTGACAGGTCTCAACTGGAGTACTACCACTCTGGGTGTAGCTTGAGGTAGAGCCCAGACATCCACCCGGGGGGGAGAACGTGCAGTGTCCTCCGGTAGAAGCAGGATCAGTCGATCAGTGGAACGATGATAAGTGCGTCCTCTACATCGTAGATCAACTACCCGGACCAGACCATCAGATCCAGGGTAGGTGTCGGTAATGATGGCCAGAGGCCAGTTCCGGGTAACCTCAAAGGAATCATCCTTGAGAAGAACAATATCTCCAGTACAATAGTTCCGTTTGGTAAAATGCCATCTCTGTCGGGCCACTAGAGACTGTATGTAAGTAGCCTTCCATTTGATCCAAAGATCTCGGGTTAATCGTTGAACAAGATTCCAGCGACGTAGCAATGATAACTTGCTGGTGGTATCAACATGGTTGGGTGGTGGTGCCTTCAGAGTTCCTCCAGTCAGGAAATGTCCTGATGTTAACATCTCCACGGAGTTAGGATCAGTAGATGTGATGGGAGTGATTGGTCGAGAGTTTAAGACCGCTTCCATTTCTATCAGAATTGTTTCTAGCTCCTCGTAGGAAAGAGGTTGAGCTGACAAGTTACGTCTAAGAAGCCTCTTCATACTTTTAACCCCCGCCTCCCAGAGTCCCCCGAAGTGAGGAGCTCTAGGAGGAGAGAAGTGCCAATAAAACTTCTTAGTAGTGGTAAGGTGGTTGAAGTGGTTGATAGTGGTTTCGTTATGAAGTAGAGTTTGAGCCTCCTTCATCTCTCTCCTTGCTCCGACAAAGTTGGAGCCTCCATCAGAATAGAGATGAGTGGGTGTTCCTCTCCTGGCAGTGAAGCGGCGGAACGCTGCGATGAAACCACTAGCAGAGAGGTCAGAGCAGAGTTCAAAGTGCAGGGCTCGAGTAGTGAAGCAGACAAATACCGCAGCATATACCTTAACTCTGGTAGGTTTGCGTGGGTTTCCCCGATGAATCAGAAATGGTCCAGCGAAGTCCACTCCAGATATATCAAAGGGTTTGCTAGGTGTAGTTTGATGATGTGGTAGTAATCCCATCCTCTGGTTGACAGGATTTCCTAGAATCTTCTGGCAAGTGACACACTTCCGGTTCAGGAGCTTGAGGTGATTCCTTAAACCCGGGATGTGGTATTGCTCTGAGATAATTGCCAAAAGAGTTGATGTTCCAGGATGATGATGTAGATGATGTAGTGATGAGATGAGCAACTGGGTGATGGTTGAGTTCAATTTGAGGGGAAGATAAGCTCTGGGTGCTCCATCTCCTCGTCTAACTCTTCCTTGAATCTCAAGTAATCCTTGGGAATTGAGCCGGACATCATAGTGTTGAAGTGAATGACCCTTAGGTAACTGACGTTGATTAGAAGCTGTCTCAAATGCCTCAGAGTAAGACTGGAATTGTGCTGATTTGATGATAAGACATCTGGCTTTCGTGATCTCCTCAGAGGTTAGTTGTTGGTTGGTGATTCGACTAGGTGTTGAAGTTCTACAGTTGATAATAAATCTCCGAAGCCAAGATATGATTCGGACAAGTTTAGGGAAACTGGAGTACCTATTCCACAATTCCCATGGTGGTTCTGATGATGTGACGGCGACATTAGTTGCTTTGGGTTTGAATCCAACAGAATCATCAGGATATGTTAGGTTTAGGTGTGGCCAATCTACAGGTGGAAGCTTCAGCCAGGTTGGACCTTCCCACCATAGGGTAGTACTCGGTAAGGTTTCAACCGTGGTGCCACGACTGGCAAGATCCGCTGGGTTGAAGTTGGTGGAGACGTGTCTCCACTGAGCAGAAGGTATAAGTTCGTTGATAGTGGTGACTCTGTTTGCTTGATAGGTTTGTAATCGATGAGGTGAACTATGAATCCAATGCAGTGTGACAGAGGAATCGGTCCAAGCAAATATAGATGAAGTCGATAAGTTGAGATCTGATGCTACTAAACTCAGTAGTTTTGCCAAGAGGAGGGCAGCAGTTAACTCAAGCTTGGGGGTGGACAGAATCTTAATCGGTGCAACTCTTGATTTGGCCATCACCAGGTTTACTTTGGTTGATGTGTCTGCAGCAACTGTCCGTATGTAGACGGCTGCACCATAGGCCTTCTCTGAAGCGTCTGAGAACCCGTGAAGCTGGATGCTAGGATGGTTGGTGCCAGATGTGAGTCTTCAGGGCACTGGATGTGCTGCTAGGTCTGGTAACGCTGCTGTCCAAGCATGCCACAGATTCTCAAGGTCAGCTGGAATAGGTTGATCCCAGCCGAGACCAGATTGCCACAATTGCTGAAGAATCAGTCGGGCTACCACGGTAACTGGGGAATAAATCCCAAGGATATCATAAACCTTGGCAGCCGCTGAGGCAACTAGTCTCTTGGTGGTAGGTATAGATGGATCAATATTGGGTGTTGAAATATGGAGATTGTCGGTCCGCAAGCTCCAATGTATGCCCAAGGTTTTGGCAGATGACATCAGTTCGGTGATTTCCAAATCTTCAGTTTCAATTAGTTCAGGCGGTAGTGTTGATAGAAATTCAGGAGAGTTACTTAGAAATTTCCGGAGAGTCATTCCTGCTTCTTTCAGCAAGTTGATGAGTTGATCTCCGAGGCGTTTCACTTCCTGTAAGGTTGATGCTCCGGCCAGACAATCATCCACATAGAAGGATTGTCTAATGGCAGTGGTTGCTTCTGGATAGCGACTCTGTTCCTGATCAGCCAACTCCAACAATACTTGGGTAGCAAGGTATGGTGATGAAGTGACCCCAAATGTAAGTCTGCACATCCTGAAGTCTGGAATGGTACCGGTATCAGTATCTCTTTGTAGAAATCTATGATACTCACGATCGTTTGGGTCCAATTCCACTTCCCTGAACATCTTTCCAATATCAGCAGTGATTGCGATTGGAAACATTCGGAATCTGTTAATTACTGATGACAGGAGAGGGTAGAGATTGGGTCCTGGTAGGAGTGTGTCGTTTAGCGACACTCCAGTGCTGGTTTTACACGAAGCGTCGAACACAGCTCGTAATTTAGTAGTTGATGAAGCCTCTTTGGTCACTCCATGGACAGGTAGATAGTAGGAGTTGCTTGGTGATACAGATAGTTGATTTTGAGGCACAATCTCCGAATGTCCTAGGTCCACATATTCCTTAAGGACTGCTTCGAATTTAGCCAGCTGCCCTGAAGATTCCAGTGACTTCTCGTTGCGGATAAATCTCTTCAGTGCAGTTGGTCGAGAGGTGCCCAAAGTAGGCGGTTCCTCCTTTCGGGGTAATGTTACACGAAATCGCCCTGAGAATAGGCGAGTATAGTGATCCTTAAAGTGATCCACGGCTTGTTGTTCTTCAGTTGTGAAGCAAGTAGACGGTTTTTCAACTTAATCCATCTCATGGAGCCTGTTGAGGGATTCCTCTAGTGGATCTTTGGTAGGTATCACTGTGAGCACAGTTTGATTGGTTGGAGCTCCTGGTAGGTACCCTGCGTAGATCCAGCCAAAGATGGTTGGAGCTACATACCCCTTTTGATCAGGCATATAGATACGAGGTCCGGTGTGTACTTGACTGCTTGCAGAAACTCCCAGCAGGACGTCAATAGATCCTCCAAGTTTCGGGTCTGCAGCTGGAGATCTGCCCAGGTCTATTTGCTGCTGTATCAGCTGCTTCGGGTCAGTAGGTGATAAGATAGGTGGTAGCTGTCTAACAATATGACAGGTAACGGTGATTGATTCAAACGATGATAATGAATTGGTGGCTGAAAGGGTCAGCTCGACGGTGTGCTTGCTCTTCAACAGTTTGCCTGAGGCTCCGGTGAAAGTCCTCACGACTGCCTTTCTGGGTAGTTGTAGAGCACTGGCTAGAGCTTCAGTTATGAGGGATGGTACAGAGCCACTGTCAAGTAAAGCTCGTCCTTGCTGCTGGATCCGTCCATTGCGGCAGAGAAATTGAGCGGTTGACAAGACTACTGAGTTTTCTCCTCCATAAGTTACCATGACCTCACCATCTGAGTCGGAGTCAGGGGTTGAAGGATGATGGCTGTTGACAGTTGATGTGGTGTTGGTAGATTCCTCCTTGTGAAGGAGGGAATGGTGTTTGCCGTTACACGTCCGACAAGTGAACGAGGAAGGGCAATCTCTCCTTCTGTGTCGATGACTGAGGCAGTTAAAACACAAGTTGGCTTCTCTCACTACTTTCTGTCGATTCTCTGGTGTCAACTTCATAAAAGCTGCACATCTCGGGAGTGAATGTGGGTCTTTCCCACAGGCCGGACAGCGAAAGACAGTTTCGGTGGTTGGTTCAATATTGTCGGCCTGGGTTGCGACTGCTCTCACTGGCAAGGTCACTCTCTTTAATGGTGGTTTCGATGAGATGTTGGATGAGTTGATCAGTTTGTGATATGTCTTCAAAATAACGGGATGCTCGATCATCCGGAGTTCTCTTTTTCTAAAGAAGTCCCTGACTTCGGTGATAGTTGGAAGACTCTTCAGATCCTCCCAGTGGTGAGTCCACTCGTACAACATGTTCTTGTCGAAACGAGATATCGCAAGGGCGGCTAAGAATTGTTCCAACGTGTTTCCTCCACATTGCTCAAGCCCCTTAGTGTGAGAATCAATCATCTCTCTCATCCTCCTAAGGCTGTCACTATTGTAGGAGTAGGTCTCAGGTTTCAGGATAGCTGCGACATGTTGTGGGTAGATTCTCCATGCCCCACCATAAACATCTTCAAGGGCTTGGAGTGCTAGAGCGTATCCGTCAGTGATGGTAGCATACTGTTTGATGGTGGTTTTGGCACTGGCTGTAGTCATGCAGTTCAGCAAGTGAGTACACTTCTCCTGGTCGGAGATACCAGTTCCGTCTCTCTCAATGGCCGCAGTAAATAGGGCCTTGAAGTTGAGCCATTCGGTGGGCTCTCCATCGAACTTAGGCAGATCAAGCCTTAGCCTAGAGGCCACCGTGATGGTTCTGGTTGACGGTGCATCTGCTCTGTCTGTAGTGGTTAGATCTACTGGTGCTGGTGTTGATGTTCTGCTACTGGCGGTTGAATGTTTTCCGGCTTCAGCTGCCTTCTTCTGATAGTTGGCGGCAGCCTTGTTAAGGTTATCCACTAGTTTGGCGATGTGAGGATCCAAAAGGTATTCACCAGCCTTACTCTTGAAGTCCACAATTTGCTTCTTGAGGTTAGCAAAGGATTCCTGGTAAATTTGTTGATCTGGGTCCTCAGCTTCTAGCAAAGGACTTAGTTCTTCCATGAGAATGGAAATATCTCGTTGTATAACGACCTTATCAAACAAAGCGATAGATCTCTCTTCCAGAATTTCATATTCCTCCTCGGCAGCTATACCATGAGCCTCTTCCTCTTCAAGTGCAGGATCTGCAACCATGAGCTTCTCAATTTGTAGCTGAAGGGTCTTGTACAACCTTATAGAACGTTCTAGACTATCGACACACTTCTGTACCGTTTTGGCACTGAGTGTGTCCAAGGGGGTGGTGGTGATAGTATCCAGTTGTCCAGCTAGCTTAGTAAGTTGAGTCTTACGGGCGGTTCTCTTACGTTTGACAGCTTCCACATCCGTCATCGATTGTATCTCGGATATTTCCACTGTGATTCGAGACATGATTGGCAGGTAGGTGGAGGAAGTAATCCCAACGACGATAGATAATATTTCCCAACGATAGATGTTTCCCAACTATACGCGTAGCCAACAACAGATAGCTAATGAATAGTCCTACTCGATAAGTACAACGATAGGAAGTATTCCCAACGACGATAGATGATGTTTCCCAAAGACGATAGATGATGTTTCCCAACTATACACGTAGCCAACAACAGATAGCTAGCTAATGAATAGTCCTTACTCGATAAGTACAACGATAGGCAAGGGGTCGACAAGATGATAAGTTCGATTAGGTTGACCAGGTATGTGGTCGTCAAGTTGATAAGTTCGATTAGGTTGATTGTGAGGGAAGGCTCACGGTCCCGGTGATCGAGTTGATAGGTGATTGCAGAAGGTGGTCTGCGGTCTCGGTGATGATGGCCTCGTCGGATGGTAGGTGGTTTTCTTTCTCGGCGCTGGCACGGATCCTCTGTCTAGAGTATCCGGCTCGAAGGACCAACTCAATGTCGGGTTGTAAGGCCAACACTGGAAGGTGGTACGTACTAGAACTATATTCTCGAAGGACCAGAGTTAATCATCAGCTCTTCAGGTTCTCGCAATTTTAGAACATTACTGATAACTGAACACGAGGTGGAAAAATACAAGTTATATTAGTGGTGGGTGGTACAGAACTAAGGCTCACGTGCCCGCATGCAGGCAACATGACGATATATTATGGAGGTGATTATGTTCAAAATATGCGTGTATATTGTTCAGGTTCAAAAGATGCAGATAATGTTGTTGTTCTATTCCTGGAGACAATGTTCCTGGTTGATGTGCCGGTCAGACTGGTTGCCTAGGGTGGCTGCTCTGACAGGTCTCAACTGGAGTACTACCACTCTGGGTGTAGCTTGAGGTAGAGCCCAGACACCTGCGACCCATATTATAATAAGACTCAAGCTGATCCCCTCTATCAACTCCACCCATAAATTTCTGATAATCTATAACACACGGTGGACACTGACGTTCAATACGACTTCCACCTTTTTCTGTCCTCAAAATTGTGCTCCCACCAGATACTTGAGCCACATGAACAGTACTAATAAGATATAAGGCTCGCGCTTATCAACCCAAGAACATGCAAGAAGGGGACCATTAGACCTATGATTGCATTGGCCTCTATTGGAAACTGTGGGTTTAGTTATTATTTGAGAAGGAAACCCTTTTCTGTTAGGACGACATGTTCCACATGCATTTATTTGTTTTTTTTTGCATATAAATGTTGAAAAAGAACTGGGCTGGTATAATAATTATCAGTATAAAGTTGAAACCTGCTGAATCAATGTCATCTAATAAATCTAGAACTACTTTAGTACATAGGCCTATATTTATATTACTCCCATCATATTCCACATTTTTTCCAGTATAAACCTGAATGTTCTTTACATAACCATTATGAGCATCAGCCAAGACAAACACTTTGATCCCCCACTTAGTTGGCTTGTCTTTCATATACTGCTTCATACCAAGCCGTCCTTGGAATGGAATCATAGCTTCATCAACTGTACATTCCTTATGAATTTCACATTCAGCAACAAAACGAGGCACAATAATGTCTAACAATGAACGGATGAAAAGTTTATCATGACCTGGTTGACCATATGGAATCTGGTTTGCATTATTAGCCAAATGAAAACATCGAAAAAGTTGCTCAAAACGCCGCACTGGCATAATATTAGAAATTCCAGGAGTCACTATTTCTTCATATTTTGAAGACTGATACATTTCTATACGGGGCAATTTTAGCACACCAAAACATATTAACATGCCTACAAAAGCCTTCATTTCAATAATATTAGTCTCCTTCCAGGGACGAGATTTGGGTGTTGTGCCACAAACAGTATTTGCATAGCGGTTCGTTTCTTTTACCGCTAATGCCCAAGCCTCCTCTGGAAAAAAACGTTCAAATAATTCCAGTGGTTTGCTGTTACTAGTGACACTGGTTGAAGTAGGCCCTGGATTCTTGTCATAGGTATACAATAATGAATTTGGCTCTTTCCATCGCCATTTTCCTCTAACTTCTTTCAAAGTTTGTGATTCCAAATTACTATTACTACTGCTGGTGGAAGTTTCACTGTCTGAATCACTACTGTCATGGTCTAAATTTATTTCACAAGCATATTGTCTTACACTAGGTCCTAGATCAGCAGCACCTCTTCTTCCTCTTCTTGAATTTCTATGGCTTTTTCTACGAACACTACTACTTTCCCCCCTTGCAATTACTCCTCTTCTCTCCCTCATACTTCTACTCCTCCCCCTCCCACTTCTGCTTCTCCCCTTACCACCTCTACTCCTCTCATTCACTTTACTACTTTCCTTCCTTACTCTTCCAATTCTTCCCTTCAAACTTCTACTTCTAACCCTTATACTCTGACTGCTTTTATCCAGCACATATTCATCCTCATCAGAATCTTCCAAGCTTGCTGGAGAATATGCATCATCATCAATAGAAGGCACAAATGAAGGTCCAGGAAGATCTGACAGCATAGGCAGATCACTTAGTATTGGGGCTGAAATTAAAAAAAAAGAAAGTCATAGCTATTACCAAATTAGTGCCATATTCCCGGGAAATATGAAGGTAAACCAAAAAATGTACCGCCATGTTGCCGGCAAAACTTTTACTCAAGATTTTCTGAATATACAAATAAATACCTATTTTCTTTACCAGGCATGTCAATTTCCATAACCTGCTCTTCACTTCCATCTGCTTTTTCACTGTCTTCCTCATTCAGGTCCCTCTCAGATCAAAAATCTTTATCTCTCTCGCGTTCCGACGAAGTGACAGCTTTAGCAAGCGAGTCAAGCTCACTAGTTTCAAGAATAGGTCTTCCACGATAGCTATACACCTCTTCTCCACCTACTTCGCTTTCGCTGTCGGAAAAGTCGTCCAAGACGAAGTCGATCACCTCGGTTGCTGAGTAGTTCCTCGCCATTTTCAAAAGGTAATGCCTAAGCTTATTTTTGTCCAGCTACCTTAGTTACGTAATCTCTTTTTCTATTCTAAAAATAGCTGCAATAGAGCAACTCATTAGCCGTGCTTTGGCCGCTGTAGCAGAGCTAGAGCTGTCTCTGTTTAGGGAAAAAAATTGTTTTCCCGTATAACGTAATGCTCGAGCGCCTATAGGCGCTTGTGCCGGTGAGAGGGTTAATTTCGCTAGTGGAAGAATTGAAAGAGGTTTTCGAGTTTTTGGATAACGCACAAAAGAAGAGCACTCCAAAGAGTTGTGGACAGGTATGGTGCATATATCTGTCATTTATCAGCACTATCGGAAGACACATCTTTAAAAAGGGTAGACAGAGCATGCCTTGCTGGATATTTTGGAAAGTGGCCAGACGGAAATAACCTCGTAGGATGTTCACTGTATGTTGAGATTTGAAAGCCACCCTCTTTGCTTAGTTTGTCTTTGCAAGGTTTGGATCTTTATATTGTCTATGGAATAAAACAGATCTTAAAGAGCATCAACAGTTTGAAGTTTCTGAAGGAGGTGGATCCATTTGAATGGCCAACTGTTAAGCAAGTTCTTCAAATCATTCAAGAAGAAAATGGACAACATGTTTATCAAGGGGAAACATTGAAGAACTACAACTCTTTCGATTTAAGCCTCCTTCGTTCATTACTGGTATTTGTTGAGACACAATCTTGGATGAAGCGGTCATCTAGGGAACAAGATGATGTATCGATGCTTGAGCTGAAAAAAAGCTTTGGAGCACATATTTAAAGGTTTTAAATGCCCATTGGAAATCAGTCTGTTGACTCTCCAGGATGAAATAGAAGATGCAGTAGATTATGCTCGTTCTTATCTCTCACTCGAGAGTACAAAATACAGAAAGGTGTGGTACTTGTTGCACGTTTGTCCTGATGCTGCAAAATGGCCCAGTGTATTGGTTTTATGTGAGCTAGTATTTAGTTTGCCTTTTTCTAATGGTAAAGTTGAACAAATTTTTTCTTCTCTAAAACTCCTCAAGACCGCTAACAGAACAACTCTGCGAACTTCAACCCTGGATGATCTTCTCGAGATTAATATTGAAGGACCACCCATGTCCGATTTTTCCCCCACTCATGCTATCGATTTGTGGTGGAGAAGTTGTCGCACAACTCGAAGGACCAAAGTATCGCCTCGGCATGAGAAAGAAGAGCCTAAAGTTCCTGATGGGCAAGATTCAAGCAGCAGTGATTCGGAAGAAAATCAAGAAACCTCTCTGTCTACAGCATTAGATAACTGGGACAAAGTTTTTTTTATAATTTGTATTCATTATTACTTTGATCAAAATTCTCTTGTATTACCAAGAACCTGCAATTCTCTTTCATTATTATCCTGGACCAACTTACAATTGCTTTCATTATTATTCTAAACTAACAATTTTCATTCATTATTATCCTGAACTAACTTACAATTTCTATCATTATTATTGTAAACTAACAATTCTCATTTATTTTCTGATCTGTCATTTGCTCTCTGTGATCTGACATTTTGAAAAACGATCTGACAAATGGCCTAACACTCTCAAAAAATTATACTGTACCCTGCACAGGCTTCCAAAGGTCATCAGATCTCTTTGACTCTCCTTCACCACGATCTGGTGCACCCAGACGCGAGGTCCAGGGTCGTCAGAACCCTGCTAGACCCTGCCTTATCCAGCAACCCCTCAAAAGTTGGTATGTAGTGCCGCCTCAAGGAAGTGACCTCGTTCAGACCTCGATAGTCCACACATATCCTCACCGTGCTCCCTGCTGCTGGTTCAATGATGTCGTCCTGCATCAACCTCTTCAACGCTGCCTCCACACCTCTCTCAGTTGAAAGGGAATTCTTCACACTGGAAGGTTCTTTGGCTGCTAACCCTCCAGGACCTGGATGTCACAGCCACCACCTATGTAACATCCAGGTCTCTCAGAGAACGTAGCTTCGAACTCCCATCAAGCTGGTCCTGATCAAATCCATCACAGAGTTCCTCGCCCAACCCACCAGTCTTGTTGAGCACCTCACTGTCCTGAACCGTCTCCTCTGCAATCATGATCTTACACACCTTCCTCTCCAGGTATACCTTAAGAATGCTTATATGCACAACCCTACCACCAGCACTGATCTTAGGTCCCACTATTCGATATTTGACCCTACTTAGCACTTCCTTCACTTGGAACGGCCCTTCCCAGGAGCACTGGAAGGACCCACTCCTACCAGCTATCTTGAGTAGAACCTGATCCCCTACTGCATAACACCGCTCACTCCTCTTCTGGTTCACCCTTTCCCTCCTAGCATCTTTCTTCCTCTTCGTCCGGGCCATGTTGCTGTCTGTCATCATGCCCAGCCCCTCAACTCGCTTGGATATGGCAACGCCACAACATGCCTCATCAATCCACCCAGCATACATTATGTCCAAGGGGCCTCTGACCTGGAAACCATACACCAAGTCAAAGGGAGAAAGATTGGTGTCTGAGTGAGGCATCTGCCGTAAGGCAAACAATGCCAATGGCAAGAACCTCACCCAATCCATACCCTACTAGCTTGCCTTTGCCAGCATGGGCTTGAGAGTGCCATACATCCTCTCAATGACCCCATTACCCTGGGGATGGTAAGGAGTCGTCAAGATTCTACTGCAACCTAGGATTTCACAGACCCTCCTAAAGATCTTCCCAGTAAATACAGTTCCCTGGTCGGATAATACTGCGTCTGGTATCCCTCTTCTGCTAACTATGCTCACGAATGCCTCGGCAACTTCTGGAGATGTCAAGCCCTTCAACGGGCACCGCTTCCGGCCACCTGGGCCATACATGCGTAAGTGAACAGATACTGTGCCCCCTTTTCCTTTCGGTAAGAGGCCCACCAGATCGATTACAACCGATCTGAATGGTTCAGACACAATCAGCCTTTCCATAAGCTTAACAGGTGGATGCCCCCCGCCTTGTTCATACGCCTGCAGGTGTCACAGGATGCAACGTGTGTTGTCACATCCCGGGCCAACCCCGGCCAGGTAAACAAGCGGTTCAACTTTGATCGCACATTCTTTGTTCCCAGATGACCTCCCCATTCATGGGCCATCTCCATCAGCTTATTCCGGTCCATCTTCGGCACCACCAATTTTACTACTTCCTCATCCAGTTCACCCAACACCTGGTGCAGAAGTACACCATCCTTAACCCTTTCGTTCCCAATCTCGCTTTAAAGCGGGTGAAGACCGGTTGGCTTCCCCGAATTTTTTAAAGTAATTACTTTATAGCTAGAACCTTCAGATTGCATACACAGGTGCCCAATGCATTGGAGAAGCATCTAAAATAGCTTTCAGCCAGGACTGCTTCGACAGTACCTCAGCAGTTGCGTTTATTTCTTCCTCGGCAAAAAAAAACAACAACAACATATATTCTCCGTCTAATTTAAAAAAAGTTACCTTCTTCACAGCAGCTTCAATTATGGATCCAGTCATCTCCAGAGCTTTGTAGAAGCAGCAAAAAATTGCTTGAGCCCAGTAGCCTTCCATAACACATTGAAACAACCGCTTCTTTGCCGACCAAGACTTTGCGGTTTGACTTACTGTCTTCTCCTTTTTTTATAAAATCGCCAGTTCAACTGAGGGGCCTCCCCATTACATACAGTCTTAGGTAATGCTTATTACATCATAGGAAAAAAGTGAGCGTGTCGTGTGATCCAGGTAACTATGCAAAAAAAAAAATTTTTTTCGAAGTCAGTTTGGAAAGATGGCGTCTACCAGTTACAGTGCTGTGGAAGTTTTAGACTGGCTTGATACTGACTCTAGCGACTCAGGATCAAGAGGAGAGGAGGGAGACGACATCTAGGGCTATAGGAGGCCCTGTATCAGGGTTGGTGGACCAGACCCCGTCAACTCTAATACTGACAATGGGAATCAAGAAGATGATCGATGTAAGCTTGTTTTTCTCTTGTCTTTCTCTTGAAAACTAGCAAGCTTATGTTGTAGAAAGGACTTATTTATAGCTATATTGAGATAGAGAAAGCTGTTTAGCTATAATATATATATATATATTTCATTTGAGTTTTGAGATTTGAAAGTGGGTTGTGGTTTGTTGAACAATTTCAAATTTTCAAAAAAATTTAATTTTTTTAAACCAGATGTACTACTAGGACCAAATGTGTATGCAGCCACAGACCCGATTGTGAAGAAGGATTGTGAAGAGGACGCAGATGAGGCACCAGGAGCAGAGTCTTCCAGTGATGAAGAAGAAGATGCCGAACCTGGCAAAGTACACTTGGAGCCCCACCCCCCACCCCCCCAAACAAAAATCCTGTATCGCATACAATACATCATAAAGTTGCAATTATATTGGATCATGAATAATTTGTTGTTTGTATTACAAATATATTTGTTTGTTTTTTGTGTGTGTATATGAAGTTGTTTTGTAGTGGAGCTCAACGTCCGATGGCATATGTTCCTTGTGGACACTCATAGATGTCTCCTACATGATCACAATCAGTACCAAACAACATATTTTATTGTTGAACTAATTTAATATTGGTATAAAATACATCAAACAATATTATCTTTTCTTTTTTTTTTATTGATGGGGAAAGTGGAATTTTTGGGAGGGAATTTTTTTTTTTTTAAGTATTAGTAGAGGGCCTAAATATTAAATTTTCTCAATCAAAAAATGATGGGAATCCCAAACTCTTGGTCTATTTAGTGATATATGGTTGCTATGGGGTTTTCCCAGCCAGCATCGAGTTAAAAAAATAAAACGGTAATGCTCAATTCCGCGGTTGAAGATTAGATTTTTCGGTCCTTACTAAAACCCGGGACGGCTACTAAAACGCGGGACGGGACGGGACGGCTATATGGAGGGTCCGTATAACACACAGACCAGTCCAAAGAGAGAAAGACTGTGCCTGGAAGCACCAGTAATCATTGGTGAGTGTAGTTTGTAGTGATTATTGAAATACTAGAAAGTTAGCTAGAGTATGACCACTGGATATACAAAAGATTTATATATTGTTATTATTTATCATCATCATTATCTGGTAGCAGTGGACAAATTTATTACTGAATTCTAAATAATCATAAGCACAACAGTTTCGCTCTCTGTTGCTAGCATAGACACCTTGTGTTTAAGATGTGTGTGTGGGTTGTGTGTGTGTGTGTGATTATGCTTTCCAAAGGTTGAAGGAATTGTTTTTGGACATGTTTAGGCCTTGATAAATTTTTCAATAATTTTTAGAATATTAGAATATGCTCCTATAGCACAGTGTGGCAAGCAACCACATCACACTGCCCCAATTCCGAGCATCTTAGGCTGCATAGTCACAAAGATTTATTACTGGTGAATGTATTTAGCTGCAGCTAATGCTTTGAATTCTACTGGCCTAAAAGTTTGTTTTCCAGTAGGGTATTTTGTAGTGGTTCTGAGGGTGGCAAAGCTCTCCACATAGTCCATTTTGTTGTTGTAGTCAAAATGTACCAAGCCAGCTGATATTTTCCTGATAAAAACATAAAGCTCTCCCTTCCTCCTCCTCTTTAGTTGGGTGTTACTGCAGGATATGCTGACTTAAATTACCCCATAGTTTAACAATATTCATTCACTTCCAAATTTATACTAACCCATTCAAATATTTTTTAACCAGATTCCATTACAGTGTTTTGAATGTAAAACTTCATAAACCACTTTTCATATTAGTTTGCCAAGCTAGCAGAGCTTACAATATCCATATAGCTACTTCCAAATTTGTACTAAACCATTCAAATACTTCATAACTAGATAGATATTATAACCAAAATGTAACCATTACAATATTTGTGAATGTAAAACCTCACAAGCTATCACTTCTCATTTTATTTGACTAGTCCATTAAGGATAAAAATTTGCAATGTTTGACAATGTCCATTCACTTCCAAATTTGTACTAAACCATTCAAATACTTCATAACTAGATAAATATCATAACCAGAATGTAACCATTGCAATATTTGTGAATGTAAAACCTCACAAGCTATCCCTTCTCATTTTATTTGGCTAGTCCATGGATAATATTTTGCGTACTCGTAAAACAGTTTCCAATATTGTACTCTGACTCGTGCTATAAGTATTATATATATATACACACATATATATATCAACAATGAAGACTAATTAATACCTTTACAGAAAAAATACAGCAGGTAGCAAACGGTGCAGTTAATAACATTCAATGTGAGTTGTAGACAGAAGCAAAAGAGTATTTGAGGTCTAATAAAGAATAAATGAATATTATAGACAAAAATGGTGTGATTAGCTACAACAGTTTCTTTTCTGAAATTTCTTTGAACATTTTCTTCCTGACTTGAAAAATGTATTTCTGCAATAGTTTGTCAAACATAAATTTATCATCATATAATGTGCATTTAAAGTACCTGTGAGAAAATGAAATCCAAACCAAATGCTTGGTATTGTGCATACTATAGAAGAATAAAAGGAATTATTCAACAATAGTGTTACAACTTCAAATTCACTTACCATGCACATGAAAACTCCACAATCATAGCCATTTGACTGTAAAGGGATATCCTAATTTAGGAAAGTACAAAAATTGTATTAAACAATTGCGGTATAAACGGTAGAAAAATTTATTTACTTTGGGATGCAAGAATTTCCAACTTGATTAATCGATGGTCGGCAAAACGTGACTGAGGTAGCCCCTAATCAACCAATAATAATAATAAGTAAGTGATGGTTGATCTCTTGATGTAACTTACTTGATATGCCTTAAACATGTAGTTCCATCTCCTTGAAGGGAATCATAATACCTCAATTCCTGCTTAACAAAGTCAACCACAGCCAGACACCAGTGATTGCCTCTATGTACCGGAACTATCAGTTTCTTGAAGTCAGTGAGGGTAATCTACACAATTTTAAAGTCTAAATTATCAATATTTCATACTTCATAAAACGAATATTGATTCAAACGGGTTACGATCGACACCAAAAGGTGTTCTGATGGCACATAATTGGTGGTTTGTTGAGTACGGACTGCGTCATGTGGAAGCATAATAATAAAATGTGTGAGGCTTGGATGATGACGACAGAGTTTTATCACACATTTTAAATTTGCTCTTCCTCAGACCCACTTGAATGAGAATGTTGAAATTTAAATTTTAATTGTCATTTGTTCACATGGAATCACTGAACATAATTAATATATTACTTTGATCCAAGAGGCCACTTCCTTTCTACCCGATGTATGCAGCTTGGTGTAAAAGAAGCAGGATGTACAGTAAACACTGTTTATGACCTTTCTGTTAACTTCTTCCATTACCAGAAAAACATATGCATCTATAAACTAAGATAAGCAAATGTCAACATTTCATTCTTACCAGCAGTAAATATACTAAGTTACCTTATCATTGAGCCAATTGTCACCTTCAAGTGTTTTCAAATCTTGAGGAAACACTTGACAATGATTAATGCAAGAAACGGCTTTAGTATTCTTCTGTGAAAAAAAAAACTACTAATATTTAATGAAATCGTCAAGTTTCTGCATGAATACTCATCACAGTAATGGTTATAAAACGTACATCAACTTACCTTTTGTACTGCGACTTGAGTGTAATTGCTGGATTGTAGAAGTGTTCTAAGAGTATTCTATTATTGCGAAATTAAACAATAAATAGCTACCAATAAATACTGGGGATATTTACTTGTTTTAATGATGCAGTACACTTCCTTGTGATACACTTTCTCTTCTTTTTTCCAGGGCCGCCAAACTTTTTCTTATCCATGCAATATATGCATGATCCACAATCAGCTGCCAAACATCCCTCACATTTCATGCAACCTCTTTCTGTGTCACCACAATAGATCACGAGTATAAATACAAAATATTAAACCATTTCTATAGTAAAATTTACTTGGATAGTCCAGACTTTTCGACTCTTGGCTAACAGTCATGGTGGATATGTCATTCTAGAAAACATAATAAATCATTGTAACATACAATACAATAAAACCATTTCTTTTGTAAAGAAATGACCTTTTGTAAGCTACATTAGCTATCATAGAGAGCAACAAAATATGCTTATATAATTTCTAACCTTATCAGATGATTGGGAATGGCAAAAGTAGTCAGGTGTAGGACTGGTATCACAGTCACCTATTTAAAATACGGGTAATCACGATTAATGGCCTTAATTTTTATACCAACTACCTGGTCTTGATCCTTCATGATCTGATATACAGTTGTGCAATGATTGACTTTTGCAATCCTGTGTGGCATCTTAAGAGGAGAAAATTAGATGTAAAATATATTTAACAACGTATTTTCCAACTGTCTTACTGGGAAGGTCTAGCTTAATCCCATCACTGTCAATTTCAGGGTCACTTTCACGTTTGTTGCCTTGAAACCCCAGCTCAGCATCTGCTGTTAAGTTCAAACTGTAGTTTAGTAAAATTTACTGTTTGTATAGTGTGTGGTCTTACATGCCTTTTGAAACTTTTTTTTGTCATTAATAATGAATACCAAGAAAAAAATTAATATATAAACAATGTTATTGTTAATCATACTTGTTATGTCCACCATCTTCTCTGTAGTTATTTCAACATTATCGGCCAGAGATGCATGATTCCCATTAGTGACTACAATACAGAGAAAGAGACTTTGTGATTAATAATGCAAAGATTCCACAGGCTCTACCTAAATATAACTTTATTAACACTTTTTTCGTAAATCATGTTGTACTTTAAATTGCATGGCTTTGTAATTGTATTAGTATAATTGTGCACCTGATCAGCACAATTGTGCATTGAAACTCAAAATGTAGTTCATTTTATACATGGTGTGTCCAATTAACCTAGCTGGACCCAACATTAAACAAAACACCAACACTAAGTACCTTCAATATCATTTGGACGTGGACGCTTTCTCCCACTCTTTTTGTCTCTCCTACATCTAGTGTTTCTCCTTAATTGCGACAGATTTCTTCCACTGGCTTTGGTTGGTATTGTCATACCCAAATACATTCTAGCTGCCATCATATCAGTCTGGTCAGTTTCTCCCTACAGATACAAAAGGGTAACAACTTGTTTGTGTTAAAAAAATATTGATTATCATAACTTACATGTTCATCAGGCTCTACATTGTGACCTTCCTTAATTAACTTCACAATATCTTTGGGAGAACTGCCATTATATGATTCTACAAAATCTTCACGAAGGTGACGAAACTGTGTTAATAACGAGTATTCTCCAAGTTCCGCTAGCCCCCGCTTTATCTCATTTAAGTAATAAACTTGAAGTTGAAACAACGACAGTACCACACAATCAAGTGGGGCTTCTTTCCATTCCTGAATATCCTTTATGACCCTGTAAACAATATAAGTGAAAGAATTGTTATTGAACGCTCTAAGTAGCGCGCGCAGCGAGTAAAAATGTTTCCCATATTATACGATGAGTGTGATAAGTGTCAGGGTCTCTCGCGAACTGGAGCATTCAATAACAAGCATACAATATGGGAGAATACAGACCGCTCGCATGATGCTTAAATATTCAAGCAAAAATATTAGGGCTGCAATAAATATATATATATGTATATAAATTTGATACCATCAAACTTTGCTTACCTATTGAACCCTTCTGATTGATTATTTGTCACTCCACTATAAGGATTGTATACTTGATTGGCCTCCAACACCCAACGTCCAATAGATTTGTCTACAAAATTGTGAACTTCTTTACAAAAATACTCTGCAAATGAAGCATCCCAGTCCACCTTAAGGCTTTTCCATAGCTTGTCGTAATCAGCAGCATTATTCGAATAAAAGATATCTGCAATGTAAACTGCTATATCAGACGATGGTGCCCCATGTTTATGACACCACATACGAATGTCTCGAAACAAATAGTTCCAGCATAGCAACAAAGACATGTGTGGCAGTTCAGTTTGAATTGCATTAATAATTGCCCTTTTCTTGTCCACAACAATGGGTAAACTTGATTTCTTCAATGCTGGAATTTTTTTAATGCATTCTTTCAACATTTCTTGATGTGTAGCACCATACTTGCGTTCATGTATCATATAAGCAACAGGAACACAAGGTTTTTGATCAAATATGCCATAGCGGACAATGAGAGGTGAAACATAAAAATCTCCCAAATTGAAATGTTGTGTCGTAAGACAACAGTTGAAATGTGTTTGGAAGCATAAGAAGTGCATTTATATCCTCTGTGAGCTCATCCAGACCACAAATGCATATGAAATGTAGTGATTTTCCAAACAAAATTAGGAAGATCATAAGCAATCTCATGAAGATTATATAAGGAATCGCGAGATAGTCGGCTAGAATTTAGTGTTTTAAATCTCAAGTTTCGTAATTGTTTCAGATTTCTCGGTGTCATCACAGGTGCCAATTTAGGGCTGCAACATTTGTTTGCTATTTCTTTTTTATAAACTACATTAGGCTTCTTCTCATTAACGAGACTTTCACATGTTTTCATGTACGAAGGACAGGTGCGGAAGAATGATTTTTGGCTCTCTGTAGAATTTCGGTGTGAAAAATCATTCATTATGCTGTCGTTGCCCATATAATGAATTAAAGTGATATTCTTTCTTCCTATTAAAATAAAAATATATATTATGTTTGTTGTGTAAGTAATCTGGAGATAATATTTTTTAGTATATGTTGGGAATCTGAAGGAGAAGTAAAGGATCCTTCACTGTCATTTTGACCTAGTGCAGCATCCAATTGTAATGAAATTCAATCATAAAACATATCTTAAAATAAAAGATTGAAAGAAAGAACCAATACTGCTTGGTCTAATAAATTATAAGTAATAATTTTCCCAATTTACCAAACAATACAGGGCCGTCGGAAGCGGGGCGGCTGGGGAGGCCACAGCCGCCCCACTTTTAATAACGATATTTGGTAAAGGGTCGTTTCCCGACTAAACCGGGGTTTTGCTTTAAAGCATTTTGATGGCTTCTTCGCTTAGTAGTCGCGGAGGCCAACTGCCATTGCCCACAATTGGTGATAAAGCTCATCAGCCATCCAATTTTTGCTTCCCGCAGCGTGATTTTGGAAAAAAGTCAGTGGTTAAGCGCTCCTTTCAGCCACAATGGTTTGGGAGGTGGCCATGGCTTCATTATGATGAAGACAGGGACCTTGCTATCTGTTTTGTTTGTATAGCGGCTTATAAGAAGAATCACCTGCATTCTATTTCCTGCCTGGAGCAAACTTTTATATCGACAGGATTCTTGAACTGGAAAGATGCAATTGCCAAGTTTAATAAGCATGAACATAGCCAGTGTCACAAAGAGTCTGTCCTGAAGACTATTACACTTCCTGCTACAACAAGTGATGTTAGTGTAGTGAAATGCTGGCATCACAGATAAAGGTAGAGAGGCTGCATCGACGAAAGTGTCTGCTTAAGTTGCTTTCAAATGCTAGATTCCTTGCAAGACAAGGCCTTGCTTTTCGTGGTGATGGTCATGAAGAATCAGATTCTAATTTTGTGAGACTGATTTATCTGCGATCTGAAGAAAATGTAGAGCTTCTGGACTGGATGAAACGGAAAACTAACAAGTACACATCTGGTGACATGCAAAACGAGATGGTGAAAGTGATGGCTTTGCGTGTCCTGCGAGGAATTGCTGCATCAATCCAGGCTACACCTTTTTTCACTGTAATGGTAGACGAAACAACAGATGTTTCAAATGTGGAACAAGTTGTCGTGTGTCTCAGATGGGTTAGTGGAACATTGGAGGTTCATGAGGACTTTGTTGGACTATTTGAGGTGACGTCTACTAAAGCTGAGACCATTTATGCAGCCATTACTGATGTGCTGTTGCGGTTAAATCTTTCTCTTTCAAGGGTACGAGGACAGTGCTATGATGGTGCTGCGACTATGTCTGGTGCAAAATCTGGTGTGGCCACAAGATTGTGTGCAGCCGAGCCAAGAGCTATTTTTACCCATTGCTATGGACATAGTTTAAATTTGGCCTGTTGTGATACCATCAAAAGGTGCAAACTAATGAAAGATGCAATGGATACTACATATGAAATTATAAAACTAATCAAAAAGTCGCCTACTCGAGAAGCAATGTTCAAGCAGATTAAAGAAGGAATACAAGTTGGCGAATCTCCAGGTATTCGTACTCTTTGTCCAACCAGGTGGACAGTCCGAGCTGAATCATTGAAGAGTATTCTTGATAATTTCAATGTGCTTTTGGAGCTTTGGACAGTGTCATTGGAGCATGTGAAGGATACTGAAATGAAAGCAAGAATACATGGAGTTTCTGCTCAGATGAAGAAGTTCGACTTTTTCTTTGGTGTTTCTCTGGGCCTATTAATTTTACGACACAGTGACAACCTTAGCAAAACCATGCAAAAGACAGATATGTCAGCAGCAGAAGGTCAAGCTATAACGGCCATGACCATTGCCACCTTGAAGTCCCTGCGCACTGATGAAAATTTCGATTTGTTTTGGAATAAGGTAACTACTTCAGCAGAATGTTTTGACATTAGCAAGCCTGCTCTTCCCCGCCATCGCAAAATCCCACGCCGTCTTGATGATGGTGGTTCCATGTCAACATTGCATGAGACAGTGGAAATCCACTATCGGATTATATATTTTGAGGCACTTGACCTCATCACTTCTTGTATTGAAGATCGATACAACCAACCAGGCTTCAAGACCTATGAAAAAGTTCAGACACTTCTTCTTAAGGCTGCATCCAAAGAATCCTATGATGAAGAAATGCAATTTGTACTTTACTTTTATGGATCAGATTTTGATCCGTTACTTCTTCCAACGCATTTGGAACTTTTTTCGCAGCATTTTTCCAAGGAGCATGAAGTTAATGGTGTAGTGGTTGTGTCAAGTATCCTGAGATTATTTTCTAGTAGCACACCAAGTCAATTGGAATTGAGGAGTGAGGTTTGTAAATTAGTTAAGCTACTTTATGTGATGCCAGCTACTAATGCTGAAAGTGAAAGGTCCTTCAGTACTGTTCGACGAATTAAAAGTTACCTCCGCTCAACAATGTCCCAGCAGCGTCTAAATCATTTGATGCTTTTGAATATACACAAAAGTTTCACTGACAAACTCAACCTTGTAGACGTTGCTAATGATTTTGTTGCTGGTAATGAGCACAGAAAGAATGTCTTTGGTATAGAATTCAAAGTATCGGATCTTGATTCATAGTAAAAACACTAAACTACCACTTCATGTCTAACATTACTAAATTAATTTGTATCACACATCATTATTTCTTTATACAACTATTACTCCTAATTTAACAATATTATTCTACTTTAAATATAACTCAATATCAAGAAAAAAAATCGAACAATAGTCAAATGACTGTGAGCCTCCCCACTTCTGGAAACCTTCCGACTGCCCTGCAATAAACATACAAATAAACTGATTCCAGCCTAATATATAATATAGTTACTAAAATACTCATCACAATATATCAAACAGTAAATCAAATTCAATATACACTTTATTTTCATACCGATCAACTGATAGGCATTTCTCTGAAAATCTTTGTTTATGCCATTTTCTGTATCTGCCACGAAATACAATTTTCGAACGATACACTTTCCTCTTGGCAACTTTGTAACTCCTTGATTTTTCCATCTGTACTGATCACATCTCCAATCATCTGAAAATTAGGGGAAGTTAAAAATGCATGCATAAGAGTATATTGGGTGTATAATGCTGTCATCATTTAGAAGGTAACACTTTTAGTAGCATGAAAACCAAAAATTGATCCTTACTTATGGGATAGTTAAAATAAAGCAGGAGCTGGAGAGATTCTATTGGTTAAACAAAAAATGTAGTACAAGGGAAGCAGCTGTTGATTGTAAACTAATGTACATACATTTGTGAAGAAGATTCTGAAGAAAATATTGGGGTGCAAGCTATAAATAGTAAATCATATGTGCCAAATTTTGAAAATAATAGACCCCAGGATAGGCCATACCATTGATACCCCCACTAATCAATCAGCAGTGTCATCAATGATTCAGGCACTGTTATATTGGCTTCTTTTTTTTTTACTGAGGGAATACGAAAGTAATATCTGAGATACACAAATTAGCCAAAAAGCAAAACATACTCTTTGTATAGATTAAATTATTTACTGCACTGTGCTTGATAGGCAATGATTTTTTTGAGATGCCATAAGTGATTAGTGCTGTTTTGTGGGGATGATGAATAGATCAAGAGTACTATGTCGCTGAGTAATACTAGTTTATGAATAGATTAAGGGATTCATTGGACTTGAATAGATCAAAAGATGCTTTTTTCATTGATAAATTTAGGGTAAGGATACTGTGAAATTGATACTGGTGCCTGCTATTTTTCCTAATTACACACTTCACTTTACATAGTAACTCTCTAAAATTTACCCAAACAATCTTCAGACACGAACACACATTAAACAACACATAAAACTTGGATTTTTTAAGAAAAAACTTCCAAGTTGCTAAATATGTTATGTCATGCTTAATTTTTTGCCCTATTTATGTCTTCTTGTATATTATTACAACTAAGAAAAAATTTCCAAGTTGCTACACTGTAAAAATTATAGCGTGAAAACCTACCAAATTCACACCAAACTGGTGGTGTGAATGCACACCACCTATTCATAGTGTGTCCTTCACACTTTCTTCCTAGTGTGAATGCACACTTAGTGTGAAATTCACACTCAATGGAATAGCATGGACCCTTTACCGAACATTAATTATATTCATGTGCAGGCAAAAACCAATGCTATTATCATTGTAATCTACCTTATAAATGTTTTGTACACTTGTGTGCTGGATAAGAGAGCTGACTAAGATTTTAATCGTCTGATTAATGAGATCTGGGATTACACCAATCTCTTTTTGGAAAAAAAATGTTGATATGTAATTACTATAATCAATGTAACTTTAAATAATTCAGCATTAATGTAAGTATGAGTTCATAGTGATTATGGTGAGAATTCACACTAAATTTGGTGTGTACTTCACACCCAAACGATGAGGTGTGCGCATCACACTATATTTTGGTGTGACTATTGTTACAAGTGATTCACGCTTAATTTGGTGTGAACTACACACCTTTTGGTTTACAGTGTAAATATGTTATGTCACGCTTAAATTTTGCTCTATTTATAGGTCTTCTAATACATTACAACCCACTACATACCTTCTTTAGCAGGACTCTTTGCTACATAAAGAAATGCCTGGCTTCCTTTGGGCTTGGAAGGAGGTGAAGATATAGCCTTTTGAAGAGGTGGGTTTTCCAAAATACTTATAGCTTCCTGAATGGAAATATCCTGCTGAACAAATAGAATGCCTTCAGGATGTGCAGAATCAGAAGCCATATAGGAACAGCAACACACAGCGGTGGACAAGGAACAGCAACACACAGCGGTGTTAATCTCTGTCGGGATGGTGGTGGACCACTATGGCATGCGCAGTACATAGCTATTATTATAGATTCCGTCCCTTCCCGTCCCGCGTTTTAGTAGCCGTCCCGTCCCGTCCCGTCCCATCCCGTCCCGTCCCGGGTTTTAACAATTCGGGAACAAAAGGGTTAATGCCACTAGGTCCTTAACCTTAGGAGGTAACTTAGATAGAAGTATCCCTTTCCAATATTTCTCTGGCATGGAAAGCTCACTCAATTCCGCTTCTAGACTACGGATATACTTGGGTAAGTCCCGCCTTCCCTAAAGGAAGGTATCTCCTTTACAGCCTCTCTCGGACTGATTGCGTACTTATCCCTCTCTTTCTCTCTGCTCCTTTTAGGCTCTACCCTTTGAATGATGCTAGTCATGGCCTGAACAAAGGCGTCGAACCCGGCTGGCATACTAGCTGCACCAGCCCCTCCCACTGCTCCTACTCCTCCTTCTGTTACACCCTCTGTAGGTGTTTAATATTAAAAATGTAAAACAATGAGATTGTACGCAAAGGGGTGGGTCTTAAATTTATCTGTTTCGGAATATGCAATACCTGTAGGAATAGCAGTATATTCTTGCAGGAATCTGTCAGACCTGCCAAAGGTTATCTTATGCTGTATCAATTTACTTCTTGGCGCTTCGATACTTTCAGTGGTTCACTTTTCACTTATTATTATCCCTATACCAATCCAATGTAGACTTGTAGCTTTTTGGGAGGTCCCTAATGGCAGGTATTACTGAAGGGCACTGAACCTGCAAATGTCCACACTAGCTTTAACGAATTATCCAAGTGGATGTCCAAATAGATTACTTAACAGTATTCTTCACAAAAGATTTACTAGCACACAATTTTAACTAGCGACAGTTTCTCTACCACAACAGCTCCCACTTAATTCCCCAGGAAAGGCAACGGTACCCTGGCGTCAAGAACGCTTATTCAATGTTTGTTCTGCCTACCTTCAAATTGAAATTTGGTGTCACAGAGGACACTCGTCACTCTGTTTCGTCTCGCTACTCGCCAACTAGTGGTGTGCTTGAGCACAAATGGCGAGCGAGCCTGATAGTTAGGTAACATAAAACTACAGTATTGTTACTATGTTTTAGCTTAGTTCATGCAAACACTATAATAGCAGTTATGACCTTTTATTTCAGTAAACAAATACAAAATCACTCTCTTACCTGATTAATGGTAACTGTTGTAGTAACAAATATCTGCCATTCTGATAATCTCAATTACCAGTAACTCTTGAACAAGCTCTCAGCTGGGATAAAAAAATAAACCAGTGTTATTATTTGTAATTTTAGCCAACAAATATGGAATTACTACTTACCTCAATTTCCTGAGTATAACTTCTGTGGTATCAAATTAAAGTTACTTTGACTTTCTGAATTACCTCAAATTCTTGACAACAAGCTCTCAGTTACAATAACAAAAGACAATCAATTTTTAGCACACAAATACAAAATTACTTTCTTATCTCATTTTCTTGAGCAGTGGTAATAACAGACTGATTGTGCAGTAATTCTTTAGAACTTCTTATTATTTCAAGTCGCAATATGTAATGGCGAATTACTCTGGTATTGAAATCCTTTACCAGATGTAATTCTAATAAACTCGTCTTTTTTTAGTAGCTGTGAGTGCTTGTTGTCAAAAGATACTGGTAATTCAGATAGTCAGAAAGACATATATTAGCGACTACAGAAAATACCAGTACTCCAGAAATTGAGGTAAGAAAGTGGTTCTGTATTTGTTAGCTGAAGTATATACCTCCACTACTGCTACTACGTACTAAACTTAATAATATCTAAGCAAAGATTACAAAAGGACTAATAGACTCTTTTGAAGTGTTTCGTTAGTTCACCCGCTTGCCCTTTGTGCTCAAGTACATCACTAGTACTGTTAATTAGTAATGTCTTGGGTAGCTGTAAACTATACTCCTACTTATTGTATTAAGCTATTTTTTCTAGGGAGGGGCTGGACCTGTGTCATATGAGCCCCCCCCTTTTTTTTTTTCAAGATGAGCCTCCATTAGCTAGCCACTGGATTCATTTCTTACCTTAAGCCTGTGAAAAGTATGGGAACAATTATACTTTTGGCAGTCCAGTTCCTTTTTTTCATGGTCGTAGGCTTCTATCTAATAGGCACACTCCATCAATTTTAATATGCTCAGTCAGTAATTTTGCAATTGGTCCTTTTGAATGGTACATGTATATCTAAACAAATAAAACTAGACTCTTTTTTAAAACCTCCTACCAAGTAAGCAGGTGTAGGTAGTATCATATAATAACTCATTTAGATTGTGTTAATGTACTTAACAGTTTCATATTGTATAGCTCTACCTTAGCTAGCTAGGTAGGAAATTTACTTATTAAGGTATTACCTCAAATAAGCAGAATTTCTTAGATGTAAATAACTGTTTACGTTAATTTTCTTAATTACTTAAATATATTGACATTAGCTTAGATAGCTGAGCAGTCTGCTAAAACTTTTTTTTTAAGTAATTGCTTGGCCAGATTAAAAATGTATACAGATTTTTACATCTGGCATTTAGCTATTATAATGTCCAAAGTGTTGGCAGGTAAAACCTTTAATAACTTTTGAACAGAAGTAGCTACGCTTCTGGGGTTTGTACCATTTGAAAGCTCGTGCCGAAGTGGTCCAGAAATTTCCTTTAAAAACTTCTGAGCGGGCGGGAAAGTGCAGTTCCAAAACTCAATAGAAAAGTCTACGGGAATAAATAAAACAACACGTTTCCCGCGCTACACGTGGCGGGATTTAGTCACGCGCTCAAACCGGGCCAACCACGCGCGCAGTACCTCAGAGACAATTGTAGACAAAAAGCATTGTATTGTTGACTTCGTTTCTACCCTTCTGCTTGACATTCTGGTTCATTTTAGGCACAATACTTTGCTGCTATTCAAGGCTACTTAACAAGAGCAAGCTACAATGTGAGGTACGTTTGTAACACTGGTTGCTTGTCCACTTAGATATTCTTACCTGTTTAAATAGGGCCTATTTATTTAGAAACTCAGCCAATTTACTGTTTACTGACCAAGATAATAAGATATACATCATCATAGACTCTATATGCCAATATTTATGCTTTAGCTGTCCATTACTCCTCATGTGTATAGGTACAGTTCTCTATGGCTATGGTAATGCTATTTACCACTCTCCAAATTCAACTGCTGCTTGTATCTACCACAATTTCATGTCATCATAAAATTATATAATATAATATTTTGTATAATATGCCATTATAAAATTATATTATGTAAAAAAAAATTTATAATTAAAAAAGTTGAAATTAAACAGTAGATAGAAAATATGGTAAAATAATGAATAAAATGATATGAATGATTCAGTGTGAAGGACAAAGTAATACTGGAAAGTGTGTGGCCATAGCTAAAGGTGTAGGTGATGTACTGGATTCTTCATTATTACTGTTGAGTACTTCAGAAATTCGTCACACCAAGAAAGTAAGAATAGAGTAGTCTGGCGTAGCCAGACCCTTTACCCACTGATCGCTGCGCGGAGGGAAAGGGTCTGGAATCATGCAATACAGCGAGTTGTTCCTATCCGTTACAAAATTTCAGTAATGATGAATATCATTAATGACGCTTTGTGCCGTATAATGACGTTATATGACGCAATAATGGCTATTTCGCTCAGAGAAGCTGCCAATGAAGCTGTTGCGAGGCTCGGCTATGATAGAGGGATGAAGGAGGAACAATTGGAAATTACGACTAAGTTTTTATCTGGAAGAGATGTTTTTGCTATTTTACCTACAGGTTTTGGTAAGAGCCTGTGCTATGCTTGCCTTCCTCTTGCTTTTTTTCTTTTTTTTTTTCCACAATGTGTATATGTCAATGAACTTCTCAGAAAACAGCAACCTCCTCCCAGCCTTCCATTTCAAAACATCACGGCCACAACCACGGCACTGCTGTTCGGAAGCCATATTGCTAACTATACGCGTAAGATGACGTAACCGGACATACACTTGACGAAGTCTCATTACATCCTGTTGGAACAACTCGCTGTATTGCATGATTCCAGACCCTTTCCCTCCGCGCAGCGATCAGTGGGTAAAGGGTCTGGCTGCGCCAGACTAAGAATAGAGTTTAAATACAAGCTTAAGCACACAACAATCAGACTTACTTGAGGAGGCTTTCAGCCGCGGTCCTGTGCTTCTTTTCCTCTAAGATTTGTGCTACATTAGTAGCTCCAGATCACCCTCCCCAACCTTCAACCAGTTTTAGCCACAACTAGAAGCTCGTATAAACGATAAACTACGTACGGGTGATTAGTTATAACCCAGAAAGAAACTGCCATAGCTTCTTTTTCATTTCAACAAGTAAACTTCGGTAATAATGAGCACCTTAAACCCACCCCGCTTTTACTGTGGGAGTCGACTTTTCGCGCGTTTGAGCTACTACTGTCTATGTGACCTTAATTGGTTTCGGATTTCGCCAAGTGCATTCCTCTTTTGCCACATTTGTGGTCGTGCCAACTCAAGGTGGACATGCTATAATAGCTTGTTAGAAGTGTGTTAAATTGTTAAGGAGGCCCAGATTGAGTAGTTCAACACTTACCAAATTCTTCTTTAGTTCCTACAGAAGTGGGGAAGTGGAGGCAAAAATGGTGCCAGGTTGATGCTGTGAAGCAGCCAGCTACACTGTACACAGCTCTGCATGCATATGATAAGGATTTTTTCCTAACATTCATGCTTTTTTGCAGATTGGTTGCACTATTCCAGTAACTGCATGTGAAAATGAGAGAGCCAATAGCCTGATTAAGAATTTGAAAACCAATTTACATAACACTGGGCAAGTGAAGCTTTCATCACTGGCATTAATGCATATTTATTATAATATTAAAATTGACTTGGATGATGTCATTGACTTTTAAACTCAAATATATAAGGAGAATAGATTTGTGATTGTTTTTGAATTTATTCATAATTTTATTGAGCCTATTGTTACATAATTTTTCCCCAGACAGAATGCCATTAATAATTAGCCATTTACATTGTTTTTATGTTCATTTGCCTTATATTTTTCACTTCTTTTTTTTTATTTCATTAATTTCACTGGACAGAATAGTATTAATTAGCTCGTTATATTCTTTCTTCTTGGTTAAACTTAACAATTATTACTACATTCGTCAAAATTTCATTCCTAGTAACTTTAATTATATTCAATGATGAACTGATCGATTCATTTTATTTGTTCAAGCCATTTTAATAGTTCTTTTTTTTTTCATTCTCTAGTAATGCTAATATGTAAAATGAAGCACCAAAGCTCGAACCCTCAGCACTATTACACACTACCTAGCTATTACAATATAATCTCCTTCCAAAAGAACATGCAATCTGTTAGCTATTTTTAATGAGGTATCAAAATAGCTGACAAATGAAAAATGGTACATGGAAATACTATCTTCAAAAGAGAAGAAGCTAAGCTAGCCAGAAACACTAGCCTGTATCTATGTGAAACTTAACTTCTTTCAACTCAGTTAAAAAGGTGGTACCTAGGCGGAGCTAAAAGCTTCAACTTTTCTCAACGATTAGACCAAAATTAAAAAAAGTAGCACAATAAAAGGTCTTAAATCTTCGTCCTGAGTAAGTTCATACCTAAATCAACTTTTAATTTTCAGTAATCTCCAAAATCAGAGCGTGACAGACTGAACAAATGCTGTAACCCTCTTAGCAAGCGCACCGAGAGTTAATTAATGTATGACTCGGTACTCTATCAATATACTCTTATAGGAATTAAAAGAGCCCCCCCCCCCCCCCCTGAAAACTCCTAGATTCGCCCCAGTTTACCAATACTTCGAGCCATTTTAGTTAATTAGCTAACTATAGGGAAATACGTAATGATTTTCCTTAATAGTAGAGTATCCCTCAATTGCCTGTTCAGTTGCAATAAACTATGATATCTAGTTGTCTAAAGCTGTTAACTTACTTCTTCGGAATTTAGGCCCTTTCAGTGGTTCACTTTTCACTTGTTCTTATCGCTATATCAATCCAATGTAGACTTCTAGTAGCTCCTTTAATGGGAGGTTTTTGTTGGCACGTATTACTGAAGGACACTGAACCTGCAAATTTCCTCACTTTGTTACTTGGATAGTAGATTGGAGTTTAAATACTTTCAGTGGTTCACTTTTCACTTGTTAAATACCGTTGCTATATTGTTGTCAGGTGTAATAACTTGGCAAGTGTGCAATAACACTTGCCCGGTATTTAAAATAGTTAAAGCATGAGCGCTTAGTGCCTAGTACATTTATCGCACTCAGTCCTCGGGCCTACGGCCCTCGGGCTGTCGTGCAATAAATCGACTAGAAACTAAGCGCTCATGCTTTAACTATAACTTATTGTCCCTGTACCAATCCAATGTAGACTTGAACTTTTGGGAGGTCCCTATTGACAGGTATTACTGAAGGGCACTGGACCTGCAAATGTCCACACTAACTTGAACGAATTATCCAATAGGGTGTTCAAATAGGTGTTACTTAGATATTAACAATATTGTTTCACAGCAGATTTACTAGCACACAATTTTAATTATCGAAGGTTTCTCACCACAATAGCTCCAACTTCTTAAAATGCAGTTGTCCAGTACTGCTGTAGGTGCTGGGAATGTTCAGTATGCAGCATTCATCAATACAATATAATACAAATGCTCATGCTAGTGGAAATACTTAAGACAGTATGTAGACTCAGTATTCCTCCGCTGAAGTCAATGTCTCACTTAATTTCTTCATCTTGCCAAAATAGCAACTTCAATAATGGTAGTATAAACTACTTACAATTGCCTCTCTGATTGTAAAAATGTTATCTATTATTTCTGATATTCTGAATCAGTAACTACTCACTTTTTGAGAGAGATGTTATATTAGTGCTTAAACTTTGTATCTGATGCAGTTTTGGCTCTTGTATTAGAACAAATGTGCCCAAAACCCTTAAAGATTACTACACAGTGATCTTCAAAAATTGTTACTTAGATTGATAACGATAATTTGTTGAACTTGAGTTTACTGTAAACAACTAACAAAAAGTTCTACTATCACAACAGTTTTATTACAAGAAAATGTCTAGATGGTTGAGTAAATTAAGAATACTGAGTCTCCTTTGGTTGGGTAAGAGAGTGTAGCATGCTGCAACATTATCGTGAATACCTAATAGGGAGGGAGTTAACATTAACTGTAGGGGCTAGCATGGCTATATAACAAACGAAATTTGTACATTTAATTATTGGGACATGGTAGTATAATAGAGTGATAGTATAAAACAAGGTTTGCATAGCAAAAGTTAAAAAATAAAAACTGTAAGATGAGGGGGTGAATAAAAGAAACGGTATAAAGCAGGTGAGAAGAAAATTCACACCTATTAATTAGTGCTTACTCAAAAGTTAGGTGTAGACATCCAATAGCATGAAAGTTTATGGATGAATGAACTTGCACAAATGTTTGAGTGAACAAGGTATTACTATACAAATTATTTTGTAACTACTACTTTAATACTTAAAGTTATAATAATATTTTTTTTTGGACTTACCAGTAGTACTGACTTTATTTAATCAAGACTGACTTTATTTAATCAAGACATTAGCGTAATACAATGGTTAATATAATATATTGGATATAACAGTAAGATTCAGAGTAACACCACCAACTTCTTAAAATTCAGAGCCAGAACTACCCTAGGTGCCTTCAGTGTGCAGCATTCATTCTTTTTTTAATTTTTTATTTTTTTAATTTTTTATTTTTTTGCTTTTATAAGTTAATAGTTAATGCATCCATGCTAATACATAAGGCATATGTTGTTATTGCCAGTTGAGGCCATTTTGTTGTGCACAAGGTCACTCTGTTTTGTTTAATAAAGAGCCCCTGCTAAACCATGGAGGAATAGAAACTAGTAAACATGTTATATTTTAGGCTTCCCTTCTCCTTCATCAACAAGGAGGTGGCCAGGGCAACCTATCTGTGTTTGCTGATATATGCTTTAATATTTCGCTTTCAATGTCTTATGCAAGTGGTATATATCTGTGATTATTCTTATGTGTGTTAGTGTAGAATGGCAAGTCTATGATAGAAGTGGAGAGGGAGATTTTAGAGGAGTTTGGCAGATGTATGACCCAAATCATCAATTCCACACAATCTGGTAAGTAATTAGCTCCTTTGTAAACAAAATTTGTTTACTATCTAATCATGTTCACGTAATCTAATATGTAATTAGTAATTCCAATAATTTGAGTTGCAGTAAACACATTTTTGTTGACTATTTTTAATATTATTGTAAACACTTTTCATTCTCGTAATTAGAATGAAGTTATAACTGTAAACAAATCATTTGAACTTGATTTGTTATCTTTTCCATCTGCTAACATGTCTTTTTCTTTTTTTTTACAGCCAATGAAGATGGTTCATTTGCATAGTCCTGAAGTGATCCTTTTCAATCTGCCTCTACCTCCTGTCAGTGTTCCTGGTGAACTTGAGATACAGGACTCCATTTATTTTGTCTTTATTTTTAAGTATTGTATAAAGTCATGTTGCACCTCTTGAAACACAATGCACTCCATGACATGAACATCATCTCAACTCTGCTGGTCTGTATCTAATACTTTTTTATAATATTAAATACATTGAATTATCATTATGCGCGCGTCTTTTCAACTTCCGGTATTTTGTTTAGCACCTACTATACAATATTAATTCCTGTGGGGCGGTGGCGGCTGGTCAGGTCGGGCCGCGTTTCCCTGTCACGACCTAGGATGCGTGATGGAATGCAGAGCTTTTAAGACGTGGTTTATCAATAAATAAAAACCTGTGCTGTGTTCGTTCTGTCCTTAGGCTTATATCTTGTTGAGAGCGAAGGCAGTGTGTGTCGTGATATTGAGTACTTGTTGTTTTTTTCCTTGACTTACTCATTATTAAGCGGTCTGGAAGATCTATTCTATTTTTCCTGATATTTTTCTCAATTGTAACTATGGCCTATTCTACGACAGAAGAATGCATGCGTAAGTTCTTCAATTACCCCATTCGTGTTTGTTAGGTATTCATCATTTGGATGGGATTGTAAAAAATAATCTAACCAAATATTGTCAATTTACTGTCTTGACGACAGTTACTGGTTTAGTGAGATTTTGAGGTATAGTATTTTAACCTTGAAGTTGGGAATCCATTGGAATTACCATTAAGCAAGAAGCACATAGCTAGTGCAATGTTATAACAAAGCACCACCCATGCTAAGATCTAATAGTGGCTTAATTAATTTTTTTCCTTAAGTTTACTGAGTACACTAATGAATGGGGATGGAACTGCATTACTGTAGAAGTCATTGCTTCAACTTTTATTGGTGTCGTACCCTTTGATTTCATTATGAATTTATGAAAATGTACTGTTTTCCATGCAGGTGATGTTCTAAATTTATATTAATATTTTTTTCAGAACATTTTTCAGTTTACCCGCAACGTCCAGTAATAGCAGCTATTGGGAGCAGACACACAGTGACTTGTACTCCTAGAGCACGACGATTTGACTGGTATAGGGGTAGCATTGCTTTAACATCTTCGGGCTCTGGCGAGTGCGATTGTGACATTGAGAGTCTGGGTAACTTGACTTTCAGAAATTTCCAGCCAGGTGAAGCAGGCACTTATTCATGTCGAGTAAACTTGGGAGGTAATGTGCTGGAAGGTTGTGAATTTGAAGTCCTTGTACCTGGTGAGTTGTGTTATGTACTCATTCAACCTTCTCCCATCTCCATACTGCTCCTATTTCAATACCCTTGGCATGTTCACACGATTGCCATTTTCTGCTCTCTTTCACCTTAATCCTGCTCCCCTGTCTATGTGCCCTTCTTTTTAAATCCTTCCATAGCTCCATCTCTCCCTTAGCCTTCTGTTGTTATTCTGTTAGAAAGTCCAAGTGTTAGCCTTGCTGATTCATTGCATCTGGCTAGCTCACAAGAGCAGTCCTTAGTAATAACTCCTATGGTAAGTCTTGGAAAGCCTGAAGGAACCTTAGAATGGTTCTATGAAGGTATGCCCCTCCAGTCGTCCTCTCATGTCGACTTTAACACTAGCACGGGCGTGCTGACATTCACGAACATCCAGTTTTTCCACAGGGGTCGATACATCATCCAAGTCGGGAATGGTCAAGGGAATAGTTCAGCACACTTTGATCTGATGGTGTTGTGTAAGTGATTACTTGTGGCAAGCTATTTTTTTTACAAGTGTAGTGTTTATATTCATGTATGTTAACTTACGCATGTGAGTAATGCTTACACGTGTCAATAATGGGTTTCAGCGGAGTTAATGTCATTGTGTGTATGTGTGTGCGTGCAGTTCTTGTTCAACCCACGGTGGGATTGCAGGATGGCAAGCTCTTATGTACAGTGTTGGGCTACTGGAATGACCCGCCAATGTTCTCGTGGAACCCTCAGCCAACACTCGTTACTACTGTTACACTTTCAGACATTAACTCAACGACCTTGCGGGTCGGACAGACTGCGGAGGTCAATACATGCCAGGCTTTTGTGTGTAATGTATCCATCACGGGCTCTCAAGGGACGTCAGAATCCATCACGAAGTGTGGTACGTAACAAACCCAGCTTTTTTATTTATTTGTTGTTGTTTTATTTAATAATTTTATTTTTGAGATCTGAGTTAAATGATGTATTTATCACACACATTGCACACAATAGCATACATAGTGTTACCTGTTTTCTTTAGCCGTTGTTTTGAAGAATGGGGGAAATAATTGTCATAGTTTTAATTTCTCAAGTAAGAAAGAAAGTGAAGTGTTGCCACTTGTATGTGCAAGTGAGTCTGCACAGCCCAAGGGCACTCAGTGAGTGTGTGTTTGTTTGTTTGTTTGTTAGTGTGTGCATTAATGATTACACAACAAGGTAAAAATAGATCATTTATGGACTTCAGGGAAGGCATTATGCAGTTAATAAAGCACATGTTAGTACATGCACATACGTCACATCTGTGATTGATGCAGATATTGTTCTAGAAACGTTTGCTGCATTTGTGCCTCTGTGTGTGTTTGTGTGCAACCGTTGTGAGGTGTGACGAATGGAATGTAAGTGTTAATCTACACCACTAGGTGTTAATCTCTTGCCCCAGGAAGTAGCGCCAGGCCAGCAACAGCTATATATATATAGCTCTGCACCTCTCAGTGCATTCTATTTATCTTCCAGATCATTATCTCCTCATTTTTTCAGTCCATTCCTCCACGTTATGCCATATGGCGTTGGCAGATGGGATTGGTGGTAGTGTGGGAACTGCAGTCATGCACACACAATCCATTTGCACATCAAACTGCCAATTTCTTTGCAGGTGGTAATTTTGGCTTCTCTAATGTACTAGGTAGGGAAGATTCAATGATTGGTCATGTGGTGACTGGGTTTCTTGTTTCTTCCTCCCCTGATAAGTGATGGATAAATTTTATGTAGACCTCAGTTTTATTTTTAGGTCGTTCAAGTGCTGTGTCAGCCCTGAGGGCGTAAGCTCTAGCCACTCTCAGCTTTCCTGGTGCCTTTGTAGTGGTACTAATGCTTGAGATAGCAGAAGATGAACTCCCTAAAGTGGTCCTCCAAGCCTGGGGATAGCTGGGACAAATGATATCAGGTGTTTATACAAAAAAAAATCTCCCTTGGGATAAGTAGTGAACCATATTTATGGTCTTTATGCATATGGCTTCACTGGCATTTTAATCCTTCAGTGACTCTCTCTTTTGATGTCAGAATTTTATTCATGCATTTACTATGATGAAGTCGTGGTTTACAATATGAAGCTGACCTATTAATTCACTATACTGTGTGTGTGCATGATGTGTGTGTGCATGGTGTGTGTGTGCGTGTGTGTGTGCATGTGATGCGAAACACAGTGTAAGTCTCGCCACTTACAGGCCACCAACCAGCAGTGCAGTGACTGCGTCTCGGTTGGGGGAGGAGTGCTATTAGCGGCAGTCTATTTTCTGACATCTAGTTGAGTGTCATCTACTTACCTATGCTAACACACATACAGACAGTTCTTTACCTGTTAGCAACATCTCTACTTACCCTGTGACCTGTTTAAATGAAGGTGCATCAGAACATTGTATAGACAGCTGTCAAACGATGAAAGGTTTGATGAAGTAGAAATAGAAAAACTTTCAATCAATGAATATTTTTCATTTATATTTCAGATACAGAATTTTCTACTTAATTATTATAATTGCTATTCTATCTACTTTTGCTATCTTCAGTTGGCTAATAATATTAGTGCTAATTGTTACTTTGAAGAAATATAAAATGATATCAAAAGAAAGAAGGTGAGTTATATAATAAACATTATATGTAATTCTGCAATAAAATTCTCGTTGGACATTTGCTTTAGTGTTGATAGCATGCTAACACTGATTATGTTTATCCCTTTGCACAGTATTGTAGATAAACGTGTTGCAATTGCACCTTAAAGTGCACACTTAAACATTAACATAATTAGCAGCTAAAGTTAAGCATAGTTATATTTACACACATTAACTTGTTTACTCTGCTTATAAAAGATAATAATTAGAATTTCCTGCATTGATTCACATACATATCTATATAAAAATACATATTTTATCTCCAACATGCTGTAGAACATAATTATACAAAAGAAAAAAAGAGTTCTTGTGAAGATTCTGCACTAACTGCTAATCCTGCTTACGGTGTTCCTGTTCAATTAAAAGGAGACAATAATTCTGATGAGGAGACACATCACAGAGAACCAGAACAACTTGAATTAAACTACTTATAAAGAGAAGATGAAGAAACTGCAGATACTGCCTACATGAATGAATTAGAGACTCCTGACTACTACGCAACTATTTGTGACTAGTACATGAAGAGTTATTGTGTATTTTTATATTATCACATATTATGACTATTAGAATTTTGTTATTGTATTTTTTTAATTTCAAATCATAAACAATGGTTTGTGAATGATGTCAGTTATTTGTGAGTCAAGTTTGTTATCTATTTTCCACCCCTGAACATAATATTTTCAGTGATTGTTTTGATATGTATAGGTTACACCACGACGAGTAGGTTGGTACAGGATGTAGAGGGCCAATGGCACGAAAACAGCATAAATACCCATACCAACCGAACAGAGGAGTGCAACTGACTTGTACTATGGCTCTAGGCTATATTATGAAGCACACAAAAACTAATTTTGATTAGATATTTCCCTTATTCACCTCCTAGTAGGTGTGTATGAAATTTATTCACCTCGGATTGAGCAATCTGATTGGACATTTTGAACATACCATAGTACAAGGTATAATATTATGTATTATGTATTCTCTCTTTTTCACATGCTTTTTTTTTTTTAAGCAATACAGAATTAAAAATAATATTTAGTTGCCACCGGAATCGAACCCAGGACTGCTTGTTTAACGCACAAGTGCTCTGCAAGTGATTGTGGTTTCAAATGTTAAGAATTGTTAGTGATGAATAAACAGTATTATAACACTCAGTTTCAGTTTTATTGATTAAATAGAAGTGATGTGTTATCTGCTTACTCACTATGCTGCAGTTGGGACTTGGCCAATGTAATGAGGTAGATGATGTATTGCCCAATATTTAGTGAATGTGGCCCATTTGTTTGTGTGTGAACATGTGCATGTTTGTGTGTGTATGCATTTATATGAGTGTATTTTGATATTGTTTGGGTATTATTCTACCATTTATGGGATTAATATCTAGGATGTTGATGATCTGAATTATATAGACATGTCATTGAAGTGTTATTTTATGCCTAAAGACAGTAATAAACTCGTCAACCTCCTTATTTTTGAAAGCGTAGTCCACTATATAATGACATTCTGAAGATTCATTACGGATTCAGAATTGTATAACTATTATGAGAAAATAACTACATAAATACAATTTTCTTGTACCACATGTAATTGTTGTAATTGTAATCATTACAATTTCATAAAGGCTCCTCATTTATAACTGTAATTGTGATGATACTTTTACTAGTTATGTAATTGAATTATAATGATTACATTGCTTGGTGTATTGTAACAACATTGGTCTATATATTATCTTCGGAAAGAGTGAGTGAAATGAAAACACCTTTTATGATATATCCAAAGCTTTATCTTCGAGGTATATAAGAAGTATAGTTTACTGTCATGGGTAACTATATCTATCTAATCTGTTTACATTTACTGACTCTTTCATTGTACTCATGTATCCTTGTCTTTTGTTATATTGAACTGTAACAAATCTTCAAGTATTAGTCTCACTTTTTTGTGTTGGTGTATATAACAAATTAACCTTGCCATTCATGATTGCTCTCGCCCAACTCCACACCCTCTTCCCTCCGTAACCATTACTGGAAGGAAGGAATTGGTTATGTGCAGGAGCCTCCCTTCCAGTCTTTACTGGGTACCATGTCCAGCACCTGTTTGCAACATTCTCAAACCCACCTCAACAATACCTTCCAACATCCCAAGTAGGACCTTCCTCCTTCAATGTTTTTACTATGTATCTCACTATCCATAAAGTTGTGCCACTACATCTATTGAATGTATGTAATTCATTTTCATAACAGATTATCTTACAAGTCAACTCTTCACAATCAATCATTGTGTTGTTATGACTACACTGTAATGTATTTTTATTATATCATCTTCTTGAACCTTCATTGTTGGTCCATCCAATATTTACTATTTCATCTATTGAGACTGATACACTTGTCTCTTTGTAAGTCATGTTGTCATCCAATCTCACTTTCCCAAAGCTGGTTTAATATGAGTACACTTTAATTGCCCCTAAATGACTGTTACCGAGTTGAATATTCTACATCCTGTTCCGATTTGTAAAGCCCAAGTTGTAAGTCAGAGATCTATCCTGTGGTCAGCTAAGGTTAGGACTGTCAGACACCTATGGCAACTTTTACTAAAAGACTAGTTTCTGCTACAGACCCCACACAACCTTTTCATATCACATGAAGTTTCAATAAATCAACTGAATGTACAACACGTTTTCAATTGTATCAGACTATTCTAAATTTTATTTTATTAAAAATTTTAAAGTAATTGGTGATGTTACCTTCACATAAAAGAAACTAAAGTAACCAATAAAAAAAATGGCAATTTGTAAAAATAATAATGCCATTGGAATAATTAAACTGAGTATGTAATCAGTCAGACATTTATAATATGATATAATAAGGCAGATTAAATTATGTAGCTTGATTATCAGCCATGTTTGTATCACAACTTCACCTTTACATATTATGTAAAACACCTGATACCTGTAGACTGGTTATAAAAGGTCACCCTGCACTTAAATTGTGAACCCTCAGTGATTAGAATAAACCTATAGAATAATTTATAAGAACACAAACGTAGGTAACAACTTCCCACTGAACATACAAAGACTAACTAACTAACTATCCTTGGCAGAAACACCACCCCATTTAGTGTAAAGAGGTGAGAGTTGAAGGAAGAGCCTGCAAGAGTTTTTCTACCATTAGTACCTACAATGTTAAGATGTACCTATAATGTCAGGCTGATCCTTTTACCACTACATAATTACTATTAGCTATAATACTGACTGATAATTAACTAGCACTACTGCATTGATTGATTCTGCATGAATTCATACATTTATCTCATATTATGTGACTATCAAAGAAACAACTAGCTAATGTATTGATCTCTCTTCTGGCCATCCACAATAATTGCATATTCTTTTAAGAGTTTCAAAAAGTAAAATATTTTACATTTAGCTATGTATATGTATTGTGTAATTGTGATATTAATAGACAACTAAAATATTTGTGTACTTATGGTCACTTTAATAGCAGCTAGTCCCTTTACAAAAATATATAGTGATGTTGATGCCTGAATGAATAACCATAGATGCATTGTTTGAGTTTAAGTTATTCTAAATCCTAGTGCTCTGAACTTATCTGTAGGCATAGATGACTGCTGATCCAATGTATTGCAATAATTGCAATGTAAAACAGAGGAAGGGACGATATTGTAACGGATAGCAAATTTAACACATAGGAAGTCATGGTATTACCTCTTTCGTCCACCATTACAGATCCTACGAATGACACACAGAAACAGGCTATGAGTAAGATAAATATTAGTATAGAAAAGGATAAATATTTTAAACTTGACTTGAAAGGATCTATGAGAATAGTCATAATAACGAAAATTGTAATCATCATTGCTCCATAAAAAGATATGGCACCATTAAGACTTATGCCATACATAAACGTTATTACAAGACGGCAAATGTAAAGCATGGGTACATACCACCTGCAGTCTCGAGTACCAGGTTCTGTACCATCTTTATAACAACCCTGTAAGGAGTCTACAAAAGCATGTAAAAATAACTGCCAGCGCTGTGGGAGAATAGAAAGAAACTTGTGAAATACTCGAGTAGAGTAAAATAGAAGAATTAGAAATGGAATAATGATGAAGACAAGTGTTATTACAAGGGCTATAATGGCATACCATTGATGTTCTTGACTGAAGTACTTTATTGTAGGGTCATAGTAGAGCCTCCAACTAGAGTTTACTTGCAGAGGATTATGAAACTGGTAGACTTTAACTGGAGTTAGCATGTCAAAACAAATACTGAAGAATTTTATATTTGACTAAAAAAAGAAAGCTGCAAATATATTTATTGTAGAAGTGATAATTGCAAAATTGCTTTTCCACCTGCTAAAGAGGATTTTAAAAGGCTTACAAATGAATGTTAATAGCTTAAAGTTCTGGTCATGTAAAGAGACCAATAAATATGACAACAGCATGAGCAACAAAGGGTACATTGCTACTGCAAGATCCATTGACAACACTTCTAAAGAGCTCATTTTAAAACAAATACCAGAGTCATAGGTACGAAAAAAGTCTAAGTTCCAAATGCCATAAAGTGCACCTAATAGTTTAACTAGTTCTAAAATTATAGGTTTATGTTTTGTAGACAACAAGAAATTGCGTGCTAATGGAGGTATTGTTAAGCACTGGGAGTAAATAATGAAGCCTTGGAGCTGAGACGAGTGTATGTCTACTTTAAAGAAGAACACTATCAAGTAAAACACTGTAAGTGGGACATAAGCTAACAAGATATATTTCCACCAGTTGGAACTACTGCTATCACATTTAATACAAGACATATCAAAGGAGTACACTCGGGGGTAGTAGTCTCTGTCAGTATCACACTTCCCACAAAGACTCCCAGTTCTATGGAACTCTCCACACATGAAGTTGTTCCAGTCGGACATATTATCAGGTAACTGTTGGTAAATTAAATACAGATCTTGATCTCTTGCACAATTATAGATACACTTTCCTACTTCCACCATTTGTCTCTCATTGTCTTCGTCAATAGTGACACAGTTGCAGTCCAAAACATAAAGAGTTAATCTGTTTTGTGCGACTTCTTTACAGATTAGAGGATTCACTGAAAATATAATACACTTACAGCCACCCAGACTAGCATCACAGTCTGACCAAGGTAGACAAAAAGCAGATTCATTAATGCAGTTCCTGGAGTAATTGTAACTCCAATTTTCATTGTGAAGGACAACTTGTCTCAATTCTACAGAGCCATTGGGGTATAAACTAGTTGTTTTACAAGACAAGGAGCTTGGTACTGTATGTACTCTCCAATCAGTGTCTTTGTATCATAAACGCTATCTGCATGGCTTCCCTCCCTTTACATAATTTTTTTTGACACATTCAAAACCTAATGGGTATATCTTTTACTAAACTTTGCATTGTGACATTTACTGTAAACACCCTTGCTCACAATGCATGTAGCTGACAGAGAAGTGTAATGGCCCCAGTGCTATCACACTCCAAAGAGTGGAAGTAATGTTGTATATGTATTATAGAAATCTCAGTGTCTATTTACACACTCATAGATAATTTAACAGGATTGAGGTATATATAGAAACTGGGATATCAGAATGCAAACATGACCAACTAGTGGTCATATATGTAGCATCAGTATTATTGATAGATAGCTCCAATATTACCTACGCTACATATACGACCACGAGTACATGTCATGCAAGCTTTATAGAAAACCACATTCGATAATCTTCAATAATACATATGCTACACATATGAATGAGTAACTCTCATGCAGGCACTTTAGAAACCTAGTATACACATTAATATTGTTACACAATCAACAATACTATACATTTACTACATAATTATATGTAATGTCAGAATTTGGCAGTTTATTGCAGTTGTGTATGACAAAAGTGGTGTACAGCCATTATCAAAAAAAAAATGCTCCATAACTGCAGACATAATGTTAGTTATGAGACGCCTCAACCCAGTCAAATTTTATTGATTTGGCCAGAGAGGAAGGAAGTTTTGGTTGCCACTCTCATATGCTATATGAAATTTCTGTGCCTACTGTTACAGGCCGAAGTATTATAAGAAAATTGAACACTGCTTTGAAAAATTCATATCACAAAGTAGCTACTTAATTATCTACTAATAGTTGACTATGAAGTGCACTACAATGTTATCAGAGAACATACAGTCTCCATGATATATAGATATTGTATAGTCATAGTCAACGATAGTTAGAACCTTAATAGAACAAAACACTCCTCTGATTTTTTTGATATTTTAGAGATGAAATATGGTTGGACAACATATAAAAATTGTAGGCCAATAGGAGTTGACAGAAGTAATTTTTGTGGGGAGTGAATGTGGTTACACCCTTAAAATACATTTTTAAGTTCATTTTGAATTCATTAGAGCAAAGTACAAGATTATAATTTAATAATAATCAACACCTTTGATAATACTAATATACATATTTTCAGATTTTTTCCTATGTGTAGTTCACGACATATTAAGGGGGAAAGGTTTTTAAAAGGGGGTGTGGCATGTCTTGTTAGGGCAACAAGCATGAATTTTTAAAATCTTATAACTTGAGAGATTTGATTTGAAAAATATTTCAAACTTATTATCCTCATATACAATACTATCATTGCTCACAAAATTAGACCAACCTGTGACAAAGGTGGTGAAATTATTATTTCCTACTGGTTGATTTGACATGAAATCACCTCTATTATTACGACCAGCTAATAGCTTCAGGAGTGGGTGGGAGAGGAAAAATTTGCACAATGTTTAGTGTTCTGTAGAAGTAGTAAACAAATAAATAAATAAAGTTGATCTTACATGTTGCAATAATAGTTTATGTACGATTCAGTTAATACTATTAACTTAAACTTATATAAATTACCTCTTTTTTCTTTTGAATGTTTTTAGATATAGCAGAGAGAATATAACAGTAATAATAAGTATAATGATGGAGAGCAGGAGAGTGAGGATAGAAATGATGATGTAGAGAACTGGAGATTTCCCTAGAGAATACGTTATATTTCATAGCTATGAACACTGGATGAATTATTGATAACACCTTTTTTATGTTCACATTGTAGCCCATTATATTCTGTCATACATGCGCAACTATTCATACCACTGCATGTTCCTCCATTCATACAGGTCACATTACAGGTAGAAATACTTCTGGGCAAGGTCTTGTCTGTATGTGTGTTAGCATAGGTAGTGGATGACAGACTTTGTTCAGTGTTTTCCAGTCCAGTGTGGAGGGCAGTGGCAAGTGTTATTGTAGACACATCGTCCTCCATTTATACAAGGAGGACTACATTCTGTAAAGAATAATGTTATGTCCATAAAAAATATTTTATTGTAAATTTTACCTCCATAACATATACAGTTAAGTCCTTGTGGTGGTATTGTACAATTAGAGCACGAGGAGGACTATGGCACATCACTAAAGCTGTAATTTTAAGACTTCGTTTAATTTTCTGCTTAGTTATAATACAGTAACTCACATGTACAGATAATTCCAGCCCATATACAGCAGCTTCCTTCTGAAGAATGGCAACCACATTGTCTCTGTACCTGCACATCTTCCTATTTCTATTCCTCTACTAATTGTGTCAGGAGGTAGAGAACACAGACCTCCTGTGATGGCTGTTATATGGAGGAGTAGTACATAGAAATGTAGAAAGCACAATTTAGTGTCAGCAAAATAACTTATGAGTAGCTATACATCAGTGTTTATAGCCTGAGGGTACTTACCTAATGTTGTAGTGTTGGGATATCCTAACTGGTTACAGGCTACTCTAGCCTCTGTGTTAGTCCATAGTTCTCTCCCACATGGGCATCCACGGAGTGCCAGTATATGTGTTTGTAGATATTTCCAGATAACCTTCATCACCATCATCTCTTAGCCACATACTAGAACTTCCATTAGTTGTATTCACTCTTGTTATTTACACCAACGGGAGGGCAATCTTTAAAATAATATCCTTCAATGATGATAATTGTTAAACGGGTTGAACACTTACTTGCTTGCACTTGAAGTACACAATGTACTAAAGCACTCAATATTGCCACTAAACTGTAGAATTTCAACATTTCAATGATCCTGCACATCCTCGCTAGCCCCTGCCAGCATACTTTCCACCGATCCCTGCTAGCACATCTTCGCTAGCCCCTGCCAGAACATCCCTTACTTATCCCTGCCAGTACATCTTCACTAGCCCCTGCCAGCACATCTCTTACCAATCCCTGCTAGCACATCCTCGCTAACCCCTGCCAGCAGCTACTGCTTCCCACCCTTTAACCTCACCTGCAGTTTTCCACTTAGAGTATTATGTTCCTGATTCCTTTATGCTTTGGGAAATGCATGATTGCAAACATTCTCAAACCCACCTCTACAATACTTTCCAGATTCCCAAGTAGGACTAGACACTTGGCCCTTGCTACACAATGCATGTAGCTGGAAGTGGCCCCTGCGCTATCACACTCCAAAGAGTGGAGGTAATGTCATGTATGCATATAGAAATCTCAGCATTTATGCACATACACACACACACTCACACACACACACTTACACACACACATGCTTACACAGAAATGAATGGGCCACATTCAATAAATAAGGTGCAATACATCCTCTACCTCATTACATTGGCCAACAAGTCCCAACTCCAGCATAGTAGGTAGAGGCAGATGAACACGTCTTATACTCGTCCATTTGATTAATAAAACTGAAAATTAAATGTCATAATACTGTTTATTCATCATTAACAAGTCTTAACATTAAAAACCACAATGATTTAATTTTGTTTTACCTAAATTATATAGCTACTAAGAGAAACATCTTCAAGAATCAACATTAAAGCGAGTGATCTATTCAGCTTGAACTACAGGACACTTGTTGTTGTTGTTTTATTTTAAGAAAATAGCTACTATCACAGTTGCCTAGTGGAGTTATAGCTGCCAGCTGACACTCACTAGAAATATTAAAATATGCCCTCATGAGGTTATTGTATGTAAAGATCTTCAGCACTTTCCAAGCCTGTACACTTACATGTAATAAAATGTACAACTATCTAAGTGAAAAACTATAACCAAGCTGAAAAAAAACTGAATATTTATTTAGATGACACCAAATTCAATTAAAACAAAACTATCGTTAGAGCAGATTAGGTGATAATAGGGTTGACTTCTGAAATAATTTTAAAATTTGGCAAATACTAATAAAACAGAGCATCTTAATCTATAGCTTTTATTGTCAATTAATTTCTATGTTTTGGGAAAATATAATGATTTGGTGATGACTAATTAGATTGAAATATAAGTTGCTGGTAGTTCATAAAATTCTGAATCCGTGATGAATCTTCAGAATGTCATTATATAGTGGTCCAGGCATTAAAAAGTAAGGAGTTTGACGAGTTTATGACTGTCGTTAGGCATAAAAGAACACTTCAATGACATGTCTATATAATTCAGATCATCAACCTCCTATAGATATTAATCCCATAAATGGTAGAATAATACCCAAACAATATCAAAATACACACATATAAATGCGTACACACACAAACATGCACATGTTCACACACAAACAAATGGGCCACATTCACTAAATATTGGGCAATACTTCATCTACCTCATCACATTGGCCAAGTCCCAACTGCAGCATAGTGAGTAAGCAGATAACACATCACTTCTATTTAATCAATAAAACTGAAACTGAATGTTACAATACTGTTTATTCATCACTAGCAATTCTTAACATTTGTAACCACAATCACTGGCAGAGCACTTGTGCGTTAAACGAGCAGTCCTGGGTTCGATTCCTGGTGGCAACCAAATATTTTTAATTTTGTATTGCTTAAAAAAAAAAGCATGTGAAAAATAGAGAATACATAATACATATATTATACTTTGTACTGTAGTATGTTCAAAGTGTCCAATCAGATTGCTCAATCCGAGGTGAATAAAATTCATACACACCTACTAGGAGGTGAATAAGGGAAATATCTAATCAAAATTAGTTTTTGTGCGCTTCATAATATAGCCTAAAGCCATAGTACAAGCTGGTTGCACTCCTCTGTTTGGTTAGTATGAGATTTGTGCTATTCTCGTGTCATTGGCCCTCTAAATCCTGTACCAACCTGCTCGTCGTGGTGTAACCTATACATATCAATTTATGAAACAATCACTGAAAATATTATGTACAGGGGTGAAAAATGGATAACAAACTTGACTCACAAATAACTGACATCACTCACAAACATGATTGAAATAAAAACAATAACACAATTCTAATAGTCATAATATGTGATAATATAAATATACACAATAACTCTTCATGTACTAGTCACAAATAGTTGCGTAGTAGTCATGAGTCTCTAATTCATTCATGTAGGCAGTATCTGCAGTTTCTTCATCTTCTCTTTGTAAGTAGTTTAATTCTACTGCTATTAATGCAGGAGTTATTCAATCCATTTTTGTCAGGGTATGATTTATTCAGAATTTTTCCTAATTGACTGCTGAGTGCTCAGATTATCATGGTGTCACTAACTATGAGAAGACAACTCTTGAATTGTGCAGTGTAGTCGAAAAATTGTTCATGTTTTTCATTTGCATTTTAGTTTTACTTAATAGCCTGACATCACTGCCTGTTTGTGAAGCATTCACTGTTGTGGTAATTGTAATCTGCGTAATTATTTTACCATTCTCAGTAAATTTACGTGTAATTGTGAAGTAGTTGACTACTTTTTATAAATTCTGAATGGGTCAAAGGTTCAATTAAGTAACAGGCTAGCCACATTTGGGACTATCTACAGGAAAATTGGACACAACACGACCCCATTAAAAAAAAAAATTCACGTACAGAGTTGTCAGCATCCAGTTTCAAGTTTTATTGCTGTAGCTTAAGCCATTCCCAGTATCCAGTATACCAGTATATTTGACCTAACCTTTTCCTGTATATTTGACCTAACCTTTTCCTGTATATTTGACCTAACCTTTTCCTGTATATTTGACCTAACCCCTGTATATTTGACCTAACCTTTTCCTGTATATTTGACCTAACCTTTTCCTGTATATTTGACCTAACCCCTGTATATTTGACCTAACCTTTTCCTGTATATTTGACCTAACCTTTTCCTGTATATTTGACCTAACAGTCACCTTCCATTTGCTTATACAGTTTGAAGTATTCTATCGATCACTTCCCAAGGTTTATGCATGCTATGTTGTGCCTGATTTTCCCGTAGACAATCACGTGTAGCTGTGATTAATAGATTAGTATTTGGAATGCAACAATATTCAACATTTAAAAGACAATACATAAACCATGAAGGATCAGTGTTTTTTTTTTTGTTTTTTTTTTTTGTTTTTCCCCACAGCTTCACTATGACTACTAATGTGCTTTTTCAACAGTGTGGTGGTACTCTTTCAGTACCTGTGATTCGGAGTTGATAGCAAAGACATTATAAAACAATTAATATTCTTATTTAATATTTGATTTTCCCAAATAACTTCTAAGGAAACAACGAAACCTACCATGGGATGGTTAGACAACAGTAGAAGGTGCGACAAAATGGCACAGTTTCTTACTGTGGTATCATCAAATCTGCTTTTTCATCTGGCATTATTTTTAATTTTCTGGTGAAGCATTTAATTACGATGGAAACCTTTTTTTTTTAATAAGTCGCTTTATGAATTTCAGATTTTTTTTGGCTGAATTGGTGTCCTGTTTTTACGCAGAGGTTGAAAAACTGAATTTTTGAATTTAAGATAGCGGCACCAGTGCTTCCAAATGGACACACACCAAATGTATTATGGATATGAACACATACTAAACACCAAGAATAGTGACTTGCTCACTCATCAATTAAAAATGCTTCTTAATCACTGTCAGCTGTTGTTGTAATTATACGTTATTATTAGGTGTACCTGGTGATCGAAATTGTAGTCGACCGCCAAGTAATTATAATTAAAACTTACTATCTACAGTTTATAGCTATTATATGTAATGTACTCATCTAGGGGAATATCACTTACATTCGTCTGATCCTCAAGCAGCACTCAAAAGCCCATCGTACAAGAACCTAATCAATGCATTATGTAACAACAATCGTCGTGAATTTCTACAAATAAAAATACATTCAACTGTGACCAAAGGGAAGATATAGATTATAATTAATATATAAAACTGAAAAATAATTTAGTACACACCAAGTGGACATATTCCTGTTACATTCCATCAAATATACTTTTAAATTAGACAAAAAAATCAGAAAAAGCCTTCATTTTCTATTTCCATGATTTCATCCTTTCTAGAACCTAATTTGTCCCATTGAAAATTAACCATACTCACCTTGTAGTGTTCCCGCAACTCTGGTTCCTTGGCGCTGCTAGGTTTCACCCATGTCTATGTAGCCTAACAAGATGTCAATAACCTGACACACCCACAACAAATCATGGGTTGCAATATTGTAAGTCAAGTTGAAAATTTCTGAATAATTCGACTCATTACAAACATTAACTTACCTGCTCTGACACTATTTCTTTTCTCTTCTTAATCGACCCTGTGAGACCTAAGATATCGACAAAACAATACAGAAATGGGTAATGGCCACCATAATAATAAAGAGCAGCTCTACAAGGAATTGGAATGGAGAATAAGTGTAACAGGAGTTTTTTAGGCCTTTTTAGAGGGGCATTTTGGCTCTCCCTGATAATGGTTTTGCCCCCCCCCCTGAAATTTTTATAATTTTCAATGATGTTAGCTACAGAATTTTCATCTATTACATGAAAATGCGAAGCCCCCCCCCCCCCCCCCCACCCTCCTAATTTAAAAAAATGTTGATTTGTCCCCTACAAAATAAAAGACTGGCATTATCAATTAGATATAAACATGACTCAAGCAAAATGAAAGTATATACAGTAACTTTCACACCCAATAGAAAATGGACCTCCAGCTGGCTCCCTTAGGAATCAGTTGACATCAATAATCCAATACTTCAAACGTAAATATGAAAAGCTGTCTAAAAGTTCCTGCGTAAGCAAAGCAACTTACTATGGCTGGGTTATCATATATATACATCTAGCCTCTCCCCCCAAAAAAGCATTACTCATTGCTATAAAGAAGATAAATCTATCTGTGCCAGATAAAAAGGACAAAGTTTACATGCAACGAGGACATGTCCTTCATGTCGCTATCATGGTAACTTGTAAAGATCAATGATGCCTTGCCTTTTCCCAACCTCGCTCATCAAAATATCTGGTAGTCCAAATTATAACAATTGAAATAATATTATTTCATTTTCATAATGGTCAATGTGAGAAAAATAAAACTTCACTTCTTTCCTAAAACATGGAGACTTGACTTCTAATCAAACTCTACTAAGAAAGGAAAAAGAATAATTAACTGACATGATTTTAGCACGACTCAAAAAATGCCCCCCCTATTCCCTCTACATAGACTTGGGGGAATTTTCAGCTAGATTACACCCTACATATGCTACATATATAGATCATATTGATGTAATTTTTAGGGTTTAAATTAACAGTATTGCTGTATAGTAAAAAGTAATCACATGAAGATGTATACAAGAGCAAATGACTATTCATTTGTAGTTGGCTGTCATCCTATGTAGAATTCATTATCACTGAAAATCTATCTTGCAACAGTGTCACTCAGAAAAAAATCCAATATAGTCCCAATAATCTGCAGCTGCCACCACATGGGAGTCTTATAAAATACTTTATGTAACGCAAAGGAAACATAAAACTGAAAATGAGCTCAAATAATCAAATAAACCACTTCAAAATTGGGAATAAAAAGATTGTTTTAGTGTACTATACTCACAAGTAGGTAGTAATTATCTCACTCAAAGACTCACCAATCACAGCTGGAGCTGAGACCAAGCTTCAAAGCTTCCACTATCCTTTCCTCATGAACCAAACGACCCAATCGCTACAAACAGAGCACACAAATGCAAGCACACACATACATACAAACAAACTCAGATACACTGGTACAAAAATAAAAAAACGACCAACCTCTTTCCATGGCTTGATATGTACTGCCTGCACATGGTGGTAAAATAATAAAATAACAAATAAGCTAATTTATTTTATTACCTTAAGGCCAAGAAGCAGAAGCCTGTTCTGATGACTGACCACTCCGGAATAGCAAGCATGTTCACTAGCCGCCATCTAAATTGTAGAGAGCAAAACTAAAACAACATTAAAGCATCATTAATATACCTAGAAATGGTGGTAATAGTAAATGGTGGTAATAGTAAATGGAGGTAATAGTAAATGGTGGTAACAGTAAATGGTGGTAACAGTAAATGGTGGTAATTGTAAATGGTGGTAATAGTAAATGGTGGTAATAGTAAATGGTGGTAATAGTAAATGGTGGTAATAGTAAATGGTGGTAACAGTAAATGGTGGTAATAGTAAATGGTGGTAATAGTAAATGGTGGTAATAGTAAATGGTGGTAATAGTAAATGGTGGTAATAGTAAATGGTGGTAATAGTAAATGGTGGTAGTAGTAAATGGTGGTAATAGTAAATGGTGGTAATAGTAAATGGTGGTAATAGTAAATGGTGGTAATAGTAAATGGTGGTAATAGTAAATGGTGGTAACAGTAAATGGTGGTAACAGTAAATGGTGGTAATAGTAAATGGTGGTAATAGTAAATGGTGGTAACAGTAAATGGTGGTAATAGTAAATGGTGGTAATAGTAAATGGTGGTAATAGTAAATGGTGGTAATAGTAAATGGTGGTAATAGTAAATGGTGGTAACAGTAAATAGTAAATGGTGGTAATAGTAAATGGTGGTAACAGTAAATGGTGGTAATAGTAAATGGTAGTAATAGTAAATGGTGGTAATAGTAAATGGTGGTAATAGTAAATGGTGGTAACAGTAAATGGTGGTAATAGTAAATGGTGGTAACAGTAAATGGTGGTAATAGTAAATGGTGGTAACAGTAAACGGTGGTAACAGTAAATGGTGGTACAGTAGAACCTCCCTTATCCGGACTCCCAAGTTACGGGCACCTCCCTCTACCGGGCAGCTGCTATGTACCTTGTGGTTAGGTAAAGTATCCCAACTAGCAAATTTGACAGCTGTTTTTGGATAGGCAGTTCAGCTGGCAGCACTATTTTGAATGCATTCTGAGATATGGGCAAATCTGAGATACGGGCACCCCTTGAAACCAAGGTGCCCGGATAAGAGAGGTTCTACTGTAACAGTAAATGGTGGTAATAGTAAATGGTGGTAACAGTAAATGGTGGTAACAGTAATGGCAGTAATAGTAAACGTTAAGGGAGAAGAAATGAGTTGTTTTTTTTGTTAACAAAATAAAAAAGGGAGAGTGAGAATATGAGCAGTGATGACAAGCCAGAAGAAGTTGCCTAAAACTTGTTAACCATTGGGGGACTGTTTTATGGTTAGCATCACAAAAGAAGTTGTTGTAAAACTCATATATCTGTGCAAGTGTGCTAACCAGAACTTTGCTGGCATTGCCACCAGTCTCAATGGACGTGAAGAAGTTGGAGCTGTAGACTAACTCAACTTTAGTCAGGTCTAACACCTACAAGGATGAATGCACACATACACACACACATACATATAAACACGTATGACAGTCAACCGCAATGAATGCGAGCTCTCCTAGCAATTAAGCCACTGATAAGGAAAACACAAACACATATCTATGTTCATACACAGATACATACATACATACATACATATATACATACATACACACATACACGCAATGCATACTTCAATCTCCTCATCCATTTTCACATCCATCAAATGTATCCGCTCAGTAGTATCCATGGCAGCCACCACTTAAGGATTGATCCACTACAATAACATACAATAACAAGAAGAGAAAAAATAAGGAGTTTGAAACTAGTAAAGAGAGAGAGAGAGGAAAAGATAACTAAGTGCATGTAGGATACATTGAAAGCAAACGCAGCCAGCACCTGGAATTTTGCTGTGTCTGTACACAAATGGTCAACAATAGTTATTTAGCACTCACCCTGAAGCTGGCTATGTCGTATGACACTGTAAATCTTCGCAGCAGCCAAAACGCTGGGCCAGTGCCTTTAGGATGAGCCTGTGCAGTAAACACAATATTCTAGCTGTAATACACTCAGGGGCAAAGGGGGGAGGGGGTTATGTACTTGTCATTTTTAAAACAAGAACAGCTTATAATTATAAATTTTTAATCTACTGCCTCACTTTACTGAAAATACAGGATGTATATAGAAAAAAACACACATAAATTTGCTGCCTATCCCCCCCCCCCCCCCCCCCCACCTCCCACCCATACCTCCATCTAGACTAACCCGTAATGATTCTTTATTATTTTAATCCTTAAAAATAAACATGTACACAACTGAACAAACTGTTACCTTTACAATAGACTTAGACCTGCATTCTGGTCTACCAAGGATCAGACATATGGCTTTATGTTAATTTTATTGCCTGGTATAATTTCATGGCGGATGTGGACAAACTATTTGCCTAATAACTTAGCTATAAGGAATTGCACTGTATATAGCGTATATTTAATTTTATCATTAAACTATAAATACTCACTGTTGTGCTTCACAACACATGTCGCAAGTTTAAATATTTGGTAAAGGGTAAAATAATGAAAAACACAGTAGTACACACAACTTGTTGAGCATTGATGTTGAAGACAAGTACAGAAATCACAGGCACAGTGAACACCCACCACTTACCGTCGCTGCACCACTTTCCTCTTATTTCCGGTTTTCAGTTCAATGGCCACGAGCATCCAAGCCAGCTGGGGCAAACACTAGGGGTTCTCCTGCAATAATTGCACCTGTTTGATCAAATCCACTAACCCGACCCTGCATAACTCACTGGCACAGACATAGAGGTGAGTCCCTTCAATGAAGGAACAATGGAGACTATCATGACCTGAGTGACAGTAGCAACTACCAGAATAGAATGATCACACAAGAATGACTCTTCTTTGTTCTCCACAATCAGTGGTTCAAAGGTCAGTGCTTTACCGTGACTACATACATACAACCATTGAAGTTAACGTGAGATGAGCTGAGCTCAATAGTTTAGTTGCACTGTAATAGCTTGTACTCAATACTGGGCCTACATACAGTGGCACACTTGGCTGATGAGAGCTCTCATGTCCAGCTTGTATAAAATCACGCTTGATTATATTCATTCAATTATTGTATTGTTTATCACACTACTGCTTGACTTACATAAAATAAACACATCTCACATAATGATAACCTCACATTCCACCCAGCACAACAAAACTTACCACCCCGAGAAGATACATTCAGATAGCCAGGACTGAGGAATGGCCCGCCTAAAAAAAAGAAAAAAAAATTGTTTTAACTGATGAGTAGTAATAGATATGTAGAGAACTCTCAGACTACCAGTATAATACACAATATATATTTTTGCTAGCTATTCACACAATATATATTTAGTACAATGAAGCAGCCAAATTAGTATTTCTAAAATGCAACCTTCTTTCTTGATATACTGTTGTCCTTCTTAAGGAAAATTGGCGGCACTTATCATAGAAAAAAATATATATGGTGATTTCAAATAGCATCTTATCAATAGCTCGATGATCTCTTATTTCTCTAATACACTCAATGGCAAACAAGCTGGTAAATAGTTTAAAAAATACAACTGAAATTATGATAGTGCTCTTCAGTATGCTGGGTGCAACACCATACATTGCCAAAATTGCTAATAGAACTGTTAATCTCAAATTTATGATATCAAGATTCCAGAAACAATCATATAAATAAAAATAAAGAGAACTTTTTAGTTCTCTGCCAGAAATAAGAAATAAGACTGATTATTATTAAAATGTTTCATGAAATGCCTCATTGGCTGAATCGGACCACGCACATTGATGAGAAGTCAAGATTTCCAGTAACAGTCCAACATGGGATAACATTTTGGCGAGCAGCAGCGCTGCTGTCAGTTCTGCTCTTGGGATAGTCATTGGCTTGACCGGAAGGACTTTGGCTTTTGCAGTGACTACCGAAGTCGTGATGGAGCCATCCACATGGACTATGCGGAGGTAGACTGTGGCTCCATATGCTACTGAAGAAAGAAACCGTGCAGAGACTTGAACGCGATTCCACTGTCAGTTTTGTAGTATCTTCTGTCGATAGAGTAGCAAGTGGTCTTAGGCAGGTGGGAGATCCATTCATTCCAAGATTTCAACACGTCTTCTGGAACTTCTGTATCCAAGGCTATGCGTCGTTTCCATAGAGATTGTAGAAAGATTTTTGGCGGAATAATTGCTGGTGCGAAGAGGCCTAGTATGTTGAAAACTTGGGCCGTCACGAAGGCTATCACCTTGGAAATTTTGGTGGGGCAGTGCACCGGGGTTGAGATGTGAAGCGTGTCAAGTATCGAGTCCCAGTGAATACCCAAGGTTTTCTTGCATTCTGACGGGGACGAGATTTGCAAATTTTCAGACTCTTGGAGTTCGGCGGGAATTAGAGACTTGAGCTGTTCAGAGATGGATCACCATTTGCGAAGTTTCATCCCTGCTGACTGTAGTAGGTTTGAAAGTTGTAGTCTGATGAGATTGGCGTCCTCAATCGTGTCTGTACCTGATAACAGATTATCAACGTAGAAGTTGACTCTGATAATTTGGGCTGCTATCGGGTGCGACGTCTCACAGTTGTCTGCTAATTGGCGTAAGACTTGAGTGGCGATGAATGGTGAGGTGCGAACACCGAACGTGAGTCTGGTCATTCTGTGTTCTTCTAGACGTCCTTGCTCATTTCTTAGGAAGAAGCGATGGAGATCTCTGTCGGCAGGGTCGAGCCATACCTCCCTAAACATCTTCAAGATGTCGGCTGTAATGGCTAATTTATGGCTTCTGAACTTGATCAGGATATCGCTCAGTAGAGGAATAGATTCGGACAACTGAGCAGAATCCTGAAGATGTTTTGCAGAGGCGTCGAATACTGCTCTGCATTTGGTGGTGGACGAACTGTCTTTGAATACACCTTGAACTGGCAAGAAGTAGTTCGGTCTGTCAGAGAGTTGATGGCGAGGCACTTTTTCAGTGTGCCCGAGTGTGACGTACTCGTTGAGGACTCCCTGAAATTCGTCCAGCTTGTCCTTTTTGGCCAGAGATTTCTCGTTGGCTAGGAATCTTTTCATAGCCTGTTGCCTTGAGTCCCCAAGTAGTAATGCGTCAATTTTCTTAGGCAGAGAGATTATGAAACGTCCGTCTTCGGCGACTTGGTGAGTTTGTGTGAAGTAATCCATGGCCTTTTAGTCGTCTGGGGAAACGTCCAAGGATTTGTCGATTTTGTCCATTTCCCATAATGTGCTCAACGCCCTGTCGAATTCCTTGTTTTGCGTTTGGACTAAGAAAACAGGAGGCGTGTCTTGACTTTTCAACGGACCTGAAACAGTCCAGCCGAAAATTGTCTTGGTCAGTCCGAGTTCGAGATCTTTATGATCCATAGTCTGTCCGAGGACACACTGTCGACCCCCTTTGTTGCCAAGGATAATGTCAATGTGTCCTCCCAATTCTGGATCGGCAAGTTTGAGATCCTTCACAATGTCATTGCGGACAATCTGACCATGATTGCCCAGTATAGTAGACGTTGGAATCTTGCTTACGACGAAGCAGTCTATTTTCATATTGGTGGCGCTGTCATAGGTTGATGCTATGTTGACGTTGACTTTCTGGTTGCAGACAAATGTCCCGTCTACTCCCGAGAAAGTGTTATTGGCAGGTCGTCGTTTCAGGCGCAGATGAGAGGCGAGTGCTTCAGTGATGAAGGATGCTCCTGAGCCCGAATTGAGTAGAATTCGCGGCGTTGCGGTCGTTGTCTGGCATTGGCAATGGCTGTGTCTACAAACTCTGTGTCATCAGCGGGCGCTGCTTTGATGTGACAGGCTGTCGTGCTGTCGGTAGTTTGTCCCTCAGATTGCTTCTCCTTGTGGAGTAGCGTATGATGGTTGTGTTTGCAAGTACGGCAGGTGTACTTGAATGAGCAAGACTTCTGATTGTGACCTTCTGCTAGGCAATTTGAGCATAGCTTTTTGTCTTTGACGATTTTAGAGCGAGTCTCTAAGTCAAGTTCTGCAAAAGCCGGACAGCGGACAAGATTGTGACGCTCACCGCAGTGAGGACATTTGGTAGGTGCGGACTTCTTGGTTGAAGCTTGTTCTTGCCTGCTTGCGGTGTTGTTGGTTGTGGTTAAGGTAGAGGTGTTGTCGACAGCGTCAGGAGGTAAACGAACTTGGATTACTTCGATAAATTCCTGTAAGTCGTCTAATGTGGGTAGGGAGTCTGTTGTTCCCATATGGCGATCCCACTCCTCCCTGAGTTTGCTGGAGAAAGGCGTTTGGCGTGTTGAGCCAGGTACGTAGATAGGGAGTCGGAGGCTACGGATAGGATCTGATGGTAAGGCTTGAAAATCTTCTCATGTAAGTCAGCCAGGCTTTTCTTGGTCATTTCAAATTTCTTGGCTTTGCAGATGATTGACACCAGGATCGGGTAGAATGTGTGAACGCTTCCGTAGTGTCTTTGGAGAGTTTTCATGGCTTTGTCATAGTCGACTCCGCCAGATGAGTGTTGGCAGACTGTATCTTTTGCCTCTTTGCTTTGCATGGCATTGGTAAGTAGTGTGGTTTTCTCTACGCCAGAGAGGTATCTTCCTCTCTTGTCAATCAAACTTTTGAACATTGTCTGGAATGAAAGCCAAGACGTTGGTTTCCCGTTGTGTACTACAGGTGGTGTCGCTGGTGGTGATGTGGCTGTGGCTCCACTTTCTTCAAAAGCATTTGGCTAGTACCTCTTTAAGTTGTACTTTGCCTTGTTTCAGCTTGGTGAATGCCGCGGCGAGTCGGTCGTCCGTAAACAACGGGGTGGCCAAGTGGTATAAGTCCTTGAATTCTTTGTTGAATTCGCCGACGCTGTCCTGGTGAATTTTTGTAGTCACCACTGTTGTAGCGAGCAGGTCGTCGAGGCTGTGAAGGAGGAATTGACACTTGGTGTGCACGTCACAGGTGAGAAGTGCCAGATTGGCGTCTGTGGCTAGCTTGTGCCTGACTGACTCGAAACGGTCAGCTTCCTCTTGTTCAGCCCTTAAGTCTGCTGGATTGTCTGCCAGCAAGGTCTCGATTTTGTCCTGAAGATTGATTTCATGGTCGAGTTGTCGTTGTGAGTCTCTGAGAGTTTGTTCCACTTCGGATCTGACGAGGGACCTGAGATTGGTCTCAGGTGACCAGTCCAAACTACAATGGAGTAGCCGGCACAGAACTCGACTTGAAACCGAAGAAGAACTGAAAGCCTGGGACATTAGTTTTGACAGTGACAATTGATATTGAACTATTTATATTCATCCTGCTAAACTGAATGTACAGATAAGGTGTGTGTGTGTGTGGTGTGTGTGTGGTGTGTGTGTGTGTGTGGTGTGTGTGATGTGTGTGAGTGGGGGTGTGTGTGGAGTATTACATACAACCGCAGAGCGATATACTGCTCTTGCATGCCACTTTCAAATTTTATATTGTTGATTTATGAAATCATTTCATAATATACATAATACACAAAATACAAGATGACCATAATATTTAGAGCAGTCTCTTAGTGCTAAGATCATCTAAATTCTCTATATCCTGAATATTTTCAGGTATATAGTTTAATTCATAATTAAAATCTTCATCTTCTTTAAGTATTGTTTCCCACTCGCTTTTAGAGGGACAGCCCAAAATAAAGTTGTCTTTCAGCCACTCCCGGAAAACCTTAAAAGTATCATGCTTTATGGCCGCACACTCTCTTGAGAACTTTCTCTATGGTGACTTAATACAAATCGTTGAATGAACAAAGCTAGTTAAAATAGCATGCTTACCAATAATGCTAAATTTTTCAAATATATATTATAGCATTACATTGGAGCTTTAATTGTGGTCAAGAAACGTTCAGCAAAGTTGGAAGTAGCCATATTGGGGAAACTTTCACACGGTTTGTTTCCTAGCAACTATATACAAAAAGAGAGATTAAATAATAATATAAATAAATTAGTAGGATACATCTGGTTAGGTTCTTACTCTATGGCGCTCTTCACATCGTAGATTAGTGAGCCGCGCTAAACAAAAAGTTTTGGCTTTATTAAATTTTACTTTATCTTTGGCCTCATCTCGAAGCACCTTTGCTATACACGTCTAAATAATAACAGAGTAGTGCAGTACAAACAGAAACTTAAGTAACTTGATCTTATCCCAACATCTTCCAATTTAGGCATATCCTTTGCAATGAAACGGCATAAATTTTCATAATTTCCCTAATAAGACCATCCTTAAAAAATTTAGTAGTACTGTATTAATTTTCCATTGCAAACAATTATCGAACACTTACCTTGTATCAACTATTTTCAATCATGAAAGAATTGTGGGAATAATCTTTAAAGGCATCATTTAAATGTAACAATTTTTCTTCAATGTTGTTAACTTTTGAAGATACTGCTTTAATAGCATCTTTTTTTTGTTTTGTTCTTCCATTCCTTGTCTTAGGATGACTATTGGACGTCACTGTAATTAGGATGACTATTGGACGTCACTGTAGTTAGGATGACTATTGGACGTCACTGTAATTAGGATGACTATTGGACGTCACTGTAATTAGGGTGACCATTGGAAGTCACAGTAATTAGGATGACTATTGGATGTCACTGTAATTAGGATGCCTATAAGAATTTACTGTTAATTTCATTTAGTGCACCTCATTATTCTTAACGGCATGTTTGAAATACTTTTTAATTCCCACATAATTTAATTATCCAGTAAATCATGGCTGTTTGCTTAGCTTGGAAATAATCCCATATTTCACTGTAACGGCCCATACTAAGTAGTGTTTGGTTTATATAATTTTTTTTATTGCTTGTGTGTGTGTTTGTGTGTAGATGGAGTGTGGATTACTATTGGCTGTTCTCAAAACAGATCGAGGCATTTTTTCTTTGATAGAGGATTTATGTCGTTACAATCTGTCAACGAATTTGACTGTCCACAGCTGGAATTAAGTGATGTTTTCTTCACTGTCCCATCATCAACAATATTAAAGTCTGTGTCCGTAATACATGAATGCCGATCAACCTGCAAATTCAGTTTTAAAGCTGCTAAGTCCACCTTTGAAAGAGAAACTGTCGTTTCAAACTACTTAATTAGAATGTGAACATGATTATTGTGCTAATCGTTTTTATTACATGAACATTTATTGCATTCACACCATGTAAATCATTCATCAGTCATGTTTATTAAAAATTGTGCATCTTTTAGAAAAATAATACAGCAGCGTACTTACAATGGTGTAATCATTGTTGTATCAATAGTGTAATCATGAACGTTACAATACTGTTACCTAATGGTCGTTATGGCATATTGCCCCAAACTGCCGGTACGTTCATTGAATTACATCTGGTGTTCGACACCGTAAACTACTCGTTCCAGTACCGTCAACACTGCCGTACCGACCTCTACTTTTTGGTTGTGTATGTCTCAGCCAGCTGAATGACAAGTGGTGCTAGTACATGAGGCGATCCTAGAGCAACCCTCACCACTGTGTGTACAGTCTCCTGAACAGTGAAGACAAAGAACAGAAAAGACTATGTGTATATGTGTTATCGTGATTGTGTATGTATTTATACAAAACTGAAGCAGGAATGTAACTATTACTTATGTGTATGTGTCATTCACTTCTGTTAATTTATTTCATTTCCTCATTAGTCTGGGCATGCGCAAGTGAAGCAATTAAAGACTGAGCATGTGTGTGTCTGGACGGTCTTTTCCCGTTTCTGGATTAAAGTACTAACCTACTTATCTAGTTTGGGTGGTAGAGCTAGTCTTAGCTACTTAGGAGGGAGAAGAACTGGTGGCAGTGTACCAAACTTGGGAGTGAGAGAGTTACCTTTTCCAATACATACCACAATCATTTGCCTATTCCATAACCCTAAGCGGTCCTGGATGGCAGCATTTGGGCAGCAGTAAGCCATTCACACCAGCTCAGAGAGGTTAAGTATGCATAAATTTTAATCGGTTCAACGGGGACTGCAAATATGGAGCAAAGTGCCGATTCACACATGCATATGCAGTTCATGTGGAGGACCCCACCCAGTATCTCAATGTGGCAGGGGACAGCCATTGCATCAAGTAAAAAATAAACGAAAGGAAACAAATGTTATTAAGTTCAATGTGGACAATGTCATTGATTTTTGTGTGATTATGGGTAGAATAGTGCAAAATTAGACTCATTCAGTTTAATGTACACTTAAGTAAATTGAAAATATTGAGGGTTGGCGTGTTAATCACACATGAATAATGTACAATGCATGCACACAATACAGAATATATGTATTGTGACAGTTGGAGCAAGGAGCATCAAGCCTACATCAAGATCCCCAGGGAGCAGTTGGTTGCAGTGTACAAGGTGTTCAAAAGGGAGTTAAGGAACTAAGCTTACAATAATTCCTTTGTAAATCATTAGGGCTGGTTACTGAGCATGCTCATAAGTGGAAGGCAACATACCCATGCCCAGCGCTATAGTCTTCAGCAGAGCATCTTCGTCAGTCCCAACCCACTCATCCCATGTTGCAGTAGCCGAATTGGCAATCTGCATCGGGTGAGGTAGTGCTCTCCAATGTGGCAGGAGCAAGAAATAGGTGAGGGCAGGTGTCCTTTGAGGGGCAGGTATCCTTCGAGGTGAAGGAAAGTACGGCTGGGCCAGCCCTGGCAGTGCAAGGGGCCCAAATTTACATCTATGCACCAGAGATGAGGTGGAACTTCCTCACCATCCCAGTTCACCCTGGCAATTGAAAGTACGAAAGGGGGCCAACAGCTGTTGAATGAGTGGAAGGCAATGGATGTTAACTGTTAATTAATGTAGTTTTGAGCAGCTATAAATAATAGTTAGGCTATAGCTCAGAGATAACTGCCGTTTTTATGGTCCTAAAGGCCCTTGGCTTTAGTGTTCAAGCACACTACACTGAGGGCTTCAGGCTATGTAAATGATTGTCTGCATGGTTCTTACTACTAAAACTTATAAACGTTTTAGTTAATTATAGCTAACATGGTAAAGTGGGAAATAAACCCCCTCCAACTTTTTCCCAGATTAATGTGCTGCACCTTATAAGCTGCTTGGTTGTGAGAAATTCTATCTAACCTTATCATGTCGACACCATGCAGATATGTGATCATCATAACAGTAGTGTGCCAAGAAGTTCTCTATGCCTTCAGAATACTCCTTGAGATGGTCAGTGGCCGAGTTTACTTCGTCTGAAGAAATCAAGTTACTCTGCACAGTTTTACAGTGAGTCAGCAGCCCCTCAGACATTCTCTTGCATTAGAAGTGACTCACCTTGCATTATTTGTAAGTAATATTTAATTTTTAATAAAAAATACTAAACTCTAACTTAAATTTTTTTATAAATTCAATTAGAAATACAGAACTTAAACACAGTATTATTGTCTTGATTTAAATTACAAAACTAATATTTTTATTAAATGTAATTAAAGTACAAATAACTTAATTTACCTCACACTTATTCCTTTTTATTGTTTCTAATTGTTTGTGCATTGCTTTAGCTGAATGATTGGCACAGTATATTACAGTGCCCTCTGGAAAATGCCAACAATAGGTGGAATTGACTGAAGTGTCTTTGTCAGCAATCATCTCTTTCAACACAAGTCCATCCTTACGTACTTTTGCTAGGATTCTATCCAGCTTCCACTCCAATTGTGTCCATTGCCACGTTTGGTTCGGTGAGCAAAGTATGCTATTTTTCCAGTGGCAAAGTCATGAGCTGATGCAGAGGAGTTGTTGAAATAATAGCCTCGTGTTTGGTAGAAGCCATCTAAGTATGTGATCCAGCGCTTAGCGTCACCACGTCAGACAATATCCTTTCTCACTAGAGCACACAACCACTCCGCCAACTCAGTTATGTGTTCTTCAAGCTTCTCTACAATTCTGTTCCACTGTTTGCTTGAGCAAGCAGGTAATTCCAGCATTCCAACCAGCCTTTTGTACTTGGCATGCAAGTGGCCCATTCATCAGGAATGAAAGGACTGGAAAGTGCTGGCTCCAACAACGTGCCGAGTTGTGAATCCTCAGGCCTCAGAATGTTCCTGGTCAATGTTGCCGGATGAAACGTGGGAAAATAGTGTTTTCTTTTCGTGAAGAAGCTTGATAAGTGTGGCAATGGTATAGACGATCTATCACGTCTTCCACAAGACAGTTCTGGTTACGCTCCTCATCCACACCTACGTCAGTTCAAGACCATCTGTTATTTAGTGTGAGTTGTGGACAATTATAATAAGTAAATAAATAATTGTGCATATAAAAAAATCACTTATCAGGTGGTACCACTTGGTACTGATATGCATTCTTACGTAGTATTGTTATTTATTTTTTATTAATTTATTTATTTATTATTTTGCTTGGAGTGCTTCTGGAGGCATTACTATTATTAATTATTATGTTTATGTACATATACATAATATTTTTGTGCAGTGCAATCAGAATTTCAAATGCTGGTGGACTTGTTTCCCTCCATGTATGCATACCATCATCACCCACATACCCCACTCTTTTCTTTCCTATGTTTTGGGATATAGAGGAAGGATGTTTTTACTGACTAACCACTTTCCCATACGTCTGGTTTTCCACTGCAGGGGTAACAGTCTGTATTTCCAGAGCCATCATACTGGTCTTAAGATTGGCTGTGCCGCTTCCCTCTATTCCCTCCTGAATGACTTGTAAGTCGGAACTGGTAAGATGAGCTGTGCTGGCCAACTCAGGTGCATATACAATGGAACAGTTGTTTGAAAGAACGACTTGAGGAAGATAATCGTCTGAATACTTTATGCTTCAAAATAACCACAAATGCAACATCAAGCAGTAGTTCTCCAATGGCCAGTCCAGACAAGCTTTCAAATTGATTCATAAGCAATGATACCACAAAGTAAGTGTGCTTCTATTCCTAAAGATGAAGACTGCCAAATTTGGTATTCATGGACACTATAAGCTGCTAATGAGAGATTGTGATGACATTATTATTCAGTATGTTGAAACATTTTATTTTAATCCAGTGAATTTGGAGTGGCAGCTTCAAGTTTATCAAGAACTGAGCCTATGGTGTATGTATGAATTGTGATTATGTTGGGAGGACAGAAGTAGAAATGCTAGTGTTTGCACACCTTACTAAGACTACAGTGTATGTGTTTGTCCAAATACAGCAAATTGAAATCAACATTAGGGTTACAAAATATTATGAGACCATATCTATTAGCAGTGACTATAACTTGCTTGTCACCTTGGTGATACTAAGCACACACCATCAAATTTTTAACAAAATAACTGCTGTGTGTGCGGAGCTCCCCACAATGTGCTATTGAAGCACACATTAGTTTATCTTACCAATAAATTGTGCGGTTATGGAGCTCAACGATTTGGGGGGTGGGGTGATTTTGTATATCAATATACAAGTTGACAATGACTCCCTAACACCTCAAAGGGTCACAATAGTAAAATGACCACTAAAGTTTTTTAATTTTTTCTTTTATTTTAGCTTACATGTTTAATTCAGAAGCTTCCTGCCCATTAATTCAGAAGCTTCCTGCCCATTCATAAAATTAACTATTTCCCCCCCCCCCCCAATTATATATTAGTAGTAAAGAGGCAGTAGCTTTTTAATAAAAAAAAAAAGAGTCTGGTAACAATTTTAACAATTAAACTTCCACAGGTAAGAGTCTGGTAACAATTTTAAATGTCTTCAAGAATTTCGGAAAGTGTTAGAGTTAACGTGTTTGACTTAATTATATCAACATAACCATCTACTATAATTGTAGCATCATTATGAAAAATTCTCATGGGCTCATCAAGAATGGGTTTCTCCACACCTCTGCAAAAATACAAGCCACTTTGCTCTTTTCTTAAATGGTGCAATATTAGTGTATTGCCAATTATAGTCTTCTTCTGTCTCTGAATATCTTTACTAAACCATTCTGCTTGCTTTAAACTTCCACAGGTAAGAGTTGCATTACTCCCTTCTGAGACTTCCAAATAGTTAGGAAATATCAATCCTTCTTCTGCCATTTCAAATACTTCAATATAAAAGTAATTTACAAAGGTTTTGATCTCTTGGTTTCTATTCTCGTAGGTTCCATTACAATAGTATGTTCCAGCGTCAGACAGTCGTACATTATTTAATATTATGCTGTTATTGGCAACTGTGTGACGACTTGGCAATGGTAGATAATTTGGGCCATAAGTCCACTTGACAGGCGACAAACTACCACAATATGCTTTCACTGAGTTACCTTCCAGTGCACAGAAAGCTAAAGGAAGTACTTCAGTGTGAAACACCACAATTTTACGCCAGTTTTTACAAGATGACACATAAAAAGATGTAAATAAAATTAACCTGATAAATCTCATTACCCTCAAACGCAGTGGAATATGCTTAAACAGGTGTAACCATTTTTATAATTAACTACTCAAAATTGAATTTTCATGTTGTTAATATTGGCCAGAAAGTGGCGAGTGGGACGCTACCCCGGGAATCACAAGTGCCTGGGAAACACAAGTGCCACGAAACACAGGTGCCTCTGAACACAAGTGAAAATCGGGGATATTTTTTTTGTCTGTTGGAGAGGCGAGCCAGGCAGTAATAGGATGAACAATTGAAAATCTGAAATATGTATTGTGACTTATCAATTCAGGTGAGACATTTACCCAGGTAACACAAATCTTAAGATCCTAGCGGTGGAAAGCCTGGCCTCATAGGACAGGCAGGCTCGTAGCCAACCCAGCAATGCTGGACTCACTACCTAGTGTGTGACTGACGAATATTTAGTGCGAAATGCAAAACGGCGATTTTTTTTACTACGTCTGGTAAAGGGTTTTCAATGTCGTGTTGTTTCATTCACTAGAATCTTATAGTGGGCGGGCGAGACACTTACGCGGGTAACGCAATTGAAAATCGGGGATGTTTGTTTGTTCGCAAGCGAGACAGTACTAGTGGTGTGCTTGAGCACAAATGGGAGCGAGCCTTAAACTACACTATTCTTAAATTTGATTTTAACAACTAACACTCAAGATAATAAAATAAAGTCGAGTTTTTAAATTACGTATGAGGTAAAGGGGTTTCAATGTCATAGTAACCGCTTCCGCAACAGTTTGAATTGAAAAAGAAGCAACAAAATCAAATCACGTTATTTAAAATTTTCTTTGTGATATTCTTAATAGTAGTTGTAACGCACAATACTTTCACACAACTGAACATACCTACGCAAGACTTACCTTCGTGGTTCGTCTAGTGGACAATGCATTTTTAAGTAAATACTGTTGAGTAGGGCTTATAACTGTGACAAATAGCGCATTAACTTACCACCGCCACTAACTCGAATAGAAATGGAGCTCCCATAAGATTTTGAGTTTTAACTGCACCCGCAAAACAATTCAAAGCCATAAACAATTCAATTTCTGAGGTGATACGGGTAATGGTCGCTAAACTGGAGGATTCTGTTTAGTGAAGTTTGGGACGGGGTCGAACGCGGAGCGAACACAAAAATACGGAGGGTCAAAGTACAAAATGACTTGCGCACGTCCATATATATAAATAAATAAATAAACATCCCCAATTTTCGGTTGTGTTACCCCTGTAAGTGTCCCGCTCGCTAATTAGGGGTGGATAATTCAAAGTCAGGTATATGTTATGTATGTACGTATACGCCTTAAACGCGCGTGGGGGTTCCTTTTTTCTCCTCAAAACACGGCTTTTTAGGCTTAATCCTAGTTACTTCTGATACAACAGCATTAAGCAAGTTTCTTTAAACTTAGGCTCAAAATTGTAAGAGAATTCCTGTGAAAACGCTTGCTTTTCAAGTCACAAAAAGTTTCTGCGACCGGTTACTACGACATTGAAAACCATTTACCAGACGTAGTAAAAAAATCGCCGTTATTTGAAGCTGCTAAGTGCCTTTGGCTTGTTGCTTGTCAAGAGCCACTGGTAATCAGAATGGCTTCTACAGATACTACCACTACTGGGGGGGAAGCTGAGATAAGTACATAATTCTATATATTTTTGTTGCTAAAATTACTAGCCTTGTTTTTTGTTTTTTTTTTGTAACTGAGAACTTGTTCAAGAGCTACTGATAGAATTAGTCAGAATGGCTTAAATTTGATACTACAGATTTATAACTCTTACACTACTCAGGAAATTAGGTAAGATAGTCGGTCTGTATTTATTTGCTGTAATTAATGGGTCAACTGCTATATAGAATAACTATTTTTAATATTGTAGTTAGTTGCAACCTAACAAAGCAGGGTCGCATGCCATTTTGTACTTGGGACAAACTTTCACTAAACAGAATCCTCTGGTTGTCGATTACTTACCAGTATAATCCTAGAAATTGAATTGTTTACCGGTTTTAATTCTTTGCGGTGCAGTTAGAACTCAAAAACTTACGGGAGTCCCTTTTCTAGTCGAGTTAGTGTTGGTGGTAAGTTAATAGCTATTTATAAGCCCCAATGCAATTTTCTTTGTGATATTCATTAGCTAAGTAGTAGTTGCAGGGCAATTGCTGTGATCAAAGATCCAGACAGCATGTCATCCTTTCAACTTGTGTTGTACTATTATTAGCAATCTTCACTGCTGTCTCAATCTGCTCTAATAACTTATCAGATTTCTAATTCCCTCACAGGACTGCCATACTCAAGAAATTGTATGGCATACACATTCTAATACTGTTATCTGATATTTTTAATATATACTATTCCTGACGCTTAAACTTAAATATCTGCTATTTTCATTAATGAAGTCAGAAATATTATTCAACCCTCCCTTGACATGGCTCATAACAGTGATTTTTCTCTCCCAAAAATGTAGTTTCATTAGAATGTTGATTTATCTAGAAAAAAGTTGACAGTTTTATCTACTATATTTTGTGGCCGATTTTAATTAAACTGACATAGTACTTGTTTAGCTTCTTCGAAGGAGATTACTTCAATCACCTTTCCAGGCCCGTAGCCAGCGGTTGGCATTGGGGGGTTCGGATTTTAAGACACAAAAATCCACACCTACTTTCGTTTCCTCGTTAATTCTTCTACAATACTAAAAAACAAAAGATATGTGCACTTAGGTATTCTACTTCAAAACTATAATTCATTAAACATTGTTGATATTCGAGAGAAAAGCGGTATTATTCTCGTGTAACCAGGCTTCTATGAGCTGTATATAAACAGTGCAACATTAATACGCCTTATTCGTACTACAAGTTATTTAATAGTTCGGCGTGTAAACTGTCCGTTCGAAATGTATTGGAAAAATCGCTATAACTAAGTGAAGACAAAGTGAAATGCCACGGTAGCTTAAGTAAGAGTAAGAGCGAAAACATGCAGCTCTAGCCTTGGAAATGTACAGTTGTAGTTTCTAGTTGGAGACAACCTCATTCTTTAGCGCAGAAGCTATACCCCTATTAGACAGTTTTTTCCAACAGATTAGGAGGAGCAATCGATTAAAGCAAAGTTCAAGAGAGAGTTTATCCTGAAGTACAGAGATAGTGATTGCACTATACATAGTAGCCACACTGTAAATGATCTTTAGCTTACTGTAGTCTCGTGCAGCTTTTATAAAGCTGGCCTACTATTAGCGTGTGATAGCACGGGTAACCGTGCTATTCATGATTAATAGCACGAACAACGCGATTAAAATAACACGAGGCAAATCGGAGTCCTATTTCAATAGCTTTGCGAGCGCTACTGATCCTTAATAGAACAGGTTACCCGTGCTATCACTCGCTAATAGTAGGCCAGTTTTTTTTAATCATTTGCAGTGTAGCTACACTAGATAGTGCACTTGCTATCTGTATATTTGAGGTTTAACTTTCTCAGACACATCCGAAGGCTCCCTTTCTAATCTGTTGAAAAAAATCCGTTGCTTGTGCTATTAATATCGAATCGCACGCTTATCGGTGCTATTACTCTTACTAAAGTGCATTACGTTACACTTTATAAAGAATATATGTAACGTAGATCTTGCCGATTTGAGAGCGAAATTATGTATCCAAGGAGCTGAATGTTTATTAGGTCACTTGGACTCAGACTAGGCCAGAAACAGCAGATAATTCAAGCGCAGGTTCAGCACGATTGAAAGATGATGATATTCCAGAAGTTATATGTGGGGTGTCGCTAAAATATTTACTTCCAGTCACTCTAAAGGGGGGTTCGACCGAACCCCTCGAACCCCCCCTGGCTACGGATATGCTTTCTAAGAAATATTTGTCAATACTCTACAACACCCTCTCTCTAATGTCCATTCACAAATGTCCTCTTCATTTTTTTTTTTTGAACTTCAAACTCAAGTTGATGCAACCATTTTCGAGCTTTTCAATAGAAATTCTTGAAGAAATACCATGCTGTAATGTTTTATTGGGTACAGTTCAATCTGAGTTACCTTTAACATTAATATTCATCCTAACATATTTAGTTAATTTTTATTTTCATCACTCCAAGCACACTACGGGCTTATATGTGCCTAGTTGAGAATCAGGAAGTCCCCATGTTTCCAATAACTTTGTTTTCATGTTCTAACAGACCTCTAACTCTGCTGTCTTAGTACTCCCTAATTTGAAGTGTTTTTTTTTTCAAATGAAATTTTATATAAACACCTTACCCTATATTTTAACCAGCATCCAACTGTAGCATAAAATTGTTACAAAACTTCTCAGAAAAAATATCTGGGTATGTCTCTTTAGTAGTTATTGCTCACGTCAAAAGTATAGTCTCAGTAGCCAGACCCTTTACACCGGCTAAATGGAAAGGGTCTGGAACACTGCCATTGACTCAGTTATTTCTACACTTCCACCTGAAAGTTGGTGGAGGTAATTAAGCTTTAGCATTACGAATAACATTAAGTGACCACTGAGGTAAAGGAGAAACTAGCGAGTAAAAACTTTTATACAGCAAAATGGATCAAAGCTGTCTCCGCAGTCTAAATATAGACGTTCTTCAATTAGACGCGAGTAGCCCAGGTGGCCGAAGATTTGCGCACAGCATTTGGCTCAGTCACTGAGATACTCACCGCTGTCCAGCGGTACTGTAGCTCGCAGAAAGAGCTGTTAAAGTTGCTATACCACCTATGTTATTCGTAGTGCTAAAGCCAATTACCTCCACCTACGTTCGGGTGGAACTAGAACCACTGAGTCAATGGCAGTGTTCCAGACCCCCATTCCTCCCCCCACTTAGCGGGTAATGAGAGGTAAAGGGTCTAGCTAGTGAGACTATGTCAAAAGTAGGTCTTCTACACTCTCATCATCGATAGCTATCTAAGGCTTCCAATGCACTCTCAGACATGTAAGCAGCTTACTTACATTTAATTCACCCATAACTTCTAAACTCTCAGCTCTGACCTCTGAACTTTCTCCAAAAAGTTTTCGTAACATTCTCTACTTTTCCTGGCCATTTCCAGGTTATCCATTTTGACTCTCTTAGCTCGAGGCTTTGGGTCGCACCGCTCAAATAGCGGAAATAAAACCCTTCCATAATGAACGCAAAGAAACGACTTGTTTCCAACCAATCGGGGCAAATTAGGTATGACGGCGCCTCCCCTAAATACTGTTTGAGGACGTCTTGCCCGCCTAAATACAGACGGTTAGTGTAAGGTACATAGGTAATAAAATAAATATGTATGTTTAATATAATAATAAATATGCCATAACAATAAATATGTCACAACAATAAACATGCCATAACAATAAATATGCCATAACTACAATAAATAATCGGTCACTAAACATTTGCAATAATGAGATATTGTAGCAAAAAAAATTGTAACTGCATTCCTCGTTGCGCTATAGCTATGTATCTGTAAAGAAACAACTTTATATTGTACTAAATTTAAACCCTTTCGTTCCGGATCCCGCTTTAAAGCGGGTGAAGACCGGTTGGCTTCTCCGAATTTTTTAAAATAGTTACTTTATAGCTAGAACCTTCAGATTGCATACACAGGTGCCCAATGCATTGGAGAATCATCTAAAATAGCTTTCAGCCAGGATTGCTTCGACAGTACCTCACAGCAATTGAGTTTATTTCTTCCTCGGCAAAAAAAAATAAACATTGGTTCTCCGTTGAAAATTTAAAAAAAAGTTACCTTCTTCACAGCAGCTTCATTATGGATCCAGTCATCTCCAGAGCTTTGTAGAAGCAGCGAAAATTAGCTTGAGCCCAGTAGCCTTCCATAACACATTGAAACAACCACTTCTTTGCCGACCAAGACTTTGCGGTTATACTTACTGTCTTCTCCATTTTTTATAAAATCGCCAGTTCAGCTGGGGGCCTCCCCATTACGTACAGTTTTAGGTAATGCTTATTACATCATAGGAAAAAAAGTGAGCGTGCCGTGTGATCCAGGTAACTATGCAAAAAAAATTTTTTTGAAGTCAGTTTTGAAAGATGGCGTCTACCAGTTGCAGTGCTGTGGAAGTTTTAGACTTGCTTGATACTGACTCTAGCGACTCAGGATTAAGCGGAGAGGAGGGAGGCGACATCTAGGGCTATAGGAGGTCCTGTATCAGGGTTGGTGGACCAGACCCCGTCAACTCTGATACTGACAATGGGAGTCAAGAAGATTATCGAAGTAAGCTCGTCTTTCTCTTGTCTTTCTCTTGAAAACTAGCAGGCTTCTGTTGTGGAAAGGACTTATTTATAGCTATATTGAGATAGAGAAAGCTGTTTAGCTATAATATATATATATTTCATTGAGTTTTGAGATTTGAAAGTGGGTTGTGGTTTTTTAACAATTTCAAATTTTCAAAAAAAGTTAATTTTTTTTTACCACATGTACTAGGACCAGATGTGTATGCAGTCACCGTGTGAAGAGGACGCAGATGAGGCAACAGGAGCAGAGTCTTCCAGTGATGAAGGAGAAAATGTGGGACCAGGAAGTACACTGGACCCCCCCCCCCCAAACAAAAATTTTGTACGAAACAGCATACAATACATCATGAAGTTGCAATTATATAGGATCATGAATAATTTGTTGTTTGTATTACCAATATCTTTGTTGTTTCTGTTTTTGTGTATAATTATGTGAAATTGTTTTGTAGTGGAGCTGGACACCTGGATGGCATATGTTCCTTGTGGACACTCATAGATGTCTCCTACATGATCACAATCAGCACCAAACACAACAAACAACATATTTTATTGTTGAACTAATATAATATTGGTATAAAATACATCAAACAATATTATTTCTATTTTTTATATATTTTTTATTGATAGGAAAAGTGGAATTTTTTGGGAAATTTTTTTTTTAAAAGCATTAGTAGAGGGCCTAAATATTATTCAATTTTCTCAATGAGGGGAATCCCAAACTCTCGGTCTATTTTAGTGATATATGGTTGCTATGGGGTTTTCCCAGCCAGCATCGAGTTAAAAAAATAAAACGGTAATGCTCTATTCCCGTGGAAGATTAGATTTTTCCACGCGCGTCCAAACAATTCAGGAATGAAAGGGTTTTAAACATTTAAGAAAACTAGAAATAATGGGGGGAAAGTATTTTAAACACAAAATTCGATTACGAGTTAAAGCCCACTATAAATTCCGCAGTAGCTTCCGCTAAGGGTAGCTAAGCGTTGAAGGGTGATGAAGCTTATCAAAATAATATTATGCACAACAGTCGCTAGAATTTTTTGTCAAAACTGGCGTAAAATAGTTGTCGAACAGGCTCAAGTAATTCCCAAGATTGTTACTACCCTAATAGGTAACTCAGTCAGAACACACTGTGGAAGTTTGTCACCTGTGGAATGGACAGTTGGAGAACATTTCTTACCTTTGCCCAACCAACACACAGCGAATAATAATAGTCTTACATTAAATAATGTAGGACAATCTGAGTCTGGTTTATACTTTTGTAAAGGAACTTACAAGAATTTTCTCCAACAGATCAAAAAATTTAAAAATTACTTTTTTTTAGGCGTATTTGAAGTGGCCGAAATAGGATCTGTGTGCCCTAATTTTTTGGAAGTCTCAGAAGGGAGTAATGCAACTCTTACCTGTGGCAGCTTAAAACAAACAGAATGGTTCAGTAAAGATATTTACAGTCAGCTAAAAACAATAATTGGTAATACATTAATATTGCATAATTTAACAAAAGAGCTAAGTGGACAATATATTTGTAGAGGAATGGAGAAAGAAAGTCCAGATGAGCCAATGATAATATTCCATGATAAAGCTGTTGTTATAGTAGATGGTTATGTTGAAATGATTAACACCTTCCGACACGTTTTTAAATAAATAAAATTGACCAGTAATTTTAAAATTAAACTGTTTTAGCACTGAACTAATAAGTATCTTATCTTAATAAGCTTCAAAACAAGCCATCAACAACCAGTTGCTATTACTAACTAGTACTATTGTCTTCAGGCTTAGGCTAAATATATAATTCAACAAGCTTAAACAATATTCCAAGTTTTAACCTTGTATAAATGGTTAAGGAAACAAAAACTTGGTTTGTGCTGCAGGTACCAAAACCTCACTACCAGTGTGGAGGCAACAGTATAAAGACCTCCACCCTCCACCCAACCCCCACAGGTGTTGTGAACGCTGCATACCAATAGCAGAGAGCCAGCTCCTCCTCTTCTTCTGCTCTCCACTAGATATATCATCCCCACAGCTGTAGCAGTAGCAAGTCATCTTTGGGAATCAGCTATCAATGCATTTTTCGTGCACGTAGTGACTAGCTAGCCAGCGGCAGGTGATGCTACACGCCCACCATGACTGCGCGCAATGTTTTGGCTTGCCCGACCGTGCAGGAATGCAATCAATGTGCTTCTTAACTAGTGGTGTGCTTGAGCACAAATGGCGAGCGAGCCTTAAACCACACTATTGTTAAATGATTGATTTTAACAACTAACACTCAAGCTACTAAAGTAAAGTCGTGTTTTTAATTTAAGTATATGCGGTAAAGGGGTTTCAATGCCATAGTAACCGCTCCCCGCAACTGTTTGAATTGAAAAAGCAACTAAATCGAGTCACGTTATTTAAATTTTTCTTTGTGATATTCTTAAGAGTAGTTGTAACGCACAATACTTTCACACAACTGAACATACCTACGCAAGACTTACCTTCGTGGTTCGTCTAGTGGACAATGAATTTTCAAGTAAATGCTGTTGAGTAGGGCTGATAACTGTGACAAATAGCGTATTAACTTACCACCGCCACTAACTCGAATAGAAATGGAGCTCCCATAAGTTTTTGCGTTTTAACTGCACCCGCAAAACAATTCAAAGCGGTAAACAATTCAATTTCTAAGGTGATACGGGTAATGGTCGCTAAACCGGAGGATTCTGTTTAGTGAAGTTTGGGACGGGGTCGAACGCGGAGCGAACACAAAAATACGGAGGGTCAAAGTACAAAATGACATACATACGTCCAAACATATATATAAATAAACAAACATCCCCGATTTTCGATTGTGTTACCCCTGTAAGTGTCTCGCTCGCTATGCTCGCTCGCCAATCACATTCCAGGATCACCAAACTGGTACGTACAGGTCACCAGACCCTCCAGATTTTTTTCGGCGGAGGGGCTGAGCGCACCAGACTACTTCTTGGCTTGTGTTGGTGTGACACTGGGTTTTCCTAAGGACCTGGTGAGTGCTGCTTTGATAAACAGAGTCTTTTGGGGAAGCCACTTCTTCAATTGCATCTGAGAAGCCAGAATGGAGAGTTACTTCAAACAGCCACTCAGTGATGGATGCAGCAAAGCTCTCTCGAGTGCCAGTACATCGGGAAGAGTAAGGTAATAACAACAGTAATAGCAATAACAATAACAGTAGTGGTACAATAATAATAATATTATTATTAATAGTTGTTGTAATAATAGTAGTAGTAGGTAGTAGTAGTAATGGTAGGAGTATAGTTATAATAATAATAATGATAATATAACTAGTGGTGTGCTTGAGCACAAATGGCGACTAACACTCAAGCTACTAAAATAAAGTCGAGTTTTAAATTAAGTATATGCCGTAAAGGTGTGTCAATGCCATAGTAACCGCTCCCACATCTGTTTGAATTGAAAAAGAAGCAACAAAATCAAGTCACGTTATTTAATATTTTCTTTGTGATATTCTTAATAGTAGTTATAACCCAATACTTTCACACAACTGAACATACCTACGCAAGACTTACCTTCGTGGTTCGTCTAGTGGACAATGAATTTTCAAGTAAATGCTGTTGAGTAGGGCTTATAACTGTGACAAATAGCGTATTAACTTACCACCGCCACTAACTCGAATAGAAATGGAGCTCCCATACGTTTTGAGTTTTAACTGCACCCCGCAAAACAATTCAAAGCGGTAAACAATTCAATTTCTAAGGTGATACGGGTAATGGTCGCTAAACCAGAGGATTCTGTTTAGTGAAGTTTGGGACGGGGTCGAACGCGGGGCGAACACAAAAATACGGAGGGTCAAAGTACAAAATGACATATGTGCGTACAAAATGACATATGTGCGTCCAAACATATATACAAATAAAAAAACATCCCCGATTTTCAATTGTGTTACCCCTGTGTCTCGCTCGCCAATAATAATAATAATATAATAATAATGATAATAACAATATTTATTACTAGTGGTGTGCTTGAGCACAAATGGGAGCGAGCCTAAAGACTATACTATTTTTATTGACTTCTAACACTGAAGCTACTGAAAATACGGTCCAGTTTTTAAATTTAGCATACAGGGTAAAGGGATTTCAGTGCCATAGTAACAACTCTCTGCAACTGCTTGAATTGAAGGAAAAAAACAACAACAAAACAATACACGTTATTTAAAAGTTTTCTTTGTGATATTCTTTAGCTAAGTAGTGGTTGTAACACACAATGCTTTGACACAACTGGACATGCACCTACACAGACTTACCTTAGGGTAGTCTAGTGGACAATGTATTTTCAAGTAAATACTGTTGCGCACGGCTTATAACCATGACAAAGAGCGCATTGACTTACCACCCCCACTAACTCAAATAGAAATGGAAGTCCCTTAAGTTTTCAAGTTTGAACTGCACCCGCAAAAGAATTCAAAACGGTAAACAATTCAATTTCTAGGGTGATACGGGTACTGATCAATAAACCAGTGGATTCTGTTTAGTGCAATTTGGGACGGGGTTGACCACATAACTAACAAAAAAACGCGAGGGTCAAAGTACAAAATGACATACGTACGTCCAAACATATTTACAAATAAACATCCCCGATTTTCAATTGTGTTACCCCTGTAAGTGTCTCGCTCGCTACGCTCGCTCGCTAATTAAGGAGAGAGATAAGAAATGAAAAAGACAGGGCTAGGAGGAGGAGAGCTAAAACGAAACAGAAACAGGTAGCAAAGTAAAGAATCTTTCTTTTTGAAAAGCCATGAAATGTTCCTAATTTATTTATTAGACTATTCCTGAGGATTAAGGTACCAGGAGCCTTCATCATAGAAAAAAGCTACCACTATTGTTTTCTCACTTTGACAGTTTTTTTGTAGCCACACCAAGCATGCATGGAATAGCTGCAATTACAGGGAACATGCATCGCTCGCTTCGCTATTTTGTGCTATTAGAGCACATCACTAGTATATATGGACGTTCTCTCTCTCCTCTCTCTCTGCCCGTGCCTCTCTTTGTAAAATTATCAGCTGAGTACTACACAGACCTTAAGGGTGCTGAGACGTAGCAACGCGTGTGCACCAGAAATACCGGATGCTCAAATAATTGAACAACACCGCTAACTTATACTATGTCATGTGCTTGAGCACAAATGGCGAGCACGCCTACAACAACAATATTGTTAATCCTTTGATAGTAACTTCTAACACTCCAGCTCTAAAAATAAGTTGAATCTTTTTGTAGGGCTCATAACTGTGACAAAAATAGCTATTAACTTACTACTGTAACTCCCGTAAATTTTTGAGTTCTAACTGCACCTGAACAATTCGATTTTTAGGATGATGCAGGCAATGATCGCTAAACAGGAGGATTATGTTTAGTGAAGTTTGGGACGGGTCGAACACAGAGCAAACACACAAATACAAGAGGGTCAAACACACACATATAAACAAACAACCCAATTTTCAACTGTGCTACCCCTACCCATGTGGAACTGCCCCTCTATTGCAGCTCGCTTTTTTTGTGTGTTAATCAGTAGCTGTGTACCTAGTTTAATCAGTACTTTGTTCTTGTATACAACTAGATCTGCTGCTGCTAGCAGTGCCCCATAGTGTCTCCAAGTTATAATAGGTAAATTAATAGTTACTGTGGGTCGCCGTGCACTCATCACTTTCTGTCGGCCCGACCCACATCTCCCCCGCCTAAGCTTTGACCTCTGGGAGAAGCTGGTAACAAGGAGACAGAGACTTCCTGCACTGCAGCTTTACGTTCACACTGCAGCGCAGGAACACACAAACATACGAACGATCAACACTAATTAACAAATGAATGACTTGCACAAACAACTAACTGGCTAAATACAGAGTACCAAAAACATGACTGTGTGTGTGCATGACTAGTTCTGTTCTGTTGGAGGCGTGGTATCCTGCCACGCCTCATCACTTTCTGTCGGCCCGACCCACATCTCCCCCGCCTAAGCTTTGACCTCTGGGAGAAGCTGGTAACAAGGAGGGCCACGATTGCCTCGAAAAACCATCGGCGTTTGAGTGATCTCTTCCAGCTCGATGAACTATTTCAATGGGTCTGTCTTGCAAGGTGAGTGCAAATCGAAGAAGTCTGCGGTTCAGACCCCTGCCTGACTGGAGAGCCAAACACGCTCTGTGATCAGTGACGATCTTCACTGGACGTCCGTATACCAATCGCTCAAAATGTCGAACGGATGCTACAATAGCAAGACTCTCAAGTTCTGTAACAGAGTAGTTGCGCTCAGAAGGGCGGAGCTGACGACTGAAGAATGCCACGGGGAGCTCCACATCGTCACGTACTGCATGGAGACACGCCCCGATCCCGTCACCGGAAGCATCAGTGTATAAGACCATCTCATCATCCTGTCTAGGGACACACAGCACAACATGATCAGCAAGTATATCCTTAATCTTACCGAATGCGTCCTCCATGCCCACTGTCCAATCCACCTGATGAGGAGAACGGAGAGAGACTGAGGGAGTGAGAACTGCAGAGAATTGACCAAATCCTGGGATGAACCGTCTATAATAAAACATGGCGCCCAGGAAAGAACGCATGGCTTTCTTTGTACCAGGTTTCCTGAATGCTACTAGAGCATCAACTCTACATTGGGGAATAGACAACCCACCCCCACCTATCCTGTGACCAAGGTAAGTAAGGTGCTTTCTACCAAAACAACACTTCTTTCTTTTAATGGAGAAACCAGCAGCACTAAGACACTCTATGACACGTTTAAGATCTAACAAGTGATTTTCCCAAGAGTCACTGAAGACCACAACATCATCTACATAATTGCAGCTGGCGTCACTAACTGGAGAAAGGACTGCTTCTACTGCCGCCTGAAAAATGGCAGGAGCGTTCTTAAGCCCAAAAGGCATGCGAACATACTTAAACTTTCCCAGTGGACAGACAAAAGTAGTTAGGTCACTAGAGGCATCATCCATAACTATCTGATGGAAACCGGATGTAAGGTCCAGAGTTGATAAACATTTACTCTGACCGACTTTCTGCAAAATTTCATCTAAAGATGGAACCCAATACCGAACTAGAGGAGTAACTGAATTAAGTTGACGAAAATCAACACAAATACGAACAGTTATCTTTCTTCCTCACTGGAACCAAAGGTGAGGACCAAAGGGCACTTGACTTAACAATAATACCCTCATCAAGGAGTTTAGTAAGTTCTTTCTTCACAGCTTGTTCAATACCAACAGGGATGTTTCTACCCTGCTGTGAGACAGGCGTTGCATGTTCAGACAATACTATTGTGCATTTAGCAGATTTGCACACACCAGGTTTATCACTAAATGAACAAGAAACACTATACAATACATCAAACAATTCTTTGTTATTAAAACCATCACATTTATCAGAACTGAGCAAAGGAGAAGATTCTAGCAAATTAGTGTCTATACCCACTTCCTCGGCCACCAAAGTAGCTGCACACACATTGAGGGGTCTGTCGACATATGTCTTCAGATTGTTTATGTGAGCAAGACGTGTGGGATGGCCATCACCTTAAAGGTAACACGGGAGACTTTGTTAGTAACACAATAGGGGCCTTCCCAGGAAGCTTGGAGCGAACTATGAAGCCCAGGGATTCTCACTAAAACTTTATCACCAACATTCAAGGTTCTGTCAGTTTTGCCTTTGTTATAACTAATGGCTCTACTCTCATTGGCTGTGGCTTCCTTAGAAGTTGCCATATCATGAATAACACCTAACTGGTCATTAAGTTTCAACAACCAACTTTCAACATCCATACACTGTAAAGATTTCTCAGACCATCCGTGATATAAGAGATCAAGGGGACCAATAACTTCTCTGCCATAAACTAGCATGTGAGGGGAGAAACCTAAGTCTCTGTTGGGGACTTGTCTGATAGCAAATAATGCCATGGGCAAAAAGTCAACCCAATCAATCCCACTATCAATAGCTTTGGCCAACATAGGCTTTAGAGTCCCATGTAGCCTTTCCACAACCCCGTTAGACTGAGGCCTATATGGAGATGATTGTATGGTATGCACATCCAGCAAAGTGCATAAGTTATCCATTAACTTGGAAAGAAACACAGTGCCACGATCTGACAGCACTTTGAGAGGAATACTAGTGCGGGATATGATTTGGAGGAAACACTGCGCAGCTTCCTGAGCGGATGCAGTACACATGGGAAGTGCTTCAGGCCACCTACTAGACAAGCAAATATAAGTGAACATGAATCTGGAACCACGCTTGCCCTTGGGAAGGGGACCTACCAGATCAACAGCCACAGATTCAAAAGGCTGTGTTAACACTGGTCTCTGCACCATGAGTGCTTTCTTGTTACCCGACTGATTAATACGTAGGCAGACATCACAACTTTTGACAAACTTAACTATATCTCCATGGATACCTGGCCAAACAAAACGAGAATTTAACAGGCGCCTCATCCCACGGACACCTGCATGAGCAGTATTATCATGGGCCAGTGTAAGTGCTTTACATCTTTTAGTCTTGGGCAATACGATTCTATCACACACATTGTTGAACTCATCTAAAACACTATGAATCAAAACACCTTTATCATTATAAGAGTAACCATTTAGCTTTCTAACGCCCAAATCTCTAATAGACTCTAAACTAGGATCACTTTTGACCTCCTGAATAAGAAAGTCAGCACTAGAAAGATCATTACACTCAGGAATATCAAACTCGGGATTATCAGAAACAACAGGATTAATCACCACACTAGGAGGTGTAGACTGGGAGATACAATCATCACCAGCACCATTCCCACCTGACGACTCAACAGGTTGGGGAACACCATCTGAAGAACAAATGGCATTATTACTACTGAGAGATACATGGCTATTCAACTCATCTTCCTTACATTCTTCAGAAACAACACCAAGCCCAGATCCCAAGAAATCAGACTCAGAAACCGAAGCAGTACTACCATCAACCTCAGCAGCACACTTCTCAAAACCGAGATCAATGTTAGCCAATCTCTCAAACTCAGATTGAAATGTGATAGGGCCAGCTTCTACAATATCAGACACAAACTTTTTCTTTCTTCTAGACCTGTTAGATTTAGTAGCACTGGGTGTTATCAGAGCCTTGAGAGGTCTTACAAGCCTCCTGCGGGTTGACAACAAAGCCAGCACCACCTTCGGAGAATGAATGGATGCCCGAGGTATCATCGGGGTGCCCTGCCTCCTCTGCCCTGGGAGGAGCATTAGAGGCAGCATCCAAAAGGAGCTGGGAAGCCATGTCTCCATCCATGGGGACAGAGAACAGGACCCTGTTACAGAGGTCATCCTCATGAGCCACTGCAACCACGGACATAAAAGTTTTCCCGCTATAATCAAAATCCACTTCAGCTGTCTGAAGCAACTTGGGTTCGCCATTCCAACCACGGACTCTCACAAAATCATCACGTAGCTGGTCCTCGTAAACCAAGGGTGCCGGCACAATAGTAATCTCGGCCCCAGTATCAGGCACGATCTGGCATGGAAAGCCATTGACCATACCATCAACATGGGAGGCACCATTTTGCACAGCAATCCAGCTGGTATTGTATGTCCTCGAACCACGTTTAACAACAATCTGCTTATTGTCAACCCTGCTCTCACCCTTATTACCCTGACCAGACTGGTTTTTATTGGGGCAATCAGGAGACTTATGTCCTGGGGTATTACAAGTATAGCACACTATGCCTTGTGGCTTAACATGGCTGACATTATTGGGGACAGATTCATTCACACTTCTATTTCTGAAACGGCATTCAAAGGCCCTGTGTCCATATTTGTGACATACATAGCATTGAAAAGAAGGTCTATGGGACACACTGCTACTACTACCAGGGGCATAATTTCTAGCCACAGGTTTATCATATTCAGACTCTTTAAGAGAGGTTGCGACATTGCTAAGATCTTTGAAGGAACGGATCTCACGTGCATCCATCAACGAACGTTGGCTTTGAGGCCTGGATGCTCGAAAAGCAGAAGTAGCCATGAAAAGGAGATCGTTCTTATCATTCGTCGCCATATCAATGGAATCAACCAAACTCTTAATCTTCGAATACGCTTTGAGGGTATCTACTGATTTATTCTCACTCAAAAACTCTGAAAGCTTAACTCCTAAAGACAGTCTACTAGAACCTAGAGCATCAGAGAGCAACTTCTTCAGCTCAGGGTATGAAAATCCAGCTCGATCCAAAGTGGAAATATACTCAGCAGCTGTCTCAGACTGGAGCTTCTGGAGCAAAATGGTTTTGAATCTCGCTCTCGGGCAGCCAATATCGGTCAGATCATCTTCAAGCTTCTTAATATATTTAACGATATCAGCACCTTCCTTGTGCGGAGCTAAAGCATTAATCTGCCTGTTCAACACTGCCACCGAAGTAGAGGAAGAGGAACTAAGACGCACGTCAGAGCCGTGATCCATTTCCCTCACCATCATCTTTCCCATCATGCTCATGAAATTTCTCATGAACATGGCCTCACCTGGCGAAGGTTCACCAGGACCCGCACCCATAGGATTAGGGCTTTCTTCTTCAGGGCGAACATCTACATGCTCATTACCCACCACACCATCAACTACAGACTCAATATCATCAGGATCTCTATCCATTTCCGTAGAACTATTCACAGACTCACTAAGCAAACCACAATTTGCAAACAATTGGGAAGTCAAAACAAAAGGATCATTAGGTTTACTTCTCTCACAATCACTATCAGAACTTTTACTAGCCAAAACTAAACAGCTACTACTACTATTATTCTTTCTACAAGGCTTAAACTTATCAGGGAGCACACTACCTTTAGAACAATCAGATAGAGAATCAATACCAGAATCCTTGAAGGTCTTTTTGCAAGCTCTATCTCTCGTCTCTCTCCGGATCATCCACAGGCCAAAGGACGTGGTATAGTCTACAAAACAGGTAAGATAGGACACACCAAGCTAGCCGATCAAATGCACCAAATGTCACAAAGACAAGAAACAATGAAATGTTACCCAGATACAAATTACCAACTGATCCTGAGGTAGACATGACTATCGAATCCGAGTGTTAAATCGGGACAGAAGATCCAACGCACAGGGACAGAAAACTTCCGAAAAGTAGCCAACGCAGACGACACGAAATCGCTGACGACTATTGTAGAATATCAACACAAACTTCCGAAAAGTAGCCGACGCAGACGACACGAAATCGCTGACGACTATTGTAGAATATCAACTCGAAACTTCAACTCGAACTCGAATTTCTTCTTCTTCGATGGCGCAGACTGGATCACTAACACCGCTGCCGCCAGTTGTGGGTCGCCGCGCACTCAGTCTCAGAGGAGATACCAACTTTACTCATGCGCTGGTGGGGCGAGGTATGCTGCCACCAGAGTCCTCCTCCCCGGCCTAATATTGACTTATAGAGTTTTAAATCTATCGTCTAAAAAGTAAGGCACGAGGTAGAACTAAAATGTCTGACGGGTGATACAAGTATATATATGACTGTAAAGGCCACGCCTATTATGACGGGCTATGACTCACGAAAGATAGAGACTTCCTGCACTGCAGCTTTACGTTCACACTGCAGCGCAGGAACACACAAACGTACGAACGATCAACACTAATTAACAAATGAATGACTTGCACAAACAACTAACTGGCTAAATACAGAGTACCAAAAATATGACTGTGTGTGTGCATGACTAGTTCTGTTCTGTTGGAGGCGTGGTATCCTGCCACGCCTCATCACTTTCTGTCGGCTCGACCCACAGTTACACTATGACCACATATTTTAATACTTCTAATTCTTGTAGAAAATATCTATGCCAGAAGTACCAACTTCATAGAATACAACAGATAATAACTGATTATGTGACTAATTTATAATAATATTTTGATATAAACAGCGTGCCAACTATTTCTTCCTAGTGCCAATTAAATTTTTGAGCAAACTGATTGATTTTTGAGGAAAAAAACCCAAGAATTAGAGTTTTTTTCTACCTACTCTCCCAAGAATTCAAAGAAAATTGCAGTTTCTTAACCTGGGGCACAAAAATTGGGTCATTTCTTACACAAGAATATTTCAATAGATATGAGAAATCAATGCTTTTGTGCAGTAGAAAACAAGTGTCACAAAAAATTGCAAAATTTTCTATCCTGCTATTTTGCATCGAAGTCCCTAGTTAGACAAGGGACTTCAGAAATTGACCAATTTTTACACTTTGGGACACAAATTTGTGTCCCTAGTTCAATGGGACCTGAGAAATCAATGCATTTTTTAACTTGGGACACATATTTGTGTCCCTAGTTCAATGGGACCTGAGAAATCAATGCATTTTTTTAACTTGGGACACATATTTGTGTCCCTAGTTCAACTTGGTACTTGAGAATCAATGCATTTTTAAACTTGGGACACAAATTTGTGTCCCTAGTTCAACTTGTGTCCTGAGAAATCAATGCAGTGATACTATACTTAATTTGTACTATTCCAATACAGTGAACATTATGATTTCAGGATACATAGGAAATGAATCACAGAGATTAGAATTCATGTTTATAAGTAAGGTTCATAATGGTAAGTGGCATTAAAATAGCATCCTTTCATATCACTTCTGTCCATGCTACATACTTTCTTCCCTCTTTCCTTTTACATGCTTGCCACACTGTTGAGTATCTACCATACCACCATTCCCACCTCCACTCTGGCTGATCCATCAGGAATCTCTTGTATAATTTTTCCAATAGTTGGGATTTCATCTCGATATTCATCCATATATACTGCAACAAAGGTACCCACTGAAAAATTAGCACTCTCTGCAACAGAATCTGAAGAAGTAGTAGGAGTTGGTGTGGGTTTGGAGCCATTGCTAGATATGGGCTTTCTTGACACTTCAATCTAAAAAGTTGGTAATATTTAAAAAAAAGTTAGCAACACCATCAACAAAAGACAAAAAACCTATTTAATGCAAAACTACTAGCAGCAAGGATTTTGCCTTTATCTCTGTGGGCTTGCCCACATGAACATTTAGGCAGAACATGAAACATTGAACAGTGCATCGTGTATTTATTTTATTGTGAGTATTGGTTTTGTAACGTGATGTGTTTTGGTATTATTATAATATGTATGTGCATGTATTTGTATCTTTGTGCCCAGTAAGGTGTGGAAACGGAAGTGTGCATTATAATGTGTGTTGCCTCGTGGAGTTAGTAATATTTAAGTCTAGACCTCACGAGGTGACCTTTCAGTCGCTTCTCAATTACATTAACTTAGTTACCTAAGTGGTAGAGGTCCGGATCCGCCCGCCTGGAGACAAGCGATTCTGGTGGCAGCGTTCATAGGCCATCTTGTGCTAGCGCCTTCAGCCACGACTGAGCGGGGGTCCGCCCATCGTGCGCCCACATAGTGGTGGCAGCGGTGGTTCACAAGACTGCGGTCACAGTGGACAACCGAACCCTCGGAGACTCAAGGGATTCCAAACACTCCAGTATCTCGACTGACTTGGACTACGCGTCTATTTCTCTTTGGAGCAAGCAGCGAGGACACCTACCATTCCCCCACAACTCTGCGGAACACTGGGAGAACATTTCTCTGTGTTGTATTCTCGTATTATTGTGTTTTATTGTTTGATCGTGTGTGTGCAATTTTTACTTGTCTTTGTCAGGGAGACACTCGCTGTCCCTGGATGTCTGAGGGTGTGAGTGGTGGAACAGTGAGCCGTTCGAAACCCGATAAACATTACAAGCCGTCGAAACCTCCAGTCATCAATCAGCAGTCTAAGTACAACCTCAGACACCCAAAGACAACCACCTTGGAGTCAGCATCTATCGACAAACAAGTAGCAATGGCAGATGAAGACCTTACGTTGGAGGATACTACGAACAGGAGATGATGACGGATACGTTCGTGAAACTGCTACGTGAGATGAGGACTGAGTCAACGCAGGCAGAGGAAAGACGGGCAGCACTCAGAGAGGATGAGATGAGAAAGTCGGAAGCAATCAAAGCGGAAAGCCACTTTAAATCTTTGACGTCAGATGAGTTCCTAGACGATATCTATAGAGTGTTAAAAGGTTTATTTAATTCTTGTACTTGTATTGATGAGGTGATGTATGTTCTGGCAAGGTGTGTAGTCAGACAATACCTCCCAAGGGAGGCTAGAATATTTTTAGAGGCCCAGAAGATCACCAAGAGGCTAGAGCTAAGAGATGCTCTTGGCAGTTGGCTAGCTACCAGGCAACCTGGCAATTTCTTTTTTCCCGTGGGCTCTTACCCTAGGGACTACAATAGACCCATGTTCAATAGAGATGGTAATAAAGATGGCATATTAACTTGTTTTCGTTGTGGCAAGGTCACAAAATAGCTGACTGTAAAGTGAGAATGGGTGTTGGCAAGCACAGCAGAGGGGCTAGTCCAGACGTTGACGTGGTAACTCCTCCCTCCAATGCCAAACCTGCCAAGCCAATCGTCTGCTATGACTGTGGTCAAGAGGAACATAAGCGCCCTAATTGTCCTAAATTGAGCAATGGTAAAAAGAATGGCATTTATATGCGCCCGATTACAGTGAACATCCCGAAGAAACAGAAAAACAATGTGGTTAAGGGTAGGCTGGGTGACAAGGTGGTTGCTATTCTTGCTGATACAGGGGCAGATTACGGTCTGGTCCCCAAATCCCTTGTTCCAAAGTCTGCTCTTTTAGGGTTCAAGTGCATGGTTACTGGCATTCATGGGAAACCGATGCCCTATGAAGTGGCTGAGTGCACCTTTGTGTTGCAAGGCAAAGAACTTACCAATCGGGTTGTGGTTGACCATGGCGACCCTCCCTCTCCATGGTGCCTACTCCCCTTGAACCTTAACGATGTGGAAGAACTTAGCGTGTTCTTAGATGTTATTCATGCTGGCAATGTATCCCTTCGTGTTTTGACAAGAGCCCAGGAAAGGCAGATGTACCTTGAGGAAACGGATGACCCAGATGTTGTGGTCAAGTCTTTAAATGATGTTTCAGATGTTGTTGTGAATTATGATGATGTGTCATATTCGTATATAGATCCGGTGGAGGAATCTGGCAGAGATGTTGCGTTGGAGCCTCGGCAGACATGGTTGAGGTTGCTGAGGTGGTGGACGCGGATCTGAGTGTGGACTCTTCGGTTGACGGAAGAGGAGTGTTAGTTGAGAAAGATGCGGTGGATGCTTCGGCAGATGGTGAACCTATGGCGGGCGTGGATGGAGCCACGGCTCACAATTCGGTGGTGGGAGTGACTCCTTCCACGACCGCTAAGATGGACCTAGTATGGTGAGGGAACGGATTGTGTCGGTAATAGTTTGAGTGATTCTACTAGTATGTCAGGCCATGTTGATGACTTCGTGAAATCCCTGAACCCTGTGGGAGTGAGTAAGGATAGGGAATTGTTTGAGTCAGAAGTGAATAGTGATGAATCTTTAGCTCCATTGAGAGAATTAGCCAATAAGACAATGAGAGGCTATAAGTGGGTTAATGGTCTGCTTGTGCAAGGGAAATATGTTGACTGGGAAGTTTTCAGGGAGGTGTTGGCTGTTCCCAAACAGTATAGGACCAAGATCATGAGAGTTGCCCATGACCTTGGAGGTCATATGTGTTCAGAAAAGGTACTTGCCCGTGTGAAACAATACTTTGTGCGGCCATCTATGTCTAAAGACATTTCCGAGTACTGTAAATCGTGCAACAAATGTCAGTTTAATTCGAAATATAAACCTCGGAAAGCCCCGATGATTACTGGGCCGATCTTGTCTGAACCCTTTGAATCTATTGCAATCGATTTAGTTGGCCCTCTTGAGAAAGGGAAGGGTGGATACAGATACTTACTTACCTCGGTGTGTTTAGCCACCAAGTGGCCTGAGGCTGTCCCTCTGAAATTGGTTACTGCTCGCAGTGTAGCAGATGGGTTGTGGCAGATATTTGCGCACACTGGTGTCTCCGAATCTATCTTAAGTGACCAGGGCTCCCAATTTTGTTCTAAACTAGTCAAAAAACTCTGTGAATTGACTGGCATTGAACGTTTTCGAACTTCCCCATACCATCCCCAGACAAACGGGTTGGTAGAAAGAATGCACTCTACTTTCAAGTCAGTTTTGGCTAAGTGCATCTCTAGGAAGCAGTATTGGGTGGGACAGGTGCCTTTTGTTCTGTTAGCCTTACGGCAGATGCCTCAGTCAGACTCTGGTTTTTCGCCGTTTGATCTAGTGTTTGAACATCGAGTTCGTACACCCTTGGATGCCCTATATCACGGCATTTTCGAATGCACTCCAACTGAACTTAACGTGTGTGAATGGGTCAAATTGTTAGCTGAGAGATTGAGCAATGTGCGGGATGTGGCTGCTTTGAACATAACTAAGGCTAGGGAGAAGAGAGAGTCATATTTCAACAAAGGGAGTAAACTAAGGGAGTTTGAAGTTGGTGATAGAGTCTTGTATCGCGTACCAGGTCTCACTTGTAAGCTGTCCGATAGCTGGGACGGACCTTTTGTTGTGCAGGATAAGAAAGGTTTGGTTAATTATAGAATTGGTAGAGATGTTAAGAAGAAGAATGGGGAAATGGTTCATGTGAACAGTATTAAAAAATATGTGGAACAAATTAATATTAACAGATTGGATGTTGTTATTGACGAAGACGTAGATTCTACTTTGCTAGATGGTGCTTGTACAGGGTATGATGAGAGTAAATTGGGTGAGGTGTTAGACAAACATGTTGATGTTTTTTTCTGAGGTGCCTGGGAATGTTGACTTAGTAGAAATGTCGACTGACACTGGCAATACTGCCCCTATTTCCCAGCACCCGTATTCAGTGCCTATAGCAGTTCGCAGTGAGGTCAAGAAAGAAATAGATAAATTGGAGAAGCAGGGCATCATCTCTAGATCTCATAGCCCGTGGTGTTCACCACTTGTACCTGTTAGGAAGGCTAATGGCGATATTCCCCTGTGTGTGGATTTTCGTCGTGTGAACGAGGTCACTGTCAAGGACCTCTATTACATGCCGGTCCTGGAAGAATTGCTGATGAAAGTTGGCGGGTCCAAATGCCTCTCGAAGCTGGACCTCACCAAGGGGTTCATCAGCTGGCCATCAAGTTGGAAGATCGCCCCAAAACCGCCTTTGTGAGCCCCTTCAGGAAATTTCAATATAACCGTTTTCCCTTTGGCTTGAGTAATGCTCCAGCCGTGTTTCAGCGAGCTGTAGAACTAGTGTTGGTGGACTGTGTGAATTTTACGGGGATATACATTGATGATATTCTTATTACAGTAGACCCTCGCATATCCGGGCCTCACATAACCGGCTCCCCGCTTTATCCGGCCCAAAATTAAAATTCAATTAAAATTCAATTGAAGCACACAGGCAAGTTTACTTTAGCATTGTAGCTGCCAGCTGTTATCTCCAGATCTAACTCTACCATGGGCTGCTCTGTGGTAAGCAGTTAAGCAGCTAGCTACGGTAAATTCCTGAGCTTGAATGCAATGTGTGTGTTGCTGTAGGCTAATAATGGCTACCCCTACACCTTCAAAAAGGAAGCGTAGTTAATTAACTCTGTCATTTACTTTAATCATTAAAAAATCATTTAAACCAATTTTTTTAAGTGGCTTCACATATCCGGAAAATTCACTTATCCGAACTAGGGCTGGTCCCATATAGGTCGAATATGAGAGGGTCTACTGTATTTCGGATTGTTGGGAGGCCCATTTAGGCCATATTAGTGATGTTCTTGGTAAATTGTCAGAGGCAGGGTTTAAGTGCAATAGGCGTATGTGTGAATTTGGTCGAGAGAAGTTTATTTATTTGGGTCATCGTATCGGTGGTGGTGTATTGAGTGTTCCTGAAGACAGAGTGTGCTACACAACTACGTTCGTCCGAAGTCCAAACGGCAGTTGAGAAGCTTCCTTGGTCTACGTAATTATTACCGCCGCTTCATCAGAGACTTCCACAGATATTCTTCACTCCTTTCACACCACTCACCTCTTCTGGCGCTCCTCGGATGGTAGAGTGGACCTCTGTCAGAGTCGACGCCTTTCGTAAGTTGTGTTGTTGTCTTACTACAAGTGTTTGTTTGTGTATACCCACAGAGAAAGATAGCTTTGTAATAGAGACTGATGGTTCGGTTTCTGGAGTAGGTGGAGTTTTGTCTGTTGTCAGACGAGTCCTTGAGTCCAGTGTCCTTCTATTCCAAGCTACTTCAAGGTGCTGAACACAGATATAGCGCACAAGAGTTGGAGGGTCTCGCCTTATATTCGACCATTGTACATTTTGCGTTTTACCTGTACGGTCAGACCTTCACGGTGGTGACTGACCATCGCCCGCTGGGACCAGACCTCAGAAGAACCGCCGCCTGTTGAGGTGGGCGCTAAATTTGGCAGATTTCGATATCCGAGTGATCTACAGAGAAGGCAAAGACAACCATGCCGCGGATTGGTTGAGCAGAATCAATGAGTCTCCCTATGCTGATGACAGAGCCTCAGCAGAAGAAGGGGGGAAGATGTGGGCGTGCCCACATGAACATTTAGGCAGAACATGGAACAGTGCATCGTGTATTTATTTTATTGTGAGTATTGGTTTTGTAACGTGATATGTTTTGGTATTATTATATGGATGTGCGTGTGTTTGTATCTTTGTGCCCGGTAAGGTGTAGAACCGGAAGTGTGCATTATATGTGTGTTGCCTTGTGGAGTTAGTGATATTTAAGTCTCTACCTCATGAGGTGACCTTTCAGTCGCTTCTCAATTACATTAACTTAGTCACCTAAGTGGTAGAGGTCCGGGTCCGCCCGCCTGGAGACAAGCGATTCTGGTGGCAGCGTTTATAGGCCATCTTGTGCGAGCGCTTTAAGCCACGACTGAGCGGGGTCCGCCCATCGTGCGCCCACAATCTCTACGAATACAAGGTGTTGATATTTGTGCATATTTCTATTTAATAATTAAGGTTTGCTGACTTCATTAGACCAGGATTGCCCATTTTGCATCTACACTTCAACAGTAATAGATACTTTACAAATTACTTTAGTGTAAATGCCTCTTTAATTGCAGATGATTCTTTGCTGAGCATTGCCACAGTAGCCGAGTTCATTCGAGGAGTGGGTAGCTGTTTTCAAGCTTCTTCACCTTCTATGTCCAATGCACATAATGTAAGCATGCAATTGTTGGTGCAACTAGATGAAGTCAGTAATCGACCAATTATAGTGACATCTTCAAATCTGTACTGTATCCTTCAGATACAGAATCTGATTCCTGACATACTAACTCTTGTTCAGATCTATCAGAGAGAAAATATCCAATTTCCATTGATTCCATGGTGTCAAATGAAGGAAAAATAGTTTCATCTTCAGAATTGCTGACACTGGGCAATATTGGTGATACACTTTGCAGGGAGAATGAAATTCTTCTTCTTTTAACAGGAATTGAAAAAGAGTAGGCTTTGCTAACACTTCCTATCACATGATATCATTCTAATATACTTTGCAAGTTTAATCATGTCAGTCTTTTCCAATCAGAAATTTGAGCTTGAGCTGCATCATATGACTAGACCCAAGAAGTGGTTTTTAGACAGGGAAGAAGGCGACATTATATTGAAGTATTATTCTAAGACACCTGTGAGCAAACCTAATGCTTCGACTCCATTAGGTGCAGTTCAATCAGTAGTGGAGTATGATTTTTCCCATGAATCAAAAGGCAAATGGCCAGTTGATAAGACAGTGAAGGTGAGTTCTTAACGCAACACTGCACATTATTTTATTAGGAACTTAATAGCACACTTTACCACTATTCATTATTATCATTAAATGGCTTCATAGCTCAAATTTTTGTCTGTCCAGAAATAGCATGCCATAAAATTGGTCTAATAAATATTGTTAAAAGTACACTAATAAACTCGCATATTGCACTAGTACTATATAGGATGTTGAGGTAGTAGTAATATTTTCTTTTATTTGTTTTGAAGCTGCACCAAATAAATGGAAATTACACTTGATTTGTATATGTAATTGAAAGTTATCTACCAGAAAATCCCAAATTTCTGATGCTTACATTTCCCTTTGTGTCATTTAATACTCAATTAACTATTATTTAGATCCATTCACACTTTCTAGATTCCTGTTCACCTCCCCACTCTTTCTCAAAGTTACTTATTGCATAGTAACCTCTATTGCATGCAGTCCTTATTCAGCTGGCTGTTCAAGCATAACACTGGCTTGATGCAAGTGCAAGCCAGCTGATTTGATCAGAAACCACAAGGTGGTGACTCAGCCAGAAACTACATGTATAGAGCTGGCTTTGTGATCTCTCCCTTATGAAATTTTTTCTCCTTTGCAATTCGATCATGAGAAGTTTTCTGTTGTTGTAGTTGCTGCTCCACCCGACCGTCTCTGAATGGTTTATTTAAATCCAAGCGAGTTCGAATCTGTCGTCCGAACAAAAGTTGAGATAGAGTTTCACTTGTGGTACTTTGGGGTGCTGCTCTAAACAAACCAAGGACTATTCCAGTATAACTGGGACAGTTGGCACCTATAAATAATTTGACAGGGGTGTAAGCAGGTTTTCATAACATTGGGTTTCAAACTTGACCACACCTAATCCACACCCTTGTATTTAAACCACACTCATTAGCGATAATGAATTAAGACATTTAGTAAACAACGCACTTGTACATCAAAATCGGTGAGGATTTATTTTGCAAACAGTGTCAGTGAGATGTGAATAAGAGCCAAAGCAATTATGGCCATCCTGCAGTTTGGTGGATCGAGATAATTGCTCAAGCTGAATATGAACAAGAACTAGGCAATGTAGCATACTCATAGTTTAGTGCTTCCACTAGCTATATGTGTGTGTGGACATTCTTGTCGAGCAGGAACTTCTAACCATCTGAGTTTCCAGTGATGAAATTCTTTATCAAGAATACGAATTGAGAAGGTCATCAGAATTGAAGCTAATATCACCATGCAAAAAGTAGGGAATACTGATGTGTATTGGGAAGTGTACAGCACTAGAATAAGTGAATTATACTCACAGGTGTATTCCAATGGTATACACTTATTTAAACATATATATTCTAAAGTAATCTTTTTATTATAATAACATTATGTATTCATATTGTATACTCACACTTATCACATGTGTAGATCACTGAAATAGCATTGCTATATTCAGGCATATATATAACATCCAAAGCCGTAGTTTGATTACCTACAATTACCATGCTAAAGCCTTTCCTGCAGATGCAATTGTTGCCTGAGCGAAATCTAAGCATCAATTAATACTAATGAGAAGTATGTTACTATCCATAATTATTTATGAATAAAAGAAAGGGGGTGATTGGAAAATGCGGGATGAAGGCGGAAAGGCTCGAGATTTCCACCAAAGTTACTAGATTGTGCTTCCTTAGGTAATCAGTGAACTACAAACAGCTTATGAAGTTTAAGAAAACCACGCCTAATGCACACATTTTCCATCTTTTGTTGTTATTGTTGTTGCTTTCACTTTCACCTACTACTATTCAAGTACTGATCTGGGGTCAGGAAAAGGGTCGCAAACACCCTACGACGTCGCTGCTGAGTGCATTGTGTCAGGACTCCCACTGTAAATTTGAATGTGTAAACGGTAGGTCGGTGACGCTTATCTTTTCCTCTGCAATGGACAAAAAATGTATTCAAATTTTTTATTCATTGTGTTCTAGATAATTGGTCTTGGTCCATATCAAACACCAATATAAATGTGTTTCAATCCTGCAATGTTACCAGTACAACAATTATTTTGAACAAAAAAGCAAGAAATTTACAGACCCAGTGGTGTAAGTAACAGATGGATACAGTCTCATTCTATTTTGTTACCGTTACAAGGTTTCAAATACACGGTTAAATGCATAACAATCAAATTATGTAAGGGCACAAAATAGGACTTTAAATAGTAAGCATGGAGAATAAAGAAACATGAAGTTGTGAAGGGTTACAGTCACTGTTCTGTCATGGTTACTCCTTAAGCAGGTAAAAAATTTACAACTCACTTTGAGGAGTGCAAACAACAGTGAATGATGGTAGGTCTTAAGACAAGGTAGGCCCACTCCTCTGTTATGCCAGTGAAGTTACCTTGTGCATTCTAAGAATACTCTAAAGGGGTTTTCAACAAGTACAATTAATTTGTTAATTTTATGTCCATCTCTCTATCCATTTCACTTTCTTTCTCTCTTTTATTTTAATATAATTTAAGATCATTATACAGTGACATGTTAAAAAAAATGAAACAAAATACATTCTGTACATTCAGTATTTGTGTAATTATTTCTTTATTTCTTTTTCCAAATCTGAAAAATTTCACACGCACAAATATCATATCTTTGTAATGTAGGTGGCCTGGATGTTCCAGGGCAAGGTAATTTGCAGATCATGTTCCCAGAGCCTTGAGCAACCCAAAGTTGACTTTGCAGGTAGAAGAGCATAACATCATCAAAGGCATGTATGGTATCATTCATATTCTTTCCTTTAGCATAAATCTTGAATACTTCACCCCAGCAGCGATACCAATTCTCATCAGTGGCAAATCCATTCTGAGTTGTTGGCATTCCCGGGCAGGTTGCTTTTGCACATGTATCTGCATGACACCCCAACCACGCCCCTTTTTGACGTGGATAATGCAATCCGATGAGGTCTCCCACTCTCACTGGTCCAGGTCCACTTTCTCTATATATTTCAAAAACTTCCCCCCAACAATTCTTCCAGTCATTTCCAGTCATCATCATCTGAGGACACGTAGCTCCATTGCAGAGTGTTCCAGCGCAACTTACCCAACTGTTTCTGACATATGATTGTAGTCCGACTTTATCACCATGTTGTACCACTTCTATGATTATAAGCACAAAAAATATAAATATCAAGGACAGAAATGTTGTAGAAAATGGGAGGAGGGAGGGGCTAAGCCTTTATTCTTCTCTTTGTCCTAAAAATAAGAAATAAGAACATTAATTATAAGAACAACTTCTGATATATTCTTGATTTGACATTTTTTATATGACAATGGAATAAGCTTTAATAGTGTCACATCCTGAGCTAGCTTATAGCTGCCTCAGCAACACCTTCCTCCCCCTTATGTGTACTAGTTTTGTTTTTATTTCAATACCTTCATTGATTTCCCTTGTCACCAAGCTATGCTCTCCTTGCTGTTTCAGGTGTTTCTGACTAATGTATTCATCAACCTCACGTTCGTAGAACTCGCCAGGATTAGTGCCTATTCCATCAAGGTCCAAAGCTACATGCATTACAAGTATATGATATAATAAGAAGCTAAAGAATACGGACTTTATATACTTGTGGCATCTTCTATCACATTAAAAAGTACTTCAGTATCTTCAGGTGGTTCTGTTGGTGAACAATTCACAATAGAAAAGAGTAGGACTACAAAATTGAGAGCACTTGTGAGCTGCATTGTTTCTTTGTTGATGCTGTTCATAACACACCCGACTTATATAATAAATGGCTTTCTCAAATGGCTTCACAAAGAATGCCTTTCAGGGGTACTTTGCCAAGATAAAACAACTATTATTGTGAGAACACTGGACAGGAAGAGGTCAATTGCATTAAATTAGGGGAATTACAGCTGTTCAGAAAACCAGTGATAACCTTTCTCACAAAGTGTAGACACCATTATCCTTTGAAATTATATTGCAGCAGATGTCATGGCACCAAAGGAAGCCATTGTGTGTGTGTGATTTTTAACATATTATTTTAAATCGAATGAATCAAAGAAACTCAACTTTCTTAGTAGTTTTGTGTGTGATGCAAGAAACGATGACTGGACGATAATGCTAGTACATGGATAATTGCCCATAGCCAGACATTTTAAAGAGGTGGCTCACCACATGGTTGTACAAGGAGGAACTTAAAAATTTCCCCCCAGATTTTATAAAGACAATAATTACTTTCACAAACTAAATAATTAAGCTGATAAATGGTAAGCCAAATTGAAAACCCAAAGCATAATTTTTTAATAAAAAATAGTGTCAAAGCAATAATTTTATTGTAAGATATAGCTAAATTAGTTATACAGCAGAGTGATAGACTTCATTCATCTGGGTGTTACCCAAAAAATTAACTTATTTCACTAAAGTCAATCCTCGCAAAAGTATTGACTCTGCAAAATAGTTACAAATATGTGTAAGGGCACAAGAAAACATGACATTTGGGTGAAATTGAGGAAAACTATTTTTTGATGTATTACAATACTTTAATGCATTGTCTTTCAATCCCAACCAAAAAATAAGCCATAATTCTCTTTCGTTGAGAACTACAGGTAATACAAAATAGGTACCCAGCAGTGGGCGTTAATTAGAATTTGTTACATTTTGAGATACTATGAATATTTCAAGGCAAAACCACAAAAATCATGATGAAGATTTCTTACTGGGACAAGACCTAACATTGTGACCAGTTAATCCACAACCAGAGCATTTCCTGGAAACTTTTTGGGGCAATTGAGACTTGCTACTGGACGAGTCTGTAACTGGTGGGTGTTTCCTTTTCCTATTCACTTCACGTGGATTTGGTTGAGGAACAGATCGTTGAGTAGTGTCGTCTGCCATTGGTTTAGGAACTTCTGGTTTGGGGCAGGTAAAATCAGCTTGTAGGTTTGATGGGCAAAACTGTCGAATTTGTTCATAAAGATACCACTGACGCTTTGCATCAAGGCCTTTTGGTTCTAATACTTCTGGAAAGAGGGAGGAATCAATGGACTTGTCATTAGGATTCTTTAAACAGTTTATACTAGTCTCTGAAGAATCTGAGTATTTCTTTACAATGACATGTCCAGGTTTGTCAGCGGATACACGAAAGACATGATAAGAAGTTATAGCAGGAATTGGTTTAAAGAATTGTGAAAGGAAAGAGCTCCATTGGTACGAAGTTACATACCTTTCTTTTCCCGTCATGTTAGCAATCAGTTGGGCCCTATTTTGGTTATTTCGAGTCGATTCTTTCACTACACGCTCGATATCACAAACAGTTCCAATAACAGACTTCTTATACTGCCGCTTTAGTAAACCGAAAAATCGATCAGGTCCGAACTTCGTGTGTCCGACTAACATAAATGAAAGGGTGGCTGCTTTATGCTGTCCAGTCATAACTCTCCATAATAGATAATGTACAGTGGCATTATTCTTGTTTTGTCCGACACAGTTGTCAAGGTGGATATGAACGGTTTCTTCCTGTAAGCCATGAATACACAAAAAGTGATGAAATAAACTAATAGTGGAATCTGCCCCTTTTCCAGTATCCACAGCTTCATCAATAAGATAGTTAATCTGAAACGAAAGTGGCTCACAGCACACACCAAAAAGAGAACATTTGCGAGCGGTTTTAAAAAATTCCGGGCCTGTCTGCTGGGGGCTACAAGGAAAGTGAACTTGTTGAGCATAATCATAACTGTAGTGCATTTTTTTAACTTTAGTTTCGACATTACCAGACTCCACATGCACTTTCCATTCCTGTTCACAATCTTTGCATTGTTGTTTGTAGTAATCCCTCTCAGTGTGAGCTCGCTTCAGATGTTCAAGAGATTCCTGGAGCCTTGCTGACTTCACACTATCTGGTAGATTAACAGACCTTAATATTAGCTGGTTGTTTTGCTGACAAGTAAAACAAAGGTCAGTTGCAGGTTTAGCTGTAATAATGTGGGGGATAGTTTCATTCCAGAGTGATTCAAATTTGCGCCGTTTAAACGGTTGCTTCATGTCTTCTATGCAGGCCTCGATGTACTTCTTGTGCACGTAAGTTTTATTCATGTCTGAAGGCAAAAGGAGGTATTTTTCATCGAAATTTCCACGTTGACGTCCTGGAAGAGGCATTGCATGAAGAGAGGCAAAGTTCTCAATGAATGTTACAGCATTAGTAGTATCTTCATAACTAGCTCCATGCTTGGGACGTCGTTTAGTATTCCCATGAATACGAGGCGTAATCCCACAAGTATCATAGTGATGTTGAAGTTCGTTCATACGTGAACGTGATATTCCATGAAGATGAAGAAACAGTTTCATACAAACATGCTTTCCATGATGAAGGTAAGTAGTTTTGGTCCGTGAAGTTTGCTGGGGTCTTGCACTGGAAATGGCAGTGAGAATAACGAGGTCAAGTTCAGTATGGGTCATCTCTGAACAGTTGCTTCTATGTTCCAGTAGATAGGCAGTTGTAAATGCATCACTGCATGGACCTCCAGAGTTATGAGAAAATCCACAAGTAGCTGCCTTGAAATCAGACACAGTCTTTTCTTCTTCTAAATCCAAATGCCTTTTATCGAAAGTGGTATCAACTGCCATGGTACTAGCAGGTTCATCTGTGTCTGATTCTTCATCAGAAGAATCAGAGATAGATCCAGATGCTTTGACAGGACTAGCATGTGGTGTACCAAATTCAGTGTCCATTTCCAGCAACTCTTCCCTGAGTAAGTCAGCTGCCTCTCCACCAAAGAAGCCATCACAGTCTTCCAAAGCCATACTGTAGCGGTTGCAGGGCTGCCTAACTACACAACTCCAACTCAAACTAGCCAAATTCTATATCAAACTGTTCTCTAATAATGCCCTTTCAACTGGTACTGATGGAATTTCAATATTACTAAGGAGCAGGAAGTTATGGTTAATTAGATATTGAAGTTCATTTTTCTCATTAGTGTAGCTAAAACCAAATGTCATGTTTTCTCATGCCCATACACATATTTTCAGGAGTGCAAACTTAAGTGTACAAAAGTCATGCTCCCTGAGTTGGACCTCATGTACAGTGGTCCCTCTCTTGAGAGACCACCCTATGGTTACAGATTAAGTGGTCTTTCAAGAGGAGTGGTCTTTCGTCAGGGAGGGACAGAAAATTCTACTACTCTTAGTCATGCCAGAGAAGTGTTGTACCATTATTTACCAATTTGTTATATTATTTAAGAATTCATCTGGTTATCATTAACAATTAACAGAAAATCAGTATATTCCACAATTCATCTGGTTAACATTAACAATTAACAGAAAATCAGTATTAACTATTGAAAATTGCAATGGATGTAAATAATCAGTAATTTTAGTTTGCTTCATGTTTCTAGTATCACATATCATTCGTGCAACAATGTCTTTGCTTTCAAGCAACTCAGAATTTTCTTATCCAAGTTTTGAAGGTCACTTAAATGTGCCATGGGTTTTTTTATGATGATTTATGTGAATGAAATTATTAATAAGGAATGATTTTAAAGTCATTTGCTTTAAACTTGCATTTCTCTTGATGACAGCTAAATCTCTTATCTGTTTCAACAGTAGTGCTGATGTGGGAGTACTCTCCCGCTGTCACTCGCTTAGTGCAAGAAACAGAGTGATGAATTAGATGACCTCTGGTGGATTAGTTATTCTGGCTTTTGGCTAGTTATGAAGCAGACCTAAAAGTTCTTCCATTTTTTACCACAGCAAGCATTTGTTAAGCATATCACATATAATAGCCTATAATTCAGTTAAAGTTGATGCTCTGGTCTGAACTGGAGCTAAGCTCAGACAACTGTAACTACAGATCAGCTGTAATGAAGTTTATCATAGCTAACCAGTACAACTTACCACCCACAGAGCCACCTCAGAAGCGCTAGACCTAGATTGGGAGATAAAGACAGCAGTTGGACTGCTACAATTGAGGCCCGATATGCGAGGTCTACTGTAGTCTGGCGTAGCCAGACCCTTTACCCACTGATCGCTGCGCGGAGGGAAAGGGTCTGGAATCATGCAATACAGCGAGTTGTTCCAACAGGATGTAATGAGACTTCGTCAAGTGTATGTCCGGTTACGTCATCTTACGCGTATAGTTAGCAATATGGCTTCCGAACAGCAGTGCCGTGGTTGTGGCCGTGATGTTTTGAAATGGAAGGCTGGGAGGAGGTTGCTGTTTTCTGAGAAGTCCATTGACATATACACATTGTGGAAAAATTTGGTAGTCAAGTATGAAACCGGTTTCGGACACACAACAGCTGGATTTTTGTGTAGAAGTTGTTTTTCTAGTTATGACAGATTCCTAAAGCATAAGAAAGAAATTGAAGAAAACCTTGAGAAGGCAATTGCAGCTAATCCTAAAAGAATCAGATTGGAATCTGAATTTGAAGATTTGCCCTGCACACCAGTTACTGTACGTAGACCAATATGAAATAATTACTAGCTAGCTTGCTAGATAGTTGAGAAAAAGAAAAAGAAGTCATTTCCAGTTGTAAAAATTACACCCTTATATTATTTCACTACCCATTGCTTTTGTGGCGAATACAAAGTACAATGATAACTATCAAATATTGTTATTTTTATTACGTTATAGGTTACATCATGTTCATCTACTTCTCTACCTGTAAGTAATTAAATAACTAGCTACAGCTGTAACTTATATTTATATTGTAAGGTTTTTGTTCCATCTGCCTCGGCATCAGTACAGTCACTTCTCCCTCTGTCCCTGTAAGATGCAATTATAACCACATTCAATAAAACATTCTTTTTTCTTGTTCACACTTTCAGATAGCTTAATTGCCCTTAACAATAAATGAAATTTTAGTCATCAATTATCGAAGAAAAAAAATTATTTATAGGTTACACCATCTTCATCGATTCTATCTATTTCTCTACCTATACCATAGCTATAAGCTATACTTATTATGTAAACTATTGCTGTGAAATATGTAGTATGTGTTTGTAGGCTACTTCTCCATCTGTCTCTGCACCAGCACAGTCTATAGTCACTTCTCCGTCTGTTTCAGTAAGATGAATTATAGCTAACCACAGAAACACTGAAAATTTTATTGTTTTTTTTTTTTGTTTTTGTTTTGTTTTTGTCTTTGTATATATATATATATATATATATATATATATAATACTTATAGCACGAGTCAGAGTACAATATGGGGAAATATTTTACGAGCACGCAAAATATTTTCACGAGCCAAAGGCGAGTGAAAATGTGGCGTGAGAGTAAAATATCATTCCCATATTGTACGACGAGTGTGATAAGTGATTTATTGCTTCTTTGAAATTTTTCTCAACCGGTTACAATACAATTGTCATTGATTTTACTCGCTACGCGCGCGCTACAAGTAGCGTACAATATAAACCGTACAATATGGGAGAATACAGAACGCTCGCGTGATGCGGAAATATTCAAGTAAAAATATCAAAGCTGCAATAAATATATATATATATATATTTTTTTTTTTTTTTTTTTTTTTTTGCTGACAGGTTCAGATAGGCTACAAAAAACCTAAAGTGTATTCTCTTACACCTTCAAGAAGACGTCTAGGGAAAGCTGTTGCTAGAAGCAGTAAATCAAGCATAGCCAAGGCCTGCTTTACAGATCCTATAACAACCAAGTATGCCATGAACTATTTGGGGACACTTCTTCGACGGGAAATTCAAGTTTTAGTGTCACATGACACAAATTCCATGCTTCAAAGTCAAGACATTAGAAGTATGGAGACATTCACATGGGATGTCATAATGGAGGAACTAAGACTTCATGCTCCAAAATTATTAATTCTGTTTCAGGCTATAACTGAAACAAAACAAAAAGATGAACATAAAAGAAATGGAATTATTGGAATGTGTGTTTCTATTTTGTTGAAGTACAGGCTGTCTAGAATGAGTTTGGTGCAGAAGATCATTTCAGTTATAATATATGCTGGGCATGCATCAAAACAAGTATGTTAGTTCAATTATTAATAATCTTCTTTCTATAGTTATGGTATAAATTACTATGTAACAAATTCAGCTGAATATTTGTTTATCATTATAGAGTTTTATGCGACTCCAGAAGCTGAACATAACTATGTCTTATACCAGCGTTCTTCGTCTCATTGAACAAATGGGTTCCAGTTATGATTTCAAGGTCAAGCAGTGGCAAAGCATTATAGAAGACACACTAGAGGTAAACTGATGCCCATGTTACATTATAATTCTTACAGAAAATTTATGTATAGTCTCAGTCCTCTTCTGCTAATTTGGATATTTCCTTATTTGATGGTACTGAAACCAGTAATTCAGAAGATTATTCTGAATATTCGTCAGAGGTGGAAACCAATGAGGATATATCGCTATATATATCTTCTCCTTCAGCTCCATCTATTTCTCCAATTTTTTTAAGTAGTGTCCAGTCATCTGAGATTGGTAGTGAGGATGAAATTGAAAATGTGGATGATCAAAAGCTCCTACCCCTCGTTTCACAGGAATTGTCATCCAGTCACATGACACTTCCATCGTATTGTATTGTTGGTGACAACATTGATAAATATGTTAAGCCAAGATATGAACGAATTGGAGCTAGTGGTAACAGACAGTTGCATTATTTTCATTACTATGCATCTTTGAATCGCATTAGTGTTGATGAGTTATCTTTATCTCTACCAGTACTGCCATCAAATATTGCTCCTGCAAATGTTGAATGTTCTCTTCTACCCTCTAGTGAAGATGACACGATAATTAGGAAGAATATGATAACTTTGGTGTCCAGAATTTTAGCCCCTCATTTGGAAGCCATGGGATTTGATTGCCTTCGTCTGGTAGATTGGCACATTTCACACAAATATAAGGATGAGATGGCTAGAAAATCTGAAATAGTATGTTATTTCAAGTTTTGTGTATTTTGGAATGATTCAGCATGCTGTATTATAGCTACAATTATTGTTGTTCTTGTGTGTGTTATTTGTGTGATTAGGTACCCTTAGGAGTCATTTTAAAAAATGAAAATAAAAATGATGAAATGGTTGAAATAATGGAACATATTCACAATTATGTACCATCAAAGCAATATTGCGATTATGATGAAAATGATGAAACTATATCCATACCTCGGGCAATTTTATATCCCATACTGTTTGGAGGAGATCAGGTGACAGCAACTCGTGCAAGATCTGCCAAATTAGCAAAAGTTAATTCTTATGATCCTTGTAAGAGATTTGATGGAATTATTCCTATTGCAGCAGACTGGCACACCAAGCTCAACCTTCTTGGGGTATGATATTATATGCTTTAAGTTTATTGATTTAAATATAATGGTTGCATATGTGTGCATGTGTTATAGATGATATGGCGTTATTTCATGTCCACTGACAGCGCAAGTGATCATGGATCTTTGTACCAGTTACGAAACATACTTGGTCGTACAAATGTGGGCAAAGATCCAACCAAAGATTTTAATTCATGTGATGATTTCTTCCTAACTGTGACTTCTGGACATGTTATTGCAGCATTCTATGAAGTTATTCCACAGCATTTTGATCCGTCATGTGATTGGATGAAGACAGATGACGAAAGGAAAGAAATTTTACAAAAAGCGTCAGCAAATATTGTAGATTCCTTTGTTCATTTCTCTTTCAAGCATCCCGATTCTCATTGTTCTGATGATTCAGTTCAAGAGTATGCAATTCAGATTCTCACTCTAGGATGTTTTTACTTGGAGTTTACGGACTCCATCAAGGAAGGGGATGGAGAAAGAATATTGAGATGTTGGCGTTACCTGCTTCCAATGTTTTGGAATAGTAGCAGAACTAATTACGCTAATGAAGTCTTCAGAATGCTTTATCAGCATGACTATGAACTTTCACCTGCATTGAAAGAGCAACTATTGTGGGGAAGATGCATTAATGTTCATGGCAATCAGGGAAAAAACATTCCATCGGATCTTTATATGGAACACTTAAATCGTGTGGTTAAAGATTGTATAAAGTCATTAGGGTCAAATCAGACTGGCAGAACTATTGTTAAAGTTAGTCGTGCTTTGGGCAACTTAGTAACAATTCTAAACAAGTTTGACTCAGTTAACAAAGTTGCTGAGGTATCTGGTATTCACAAGTGCAAAAGTATGGAAAAAGACATTGAAATAATAGTGAACGAGCTAAAAAAATACCAAGTATTCAAGCAGATTTCATCACGACGACATATCAGATTCCCTCATCCTCACAATATTTTACACGGTTGGCCCAGAAAAGACTTTGATGATTGGATGATCAGTAAAATAAAAATGAAACTGCAATTAAGTAATATTCAATAACTTTTTATACATATATGAAAAGCTTAGTTTTACTTTCACACCTACCACATTCACAAAACTTTGAACAAATGTCACAACACAAACATTTACTTCCCATATCAATATGTTCATAAGACTCCATATTTCTGAATAACTTGTCACGACGGCACTCTGAAATGTTCTCACAATAATCTATCATGGCTTCATCCATTGCATGTCTTCTTAAAGTAGTCACCATCAGCATGGCTAGGGAAGGATGAGAATCACGTCCAGCTCTACCAGTTTCCTGGATATATGACTCCACATCATCAGGTACACCCACATGTACTACTTGTCTCACATCATGGCAGTCAATCCCCATTCCAAAAGCAATTGTTGCTATCACAATTCTTAGCTGAGACTGCTTCGTAAACAAATCAATTATTTGTTCCTTAATATAGTCATCAGTGACACTGGTAAAAATCTCGACTAATCTGAATGATGTAATATCATGAGAATTTGGAGGCTCAGTAAAATTAACACCTAATGATGATCTAAAATATAAGTAAATATTTGAGCAATCCTCAAATCGTCTGCAATATATTATCATTCTAGGCATTTCAGATCGTAATTCAGTTAGCCTCTGAATAATCGGCTTGATTCTTTCTAATAAATCAGAGCATCTTCGTACACAAAATGCTAAATTTCTTTTGCATGGATTCATTGATAAAGTGAATGGGTGATGCATGCCGATCATTTTGGATACATCACATCTTAAGGTTTTGGATGCCGTGGCTGTCAATGCCATTACATTTACACCTGGTGGAAGTAAGCTTCTTATGTCTCCTATGCGGCGAAGACTTGACCGAAAGGTACTTCCCCTAAACAAATGGTAATGCATCATGAAAGATTTATAAATCAGATACATTCTTAAACACACTGTCTCTTACCATTTTGCCACACAGTGAGCTTCATCGACCACAAATCCTCTTAATCTTTCACTATATATAGTACTTGACAACATCTTATGCCACTTTTTTGTATCAATAATTAGTTCTGGAGTAAAAAACACTAGTTGATAGTGTCCAGCCATAACAGCACTTTTTACTTCTTCGTTGCCAGTTTCTCCAGTAACATAAGCTGCTTTTAAACCTTTCTTGCTGAAAGTTGCCACCTTAATAAAATTGTATTATGGTAAAGTTACAATAAACCTAAAAAATACAATAAATTACCTGATCCTTCATGATTGCTGTTAGTGGTGTAACTACAATCACTATCTGTTTCCCTTGATTGCCCTCCAACAGTTGGAAAGCAAGAGGAAGGCAAGCATAGCACAGGCTCTTACCAAAACCTGTAGGTAAAATAGCAAAAACATCTCTTCCAGATAAAAACTTAGTCGTAATTTCCAATTGTTCCTCCTTCATCCCTCTATCATAGCCGAGCCTCGCAACAGCTTCATTGGCAGCTTCTCTGAGCGAAATAGCCATTATTGCGTCATATAACGTCATTATACGGCACAAAGCGTCATTAATGATATTCATCATTACTGAAATTTTGTAACGGATAGGAACAACTCGCTGTATTGCATGATTCCAGACCCTTTCCCTCCGCGCAGCGATCAGTGGGTAAAGGGTCTGGCTACGCCAGACTAGGTCTACTGTACCTGCGTTTGCGCAGAAGGTCAGAAAAATTGCTGATGTCAGCAAATGGTCGCTAATTTACACCCGGCCGTTGGTCGCGTTAGCGGGGTGATCGCTGGACAGAGGTGAGAAAGACTGCACACGCTGTCGGTGCAAGTAAAACTGGTCTTATAAATGGAGTGGTCGTTGATCAGAGGGGTCTCTCAAGAGAGGTACCACTGTAGTATTATAAAGTCTACTCAAGAGGCGATCAAGAGCCATTAAAAGATCAAGAGCCATTAAATGACTCTTTTCAAAAGAAAGGCTAAAGTACAAATAGAAGACAAAAGTTTCTCAAAGTAGGACAAAAATTCAGAAGCAAGAGAGATAGACAAAGTATAAGGGGGTTCCATGACTCAAGAAGAAGAGCTGAAGATAGGAGAGGTGGGAAGAAAAGCTCAGATGGTTCAGAAAAAAAGACAGTAGGAGAGGGAAACTTATGTAACCTTAAAGGGTAGGTCCCTGCGTAATTTTTTTTTGTATATTTTGCACCTTTAAGGTCATATATTCCATTAAAAAAAATTTGAGACTCAAACCTTCATTCTTTTAAGAGATATGAGAGCTTAAAAACTATTTCCAGTTGTGGGCCCAGTGGCTATGGTCAAAAGATGTGTAGCTGCTGGTTGCAGCTCAACACACAAAGATTGAGTAAGTTTGTATGGCTTCCCTAAAGAACCTGGCTTAAGGAAGAAATGAGTAGATCAGGTAAAAAGAACTAGAAGTAAGTGGGAGCCACTGATCATTCCAAGCTCTGCAGCAAGCATTTTGAAAAACGCTGTTTTGAGAATTATGGCAGGCTTTCATAGTCTTTGGGAATTGCGAACGTCAGAGCACTTCTAAAACCTGGTGCTACTATGCTCCCAAATCCACTGCTTTTACATACAATGGAATGCTAGCAAGGTAAGTTTGTTGTTGGTTATCTATAGTGATTAATTTGATTTCTATAATTTTTGAAGGCTCTACCTGGCTGCCTTGCATTACAATGAAAATGCATGCCGGACACAAGCAGTGACAAAGGCTAGTGATAAGCAGTACACTGTACTTTGTCCAAAGTACATAAAGGAAGGACATACAGTTTGAAAGATAATGGAAAGCTGCACATATGGTATATTATAGATATAGCTAATATCTATTGAACATCTTGCAGTGTGATTGGACTTGTATACACCTTCAGGTTATGTGGAAGAACTCCTAACAAAAGTATGGGCTATCACTGAAGAAAAGAAGTCCATCAGAAGCTTCCAGTACAAAGTAGAGTCACCACCATCTTTGAGTAGTAATTGCAATCAAGTTTTAAAGAATGAGGCTATCATGGAACACCAAAGCCGCTTTGCAAAGTTTAGCGGTGCAACAACTCAATTAGTGAGGGAATATTAGCAGATATTTGGCTAATCTTGGAATAAATTCCTTACCAAGAATTTTTTTTACCAAAGCGTTTACTAAGGTGTCCACCAACACATATCAAATTATTTAAATTCAATTATCCTAGGGGAACCCAGGGCAGTTGCTGGAAGTTGGGTCCCTGAAACCATATATATGGAAAAAAATTAAAATACCCAAATTCTTCCTCAAGAGTGTCAAACTAAGGGTTTTCATGATTCTGAATCTGTTGCAAGAACTTACTTTGCATCAGAAACACTCTGCAGTTGAAAAAAGCCACACCCACTTTCCCGCTATAGACAAACCCTTTAATTTGTGAAAGCAAAATGCATACGTACAGTGTCAGGGATCTAGCTCACCTACTCCATATAGCACGATTACTTTTTAACACCCTGATTCCTGCCTGAGCAAGCAGAGATCAAAGGTATGTGGTCTGTGCAAGCTGGTGCATGCATACACTATGAACATCATATGCTGATTCTGCTAAATCATTCTAGAACTTCTGGCTGCTCTTTGCTGTGTAGTAGAGTCTGTCTAGCTTTAGAAATTTAGCTCAATCTCTCACAATTATGGACATGGACAATATTCCTGCACCTCTGCTAAACTGCTTCATCTGTGGAGACCAAGAGATGCCAGCTCGGAAACTGTTACAGGTAAAAGGTTACCCAACTCTAACAGGTGGTCATTACTCCAAGACTAAAAATGTAAGTGATCTATTCAGGTTGAGATTCATTGAGTGTAGGAACTTTTATCTGCAGGTAGGAAAGAAAGCTGGTCAGGAGCGAGCAGCTGTTTTCTGTGACCTCTGTGAATGGTTAGACTCAGAACTCGAGCATGGGATTATGACGCTTGACCAAATTCACGAAAAACTGAAGCAGTTTGATCAATCACCAGATCAAAGCCTTGCATAAGTGGCTAAAGAATAAGCTCCAAGAAAAATACCAAGACACACTTTATTTCACGTCACAGAAGAGGAGAGAAGATGTGCTGTGTTTCAGAGATAAGACAAGCAACATTCTGCGAGAGCATCATGCTAACATTCAGTTTGGAGATGAGAAGACACAGATAATAAAGACTGCATTAAAAATCATTTGCAATGACATTGCCACTATTGATCTAGATCCCAAGTCCTACCCCGATTCCAACTCAATTCTTATCATTGAGGAAGCAGTATTTGTACCTTTGTATCTCGGAGTAAGACTCAGTGTATCCCAACTGATGGAACTTGGTTATCAACCACTTTGACCCGAATCTATGATCCAGTTGTATAGCAAGCCCCATATGCTATGGCAATACCCCTGACCGAGGGCCGATAGGCCCCCAAGTGGTTACTCGTTCATCTGTCTTCACTATTGGTCTCAACAACATCAGAATGCCAAAATCGTCAGCACTGCTCACAGTATGACTGGTATCCCTAGTCAGATGGCACTTGTTCCTGAGAGCCTTCAAGGTTGAGGTTGATAAGAACGGAGTTATAATCAGGTGGTGTCCATAGAGATTGGGGATGCAAACTCAGTCACTCAGTTTGTTGAAGACAATATGGATTTAAACCTTGTTTCTATATACGGGAACAGTCCCTTTCATACAATGGGCTTGATTAGAGTCATCTCTCCTATACACCACCTTCAGTAGATGATAGAGCTATCATCAGAGTGAAGTTGAAGGCACTAGACAAGGCCAAGATCCTTTAAGCAACTGAAGTGCAGATCCTTCCTTTTATCAATAGGAAGCAAATAGGAATTAATGCCATCACATTTCTCCCTATAGCTGAGCTCTCCTCATCTGTGATGCAAGTTCAGCCATTACTCTCCCCAGGAGACGCACTCTGGACAGCAGGGTGGGTGATCAAAGCTCAAGATTCTGAGTTCCAGCACTCCAACTGGAATAGCTGGATGAAGAAAATCCATTCAGATGATGCCAAGCAGAGGACACAGGTTGACTTTCTCCCAGTCATCGAAGGTGACCCTAATGACTACAGGACTATCTTTACTACTCTCAAAGAGTGCATGCGGCTCTCAGGGGACAAGCGCTACTATAATAGTGACCTTCGATCTCCCTATCTGGCTCAAAGCTGTGGATATCAAACAGGTGAATCTACCCATCATTCCAAGGTGAGTGAGTGTGTGTGTGTGTGTGTGTGTGTGTGTGTGTGTTGAGAGCGGGCAGGGTAAAGGGAATGAGGGGAGTATATGGATAGGTTTTCTGCTACTTGATTTTTCTCCTCTCTTTTCAGGTTGTGTGGCTTTCACCTGCTAAAGTCCTACCTCGGGTCCTTGGGCAATATCATGGATGACTCTGGACTCCTAGATGTGATCCAGCTGATCTATCCAGGGAGTACGACAGCCAGCCACATCATGAATGGAGGGTGTTTTGACAAGGCGATCCGTGCTCACTTCCTGATAGATGCAGCCATCTGCCAGTACACCATGCAACACACATTCAAAAAATTACGTGCAGAAACTCCTTCCAGCCCGAGTAGAAGAAGACTTCGACTCATAACATTGTTTATATAGAATATTAATTTTAGCAAAAAAAAGAAAGAAAAAAAAGAGAGAGTGTGAGAAGTGGGTGTAGCCTTTTCAACCACAGAATTATTCTGATGCTTGTAACAGATTCAGAATCATGAAAACCCCTAGTTTGACCCTCTTGAGGAAGAATTTGAGCATTTTCATTTTCCCCATAATATTATAATATATGGTATTTATTTCTAAATACTGTCTTAGTTGCTCACAATGGCCTACAACGACTTTCCCATTTTATTTTCAGAAGTTGAACATCGAAAACTTTCCCTGTCAACCTTCCAAACCCAATGAAGTTCAGATTGCATTAGATAATATTAATTACTAGCAAGTTATCATTCTCTACCATTGGTTAAAAGGTAGGTGTAATGATTATTTTGGATTTTTTACTTTTACTCAGGAAATATAGATACACTGCATATCGCCAGTTCACCAGGTGGTGTTGGGGATGGTTGGGACGCAACATACGAGTGGTACTGTCATCCTGTGTTGTCAAAGCTATTCGAAGCAACTGATAGCTAGGTAGGATTTAGTTATCCTTCATTGTGACATTATTAGATAATACATTAAAACATTGATGTTGTAATGGATATGCAATGTGATCAGAATTCATTTAGTCAGGGAAAATTACCAAAATCTTGGAATAAATTCCTTACCAAGAAATTTTTTCACCAAAGTGTTTACTAAGGTGTCCACTAACACATATCAAATTATTCAAATTCAATTACCCTAGGGGAACCCGTGGCGGCTGCTGAAAGTTAGCTAAGTCTCCGAAACCATATTTACAAAAAAATGAGGGAAAAAAGGCAAATACCGGGGAAGTGGATGCAACTTGTAGTGTTGTTGACTTCAGCAGTAACAGCTGGCAGCATTGAGGAGAGTGGCTACTCATTTCTGAGCATAGCTTGAGTAATGCCAGTGACTCTAGTCACTGTAAAATAGGTCTGTTATACAAAATGTGTTTATATAATTTTTTATTTACCAAGTGCACAAATGTGTCGGGTATTCTAACAAGGTTAGAAAATGGTGGTTGCCGCAGTGGAATTGGGCATGCCACTACTTTTGCTCCAATGTCAGCGACCATGTTCAAAGCTTCGGGCGCGTGGCTCTTAATTGTTAGTGTCGTCAGGAGTATTACCTGATTCTCAACCGCGTAACAGGTAACACTTCCCTGCGCTGCTGACTGGTCTCTTCTCTCTGAAACAGACACACACACAACAAAAAATATTTTAACGGTTTCTGTTGTAAAGAGGTAAGGAATGGCCAGCAGACCGAGCCTTAGGGTGTGGGTGAGGTCAGGACTTCAGTGGGTGGAGTCTTCTAACAACTGGGAGGCGGTCCGCACTAAAATCAAAATCAGCGGTTTCTCCTGTCTCACCGTATAGGAGTGTTTACAATTACTGCTGGGTCTTTGATAGTGGATTGGAGTCTCAGGAAGGACGAGAAAGGCAGGTATGGACTATTAGCTGAGTTTGAGGGAGTTAGAATCCCTTTTAAATGAATGTATGAACGTTTTTGTGGATTCCTGGGTATACCATTCTAGTGTATATTTAGTGGAGAGCGAATTTCTGAGGCATTATTTTGTCTGTGGACTCGGGAAGGTTTAGGGACAGGACAGTAGTTACCATTTGTACAACCTACTAAGAAGGTCAACACTGACTGCTAGCTGTCATGGTGCTACACTAACTGACCTTTTTGGTATCATAAACACACAACTGGAAGTACTTCTTGGCACACATTTTCTATTTCCTTAATAGTGCGTCTTCATTCCAAATGGCAGGATTTATTATTAAGTCTAGCAATGAGACTGAAAATAGATAATCCATATTCAGATTTTTCCTTAGTTTTACGCATTATTTGTTACTGGAGATGTACAAAGAAAATAACTTGGTGCAATAATGGTTACTTAAATACCGTTGCTATATTGTTGTCAGGTGTAATAACTTGGCAAGTGTGCAATAACACTTGCCCGGTATTTAAACTAGTTAAAGCATGAGCGCTTAGTGCCTAGTACATTTATCGCACTCAGTCCTCGGGCCTACGGCCCTCGGGCTGTCGTGCAATAAATCGACTAGAAACTAAGCGCTCATGCTTTAACTATAACAAAGGCTTCAACTTGCTACATCTACAGTAATACCCTTTGTAGAAGGGTCCAGGACGATGTCTCTCAAAGGGCCTGATTAGAAATTGCATGTGAGGCTTTGTGCATGTTATCCATGTATCTACTGTATTTGAATCATTTCTGGAATAAGTGGGCTGTGGATTTTTTTATTTTTATTTGAGGATATCTGGTGTGATGTTGTCTTGAGTTTCAAATTTAGTTTAATTGTCAGTATTTTAAGTGATATGGATTAATGAGTTTTGTAGCAGATTTTTAATAAGAGCTAAATTCTTGTCATATAACAATTGGTGTTGTAGCTGACACTAACTATATGTAAAACAACAAGTTTTTGCCTGTATAAATGCATATTAATCAAGCAGAGCACCCCTACTTCATGACATTCCTTCTGCACTCTGTACTAAAGCTATTAGCTGGTAAGACAGATGGAGTACACCAAAGTATATAATGACTTCTATGAGAGTACTTAATTGCACAAATGATTTTTTTTTTAAGTTCATACTTAAATCAAATCCTGCTAATAATAGAATTAATTGCAAGTTTTCTCATTCCAAAGGCCAATATTATGTTAATTGAAACTTGACCCAATCAATTAGCATAACATGGCTGCTGGAACAAGAAAAATAATTATTTCAGCTGAGAATGACTGAATTAATAGTAAAATTGGTAACATGTTAGGGACACATAGTTCTAGCCTGCATGGACATGCAGGTCTACTTACCGTGTCTTGTAAAATTACTTCTAGTTTACTGTGTGACTGCAGATCTGGCAATCAATGTAGTTTTACACTGGCTTTGAGGATGAAACTTCACTGCTGAAAATATCTCCATCCGAAAAATTATTTTATCTTGTTTGTGAAAATAATAAAAACATTCACCCGGAAAGGTTGTAAACAATCAATAATAATAATAAAAAATAGCACAGATAAAAAAAAAAAAAAGGGTTTAATTGCCATGTACCATAATGTAGTAAGTTAATTAGAGCTGTCAGTTGTGAATGTTTGGCTGTGCTGGCATGGAGGTGGTCTGTAATGGCATCACATGCCAAGCCTAGTGATAAGATTGGACTTACCACATAGGAGGAGATAAACATATTAAGGGATTGGATGGTGGTATACAAAGTTAGAAGAAGGGGGGAGGAGGGGGGGGGGGGGGGGAAGAGGCAGTGAACTGCGCATATTTGTTGGAACACATCAGCTAATATTGTGCGTGTATTAATTCTCCGCGGTGGGAGTCAGTTTGCGTACTAAGCCACACCCATTTTTAGTCACTGTGATACATACACATACCTATTTGAGAGCATACATGTACTTTACACCTACTCATAGAATTCGACTTTAACCAATGTACACACTAGAGTGTTAACTTCAAAATTTTTATGGTGGGTAGAAGATTTCAGAACTGGCCCCCATCTGTATGAAATCCTGAATAAATAAAGACTGATTTTGTTTGTTTATTTCTTTTCTTTTTTTCCTTTTTTTTTCAGTGCGTTAAAGTCTACGTTGTGTACAAAAGGGCTGTGGATGCTAATTCAATTAGTGTGGTTATAAATGGGATTCATAGTGTACGTACATATCCTGTAAGTGTCCCAGATGTGTATCAATATTTCACAACCCTTTTTTGTTTGTTTACTGTGAGATGTTTTCTAATTGGATTGCTGCATGTCACTGTACAATTGATGAAGTACGTGTGTACACACATATGTACAATTAACTAATTAATTTTAAAATCTTGAATGAAACCTTAGTGACAATACAAGCACAAGTAACAGTAGTGTTCCATCTTTATTCAAATACACACTAGTAGTAAGTCACTCTGTCTAATCTCGAGGTAGAACCTTTAGGTGATAAGCATTAGGAAAACTCTTTATTGTTTAAAATGGTGCCTGTCAGAATGTATTATTAGGAGGTTACTTGTTTTTACTGTATTGCGTTACTATGGCTACTCATGAAGATTTGACTGTCTGAGTGGTTTACAGGAAGCAATCTGTTGACATGAAAGTGATCCTGTCCTGATGGATTGGTGGGTACAGTTGTGTAAATGTTCTTTTCAGTTTGTTGTGAGAGTTACTCCTGTCATCCTATGTTACATCACAGGTGTGAAGCATGCCCATGTGTGCATATGTATCCATTACAAGGTTGTGGCTGATTACTTGATACACAGATATAAGGAGATGGTGTTGTGTTTCTCTGCAAGTCTGTGGTGGAGGTGTCATTGTCACTTGTTCATTGCGGTAACGTTCATCGCCATATGGCAGTAGATGTATAATAGTCTAGTCACTCAGTTGGCTTAGTGAAAGCTGAGTGGAGAGTGATATTTATCTGGTGTTGCCAGTTTAGCAGTGCCCACAACAACCTCATTGGTAGTCTCAGCAGACAGTCTTTGTGACATGATAGCTAGCAAGACCTAATATGCCAATAAAAGAGAAACATATGGCAGTTGGCGTAATGTTATTTAACACATTTAGTTGTTAGTTTGTTTTCTTTTTGTTTTGTTTTGTTTTATTTTTGTTTTTTTCTTCCTCAATTTATCTTTGGGCTATCAATGGAATTTATTAGAGGCCCCATGCACACGTGTGTGCGTACATCTCAGTGGCGCTACTTGTTGAAGCTAAGACAGAGTTGGTTCTCCGGCCTCACGAGGTGGTGGGCATGGATTCACACGTACATGTATGCAATAAAAATTAAAACACAATGTATATTAGAGTTATTGGAATTTTTTTTTTATCTTTCACTACTTATTTAACAATTGTAAGTATACACACACTCATGTTACGTAGGAGGTTATAAGGTTATAATATGAGTTTGGAGAACAACATAAACAATACTATTTCTCATGTTTCTATGTTTGGGTAGCTACAAATACTTTCAATTCTCATAGTGCTTTGGCTTTGAATCTAATTGATCCATAGGCACATGTGTTTCAGCTCAATATTAACATACATATGCAGGCTTGCAGCTGTGTTGCCTTAGTATACGTATTTGTCAGTTTTGAAAATTGTGTCTTTTTTGTCTGAACTACAGCAGAGGATGTTGGTTGTGCTTGAGTGACTGTAATTTGTAGGGACGTATGTACATTAATGTACAGTGTACCAAACACTTGTTTACTCATTACAAGGACAATACATTCCAAGAAATCCTCTTAAACGGACACCCACATAGTCCAACTTGAAAGAGAGCCTTGTCCCTCCCTTAATACTTGCATACGTACACGCTCACGCACTTACACGGTCACACACATACACACACCCACACTCATGCATACACTGCGGATTCTTCTCTCTATAAACAAGTGTGCAATAATTAGAATCTGCTTCGGTAGATTGTACTTGCATAGTTCTTTCCCTAAACACAATTGGAAGTGTTTTTGGTTTCTCAGTGTTTAGCCATTCCTGGGGGATATTTGAACCCACTGATCCATAGAACTTGCAGTATTTTGTCAGCTTGTTGATGGATCAGTTCTGGTGTAGTCAAAGGTCATTGAATTATTCAATCATTTGAAGCTATGATGTCCTTTTAGAATGGATTGGTTGAGGCCCCAGGCAATTTATATACCTCAGTTGTTCAGACTCATAAACCACTAACCCCTCAAGTGCTGGTGACAGTTCAATTCGAATGACTAGTTAGAAATCATTGATACTGCAAGATCAATATTTAGTTGGTATGTGACCCAGTAGCATCAGAATTAGATGTTTGTATAATATAATAAGCAATGTGGTGAGGTGTATCAATGCTTATATGTACCGTGAAGTGCGTTACAACTGTCCAATCAGATTGCTCAATTCACTATGACTATATTTCATACCCACCTCCTAGGAGGTTAATGATAATTATGTGTTTTTATAGCCTAGAGTCATAACACGAGTTAGTTGTACCACTCCGTTCCATCACTATGGGAATTTCACTATCCTCGGGCCTGAGGCGCTCGGTGGTGTAAATCCCTGACTGACCTCCAGTGTGGTATGGAACCTTTACATTTATGAGCACCAGTTCACAAACTTTATACACAAGTGTAGTTTGTTTATGAATGCAGATGTTTTAGTTTGTTGCTGTTAATATTGTACGCACATATTAGTATTTTTGTTCTTGAGAAATAGAAAGGCTTACTAGGATCCTTACTTCAGTCTATCTTACTTGCACATATTCTTCTAGTATTGCAACATTTGTGTCACTTTCTTACAATCTCTCGTCTCTAATTTTTAGACATGTGTATACATACATACATGTACTTTCTCCTATTCTGTATTTCATGCTTTACATGTGAAGTCGTACATGGTATTTTGTGTGTTTGTCGTATTCAGTTTTCTTTGACTTTCTATTTCTCCTTGAAAACAGTATTAGGCCTCCTAGTAATTTCGTGAATAAGCAGCAATAATTGGTCAATGATAGCAATTTTTTTTAGTTTTAACAGCACATATGTATATATTTAATTAATATTTAACCTGGCACCCTCTCCCCTCCCATTTAAAAAAAGCAATTTCACCCCTCCCTTCTAAGTAAATCTAACAAAACTTGAATATACAGGTTAACTACAATGTGTATTTGTTTGTTCAGTTTATCTAATGATGGATGGCTTAGAGGACGACAACTTTGAAGGTTTGACTGAAGATGAGATCAGAGAACTGTCAGAATTCCTAGACCCTGAGGTGAGTGCTTACGCTGCATGCAAACACACACACACACACACACACACACACATAAATAATGGTTAGGCACTGCCTCAGAGAAAACTGCCATTTTTTAGGGTCTTGAAGATTCTAGGCTGTAGTGTCCCGAGCACAGCGAGGGTGCCACTTAGGGCCTGAGGGACCCTTAAAAACGGTGGTTCATGATGGCTGCATCCTATCTGAGAACATAGCGACTGCAAGTGGATTGCGTATTAAATGTAGCAATCTCTATAAGGTGTGTCATGCAAGGGGACAAAAATAGAGAAAATACAACAAGCTAAATTTTAATCTGAAAAATGCCAGGGCTCTTGGTACATAGTGTTAAAGTTATTAAAATACTAGTTTCATTCTCTGTACTGCACAGACCGTAGGATTGCAGTATGAACTTTTGGGAGACGTTTTCCGCAGCCAATTCAATAAGGTCAATAAATTCAACACCAATAAAGTTGTGAAATCCTGCTGTCTCCAGTCCACCTTTCTCTTGGCAGGGTTTCATACAGACTATGGGAGCCCTGGGATTCTCCCACCCCCTATTTTTTTTTACCCCGGCTTGTCAGTATAAGATGAAAAAAATTATAGCCTTATTCTACGGTTAATTTGTTTAAAATATCCAACACTCCTTCAAAATTAACATGTACTAGTTCACTTTATGAGCATTTTTGACACTAATTATGAAGCTTTGATGCAATTATGAAGCTTTGATGCCCTCCTAGTCGGTTTTTTGACTCGACAATTTCCCCCCCTAGCGAAAACTCCTGTATGTGCCTCGGCCACCTGTCTTCTCCAATACACTCACTTTTTCATTTGTGTATGTGTATATCTCATCCAAACCTCTTCCTTGTCATATTTGGCCATTTTCATCCATGTCTCCTCTGTTTTCAGAATGAACTTCTCCCAGCTTCAGACAGAGTAGTGGATCAGACGAGGAAGAAGCCCACTGGACCATACGACCGGAAGAGACTGCTAGCACACTTGGAGGAGCAAGCAGCTAATTCCACTGTGGGAAATGACTACATTCCTTTTGTAAAGAAGAAAGCCCCTCCCAAGGAAACCAAGGTGCATGAATTATTGATACATAGTAGATGTGGCTATATGCTGAAGTTAGTTTTGTTTTTGTGGTCATTTAATAATTTATGAGACACACTTGTGACCACACCTACAATTCGGAGTTCGCATACATAGTTGGAAAGTTGCAATATTATGAATGTAGGTGTAAATACTACACTTCAGTGAAACCACAGTGGTGTATATTTTTCGTGTACAGTTCAGTTCTATATAGTGATATCATGAGTTTTCTTCAACTGTTGAGCAGTAAGAGTTCATAAGGTTATTGGCGAGCGAGAGTAGCGAGCGAGACTCTTACAGGGGTAACACAATCGAAAATCGGGGATGTTTGTTTATTTATTTATTTATATATATTATGTTTGGACGTATGTATGTCATTTTGTACTTTGACCCTCCGTATTTTTGTGTTAGTTATGTGGTCGACCCGTCCCAAATTGCACTAAACAGAATCCTCTGGTTTATCGATCAGTACCCGTATCACCCTAGAAATTGAATTGTTTACCGTTTTGAATTCTTTTGCGGGTGCAGTTCAAACTTGAAAACTTAAGGGACTTCCATTTCTATTCGATTTAGTGGCGGTGGTAAGTCAATGCGCTCTTTGTCATGGTTATAAGCCGTGCGCAACAGTATTTACTTGAAAATACATTGTCCACTAGACTACCGCTAAGGTAAGTCTGTGTAGGTGCATGTCCAGTTGTGTCAAAACATTGTGTGCTACAACCACTACTTACTAATCACAAAGAAAACGTTTAAATAACGTGTATTGTTTTTGTTGTTGTTTTTTTCCTTCAATTCAAGCAGTTGCAGAGAGTTGTTACTATGGCACTGAAATCCCTTTACCGTGTATGCGAAATTTAAAAACTGGACCTTATTTTCAGTGTTAGAAGTCAAAATCATTCATATAAAAATAGTATAGTCTTTAGGCTCGCTCGCCATTTGTGCTCAAGCACATCACTAGTTTATGTGTGTGTATGTGTGTACTATGTATGTGTATGTTACAGTAATAGCAAATTTTCTCGGTCTAACAGCCACTATTATGTTAGTTAAAACTTAACCCGACATTTCAATTTCTTGCCGAAGTAAAAGTTGAAACTTTCTGCCGAGAATGACTGAATCATCATTATATATGTATTGTAGAAGGCGCCTGTGGTTCCAGTGTCTACAGCTATCGACCCGGAGTTTGACGACATGTTTGCTATGCTCGATGAAGCTGACATGGCAGAACTGGCGGGTATGTTTGCCACGTGTATTGTGCATAAGTGATTCACATATGTATGCATAGAAAGGGTGAGAGAGGGAGACAGAGAGTGTGTGTATGTGTGCGTGTATAGTTATGTGTACATATTCGCACGCTTGTTTATGTATGTGTATAGAAATGACTTATATATAGATTTGTATGCTATGCATGTGTAGAAGGCCCCAAAATAAAGTTCCAAATTCTATACCGTAGAACAGCATTCGCATGTAGAAAAGCAAGGGGGGGGGGAGGGAGGGTTGACACCATTTGGTAAATATGGAAGTTTCATTTGACCATGTTACCATTTAATCTTTCCAGTTTATCGTGTGCCTCACTTCTACGTAATGTAAAATATTATTTATCCAATGAAACATTTTGATTTTTTGTATACAGGTGCAACTGTAATAACTACAGTAAAAATTATTGTTTTTACGGCCATATTACAGTATGGAATCCAGAACTTTATTTTGGTGCCTACTGTATATTGTCATGCGTTGTGACCTATGTGTGTGTGTGTGTGTGTGTGTTTGTGACCTAATGTGTATGTGTGTGTGTTTGTGACCTATGTATGTGTGTATGTGTGTTTGTGACCTATGTATGTATGTGTGTGTTTGTGACCTATATATATGTATGTGTGCTTGTGTGTAGCTGAGTTGGGCGTGCATGGAGTCATCAACCAGTCTCAGAGTAGGGGAGATGAGAAAATGGTGGCCAACCCTTCAACTGGACTACACTCTTCCTCTGCTTCCTACAGATCTAATTCCATACGTAAGATATTACAATGTATGTGTGTACGTTTGCTTTAGTGTCTAATGAATGACTAGCAGCTGTTTTTGTTTTTTGTTGGTTTGTTACTTTTTGGCAACCGAATCATATAAAATTTACGACTTTAATTTTGCTTTCTGTGGTGAAATACAAGTCATTGTGTGATACATTGTGACGACCCGTACATTAAACAAATTATTGTTACTGGTAGTACCGTCTGGATGACTTGAGAGATTGTGTCCACAATGTTGGGATTTTTTTAGTGGTGCAAGAGTGTTGTCCAGTAATGCTGTCGGTGTCCCATGGGACAATAGAAAAGTCCCATGGGATGTTCCATCAAAATTTTGCAATTTTTTAAGGGTGCTGGGACATAGCAATGCGCTTGCACCCGTACTCACCGCAAATAACCACAAATATCTGCCTTGCTCGCAATAGTAAAAACGGTCGCTAACTTAGCTTACGAGGGTAATTCAAAGCTTCCCGCCCACCAATTGATAAAACTATAACTTATAGCCCCAGCTATAAGTTGTAAAGAGCGCAGCTGCTTGATATTGTATTCCTTGGCTTACTTTGTCAGTATTGTATCTCCCTAGAGCAGACGCTGGCTCCCAGATTGTCTCCAATTTGACAGGTAAATAATACCTCACTAATGACTCCATTATTTTAATTTTTTATTCTTGTGAAAAACTTCTTCCTGATATGTCACTCATGATTTTTTTTTATTTTACAGTATTATGATGACCAGTGATACTTTTTATGAATGTGTATATAATATAATGATACTTATTTTATATAAAAAATATTTTGAAATAGCCAGCTAAATATAGATGAATATTTTGTGATGTAGCTAGCTAAGTAAGGATGAATAAACAAATGAAGTGAATAGCTAAGTACAGAAAACTGTACATAAACTGAAACTGTAGAGTTTTCAGCAGCAAAAATGGTTCACTAATCTATTATAGGTACATACACACTCTGAATATGCATCTAGCTAGCTTGATAAAAACCTTGCCTTACCTGACCATGCCAAGAAAAACACTATTAACAAGACTACAATAATCTCCTCACACTGGTTTCAGTAGGGCTTATCATCGAGAGGGAGAGGTGGCCAGAAAACCGGTTTGCTAACCGGTAGGCGCCCAAAAGTTAGAGAGCACCTGGAACTCACTTTCCCGCGGGAATCAATTGAATCTGTTGTAGGCGTGGTTTGAGTGCAATCAAGTCTCTGCCAAAAGATCGCGTGGACTAAATTTTAGTCCTGGATTCTATTTTGTGTTACCGGTTAGCAAACCGGTTATCTGGCCGCCTCTCCTTCACAATCAACTAGATGAAACAAAGCAGAATTGAGAAAAAGTACAATGAAGGTTTTGAAGACCATCAACAAATATAGCAGTAGAAAAGAATCGACTCGTCAGCGACGGCACCCGCGGAGGAGTTGTGGATTATATACTTGAGGCTGAGGAGCTCGGAACTTGGACGAAACAGGCTCCCAAGGCCCATTCTTTTTATTTAGTTAGTCCATTAGCAGTACTCTTTAGGATCCACCATTAGCTGGGGCTCTACAAACACCAAGAAAAAAGTTGGTAATCCTAGCAACCAAAATCCAATTATTATGAATATTTGCGTGGGCGATGTCCCAGCACCCTTAAATTAAATTGGTTATTTTCACTGCAGAAAATCCCTCCTTGTGGTTGAATTTATGCTAGCATTTTGTGTTTGTAGTCATAAGACTAGTCTACCCCAAAAAAAAAAAACAACCCATAACCCTCCCTTGATGCTCAAGAAGGGGGGGGGGGGGGGGGGGAGAGGATTATGCTCCACACTCACACACCCAGATGCAGTCACAAATGCATGCTTTCGGCTATTTTGGGTTTATTTGACAATATGACACTATAGAACATTCATACATTGTATTGTCAAGTGTGCGGGGACCTCCCAGGAATACCCATAGGCAGTTGACGGCAAAGCTAGACAACTGTGGAGTACTAGCTGTAGAGTTGTCCGTGTCAGTAACAACAATAGTTGTGTATGAACATTGAGTCTTGTTGGTAAAGTGTCATCAAATGGTTGTTAGCGTATAAATATGTAGCTATAGATCAAAATTGCTAGTAATAAAATAATAGTATATAGCTAATAATATTATAAAATGAAATATATATATTATAATAGTAATAATAATAATAGTACTGTAACAATAATATAATAATAATAGTAGTAGTAATAATAATAGTGAAGTTGATATGAACTTAAGAAACTTCACTTTTTCACTGATGTAAATGGTGTATGGCAGTTTTAAGAAAACCTCAAGGAAATTCATTGTTTATTTGTGTTGCTCCACTCTAATGTCATAGCTTCAGAAGTTAAGTCAATAATTATCAAGTCAAATTCCAACTCTGACAGTCGACACCATGGTATCTTCAGGGTTACTGCCGAAACTTTTATTAGCATTCAGAGTTGGAGTTCGGCTTAGCGACTGGGCAGTTAACTGATGCTATTGTAATGTACCCAGAACAGTGACTTGTACACTTAAGTGGACCAGAAGATATTTATATCTAGAGGTGTCATTCAGCAGTGAACAGGGAATAGTCTTGTAAAGTAAACCAGGTGCTTGACTACTAATGAACTGGCTGTGAAGATTAACATGAGGATGAAGAAGTTGTACTAGTAGTCTGAATTTGCCACAAATAGTCCAATAATACTATTGATTGGAGTAGTGTCTCCAGGGAGGGGAGGGGGGGGGGGGGGGGGGGGGGG